>Ga0307477_10000036_pt1 | contig 229575 bp, 173 predicted proteins | sample atmos_gasesECM2C_FD_203316 | JGI IMG/M metagenome (GOLD analysis project Ga0307477, IMG submission 203316) | Hardwood forest soil microbial communities from Morgan-Monroe State Forest, Indiana, United States - atmos_gasesECM2C_515 | ecosystem: Environmental > Terrestrial > Soil > Temperate...
CCATACGGGCTCAGAGGGGGTGAAGGGAGAGGGAGAGGCAGGAAGGAGACGGGGGCGGCGGAGGACTGCGGACCCTCGCCCAAACGGCGCGTTGAAATGCCGCGAGCCCGTCTCCGCTTCGCCAGCGGGGAGACGGGCTCGGAGATGGACGGCCGGCTGTTCTGGCGCTACTTGGTGGCGACGATCTCCAGGTTCCGGAAGGCCCAGCCGTAGGGCGGGAAGTAGGCGTTGTCGGCGACTCCGCCCAGGCCCATCTCGATGATCGGACCGTTGCCCTGGTTGACGTTGAAGTCGTTGTACAAGCCGACGAGGAGGTCCATGACCACGCCGCCGCTCTCGTTGGTGATCACGTAGTGGTTCGACTGCTGGTCGTTGTCGAGGGTGATGCTGAAGTGGTAGGTGTGGCCGCCGCGCAACGGGAAGTTGCGCTTCAGCGTCGTCTCGATGAACGGCGTGCCGACGTCGACGACGTACTTCTCCTTGCCGAAGTTCTCGAAGCTCCCGAAGTACAGGGTCTTGCCGAAGCGGCGGCCGCCGTGCCGGAACATGCCGATGACGTTGCGGAAGACGACGAAGCCGTTCGGGTCTTTCACCGCCGCGTCGAAGTTGATGCTGAGGGTGTGGTAGAAGGTGTTCGCGTCGAGGGCCGGGGTGATGTGGAGATCCGAGTTGCCCTTCAGGACGCGGAAGAACGTTCCCGGCCGGCTGTCCAGGGTGACCGCGGTCAAGCCCGTCGGCAGCGTGGTGACCGGGTACTCGACCCGGGTGTCCCAGCGGTTGGTGGCCGGGTAGGCGCCGAGCGCGTAGAAGGCCTTGTCGCAGGTGACGGCGACGTTGATGCCTGCCGCGGTGGCCGACGGCACCTTGCTGAGGATGTCGGGAATGCCGGCGACGCCGATCGCGGGGACGGTGATGCCGTCGCGCTCGTCGAGGACCGAGCCCTTCGGGCGCAGCACCTTGACGCTGCAGGTGGCGGCGAGATTCTCGACGTTGTACAGCTGCAGGCTGCTGGCCGCGTCGGTGGCCTTCACCAGGTTCAGCACGTAGACCGTCGAGCCGGCGGGGAAGAAGTCGGTCTCGGCGAGCAGCGGCAGCTTCCAGGCGGTCCTCACCGGCGCCTGCTCCACCTCCATCGAGACTTCCACCGTCTGCAGGCCCGGCACCGGCGCCAGCATCACCATGCCGCCGGTGGGCACGATCGGCGTCAGGTTGAGCAGCGGGTTCGGCTTCGAGGTGGACGGGCCGACGTACGCCTTCAGGGTGGTCGCCGATTTGTCGATCGCGGACTGGCCGTCGCCGATATAGGTGGCCTGCACTTCGGTGAGGGTCAGGTCGGTCCTCACCATCTCCACCTTGGTGACCGTCACTCCGGGGCTGATGGTGGGGACCAGCACATACGAGATCGTCTGTGCGCTGGCCGCGGTCGTGGAGAGGGTGGCGAATGCGAGCACGTACACGGGCAGTCTTTTCACGCGTCAGACTCCTTTGCGCAAGTTGGGCGTAACGCCGAAACCAAAAAGCTGTTCCGATCATAGCATCAAGCATTTGCGTTGGGAACCCCCCATGCGAGCCGCACGAAACCGCCCGGCAGCCGCCAATTCGCGCGTTGACAAGGAGGGCGGCGGATCGTAGGATGCCGCGGACCCGGACAGCCCCCCGGAGGGCCCCGCGGAGAACCAGTGGCCCCGGACCTGACGCCGAAGACGACCATCCTCGACGCCGAGCAGATGGCGCGGGCAATTCGGCGGATGGCGGGCGAGATCAGCGAGCGCAACCGAGGGGTCTCCGACCTCATGCTGGTCGGCATCCGCACCCGCGGCGTGCCGCTCGCCGAAGCGATCGAAGCCGAGATCGAGCGCATGGAGGGGCACGCGGTGCCGCTCGGCGCGCTCGACATCACCCTCTACCGCGACGACCTCTCGATGGTGGCGCCGCAACCGTTGGTCAAGGGCACGCACCTGCCGGGCCCGCTCGACGGGCGGGTCGTGGTGCTGTGCGACGACGTGCTCTTCACCGGGCGGACGGTGCGCGCCGCGCTCGATCACCTGGTCGACTACGGGCGCCCGCGGTCGGTGCAGCTGGCGGTGCTGATCGACCGCGGCCACCGCGAGCTGCCGATCCAGGCCGACTTCGTCGGCAAGACCGTGCCCACCGCGCGCGACGAGCTCATCGAGGTGTGCTTCCCCCAGACGGACGGCACCGAGCAGCAGGTGCGCATCCTGGAGCGCGCGGCGCGCTGACGCGATGACCGCGGCCTCCCCGGTGCGCTGGACGCGCGAGGACCTGCTGGGGATCGCCGAGCTGTCGCCGGGCGAGATCGAGCTCGTCCTGGACACCGCCGAGTCCTTCCGCGAGGTCGGCGAGCGGCCGATCAAGAAGGTGCCGACCCTGCGCGGCAAGACGGTGGTGAACCTCTTCTTCGAGTCCTCCACCCGCACGCGGTCGAGCTTCGAGATCGCCGAGAAGCGGCTGTCGGCCGACAACCTCAACTTCACGGCCTCGGGCTCGGCGCTGGCGAAGGGCGAGAGCCTGGTCGACACCGCCCTCAACCTGCAGGCGATGGCGCCCGACCTGATCGTCATCCGCCACGCCCACGCCGGGGCGCCGCACCTGCTGGCGAGGAAGCTCAAGGCGGGGGTCATCAACGCCGGCGACGGCGCGCACGAGCACCCGACGCAGGCGCTGCTCGACGCCTATACCATCCGCCGCCACAAGGGACGCCTCGCCGGCCTCAAGGTGGCGATCGTCGGCGACATCGAGCACAGCCGCGTGGTGCGCTCCAACATCCACCTGCTGACCAAGATGGGGGCGCGGGTGACGGTCGCCGGGCCGCGCACCATGATGCCGGTGGGCATCGAGCGGCTGGGGGTCGAGGTCGCCCACACGCTCGCCGAGGCGGTGCGCGGCGCCGACGTGATCATGATGCTGCGCATCCAGCTCGAGCGGCAGGGGCGGATGGCGATCCCCTCGATCAAGGAGTACTTCGAGCTCTTCGGGCTGACCAGCGCGCGGCTCGCGGGGGCGGCCGACGACGTGATCATCATGCATCCCGGGCCGATGAACCGCGGCGTCGAGATCGCCAGCGAGGTGGCCGACGGGCCGTACTCGGTGATCCTCGAGCAGGTCACGCACGGCGTCTCGGTGCGGATGGCCGTGCTCTACCTGCTCTCCGGGGTGCACGAGGAGACGGCCTGAGATGGCGGCGACGACCACGACCGCCGCCGCCGCCGGGCCGGGCGCTCCCTCCGGGCGGCTGCTGATCGCGAACGGCAGGCTGATCGATCCCAGCCAGGGCCTCGACGGCGCCCACGACCTGCTGATCGAGGACGGCGTCGTGGCGGCGGTGCTGGACCGGGGGGAGGGCCCCGCCGCCGGCGAGCGCCGCGACGCCGGAGAGCGCCGCGAGCGACCCGGGGGCCGTGAGCGCCGCGAACGACACGAGGACGGCGAGCGCCGGGACCTGGCCGTCCTGGACGCCTCGGGGCTGGTGGTGGCGCCCGGGCTGATCGACATGCACGTCCACCTGCGCGAGCCGGGCCAGGAGTACAAGGAGACGGTGGCGACCGGCACCATGGCGGCGGCGGCCGGGGGCTTCACCGCGGTGGCCTGCATGGCCAACACCGAGCCGGTCAACGACAACCGGTCGGTGACCGAGCACATCCTGGCGGAGGCGCGGCGCCATGGCTACGCGCGGGTGCATCCGATCGGCGCGGTGAGCAAGCAGCTGGCCGGCCTCGAGCTGGCCGAGATCGGCGAGATGATCCGGGCGGGCGCGGTGGCCGTCTCCGACGACGGCAGGCCGGTGATGAACGCCGAGCTGATGCGGCGGGCGCTGCTCTATGCGCGGCACTTCGACGTGCCGGTGATCCAGCACGCCGAGGACCTGGATCTCTCGGGCAAGGGCGTGATGCACGAGGGAGAGTGGTCGACGCGGCTCGGCCTCGCCGGCATCCCGGGGGCGGCCGAGGACGTGATGGTGGCGCGCGACCTGCTGCTGCTCGAGGACACCGGCGGCCGCTACCACGTCGCGCACCTGTCGACGGCGCGCAGCCTCGAGCTGGTGCGGCGGGCGCGGCGGCAGGAGCTGCCGGTGACCTGCGAGGTGACGCCGCACCACCTGGTGCTGACCGACGAGGAGGTGGCGCGGACGGTGTTCTCGACGCAGTGCAAGATGAAGCCGCCGCTGCGCTCGGAGCGCGACCGGCAGGCGCTGCTCGCGGGCCTCGTCGACGGCACGGTGGACGCGATCGCCAGCGACCACGCGCCGCACCATGCCGACGAGAAGGACGTCGAGTTCGACCTGGCGCCATTCGGCATCCTGGGGCTCGAGACGACCCTGGGGCTCTGCCTCGACCGGCTGGTGCGGCCGGGCGTCGTCAGCCTGTCGCGGCTGGTGGAGCTGCTCTCGACCGGGCCGGCGCGCGTGCTGCGGCTGCCCGGCGGCACGCTGCGGCCGGGGAGCCTGGCGGACGTGACCCTGTTCGACCCCGAAGGCGAGGTGACGGTCGCGGCGGGCGCCTTCCTCAGCCGGTCGCGCAACACCCCCTTCGACGGCTGGAAGCTCCAGGGACGCCCGGTCGCGACAATGGTGGGTGGGCGGCGGATCGAGCTGCCGGGGCGGGCGACGCCGCTCCACCCGGCGGTCTAGTTCCTGGTCCCTGGAGCGGGCCTGTCTCGCGGGCCGGGCAGCGTCCGCATCAGCTCGGCGAAGCCTTCGAGGGTGAGCGACTGGGGGCCGTCGGACAGGGCGTGGTCGGGGTCGGGATGGACCTCGATCAGCAGGCCGTCGGCGCCGACCGCCAGCGCCGCCCGCGAGACCGCCGGCACCAGGCTGCGCCGGCCGGTCGCGTGCGATGGATCGACGAGCACCGGCAAGTGGGAGAGCTCGCGAACGCGGGCCACGGCGGCGATGTCCAGGGTGTTGCGCATCTCGCTGTCGAAGGTGCGGATGCCGCGCTCGCAGAGCGCCACCTGCGAGTTGCCGCCAGCGAGCAGGTACTCGGCGGCGAGCAGCCACTCGGCGAGGGTCGCCGAGACGCCGCGCTTGAGCAGGACCGGCCGGGGGCAGCGCGCCAGGCGGCGCAGCAGCGGAAAGTTCTGCATGTTGCGGGCGCCCACCTGCAGCATGTCGGCGTGGTCCGCCACCAGCTCCACCTCCTCCGGGCTCATCACCTCGGTGACCACCGGCAGGCCTGACGCCTCGCTGGCCTCGCGCAGCAGGCGCAAGCCGTCGCGGCCGAGGCCCTGGAAGTCATAGGGCGAGGTGCGCGGCTTGTAGGCGCCGCCGCGGAGCATGGCGGCGCCGGCGGCGGCGGCGGCAGCCGCGGTGGCCAGCAGCTGCTCGCGCGACTCGACCGAGCAGGGACCGGCGATCACCACCGGCGGGGCGCCGCCGCCGATGGTCACGTGGCGCACCCGCACCACGGTCGCCTCGGCCCGCGCCTGCCGGCTGGCGAGCAGGCACGGGGGCGCCGCCTGGCAGCGCCGAGGGCGCTCCGCGGCCGGTGTGCGGGTGGGTTCGGATGCGGGCTCGGACGCGGGTTCGGGCGCCGGTTCGGGAGCAGCTTCGAGAGCACGTTCAGGCAACATCGTCGGCCTTCCTTCCTGGGCGGCGCGCATGGGAGATGGATCGAGAGACGGTCGCCGCGGCGCGGCCGAGGCCAAAAAAAAGCCAGCCGCGGCCCCCCTTCCGGGAGTCGCGGCTGGCTCTGGATCGACCTTCTGTGGCGCCTAGCGGTTAGATCTCGGTTTCACCTTCTCCTGGCGCACGCACGGTCCTCGCCCCTGCCGCCTCCCCTGGAAGGAAAGGCCAGTAGGTATAGGAGCGATAGGCGAATCGGCGAGCGTGCATGGTGTCGGTGCCTGCAACCTGCGGCGGCTCCGCGGGGCCATTCGGCGCCGCGCGGCGGCCGCTCAGCGGCAGATGCGGCGCATGGTATCCGCATGCCGCCGGGAGTGTCAACGCCGGAGCTTTCGGAGCTCAAGGAGCGTTCGGAGCCGCACCTCACTCCTCCCGCAACGCTGCCAGCGGGTCGAGGCGGCTGGCGCGGTGGGCGGGGATCGAGCCGGCGAGCACGGCGATCGCGGCCAGCAGGGCGGGGGTGACGAGGAAGCTGATCGGGTCGCGGGCGGTCACTCCAACCAGAAGGCCGCCGAGCAGGCGAGTGACGGCAAGGGCGCCGCCGAGGCCGAGGACGATGCCGATCGCGACCGCGCCCATGCCCTGCCGCAGCACCAGGCGCTGCACCTGCGCGGTCGAGGCGCCGAGGGCCATGCGCACGCCGATCTCGCGGGTGCGCTGCTCGACGAGATAGGACAGGACGCCGTAGATCCCCACCGCGGCAAGAGTGAGGGCGAGCAGGGCCAGCAGGCCGAGCAGGGTGGTTGTGAACCGCCGCGTGCCCAGGGAAGCGTCGCGGACCTCCGCCATGGTCCTGACGTCGTCGATCGGCTGGGTGGGATCGATGGCCCAGATCTCTTTCTTGGTCGCCGCGACGATGGCAGGCGAGTCCGCCGCGGTGCGCACCGCGACGGTCACCGGCACGAGCTTGAGGAACATCGCGGCCAGCGTGTCCGGCAGCTGGCCGAGCGGCACGTAGAGGACGGCGGGCTGCTTGCGGTCGAGGCCGTCGTCGCGAGTGTTGCCGACGATGCCGACGACGGTGCGCGGCCCGCGGTCCTGGAGGTCCTTGGCGCCCTCGGCGACGAAGATGCGCTGCCCGATCGGGTCCTCGTTCGGCCAGATGCGGCGCGCCGCCTCGCGGTTGATCAGCGCCACGAGCGGTCCGCCGACGCGGTCGGCGGTAGTGAAGCCGCGGCCACGCAGGATCGGGATGCGCAGCGCCTGGAAGATCCCGGGGGTGATGGCACGGAAGTCGGCGTCGTAGTCGCCCTGGCCGTCCTCGCCGCCGCCCTTTCGGCCGACGACCTTGAAGGAGAGGTCCGGCCCGGGCTCGAGCGGCACGGTGGTCGTGAGCGCCGCGGCGCGGACCCCGGGCAGCGCCTCGAGCCGCTCGACCAGCTGACTGCCGAAGCGCTCGGCGGCGGTGGCGGTGCCATACCTGGCGGGCGGCAGCGACAGCTTCATCGTCACCACGTTGCCGGCGTCGAATCCCGGCTCCTGCCGCAGCAACCCGACGAAGCTGTGCACCAGCAGGCTGGCGGCGGTGATCAGCACCAGCGCCAGCGCCACCTCGGAGACCACCAGCGAGCGGCGCAGCCACTGCCTGCCGACGCTGCCGGCGGTGCGGTTGCCGCCTTCCTTGAGCGGCTCGTGCAGGTTGCTACGCGCCGGCTGCAACGCCGGCACCAGGCCGAAGACCACTCCCGCGGCCATCGACACCAGCAAGGTGAAGGCCAGGACCCGCCCGTCGATCCCCGGCTGGGCGAGACGGTCGAGCTGGATCGGGCTCATCGCCAGCAGCGGGCGGATGCAGGCGGCGCCGAGCAGCAGGCCTGCGGCGCCGCCGGCCAGCGCCAGCAGCATGCTCTCGGTGAGCAGCTGGCGGACGATCCGCCACCAGCCGGCGCCGAGCGCGTTGCGGATGGCGATCTCCCGCTGGCGGGCCGCGGCCCGCGCCAGCTGCAGGTTGGCGACGTTGACGCAGGCGATGAGCAGCACCGCGCCGACCGCCGCGAGCAGCACCAGCAGCGCCGGCCGCACCCGCCCGTAGAGGCGCTCCTGCAAGAGGCGGGTGCCGAAGACCTCGTCCGGGGCGAGCTCCTGGGGGAAGGCGGTGGCGAAGGAGCGGGTGAGCGCCCTGGCAGTGGCGTTGGCGGTCTCTGGCGCGATGCCGTCGCGGAGCCTCCCGATGAGCTCGAAGTAGTTGGCCTCGCTGGTGCTCGCCGGGTCCAATGCGAACGGCGTCCACAGCTCCGCCATGGCGGGGAACCGGAAGCTGGCGGGCATGACGCCGACGACGGTATAGGTCTCGCCGCTGAGCCGCAACGGGCGCCCGAGGACGTGCGGGTCGGCGCCGAAGCGGCGGACCCACAGGCGATGGCTGAGCATCACCACCCGCCGGCCGCCGGGGCGGTCCTCCTCGGCGAGGAAGTCGCGGCCGAGCAGCGGCTGGATGCCGATGGTGGAGAAGAAGCCCGCGGTGACATGGGAGCCGCGGATGCGCTCGGGGATGCCGTCGCCGACCAGGTTGAAGGGGGCGCCCCGGCTCTCGTAGCCGGCGGAGCCCGAGAAGGTGCCCTGCAGGCGCGGCTGCAAGAAGAAGAGCTTGGCCGGCGACACCGCCGCCGTCTCTCCCTCCCGGAACTGGCGCAAGATGAGCAGCAGCCGGTCGGCCCGGGGCAGCGGCAGCGGCCGCAGCAGCAGCCCGTCGGCGACGCTGAAGATGGCGGTGTTGGCGCCGATCGCCAGCGCCAGCGTGAGCACCGCGATGGCGGTGAATCCCGGCTCCCGCGCCAGGCCGCGAGCCCCATAGCGAAGATCCCTGAGCAGTGACATGGCCGCGATCCTCCTTCCCGGGTCCCCGGGTTCCCGGCGCTGGCGTACCCTACGCCGCTGCCGGCCGCGGTGTTTCAGCGCGGGTGGGCGGCCGTGCGGGTAGTGTCCTATGTTGCTAGATTGCCCTTGCCTCCCTTCCTCCTATCTGGACTCCTCCGTCAAGGGCTCGGGGAGCGTCGGGTGGGGGCCTGACGACGTCGGCCGGGGCAATGGCGGTCTCGGCCCTCGGTCGGTGGCCGGAGTTGACGCCGGTCGCATGGCCGCCTGGCAAGCTCGATGCCGATGGCAGCGGCGGCGCTGGTGAAGTCTTGCTCGGAGGCTCCACGTCGTATCTCTGGCTCCCTACGTGGAAACCCTCACGAGCTTCGGCAGGGCACTCCGGTCCCTGCGGCGATGGCCCCGACCCATGGGGGGGCAGAGCTGCCTTTGGCCAACTTGGAGCGACGGCGAACGGGGCACACGGTGAGACTGCGCTCGTATCTTCGGCCTCGGATGTGGAGCTGTGCCAGCTCCGGGCCAGGATGAAAAACGCGCGTAGGGCAGCCAATCCCTTGTTGACGGCCGCTGCGGAGGCCAAGAGGTAGTCGGCTTGTTCCCCACGCTCGGTCCAACCGATCGTGCCATCCGTCGATGTTGCAAGCAGGTTCACGGCAGGAGGTCACTCCGCGGGTCAGGGTCACCAGGCGCGCGGACTTACGCGCTCACGGGACGAGACTCGAAACGGGCATCATCGTGTCGCCACACCGCCCAGACGATGCGCGCCAGCTTGTTGGCCAGAGCGACGGCGGCGCGGTTGTGGCCCCGCAGGCCGTGCACCTGAAGCGCCCATCGTCGCAGGCGATCCGGGTGCTCGAGGCGTCGGGCCGCGAGCAACGCCGAGCGGGCCCCGTGGACCAGCAGGGTGCGTAGGTAGGCGTCGCCGGCCTTGCTGATGCGGCCGAGGCGTCGTCGCAGACCGCTCGAGTGCTCCCGCGGCGTCAGGCCCAGGTAGCTCGCGAAGTGCCGGCTGGTGGGGAAGCGCTCGATGTCGCCCACCAAGGCCACCAGCGCTGTCGCGGTCAGCAGGCCAACACCGGGGATCGACTGCAGGCGCTCGACCACCGGCGTCTCCTTGGAGAGGGCGCGCAGCTGCTTCTCCACCGCGGCGATCCGCGCCTCGAACTCGCCGATCTCTGCGCAGGCAGCGCGCAGCGCGGGTCGCAGCGGCTCGGGCAGCGTCTCGAGCTGCGTCAGTGTCTGCACCACGACATGCCGCGCGCCCACCGGAATCGTCAACCCGAACTCGCGCAGCAGGCCTCGCACCAGGTTGAGCCGCGCGATGCGATCGGCCATCCACGCCGAACGCAACCGGTGCAGACTTGCTAAGGCTTGCTGGGGCAAGGACTTGACCGGCACACTGTGAATCCGTTCGTTGCGGTGCGCCTCGAGCAGCGCCGCGGCATCGGCCCGATCGGTCTTGCTCCGATGCACGTAGCTGCGGACCTCGTGCGGCGGCAACAGCCGCACCTGGTGACCCAACGCCCCCAGCTCCCGCGCCCAGTGGTGCGCCGTCCCACACGCCTCCAACACCACCAGCGCCGGACCACCAGCGCCGGCTGTCTCTGGGCGAAGAAGCGCAGGAACTGACTCCGACTCAGCCGATGCGACTCCGACACCTTACCGGGATGCTGGGAGACGGCGATCTGGAACACGCTCTTTGCCAGGTCAACTGCGATGGTCATAGACTTCATGGCGGACTCCTCCTTTCGGCTCACACCGGCGACTCTGGCACATCGATGCCGCACGCAGTCGCAGGAGGAGTCCATTCCATCCCTTTGGGCGAGGGTACGCAGTAGTATGCCGGCGCCCTCCAGGCTTGGACCCCTCGCCCAAAGGGCGGAAGGGAGGCAAGGGCAATCTAGCCAGGACACTACCGCGCGGTTCCTTCTCGGGCGCCGCGACACGCGGTAAGATCTGGCCCGGGAGGTGGCCATGGCCCTGATCGACCCGATCCTGGATGAGCTGACCCGCGAGGCCGCGACCACGCGCCGGGCGCTGGAGCGCGTGCCTTCCGACCAGCTCGGCTGGCGGCCGCACCCGAAGTCGAAGTCCGCCGGGGAGCTCGCCTGGCACATCGCGGCGATCCCGGGCCGCATGGCGAGGATCGTCCAGGAGGACGACGTGGACATCGCCACGGTCAAGCCGGCGCCCATGCCGGAGACGACCGCGGGGATCGTCGAGTTGTTCGATCGCCAGGTCGCCGAGGCGAAGGAGCTGCTGGCGCGGCTCGACGACGCCGCGCTGTCGCGGGTCACGACCATGCGCCGCGGCGACCTCGAGATCTTCTCCGGGCCGAAGCTCGCGTTGCTGCGCACCCTCATGTTGAACCACGGCTACCATCACCGGGGCCAGCTCTCGGTCTACCTGCGCCTGCTGAGCGTCCCCGTGCCCTCGATCTACGGCCCCACGGCGGATGAGAGCTAGTGCACAGCAGGCCGCGGTGATCCCATGCTCGGCATCGCCTAGCAGTCCGATTCGCAGCCAATTCAGCCGATGGGGAACCAGCCTGCGGCCAACCCGTTGATCCCGATCGATCCCCGGGCCCGCGGCGCGCTCCAGAAACAGATCTACGCGGGGATCCGGCGCGCCATCCTCGAGGGCGCCCTGCGTCCCGGCACCCGGCTCATGTCGTCGCGGGCGCTGGCCGCCGATCTCGGCGTCTCGCGCATCACGACGCTCCTGGCGCTGGAGCAGCTGCAGGCCGAGGGTTATGTCACGGCACGGCGCGGCTCCGGGATGTTCGTGGCCCACGAGCTCCCCGACGATCTGCCGCAGCTTCCCATCCCCATCAGCAAGGCGCTGGCGACGCACCCGCCGCTGTCGCGACGCGGCGCGGAGCTGGCCGCGACCCCGCCGGCGTCGCGCCGCCTGCCCGGTCCGCCGCACGCCTTCCGGCTCGGCGCGCCCGCGGTCGATCTCTTCCCGCGCCGCGTCTGGTCGCAGATCGCCCAGCGCTGCCTCAAGTCGCTGCCGGCATCCGCCCTCGACTACGGCGACCCGGCCGGCCTGCCGGCGCTGCGCGAGGCCATCTCCGCGCACGTGGGCGCCGTCCGCGGCACCCGCTGCGACGCCGACCAGGTGTTCATCGTCGCCGGCGCCGCGCAGGGCCTCGGCCTGCTCTGCCGCCTGCTGCTCGATCCCGGGGACGACGTCTGGCTCGAGGACCCCGGCTACTCGGGGGCACACAGCGCCGCCCTCGGCGCCGGCGCGCGCATCCACCCGGTGCGGGTGGACCAGGAAGGGCTGGACGTCGCCGCCGGCGCCAGGAGCGCGCCCGCCGCGCGGCTCGTCTTCGTGACGCCTTCGCACCAGTTCCCGCTCGGCGTGACGATGAGCCTGCCGCGCCGGCTGGCCCTGCTGCGCTGGGCGAGCTCGGCGAGGGCCTGGGTCATCGAGGACGACTACGACAGCGAGTTCCGCTACTCCACCCACCCGATCCCCTGCCTCCACGGCCTCGATGCCGGCGAGCGCGTGATCTATCTCGACAGCTTCAGCAAGAACCTCTTCCCGGCCCTCCGCCTGGGCTTCGTCATCGTCCCCAAGGACCTGCGCCACCAGCTCTACACCGCGCGCCGCGCCGCCGAGATGCACCCCCCGACCGTCGACCAGACCGTCCTCGCCGAGTTCATGCAGACCGGCCACTTCGAGCGTCACATCCGGCGCATGCGAGCGGTCTATCGGGAGCGCCTCGAGGCCCTCGCCGCCGCCGCCGAGCGCTGGTGCGGCGACGCCCTGCGTCTCCGCCCCGTCCGCACCGGCCTGCACGCCGTCGCCGACCTCGGCGAAGCCGACGACGAGACCGTCAGCCGCGAGGCCGCCGCGCGTGGCGTCGAGGTCACCCCGCTGTCGTCCTACTACGCCGGCGACTCCCCCCGGGTCAACGGCCTGGTGATGGGCTTCTCGGCAGTCGGCCCGGAGGCGCTCGATCTCGGCATGCAGCAGGTGGCCGCCGCCATCGAAGCGGCGATGCGGCCGAGGACGCGACGGCAGGCGGAGTGATCGGAGAAAGATGCTCGACCACATTATTCTGACCGTCAGCGACGTCCAACGTTCGCTGGCCTTCTATGAGACGGCCCTGAAGCCTCTTGATATCAAGTTCTTCATGCCGTACAAGGGCGAAGGCGGTCATCCAGACCTGTGGGGATTTGGTGACGGCAAGAAGGCGTTCTTCTGGATAAAGCAAGGGGAGCCTGATCCAACAGCCATTCACTGGGGTTTCGTGGCCGAGAACAAGAACCAGGTCGATGAATTCTACGAGGCCGCAATGTCCGCTGGTGCCAGGGACAACATTTCTCCCCGCGCACGCCTGGAATACTATCCGGGATACTATGCCGCCGATGTATTCGACCCCGACGGGTATTCGTTCGAGGTCGTCCATAAGAGCTAGCCGGCGGCGGAGGCCGGGTCCCGGTGGTCGCGCCACCGCAGCCAATCGATCTCCCATCCGTAGTCGACCGACCCGCCCCACCAGTCGGGCAGGGGTGCGCCACCGCGGCAGAGCAGCAGAGTGTTGGCCAGGCTGGTGGCGCCGCCATCGGCCCAGTGCTCCACGTGGTGAGCGTCGCACAGCTTCCTGCCGCAGCCCGGGAAGCGGCAGCCGCCGTCGCGGTGCTCGAGGGCGCGGCGCAGGCCGGGCGAGATCGCGCGGGTGCGCGGCCGACGTCGAGCACCCGGCCATCCGCGGCGTGCCGCATCACCACCCGCGCCGAGATGCGTACGGGTACGACCCCAAGTTCGACGTCGCGCGGGCGCCGATGACGGTGACCAAGCTCGAGCACTCGGTCGACCAGTTCACCATAGGCTTCCTCGACATGAGCGACAGCGGCGGCAAGCTGGGGATGGAGTGGGATACAACCGGCGCGAGCGCGGCGTTCTCGATCGCGCGATAGGTCGGCGTTCGGCAGCACGGGTGCGGATGCAATCACTCAGGCGGCTCCTGGCCGCCCCTGAGCGTCGGCCGGCGGCAGCCGTGCAGGGGTCCATGCACGTCTTACAGGCATGGTAAGATGCAGTGCCATGGCAACGGCAACCCGCTTGACCACCAAAGGCCAGGTCGTCATCCCCAAGGCTGTCCGCGAACGGCTGCGCTGGGCACCTGGCACGGAGCTCGCCGTAGAAGAGGTCGGTACCGGCGCGTTGCGCCTCTCGCCGCTCGAGACCGCTGACCCGATCGACCGCTTGTACGGCTGTCTGCGGGCAGCGCCCCGCGATCCCCTCCTAGAGCTGGAGGCAGAGCATCGCGCTGAGATCGAGGTCGATGAGCAGCGGCGTCGTCGCGGTCGTTGACTCGTGGAGCATCCTCGCGTTCTTGCGGGCCGAAGAACCCGGAGCCGCAGCGGTGCGCCGCTACCTTCGACGCGCCCGGGCTGGGAACCTTCGGTTGCTGTTGAACGTGGTCAACCTTGGCGAGATTTTCTACCGGCTGATCCAGCTCACCGGTGCGACGCAGGCCGAGGAACGCCTCGCTGAGATCAAGGCCCTGCCGATCCAGATCGTGCCGGCGCGGGAGGGGTTGGTCATGGAGGCTGCGAGGATCAAGGCCGGACACCGCTTGGCGTACGCCGACGCTTTCGCGGTCGCCACCGGTCGAATGGAGAATGCGCCGATCATCACCGGCGATCCGGAGATCCTTGCTCTTCCCGCGGCCGTGATCCGAACCCGCAAGCTGGAAAGGAACCCCTGACGGTCGGCGCGCTCACGGCCACGCAGCGCCGGCTGGTACTTCACACACATCTTGTACTCAGCCACTCCGCAGGTGCTCTCGACCTTGGCATGCACCAGCTGGCCGCCGCCATCGAAGCAGCGTCGCGGCCGAAGACGCGGCGCCAGGCGGAGTGACGCCCTGGGAGCGTTCCGGCTGAGGGCTCCGTCACCCTGCGGCCGATGCCGGGTCCCGGTGGTCGCGCCATCGCAGCCAATCGATCTCCCAGCCGTAGTCGACCGGCCCACCCCACCAGTCGGGCAGGGGTGCGCCACCGTCCACGGCCACGCCGTGGCTCGCGAGTTGCGCGACCAGGGCCGTGACGGGCTCTCGTGCCGACACCGACAGCTCCGGCACCTCCGGGAGCGGCCGGCCGTCGGGTCGATAGAAGCGCGCTTTGCCGTCGGGCCCCAGCTCCATCGAGAATCCTTCCTCGTGCACCGCGCGATGGTGGTGGCGGCAGAGCAGCAGAGTGTTGGCCAGGCTGGTGGCGCCGCCATCGGCCCAGTGCTCCACGTGGTGAGCGTCGCACAGCTTCCTGCCGCAGCCCGGGAAGCGGCAGCCGCCGTCGCGATGCTCGAGGGCGCGGCGCAGGCCGGGCGAGATCGCGCGGGTGCGGCGGCCGACGTCGAGCACCCGGCCATCCGCGGCGTGCCGCATCACCACCCGCGCCGAGTCGCAGGCCAGCCGCCTGGACGTTTCCGCGGAAACGTGGCTGCCGTCCGCCAGCCAGGACGAACCGCCTTCGCCGCCGGGCGCCAGCGCCTCGGCGTCGACGTGCACCACCACCTAGATCTCGCCGCGGCGCATGGCCGCCGAGAGCAGCGGCAACGCGCCGAGCGCCCGCGCCACGCGCACCTTCTCCCGCGCCGCGCCAGGGTCGAGCCCCACGCGCCAAGTCAGCCAGTGCGCGCAAGAGTGGAACCCACCGCCCCAGCCGGCACGCTCGTCGAACTCGCGCAGCATCGCCAGCAGCTCGAAGGTGGCGGCCGAGATCTGCGCCGCCAGCGCGGCGATGCGTTCGCCGAGCTCCTCGAGCTCCACGCCTCCATCCTTGCCTCCACTCCTCGCCGCGAGATCGTGATCTGCCTGGTGAACCGGTTCGCCGATGGTCATCTCATTTCCTCCCATCAGCGATTGTAAACCCGTGATTCTTCAGCTCATTGGCGGCCGCAGCAAGGCCGATCGGCGGTCGTCGAAGGGCTCCGGGAGGGTCGCCGCGAGATCCGACCCTGGCGCCCCTCCTGCGGGCCAACCGATGCCTTTCGAGCGCGGACTTGAGAAAACCCGGGTAGGGGTCCGAAAAAGCTTGTCAAGAGGGTTAGCGGCATGAGGAGTCGGTGACAGCCGGCTTTCCTCGCCTGTTCTTCGAACTCGGCGCTACGGTGACCGCTTGGGAGCGGGATGAGGTCAGCCGCCCATACCGGCGTATCCGGCGGGTCTTCGAGCGCAGGCTTGCCTCGGCGGAGCGCGCCCCTACCGGATCTCGAGCTCCGCGCTCGGGACGTGCCAGGACCGGCGGCAGTATCGGCGCAAGCTTTCAAAGAGCGGGGCGAGCGCCGCAGGCTTGAGATCGCGGCGCTCTTCGAGTGTCTTATGGAACGCGAGCCAAATGACCAGGGCATTCCGGTGGAGGCTCCAGCCCGCGAGGATCGGCGTCGCTACTTGTCGCCATGTCCATATTGCTAACTCGCTGTTGCTTCTGGCGCATCTCTCTTGTAGCGTGTTACCGAGCTAACTTGATCGCCGTCCCTCCGAGGGGGCTGTCGAAGTGTCTGGTGGTGCACACCTCATTCAAGTGCACCTAACTCTCAGCTTGTAATCGCCAAGCGGGGCAGCTTGGGGACGTCTTGCGGTGGGGGGCGGGAGACGTGCCAGCCGCCAAACAGGAGTCGATCATGACAGAGGAGTCCGAGAACCCTTCGCCAGCCCCGGATGAGCTCAAGGGGGGCTCGATACCCGATCCCCCACGCTCGGGAATCACAGGGTCTCAGCCCTCCATGGAGCGATACGTCCCTGGCGCGAAAGACGAATACGGCAATGTCATCAAGGCGATCATCGGCAGACATCACTTCATGGTCGTCTACCTTACCGAGGCGGGCAAAGTCGGTTGGCGCTACACAGATCTACCTGAGCGTCTCCGCCCTGCAGTCGCTGAGTTTCAGGTCTTGAACGGTCTGGCTCGAACGAGCTTGGAGCAAAAGTACCTGCCCCAGGCCATGGTACTCCTCGCCGAATCGCTCTACGCTGGGCTTCTTTCGCCGTTAGGTAGCGATCCTGTGGCTCCATTTGGACAGGCTAGTGCGTACATTCACAAGAAAGCTACCGAAAAGACACGCCTGTATTACGCGCTGCTCACAGTGCTTTTTGGCGCCCTGTTTCCCTGCCTGACATTTGTCCTCTACACACATTGCGCGACCTACGAAGAGCTATGCCACGGCCTCTTTATCGGTGCTGCGGGAGGTGTCCTCGGTGCATTGGTATCCCTCATGCAACGCGCTAGGAATCTCGCTATCGAACCACTCGACTCGGTTCTCCTTCTTACACTTCAAGGTATTATTCGCCTCGCGCTTGGCGCATGCTTTGGGCTGCTCTTCGTGGTCGCCGTGAAAGCGGATATCGCGATCGGGCATTTCGCTCACAACGGCTGGGCGCTCCTGGGGCTGGCTACAGGCGCGGGGTTTAGCGAGCGCTGGGTTCCCGAGCTTCTCGGTCGTCAGCACGATTAACACGGGCAGCCCGTCTCGCGGCAGTTTCTCACTAGCTTCGTCGACTAGCCCTGGTCCTCTCCTGACCGCGGCCGGCGCCTGCCGCCGGTGCCGGGCTGGAGCGGGTCCGTCGCCTTCCCGCCGTCGGCAGGCAGGCGGCGGGCCATGACGAGGGTGCGGTCGTCGGCGAAGGGGATGCCGCGGACGAAGGCCTCTAGATCGGCGTCGAGGGCGGCGGCGAGATCGGCGCAGGAGGCCTGGCAGTGGCGGCGGCAGAGGTTGGCGAGGCGGTCGTTGCCGTACTCCTCGCCGTCCGGGTCGTTGGCTTCGACGATGCCGTCGGTGTAGAGGAGGAGGGAGTCGCCGGGCGCCAGCTGGAGCTCGGCCGCCTGGTAGCTGGCCCCCGGTAGAAGGGCGATCGGGACGCCGGTCGCGGCCAGCTCCTCGACGGCGCCGCCGGCGCGTACGACGAGCGGCGGGTTGTGGCCGGCGTTGGCGTAGCGCAGGAGGCCGGTGTCCAGGTTGATCGCGGCGACGACCGCGGTGGCGTACTTCTCGGGGGGCGTGCGGCGGTAGAGGAGGCGCGAGAGCTTGGCGCAGATCTCGTCCGGGGGCAGGCCGTCCTCGATCGGGCCGGCGGCGAAGGCTTCGAGGCTGGCGGTGAGGAGCGAAGCCGCCATTCCCTTGCCGGAGACGTCGGCGACCATCAGCACGCACTCGCGGGCGTCACTGTGGCCGCTGGGGCTACCGACGCCCGCGGGGCCGGCCGTGCGCGTCACCACCGCGAAGTAGTCCCCCGAGACGCCGCGCGACGGGGTGTTGGCGCCGTAGAGCTCCCAGCCTTGCAGCTCCGGCAGGCTCGGCGGCAGGAGAGCGAGCTGGATGCGGCGCGCCAGGGCCAGCTCCTCGGCGAGGAGGCGGCGCTCGGCGGCCTCCTCGGCGAGCGCCAGGTTGCGGATGTAGAGCGCGGCCACCGAGGCGACGGAGACCAGCAGGTCCATGTCCTCCTCGTTGAACTGGCGCACCGCCACCTTCGAGCCGAGGACGATCATCCCCAGGGTGCCCTCGCGCTCGAGGAGCGGCGCCGCCAGCAGGCTGCGGACGCCGGAGATCATGATGCTCTCGGCGCCGGCCAGGCGCACGTCGGTCTGGGCGTCGAGCACCAGCGCGGCAGCTCCCCGGTCGGCGACCTCGCGGGCCAGGCTGCGCGAGGCGAGCAGCTCGACGCTCTCCGCCTGGGCGGCGTCGACGGCGCGGCTGGCCGCTCTCTCGAGCTGGCCGCCGGGCCGCTTGAGGAAGATCACTCCCTGCTCGGGGCGCAGGTGATCGAACACCCGGTCCAGGATCAGCTCGAGGAGGGCGTCGAGGGTGAGCGAGCGGCCGAGCGCCTGGTGCACCTCGTTGAGGAGCTTCAGCCGCTCGGCGTGGCGGCGGAGGGCCTCGTCGCCCAGCGCCGCCGCGGCGGCGGCGCCGGCGGTCTGCTGCGCGAGGAGATCGGCCGCCGACTGGCGGCTCAGGAACACCGTGTTGTCGAGGCCGCCGTCGCCGGGCGCCTCGCCGTCGCCCGCTCCCGCCGGCGCTCCGGATGCCGCGGGACCGCCGGGCGGCACCAGGGTCAGGACGCTCCCCGAGATCTGGACGGCGTCGCCCGGCGCGAGCTCGGTCGGACCGTGGACCGGCCGGCCGTTCACCTGGGTGCCGTTGCGCGACCCCAGGTCTTCGACGAACAGCCGCTCGCCGCGGCGGAAGAAGCGAGAGTGCTGGCGGGAGAGGAAGGGGTCGGCGAGCGCCAGGTCGCAGCCGGCCGCCCGGCCGATGACCAGCGACTCGCCGCGCAGCTCGTGGACGAACGGCGCACCTTCGGCGGGAACGATGTGTAGCCTGAACACGCGGCGTCCGACCCACTACCTGTTTCCGCGCGGGGGGCCGCTACCGCTCCACCCAGTAGTTCGGGGACTCCTTGGTGATCACCACGTCGTGGGCATGGCTCTCGCGCAGGCCGGCGGGGGAGATGCGCACGAAGCGCGCCTTGGTGCGCAGCTCCTCGATCGAGGCGCAGCCGGCGAGCCCCATGCCCGACGACAGGCCGCCGGTGAGCTGCGGCAGCATCTGGTGCACCGAGCCCTTGTAGGGCACCATGCCCTCGATGCCCTCGGGGACCAGCTTCGACAGGCTGAGGCCACTGTCGCCGAAGCCGCCGCCGTCGGCGCCGTTCTGGAAGTAGCGCTCGGCGCTGCCCTGGGCCATCGCCGACAGCGAGCCCATGCCGCGGTAGGCCTTGAAGGTGCGCCCCTGGTAGAGGATGGTCTCGCCCGGGCTCTCCTCGGCGCCGGCGAACAACGAGCCGATCATCACCGTGTGGGCGCCGGCGGCAAGCGCCTTGGTGAGGTCGCCGGAGAACTTGATGCCGCCGTCGGCGATGACCGGCACGCCGTGCGGCGCGGCGGCCCGCGCGCAGTCGAGGATGGCGGTGACCTGCGGCACCCCGGCGCCGGTGACCACGCGGGTGGTGCAGATGCTGCCCGGGCCGATGCCGACCTTTACCGCGTCGACGCCGCGCTCGATCAGCGCCAGGGTGCCCTCGGCGGTGGCGACGTTGCCGACCACCAGGCCCACCTCCGGGAAGCGCTCGCGCAGCGTCGCCGCGGCGTCGAGCACGCCGCGGCTGTGGGCGTGCGAGGAGTCGAGCACCAGGATGTCGACCTTGGCGCGGACCAGGGCCGCGGCGCGCTCGAGGTAATCCCCGGAGGCGCCGACCGCGGCGCCGACGCGCAGGCGGCCGAGCTCGTCCTTGCAGGCGTTCGGGTACTGCGCCATCTTCTGGATGTCCTTGACGGTGATCAGCCCCTTGAGGTTGCCCTCGCGGTCGACCACCAGGACCTTCTCGATGCGATGGCGGTGGAGCAGCTGCTTGGCCTGATCGAGGGTGGTCCCTTCCGGCACGGTGACCAGGTCGTCCTTGGTCATCAGCTCGCCGATGCGGCGCCCGAGGTCGTTCTCGAAGCGCAGGTCCCGGTTGGTGAGGATGCCGACCAGGTGGCCGTCGGCGTCGGTGACCGGCACGCCCGAGATCTTGTAGCGCGACATCATCGTCAGCGCCTCGCGGATGCTCTGGTCGGGGCGCATGGTCACCGGATCGACGATCATGCCGGCCTCGCTGCGCTTCACCTTGTCGACCTCGTCGGCCTGGGTGTCGATCGGCAGGTTCTTGTGGATGACGCCGACGCCTCCCTCCTGGGCCACGGCGATGGCCAGGCGCGACTCGGTGACGGTGTCCATGGCCGCCGCCAGGATGGGGATGTTCATCGGGATGCCGCGGCAGGCGAACGTCCGCAGGTCGACCTGGCTGGGGTGCACCTCGGACAGGCCGGGAACGATCGACACGTCGTCGAAGGTCAGCGCCAAGCGCGGCTCGATGAACGGGCCGGGGCTCTCCGGCTTCGCGACCTCGGTGTCCGTGTCCGTCTCCGTCTCGGTCTTCCAGGCAGCGATCTCGGTCATGCCGGTCGTCTCCACGCTCAGCCGAAGGTGGCGGCGGCGCCATGGCACTTCTTGTACTTCTTCCCCGAGCCGCAGGGGCAGGGGTCGTTGCGCCCGACCTTGGCGTCGCGGTGGACCACCTGCTGCGGCCGGCCCGGAGCGCCGCCCGCGGCCGCGTCGCCGGTCTTCGGCGGAGCCGACAGCTCGATCCGGGGCGCCGCCCGCTCCTGGCGCCGCCGCTGCTCGAGCAGCTGCTCCTCCGTCATCGGCTCGTAACGGAAGAGCTTCTGGATCATGTCGTCCTCGACCCGGTCCTTCATCGCCTGGAAGAGCTCGAAGCTCTCGCGCTTGTATTCCTGCAGCGGGTCACGCTGGCCGTAGCCGCGCAGGCCGATGCCCTCCTTCAGGTGGTCGAGGGCGAGCAGGTGGTCCTTCCAGGCGACGTCGACGGCGTGCAGCATGATGGCGCGCTCGAAGGCGCGCATCACCTCGGGGGGGTGGCGCGTCTCGCGCTCCGCGTAACGCTCCTCGAGCGTCTGGTTGAGCGTCTCGCGCAGCCCGTCGATGCCGAGCTCGTCGAGATCGATGCCGAGCTCGTTGAGCGAGATGTTGAAGTTCGCCAGGTACTCGGTGCGCAGGCCCGGGAGGTCCCACTCCGACGGGTCGGTCTTCTCCGGGCAGTGGCTCGCGATCAGCGAGCCGACGATGCCGTCGGCCACCTCCATCACGTAGTCGCGGCCCTCGCGCCCCTCGAGGATGTCGCGGCGCAGCTGGTAGATGGCCTCGCGCTGCTTGTTCATCACGTCGTCGTACTCGAGCAGGTGCTTGCGCATCTCGAAGTTGCGCCCCTCCACCTGCTTCTGGGCGCGCTCGATCGACTTGGTGACCAGCGAGTGCTCGATCGGCTCGCCGTCGATCATGCCCAGGCGGCCCATCAGCCCCTTGATACGGTCGGAGCCGAAGATCCGCATCAGGTCGTCCTCGAGCGAGAGATAGAAACGCGAGGAGCCCGGGTCGCCCTGGCGGCCGGAGCGGCCACGCAGCTGGTTGTCGATGCGCCGCGACTCGTGGCGCTCGGTGCCGAGGATGTGCAGGCCGCCGGCCGCGAGCACCTCCTCGCGCTCCCGGGCCCACATCTCCTGGTAGCGCGCGAGCGCCGCCTGGAACGCCTCGGGCTCCTGCTCGGCGTCGGCCTCGGAGCGGGCCAGCCCCTCGGCGTTGCCGCCGAGCACGATGTCGGTGCCGCGGCCGGCCATGTTGGTGGCGATGGTGACGGCGCCCTTGCGCCCGGCCTGGGCGACGATCGAGGCCTCGCGCTCGTGGTACTTGGCGTTCAGCACGACGTGCGGCACCCGCGGCGGCCGGTTGAGCAGCTTCGACAGCATCTCGCTCTTCTCGATCGACACCGTGCCCACCAGCACTGGCTGGCCATGCTCGTGGCAGTCGCGGATCTCCTGCACCACGGCGTCCCACTTCTCGTCGGCGGTGCGGTAGACCAGGTCGGAGCGGTCGTCGCGGATCATCGGCTGGTTGGTGGGGATGACGGTGACGTCGAGGTTGTAGATCTGCCCGAACTCGGTGGCCTCGGTGTCGGCGGTGCCGGTCATCCCCGCCAACTTCTTGTACATCCGGAAGTAGTTCTGGAAGGTGATCGTCGCGAGGGTCTGGTTCTCGCGCTCGATCTTGACCCCTTCCTTGGCCTCGACCGCCTGGTGCAGCCCGTCGGACCAGCGCCGGCCGGGCATCATGCGGCCGGTGAACTCGTCGACGATGACCACCTTGCCGTCCTTGATCAGGTAGTCGACGTCGCGCTGGTAGAGATGATGAGCGCGCAGCGCCTGGTTGACCCCGTGCAGGGTCTCCATGTTGTCCGGGTCGTAGAGGTTGCGCACGCCGAGCAGGCGCTCGACCTTCTCGACGCCCTCGTCGGTCAGGCTGACGGTGTGGCCCTTCTCGTCGACCAGGAAGTCGCCGGTGGTGCTCTTGCGCCCGTCGCCCTCGTCGATCTCCTCGCCGCGGGTCAGGCGCGGCACGATGCGGTCGATGCGGTAGTACTTGTCGACCGACTCCTCGGAGGGGCCGGAGATGATCAGCGGCGTGCGCGCCTCGTCGATGAGGATCGAGTCGACCTCGTCGACGATGCCGTAATGGTGGCCGCGCTGGACCATCGACTCGAGGTCGAACTTCATGTTGTCGCGCAGGTAGTCGAAGCCGAGCTCGTTGTTGGTGCCGTAGGTGACGTCGGCGCGGTAGGCGGTCTGGCGCTCGGCGTCGCTCAGGTCGTGCTGGATGACGCCCACGGACAGCCCGAGGAAGCGGTAGATGCGGCCCATCCAGTCGGCGTCGCGGCGGGCGAGGTAGTCGTTGACGGTGACGACGTGGACGCCCTTGCCGGAGAGGGCGTTCAGGTAGACCGGCAGGGTGGCCATCAGGGTCTTGCCCTCGCCGGTCTTCATCTCGGAGATGCGGCCGCGATGCAGGATGATGCCGCCCATCAGCTGGACGTCGAAGGGGCGCATGTGGAGGGTGCGCCAGGCGGCCTCGCGGGCCACGGCGAAGGCCGGGACGAGGAGGTCGTCGAGGGTCTCGTCGGCTGCGAGCCGCCGCTTGAGCTCCTCGGTCTTGCCGCGCAGCTCGGCGTCGGAGAGGGCCTTGATCTCGGGCTCCAGGTCGTTGATGGCCTGGACCAGCGGCAACATCTTCTTGACGTCGCGCTCGTGCTGGCTGCCGAAGATCTTGGTGAGGACCCGGTTGATCATCTGAGTCTGGACTCTCGCACTGTCTGGGACTGTCTGGGAAGAATGGATGGGCGCCCCGGCACGGCGCCCGGCGCGCCGGAGGTCGCCGTACGCGGCCGGCGCCGGCGGTGCCAGTACAACGCCAAGTCTAGCAGAAAGATTCCGGCGGGCTGGGGCTGGCCGGCCCGCTGCTGGTGGCGGATCTCCCCTCCGGGCCTCCTTTGGGCGAGGGACTGAAATGGGCGGGCGGAGGACTGCGCGGGCCTCGCCCAAAGTAGGCCCAGAGGGGAGATCCGCCTCCGCGGGCCTCCTTTGGATGACTGCAGGGCCTCGTCGAAAAAGAAGTGAAGAAGGTCAGGTCGAGAAGGTCAGGACGGGCCGCTGGCGTCGTCGAGGATGTAGGCGAGGGGGTTGACGGGGGTGCCGTCGAGGCGCACCTCGTAGTGGAGGTGCGAGCCGGTGGAGCGGCCGGTGTTGCCGACGCGGCCGATGGCGTCGCCGCGGTGGACGCGCTGGCCGGGGCGGACGTCGATCTCGGAGAGGTGGCCGTAGCGGGTGGTCACGCCGAAGCCGTGCGCGAGGTAGACCGCCTCGCCGTAGCCGCTGGTCGAGGCGGCGAGCACCACCAGGCCGTCGGCGGCGGCGAAGACGGGCTGGCCGGCGGCGGCGGCGATGTCGATCCCCTGGTGGAGGCCGGGACCGTGGGTCATGGGATCGCTGCGGGTGCCGAAGCCGCTGGTCAGGATGCCGCGCACCGGCGCGATGGTCGGGGTGGAGGACATCCAGCGCACCCGCTCGCCGAGCCTGACCTCGATCGCGTCCAGCTCGCCCTGCATCTGGCCGGCGCGGCTGTGCAGCGCCGCCAGGTCCTCGGGAGCGGCGGCGTCGAGCGGCGCGCCGCCGCCGATGCCGACGTCGGCCCCGGCGCCCAGGCTCTCGAGGCCCGCCATGATGGCGAGCTGGCGGGTGCGGCCCTCGGAGCCGGTGAGCTTGGATTGCAGGCTCTGGATGCTGGTCTCGAAAGTCTGGTTGACCTGGCGCAGGCGGGCGTTCTCGTGCCGCAGGCGAGTCATCTCGGCAGGGCTGACGGAGCTGTTGAAATGGGACCAGGCCAGCCAGGAGGCCACGAGCGACAGCAGCAGCAGGGAGGCGCCGGCGAAGAGGATCTGGAGGTTGCTGACCTGCCATTTGCGCAGCCTGGCGCGGGCGGCCTGGGCGTGGGGGACGAAGATGACCGTGTGTCGCTGTCGTGGCATAGAGGCAGCTTCGCTTCACGGCGGCGCCGTTCACAGAGCGGCGGCTCCGGCAAATACCCGGGCAATTCTGGGCGGACCGGCGGTAGTGCGGGCTGTATTCTAGCGGCGGCGAGGTGGCTGTCAACCTTCCTCTTCCATATGCTCGACCAGCATTCCCCCGCCATCCCATAGATTGCTGCCGCAGCCTGACCTAGCTGTCATTTTCGTGCTTGCCTCGGATGCTGGGCAGCCATATATAGCCAACCATCGATGTTTCTCCCGGACCGCGATATCATTAGTGGTCCACGTATCGACGCCGAGCGTCTCGCGGGTCTGCCCGCGGAAAGGGGGGTATCGACATGCACCGTCCGACTCAGCGCGTTGTGCTCTTGGGAGCGGCGACCCTGGCCATCCTCGCCTGCCTCGCGGTGGTCTCCGCCGTCACCGGCGGCGCGGCGGCGGCGGCCTCGCCGGCGGCATCCACGGCCAAGCCCGCCGCCGACTGGCAGATGAACGCCACCGCCATCGAGGCATGCAGCTGCCCGATGTTCTGCCAGTGTTACTTCAATGCCAAGCCCGCGGGCCATCACGAGCACGGCGGCCAGGAAGCCCACTTCTGCCGCGCCAACCTCGCCTACAAGATCAACCAGGGCCACTACGGCTCGACCAACCTGGCCGGCGCCAAGTTCTGGCTGGTCAACGACCTGGGCGGAGACTTCTCGAAGGGCCACATGGACTGGAACGTCCTCTACATGGACAAGGCGCTGACCCCCGCCCAGCGCGCCGCCGTCCAGGACATCGTCGGCCACCTCTTCCCGGTGACCTGGAACTCCAACACCGTCGCCGAAGCCTCCATCGACACCTGGGAGTTCAACGACACCTCGGCCCACGCCACGATGGACGGCGGCAAGACGGCGGAGGTGAAGCTGGTGCGCACGGCCTCGGCGAACGGCCCGGGGCCGGTGGTGCTGAAGAACGTCCGCTACTGGGGCGCGCCGCGCAACGACGGCTTCATCATGATGCCGAACGAGGTGGAGGCCTACCGGGTGGGCCCGAAGAAGTTCGAGTACAAGGGCACCAACGGCTTCATGATCACCGTCGACATGAGCTCGAAGGACCTGCCGCCCGCGGCGGCCGCCGCCAAGCCCGCCAGCAAGGCAACCAAGGCGACCAAGGCGAGCAGGTAGCCAAGGGGTTCCGGTTCTACCGCCGGCCGGCGGGCGCCGCGGGCACGCCGGCCGGCAGCAGCTTGCGCAGCTGGCGCCAGCGGGCGTACTGGTCGAGGCGCGCCGGGTTGCCGCGGTTCGCGGGGTCCGCCGGATCGGCGGCGGCGGGGTCCTCGCGTCCGTTCAGCCAGAAGTCGAACCAGTCCACCGCGGACTGCTCCGAGATCTGCTGGTGCCAGGGCCTGAAGAGGATGTGCGTGGCGTTCTCGCGCCGCAGCCAGAGCATGTCGACCGGCCGTCGAGCTGGCGATCGAGGAGGCCTTCGACCAGCCGCCGGCGCTCACCGGGCGAGCGCGGGGCGAGACCGCCTCGACGATCGTCAGGGACCCCAACCCCCAGCTCGGCCTCGTTGCCCCGCTGCTTGCTTTCCCGCGGCTTGCCGTCCCGCGCCCCGGGGGCCGGGTCTCAAGCCGCGGCGGCGGCCGGTAGCTCCTTGATCATCGCCGAGACGAACGCCTTGGCGTCGCCGAACAGCATCATCGTCTTGTCCATGTAGTAGAGCTCGTTGTCGATGCCGGCGAAGCCGGGGCTCAGGCTGCGCTTGATGACCATCACCGTGTGCGCCTTGTCGACGTCGATGATCGGCATGCCGTAGATCGGGCTGCTCTTGTCGTGGCGGGCGGCGGGGTTGGTGACGTCGTTGGCGCCGATCACCAGCGCCACGTCGGCCTGCGGCATCTCGGAGTTCGCGTCGTCCATCTCGAGCAGCTTGTCGTAGGGCACGTCGGCCTCGGCGAGCAGCACGTTCATGTGCCCCGGCATGCGGCCGGCCACCGGGTGGATGGCGAAGCGGACGTCGACGCCGCGGCGGCTCAAGGCGTCGTAGAGCTCGCGCACCTTGTGTTGCGCCTGGGCGACCGCCATGCCGTAGCCGGGCACGATGAACACCAGCCGCGCCGCGTCCAGGATGGCCGCCGCCTCCTCGGGCGTGGCGCTGCGGGCGGTGCGCTGCTCGGCCGCGGCGGCGTCCGACGGCTGCACCTGGCCGAAGGCGCCGAACAGCACGTTGGTGAACGAGCGGTTCATCGCCTTGCACATGATGATCGACAGGATGAAGCCCGAGGAACCGTCGAGCGCGCCGGCGATCATCAGCAGCTTGTTGTTGAGCACGAAGCCCATGGCGACGGCGGACATGCCGGCGTAGGAGTTGAGCAGCGAGATGACCGTCGGCATGTCGGCGCCGCCGATCGGCACGATCAGCATCACGCCGAAGACCAGCGCCAGGACGATGAAGACCGGGAACAGCCAGGTGGTCTCCGGCCGCCACACCAGCACCACGCCGCAGGCGATCGCCACGCCGAGCAGCGAGAGGTTGACCAGGTTCTGGTTGCGAAAGGTGATCGGCCGCTGCGGCAGGATCTCCTGCAGCTTGCCGGCCGCCATCAGGCTGCCGGTGAAGGTGAGCGAGCCGAGCAGCACCTCGAGCGCCAGGGCGACCATGGGGAAGCCGTGCGGCGCTTCGCGGTAGTACTCGGCGGCGCCGACCAGGGCGGCGGCCAGGGCGCCGCAGGCATGCGACAGCGCGGTCCGCTGCGGCACGGCGGTCATCGGCATCAGGTAGGCCAGCGGCACGCCGATCGCCGAGCCGACGAACAGCGCCACGAGGATCCACTGGTAGTCCACGACCTCGTGGCGCAGCAGGGTGCCGACGACGGCGAGCAGCATGCCCAGCTCGCCGACCCGGACGCCGCGGCGGGCGGTGGCCGGCGTGTTCAGCCACTTGAGCGACAGGATGAACAGCGCCGCCGCGACGATGTAGATCAGGGTGAGCAGCTGCGGGTTCACTTCTTCACCTCGTCGCGCCGGCGGAACATCTTGAGCATGCGGTCGGTGATCAGGAAGCCGCTGACGATGTTGGTGGTGGACGCGACCACCGCGATGAAGCCGAGCACCCGGGTGAAGGGGGTGGCGTCCTTGGCGCCGGTGATCAGGATGGCGCCGACCACGGCGATCGCCGAGATCGCGTTGGTGAGCGACATCAGCGGCGTGTGCAGCAGCGGCGACACGCGGCGGATCACCTCCATGCCGAGGAACGTGGCGAGCATGAAGACCCAGAGACCGACCTCGAGATCGGAAGTCACGTCTGTCATTGGCAGGCTCTCCGCTGATCGAACGGGTCAGGCGGTGGAAGGTGCGGGCGCGGCCGGGGTGGGGGAGGGCCGCGGCGGATCGGGCGGCGGCTGGCCGTCGCCCGGGGTGGCGGCGGCGGATGCCGGGGACGCGGCCGGTGACGGGGCCAGGCCGAGGAGCTGCCGGACGCGCTCGTGGACGACCTCGCCGCCATGGACGATCAGCGTCTCGCGGGTGATCTCGTCGGCGGTGTCGAACGGCAGGGGAGCGGCGGCCGGCCGGGCGTCGCGCAGCAGGTGGCCGAGGAAGCTCGCGACGTTGCGGGCATAGAGCTGGCTGGCGTGGTACGGCACGTTGGCGGCCAGGTTGAGCGGGCCGAGGATCACGACCTGGTGCTCGACGACGGTCTCGCCGGGACGGGTCAGCTCGCAGTTGCCGCCGCGCTCGGCGGCGACGTCGACGATCACCGATCCCGGCGCCATGCCGGCCACCATGTCGCGGGTGATCAGGACGGGCGCCCGCTTGCCCGGCACCGCGGCGGTGGTGATCACCACGTCGTGCTCCTTGACGGCGCCGGCCATCAGCTCCCGCTGCCGGCGATAGAAGTCGGCGTCCATCTCGCGCGCGTAGCCGCCGCGGTCCTCGCTGCCGCTGGTCTCGAGCGGCAGGGAGACGAACTTGGCGCCGACGCTCTCCACCTGCTCGCGGGCGGCGGGGCGGACGTCATAGGCGCTGACCACGGCGCCCAGGCGGCGGGCGGTGGCGGCGGCGAACAGGCCCGCCACGCCGGCGCCGATGACCAGCACGCGCGCCGGGGTGACGGTGCCGGCGGCGGTCATCAGCATCGGGAACAGCCGCGGCAGGGCGTCGGCGGCGAGCAGCACCGCCTTGTAGCCGGCCAGGGTGGCCATCGACGACAGCGCGTCCATGCCCTGGGCGCGGGTGATGCGCGGCATCATCTCCATCGCGAAGGCGCTGACGCCGCGCGCCGCCAGGTCGCGGCTGGCGTCCGGCAGGGAGAGCGGGTCGGCGAAGCCGATCAGCACCTGGCCGGGGCGCAGCCGCGCCAGGTCGGGGTCCGGTGACTCCGGCGTGCCCGGCGGCTGCTTCCAGGTGCCGGGGGTCCGCACGAAGAGCAGCACGTCGGATGCCGCGAACAGCTCGTCGCGGCCGGCTGCCAGGCGGGCCCCCTTCTCCACGTACTCGGCGTCGGGGTAGCCGGACGCCGCGCCGGCGCCGGGCTCGACCAGCAGCTCGGCGCCGCTCTTCTGCAGCGCCGCGAAGGCGCGCGGCACCATCGCCACCCGGCGCTCGCCGGGCGCCGTCTCCTGGGGCACTCCGATGATCAGGCTCACGGCCGGCATTGTACGACGGACCGGTCCGAGTTGGCGTCAAGGGTCCCGTCCGGGCTCGCAATGGAAGAAGGGAACGCGTATAGTAGCGACCGTCCATTTTGCCAGTCGTGGCATCACCTGCAGGGCTAAAGCGCTTGCCTTACGCCATGGCGGGGCGGGCACCATCGGAAGGGGGGAACTCATGCCGAACTGGTCGAGCCACATCGTCCCGTCACGCGCGCCGCGCCGGCGGTTCTTCGCGCCGCGCCCCCGGTTCGTCGTGCCGCGCCGGCTGGCGGCCGCTGCGATCGCGATCGCGGCGGCGCTGCTGCCCGCCGTGCCCGCGTCCGCCCAGTGGATTCCCTGCCCTGGCCAGGAGGACCTGGTGAAGGTTCCCGTGCTCGCCGCCCCGGACTCCCCGGACCCCGAGCACCCCCAGCCCCAAATCTTGCGCGGGACGGTGTTGCTGAGCGACGAGCAGCAAAGGCTGACCTTCCGGCAGCCACCGGCGAAGAAGCCCGGCGAGGCGGGCGCCACGACGCGGTGCGCGCCGCAGTACGTTCGCGCCTTCCGCGGCGTCGGCGCGGTGCCGCCCCCGCCCCCGCCCGCGAGCGACAGCCACTATGCCGATCCTCTCCCGGGGCCGACGCTGCGGGCACGCGTCGGCGACCTCGTCCAGCTGACCTTCCTCAACCAGATCAACCCCTCCAACTTCGGCAACTCGATCGATCGCGGAGACCAGGCGAAAGGCAGCGGCTGCGACGAGAGCACCAACGGCTATCCGACCCGGGTGCCGGGGGATGGGGGAGACACGTTCCCGAACTGCTTCCACGGGTCGAGCACCGCCAACATCCACTTCCACGGCACCCACACGAACCCGGGCTCGACCGGCGACATGGTCTTCATCGAGGTGAGGCCCTCGCCGAGGGCCGGCGGCAAGCCGGTCGTCACGGAGGAGAGCGTCCGGGAGCCCTTCGACAAGTTCTTCCAGGACTGCAAGGCCCAGCTGCTGCCTGATCCCTTGCACCAGTGGCCGACGACCTGGAGCGACCTGCCGGCGTCCTACACCGCCAAGCAGGAGGAGCTGATCAGGAAGTACGACGAGACGCCGGGCATCAAGCCGTTGTGGCCGGTGAACGAGGCGCAGCTCAAGGAAGGGGCCTGGCCGCAGTACTACATCGGCGCCTATCCCTATTGCTTCCGGCTGCCGGAGTACACCGCGACGACCTGGCCGCCGCCGGCGCCCGCGCCGGCTGCCGGCCATGCCGCCGGGGCGCACGGGGGCGGCGAGGGCACGGCCGAGCTCGCGGGCGCCGAGCCGCCGGCGCGTCCGTTGATGATGGGCCAGTCGCCGGGCACCCACTGGTACCACGCCCACAAGCACGGCTCGACCGCGATCGACGTCTCCAACGGCATGACCGGCGCCTTCATCATCGAGGGGAAGTACGACGACGAGCTGAACAAGTTCTATGGCAAGCAGTGGACGCGCACGCAGCCGGTGATGGTGATCAACCAGATCGGGGTCACGCCGAACCTCGAGCGCAACAGTGGGACCGACGCCGGGGAGGACTTCTCGGTCAACGGCCGGCTGAACCCGCTGGTGCACATGAAGCCGGGCGAGGTGCAGATGTGGCGCATCGTCAACACTTCTTTCCGCTCCGGCGCCTACTTCCTCCCGCCGCAGAACGGCTTCCAATGGCGGCAGCTGGCCCAGGACGGCGTGCAGTTCGACGACGTCAACTACCAACAGAGCCTCAACCGCCCCTTCCTGCTGGCGGCCGGCAACCGGGCCGACCTGCTGGTGAAGGCCCCCACCAAGCCGGGCGCCGGCTGCAAGGATCCACGTACTTGTACCTACGCGTTCCAGGTCATCGTCGACATCGACCCCAGCGACCTCACCTCGCTCAACCCGGTCACCCTGCTCTCGGTGAAGCTGTCGGGCTCGGCGCCCGAGATGCGGTTCATCCCCTCGGCCCCGACCTTCCCGCCGTTCCTCGCCGACATCAAGAGCGCGGAGGTGAAGGGCACGAAGAAGATCGTCTTCGCGACCAGCGGGGGGCTGAAGACAGGGGCGAAGCACACGATCGACGGCAGGAAGTTCAGCGGCGAGGTTGGCGAGGTCGTCCTGCTGAACACCGTCGAGGAGTGGACGGTGATCAACGAGAGCTACGGCCCTCTCATCTCGCACCCTTTCCACATCCACATCAATCCCTTCCAGGTGGTGGAGGTCTTCAGCCCGAACGACCCGCTGCTGGACGACAACGGCAAACCGGTGCCCAGGATCGACCCGAAGACCAAGCAGCCCGCGACCGACTCGGCGGGGAAGCCGGTGTTCGAGAACAAGTACACCTTCTCCCAGCATCCCTTGACCGGGCAGTGCCGCCTCGACCGCAACCATCCGGACGATTGGAAGCCCTGCGACATTCCCGTGCAGCGGCAGGACCTCGCCTGGTGGGACGTGTTCCCCATCCCCTCCGGCGCCAAGCTGCCGGACCCGGACGACCCGGCGAAGACGATCAACGTGCCGGGCCACTTCAAGCTGCGCAGCCGCTTCGTCGACTACACGGGCTACTACGTCATCCACTGCCACATCCTGGCGCACGAGGACCGCGGCATGATGACCATCGTGGAGGTGGCGCCCCTGCGATCGCCGTATTCGCATCACTGATGCGGCGCTGGTGGCGGATGCCGTGACGACGTTCCATGTTGATCGGTGCTCGCCCGAAGGAGAGTGAGCGCGGTCGAAGGGAGGATTGAGATGCCGGACTGGTCGATCAAGATCGTGCAAGCAGGCAGCGGGGCAGCGTTCGTTCCCGACCTCTACGGCGCCAAGCCGGGTGATCCGCTGAAGGCACAGCAGGACGACCTCGTCACCTGGAACAACACGACGGACGACCCCCACCAGCCATGGCCGAGCGACGCGAACTACAACCCGGACAAGGACGTGCCGCGGGAGTCGGCGAAGTACCTGTCGGACGTGATCCCGCCGCAGGGCTCCTCGCGCCCGAGCTACGACGTCGCGCAGCCGCCCGCGGTGCCGCCCAGCACCACGGGGCCGTCGACCTGGACGGTCTACTACTGCTGCAAGCTTCACCCCGACATCGCCTCGGAGCGCGGCACGATCGTCGGCACGGTGCCGCCGCCGGGAGACGCCTAGCGCCAGCGAAGGCGGCAAGCCGCAAGGGCCCGGCCGCAAGGCGCGCCTGCGGCCGGCGGCTCTCCGCGGCGGGCTAGCCCGCCGGCGGCTGGAACGCGAGGCGGAGGAGCGCGATGCCGATGGCGCGGGCGGCGCGCACCATCGCCTCGGGCTTGCGGTCGGTGGTGTTCTCCGGGGTGTCGCCCGACGAGTGGTAGTAGCGCGAGTAGTCGATCGCCAGGTGGACGGGATCGGGGGTGGCCGGCGACTCCCAGCCGGGCGTCTGGCGCAGGCGGCCCAGGCGGTCCCAGGCGGCGGTGTACACGGTCGTGGCGGGGATCTGGAGATCGCTCGCGAGCACGCCCTGGTAGCGCCGGGGCAGGAAGGCGTAGGAGTCGGTGCCGCCCTGCGAAGGGTTGGTGGTGTACTCGGGCCAGAAGCCGGGGCGGCCGGCGTAGTCGGCGCCGACGCGGTCGAAGGCGCGCAACAGCGCGCGGTTCCACGGCACCTCGTTGGACTCGAAGTAGATGGCGTCGCGCTCGGCGCCGGTGCCGACCTCGTCGAGATTGACGACGCCGAGGCAGCGGCGCAGGCGCTCTCCCTCGCGCGCGACGTAGGCGCTCGAGGAGGCGTACTCGCTCCCCCACACGGCGAAGCGTAGCCCGGCGCGCGGCGCCGTCAGGCGGCCGCCGCGCACCAGGCCGGCCAGCACCCGCGCCAGCTCCAACACCACCGCCTCGCCCGAGCCGTTGTCGTCGGCCCCCGGGCCCCCGGAGTCCGAGTCGCCGTGGGCGCAGATCAGGTAATAGCGGTCCGGGTCGCGGCCGGGAAGCGTGGCCAGGACGGTGCGCGGGCGGCCCTGGCCGACGGTCGAGCGCAGCGCCAGCCGCACCACCGCGGCGGGCGCCGCCGCCACCTTCCTCCCGTCCTCGTACGAGAGCGCGAAGACCGGGATCGGCCGCGCTCCGCCGCCGGGCATCGCCGGCAGCGCCGCGACGTACGCCGCGTCCAGGTAGCGCCGGCCGTCGCCGGGAGCGTCGGTGAGAATGGCCAGCGGGCGGCCGGCCGCGGCCGCGAGGCGGGGGTAGGCGCCACGGACGACGTCGCCCGGGAGGTAGAGGATCTTGCCCCGCCAATCGGCGCGAGGCGGCGCCGATGCGAGCCTGGCCGGATCGGCGGCCACCGCCAGCGGCGCCGTGACCGGGCCGATCGAGGGCGAGAAGCCGTAGGGATAGGCGGACGCCAGGCGGCCGCCCGGCACCAGCTCGACGGTCCAGGAGTCCTCCCAGTGGACCGGGTGGAGGGGGTCCTCGATCGTCTCCGGCGCCAGGCCGGCGCCCGCGAAGGCCGCGGCGATGGCGGCGGCGGCGCGGGCGCCGGAGGGGGTGCCGCCCATGCGCGGCCCGAGCCGCACCAGCTCGTGCACCGTCGCCTGCATCCGCGCCTGGTCGACCTCGCCGGCAACCAGCGCCTCGGCCGCGGGCGGCACGAACGCCGGCCGCGGCGCCGGCTGGCCGGCCCGGCCCGGAGCCGCCGGGGCCACCGGAGCGGCCGCGTCCTGTGGCGCGGGGAGCGAGCACAGGCCGGCGGTCCCGAGCAGCGCGGCGAGACCAAGGGAGGAGCGGGAGATGCGACCGCCAAAGCTGCCGCGAGAGCGGCGGGTTGGCACGGTGCTCATTGCCGCATCGTAGTGCCGAGTCCGAGCGGAAGCCAGACGAGCTGAACGTGCAAGGATCGCCCATAGCACTTGTGCTACGCTGTCCCAATGAAGACCATCCCGCACCGAGAGCTGCGTAACCAGAGCGCCAGGGTGCTCCGCGAGGCGGAGGCGGGCCAGCTCTTCACGATCACGGTCGACGGCCGCCCGGTGGCGCGGCTCGGTCCCGTCGCCAGGCGGCTGTGGGTGCCGAAAGCCGAGTACTCGCAGCTGCTGCGTGGGGGACAACGGGACCCCGCCTTCTTTGGCGACATTGCAGAATTGAGCGAGCCGAGCGAGCGGCTCGACGAACCTTGGGAATCGCGGCGCCGGTGAGTCGCGGCCTCCTCGATACCTCGGTGATCATCGCCCAGCTCGAGTCGCCGAGCCTGGACGCCCTGCCGTTGGACGCCCTCCCCGACGAGGCTGCCATCTCGGTGGCCACCCTGGCCGAGCTCCATTACGGCGTGCTCGCCGCCAAGACCGAGGAGACCCGGCGCCTCCGGCTGCAGCGGCTCGGCCAGGTGGAGGCGACCTTTCAGCCGTTGCCAATCGATGCCGAGGTCGCGCGCGCCTTCGCCCGCGCGGCGCACACGGTGAAGCTGGCGGGACGGCAGCCGCGTGCGCGAGTCATGGATCTGTGGATCGCGGCGACGGCCCTCGCCCACGGCATCCCGCTCTATACTTACAACCGCGATGATTTCTTGCCGCTGCAGCAACTGATCGACGTCAAGGCCGTCCGGGAGTGAGGCGGCTCGTCGGCGGGCAGAGTCGGGCCAAGCGCGAGGTGGGGCATGTTCAGGCAGCTGCTGGTGCCGCTCGATTTCACCGACAAGAACGAGGCGGCGGTCACGATCGCCCTCGAGACCGCGCGCCGCGACGGCGCCGAGGTGACCCTCCTGCACGTGATCGAGACCATCGAGCACGTGGAGTTCGACGAGATGTCCGATTTCTACCGCAAGCTCGAGGCGCGGGCGGCGGCGAAGCTGCAGGTGCTCACCGACCGCTTCACCGCGGCCGGCGTGCGCGCCCGCTACGAGATCGTCTACGGCAGGCGGGTGGGGTCCATCCTCGAGCAGGCGGTGAGCGAGAAGACCGACCTCATCGTCTTGTCCTCGCATCTCGTCGACCGCGAGCATCCGGCCCTCGGCCTCGGCATCATCAGCTACCAGGTGGCGATCCTCGCGGGCTGCCCGGTGCTGCTGGTGAAGTGAGCGCGCCGGCCCGGCTAGTCCTCCGCCGCCGGCACCGCCAGGCGGCGGTAGGTCCGGTTCCAGTAGATGAGCGGCGGATGCTCCGCCTTCGGCACGCCGCTCGCGTACACCGCCCCGACGTAGATGGTGTGCGTGCCGGCGGGGTAGCGGGCGTGGACACGGCAATCGAGCCAGGCAAGGCAATCGACCAGGATCGGGGCGCCGGTCACCGCCGTGCTCCACCGCCCCTCGGCGAAGCGGTCGCCCTCCTTGAGCCAGGCGAAGCGGTCCGACAGCGCCGCCCGGTCTTCGCCCAGGATGTTGACCGCGAACACCGCGCCGTCGCGCTCGAGCATGTCGAACGCCGTGTGGCGGTTGTCGATCACGGTCACGATCAGCGGCGGCTCGGCCGAGACCGAAGCGAAGGCCGAGACGGTGAGCCCGTGCACGTCCTCGCCCTGCCGGATGGTGACGATGGTCACCCCGGCAGGGAAATGGCGCATGGCGTTCCTGAAGTCGCTCGACGAGATCAAGTCCGGTCTGTCCTCCGGCTCCGGCGGCGAAGCGCAGTAGCGTAGCTGGCCGGCTGATTGTCCCATAACCGCCCTCCTGGTACGGACCCTGCTAACACTTGGGCAGTGGGTCACTTTCCCTCTGCTCCCTTTGGGCGAGGGGCCGGGGCTGCGGGGGCGGATGACTTTGGCCCCTCGCCCAAAGGGACGCAGAGGGAAACTGACCCACTGCTAACAGAGGTGCCGGCCGGGGCCTGAAACAGGTCTCGCCCCGGGAGAGAGGCCGTCCCCCGCCTGGAGGTAACGTTCGGTAACCATGGACCTCGATCCCCGGGCCGGGAAGCCGGCCGAGCCGCGAGACCTGGTCGACGTGAGCAAGCTGACCGCGGCCTACTACGCCGAGCGGCCGGACCCCGCCGTGCCCGGGCAGCGGGTGTCGTTCGGCACCTCGGGCCACCGCGGCTCCGCCTTCGCCACGGCGTTCAACGAGTGGCACATCCTGGCCATCACCCAGGCGATCTGCGCCTACCGCCGGCAGGAGGGGATCGACGGGCCGCTGTTTCTCGGCATCGACACCCATGCGCTCTCGCGGCCGGCGTTCGAGACGGCGCTCGAAGTGCTGGCGGCGAACGCGGTCGAGGTGATGATCGCGGCGGACGGTCTGTACACCCCGACCCCGGCGATCTCGCACGCCATCCTCACCCACAACCGCGGCCGCCGGGACGGGCTCGCCGACGGCATCGTGATCACGCCCTCGCACAACCCGCCAGAGGATGGCGGCTTCAAGTACAACCCGCCACACGGCGGTCCGGCCGGCGAGGGGACCACCTCCTGGATCGAGGCGCGGGCCAACGCGGCGCTCCGCGCTCGGCTGGCCGGCGTCAGCCGGGTGCCGCTCGGCAAGGCGCTGGCCATGCCGTCGACGCACCGGCACGACTTCGTCGGCGCCTATGCCGGCGATCTCGGCGAGGTCCTCGACCTGGAGGCGGTCCGCGGCTCCGGCATCCGCCTCGGGGTCGATCCCCTGGGCGGCGCCGGGGTCCACTACTGGGGAGTCATCGCCGAGCGCTACGGCCTCGAGCTCACGGTGGTCGACCAGACGGTCGATCCGCAGTTCGGGTTCATGACCCTCGATTGGGACGGCAGGATCCGCATGGACCCCTCGTCGCCCTACGCCATGCGGCGGCTGATCCGCTTGAAGGACGACTTCGATCTCGCCGTCGCCTGCGACACCGACCACGACCGCCACGGCGTGGTCACCCGCGGCGCCGGGCTGCTGCCGCCCAACCACTACCTGGCGGCCGGCGTCGCCTACCTGCTGGCGCACCGGCCGCGATGGCGGCAGGATGTCGCCGTCGGCAAGACCGTGGTGACCAGCGCCATCCTCGACCGCCTGGCCGCGCGGCGCGGGCGCCGCCTCCACGAGGTCCCGGTCGGCTTCAAGTGGTTCGTCGACGGTCTGCTCGCCGGCTGGCTCTGCTTCGGCGGCGAGGAGAGCGCGGGGGCTTCCTTCCTGCGCCGCGACGGGACCGCCTGGACGACGGACAAGGACGGCATCGTCGCCGCGCTCCTCGCCGCCGAGATGACCGCCCGGCTCGGCCGCGATCCCGGCGAGATCTATGCCGAGCTCACACGCGAGCTCGGAGCTCCGGTGTACGGCCGCCTGGAAGCGCCGGCGACGCGCGAGCAGAAAGCGGCCCTCGCCGGCGCTCCGGGCCTGGCCGGGATCACGGAGCTGGCGGGCGAGCCGGTGCGGCAGGTGCTGACCGCCGCCCCGGGCGACGGCCAGCCGATCGGCGGGATCAAGGTGGTGGCCGCGAGCGGCTGGTTCGCCGCGCGCCCCTCGGGCACCGAGGAGATCTACAAGATCTACGCCGAGAGCTTCCGCGGCGACGAGCACCTGCGGCGGATCGAGGAGGAAGCGCAGGGCATCGTGGCGCGGCTGCTCGCAGGCCGGCCAGGTTAGCCCCCTCGGCGCACTTGGAACCCTCGCCCGGAGGGAGGCAGCGCGAGCTGAGCCACTGCCCCTTGTCCAGCCGTCCTTTACGCCGGGACGGGTTCCATCTAGAGTACGGGCCTGGAACCTGTTGCCTGTTGCCTGCGAAGGCGCCGAGCTTCGCCTGGGACGAGGGCCGACCATGAACCTGCCGATCCTGGAATCCAGCCCCCGACGGCTGGGCCGCCTTGCCCACCCGGCTCGCCTGCCCGGCGCCGCGGTCGCGCCGGTCTTTCTCGCCGTGGCCGTGTTCCTTGTCCTCGCCGCCGCCGCCCTCCTCGCCGCCGCGCCGCCGCTGGCCGCCGAGGAGCTGGGCGGCCGCCTGGTCCTGCTGGCCAAGGACGGCAAGGGTCCGGCCCGCGGCGCCGACCCGGCCCAGGCGGTGGTCTACTTCGAGGCGGAGGGAGCGGCGCATGCGCCCCACGCGGCGAAGGAGCCCGAGGCGCCCTACCAGCTGCTCACCAAGCACAAGGAGTTCTTTCCGCACGTGCTGGCGGTGCCGGTCGGCAGCCGCGTGCAGTTCCCGAACCAGGACGCCATCCTGCACAACGTCTTCTCGGTGTCGCCGGGCAATGCCTTCGACCTCGGCATCTACCGCGTCGGCCCGCCCAAGGAGAAGCGCTTCGACAAGGCGGGCGTGGTGCGCGTCTACTGCAACGTGCACCAGGCGATGGCCGCCTACATCCTGGTGCTCGACACCTCCTTCTTCGCCTCGCCCGGCGCCGACGGCGCCTTCCGGCTCACCGGCCTGCCCAGGGGGCCGGGCAAGCTGACCGTCTGGCACGAGCAGGCGGATCCCTGGTCGGAGGAGGTGACGCTGCCGCTGCCGGCCGGCGCGCCGCCGGTCCAGGCGCGGCTCGTCGTGCTGCGGCCGAAGCTGCTCCCTCACCTCAACAAGACCGGCGCGTCCTACTCCCGCGGTGACGACTACCGATAGCACCGGCAGCACCGGGAGCGCCGGCGGCCTGCGGAACCTGTCGCTGGGGACCCGGATCTTCCTGGTCACCTCGCTGCTGATCGCGCTCTCGGTGGGCGCCTCGGTGGCGGTCACCGCGTTGCTGGTGCGCAACATCGCCCGCCGGTCGGCGCTCGATTCGCTGCAGGGCACCGCGGCCGCCCAGGAGACGCTGCAGTCCGCCTACTACGATCAGCTGAAGCTGATCTCGCAGCTGCTCGTCGAGGAGCCCTACCTCAAGGCCTACATCGCCGAGGCCCAGAGCCAGAAGGAGACGGCCTCGATCCTGGACCTGCTGGGGAGCCACCAGGCCGCCTACAAGTTCACCTTCGCCATGGTGCTCGACCCCGCCGGGCGGGTGATCGCCCGCACCGACAACCCGGCCTCGCGCCAGGACCTGTCGCAGCAGGCGCTGATCCGCGAGGCGCTGAGCGGTCCGACCGAGAGCGCCGGCGTCTGGCGCGAGGGCGACCATCTGTACTATGCCGTCGCGGTGCCGATGACCCAGGCCTTCGAGCTGTTCGGCTACATGGTCACCGCGTTCGAGATCACCAACGCCTCGGCGAAGCGGGTAACCTCCCCCAGCGGCGGCGACGTCGCCTTCGTCGCCAGCGATCCGAACGGCGTCCGGGTGGTGGCGAGCACCCTCGACCCCAGCCTGCAGCAGCCGCTCGCCGCCGCGCTCACCACGCTTTCCGGGAGCAAGCCGCTCACCGCTCGCGGCCAGGGCGAGCCGCGCGAGGTCGAGCTGTCGCTCAACGACGCCCCCTGGATGGCGCTGCTGTCGCAGCTGAGCGACGCCGCCGGCCGGCCGGTCGGCAACACGGTCGCCCTGGCCTCGATGAGCCGGGAGATGGCGCCCTTCCGGCGCATCGAGGAGGTGGTGCTGCTCTCCGGCCTGGCGGCGCTGCTGATCGCGCCGTTCCTCTCGCTCGCCTTCGCCCGGCGCACCCTGCAGCCGGTGCGGCGGCTGGTGGAGGCCACCGCGGCGGCGCGCCAGGGCGATTACAACCAGCGCATCGTCGCCGAGCACGCCGACGAGATCGGCCAGCTCGCCGGCGCTTTCGACCAGCTGATGTCCGACCTGCGCGAGAAGCGGGACATGGAGACCTACGTCACCGAGCTGTCGCGCAACATGCCCGAGCCGGCGCCGGCGCGGGTGGTGATCGGCGCGCCCCAGGCGCGCGACTCGCTGCTCATGGGCATCGAGCTGCGGGGCTACGCCAACCCGCATCTCGAGGCCGGTGCCGACCAGGTGATCGAGCGCCTGGGCCTGGCCATGCAGCACCTGGAGGCGACGATCACCGCCGCCGGCGGCCAGATCGAGGGGATCGCCGGCCACCGCGTGCTGGCTCGTTTCGACCGCGGCCGGCGGCCGCTTGGCCCGCTCGCGGCGGCGGCCGAGATCCTGCAGCCGCACAGCGTCTGGGCCGACGAGACCGGCTCCGAGGCGCCGAGCATCGCCCTCGCCGCCGGCACCGTGGTGACCGGGCCGGTGGCCTGGGGCGATCAGTCGGAGCGCGGCATGGTGGGGCAGCCGGTGCAGCAGCTCGAGAGCCTGCTGCGCGAAGCGACCCCCGGGGACCTGGTGCTGGGGCGCGACGTCTATCAGCAACTGCGGGAATACTTCGTGCGTGCCGGCTACGAGCTGGCGCCGCGCCGGGGCCTGATCAGCCCGCAGCCGATCTACGTGCTCACCGCCGACCTCGCCGCGCGCCTGGCCAGCAGCCAGACGATCACTCCCGCCGGCGAGGCGGAGGCGGCCACCGGCGAGGAGGCGGCGCTGCTCACCCTCTCCGGCGTCGCACCCGGCACGCTGATGGGGCGGCGCTTCCAGGTGCTCTCGGTGCTCGGCACCGGCGGCATGGGAGTGGTCTACAAGGCCCGCGACCGCGAGCTCGACGACCTGGTGGCGCTCAAGGTGCTGCGGCGCGACCTGTGGGGCGACCGGGCGCAGCTCGAGCGGATGAAGAGCGAGATCAAGCTGGCGCGCAAGATCACCCATCCCAACGTGCTGCGCACTTTCGATTTCGGCGAGCTCGACAAGGTCGCATTCATCTCCATGGAGTACGTCCGCGGCGTCACCCTGCGCTACATGCTCGACCAGGCCCACCGGTTGCCTTACTCGGCCGGGCTGCGGCTGGGCAAGCAGCTGTGCTCCGGGCTCGGCGCGGCGCACGCGGTGGGGGTGATCCACCGCGACATCAAGCCCGAGAACCTCATCCTCGAGCCGACCGGCAACGCCAAGCTGATGGACTTCGGCATCGCCCGCCCGGTCTCGCGGCTGACTCCCGGCCAGACCCAGGCCGGCTTCGTCATCGGCACGCCGCAATACCTGGCGCCGGAGCAGGTGCAGAGCGGCGATATCGACACCCGCGCCGACATCTACTCGGCGGGGGTGGTGCTGTACGAGATCTTCACCGGCGACGTGCCGTTCCGGGCCGGCACCGCGATGGAGGTGCTGGTCAAGCACCTGCAGGAAGAGCCGCCGGCGCCGAGCAGCCGCTGGGCGGAGATGCCGCCGCGGCTCGAGGCGGCGATCCTGCGCTGCCTGCGCAAGGACCCGGCCGAGCGCTTCCAGACGGTCGAGGAGCTGCACCGGGAGCTCGAGGCGATGAGCGCGTAGGAGGAGATTCTTTGGCAGAGGCCAGGATCGCCGCGAAGACAGCGGAGACCGCGGAGACCCCGCGGTCCCCGGAATTGCCCGCAGATGGGGCAGATGGGGCAGATGGCGGCCGGCTGGCCGAATACGAGACGCTGCTCGAGATCGGCGCGCAGCTCGCCTCGTCCCTGGACCTGGCGACGGTGCTCGAGGTCGCCCTGTCGACGGCCGAACGGGTCTGCCAGGCCGAGACCAGCTCGATCTGGGAGCTGGACGACGAGCGCGGCGAGCTGTTCTTCCGCGTCGTGCGCGGGCGCGCGGCTGGCGAGATCCGCGGCCTGCGGGTGCCGCTCGGCCAGGGCATCGTCGGCAGCGTGGCGCAGTCCGCGCGGCCGGAGGTGGTCAACGACGTCGCCGCGGACCCGCGCTGGCACGGCGACCCGCAGGGGGTGTTCCAGACGCGGGCCATCCTGGCGGTGCCGCTGCTGGCCAACGGCCGGGTCGTCGGCGTGCTGCAGCTGCTCAACCCGGTGGACCGCGAGCGCTTCACCGACGACGACCTGCGGCGCATGCGGCTGTTCGCCGGCATCCTGGCGCATCCGCTGCAGAACGCCAGGCTCTACGCGGCGCAGCGCCGGCAGTTCATGAACATGGTCACGGCCCTCGCCGAGACGCTCGAGAAGAAGGACCCCTACACCGGCGGCCACGTCCGCCGGGTGGTCTGCTACTCCCTGCTGCTGGGCGCCGAGCTGGGGCTCGCCCTCGGCGACCTCAAGGACCTGTGGCTGGCGGCGACGCTCCATGACATCGGCAAGATCGGCGTGCCGGACCGCATCCTCGGCAAGCCGGCGCCGCTCGACGCGGACGAGGCCGAGGTGATGCGCCGCCACACCACGGACGGCGCTTCTATCGTCGCCCATCTCTCCAGCCCGCACGTGCTGCCCGGGGTGCGCAGCCACCACGAGCGCGTCGACGGCCGCGGCTATCCCGACGGCCTCGAGGGCGACCAGATCCCGCTGGCGCCCCGCATCATCGCCGTCGCCGACACTTTCGACGCCATGACCACCAGCCGGCCGTACCGCCAGGGGCTGTCGGGCGAGCGGGCGGCGGCCGAGATCGAGAGCGCGGCCGGGAAGCAGTTCTGCCCGCGCGTGGTGGCGGCGTTCTCGGCCATGTTCGCCGGCGGCCGCTTCGGTCTTCCCGCGGGCGAGGAGGTGCTGCGGTCGATCACGGACCTGGAGAGCGCCGATTGAGGCGCCGGTTGAGGCGCCGGCCCTAGTGGCCCGAGCGGGACACCGGCTGGCGGCGAAGCCATGTTGCGCCACCTGATCGTCTGCGGCCGCTGCCGGCGCCAGCTCGACGCCGGCGACCGCGCCGCGGGGGAGCTGGTGCCCTGCCCGTGCGGCGAGATGGTGGCGGTGCCGCCGCTGGCGGCCCACGACTCGGCGGTGGTGCGGTGCTCGGCCTGCGGCGCGCCGCGGGAGGGCGACGAGCCGGAGTGCCGCTACTGCGGCGCGAGCTTCACCGTCCGCGAGCGCGACATCGACACCATCTGCCCGGTCTGCATGGCGCGGGTGAGCGGCGGAGCGCGCTTCTGCGACCATTGCGGCAGCCCGATCCTGGTCGACCAGGCGGCGGCCGCGGCGACGACCCTGCGCTGTCCCGCCTGCGGACCGCGGCAGCTGCTGCGCAGCCGGCAGTTCGCCGGCGAACCCGTGGCGGTGTCCGAGTGCGTGATCTGCGGCGGCCTGTGGGCCGATCGCAGGGTGTTCGAGGTGCTGCTGGTGCGCGCCCGGCATGGAGAGCTCGGCGGCGCGGCGGTGGCGATCGCCGGGGGGCGGCCGGAGCGGCCGGCGGGGACGGTGGCGGCAGGAGGCGGCGGGGCGGGAGGAGCAGGCGCGGGAGGGGCGGGGGCGGGGGCTGGGGCGGCGGGCGGCGGCCACCTCTATCGACCGTGCCCCGTGTGCGGGGCCTTGATGAACCGCCAGAACTATGGCCGCAAGAGCGGCGTCATCCTCGACCTCTGCGGCGTCCACGGCATCTGGTTCGACCTCGACGAGCTGCCGCGGGTGCTGGCCTGGATCCAGGGAGGCGGCGAGGAGCGGGCCGGACAGCTCGAGGCCGAGGAGGCGCGGGCCGAGGCCCGCGAGCAGCGGCTCGAGAAGGAATTCAGCAGCTCCGCCGGCGGCGGCAGCTGGGGGTACGCCGAGCCCAATCGCAACCTGCTCGGCGGCCTGGTCAACCTGCTCGGCGAGGGCTGGAGCAACCTCTTCGACCGCTAGTGTCCGAACGGGCCACCAGCATGGGACCTGACTTCTCCGATCGCCTGATCGCGGCGATCCGCGACAGGGGCAGCCCATGCGTCGTCGGTCTCGATCCGCGTCTGGAAACGATGCCGCGCTACCTGGTGGACCAGGCGGCGGCGATGCCGCGCGACGAGGCGGCCTATGCGATCCTCGCCGGTTTCGGGAGGGCGGTGGTGGACGCCGTCGCCGAGCACGTGCCGGCGGTCAAGGTGCAGAGCGCCTTCTACGAGCTGCTCGGCGTCCCGGGGCTGCGCGCGCTTCTCGAGACGGTGCGTCTCGCCCGCGCCGCCGGTTTATTGGTGATCGTCGACGCCAAGCGCGGCGACATCGCCAGCACCGCGGCCGCCTACGCCGAGGGCTTCCTCGGCGAGCTCGACTGGCGGGGCGAGGCCCGGCCGACGGTGGGCGCCGACGCCGCGACCGTCTCTCCGTACCTCGGCGCCGACAGCCTCGAGCCCTGGGTGGACGTCTGCCGCCGCCACGGGAAGGGCATCTTCGTGCTGGCTCGGACCTCGAACCAGGGCTCGGCCGACCTCCAGGGCCTGCGCCTGGCCGGCGGCGGGACGGTCGACGAGCGCGTCGCGGCCATGGTCGACCGGCTCGGCGAAGGGCTCGTGGGCGCCGCCGGCTACAGCTCGATCGGCGCCGTCGTCGGCGCCACCTTCCCCGCCGATGCCGCCAGGCTGCGCCGGCTGATGCCGCGCGCCATCTTCCTGCTGCCGGGCTACGGCGCGCAGGGCGGCGGCGCGGAGGGGCTGGCCGCCTGCTTCGACCGCGAGGGCCTGGGCGCCGTGGTCAGCGCCTCCCGCAGTGTCACCTATCCGAAAGGGGCGGAGACGGCAGCGTCCGCCGGCGCCTATCGCGACCTGGTGCTGGCCAGCCTCCTGGCGATGATCGCCGACGTCAAGGCGGCCCTCGCGCGCCGGGCCTGACCTCCACTGACTTGACTATCCTCCCGGGAGACGGAACGGCGCTCCCGGGAGGATGGGTCCGCCGCCGCGGCGCCGCCCTGCCGGCCGCGAATGCCGTGACCGCCGGCCTTCCTCGGCCGGCCGGCGCATCAGCAGGTGCAGGTGTGGCACGCGCTCGGGCAGGTGTGACCGCAGCGCGTCACGGTACAGCTGGTGGCGACGTTGGTGATGCCGCCCGCCACTCCGCCCAGGGACTCACGCTCGAGGTTGCGCAGCGTCTCGCGGTGCAGAGAGAGCCTCGGGCCAAGGATTTTTTTCATCCGCGTATCCTCCTCGAATCGCCGCCGCCATCATTGGAGGCGGCGGGGCGTCACCGTGAGCCGGGCCCCGGCGAAGTCTTGCCAGCTCACTCACTGAAGTGCCGCCGGGAGGAGAATCGGGGCAGCCCGCGCGGGGGCTCCGATAGCGCTCGAGGGCTACTTGCGGGTCGAGAAGCCCGCGGGGACGATGCGGACCTGCTGGCCTTCGACGAGGGAGTCGGGGGGGCTGTCGATCACGCGCTGGCCTGGCGCCAGGCCGGCGACGATCTCGACCTCGTTGCCGAAGTCTCTGCCGGGCGTCACCGCTTCCAGGTGCGCGCGGTTGGCGGCGTCGATGGTGGCGAGGCGCAGGCCTGCGGACTGGAAGATGAGGGCGCTCACCGGGACCACCAGGGTGCCGGTCGCCCCCGCGAGCGCGAGATGGACCTGGGCGTAGGCGCCCGGGAGCAGCTCGCCGCCGGCGTTGTCCACGTCCACTTCGGCCAGCAGGGTGCGGCTGGCGACGTCGATGGCCTTGGCATTGCGCACCAGCCTGCCCGGGAAGCGCTTGCCGGGCGCTTCGGCCAGCGTCAGGTAGGCGCTCACCCCGGGGTGGGCGGCGGGCGAGTAGATCTGCGGCACGTTGACGTAGACGCGCAGCGTGCGCGTGGCTGCGACGTGGAAGAGCTCGCGGGACGGGCCCGAGGCGCTGCCGGAATCGATCAGCTGGCCGACGTCCGTGTTGCGCGCGGTGACCACGCCGTCGAAAGGGGCATAGACCTTCTCGAACGACTGCAGCTGTTCGAGGCGCCGGACGTTGGCCTGCGCGGAGTGGACCATCGCCAGCTTGGCCTTGGCATCGCCCTGGGCGTTGTCGAGGTCCTGCTGCGACACCGAGTCGGTCTTGCGCAGCTCGACGTAGCGCGCGGCGATGACCTCGGCCAGCTCCGAGTTGGCGCTGGCTGTGGCGAGGTCGGCCCGCGCCTGGTCGAGCTGCCGGTCCACCTCGGGGGTCTCGATCTCGGCGAGCAGCTCGCCCTGCTTGACCCGGGCGCCGATGTCGGCGTGCCAGCGCCGCAGGTAGCCGCTGGTGCGGGCGAAGATCGGCGCGTCCGCGTATGCCTGGATGTTGCCCGGCAGCACGATCTCCTGCGCCGCGGCGCCCTGCCGGGGCACGATCGCCACGACGGCGGGGACGGCTCCCGCCCTGGTCTGCTTCGCCAGCGCGGCCTCGGCGCGCATCCGCGGCACGATCCCGGCGACTGCCAGGCCCGCGGCGGCGAGCAGGCCCAGCGCCAGCAGCAGGACGCCGCGCGAGAGTCGCCGCGGGGCGGTCCCCGCCGGCCGGTCGTCGGGCGAGCTCATCGCGCTCCTCTCGCGGCCGCCGCCGGCAGGGCCGCCGGGCGCGGGGGGACGGCCGGCGCCGCGGGTTGATCGCCGGCGTCGCCGGGGTCGCCGGCGTCGCCCGCTTTGCCCGCCGGCAGCCGCGAGCCGGTGCGCTCGTGCATGACGCTGAACAGCGCCGGCACGAAGGTCAGGGTCGCCACCGTCGCCAGCACCAGTCCGCCGATGACGGCGCGGCCGAGCGGCGCGTTCTCCTCGCCGCCGTCGCCGAGGCCCAGGGCCATCGGCACCATGCCGATGATCATCGCCAGCGCGGTCATCAGCACCGGCCGGAAGCGGGTGAAGCCTGCCGAGCGGGCCGCGTCGGCGGCGGTCGCGCCGGCCGCCAGCTGCTCCTTGGCGAAGCTGACCACCAGGATGCTGTTGGCGGTCGCCACGCCCATGCACATGATCGCGCCGGTCAGCGCCGGCACGCTGAGCCGCGTCCAGGTCAGGAAGAGGCACCAGACGATGCCGCAGAGCGCGGCGGGCAGGGCGGCGATGATGATGAACGGGTCCAGCCAGGACTGGAAGTTGACGACGATCAGCAGGTAGACCAGCACGATCGACAGCACGAGGCCGCCGAGCAGGCCGAGGTAGGACGCCCGCATCGTCTCGACCTGGCCGCGGACGACGACCTGGGTGCCGCGCGGCAGGTCCTTGCGGTCCGCGGTGACGATCGCGTCCACCTGCCTGGCGACGGTGCCGAGATCGGTCCCCTCCACGGCGCCGAAGATGTCGAGCACCGGCTGGGCATTGTAATGGCTGATCGTGCCCTGCTCGGTGCCGCGGACGACCGAGGCGACGTTGCCGAGGATCTGCGGCGGCGCCCCGGAGCCGCCGCTGACCGGGACGTTCAAGAGGTCCTGCAGGCTCTCGATGCGGTACTGGGGCGACTGCACGGCGACACTATAGCTGACCCCGTTCTGCGGGTTGAGCCAGAAGCTCGGCGAGGTCTGGGAGCTGCCGCTCAAGGCCACCAGCAGGTTGCCGGCCACGTCGCGCTGCGAGTAGCCGACCTGCGAGGCCCGGGTACGATCGACGTTGACCGCGAGCATGGGCTCGTCGAACGGCTGGTGGATGCGCAGGTCGGTGGTGCCGGGGACCTTGCGCACCTGGGCGAGCATGCGGCGCGCGTACTGCCGGTTCGCTTGCAGGTTGTTGCCGATGACCTGGATGTCGAGCGGCGCGGGCAGGCCGAAGTTGAGGATCTGGCTGATGATGTCGGTCGGCAGGTAATAGAAGCTGACCTTGGGGAACTTGGCGACCAGCTTGGCGCGCAGCGCGCGCATGTAGTCCGCCGTCGGGTGATGGTGCGCGGCGAGCGACACCAGGATGTCCGCATCGCCAGGGCCGATCGGCGCCGAGTTACTGTAGGACAGGTTGATGCCGCTGTAGGGGACGCCGACGTTGTCGATGATGGTGACCAGCTCTTCTCTCGGGACGGTCGCCCGGATCGCCTGATCGATCTCGTTGCACAGCCTGGCGGTCTCCTCGATGCGGGTGCCGGTGCGCGCTCGCAGATGCAGCTTGAACTGGCCGCCGTCGACCTTCGGGAAGAAATCCTCCCCCAGCCACGGGAAGAGGACCGCCATGGACACCAGGCAGAAGGCGAGGAAGCCGAGCAGGAACGCGGCGCGGTGCGCGATGCAGGCGGCGAGGACTCCCTGGTAGGACCCGCGCAGGCGCTCGAAGCGCCGCTCGAAGCCTTGCTGGAAGCGCACCAGCGGGTTGCGGCTCGCCGCCCTGGCCGCCTCGTCGACGTGCGAGTGCGCGCGCAGCAGGTACTTCGCCATCGTCGGCACCAGCGTGCGGGAGAGGAAGTAGGAGGCCAGCATGGCGAACACCACGGCCTCCGCGAGCGGCACGAAGAGATACCGCGAGACGCCGGAGAGGAAGAACATCGGCACGAACACGATGCAGATGGCGAGCGTCGAGACGAAAGCCGGCACCGCGATCTGCGACGCCCCGTCCAGGATCGCGCGCTCGGTCTCCTTGCCCTGCTCGAGATTGCGATTGATGTTCTCGATCTCGACCGTGGCGTCGTCCACCAGGATGCCGACCGCCAGGGCCAGACCGCCCAACGTCATGATGTTGATGGTCTCGCCGAGCGCGCTCATCACGATGACCGAGACCAGGATCGACAGCGGGATCGACACCGCGATGATCAGCGTGCTGCGCCAGCTGCCGAGGAAGACCAGGATCATGATCGCCGTCAAGCACGCGGCGATGATCGCCTCGCGCATGACGCCGTCGATCGCGCTGCGGACGAACAGCGACTGGTCCACCAGCGGCTGGATGCGCAGCTGCGGCGGCAGGGCGGCGGCGACCTGCGGCAGGCGCTCGCGGACGCGCCGGATGATGTCGAGGGTCGAGGCGTTCCCCGACTTGAGGACCGTGACCAGCGCCGCGCGCTGCCCGTCCACGCGCACGATGTTGGTCTGCGGCGGGAAGCCGTCCCGCACGTGGGCGACGTCGTGCACGTAGATCGTGGCGCCGCCGACGGTCTTCACCGGCAGGTCGTTGAGGTCCTGGATCGTGACCGGGCTGCTGTTGGTCTCGACCTGGTACTCGAGGCCGCCGATCTTGGCGGTGCCGGCGGGCAGGATCAGGCTCTGCACGCTGAAGGCGTTCACCACGTCGGTCGGCGCCAGGCCCTTGGCCTGCAGCGCGGCGTCGTCGATGTCCACCTGGATCTGGCGCATCTTGCCGCCGTAGGGATAGGGGATGGCGGCGCCCTGCACCGTCGCCAGCTGGGTGCGGATGAAGTTGATGGCGAAGTCGCTGAGCTGTTGCTCGGAGAGGCCCTCCCCGGACAGCGCCAGCTGCAGGATCGGCACGGAGGAGGCGTTGTAGGTGATGACCAGCGGCGGGGTGGTGCCGGGCGGCGCCGAGCGCACCTGGCTCTGCGAGATGGCGGTCACCTGGGCGATGGCCGCCGCGATGTTGGCGTGCGGCTGGAAGAAGATCTTGACGATCGAGAGGCCGGCCAGCGTCTGCGACTCGATGTGCTCGATGTCGTTGACCGTGGTGGTCAGGCCGCGCTCGTAGTTGCTGACGATCCGGTCGGTCATCTCCCGGGGCGACAGGCCCGAGAAGTTCCAGATCACGGTGACGATGGGGATATCGATGTTCGGGAAGATGTCGGTCGGCGTGCGCTGGATCACGATCGGCGCCAGGAGCAGCAGCAGCAGCGCCAGCACCACGAAGGTGTAGGGCCGGCGCAGCGCCAGGCGGACGATCCACATGCCGTTTCCCCTCCTTGTCGACGATCGGCGCCGGTCGGTTGCCGCCGGCGCATGCTCCGCCCCTGCCGCTGTCGCAGCGTCTCCCAGTGAAACGCCCCGGCGGGCCGCTCCGTTCCCGGCCGGCGGTCGCGGGCGGCCGGGCGGACCCGCCGGACCCGCTGGCCATCGGCGGCCGATCATAGCCCAGGCCGCAGGCCCCCTTGGCCCCCCTCGCGCGGAGGGAGGCGGAGGGAGACGGACCCCCGCCCCAACGTCCTCGACGAGGAGCGCCGCCGTCATCTCGAACAGACTGGCGCCCGGCGCCGGGCGAGCGTCGCCGGCAGGCCGGAAGCATTGCAATGGCAAGGTTTTACGGTGGCCGGGCGCCGTGCCGCGCGGGCGGTCCGGAAGTTGCACTCACGGTGCCTTGGACCCTGGGACAGAAGAGCCCATCGGGTCGAGGAGAAGACATGAGAACAGCACGCACGTCTTACTTGATACCGGCGCTGGTCCTGGCCGCCGCCGTGGGCACGGCGATCGCGGCCGGCACGGCTACAGCGGCCGCGGCGTCGGCCGCATCAGCCGCATCATTGCCGCATCCTGATCAATTCACCGGCAGCCTGGTCAATACCGTTGCCGGCGCTCGCTTCAGCCAGCCCTTCATCCTCTCCGTCGACCACTATGCGGGCGACGCGGAGGTCCATCGCCTTACCGGCTTGCTCGCCGAGAAGGGCCCCTACCCCCTGCGCGACGAGCTGTGGAAGCACTCGGCCGGCTATCTTCGTATCGGCGGCCACATCGGTTACCCGGTGGCGGCAGTGCTGTCCCAGGACACCGCGACCGGGCGGAAGCTGACCGTGGTCCTGAACCGGCCGCTGTCGCCTTTCGAGGTCCAGTACTACGCCCGCTCCTCGATGTACCCCTTCACCGTGCTGGAGCTCGACCTCGACCAGAGCGGCGCGGGCCACGGCACGCTGATCGGCGCCGCCAAGATGCAGATGCACGGCGACACCCTGACGATCGAGAGCCTCGGCGTCCAGCCCCTGCGCCTGCTCGCGGTGCGGGCCAGCTAGAGAAAGACAACCGGTAAGCCGAGGGGAGGGGAGGGGGTGTCCCCTTCCCTCCCCGTCCCCGCCTCGCCGGATTCAGCCGCGTTCGCTGTCGAGCCCTGCCATGCCGGCGGTGTTGTAACGCTCGCCCGCCGCGGCGCCGGGCGGCACGGCGCGCTCGAGGGCGGCGAGGTCGGCGGCCGAGAGATCGAGGTCGAGCGCGCCGAGGAGATCCGCGAGCTGGGCGCGGGTGCGCGCGCCGGCGAGCGGCACCACGTCGTCGCCGCGGCTGAGCGCCCAGGCGAAGGCGAGCCGAGGGACGGTGGCGCCCTTCGCGGCGGCCAGCTGGCCCAGGGCCTCGACCAGTCCCAGGTTGCGCTCGAGGTTCTCTCCCTGGAAACGCGGGAAGTGCCGGCGGGTGTCCCCGGCGGCGACGGCGGTGTCGGCGGCGTGGGCGCCGCGGCGGCCGAGGAGCCCGCGGCTGAGCACGCCGTAGGCGACCAGCGCGATGCCGAGCTCGCGCAGCGCCGGGAGGATGCCGGCCTCGACGCCGCGGCTGAGCAACGAGTACTCGATCTGCAGCGCCGCGATGGGATGGACGGCGTGGGCTCGGCGGACGGTGGCCGCGGAGGCTTCCGAGAGCCCGGCGTGGTGGACGTGGCCGGCGCGGATCAGGTCCGCCACCGCGCCGATCGTGTCCTCGATGGGCACGACCGGATCGACCCTTGCAGGTTGGTAGAGATCGACGTAGTCCGTCCCGAGGCGGCGCAAGCTGTAGGCGAGGAAGTTCTTGACCGAGGCCGGCCGGCCGTCGAAGCCGATCCAGGCGCCGTCGGGCGCGCGCTGGGCGCCGAACTTCACCGCCAGGAAGACCCGCTCGCGCCGGCCGCCCTCGAGCGCCTGGCGCAGCAGCATCTCGTTGTGGCCCATGCCGTAGAAGTCGCCGGTGTCGAGCATGGTGATGCCCGCGTCGAGCGCCGCGTGGACGGTGGCGATGCTCTCGGCGTCGACCGCGGGCCCGTAGGTCCCGGACATCGCCATGCACCCCAGGCCCAGCGCCGAGACCTCGGGTCCGTTCCTGCCCAGCCGCCGCGTCTGCATGGACCCTTCTCCTCCTGGCCTTTCACCGAGGACCCGATCTCCCTCGGGAGGCATCACGTGCGACCGGGATGGGGATGGAAGATCTCCGCCAGGCGCTCGATGCCGTCCACGAGCCGCGGGCCCGGGCGGCTGAAGCAGCCGTTGGCGTCGACCGGATGGACGCGGCCGGCGCGGACGGCGCGCAGGCGGCGCCACTCCGGGCGGCCGGCGACGGCCGCCACCTGCGCCGCGGCGCCGGCCGCGTCATAGCCGCAGGGCATGGCGACCATCAGGTCGGGATCGAGATTCGCGATCTCGTCCCAGGTGAGGCGCATGGAGTGGGCGCCGGGGGCCGCGGCTACGTCGATGCCGCCGGCGGCGGCGATCATGTCCGGCACCCAGTGGCCGCCCGCGAAGGGCGGATCGAGCCATTCGAGGGCGAGGACGCGCGGGCGCGGGCGTCCCGCCACCCGCCGCCGGACTGCCGCGAGGCGCCGCTCGAGAGCGGCCACCAGCTCGCTGGCGGCGGCGGCGCGGTCCGTCCGTTCGCCGACCCGCCGAATGTCGGCGAGCACGTCGTCGAGCGTCGCCGGGTCGAGCGAGAGCACCTCGGGGCAGCGGGGGAGGGGCGCCACCGCGCCGTCCACCTGCGCCGTCGACACGGCGCAGACCGGGCACAGCTGCTGGGTGACGATCAGATCCGGCGCCAGCTCGGCGATCCTCTCCTCGGCCAGGGTGTAAAGGCTCTCGCCGCTCCCGACCTGTGCGCTGACGGCGCGGTCCACCTCCGCGGCGCCGAGCCCGGGCGGCAGCGCGCTGCCGGTCAGCACCGGCCGGCTCCGGGCCGCCTCCGGGTAGTCGCACTCGTGGCTGACGCCGACCACCTCGTCCCCGGCACCGAGGGCGAACAGGATCTCGGTGCCGTTGGGCACCAGCGAGACGATGCGCATGGCGGGAAGTCTACGCCGCTCCGGCTCCCGGCTTGACGCGCCCGCGATCTCGCGCTGACAATCCAGACGGATCGCTTCGGCGTTCGGGAGGGAAGCCGTCATGACCCGGGATCGGCGGGTCCTGCTTGCGGTGGCAGCCGCGCTGGCGTTGGCCGTGTCGCGGGGCACGGCGCCCGCGGCGGCCGTGCATCCTGCAGCGGCGCCGGCGCCGCGGGTGGTGGCGGTGGCGCTGGGAACGGCGCAGGACGGCGGCGTGCCGCAGGCCGGTTGCGACTGCTCACGCTGCGTCGCGGCGCGGCGCGATCCTGCCCGCCGGCGGCGGGTGGCGAGCCTGGCGCTGCAGCTGCCGGCGACCGGACAGAGCTGGCTGATCGACGCGACCCCCGATCTCGGCGAGCAGCTCGAGGTGGTGCACCGGCTCCGTCCTCGGCCGGCGGGCGGCCCCGACCGCCGGCCGGTGGACGGCGTGCTGCTCACCCACGCCCACGCCGGGCACTACCTCGGGCTCGCGTTCTTCGGCTTCGAGGCCGTCAACACCCGCGACCTGCCGGTCTTCGCCTCGCCGCGCATGGCCGCGTTCCTGCGCGGCAACGGCCCCTGGAGCCTGCTGGCGGCACGGCGCAACATCCTCCTGCGCGAGATCTCCCCGGGCGTGACGCTGGCGCTTGCGCCGGGGCTGGCGGTGACCCCGTTGCTGGTGCCGCACCGCGACGAGCTGAGCGACACCCTGGGGTTCGTGGTGCGCGGTCCGCGGCGCACCCTCCTCTACGTGCCGGACACCGATTCCTGGGCGGCCTGGGCGCGGCCGCTCCCCGAGGTGCTGCTCCGCGAGCGGGTGGACCTTGCACTCCTCGACGGCACGTTCTACAGCGCCGGCGAGCTGCCGGATCGCGACGTGCGGACGATCGGGCATCCCTTGATGAGCGCCACCATGGAGCTGCTGCGCGAGCCGGTGCGCGGCGGCCTGCAGGTCTTCTTCACCCATCTCAACCACTCCAACCCGGCGCTGGACCCCGCGGGACCCGAGCGCCGCGCGCTCGCCGCCGCCGGCTACCGCGTGCTGGAGGAGGGCCAGGTGCTGGAGCTTTGACCGGCAGGAGCGAACTGACCCACGACCTGGAGCCGAGTACCGGGACCTGACGAGTGGTTACGTGGCGGTCTCAGTGCAGCGCCGCGAGCGCCTTCGCCGCCCGTTCGTAGGCCGGATCGATCGCCAGCGCCCGTTGCAGGGCGGTCCGGCCGTCGGCGACGTTGCCGGCCGCGACGTACGCTCGGCCCAGGGCGAAAGCGCTGCTCGCCGCGCGCGGGTAGTCCGCCGCGTTCGCCTGCAGTAGCGCGATGGCGCCCTGGTGGTCGCCCATCTTCACCATCTGGTAGCCGATGACCTCGACGCCGGCGCGCGTGTCGAGGTCCGCGTGCGCTCGCCGGAAATCCCGATAGGTCCACAGCACTGCTTTCTCGTCGCCACGCTCCTCGTACAGCTGCTCGAGGAACCGCTGCAGCAGGGTGTGCCTGAAAACCGGCGGCGAGAAGGCCTGGGGATCGAGGTCGCGGTTCAGCGTGATGGACGTCCACTGCATCTCGTTGAGCACCTTCCCGGTCGCAATCTCCACCTCGCGGACCGCGAAGGCGAAGAGAATGCCGTCGACCGTCCGGTAGTCGCCGAAGCGCTCCTCGGACGCGATGCTGCTGCCGAAGGCGTGGATCGGCGCCGTCTTGCGCTGGGCGACCAGCAGCCAGCTGGCGGCGTCGATCAGCTCCTGCTGCTCGAAGCCGTCCTGCATGCGCACCAGGAGGCGGTAGGCTTTGCGCCCATCGATCTCCTCGGTACCGTCGAGGGTGACCGTTGAACCGGCATCGGCGGCGTCGATCAAGGGACCGCCGATGCGCGTCGCGTGACGGCCGGCCGCCGACGCCGCGCCGACCGTGCGCAGGACGATTCCGGGGTCGCCGTAGAGCTCCCAGGCGCTGCCGTCGTAGCCCTCGGCGAAGTCAGGGTCGGGGTGCTCGGGATCGCCTACCAACTTGTAGTACGGGCGCATCAGCGCCATGGCCGCGTGCAACATCACCACCTGGCCGCCCTCGCGATAGGTGCCGCGATAGATGATGCTGCGCACGGCCTTCAGCCTCTCGAAGCCGCCGCGCGCCGCCGCGTGGTGCGCCAGGATCTCCTCGACGGTCGGCATGCCGGCGGCCGGAGCGCCCGCCGCGGCGCCGGCGAGGATCAGCAGCGAGGCGCCAGCGCCGAGCGCTCGCAGCGCGCCGGCGGTCCTGCTCACGATGGTCGTCGCCAGGTCCACTACCGGGATAGTACTACCACGGTAGTTGATTGGCAAGACCGGCATCTGGCGGTCCGGCCGTCGCCGAGGGGCAGGAGGATGCCTGGAGGCTGACCGCGGCTTAGCGCGGCCGTGGCTTCCCGGACGTTGCGGCCCTCGGGCCGGCTCCCGGCGCGCCCCTCATCTCTGCCTGGATCGGCGGCACCGGTGCCGGCGAGGTGAAGACCGCGTCCGGCAGGGTGGCAGCCACCAGGACCTCGGACAGCTCGAGCTTCTTCTGACCGTCGGGTGACACGCGGTGCGGCGCCAGCATGATCTGGCCGTAACGCTGCCAGCCCTGCCAGAGCCAGACCGTCGGCGCCGCGTCGCGGGGCTGGTCTTGCAGCAGGTAGGCCCAGCGGTCCATCAGGTGGGTGCCGCGGTTGAACCAGGCGAAGTAGTGGTCGCCGGGGGTGAGGCCCACCGGGCCGAAGGTGAGGCCGATCTCGTCATAGTCCTTGCCGTCAAGCTGCTGCTCGCCGAGGTAGGAGAGGTTGACGCCGGGGTCCTTCAGCTTGTACGGCATCAACAGCCAGTAGGTGTCGTTGATCCACGCGCCATAGGAATTCTCGACCATCTTGGCGCCCTTGTCGCCCTCGACCGGCTTGCCGCCCATGTAGGCCGTGCCCTGGTGGGTGTTGACGTTGTCCAGCACCACGTACGCCTCGTTGTCCTTCGTCTTGCCCTCCAGGCGATGGCGGCCCGTCCACTTGTCCCAGAAGTGGGTGCGGCGGCCGGCGAAGGTGAAGCGCAGGTAATGCGTGCCGTCCCAGGCGGCCTGGCCGCCCATCGCCGCCAGCGTGGCGTCGGCGACCGCCACCGCCTTCGGATCGGAGGTGACGCCCGTGGTAGGAGGGTTCACCGTCGGTGGACTCGCCGCGCCTGGAGCGGCGCCGGCGGGCGCCTGGGCAGCGAGGGCCGCCGCGAGCGGCGCGGCGAGCAGCAGGGCGGCGGCGATGACCAGGGTGCGTCGTGGAAGCGGGTAGCGCATCGGGATCTCCTCGGGCGGCGAAGCGGTTGAACGCCGGCAGGCCGCGGCGCGGCCACGCAACATCCTAGTACACCCTGGGAACCCCCGGGACTGACCCCGCGGCCGTTCCCGGCGGCGAGCGCGGGGTAGTGGGGGTCGGCAGAGGGAGACTGACCCACTACCGAGCGCAGGGGCTACTTGAAGTAGCCGTTGACGTCGAGGATGAGATCCGTCGTGCCGCCGCCGCTGACCGTGGCGAGAGCGTGGACGGTGCCGCTCCCGTCTCCGGCCAGCAGCGCCATGCCGTTGTTGGCTCGCACCTGGCCGGGGCCGTAGTCGAGGGTCGAAATCATGGGGACCTGGCCATCGCCGGGGTAGACGGCCAGGAAGCCCTGGCCCTGCGGCTGGACGATCGTCCAGTTCGCGGAGACCGCCTTGGCGTCGGCCGGGATGCCGCAGCGGCCGGCGACCTGGACCAGCGCGGTCTTGGCGGAAGTCAGCGGTGTTCCGCCGCGAGTGTCGAGGACGCGGCAGGGAGGGAGGGTGTAGAAGAACAGCCCGCCGTCGCCGTCGTGGATCGCCGCGGTCCAGATCTCCTCCGGACCGCCGCTGCGGCGATCGGTCCACGCCGGGAAGAAGACGCCGCCGTAGCCGTCCATGCCGGCATAGTCGCCGAACTGGAACCAGCTCGCACCAGACGTGGTCTCGTTGGTGGCTGCGCTGCTCACCTTGATGGGCGAGCCCCAGCTCTGGCCGCCGTCGGCCGAGGACTGGTAGTAGACGTTGACCGAGGTGCGGCTCGGGTCTCCCAGCGTGCCGTAGTAGCTCACCGCGATCCGGCCGGTCGTGTCGTCCACGGCCAGCCAGGGGAAGAACTGGTCGTCGAGGCCGGCCGGATCGTTGATCTTGACCGGCGGCGCCCAGGTGGAACCGCCGTCGGTGGAGCGTGCGAACCAGATGCGGGTCTTGCAGGCGGAGGTGGTGTCCGAGCCCGGGCCGGAGCCGCTCGTGCAACCGGGGTCGCCGGAGAGGTCGTTCCAAGCGGCGTAGACCTCGTTCCTGGTCGCGGTGCGCCAAGCGCCGCCGACCACGTACACGAGAACGCCGCGTTTGTTGTTTGCGGGGACGAGGAGCCAGCCAATCGAGGTGATGGTTGTGGTGATCCTCACGGTCGAGGCGAAGGACGCGCCACCGTCGGTGGACTTTGTCACGCCGGGCTGGCTGCCCGGCGAGAACACGAAGACGTCGCCATATTGGTTGGTCTTGATGTCCATCCCGGCGCCGGAGCCGACCTGGGTCGGCGCCTGCCAGATGCCGGTCGCACCGATCCGCCGCGCCATCATTCCCAGCCCGTTGACGTCCCACACGACATAGAGGTTGTCCTTGAACGGCGAGGTGGCGCTGTGGTCCACCCACATCATCTCCTTGTCGCCCGCCGGAGGCGACAGCGCGCTGTCGAGTGTCCAGGTGGCGCCGCCGTCGGTGGATTTGTAGGCACGCACCACGAGGCCGTAACCCCCGTTCACTCCGATGATCGTCGCCCACGCCGTGCCGTCGGAGGTCCAGTCCACGGACGGATCGCCCATGAAGGTGTCACCGGCGGCCCAGGGCAGATAGCTCTGACCCCAGGACGCTCCGCCATCCGACGAATAGAAGATCGCCATCTGCGCACCCGAGTAAACCTGTTGAGGGGCGCCCGGCGGCAGGTTCTTCGAGGCGGCGACGATCCGGCGCGGCTCCCAGCGGTTCACCCGGATCGCGGTCTCGCCGCGCGAAGAGCTCTGGGCGCCGGAGATGCGTTGCTCGCCGCTCACGCTGGCTGCCGTCGTGCTCGACCCGACCGATCGCGGATCGCCGCGCTCCAGGTCCTGGTGGCCGATCAACCACTGATGGATGTCGTGCCAGCCGGCCACCCCTACCGCGGGAGCAAAGTTGAGGCAGATGGCGAAGCAGATCGAAAAAAAAGCTGTACGGCAGCCGTAAAGGCCCAAGCGTATCTCCCTGCCCTCAGGAGCCGATTGACGCGCGGTACCGATGGATCCGCCGTGACCGCCGCAACTTGAAGGCTTTCTTCACATGTGAACACACTCTTGGCGCGGCGTCAACGGTGCGCGAGGCGCGGGCGGCGGGGTCGTGTCCTGGCAATCCAGGACACGACGCGCGGCGCGCGACCTTGTCAGGAGATCCGGACGGTCCTGGTCACCGGCGGCAGGCAGCGGCGGTCGTCACAGAGCTGGTAGGTGAGCAGCAGGCGGGCCGTGCCGGCGGGCGGCTCCGCGGAGCCCCAGGGCCGGCCGATCTCGCCGGCGATCTCGACGCGGCCCTGGTAGGCGGCGACGGGTTGGCTCGAGAAGGCGACGCGCAGCGGCTCTCCGGCGGAGTAGGAGAGGTCCCTCAGCTCGGCCCCCTCGGCGGCGAGCGTCGTGGGCACGAGGTAGCTCTCGCTCGGCGGGTTGGCCTGCAGGTGCCAGCCGGGAGCGACGTCGAGCACCAGGCGGAAGGGCCGCCACTCTTGCGGGGTCGCTGCTGCCGCGCCCGCCACGCCCGCCGGCGCGCCCCCAGCCTCGCCCGCCGCCGCGCCGCCCGCATCCCCGAGCTCGAGGTGGAGCTCGACCAGCTGCGCGGCCTCCTGCTCGAGCATCTCCAGGGGGCCGGCGCCGGGCTCGCGCTGGTGGGCGGCCTCGCGCGGGGCGGGCGCGGGTCCGTGATAGCGGCGCGCGGCGACGGCCAGCATGCGCACCGCTTCCGGGTGCTGCTCGACCAGCGGCGCGAAGGCCCGCAAGGCGGCCGTGGCCTGGCCGCGCCAGTGCGCCTGGCGCTCCGGGGTGTCGAGAGCGGCGAGATCGATCAAATTGAGCAACGCCACGGCATTGGCCGCGGGAGTGGCGCCGTCGAAGGGGTCCTTGCTGCGGAACAGCAGGTCCGGGCTCGCGCCGGCGACGAAGAATCCGCCCTCCGGATCGCCCAGGCGTGCGGTCTGCTCGTCGGTGAGCTCGGCCGCCGCGGCCAGCCAGCGCGCCTCGCCGGTCGCGGCGTGCAGCGCCAGCGCCCCGCGCACCAGGAACGCATAGTCCGCGAGATAGGCGGGGATGCGGGCGCGGCCGGCGCGCCAGACGTGGAGCAGGGGACCGCCCGGCGGGCGCATCTCGGCCAGGACGTGGTCGGCGGCGCGCACGGCCTGGGCGACGAAGCGTGGCTCGCCCAGCAGCCGGCCGGCGATCGCCAGCCCGGCGATGGCGATGCCGTTCCAGTCGGCGAGCACCTTGTCGTCGGTCGCCGGCCGCGGCCGCGCGGCGCGCGCCGCGAGCAGGCGGGCACGCGGCCCCGCCAGCTCGCGCAGCAGCTCCTCCGGATCGAGGCGGCGGCGGCGCGCCACCTCCTCCCAGCGCTCCGGAGCGTGCAGCACGTAGCGGTCTCCCTCGAAGAAGGGAGCCCCCGCGAAGCCCAGCAGCGGCGCCGTGAAAGCCGCGTCCTCCTCGCCCAGCACGGCGTCGATCTCGGCGCGGGTCCACACGTAATAGGCGCCCTCGTGGCCGTCGGTCTCGGCGTCGATGGCGCTCCACAGCGCGCCCTGGGGCGAGGTCATCTCGCGCTCGAGGAAGGCCGCCGTCTCGCGCGCCACGCGCGCCGCCTGCGCATCGCCGGTGCGGGCATGCTCGCGGGCGTAGAGCTCGAGCAGGTAGCCGTTGTCGTAGAGCATCTTCTCGAAGTGCGGCACCTTCCACTCGCGGTCGGTGGCGTAGCGGTGGAAGCCCCCGGCCAGCTGGTCGTAGATGCCGCCGCGCGCCATGGCGTCGAGCGTCGCCGCGAGCATCTCGCCGGCGTCGGGCCGCTCGGAGGTCATCTCGAGCAGCAGGAAGAGGTTCGAAGGCGTCGGGAACTTCGGCGCGCCGCCGAAGCCGCCCCACCGGCGGTCGAAGCGGCGGGCCAGCGCATCGACGCCGCGCCAGCAAGCTCCCGGTCCGGGGGGCTCGGGCGCCGGGCGGGCGCGCTCCTCGAGGAAGCGGCGCATCGCCCGGGCCATCTCCGCGGCCTGCTCCTCGACCTCGGCGCGGCGCTGCTTCCAGGCCTCGGCGAGGTCCTCGAGGAGGTGGCGGAACCCCGGACGGCCATGGGCGTCGTCGGGCGGGAAGTAGGTGCCGGCGAAGAAGGGCTCGAGCCTGGGGGTGAGGAAGAGCGAGTTCGGCCAGCCGCCCTGACCGGTGAGGATCTGGGTGGCGGTCATGTAGACCTCGTCGAGGTCGGGGCGCTCCTCGCGGTCGAGCTTGATGTTGACGAAGTCGCGGTTCATCACCGCCGCCACGCCCGGCTCCGAGAAGGACTCGCGCTCCATGACGTGGCACCAGTAGCAGGTCGAGTAGCCCACCGACAGGAAGATCGGCTTGTCCTCGCGCCGCGCTCGCGCCAGCGCCTCCTCGCCCCAGGGGTACCAGTCGACCGGGTTGTGCTGGTGCAGCAACAGGTAGGGGCTGCTCTCGCCGGCCAGGCGGTTGGTGACGGTCGGCTCCGCGGGGTGGTCGCTCATGATAGCTGGCTGGCCCTGCCTCCGGCGCCGGGGCGCGGGCTTCTCGCGCTGCCGGCCCAGGGGCCGGGCGCACCGGCAGTCTATCAGCCGGCCTGTCGGCCGCACGGCCGCGAAGCTCGAGATGCGCCGCGGATTCAGGGCGGCTTGGCGCCTGCCCGGCACTCGTCGAGCACGGCAGGGATCGCGGCGGCGGCGCCGGCGGCCGGCCCAGGCGGCCCGGTCGGCCCGGTCGGCCTGGTGGGCCGGAGGGTGGGCGGCGGCCAGCTCGGCGATGTTGGCGATCTGGGCGATCTCCCATGGAAGGCCAGCTCGGGATGGGCGCCGTAGAAGGCGCAGACGCGGCGGCGGCGCTCGGCGAAGCCCTGGTCTCGCCGCAGCAACACGATCGCCGTGGGATCGATCCAGGCCAGCGCCCAGCGCTCGGCGTCGAGCGGCGGAGCGGCGGCGAAGGCCTGCGTGGACTGCAGCAGCGCCGCGACCCGCCAGCGGGCGAACAGGAGGTCGATCTCCTGCCGTGGACCCTCGCGGCCGTACATGGCGCGATAGTCCCGCAGCATCTCGGGGCCGCCGAGCAGCCATCTGCCGTCCGCGAAGACCTGCTGGCGGGGGAAGCGATAGAGCTCGAGGTAACCGCCCCAACCCAGGTCGTGGAAGAGCCTGCCGTCGAGGTCGGTGGCGGCGAGGAAGGCGGTAGCCTGTTGCGGATAGAGGCCGGCGCGCAATGGACCGCGCGCCAGCGCGTCCGGCAGCTCGACGAAGGCCAGGACCATGGCGGCGGCGACGGCCGTCGCGGCGAGCAGCCGGCGCGAGCGCCTGCTCGCCGCCGTCCAGACCGCGACGAGGCGAGGCGCCAGCCACAGTGCGGGAACGAAGTAGAACAGGACCATGCGGCGATGCTCGGCGGCGAGGTAGAGGCACGCCAGGCTCGCCCAGAAGCCCGGGAAGCTCGCGGGGACCGGTCGGCGCGGCTCTGCGACACCAGGCGTCTGCATCGCCGCGGACGCCTGTGACTCCTCGATGTCAGCCGCGGGCGTCGCCGCGGACGGCCGCCACTCCGCGATGCCGGCGGCTAGCGTCGTCGCCAGCAGCAGCCACCATCCCAGCACCGCGCTTGGGAAGGTCCGCCAGCTGTCCAGCGTCAGCAGCGGCTGCCACTCCTCCGACACCACGTTGATCCGCAGGGTCTGCTCCACGTAAGGGAGCAGCCCCAGACCCGCGGGTTGCATGGCGCAGGCGGCGAGGGCGACCGCCGCCGCGACCCAGGGCCCGCTCCGGGAGGGGACCAGTCTCCCACTGCCCCTTCCCCCCTCCTCCTCGCTTTGGGCGAGGGTCCGCAGTCCACTGCCGCCGCCCTTTGAACCTTGGACCCCTCGCCCAAAGCGAGGAGGAGGGGGGAAGGGGCAGTGGGAGACCGGTCCCCTCCCTCCGCTCCTACGTAGAAGCCAATCGACCAGGAGCCAATCGACCACCGCGCCGGCGGCCGTGACGGCGAGCAGGGCCGGCACGATCAGCGCGCTCGAGTGCAGATTGATCCAGACGACCGTTCCGAGCCAGAGCGCGGCCAGCCAGAGCAGGCGCGGACGCCAGCCGCGGCCACGGTCCCACGCCGCGACCGCGCGCGGCGCGATCCCGGCGAGCACTGCCACGGCCACCGGCCAGGCCACCGCGTGCGGGCGCAGGCTGGCGTTCGGGAGCGCCCCCATCCAGGCAACGGCCACCAGGGCGAACCGCGCCGGCGCGGCGCGCTCGGGAGATGGCGCGGGAGATCGATCGGGAGCCAGGAGCCAGAGCAGCGCCAACCCCGCCACGAAGAGCCCGCAGCACAGCAGGCGCAGCCCGCCGAGGCCGAGGGAGCGCTCGGCGGCGGCGAGCAGCACCTCGGACAACCACTCGTCGTGGACCGGTGGGTGGATAGCGGTGTAGGTGAAGGGGTCGTGCTCCGGCAGCGCGTGAGTCGCCAGGATCAGCCGCCCGTTCGCGAGCTGCCAGAACAGGTCGTCGCCCCACAGCGGCCGCAGACAGTGCAACCCCGCGGCGAGGAGCAACAGCCCGAAGGCCCACGCCTGCCATCGGCCGGCCGGCGGCTGCTCGCCCTCGCGCTCGCTGCCCGGTCCGCTGCGGGTCCACGGCGGCACGGTGCGATCAGACCACGGCGCGCGCCGCGCGCACAACTCGGCGTGTAACCGTTCGGCGCGCGGTTTCGTCTCGTATAGCGATTCGATCTCGCCGTGGCGGCGGCCGCCTGGGAGGATCGAACGTCGGGACACGGATCAGGCTGTCGGAGGTTCGTCTGGCGAGAGGCGTCGATTCCACGCAGGCGGGCGGGGCGCTCCGGCGCCGCCGCCTCTCCTGGTTCCTGGTGGCCGCGGTGGTGGTCCTCGGCGGCGCGGGCCTGCTGTGGTGGCGGGCGAGCAGCCAGCGGCCGCAATACGTCACGGCGGCGGTGACGCGGGGCAACGTCCGGCGCAGCGTCAACACGACCGGGGCGCTGAACCCGGTGGTGACGGTGCAGGTCGGCTCCTATGTCTCCGGGCCGATCAAGACGCTGAAGTGCGATTTCAACACCGAGGTCGTGGTCGGGCAGCTCTGCGCGCAGATCGATCCCGTGCCATTCCAGCTCATCGTCGACCAGGACCGCGCGGAGGTGGGGACGGCCGAGGCGCAGCTGAAGAAGGATCAAGCCGCGCTGGCCTACGCCAAGATCGCCTTCGAGCGCGACTCGAAGCTGCTCGCGGAGGGCACCGTGTCGCAGGATACGGTGGACAACGACCGCAGCGTCCGCGACCAGACCACGGCCCAGCTCGGCCTCGACCGGGCGACGATCGTCAACAAGCAGGCGGTGCTGAAGGCGGCGGAGGTGAATCTCGCCTACACCCACATCGTGTCGCCGGTCGTGGGGACGGTCATCACCCGCAACATCGACGTCGGGCAGACCGTGGCGGCGAGCCTGCAGAGCCCGACCCTGTTCCTCATCGGCAGGGACCTGACGAAGATGCAGGTGGACACCAACGTCAGCGAGGCGGACGTCGGCGCGGTGCGGCTCGGGCAGGACGTCGTGTTCACGGTCCAGGCCTTTCCTGGCAAGGCTTTTCGCGGCAAGGTGACGCAGATTCGGCGCGGACCGATCACCGTCCAGAACGTCGTCACCTACGACGCCGTCGTGGCGGTCGACAATCCCGATCGCCTGCTGTTCCCCGGGATGACCGCCGACACTCATGTCGTGATCGACGAGCACGACGGTGTCCTGCGCGTGCCGCTGCCCGCCGTGCGGTTCACGCCGGAGGGAATCGGCCGCAGGCGCGAGACGGTCCAGGCCGGCGGCGAGGGCCCGGCCGCGGGCGCCGGTGCGGCGAGTACCGAGGATCGAGGGCGCGCGCGCGCCGAGGGCGGCGGCGGCGGCGAGGTCGAGAGCCGGCCCGCGGGCCGGCGCGGTGGCGGAGGAGGCGGCGGCGGCGAGGAGGCGAGGTCCGGGCCAGCCGGCGAGGGCAGGCGCCGGCGCTGGGGCGAGGGCCGCCCCGAGGGCAGAGGCGAGGGCCGCCCCGAGGGCAGGGCGGCGGGCAGGCCCGGAGGCAGAGGCCGCGGCACGGCCGAGCGCCGCGGCCGGGTGTGGGTGCTGAGCCATGGCACGCTGCGGCCGGTCGCGGTGACCATCGGCCTCGACGACGGCACCCTCGTCGAGGTGTCCGGCAAGGGTCTCGCGCCGGGCGACCAGGTGGTGGTCAACGAGATCAAGCCCGGCGAGCAGCGGCAGCGGGCGGCGCCGCCCAACCAGCAGAACCAGGTGCTCCGCCAGGGAGGACCGCGCCTGTGACGCTGCCGCGCGAGGAGCCGCGCGCGGCGCTGCCGGCGCCGGGGATCCCCTCGCTTCGCCCGCTCCCGGCGGTCCCGGCGACCCCGGTGATCGACGTCCGCGACGTGACCAAGATCTATCGGCTGGGCGACCAAGAGGTCCACGCGCTCCGCGGCGTCAGCCTGGTCGTCGGACGCGGCGAGTTCGTCGCCATCATGGGCGCGTCGGGGTCGGGGAAGTCGACCTTGATGAACCTCATCGGCTGCCTCGACCAGCCGACGAGCGGCTCCTACCTGCTGGACGGGATCGACGTCGCCAACCTGGCCGAGCCCGCGCTGGCCCGCATCCGCAGCCGCCGGATCGGGTTCGTGTTCCAGAGCTTCAACCTGCTCGCGCGCGCCAGCGCCGCCGAGAACGTCGCGCTGCCGCTCTTCTACTCGGGCCAGCTGACGGGAGGCACCGCGAAGGTGCGCGAGACGCTGGCCCTGCTCGGACTGGCCGATCGGGCGCGCAACCATCCCAACCAGCTCTCCGGCGGCCAGCAGCAGCGGGTGGCGATCGCCCGCGCCCTGGTCAACAACCCGACGATCCTGCTCGCCGACGAGCCGACGGGCAACCTCGATTCGCAGACCGCCCGGGAGATCCTCGGCACCATCCAGGCGCTCAATCGCGAGCGTGGGCTGACGGTCGTGCTGGTGACCCATGAGCGGGCGTTGGCCGAGACCGCCGACCGCATCGTCACGATGAGCGACGGCGCCGTGGTCTCCGACGAGTGGAAGAGTGGACAGGCTGGCGCGGCCGGCCTGCCGGCGACATCGGAGCCAGGGGCGCCGGCGGACCTCGAGCGTCCGTCGCCGCTCGTCGAGGTCCGGTCGTTCCTCTGGATGGCGCTGCTCGCGGCGAGCCGCGGCATCGGCCGCAACAAGCTGCGCTCCGCGCTCACCATGCTCGGCATCTTCATCGGCGTCGCCGCCCTGATCGCCATGCTCGCCGTCGGCGAGGGGGCGCGGGCGGCGCTCAAGGCGCAGCTCGAGAGCCTCGGCACCAACCTCCTCGTCGTGCTGCCGGGAACGACGCGGGTCAACGGCGTGCGCGCGGGCATCGGCAGCGCCTCGACGCTGCGGGTGACCGACGGCGCCGCGATCCTGGAGGAAGACTCGGCGGTGTCCGACATCAGCTTCGTGAACCGGCAGTCCGCCCAGACGGTCTACGGCAACCAGAACTGGTCCACCAGCATCCAGGGCGTAACGCCGAGCTACCTGTCGATCCGCGACTGGCCGGTGGTGGCGGGCCGCAGGCTCACCGAGCGCGACGAGACCGACGGCAACACGGTGTGTCTCCTGGGCCAGACGGTGCTGGCGAATCTCTTCGGCGACTTCCAGGACCCGCTCGGCGCCACCGTCCGGGTCAAGAACGTCGCCATGGAGGTGGTCGGCGTGCTGGCGGCCAAGGGGCACTCGGCGTCGGGGCAGGACCAGGACGACGTCGTCTTGATCCCCTTCCGCACCTCGCAGGAGCGGGTCCTCGGGGTGGCCGCCCCCAGCTCGGCGCAGAGCCAGGCGACCGTCTTCGTGCCGCCGCCGAATCCTTTCGGCATCCAACCCAGGCTGGCGGGGTTCGTCCACACCATGTTCGTGCAGGCGCGCAGCGGCGAGCTGGTCAAGACGGCGCTGCAGCAGGTCACGCAGACGCTCGAACGGCAGCATCGCCTCCGGCCCGGCCAGCCCGACGACTTCACCGTGCGCGACCTGACCGAGATCGCCGAGGTGGCCGAGGAGAGCAGCCGCGTGATGGAGCTGCTGCTGGCGGCGATCGCCTCGATCTCGCTGCTGGTCGGCGGCATCGGGATCATGAACATCCTGCTGGTCTCGGTCACCGAGCGCACCCGCGAGATCGGCATCCGCATGGCGATCGGCGCCCGCCGGGTCCACGTGCTGCTGCAGTTCCTCGTCGAGGCGTCGCTGCTGAGCCTGATGGGCGGCGGCGCCGGCGTCCTCACCGGCGTCGTCGCCTCCAGGGTGATCTCGCTGGTCGCCGGCTGGCCGACGCTGTTGTATCCGATCGTCGTGCTCGCCGCCTTCCTGTTCTCGGCCGCGATCGGCGTCTTCTTCGGCTACTATCCCGCGCGCCAGGCCGCGCGCCTCAACCCGATCGACGCGCTGCGCTATGAATGACGGCGCGCGCGCGGCGGTCTCGGCCGTCCTGGCTCTTGCGGCCCTGGTGACCGGGAGCTGCGTCGTGGGGCCGGACTTCAAGCGGCCGGCGCCACCCGGCGTGGATGGTTACCTGCCGCCGGCGGAGGCGGTCCCGGGGCCTGGGCCGCCGCAGGACGCGGCGAACGGGGCGAAGCCGGCAAACTCGGCGAGCAGCGCGAGCGCCGGCGAGGCCGCCCAGCGCATCGCGCTCGGCGAGCAGGTCCCGGCCGCCTGGTGGGAGCTGTTCCACAGCGCGCGACTCGACGAGACGCTCCGCCAGGCGATCGCCGCGAGCAACAGCCTGGCCGCCGCCAGGGCCACGCTGGCGCAGGCGCGGGAGGCGATCGTCGAGGCCCGCGCCGGCCTCTATCCGCAGCTCGATCTCGGGGCCGGCGCCCGCCACGCCTCGGGCGGCATGGGCGGCGCGAGCGGCGCGGGAGGGGGAGGGGGCGGGAACCTCTTTTCCATCGGGCCCAATGCCAGCTATGCGATCGACGCCTTCGGCGGCACCCGCCGGCGCGTCGAGCAGGAGAAGGCGCTGGCGGAGAACCAGCGCTACCAGCTGGCGGCGGCGTACCTTACCTTGACCGGCAACTCCGTCACCGCGGCGATCGCCATCGCCTCGACGCGCCTGCAGATCGCCACCGTGGAGGACCTGATCAGGAACGATCAGAAGAACCTCGCCCTCGTCCAGCGCGAGTTCGACGCCGGCAAGGTGGCCAGGAGCGAGGTCTTGACGGCCGCGGCCCAGCTGGAGAGCGACCGCACGCAGCTGCCCGGCCTGCATCAGCAGCTGAGCGTCGCGCGTCACGCGCTGGCGGTGCTGGCGGGCAGGGCGCCGGCCGCCTGGTCGCCGCCGGACTTCGACATCGCGGAATTCACCCTGCCGGACAACCTGCCGCTGAGCCTGCCGTCGGAGCTCGTCCGCCGGCGCCCGGACATCCTGGCCGCCGAGGCGCAGCTGCACGCGGACAGCGCGGCGATCGGCGTGGCGACCGCGCAGCTCTACCCTTCGATCACGCTGTCGGCGTCCCTCGTCCAGGAGTCGGCCGCGCTCGCGCGCCTGCTGGAGGCCGCGGCCAGGACCTGGACCGTGGGTGGCAGCCTCGACGCGCCGCTCTACCGCGGCGGCGCTCTCGGGGCGGCGCGGCGCGCCGCCGTCGACGCCTACGACGCCCAGCTCGCGACCTATCGGCAGACCGTCCTGCAGGCCTTCGGCCAGGTCGCGGACGCGCTGTGCGCGCTGGAGCACGACGCCGAGCTGGTGGCGGCCTCGCGCCGGGCGCTCGACATCGCCGGCGCCTCGCTGGCGCTGCAGCGCTCGAGCTACGCCGCGGGCAAGACCAGCGCGCTGCAGCTGATCGTCGCCGAGAACACCTATTCCGACGCCCGGCTCGGCAACGCGCGCGCCACCGCCCAGCGCCTCGCGGACAGCGCACAGCTGTTCATCGCCGCCGGTGGCAGCTGGTGGAACGAAGGCGAACCGGCGCCAGGGCCGCCAGGGCCGCCAAAGCATTAGACCAAGCGGCTTTACACTGATATGATCAGGGGCGCCGATCATGCGCCTCCCACCGCAGCGCCCCCTTCCTGGACCAGGATCGCACCCTGCAGGCAGACTCGAATTGCCGGTGCTCCTCGCGCTGCTGGCCCTGCTCGCCATGCTTGCTCCGACGACCGGCGCGAGCGCCACGCCGGCGGCCACGCCCGCTCACGCCCCGCGGCCGGTGGTGGTGCATGCGCGGCTCGAGTCGATCATCCAACCGGTCGCGGCGCAGTTCCTGCGCGGGGTGCTGGCGCGGGCGGACGCGGCCGGCGCGGCGGCCGTGGTGCTGGAGCTGGACACGCCGGGCGGGCTGGGCACGTCGATGCACGAGATGACCAAGGACATCCTGGCGGCGCGGACGCCGGTGGTGGTCTACGTGGCGCCCAGCGGGGCGCAGGCGGCCTCGGCGGGGTTCTTCCTGCTGCTCGCGGCGGACGTGGCGGCCATGGCCCCGGGCACCCGGACCGGCGCCGCCCACCCGGTGGGACCGGGCGGCGAGTCGCTCACCGGGACCATGGGCCAGAAGGTGGAGCAGGACGCGGCGGCGGCCATCCGCTCGCTGGCGGCGCGCAACGGCCGCGACGTGAAGGCGGCCGAGCAGGCGGTGATGACCAGCCGCTCGTTCAGCGCCGAGGAGGCAGTGGCCGCGCACCTGGCCGACCTGGTGGCGCCGAGCCTGCCCGAGCTGCTGCGGGCGCTCGACGGCAGGCGGGTGCGCGCGGCGGGCGCTCCGGCCCGCCCGGGCATCGTCCTGCACACCGCCGGCGCGGTGACGACCGAGGTGGAGATGACCGCCGCGCAGCGGCTGCTCTCGGCGCTGGCGCATCCCGAGCTCGCCTACCTGCTGCTGACGCTGGGCGGCGTCGGCCTGTTCTTCGAGATCACCCATCCCGGCACGCTGATGCCGGGGGTGTTCGGCGCCATCGCCCTGCTGCTGGCGTTCTTCGGCCTGTCGCTGCTCGCCGTCAACTATGCCGGCGCGGCGCTGATCCTGCTCGGCATCGGCCTGTTCGTGGCCGAGCTCAAGGCGGGGGGGCACGGCGTGCTGGCGCTCTCGGGAGCGGTGTCGCTGATCATCGGCTCGCTGCTGCTGTTCAGCAGCCCGGAGCCGGAGCTGCGGGTGAGCCTGGAATGGATCACCGTGGTGACGCTGTTGACGTTGGCGGCGGTCTGTGCGTTGCTCGTGGCGGCTTGGAGGGCGCGGCGCCGGCCGGTGCGGACCGGCGCCGAGGGGCTCGTGCACGAGCGCGGCGTCGCCCGCTCGGAGCTGCGTCCGCAGGGCAAGGTGTTCGTGCACGGCGAGCTCTGGGACGCGACGGCGGAGCAGCCGGTGGCGGCGGGAGAAGCGGTCGAGGTGATCGGGGTGCGCGACATGAACCTGGCGGTGCGCCCCTTGCGTTTGGCCGGTGATGCCGGCTGGGAGGCATGACATGGGAGGAGGGGAGTTGCCGATGGCGCCATTCGGTCTGTTCGTGATCGTGCTCATCGCGGTGATCCTGCTATCGCGCTGGATCAACATCCTGCAGGAGTACGAGCGCGCGGTCACCTTCTTCCTCGGCCGCGTCTCGCAGCATGCGCGCGGACCAGGGCTGGTGTTCATCTTCTGGCCCGTGGAGCGCATGGTGAGAGTGTCGACGCGCACCATCGCCTTCGAGGTCCAGCCGCAGGACGTGATCACCCGCGACAACGTGTCGGTGCGGGTCAACGCCGTGCTCTATTACCGCGTCGTCGACCCGATCAAGGCCATCATCTCGGTCGAGAACTACCCCTACGCGACCAACCAGCTGGCGCAGACCACGCTGCGCTCCGTCCTCGGCCAGGCGGATCTCGACGAGCTGCTGTCCGAGCGCGACAAGCTCAACGGCCGCTTGCAGGAGATCATCGACGCGCACACCGATCCCTGGGGCATCAAGGTGGCGATGGTCGAGGTCAAGCAGGTCGACCTGCCGCAGGAGATGCAGCGCGCGATGGCGCGCCAGGCCGAGGCGGAGCGCGAGAAGCGCGCCAAGATCATCCATGCCGAGGGCGAGCTCGAGGCCTCGGCCAAGCTGGGCGAGGCGGCGGTGGTGATCGCCCGCAACCCGGTGACCCTGCAGCTGCGCTACCTGCAGACCTTGACCGAGATCTCGGCCGAGAAGAACTCGACCATCCTCTTCCCGGTGCCGATCGAGATGTTCAAGACCTTCATGGGGAAAGATTCCTGATGACGACGGACATCGAGCGAGGCGGCATCGACGTCGGCGGCTCTCACGAGCCGAGCTATTACGAGATCGCGCTCACCAACCGGCAGGTGGTGGTGGCCTTCGTGATCCTGCTGACCTGCGTCGTGGCGGCGTTCTTCTCCGGCGTCTGGATCGGACGCGAGAGCGCGGCCCGGGCCCAGGAACGGCTGGCGCTGCTCGGGCGCGGCCGCGTCCTCGACGGCGCCAACGCCGACGCCGACAAGGGGAAGCAGGAAGGGCAGGCACTGCAGGAGTTCAAGTTCTTCGCCGATTCGCGCCAGCACCCGGATGCCGGCGCGAAGGCCGGTAAGAATGCCGCGGGGACGGCCGGCGCGAGAGGCACGGCGGCGGTCGCCGCGGCGGCGCCGCCTGCCGCTGATCGCGGCGAGCAGGAGACGCCGGCGGCACGGGCGACCTCCGCACGACCGGCGGCGCCGGCAAGCGCTTCGGCGGCGGCGGGGGGTGAAGCTGGCAGCCCATCCAGGCGCTCGACGCTGGCGGACGACCTCGGCCGCCGCGCGGGCAGCTCCGCGGCGACGGCGGGCGCCACCGCATCTCCGGCGGCGCCCGGGACTGCCGCGGGCAAGCAGGCTCGGCGCGATGGCGCTACGTCTCCGATCACGCCTTCTCGGGCGGCCCAAGCGGCTCCGATCGGCGAGGCGGCGGGCGAAGGTGAACCGCTGCCCGACACGCCGGCGCCCGCCTCCCGCGCCGCGCGCGGCGCCCGCGGCAGCGCGAGCTCGACCAAGGGCGCGGCCTCCGCAGGCAGTGGCAAGGCGGCCATCAGCTGGTCTCCTGCCTCGTCCGCGACCGCCGGTGCGGCCACCGCCGAAGCCGGCGTGCTGCCCTCCGGGGCCTCCGGGGCCTCCGGCGGCGCCGCCTCCGCCGCGGCGGGCGAGGTGGTGATCCAGGTCTTCTCCACGGCGGACAAGGAACAGGCCGACAAGGTGCGCGACGGCCTGGTCCATGCCGGCTTCAGCGCCTTCCTGTCGCCGATCGCCAAGGGCAGCCAGACCATGTACCGGGTCCGGATCGGACCGTTCCCCTCGCGGACCGCGGCGGAGCCGGTGGCGGAGAAGGTCCGCAAGGAGCGCAAGCTCGACACCTGGATCACGCCCAAGTAGCTCGTGCGGGAGACTAGCTCGCGCCTGCTCTGGCTCCTGCTCGCCGTGGCCGGCGGCGTGCTGTGGGGGCTCAGCTTCTGCCGCGTGCCGCTCGGCTTCGGGGCCTGGCTGACGCTGGCGCCGCTGCCGCTGCTGCTCGGACACCGCCGCTCCGCCTCGCTCGCCTTCCTGCACGGCCTCGCCTCCTGGGAGACCGGGCTCTACTGGATCGTGCCGACGCTGCGGCACTTCGGCGGCATCTCGCTGCCGCTGGCGGTGCTGCTGACCAGCATCCTGGCCGCCTACCTCTCTCTCTTCCATGCCGCGTTCGGCTGGCTCGGCGGGCCGCTCTGGCGGCGCTGCCGCGACGGCGGCCGCTACTGGCTGGCGCTCGGCGCGCTGCCGGCGCTGTGGGTGGCGCTCGAGTGGCTGCGCACCTGGTTCCTCGGCGGCTTTCCCTGGAACCTCGCCGCCTACGCCTGGATCGCGGTCCCCGGGGCGCTGCCGCTGTCGGCGTTCGTCGGCGCCTACGGCATCTCGTTCCTGGTGATGCTGGTGGCCGTGGCGGTCGCGGCCACCGTCGTCCAGGTGACCGGCCGCCGCCCGCGCCCGTGGCGCCCGCTCGCCGCCGGCATCCTGGCGCCGTTGCTGCTGCTGCCGATGGCCGGCCGCTGGAGCCTGCGCCGCTCCGCCGTGGAGAGCCGGCACGACGAGAGCGCCGGGCTGCCGGTCGCGCTGCTGCAGCCGAACGTCGCCGACCAGGCCGGCTGGGACCCGCGGCAGGCGTCGAGCGACTACCGCAAGGTGACCGCCATGTCGTACGCCGCCTGCCGGCCGGGTACGCTGGTCATCTGGCCGGAGAGCGCCGGCTGGCCGTTCGAATACCGCCGCGACGCGCTGCTCGACGCCGATCTCGCGGCGATGGCGGCCCGGGGCTGCGAGGTGCTGTTCAACTCGGACACGCCGGTGGGGCCGGGCGACGAGCACGCCTACAACTCGGCGTGGCTGCTGGCGGCGGGCTCGCCGCCGGTGCGCTACGACAAGCGACACCTGGTGCCGTTCGGCGAGTACGTGCCGTTCGAGCGCGTGCTGCCCTTCGCCAAGACGGTGGCGCGCAACGTCGGCCAGTTCCGCCCCGCCGACCGGCTGGTCCTGCTGCCCTGGCGCGGCGAGCTGCTGGGGCCGGCGATCTGCTACGAGGTGGTCTTTCCCGAGGAGACGGCGGCGCTGGCGCAGGCCGGTGCGACGATCCTGGTGACCATCACCAACGACGGCTGGTACGGCGACACCGCGGCCCCGTGGCAGCATCTCCGCGCCGCCCGCTTCCGCGCCGCGGAGAACCGGCGGCCGATGCTGCGCGCCGCGATCACCGGCGTCTCGGCGGTGATCGCGCCCGACGGCTCGCTGCGCGGCGAGCTGGGGGTCGGCGAGGAGGGGGTGATCCGCACGCGGGTGGCGGGCGAGCGCGGGACGACCCCGTACTCGCGCTGGCCATGGCTGCCGCCGCTGGCCGCGACCCTGGCCGCGATCGCCGCGCTGGCGGCGCTGCGGGCGCTGCCGGAACTGCCGGCGCTGCCGGAACTGCCGGAAATCATTGCGAGATATACTTCCCGTGCAAGGAGTTGAACTTCAGATGCCCACGAATTCCCTGCAGCCCCGCATCGATCATCTCTCGGAACAGCTCGCCAGGCTCCGGGGGTATCTTTGACGAGACCGGCCTCGAGCGCCGGCTGGCGGAGATCGATGCCCAGATGGAGGCGCCCGGCTTCTGGGACAGTCGCGCCCAGGCGCCCGAGAGCTCCCAGGCGACGCCGCTGCTGCGCGAGCGGCGCGGCCTCGAGCGCCGCCTCCAGACCGTCGAGAAGCTGCGCGCCGATGCCGAGGAGCTCGCCGCCTGGCAGGAGCTGATGGCGGGTGACGAGGACGCCGTGGCGGGCGATGCCGATCTCGAGCTCTTCCTGACCCGCCTGCAAGCCGACCTCGACCGCCTCGAGCTGGAGTGGACGCTCTCCGGGCCCGATGACGACAAGAGCGCCATCGTGGCGATCCATCCCGGCGCCGGCGGCACCGAGTCGCAGGACTGGGCCGAGATGCTGCTGCGCATGTACCTGCGCTGGGCGGAGCGCGACGGCTTCCAGGTCGAGATGCTGGAACGCCAGGAAGGGGAGGAGGCGGGGATCAAGAGCGCCACCTTCGCGGTGCGCGGCCCCTATGCCTACGGCTACCTGAGCGGCGAGGCGGGCGTCCATCGCCTGGTGCGCATCAGCCCCTTCGACTTCCAGGCCCGCCGGCACACGTCCTTCGCGTCGGTCGACGTCTACCCCGAGGTCGACGACGAGGTGAAGGTCGACGTCGAGGACAAGGACCTGCGGATCGACACCTACCGGTCGTCCGGCGCCGGCGGGCAGCACGTCAACAAGACGGAGTCGGCGGTGCGCATCACTCACCTCCCGACGGGCATCGTGGTCTCCTGCCAGAACGAGCGCAGCCAGATCAAGAACCGCGCCATGGCGATGAAGGTCCTGCGCTCGCGCCTCTACGATCGCGAGATGCAGAAGCGCGCCGCCGAGCAGGCCGAGCGCGAGGGCAAGAAGAAGGACATCGGCTGGGGAAGCCAGATCCGCAGCTACGTGCTGCACCCCTACCGCATGGTCAAGGACCATCGCACCGGCACCGAGGTGGGGGACGCCGACCGCGTGCTCGACGGCGACCTCGACCCCTTCATCGAAGCCTGGCTCAAGGGCCAGATGGGAGGAGGAGCGGGAGCCGCGGGTAGCGGCGAGCCCTCTTCGACCACCGCCGGTTCGGCGGTTTCGCGCAGCGCCAACTCATGAGCCAGCCGCCGCTGCTGCCGCGGCTAGACCTCGTGTCGCCGCTGCCTCCGGTGCGCTCGGGGATCGCCGACTACACGCTAGACCTGCTGCCGCATCTGTCATCGATCGCCGATGTCCGCCTGATCCGCCTCCCGGGCCAGCCGGTAGCCCCCGAGATCGCAGCCGCCTGGCCGCTCGCCGAGGCCGGAGACCTGGGAGCATCGGCGACTTCGGCATCGACGCCGCCGGCCGACCCCGCCCGCCTGCCGCTTTACCAGATGGGCAACAACCGCCATCACGAAGGGGTTCAGGAGCTGGCGATGCGGCATCCGGGCGTGCTGACCCTGCACGACGTCGTGCTGCATCACCTGCTGCTCGACGTCACCCTCGGGCGCGGCGACTTCTATGGCTACCGCGAGCGGCTCGAGCGCGACCACGGCTGGATCGGCGAGGCGGTGGCGGTGGCCAAGCGCTGGGGCGCCTACGGCACGGCGCCGATCTTCGCCCTGCCGGCGCACCGCACGCTGCTGCGCCGCCAGCGCGGTGTGCTGGTGCACAGCGAGTGGGCGGCGGCGGTGGTGCGCGAGGACGAACCGGAGCTGCGGGTGCGAGCGGTGCCGATGGGAGTGCCGCTGCCGCCTGGCGCCGGCCGCGAGGCCGGGCTCGCCCTGCGCCGGCGGTTCGGGCTGCCGGAGGACGCGCCGGTGCTGGGCTCCTTCGGCTTCCAGACGCCGATCAAGCGGACCGTGCTGGGGGTGCGGGCGCTGGCGGCGCCTGGGCTCGAGCGGGCCCACCTGCTGGTGGTCGGCGAGGAGGCGCCCGGCACCGGCCTGCTCGAGGCGGCGCACCGCGCCGGGGTGGCGGCGCGGGTGCACGTCACCGGCTATCTGCCGTTCGCCGACTTCGCGAGCGCCATCGCTGCCGCCGACCTGTGCCTGAACCTGCGCTACCCGACCGCCGGCGAGACCTCGGCCTCGCTGCTGCGGGTGATGGCGGCGGGGCGCGCGGCGGTCGTTTCGGACTACGCGCAGTTCGCCGAGCTGCCCGACGCCATCGCCATCAAGGTGCCGCTCGCGCCGCCGAGGGAACGCGACGGGGGATGGCCGGAGCCGGCGCCCCGGGAGGCCGACGCGGCGGCGGAGGCGGGCGAGGTGGCCGAGCTGGCGGCGCGGCTGGCGTCGCTGCTGGCCGAGCCGCAACGGTTGCGGGCGATGGGCGAGGCGGCGCGCGAGCACGTTCGCCGCCACCACGACCCGCGGCGGGCGGCGGCGGCGGTGGCGGACGCCTGTGCGGAATGGGCGACGGCTCCGCCTCCCGCCGGCGCCGGCCCCCGCCGCGACGAGCCGCCGGTGGGCCTGCCGGCGAATCTGCCGTCCAGCATGACCTGGGGGCGCCTCGCCGGCGAGCTCGAGGTGCGCGGCGCCGAGCCGCCGTGGCCGGAGGGCGAGCGGCGGCGTCTCGAGGTCGTGCTGCGCAACCGGGGCTTCGCGCGCTGGTTGGCCGGCGATCGCGGGCCGGGCGGCATCGCGGTGGTGGTGAAGCTGATCACGGAAGGGCGCGACCTCTTCGCCGGCCGCCCCTGGCTGCCGCTGCCGCGGGACCTGGCGCCGGGCGAGGAGACGCGGTTCACGCTCGCGGTGCGCCGCCCGCCCGGACCGCCGGCGCCGTACTGGCCGCCAGGAGTGACGCGGCTGCCGCTGGCGCCCGAGCGCATCCGCCTGTGGATCGAGCCCCACCTGTTCGGAGGTCTTGGCCTGTCGCAGCTGGGAGGACCGCGTTGGGAGCGAGACATTTGAGGCGCGAGGGCGGCGGCACGAGCGACGGGACCGGCGACGGCACCGGCGACGGCGCCCCGGCCGCGGGCTTCCTCCGCCAGGCTCTCCCCCGCGAGGGTCGTGCCGCCGAGTGGCTGGGATGGACGGTGCTGGGCGCCCTGCTCCTGGCGACCCTGCTCGCCGCGCTGGCGTTCGACCGCACCGGCCGGCCCTCGCTGGTGGGCGACGAGGCGACCTACGCCATGCAGGCGGCGAGCCTGGCCTGGGACTTCGACCTGGCCTACACGCGCGCCGACTACGACCGCTTCGTGGCGCAGTGGGGAGGTCCGCCCGACGGGGTGATCCTGCAGAGCAGCGATGGCGGCGCGCACGTCACCTACGGCAAGCCCTTCCTCTACGCCCTGGTGGTGGCGCCCTTCGTGCGGCTGGCGCCGCTGCACGGCGCGCTGGTGGCCAACGCCCTGCTGCTGGCCGCCGCCGCGCTGCTCGCCGCCCGCACCCTGCGGCTGCGCCTCGGCGGGGTGGCGCCGTTCGCCGTCGCGGTGCTGGTCTTCGGCTCGGTGGCGTTCGCCTACGTGTTCTGGGTCCACGCCGACGTCCTGCTGCTCGCCGCCACCGCCGCCGGCTTCGCGGTCGTGTACGGCGAAGACCGCTCGATCGTGCCCCGGGGGGTGCAGGCGCCGACGCTGTACGGCGACGAGCCCGCCGGCGACGGGCGGCGCTGGCGGCGGCTGGGGCGCTGGGCGCTGGCGGGCGCGCTGCTCGCCGTGCCGGGCGCCTTCCGGCCCTTCTACCTGGCGCTGCTGCTGCCGGCGGCGCTGGCGGTGCCGCCCGGCCGCCGCCGCCAAGGAGTGAGCGCGCTCGCCGCCGGGGCGCTGGCGCTACTGCTGCTCACCGCCGGCGCGCAGCGTACCGCCGGCGGCGACTGGAACAGCTACTCCGGGCAGCGCCTCGGCTTCTATCCCCGGACGGGCTATCCCGGAGTCGATTTCCCGGCCTCGGCGTGGAACCAGAAGCTGCGCCAGTGGGGCAACGCGTCGTGGACCCAGGAGGGGGCCTTCGATCCCAGCTCGAGCCCGCGCCTCTGGGGGTGGAACGTCCTCTATCTCCTCGCCGGGCGCGACGTCGGCGTGCTGCCGTACTTCCTGCCGCTGCTGCTCGCGGCGCTCGCCTTCCGGCCCGACCGCGGCCGCTGGGCGCTGCCGCTGGCGGTGGCCCTGGCGGCCTGCTGCTTCCTGCTGGTGCGCCCGTTCAACTTCTACGGCGGCGGCGGCGCCATCGGCAACCGTTACTTCCTGCCGCTCTACCCGGCGCTGTGGTTCATGGCGGCGCGCCCGCTGCGCACCGCGACGGTGGCGCTGGCGGCGGCGCTGGCGGCGCCCTTCCTCTGGCCGCTCTGGCGCCACCCGTCGGCGTTCCCGGTGGGGGAAGACGGCCGCTACCGCCACGTCTCGGCGGTGGCGCGGCGCCTGCTGCCCTACGAGACCACGCAGAGCCACATCCCCGGCGGCCAGGACAGCACCGTCAACGGGCTCTGGGTGAAGCTGCTGAACGCCGGCGTCTGGCGCGCGCCGGCCGGCCGCGATCTGCTCATGGCCGGCAGCGGCGAGGCGGACCTGCTGGTGGGCAGCCCGACGCCGATGCCGTTCCTGGCCGTCGAGCTCGATCGCCGCGCGCCCACTCGCCTCGCCGCCGACGGCCGCGAGCTGCGGCCGAGCCTGCTGCGGCCGAACGGGTGGGAAGTCTTCGAGGTGCCGCTGGCCAGGCCGCGCGCCGTCCATCCGATGTGGTGGACGCGCGACGACTATTACCTGTACGAGCTGAGGCTCCGGCTGCCGGGCGGCAAGGCGGGGCCGGTGGCCGTGACGCTGCGCCGCGGCGAGGACCCCGCGAAGATCGACCTCGAGCTGGCGCCGGGCGGGGGCTAACGGTGTCCCCCGCCACGACGCCGCCGCGGCCCGACAGCCCGGAGCGCCCGAGCTGGATCCTCGAGGTGCGGGCGCGGCTCGCCTCGCCGCCGCCGCGGCGGCTCGCGGGGCGGCCGGCCGCCGACCTGCGGCCGGCCGCGGTGCTGGTGCCACTCTACGTCGACGGGGGGGAGCTGTGGACGGTGCTGACCAAGCGCACCGACACGCTGCCCAGCCATCCCAGCCAGATCGCCTTCCCGGGCGGCAGCCGCGAGGCCGGCGAGGATGCCTGGACGGCGGCGCTGCGCGAGGCCCGCGAGGAGGTCGACGTCGAGCCCGATCGCGTCGTGCGCCTCGGCGAGCTCGACGAGGTGGACGTCCCCAGCGGCTTCCGCATCGTCCCCTGCGTGGGCACCATCCCGCATCCCTACGAGCTGCGCCCGAGCGAGGCGGAGATCGCCGAGGTCATCAGGCTGCCGCTGCTGGCGTTCACCAACCCGCGCCTGGTCGAGGAGCGGCCGCTGGTCTACGACGGGGTGCGCCGGAACCTGCGCGTCTATCACGTCGGCGGCCGCCAGGTCTGGGGCATGACCGCGCGCATCCTGCACGAGCTGCTGGCGCGCCTGGGACTGGAGAGCCCTGCTGCTGACCTCTGAGCAGCCCGCGGGGTTTCCTCCGCCAGCGGCGGCGGCAGCGGCGCCGGCGCGGCCGGGCCGCCCGCGCTGGCCGGCCTGGGTCTACGCGGCGCTGGTGGCGCTCTTCCTGGTGCCCTTCTGGGCGGTGCCCGGCTACCTGCCTTCGACGGACGGCCCGAGCCACGTCTACAACGCCTGGGTGCTGGGGCAGCTCGTCAGCTCGGCGCCGGCGCCGCTGCTGCGGCAGTACTTCTACCTCAACCGGCAGCCGGTGCCCAACAGCCTCACCCACGTCGCACTGCTCGCGCTGATGTGGGCGCTGCCGCCGGCTTCGGCGGAGAAGGCGCTGCTCTCGCTCTACGTGCTGCTGGCGGCGGGCGCGCTCTGGTACCTGGCCGGCGCGATCGACGGCGAGCGCGCCTGGCTGGCGCTGCTCGGCCTGCCGTTCGTGTGGAACATGCTGCTGGGGCTCGGCTTCTACAACTACTGCTTCAGCGTCCCCCTGTTCCTGCTCGCCCTCGGCTGGTGGTGGCGCCACCGCGGCCGCCCCGGCCTGGCGTTCGCCGCGGTGCTCGACACGCTGCTGGTGCTGTGCTACTTCGCGCACATCCTGGGGGCGGTGCTGGCGCTCGCCGGCATCGGCGTGCTGTGGCTGGCCAGCTGGCGGCGCGAGCGGTGGCGAGGCCACCTGGCGCACCTGGCGATCCTGGTCCCGGGGGCCGCGCTGCCGTTCTGGTTCACCGTGCTGCGGCACGGCGGTCACACTCGCCCGAGCCGCGAGACGTGGTCCGTCCTCTGGGGGGAGCTCGCGCGCCTGCGGCCGCAATGGCAATTCGTGGCGGAGGGAGGGCGGACCGGAGCCATCCTGGCCAAGGTGTTCGCGGCGTGGCTGGTCTTCACCCTGCTGCGCGAGGGCGTCGCGCGGTCGCGGGAGGCGCCGCCGCGGCGATGGCTGCGCGAGGAAGACGGCTTCCTGGCCTTCGCGCTGCTCATGGTCGCGTGCTATTTCCTCAGCCCGGAGGGCGCGGCGGGCGGCTCGCTGCTGAAGCCGCGCCTGGCGCTGGTGCCGTTCCTGGTGGTGCTGCCATGGCTGTCGGCGGGCGTGGGGCGGTGGGGGCGGGCGGCGGCGGTCCTGGCCGCGGCCGCGCTGGCGATACGCCTGGTGACCTACGCGGTGCCGTGTTACCGCGCCGGCAGTCGCGACGTGGAGGCGTTCGTGCGCGGCCTCGACGCGGTGCCGCCCGGGTCGGTGGTGGCGCCGCTGATCTTCGACCGCCGCACCACCCGCTGCATGCGCACGGGGTCGGTGGATCACGCCACCGGCTATGCGGCGCTGGCCAAGGGGTTGATCGACTGGGACGACTACGAGGCGGAGACCGATTACTTCCCCCTGCGCTTCCGGGCCTTCGCGGTGCGTCCCCCGGACATGAGCATCGAGAGCGACCCGGCGCACCTGCCGGTGCGCCGGCTGCGGGAGCGGGTCGACTACATCTACTGCTGGCGGATGCCGCCCGATGCGCCGGTCGCCGGCCGCCTCGCGCGGCAGTGCAAGCTGGTCGCCGCCGGCGACCAATGGCAACTGTACCTCGCCGAATAGTGGCCCGCATGCCGCCGCATGACATTGTCGAGGAGATGCCGGCCGGGCGCCGCCGGCGCCGGCCGCCGTGGCCGGCCTGGGTCTACGCCGCGCTGGTGGCGCTCTACCTGGTGCCCTTCTGGGCGGTGCCGGGCTACCTGCCTTCGACCGACGGCCCGAGCCACGTCTACAACGCCTGGTTGCTGGGCGAGCTCGCGGGCCCGGCGCCGGCGCGGCTGCTGCGGGCGTACTACATCATCAACCCGCAGCCGGTGCCCAACAGCCTCACCCATCTCGCGTTGGCGGCGCTCCTGTGGGCGCTGCCGCCGGCGGCGGCGGAGAAGGCGCTGCTCTCGGCCTACGTGCTGTTGCTGGCGGGCGCGCTGTGGTACCTGGCAGGCGCGGTCGATCGCGAGCGGGCCTGGCTGGCGCTGCTCGGCCTGCCCTTCGCATGGAACATGTTGCTCGGGTACGGCTTCTACAACTTCCTCTTCAGCGTCCCGCTCCTGCTGCTGGCGCTCGGCCTGTGGTGGCGCCATCGCGATCGCCCGGGCCCCGGCTTCGCCGCCGCCCTCGTGGGCTTGCTGCTGGCGTGCTACTTCGCTCACATCCTGGCGGCGGTGCTGGCGCTCGCCGGCATCGGCGTTCTGTGGCTGGCCAGCTGGCGGCGCGAGCGGTGGCGAGGCCACCTGGTGCACCTGGCGATCCTGGCCCCGGCGGCGGTGCTGCCGGTGTGGTTCACCATGGTGCGCCCCGGCGGTCCGGGCTATCCGTCCGACGCCTCGTGGCAGACGCTGTGGAGCGACCTGGCCCACCTGCGAACGTTGTGGCAGTTCAGCGGCGAGCGCGGTGAGACCGGGGCGATCCTGGCCAAGGTGTTCGCGGCGTGGATCGCGTTCACCCTGGCGCGCGCGGCGGTGGCCCGGAGGAGGCCCGGCACCACCGGTTCCCCGGGGGCGGAACCTCCCCTTCCCTCCCTTTGGGCGTGGGTTTGCAGTTCTCCGGCGGCGCCCTCTAGACTTGGACCCACGCCCAAAGGGCGGGAAGGGGAGGTCCCGCCTCCAGGGAACCGGTGGTGGTGGTGGCGAGAGGAGGACGCCTTCCTCGTGCTGGCGCTGCTCCTGGCCGGGCTCTACTTCCTCAGCCCCGGGGGAACGGCGGGCGGCGGGTTCTTGCAGCCGCGCCTCCTCCTGTACCCGTTCCTCGTCGTGCTGCCCTGGCTGTCGACGGACGTGGGGCGATGGGGCAGAGCGGCGGCCGTCGTCGCCCTGGCCGCGCTGGCGGCGTACCCGGTGACCTGGGCGGTGCCCTGCTACCGCGCCGGCGCCCGCGACGTGGAGGCCTTCGTGCACGGCCTCGACGCGGTGCCGCTCGGCTCGGTGGTGGTGCCGCTGGTCTTCGACCGTCACACCACGAGCTGCATGCGCTCCGGGTCGGTCGATCACGCCACCGGTTATGCGGCGGTGGCCAAGGGTCTGGTCGACTGGGACAACTACGAGGCGCAGACCGATCTCTTTCCGGTGCGCTTCCGCGCCTGGGCGGTGCGCCCGACCCGCCTAGGCGTCGAGAACGACCCGCTTCACCTGCGGGTCCACGAGCTGCGATCGCGGGTCGACTACATCTACTGCTGGCGGATGCCGCCCGGTGCCCCGGTGGCCGCCGGCTTGGCGCGGCAATGCACGCTGGTCGCCGCCGGCGACCAGTGGCGCCTGTATGCGACACAGCCACCCCCGGAGTCCCGGTCCGGGTCATCCCAGGCGTCGCCAGCCGCGTACTCCCCGTAGGCCGGGACGTACCCGGCCCGGGCGGCCCGGGGGTCAGCCCCGAATCACCCAACGCCCCGGGCCGCGCCCGTCTGTCGCCTGTTCCCCGTTTCGACGAGGCACCACAGTCGCTTTCGGTACCTGGATCAGCACGATTCCTCAAAGCAGCTCGTGGCCGTAGGGGAGGAAGAGAGGGCCGGGGGAGTAGAACCTTCCTCTGCCGAGCTTTGGGCGAGGCGCCCGCAGTCCGCCGTCCCTGCACTACCACGGGCGCCTCGCCCAAAGCGAGGTCAGAGGAAGGTTCTACTCCCCAGGCCCGGGTCGGAGGGGCCTTCCCCGGAGGCGCCTTCCCCTGGCGGCCGCAACCCCGTACGATACGGAGGTGGCAACCAAGGGAGGAACCGGCTGATGGCCATCACCGAACGCGCCCCCAGCAGCACCATCGACCGCATCAGCGCCCGGCTCGGCGACGAGGCGGAGTCACTGCTCGGCTACACCTGCAAGGGGATCGGCAAGGAGCGCCTGATGCTTCCCGGGCCGGACCACGTGGACCAGGCCTTCGGCGCCTCGGACCGCAAGCCGGGCGTGCTGGTCAACCTGCAGCGGCTCTACGGCCACGGCAGGCTGGCCCACACCGGCTACCTGTCGATCCTGCCGGTGGACCAGGGGGTCGAGCACTCGGCCGCCGCCTCGTTCGCGCCCAATCCCGACTACTTCGATCCGGAGAACATCGTGCGGCTGGCGATCGAGGCCGGCTGCAACGCCGTCGCCTCGACGCTGGGAGTGCTGGGGTCGGTGTCGCGGCGCTATGCGCACCGGCTGCCGTTCATCTGCAAGATCAACCACAACGAGATGCTCTCCTACCCGAACAGCTTCGAGCAGATCCTCTTCGCCAACGTGGAGCAGGCCTGGGAGCTGGGCGCCGCCGCGGTCGGCGCCACCGTCTACTTCGGCAGCGAGGACTCGCACCGCGAGATCGTCGAGATCTCCGAGGCGTTCCATCACGCCCACGACCTCGGCATGGCCACCGTCCTCTGGGCCTACCTGCGCAACAGCGCCTTCAAGAAGGACGGCGTCGACTACCACCAGTCCGCCGACCTCACCGGCCAGGCCAACCACCTGGCCGTCACCATGGAGGCCGACATCGTCAAGCAGAAGCAGCCGGATCGTAACGGCGGCTACCCGGCGATCAACTTCGGCAAGACCGACAAGCGCGTCTACGGCGAGCTGGTGGCCGACCATCCGATCGACTGGACGCGCTGGCAGGTGGTGAACTGCTACATGGGGCGGGCCAGCCTGATCAACTCCGGCGGCGACTCGAAGGGCCAGAGCGACCTCGAGCAGGCGGTGCGCACGGCGGTGGTCAACAAGCGCGCCGGCGGCTCCGGCCTGATCTCGGGCCGCAAGACCTTCCAGCGGCCGATGCGCGAGGGCGTCGAGCTGTTCCACGCCATCCAGGACGTCTTCCTGTGCCCCGAGGTGACGATCGCCTGAGGCCGCCCGCCCGGATGGTGCCGGCCGTTTCAGGGGCATGCCGCGGCGGCGCGCGACAGCAAGCCGGTGGGGATGCACCATCGCCTCAGGCTGTCGCCAGGTCAAGGGCTCTTAGAGGTAACGCCCGGAGCCGCGCCAGCGGCGACGAGGCGCTGGATCTCGTCGCCGCGGGCCAAGGCGTCGCGTTCGCCGATCTCGAGCAGGCGCCCGAGGTAGTCGGGCTGGAACATCAGCATCGACAGGAAGTCGGGAGTGGTGCTCTCGCGCGTGCCGAGGCTGCGGGTGAGATAGCGGAAGGCTTGCGGCAGGCGCGGCTCGTACTTCGCGGCGAGCAGGCCGAGGTCCTCCGAGGGGCGCAGCACCAGGATGTCCACCGGCCGCATACCGTCCCGCCGCTCGACGGGCAGCGGCCGGATCAAGCGGTTGAAGATCTCGAGCGTGCGGGCGTCGCGGTCGAGGACGTCGAGGAAGATCGAGTTCATCAAGTGTGAGAGGATCTGCGCCGGCGGAGGATAGCCGCTGATCTTGTGGCGGTTGGCCTCCTCCTCGCTCTGCTCGTAGCGCGGCGAGATCGCCAGGATGCGCGAAGCGCCCAGGTGGACGGCGCCGGAGAGCGGGGCGTCGAGGCGGACGCCGCCGTCGCCGTGCCACGAGTCGCCCAGGCGCACCGCCGGGAAGAACAGCGGCAGCGCCGCGCTCGCCATGACGTGCCCGACGGTCAGCCGGCCGTTGAAGCTGCGGTGGCGCGGCCGGGACCAGGGTTGGATGTCGGCGCCCTGCACCCAGGTGATGGTCTGGCCGGTGGAGTAGTTGAGGGTGGTCAGCGCGACGGCGTGCAGCAGCCCGCGCTCGAGGTTGCGGCCGATGCCGACGAACTCGCCGTCCACGGTCGCCACGGTGCTCTCGACCAGCTGCTGCAGGGGGCTCGCATCGACCAGGCCGCGGACGGAGGGGGACAACGCCGCGCCGCCGGTCGAGAGGCGGGTGACCCAGCGGGTGAAGTTCCTGGCGAGCGACGGCGTGTCGACGCGGAAGATGTCCGCGGTCTCGAGCCGCCGCCAGACCTCCACCAGGGCGCGGGACGACTCGCCCAGTGGAGCCGGGTGGGCGGCGATGACGACGGTGTTGATGCCGCCCGCGGAGACGCCGACCAGGATGGGCACGCGCAGCTCCGGCAGCAGCCGGCCGATGCCGCGCAGCGCCCCCGCCTGGTAGGCGCCGCGGGCGCCGCCGCCGGAGAGCACCAGGGCGAGATCGGGCGGCGGCGCCGCCGGACCGGTGGGAGGGGCATCAGCTGGCACTGAAAGGAGCACGCGAGATGAGATCGATCCGCATCCTGATCGCTTTGATTGTACTCCTCGCCGCCGGCGCGGCCGGCTTCGCATACTCGGGGATCTTCGACGTCTCCGCCGCCGTCGCGGAGCCGGCCTGGCGGGCGCGGCTGTTCGAGACCGTCAAGGACCGCTCGATCGATCGGCGTGTCGCGGCGCTGCCGGCGGCGCCGCCGCTCGGCGATCCGCAGCTGATCCGGACCGGGCTCATCCACTTCAGCGAGATGTGCGTGGGCTGTCACGGCGCGCCCGGGGTCCCGAAGTCGGAGATCGGCATGGGGCTGAACCCCGATCCGCCGGACCTCGCGCACGAGGGCGCCGAGCAGGCGCCGCCGCGCCTCTTCTGGGTGGTCAAGAACGGCATCAAGATGACCGGCATGCCAGCCTTCGGCATGACGCATACCGACGAGCAGATCTGGTCGATGGTCGCTTTCCTCAAGCAACTGCCGAAGTTGACCGCGCAGCAGTACGCGGCGATGGCGCAGGAGGCCGGGGTCCGCCCGCCTCCGGCCGGCCACCAGTAAGCTCGGCGTCCGGCGGGGGCTGGGCCCTCCGGGCGGGCGGGTTTCTTCCGGCCTGCGGCGCTCCGCCGTGCCGGCCTCGGCGCTCTTTATCTCATGGCCGGCTTTGCATTTTCGCGAACCAACCTTGCACTTAAAAGTGCCCGTGCAGGTTTGCAAATTCTCGACCGTTGTGACACCCTGAGCCAGTTCTTCGCACAGCGTGCGAGCCGCGCGGCGCGTTGGTTCATCGCAGTAACTGCGCAGCAGCACCAGTTATGGATTGAGCTCGGAGTGCCCTGGGCGGTATCCAGGGGCCGGGGCGATTGAGGAGGCGGGTTAACCCATGCGCTTTGGTCTTCGCTATCTACAGGCTTGCGTCCTCTTGGCTTCGGCGGCGGCCGCCGCCTTCGCTGCTGCGCCAGCGAGCGCTGCCGCCGGCTCCAGTACCGCCCAGGAAGTTGTAGCCCCGGCCGGGCAGGCCGGCGGCAAGACCGCGCATGCGACGGCATCGGTCAAGCGCCGGCACGCCGCCCCGAGTGTCAGCGCCAATACGCCGCCGCCGAACGCGTTCTTCACGATCACGCTGTGCCGGGTCTTCGACACCCGGTTGCCCGCGAACGCGCCGGCGCTCCAGGCGGGCGCCGCCAGGACGATCCAGATCACCGGCAATTGCGGAATTCCGACCTCGGCCAAGCTGGTGGCGGTCAACGCGTCGGTGACGCAGCAGACGGCTGCCGGGTCGATCGAGCTCTATCCCGGAGATGGAACGCCCACCGGCCTGCAGCTGAACGATTTCTTGGCAAGCGGGGAGCGCGACAACAACGCGGTGGTGCCGCTGGCGCTGAACGGCAACGGCACCGTTGACGTGCTCCTGACGGCCACGGGAAGCCAGAGCGCCGATTTCGTCCTGGACCTCAGCGGTTACTTCGCGGTGGTGAACCCGATCGCCGTGGACGACAGCTATAGCACGCCCTTGAACACGGCCCTCGCCCAGCCCGCGCCCGGGGTGCTCGCCAACGACACGCTCAACGGCGGAGCAATCTTCAGCTACGGCGCCTCCACCGGCGGCGAGCAGACCACGATCGGCGCGGCCACGCCCACCTCGGCGGGCGGCTCGATCACGCTCCACGCCGACGGCAGCTTCAACTACACCCCGGCCAACGGCTTCCAGGGCAACGATACGTTCAAGTACGTCCTCAAGAACGCCTTCGGCAGCTCGACGGCCACGGTGACCATCGCCGTGGGCAAGACCCCCCAGACGATCACCTTCACCTCGACGGCCCCTGGCGGAGCGACGGTCGGCGGGCCAACCTACAACGTGACGGCGACGGCGTCGTCGGGCCTGACGGTGTCGTTCACCATCGACGCGTCGGCGGCCTCGGTGTGCTCGATCTCGGGCTCGACGGTGTCGTTCATCGGCGCCGGCACTTGCGTGATCGACGCCAACCAGGCCGGCAACGCCACCTACGCCCCGGCGCCGCAGGCGCAGCAGTCGTTTGCGGTGGGCAAGGGCAGCCAGACGATCACCTTCACCTCGACGGCCCCCGCGGGAGCGACGGTCGGCGGGCCGACCTACAACGTGACGGCGACCGCGTCCTCGGGCCTGACGGTGGCCTTCACCATCGACGCGTCGGCGGCCTCGGTGTGCTCGATCTCGGGCTCGACGGTGTCGTTCACCGGCGTCGGCACCTGCGTGATCGACGCCAACCAGGCGGGCAACGCCAACTACAACGCGGCGCCGCAGGTGCAGCAGTCGTTCGCCGTGGGCATGGGCAACCAGACGATCACCTTCACCTCGACGCCGCCGTCGAACGCGCAGGTCGGCGGGCCGACCTACAACGTGACGGCGACCGCGTCGTCGGGCCTCACGGTGACGTTCACGATCGACGCGTCGGCCACGTCGGTGTGCTCGATCTCGGGCTCGACGGTGTCGTTCACCGCCACCGGCACGTGCGTGATCGACGCCAACCAGGCGGGTAACGCCAACTACAACGCGGCGCCCCAGGCACAGCAGTCGTTCGGAGTGGGCAAGAACGACCAGACGATCACCTTCACCTCGACGGCTCCTGCCGGGGCCAAGGTGGGCGGACCGACCTACACCGTCACGGCGACCGCTTCGTCGGGCCTGACGGTGGCGTTCACCATCGACGCGTCGGCCGCCTCGGTGTGCTCGATCTCGGGCTCGACGGTATCGTTCACCGGCGTCGGCACGTGCGTGATCGACGCCAACCAGGCCGGCAACGCCAACTACAACCCGGCGCCGCAGGTGCAGCAGTCGTTCGCGGTGGCCAAGGGCGACCAGACGATCACGTTCACCTCCACGGCACCAGCCGGGGCGACGGTGGGCGGGCCGACCTACAACGTGACGGCGACCGCGTCGTCGGGCCTCGCGGTGACCTTCACCATCGACGCCTCCGCCAGCGGCGTGTGCACGATCTCCGGCGGCGCCGGCCCCCGTTCGCGAAACGGTGTCGTCTCGTCCAGGACGCTCCGGGGGCCCCGGGGACCGGTCGTGAACGATTCGAGCGCGACGGTGTCGTTCATCGGCGTCGGCACCTGCGTGATCGACGCCAACCAGGCCGGCGACTCCAACTGGAACCCCGCGCCGCAGGCGCAACAGTCGTTCGCGGTGGCCAAGGGAGACCAGACGATCACCTTCACCTCGACGGCTCCCTCCGGGGCGACGGTGGGCGGGCCGACCTACAACGTGACGGCGACGGCGTCGTCGGGCCTGACGGTGACGTTCACGATCGATGCGTCGGCGGCCTCCGTCTGCTCGATCTCGGGCTCGACGGTGTCCTTCACCGCCAACGGCACGTGCGTGATCGACGCCAACCAGGCCGGCAACGCCAACTACAACCCGGCGCCGCAGGCGCAGCAGTCGTTCGCGGTGGGCAAGGGCAACCAGACGATCACCTTCACCTCGACGGCTCCTGCAGGCGCGAAGGTGGGCGGGCCGACCTACACCGTGACCGCGACCGCGTCGTCGGGCCTCACGGTGGCGTTCACCATCGACGCGTCGGCGAGCTCGGTGTGCTCGATCTCGGGCTCGACGGTGTCGTTCACCGGCGTCGGCACGTGCGTGATCGACGCCAACCAGGCGGGCAACGCGAATTACAACGCGGCGCCGCAGGTGCAACAGTCGTTCGCGGTGGCCAAGGGTGACCAGACGATCACCTTCACCTCGACGGCTCCTGCGGGCGCGAAGGTGGGCGGGCCGACCTACACCGTGACGGCGACCGCGTCGTCGGGCCTGACGGTGGCGTTCACCATCGACGCGTCGGCGAGCGCGGTGTGCTCGATCTCGGGCTCGACGGTGTCGTTCATCGGCGTCGGCACCTGCGTGATCGACGCGAACCAGGCCGGCAACGCCAACTACAACGCGGCGCCGCAGGTGCAACAGTCGTTCGCGGTGGCCAAGGGCGACCAGACGATCACCTTCACCTCGACGGCTCCGAGCGGGGCGAAGGTGGGCGGGCCGACCTACACCGTGACGGCGACCGCCTCGTCGGGTCTTACCGTGACGCTCACGATCGACGCGTCGGCGTCCTCGGTGTGCTCGATCTCGGGCTCGACGGTGTCGTTCATCGGCACCGGCACCTGCGTGATCGACGCGAACCAGGCCGGCAACGCCAATTACAACCCGGCGCCCCAGGCGCAGCAGTCGTTCGCGGTGGCCAAGGGCGACCAGACCATCACCTTCACCTCGACGCCCCCTGCCGGGGCCAAGTTCGGCGGGCCGACCTACACCGTGACGGCGACCGCGTCGTCGGGCCTCACCGTGACGTTCACCATCGACGCGTCGGCGAGCTCGGTGTGCTCGATCTCGGGCTCGACGGTGTCGTTCATCGGCGCGGGCACCTGCGTGATCGACGCGAACCAGGCGGGCAACGCCAACTACAACGCGGCGCCGCAGGCGCAGCAGTCCTTCGCGGTGGCCAAGGCCGACCAGACGATCAGCTTCACCTCGACCGCGCCGACGATGGCGACGCCCGGCGGCCCGACCTACACCGTGAGCGCGACCGCGACGTCGGGCCTCACGGTGACGTTCACCATCGACGCCTCGGCGAGCTCGGTGTGCTCGATCTCGGGCTCGACGGTGTCGTTCACCGCAGACGGCACCTGCGTAATCGACGCCAACCAGGCGGGCAACGCCAACTACAACGCGGCGCCGCAGGTCCAGCAGTCGTTCGTGGTCGACACGCCGCCGACGGTGACCAGCACCAACCCGGCCAACAATGCCACCAGCGTGCCGGTCGCCAGCACCATCTCGATCACCTTCAGCAAGCCGGTCACCGTCACCGGCTCGACCTTCATGCTGGCCTGCTCGCCCGGCTCGGCGCCGAGCTTCACGGTGACGCCGGCCTCTCCGGCCACCACCTACGTGCTGCATCCGTCGTCCAACTTGCCGTTCGACAGCAGCTGCACGGTGACCGTCGTCGCCAGCCAGGTCACCGACGCGGCCAGCAGGAACATGGTGTCGAACTACATGTTCAGCTTCGGGGTGCCGCCGATCGCGGTCGCCGACACCTATCCCGAGACGCTCATCGGCAACGTCTCGATCAACTCCTCGCTGATCTCCTTCAGCGTCACCGCCAACGACCAGCACAACTCGCCGATCACGATCACCGCCTTCGACGCGACGAGCGCCAACGGCGGCACCGTCGCGATGACCACCTCGGGCGCCGGCATCGGGCAGTTCACCTACAACCCGGCGGCGGGCTACGTCGGCGCCGACTCCTTCACCTACACGATCACCGACGCCAATGGCAGCACGACCGCCACCGTGCACCTCACCCTCTCCGGCATCATCTGGTTCATCAACGACAGCGCCGGCGCCGGCGACGGCCGCCTGGCCACGCCGTTCAACACCCTGGCCGCCTTCCAGGCGGTCAACGACGGCGCCGCCTGCAACGCTCTCAACACGCCGCGGTGCCATCCGGCGGCCAACGCCAACATCTTCCTCTACGACGACTCGGTCAATTACACCGGCCCGGTAGCCCTGCTCACCGGCCAGAAGCTGATCGGCCAGGACGCGACGTCGAGCCTCTCGGCGATCAGCGGCCTCACCCCGGGCACGAGCAGCGCGACGCTGCCCGCGACCGGCGGCGGCAGCCCGAACAAGGTCTCGATCACCTCCACCGGCAACACCGTCACCCTAGGTTCGAGCAACACCGTCTGGGGCATGACCCTCGGCAACGCCACCGGCACGGCCCTGACCGGGTCGAGCGTCGTCAGCCTGAAGCTCCGTGACCTCACCATCAACACCACCGGCGCCGCGGTCAGCCTCGCGAGCGGCGCCCTCGACGCCATCCTCCAGGCGGTCTCCTCGGGCGGCGGCACGCACGGCATCTCCCTCACCTCGACCACCGGCTCCTTCGACGTCGAGGGCGGCGGCGCCTCCGACCCGGCGAACACCACGAAGGGCCGCACCACCGCCAAGAACGGCGGCGGCACGCTGACCCTCGGCTCCGGCGGCACCATCCAGAACGCCACCAGCGCCGGCGTGCTGCTGTCCTCGGCCACCAGCGTGACGCTGCGCAACATGACGATCCAGAACAACGGCGGCAGCGGCGTCAACACCAACGCCGACGGCATCAACGTGACCAACGGATCGGGGCTCACGCTGGACAACGACCTGATCACCGGCCAGACTGGAAACCACGGTCTTCATGCCACGGGCCTGGCGGGTTTCACCATGGTGCACACGCAGATCTCCTCCAATGCGACGTCCACCAACGCGGCGATCTCGGCCAATGGGGTGTGGAATGTGCGGTTCGACAACGTGACCGGCACCTCGTCTGTAGAGGCTTGTCTGTTCGAGACCACGCAAATCGACCCGTTCGGCATCGAGCAGACCGGCAGTGCGGCGGCGACCATCACTGTCGATGACAGCCAGTTCAGCGATACCGCGACGGCGGCTCCCGGCAACGTCGGGCTGCAGGTGCAGACGTTCAACACCTCGTCGGTCGCGCTCACCGTCACCAATAGCACGTTCCTGCGCAATTTCTCGAACGGCCTCGAGTTCCTGCTCAACGATTCGAGCGGCGGCTCGCTCACCGTCGGCACCTCCACCTTCGACGCGAATGCGATCGACATCAACCTGGATCACCAGGGCGCCGGCCAGACGGTGAGCTTCAACATCCACGACAACACCCTGCGGCAGACGACGGGCGGTCTGAGCAACTCGATCGCCATCGGCCTCGGCTCGACCGCCACCGCCACGACCGTCCTCCAAGGAAAGATCCAGAACAACACGATCGGCAACAGCTCGGTGGTGGGCTCCGGCTCCAGCCAGGGCAACGGCATCGTGATCACTCCCCTGGGAGCGGGCACCATCACCGCGTCGCTCACGGGCAACACCGTGGTGGAGGTCTCCGGCAACGACGCCTTCAACATGCAGCCCTTCCAGTTCACCGGCAAGGTGAACCTCACTCTCACCAGCAATACCTTCTCGGTGGACACCACCTCGATCAACAGCGCCTTCGGCATCGACATCATCGCCGGCAACGACCCCTCGGACGCCGGCACGATCTGCGCCAACATCACGAGCAACCATGCGAACGGCAACGGCAGCACCGTCGGTTCCGGTCTCGAGCTGCTGACCGGCGCCGGCAATCCGACGGTCGAGCTGCAGGGGTATAGTGGCTCGGCCAACAATGCCGCGCAGATCACGTCCTTCATCGACGGCGCCAACACGGTCAACCCGTCGCCGGCCACGGTGAGCGCCTCGCCGGGCACGATCAAGGCGGCGCCCTCGAACTGCCCGACACCGCCGTGAGGCCAGACCGCGGCAGTGGGCCGTCAGCGAGCGATGAGCCGAGAGAGGCGTTCTAGAGTAGGGTGCGGCGCGCCGGTAACCCCGTGGGCTGCCGGCGCGCGCCGCCCGTGATCAGGGAACCGCGAAAGGAGGAAGGAATGTCAGAGCCGTTTCTGTCGGAGATCAAGATCATGTCCTTCGGCTTCCCGCCGAAGGGCTGGGCGCTGTGCGACGGTCAGCTGCTGCCGATCAACCAGAACCAGGCGCTCTTCTCGCTGCTCGGCACGACCTACGGCGGCGATGGGCGGGTGAGTTTTGGGCTGCCCAACCTGGATGGCAGGACCCCGATGCACATGGGCAACGGGCATACCCTGGGCGAGAGAGGCGGCGAGCAGGGTCACACTCTCTCCATCTCCGAGATCCCCACCCACACCCATACGGCCAACGCCTCCCCCTCCTCGTCGACCCTCGGCGATTTCGCGACCAACAACGTCGTCGCCAGCCCGGCCGTACAGCTCTGGAGTCAGACCATCACCAACCTCACCGCGTTCCTGCCCAGCTTCCTCGGGCAGGTTGGCGGCAGCCAGGCGCACCTGAACATGCAGCCCTTCCTGACCCTGAGCTTCTGCATCGCGCTCCAGGGCATCTTCCCGTCGCAGACCTGAGGAGGAGCCATGTCGCAACCTTATGTTGGCGAGATCCGCATGTTCGCGGGGAACTTCGCTCCCGCCGGCTGGATGTTCTGCGAGGGGCAGCTGCTGCCCATCTCGGAATACGAGACGCTGTTCAATCTGATCGGCACCACCTACGGCGGCGACGGCCAGAGCACCTTCGCCTTGCCCGACCTGCGTGGCCGGCTGCCGATCCACCAGGGCAACGGCTTTACGCTGGCGGAGACCGGCGGGGTCGAGACGGTGACCCTGACCGCGTCCCAGATCCCCTCTCACAGCCACCCGTTCCTGGGCACCACGAACCTGGCGGGCGCCACCGCCCCCGACAACGCGTTGCTCGCGCAGCTGAGCGGCGGCGTCAAGCTTTACACCGCGGTCGTCGGCGCGACCGCGATGTCGCCGAACGCGATCGGCAGCACCGGCGGCAGCCAACCGCACGACAACTTCCAGCCCTACCTGTGCATCGACTTCATCATCTCGCTGTTCGGCGTCTTCCCGTCGCAGACTTGAGGAGGAGGCAACGCGATGGCCAATCCGTTCGTAGCCGAGATCCGCATCTTCCCCTTCAACTTCCCGCCGAAGGGTTGGGCGTTCTGCGACGGCCAGATCCTGCCGCTCTCCCAGAACACGGCGCTCTTCTCGCTGCTGGGCACCACCTACGGCGGCGACGGCAAGTCGAACTTCGCCCTGCCGAACATGCAGGGCAGCGCGCCCATGCACCCGGGACAGGGGCCGGGGCTGTCGCTGCACGATCTGGGTGAGATCGGCGGCTCGGACACCGTGACGCTCCTCGAGTCGGAGATCCCGGCGCACATTCACACTCCCGCGAGCTCGACCGTGAGCGCGGCGGCCCCCACTCCGGGCCCGACCGTGATGCTCGGCAAGTCCAACGGCATCGCGGCCTACAGCTCGGTCACCACCGGCCTGTCGCAGCTCAACGACAACGCCGTCGCGCCCGCCGGCGGCGACCAGCCGCACAACAACCTGATGCCCTACCTGACCCTCAACTTCTGCATCGCCCTGCAGGGGGTCTACCCGCCGCGAACGTAGCGCTTCGATCCACGGACCCGGGGCCGGCTGCCAGCGACCGCACGCGCGGGCGGGCGGCCCCGGGGACTCCCCCTCACCCCGGTCCGCCGAGCCCCAGCCCGCCCAGCAGCTCGCCCCGCACCGCGAGGAGCTGGACGCGCGCGTTCAGCAGCGAGGCGGTGGCCTTGATCTCCTCCTCGCGGGCGTCGGCCAGGGCTGCCTGGCGGCTGTCGAGGGCGTCGGGTTCGGCACGGCCCTCGGCGGCCAGGGCCTCGGCGATGCGCAGGTCCTCTTCCGCGACGGCCGCGGACTGGCGGGCGAGGTCGGCGGCGCCCTGGGCCTGGTCGAGCGTGGCCGCGGCGCGATGGACCTCGATCTCGAGCTGCTCCTCTCGGGCGCGCCGCTGCTGCTTCTGGCGGTCGAGCTCGGCCGCGGCCTGGGCGCCGGCGTCGCGCAGCCGGCCACCGCTCCAGAGAGGCACGGTGACGGCGACGGCGACGCTCCAGTCGTCTTCGCGGAACTTGACGTAGAACTGGTCGATGCCGTTGGCGCGCGACAGCCGCGAGTACTGGGCGTCGGCGTCGAGGGTGACCTGCGACAGGAAGCCGTGGCGGAGCCGGATGGCGCGCTCGAGCAGCTCGATGGAGCGGGCCGCGGCGGCCAGGTCCGGATCGGCCGCGGGCGCCGCCGCCTCGATCCGGCCGCCCGCCGGTTCGGGCGTCCCCTGAAGCGGGTCCTCCGGCAGCGTCAGCGGCGCGTCGGCGGCCAAGCCGAGCCGCCGCCTCAGCTCCCAGAGATCGGCGTCGCGAGCGGCCGCGATCTCCAGGCGGCGCAGCCGGGCCTTGGCCTCGCGCAGCCGCGCCTGCGCCAGGTCGAGATCGGTCGCCCGCGCCTCGTCGTGGAGGGCGGCGGCGCGGCCCGTCATCGCCTGGTAGGCGGCGAGGCGGCGCTCGGCCCCCGCCAGGAGCTGCTGGTCGGTCCAGCAGCGCGCGTAGAGGTCGGCGATCTCGCGCACCACCTGCACCCGCGCCCGTTCCCAGGCCGCCCGGGTGGTGGCGCTCCTGGCGCGGGCCTGCAGCCCCTGGGCACGCTGCTCGGTGTTGTACAGGCTCTGGCGGAGGTCGACGCTGACCACCGCGGGCACCCGGCCGGCCACGGCGACCGGCAGGCCGCGGCCCACGCCGGGGGTGCTGCTGACCTCGGCAGCGGGACGGAAGGCGTCCGCCGCCAGCCGCGCTCCCGCCTGGTCGCCCTGCCACGCGGCCGCCGCGGCGGCGACCTCCGGGGCGTTGGCGAGCGCCAGCTCGGCGGCGCGCCCGAGGGTCAGCGGCACGGGCGCGGCCGAGGGCGGGGAGGATTGGAGGACCGGCGGCGCCTGGCCGGCGGCGGCAGCGGCCGCGGCGAGCGCCAGCAGGGCTCCGAGTGACCACCGATCCATCCTCGAGGCGAGACTCCTCCTTGCAAGGACCGCTCTATTCATGTCGCAGCGCCTCCACGGGGTTCATGTTGGCGGCGCGGTAGGCCGGGACCAGGCCGAACAGCACCGTGACGCCACAAGAGAAGACGAACGCCAGCACCGTCGCCACGGCGGAGATCTGGATCTTGACGCTGTGGACCAGCAGCCGGGCGATGAGCGGCAGGGCGAGCCCGCCGAGCACGCCCAGCAGGGAGCCGACCGCGCCGAGCAAGAGTGCCTCGAGCAGGAACTGCTGCAGGATGTCCCGGCGGCGGGCGCCGACCGACATCCGCAGGCCGATCTCGCGGGTGCGCTGCTCGACCGAGGAGAGCAGGATGTTCATGATGCCCACCCCGCCGACCACCACCGACACCGCCGCCACGAGGATGAACACCACTAGCAGGCCGACCGAGACGGTGTTGGCGACGCGCACCACCGCGCTCATGCTCTGCACCTCGTACTGCGAGCCGGGATGGTGGCGCTCGCGCAGGATGTCCTGGACGGTGGCGACGGCGAGCGGCATCTGGTCGAAGTCGTGCACCTGGGCGAAGAGCGTGTCGACGCGATGGGCGGCGGTGAAGAACCAGCTGGTGGTGATGGGGATGAAGATGGTGTCGGGAGTGACGTCGCCCTGGCCCAGGGTGTCGACCGGCTCCACGAACTCGCCGATCACCGCGTAGGTCAGGCCCAGGGTGCGGATGCTCTTGCCCTTGAGCTCGTCGTCGCCCGGCCACAGCTGGTTGTAGAGGTGGCGGCTGACGACGCAGACCTTGGCCTGCGCGGAGACGTCGTCGTCGTCGAGGAAGCGACCTTCGAGGATGCGCACGTTCTTGCGCACCAGCGGGTAGTTGGCGGTGGTGCCGAGCACCGTCAGGGTGATGCTCCTCGCCTGCACCGCCACCTCGCCGTGCAGGATGACCAGCGGGGTGACGCCGGCGAAGACGTCGCGGCGCTCGGCGACGGCGATGGCGTCGGTGTCGCGGACCTGGTCGTCGAGCTTGCGCGCGGCGCCGGCGCTGGCCGTGCCGAGATACTGGGCCCACAGCAGGTGCGAGCCGACGCCCTCGATCTGCGCCATGACGAAGCTGCGGCCGGTCAGGCCGAGGGCCACCACGACGATGATCGCGGCGGTGCCGACGAACAGGCCGATCAGGGTCAGCCAGGTCTGCAGCGGATGGGTGTAGAAGCGCTGGACCGCGCTCTCGATCAGCTCGCGGGGCGGCAGCCACTCGATGCGCCGGCTAACGCGCCGGCTAATGGGCCGGCTTGGCTTCGGCGACACGGACGTTCTCTTCCATCGTCGGGGGGCCCTCGGCAACCACCCGTTCGCCCTCGTTGAGGCCGCTCAGGACTTCCACCTCGGCGAGGCCGATGAGGCCGACCGTGATCTCGCGGCGATGGGCATGGTGGCCGCGGACGACGTAGACGAAGCGCCTGCCGGCACCTGCACCGGCGCCGCCACCTGCTCCGGGGATTCCGGCGAGGCTGCCCGCTCCGCCGGTCTCTCCTGTGCCACCCTCGCCGCCCCCGGCGCCTCCGGCTCCCTGGTCGACGTCGCGGCGCAGCGCCGATCTCGGGATGGTGAGCACGCCGCGCTTCTGGGCGACGACCACCTGCACGTCGACGGCGGCGTTGGCCGGCAGGGTGTGTACGGGGTCGGCGAGCTCGCCGACGATCTCGCCCACCTCCCGCCCTCCGGCCTCGCGCAGGCCGGTGCCGACGCGCTGCACCGTGCCCTCCCACTGCCGGTCGGGAAGGCCGTTGAAGGTGACGATCAGCCGCTGGTTGGGGGCCACGCGCGGCAGGTCCGGCTGGTCGACGCGGCAGCGCACGTGCGGGTGGTCGGGGTCGGTGACGCTGGCCACCAGCTGGCCGGGCTGGACGGTCTCGCCCGCCGCCCGCGGCAGGCCGTAGACCATGCCGTCGAGCGGCGCGCGCACGGTGAGCGCCTGCTGCCGGCGCTCGAGCTCGGCGGCGGTCGCCTGGGCGAGCGCGAGACGCGAGCCGGCGGCCGGGCGGCCGGAATCGGGAGCGGCCGCAGCATGGGCGGCGGCTCCGGCGTCGTGGCCGGCGACGTGCCGCAGCGCGTCTCGCCGGGCCGCGGCCTCGCGGGCCCGGTCGAGCGCCTGGTGCCAGGCCAGCTCGTCGGCTTCGAGGGTGGCGCGGGGAATCGCCCCCTGGGCGACCAGCCGCCGGTCGCCGGCCACGATCTGCTCGCGCCAGGCCGCCTCGCGCTGGTCGCGGTCGAGCTCCGATGCGAAGGCGGCGGCGTCGGACAGCAGCTGCCGCACCTCGCCGCGCGCGTCGCGGACCCGGCCCTCGAGATCGGGGTTGACGATGCGCAGCAGCAGCTGGCCGCGGCGCACCCGGTCGCCTTCGTGGACGGCGATGGCCGCCACCGTGGCGCCGTCCGCGACGCGGACCTCGCCCCCATCCGGCGGCTCGAGGCGGCCGTCGCAGAGCACCCGCACCAGCAGGTCGGCGCGCACCACCGGCGCGAGGGTCACCGGCACGGCGCGGCGCCGCCAGGCGACCACGCCGGTCGTGACGCCGACCGCCGCGATCAAGCCCAGGAGGGTGAAGACGTAACGCTTCCACGGCCGCCGCCGCGGCGGACGGCCGAGGATACGCGGCGAGGTCCCGTCGATGCTCAGAACCCGACCGTCATGCCGACGCGCAGCAGCCGCGGGTCGCTGCGCAGCAGGGGCTGGCCGAAGGTCGGGTTGGTCTGGATGACGTTGTCGGCCTGGAACCCGTCCTCGTTGAAGAACGGATTGACCCGCAGCACGGTCTGGTGGTTGAAGACGCGGAACAGGTCGAGGATGAAGTCGATCCGCACCGGGCCGGCGGCGTAGGGGTAGTCCAGGTGCAGGTCCAGGTCCCAATCGGCCGGCGTGCGCCCGGTGCTGCCGCGCGGCGCCAGGAAGAGCGGGATGGGCGCGCCGTTGACCAGGGCGAACGATCCCAGCTGATCGGTCGGGATGCCGCTGCGGTAGTAGGCGTTGACGCCGGCGGTCAGGCCGAAGCCGAAGCTGTAGAACCCGGTCAGCTTGGCCTGGTTCGGCCGGTCGTTGGCGAGCCTGCCGTAGAAGTTCTGGGTCAGCCCCGGGTAGTCGAAGTCGAAGTTGCCGTGGGGGTTGGACTGGCCGAGCTCGTTGAAGCTGCCGTCATAGTTGCCGCGCAGCCGCGAGTAGGAGTAGGAGGCGATCAGGTAGGTGCGCGGCGAGAAGCGGTCCTCGGCGGTCAGCAGCACGCCCTCGTAGGTGCGGCGGGCCTTCGGCAGCGACGCGCAGGGCTCGGTCGCCCGCCCCTCGGAGGGGTTCAAGCCGTTGGTGCAGAGGACGGGTCCGCTGAGGCCGGGCGGCAGGGTGACGTTGGCGAAGTTGCCCAGGCCCCAGGGGCTCACCCCCGGGTTCATCAGCACGCAGCCGTTGGAGGTCAGGCCGAAGGCGGCGTCGTTGCCCTGCAGGTCGCAGCGGTCCTCGACCGCGCGCAGCAGCCGCGAGTAGACCCCCCGGATGCCGACCGTCAGGTCCGGGCTCAAGCGGCGCTGGTAGCCGATCGTGTACTGCTCCTCCGCCGGCGGCTTCAGCTTCGGGTCTGCCGGCTCGGTGATGGTGTTGGGGAAGCTCTGGCAGCTGATCGAGGTGGGGCCGCAGTCGAAGGTGAAGCCGGCGAGGTCGGTGATGCTGAGGTTGGTGCCGTGGAAGGCGCCCGCCTGGAGGTCGAGCGGGATGGCCTCGGTGAACCTGCCGTAGGCGAGGTCGACCTTCGACAGGCCGTTCGATTCGGGGTCCCAGGCGATGCCGACGCGCGGCACGAAGTTGCCGGTCAGGTTGGCGACGGTGGCGCCGGTGACCGCGTCCTTCAGCTTGTACTGGTCGTAGCGCAGGCCGGCGTTGATCGTCAGGTTGGACAACACCGTCCAGGTGTCCTGGGCGAAGAAGGCCAGGTTGTCGGTCTTCGGGTTGCCGGTGGCCGACGGCACGACGTGGTCCTGGCCGAACTGCCCGCTCGAGTCGCCGAGCCAGGTCTGGGTGTAGAGCAGCTGGCCGTTGGCCAGCGCGCTCAGGATGCGGTTGTAGCCGGTGGGGATCGCATGGGTCACGGTGCCGGAGATCGCCGCGTAGTCGGCGCCGATCTTCATCTGGTTCGGTCCCAGGAAGCCGGTGACGGTCCCCTTCAGCTCCTGGCGCGAGAAGTGCTCGTCGATCAGCGGCGTCGCGCCGGGGAGCGGGATGAAGACCCACGGCGCCCCGGTGTAGCAGCCCGGCAGGTTGCAGGTCGCCAGGTTCAGGGTCGGGACCTGGGACGGGTCGCTGGTCAGGAACGGCGGCTGGAAGACCGGGTCGACGTTGTTCAGCTCGCGATGGTCGAAGAAGCCGACCTCGGCCAGGAACTGGTCGGTCACGCCGTTGGCGATCACCGACACGTCGGGCCTGCCGGAGGTGATCTTCAGCATGCGGCTCGTGGGCGGGCCGTCCTGCACCAGCTGCGCATTGTTGGTGGACGGGTCGCCGATCACCGAGCCGACCACGTCGACCTGGTTCGAAGGGGTCCAGGTGAGCTTGCCGGAGTAGAGGTTCTCGGCCTGGTCCCGGAAGCGGAAGGTGCTGCCGTCGAAGGGACTGCCCGAGCCGGTCACCAGGGTGGTGTCGCGGGTGGTCTGGGTGCGGTCGTAGACGCCGAAGAACCAGAGCCGGTCCCTGACCAGGAAGCCGCCGAGGCTGGCGCCGTAGTCCTGGTCGCCCAGGCCGGCGAAGTTGCCGCCGACGACGCCGGGCTTGGCATTGGCCTCGAGGTCCTGGTTCTGGAAGTAGCCGAAGGCCTCGCCGTGGAAGGTGTTGCCGCCCGAGGGGGTGATGGCGTTGATGATCCCTCCCAGGGCGCGCCCGTACTCGGCCGGGTAGTCGGCGGTCTTGATCTCGACCTGCTGCAGGAACTGCTCCGGGATGACCTTCGACTGGGCGCCGATGCGGATGTCGGTCACGTCCACGCCGTCGATCAGGTACTGGTTCTCGAGGCTGGTGGCGCCGAAGACCGAGAGACCCGGGTGGCGGTCGTCATGGCTGCTGTTGTTGTTGTCGAGGCTCACCCCCGGTTCGAGCAGCGCCACCGAGGAGTAGCCGCGCGACAGCGGCAGGCGCTCGAACGCCTTGCCGTCGACGGTGTCGGAGACCTCGACCGACTTGAGATCGATCTGCGGCGCCTCGGCGCGCACGGTGACCTCCTCGGCGAGCGACGGGCTGAGGTGGAAGTCGAGGTGGGTGGTGGCGACGACCGACACGATCGCGGTGCTCTTCTGCGGCGCGTAGCCCTGCAGCTCCGCGCGCACGTCGTAGGTGCCGGGCGGCAGCAGCGAGAGGTGATAGATGCCGAAGCCGTCGGTCTCCGCGACGCGGCTGGCCGGCAGGGCGCCGGTCGCGGTGACGGTCACCCCGGGCAGGACGCCGCCGTCGGGGCCGACGACCCGTCCCTCGATGGCGCCGGTGGTGGTCTGGGCGGTGGCGGCGCCAGCGGCTGCCAGGCCGGCGCACAGCGCGACGGACAACAAGAGACCGACCGATCGTCCTCTGCTTCTCCACATCCCACACCTCCTCCTGGAAATCGCGGCATGCCGGCCGTGCCTGGCGCGAGCGGAGGGAGCAGGTGCGGCGAGTGGATCGCTCGAGGCGACGGACGGAACAGGCGAAACGATAGCACGTGAATGGACAAGGTCCCGCCCCCGCGCGCGGCGGAGGCGGGACCTGGATGGCGTGTGGGGCGGCGGTGAGACGTGTTTAGCGGCTCAGCGGCGGCCCGGAGGCGGCGGAGGCGGATTCTCCGGGCGCTTCGGCTTCTCGAGGGGCTTCGGCTTCTGGGTCTGCGGCTGCTCGACCTTGCGCTGCTGGCCTTGCTGCGGCTGAGGCGGGCGCTGCCCGGCTTGCTGCTCCGCCCGGTGACGGCTCTCGAGCTGCTGCTGCTCGCGTTGGTGCTGCTGCTGCTGCGCCTGCATCTCGGCCTGGTGCTGGCGCGCGAGGTCCTGGCCGGAGGCGGCGGCGCCGCGCTGCGGCGTGGCCTGCCCTTGCCGCTGCTCGGTCGCCGGGCGCTGGGGCCGCTGCTGCTGCTGCTGTTCCTGCTGCTGGTGAAGCTGCTGCAGCCGGGCGCGCTCCTGCGCCTGCTGCGCCTGCAGGGCCTGGGTCTCCTGCTGGTGCTGGCGCTGCAGGTCGGCGCCGGCGGCCCGGGCGCGCTGGGGCGGCGGGGGCGGCGGGGTCGACTTCTTGACGATCGTCGGCTGGAAGACGGTGAGCTGGTTGCCGCGCACCTGGGCGGAGCGCGGCGCCGGGCCCGACTTGACCGCGGCCACCTGCAGGCGCTGGACTCGCTGGCCGGTCACCTGCTCGACGTGTTGCACCTGGACACCCTGGTTGACGACGCGGTTGTTGACCACCGTGTAGTTGGTGATGTTGGTGGTGTTGTGGATGATCGTCACGTTGCGCGCCGGCGGTTCGACATAGGTGACGACGTTCGCGGCCAGGAACGAGCGCTCCTGGACGAAGCAGAAGTGGGTGGGGCCGAGCGCGACGTTGATGTCGACGCCGCCGAAATCGAGCCCGAAGCCGGCGCGGAAGCGGACCTCGGGCGGCAGCGGCGCCCAGCCGATGTAGCCGCCGCCGGTGCGCCAGGCGACCCACGCCGGACCCCATTCGTAGCCCGGGATCCACTCCCAGCCGTAGTCGGGGTCATACACCCAGCGGCCATAGTGATAGGTGGCCCAGCCGAACGGCTCTTCGGACACCCAGGTCCAGCCGTACTCCGTCATCACCCAGTGGCCGGCCGCGTACGGACGCCAGCTGGCGCCGATCCCGTACGGCAGCCAGACCCAGCCGTAGGCGCGGCTTTCGACCCAATGGCCATAGGGCGACAGCTGGTCGTAGAAGTACGAGACGTCGACGCCGCCACCCTGGTCAGGCGCATACTGATCGGACGGCTGGGCGTCGTCCGCCGGCATCGACGCATAGGAGTCGGGCGGCGGTTGGGGAGCATAGGAATCCGGCGGCTGGACCTGGTCCGGCGGAGCGGCGTCCGGCGGCTGGGCAGACAGGGCGCCGGCGCTGCCGGCGAGGCTGAGCAGGGCCAACAGCGCGACATGCTTGGCGTTCATGGAGATCACCTCGGAGTTTCGGTCAAGTCTCAGGTTGCGATCGTGGGGTCAGGAAGGAGGTCGTCCGCCCGGCAGCCGCCTGCAACGTCTCGATCCGCGGCGTGGCGACGCTAGACCGCCTTCGACAGGAAGTGCTATCAAAGATCGTGCCCGGCCCAGGAAAGGCCGGCCGCCGATCACCGAACGCGGCCCATAAACCGTGGTAAGGATTGGATTTGGATCCGTTCAAGCCGCACGGGTAGAACGCGCGTGGCAACCCGGCGCAGTCTCAGGTCGACCTCTTCAGAGGACGCTCAGAGAACGCGTGAGGCGGAGGCCAGGCGTGAGATCACTTGCGGTGCAGCGCCACCGCGCCCCCGAGGAGGAACAGGCCCAGCCAGATCGGCCAGGGGCCGCGGGCGCCGGCGAGGACGGCGCCGGCCAGGAGGCAGAAGCCGCCGAAGATGGTGCCGCGGAGGCCGGCGAAGGGGTTCTCCGGCGAGCGGCGGGTGGTCTGCTCGAGGAGGCGCAGGCCCTCGGTGATCAGGGTCGGCGCCTTGCTCACCGCCTCGAGCAGCTCGGGGAGGGCCTGCATCCCCTCGCGGGCGAGGGTCAGCGGGTTGAACTGGTCGAGGAAAATCTTCCTGGCATGCGCCTGCGACACCGCCGCCACGTCGAGGCCGGGCTTCAGGATCTGGCCGACGCCCTCGAAGGTCACCAGCGCCTTGACCATCAGCACCATCTCGACGGGGAAGTACATGGCGTGCTGGGCGCCGAGGTTGACCGAGTAGAGGATCAGCTGCGCCAGGGAGAAGTCGCGGAAGTTGGCGGCGCGGTTCCAGCGCTGCAGGATCTCGGTGACCTCGCGGCGGAAGCCCACCGGGTCGGCCCCCGGCCCCGGCTCGGCGACGTTGCCGAGGTAGCGGGCGGCGCCCTCGGCATCTCCCATCACCAGCGAGTAGTAGTAGTTGAGCAGCGTGCGCCGCAGACGCTGGTCGAAGCGCCCGACCATGCCGAGGTCGATGAAGCCGATCTGCGGGCCGGGGAGGACGAGCAGGTTGCCGGGATGCAGGTCGGCGTGGAAGAAGCCGTCCTTGAACAGCATGCGGATGATCGACGCCGCGCCGAGGTCCACCAGCCGGTCGCGGTCCGCTTCCGACAGCGCCAGCGCCTCCGGCGCGTTGGGCTTGAAGCCGGCGAGGAACTCCATGCAGAGGACGCCCTGGCTGCTGTACCGGCGGTAGATGCGCGGGAAATGCACGCCTTCCAGATCGTGGAAGTTGGCGGCGAAGGTCTCGGCGTTGTCGGCTTCCCGCCGCAGGTCGACCTCGCGCCGCGTGTACTCGACGAACTCGGCGATGACCCGCTTCGGTTGATAGCGCGGCAGCACCCGCTGCAGCGCCGAGCCCAGCAGCTTGAGCAGGATGGCGTCGCGGGAGAGCGTCTCGCGGATGCCCGGCTTGACCGCCTTGATGATCACCGAATCGCCTTCGATGGTGGTGGCGCGATGGATCTGGGCGATCGAGGCCGAGCCGGTCGGCTGCGGGTCGACCCAGGAGTACATCTCGGCGATCGGTCGCCCGGTGTCCTTGACGATCAGCCCGAGGTAACGCGGGAAGGGCACCACCGGCAGCCGGTCGAGCAGGTTCTTGAGCTCCTCGGTGATCGCTTCCGGCAGCAGGTCCTGGCGCAGCGCCAGCACCTGCCCGAGCTTGATGTAGGTGGGGCCGAGCATCTCCAGGCGCCGGCGCAGCTGCACCGGGAAGGGGCGGCCCACCAGGCTCTTGTCGATGAACGGCCGGGTCAGGAAGGCGGCCAGCGCGGCGAGCCAGTGAAGCAGGCGGAAGCGCCTGCCCGCGGCGGCCGCCGGCGCGCGGCGATTGCGCACGTAGACGTCGAGCCCGCCGAACGTCAGCCCGATGAGGTGGCGCTGGATCACGAAGAACCGCCGCACCAGCCCCTCCGGCGGCACGTCCGGAAGGATCTCGTAGCCCGGCATCGGGTCATCGGGCGTGGGGGGGGCGGGCATCTTGGCAACGGGGGCGGCGGGGGCTTCGCCCGCGGGAGCCTCGGCCGTAGGGGCAATCACCGCGAGTTACCTATTGCGGCCGTACTTCTCGTGGCTCGACACCCAGTCTAGGGAGGAGATGGCGGCGGCCAGGGAGATCTCGCCGGCCAGCACGACGCCGGCGACGATCTCGGCGAGCTTGCGCACCTTGCCCCTGCCGGTGCAGCCCAGGATCGCGAGGCACTCGCGCTGCGTCGGCAGGCCGGTGCCGCCGCCGTGGGTGGCGACGATCAGCGACGGGATGGTGATCGAGAGGTAGAGGTCGCCTCCCGGCGACACCTCGGTGTAGACCACGCCGGCGGACGACTCGGCGACGTTGGCGACGTCCTGGCCGGTGGCGATGAACATCGCGGTGATGCCGTTCGGCGAGTGGCAGCCGTTGTTGTTGGCGCCGGAGAGGAAGGCGCCGACGTTGGCGATGTTGGCGTGGTAGTGCACGGTCTCCGGATCGACCCGCATGTGCTGCAGCAGGACGTCGCGTGGGATCGTGGCCTCGGCGGTGACGCGCTTGCCGCGGGTGCGCATGATGTTGATCTGCGACGCTTTCTTGTCGGTCGCGAAGTTCGACTCGAGATAGAAATGACGGATGTTGGGCGGCGCGTTCTCGAGCATCCAGCTGCACGCCGCGAAGGTGGCGCGGCCGACCATGTTCTGGCCGGCGGCGTCGCCGGTCGAGTAGTTGAAGCGCAGGAACACCAGCTTGTTGGAAAGGTATTGGTCGATGTAGGTCAGCTTGGCGACGCTCGAGGTCGCCTCGGCCTCGGCGCGGATCTCCGCCAGGTGTTCCTCGACCCACTTGGAGAAGTCGCGGGCGTGGCGCGCGTTGTCGAAGACGAACACCGGGGCGCGCTGCATGGCGTCGCCGACCACCGTGCAGGTGACGCCGCCCGACAGGTTGAGCACCTTCATGCCGCGGTTGTAGGAGGCGACGAGGGTGCCCTCGGTGGTGGCGAGAGGGATCAGGAACTCGCCGTCCGCGTGCTCGCCGTTGACGCGCAGCGGGCCGGCGAAACCGATGGGCACCTGGGCGACGCCGGTGAAGTTCTCGATGTTGCCCCGGGTGCCCGCCGGATCGAAGGAATACTTATTGATGTGCTGGAGCTGGACGCCGGCGTACTGCTCGACGAACTTCTGGCGCTCGGCGATGATCGCCGGTGACTGGTTGTCGTCCTTGTCGTAAGGCACGGTGGTGCGGCGCGGCGCCTCGTCGGCGATCGCGTCGGTGACCTTGAAGGAGAGCGCGCCGAACGGCTTGGCCTCGAACGCGAGAGCGATCTCGTGGGTGCCGCGCGCCAGGTGCTCCATGTGCGCGTGGACGCGCACCACGCGGCGCAGCGGGAACTCGAGGACGTTGTCGGGCCGGATGCTCGCGGCGGTCAGGCGGGGCCCGTCCTCGAAGCCCAGGGTGAGCTGGTCGAGCGGCACGCGGTTGCCGTTGATGCGGACCTCCGACAGGCCGGTAAGGGTGGCGTCGGCAAGGCGGTTCTTCAAGCTGAAGTGGACGCCGTCGGCGTCGTTCTTCAGGCTGCCGAAGGTATACATCTGCTTGAGGATGAGCGACGGGATCTTCATGGAATCGGTCCTCGGCTGTGGAACGCGGCCCGCGGGCGCCGTGGAACCCGGCCGGCGGGCCGCCAGGGAAAACTCGGGTCGTGGCGCTTCAGTGTACCGCGGACTTCCTTGCGGCTCAACAGGATAGCCGGGGCCGCAGCGGCGGCCAGTTCCGCCGCAGCACTGTCAGGAGGACGCTGAAACAGGTTCCAGGTCCCGCGCCTTGGTCCCGGCCGCGGCTCGCATCGCTGCCGGGAGGGGGCGGAGGGCGCCGTCCCGCGAGGGAACGTGGCTCATGGCGTGCTCGGCCATGGCGGTGATGGTGAGGCTGGGGTTGACCCCGAGATTGCCCGGGATCATCGAGCCGTCGACGACGTAGAGGTTGTCGTAGCCATAGACGCGGTTGCGGGAGTCGATGACTCCTTCCGCGGGCGACGAGGCCATGGCGGCGCCGCCGAGGATGTGGGCGGTGGTGGGGACGTTGGCGACCACCTCGTTGATCGAGCTCGAGGGGAAGGCGTCGATGCGCCTGGCCAGGAAGCGTGCCGCCTGGTTGGCCACCGGGATGTAGCTCGGGATCGGCGGCTGGCCGGGGTCGCGGCGGCTGGTGAGATGCTTGGCGAAAGGCCAGCTCCAGCGCCGCCGGCGCACCAGGCGCAGCGAGTTGTCGATCGATTGCATCACCAGGATGATGGTCGAGCGCTTGGCCCAGCCGAAGGGGTTGAGCGTGCGCAGGAAATCGATCGGGTGGCGCAGGCAGGAGGCCGCCCAGCGCAGCGGCCGGCCGAGGCGGCTGCCGCCGTCGATCAGCAGCGTGCCGAGGAAGCTCATGGCGTCGGAGCCGCGGGGGTAGCGCACCACCTCCATGTAGGTGTCGGGGGCCGGGTGGAAGCCGGAGGCGATGGCGATCCCCTGCGAGTAGTCGCGGGCGCCGCTCCTGGCGGTGGCGCCGCAGAGCACCTCGCTGTTGGTGCGCACGTAGCTGCCGAGCGCCGGCGACAGGCGGTCGAGCGAACCGCTCTCGCGGCAGGCCAGCAGCAGGTTGACCGTGCCCAGGGCCCCGGCCGAGAGCACGACGCCGCGAGCCCGCAGCGTGCCGGGGGCGCGCCGGCGGCGGCGACGATCGCCGAACGCGCCGATCGCGCGAAAGCCACCGAACGGCGCGGTCGAGCGGCGGGTGGTGAGGACGTAGCCGCCGTGGCCGTCCTCGCGCAGGCCGGTGACCAGGGTCTCCGGGCGCACCTCGGCGCCCAGCCGCTCGGCGAAGTAGAGGTAGTTCTTGTCGAGGGTGTTCTTGGCATGGTGGCGGCAGCCCACCATGCAGCCGCCGCAGTAGATGCAGGTCTTGCGCGCCGGGCCCGCGCCGCCGAAGAAGGGGTCGCCGACCGCCTCGCCCTCGCGCTCTCCCGGGCGGGCGAAGAGCACCGCCACCTCGGTCGGCCGGAAGGTGTCTTCCTTGCCGAGGCTCTTCGCGAACTCGAGCAGCTGGCGGTCGCCCTCCCAGATCCGGGGGGTGGTGGTGACGCCGAGGATGCGGCGGGCCGTGGCGTAGTGCGGCGCCAGCACCCGCTGCCAATCGATCCCGCGCGGCCAGGTGCCGCGCTGGAACGCCTCCTCGCCGGGCTCGAGCAGGGTGTTGGCGTAGATCAGCGAGCCGCCGCCGACGCCGGCGCCGGAGAGGACCAGGACGTCGCGCAGCAGGGTCAAGCGCTGGATGCCGTAGCAGAACAGGCTGGGCAGCCAGAGGAACTTGCGCAGGTTCCAGTTGGTGCGCGGGAAGTCCTCCGTCCGCCAGCGCTTGCCTGCCTCCAGCACGACCACGCGATAGCCCTTCTCGGCCAGGCGCAGCGCCGAGACGCTGCCGCCGAAGCCGGAGCCGACGATCACGAAGTCGGCGTCGTACTCCGGGGCCGCGTCGCCTGGGGCATCGGCCATCGGGCTCTCTCCGTGCGGCGGCGGGGATGTCGGCGCGCGCCGAGGTGGTGGAGGGCTGGTTTGCCGCTCCGAGACGTAGTTTACGTCAAGTTGCGGCAAAGGCGGTGGTAGTGGGTCAGTCTCCCTCTGCGTCCCTTTGGGCGAGGGGCCAGAGTCCTCCGCCCTTGCAGTCCCGGCCCCTCGCCCAAAGGGACGCAGAGGGAAACTGACCCACTACCAGAAATGCCCTGGCGGATCGCGCAGGTTTTTTGCGGGAAGACTGGCCGGCCGGTATGATCCGGCGCGCGGCGAACGATCATCCGCGAGCGGAGGTGCGATGGCCGAGGGGCCGGAGACGGACGCCGGCGGTGGCGTCGAGACGCGCGTGGCGGTGGTGAGCGGCGGCGGCTCGGGGATCGGGCGCGCGATCGCTCTCGAGCTCGCCCGCCGCGGCTTCGCCCTGGCGCTGCTCGGCCGGCGCCTGGCGCCGCTCGAGGAGACGCTGGCGGCGGCCGGCCTGCTCGGCTCGCCCGCCGGGCTGGCGCTGACCTGCGACGTGCGCGACGCCGCGGCGGTCGGACGTGCCGCGGCCGCCGTGGAGGCGCGCTGGGGGGCCGCGGAGGTGGTGGTGCCGGCAGCCGGCGCGGCTTACATCCGGCCCTTCTGGGAGCTGCCGGCGGAGCAGTTCGCGGCCACGCTGGAGACCAACCTGACCGGGGTCTTCCTGCTGCTGCAAGCGCTGCTGCCCGGCATGCGGCGGCGCGGCCGCGGTTGGATCTTCGCCGTCCTGTCGGTGGCGGCGCGGCGCGGCTTCCCCGGTTGGGCGGCCTACTGCGCCAGCAAGTGGGGCCTCGCCGGCCTGCTCGCGGCGCTACGCGAGGAGCTCGCCGGCAGCGGCGTGCGGCTGACCGCGCTCTACCCGGGCGCCACCGACACCGAGATCTGGCAGGGCATCCCTGGCGATTGGAACCGCGGCGCCATGATGCCGCCTGCCGAGGTCGCGCGCGCCCTGGGCTGCGCGCTCGACGCCGACCCGCGGACGCTCGTCGAGGAGATCCACCTGGGACCGGCCGGAGGCGCGCTGTGAGCACGGCGCGGCGGGACTGGCTGTGGCTGGCGCTGACGCCGCTGCTGCCGCTGGCGGCGGCGATCCCGGGCGCCGGGCGCTGGCTGCTGCCGCTGGCGGCGCCGCTCACCGTCTACCCGGCGTTCGCGGCGCGGGTGCGCCGCGGCGACTACGAGGCCGCGTGGCAGGTGGCGATGTCGTGGGCGGTGCTGCTCAGCCTGGGCGTGATCCTGCTGGCCGAGCTGTGGCCGCAGGCGGCCGCCGCCGGGATCCTCCACGGCCAGGCCTACCGCACGGAGATGTTCGGCTGGGTCGCGACCGGCGCGGCGCCCGAGAACGACTGGCGCCTCTTCCTGCCGGTCCACCTCGAGCACCTGGGGCTGTTCCTGGTGCTCGCCTGGGTGAGCGGCGGCTACCTCGCCCTGGTCATGGGCGCGGCACTGGTCGGCTGGATGAGCTACTTCGTCGGCTGCTTCGCGCTGGCCAGCGGTCACCCGGTTCTGGGTGCCGCCGCCGCCTGGGTACCCTGGGCGGTGCTGCGGGTGTTCGCGTTCGTGCTGCTCGGGGCGCTCTTCGCGCGGCCGCTGCTCGTCCGCCGGCCGTGGCCGTTCACACGCCTCGAGTACCGCTTGATGGCGCTGGCGGCGGCGGGCCTGGTGGCCGACGTCCTGGTCAAGACGGCGCTGGCCCACACCTACGGCCTGTGGCTGCGCCAGATGGCGCGCCACGCCGCCGCCGCGCTATACTCTGGCGCCTTCAGGACCTGGGGATGAACGGCATTGGCGAGACGCGGGGGGACCTGGCCGGCGCCGGTCGCCGCTTCGGTATCGTCGCCTCGCGGTTCAACCAGCCGATCGGCGAAGCGCTGATCGCCGGCGCCGCGGACTGCCTGCGGCGCCACGGCGTGGCGCCGGACGACGTGCTGCTGGTGACCGTGCCGGGGGCCTGGGAGATCCCGCAGGCGCTGGCGGCATTGGGCGGCGAGCCGCCCGGCAGCCTCGGCAGGCTCGATGCGATCATCGCCCTGGGCGTCGTGATCCGCGGCGAGACCCCGCACTTCGACTACCTGTCGCGCGAGTGCACCGCCGGCATCGCCCGCGCCGGCGAGCGTCTCGGATTGCCGGTGGCCTACGGGGTGCTCACCTGCGACACCACCGAGCAGGCGGAGGAGCGGGCGGGCGGCAAGGCGGGGAACAAGGGATGGGAGGCTGCCCTCGCCGCGCTCGAGATGGCGGACCTGTTCGCGCGGCTCCGGTCCTGACGTCCCGCGCACCTGATGAATCGCAGGCAGATCCGGCACATCCGCGCATCCCGACCGACTCGACAACCGAAGGCAGGCAGGTGTGGTACTTGGTGAGGGATCTCGCGAGATCTTTGAGACGAGGGCGATGACTGCAGGCAAGCGGCGCACGGCGCGCGAGATGGCGGTCCAGATGCTCTACCAGAGCGATCTCGGGGGCAGCGCGCTGCCGCACATCTTCTCGACGTTCGATCTCTCCGAGTACCTGGGCGGCGACCTCGGGCGCCACAAGCGCCGCGTCGAGGACGCCTTCCAGTATGCCCAGGCGCTGGTGAGCGGCACCGTCGATCACCGCGAGGAGATCGACGCGATGATCCGCGGCCAGGCCGACAACTGGCGGCTGGAGCGGATGCCGGCGGTCGACCGCAACATCCTGCGCCTGGCGATCTACGAGATGCTCTACGAGCGGGACACGCCGAAGCTGGTGGTGGTGGACGAAGCCATCGAGCTGGCGAAGAAGTTCGGCTCCGAGCAGTCGGGGCGCTTCGTCAACGGGCTGCTCGACGGCCTGCTCAAGCAGCACAGCTTCCCCGGCAGCCTGACCTGAGCCCCGCGGGTCGTGTCCAGGTTGCCCCCCGCTGAGCCCGTATGGGCGAGGGGTCCAAGGCTGTAGGGCGGCGGCGGGGGACTATCACCCCTCGCCCATACGGGCTCAGCGGGGGGCAACCTGGACACGACCCGCGGGGAACAATGGGCCTGGCGGCCCGGTTTCGAGGATAATCCAGGCGGCCGTGGAGAGGAAAGCGAGAGCGCGATGAGCACCGTATACGACCCGAAGGCGGTGGAGGCCAAGTGGCAGGACCGGTGGGAGAAGCAGCGCGCCGCCGAGGTGGACCTGCGCCACGCCGAGGGCAAGTACTACATGCTCATGATGTTCCCGTACCCGTCGGGGGACCGGCTGCACGTCGGCCACGGCCGCAACTACATCCTCGGCGACGCGCTGTACCGCTACCTGCGGATGCACGGCAAGCGGGCGCTCAACCCGATGGGCTGGGATGCCTTCGGCCTGCCCGCCGAGAACGCCGCGATCCAGCGCCGCGTCCACCCGCGCGACTGGACGTTCGGCAACATCAAGGTGATGAAGCAGCAGTTCCGGCGCTGGGGAATCCTCTACGACTGGAGCAAGGAGATCGCCTCCTGCACGCCGGAGTACTACCGCTGGAACCAGTGGCTGTTCCTGCGCATGCTGGAGCGCGGCCTGGCCTACCGCAAGCATTCGCCGGTCAACTGGTGCCCGAGCTGCCAGACGGTGCTGGCCAACGAGCAGGTGGTCGACGGCGCGTGCGAGCGCTGCGGCACGCCGGTGGTGCAGCGCGACCTCGAGCAGTGGTTCCTGCGCATCACCGACTACGCCGAGCGGCTGCTGGCCGGGCTCGACGAGCTGCCGGGCTGGCCCGAGAAGGTCAAGACCATGCAGCGCAACTGGATCGGGCGCTCGGAGGGGGCGGAGATCGAGTTCCGCGTCCCGGCGCTCGGCGAGCGGGTGACGGTGTTCACCACCCGCCCGGACACCCTGCACGGCGCCACCTTCCTGGTGCTGGCGCCGGAGCATCCGCTGGCGGCGCCGCTCATCGCCGCCCATCCGCGGCAGGCGGAGATCGAGGCCTGGATCGCCCGCGTCCGCAACACGCCGCGCATCGAGCGGGAAGGGGAGGGGAGCGCGAAGGAGGGGCGCGACACCGGCAAGACGGCGGTCAACCCGGCCACCGGCGAGCCGATCCCGATCTGGCTCGCCAACTACGTCCTGCCGGACTACGGCACCGGCGCCATCATGGCGGTGCCGGCGCACGACGCCCGCGACCTGGCCTTCGCGCGCCAGGAAGGGTTGCCGGTGCGGCTGGTCTACCATCCGGAGGCGCCGGCCGGGGAGGGCGGTGAGCTCGCCGGGGCCGCCGAGCCGGATCCCGCCGCGCTGACCGAGCCCATCCTGCACACCGGGGTGATCCGGCATTCGCCGCCGCTCGACGGCCTGCGCGACGGAGCGGAGGCGGTGCGCCGCGCCATCGCATGGTGCGAGGCGAGCGCCTTCGGCCGCGGCAAGGTCGTCTACCGGCTGCGCGACTGGCTGATCTCGCGCCAGCGCTACTGGGGTACGCCGATCCCGGTGCTCTACTGCGAGCGCTGCGGGGTGGTGCCGGTGCCCGACGACCAGCTGCCGGTCGAGCTGCCCTACGACGTCGAGTTCACCGGCCGCGAGGGCAACCCGCTGGCGCGCGTGGCGTCGTTCGTCCACGCCCGCTGCCCGCGTTGCGGCGGCCCCGCGCGGCGCGAGACCGACACCATGGACACTTTCGTCGACAGCTCCTGGTACTACCTGCGCTACCTGTCGCCGCGCGACGGCACGCGCATGTTCGACGGCGCGGTGGCCAACCGCTGGGCGCCGGTGGATCAGTACATCGGCGGCATCGAGCACGCCATCCTCCACCTGCTGTATGCCCGCTTCGTCTGCCGCGTGCTGCACGACTTCGGCATGGTGGGCTTCGAGGAGCCGTTCGCCAACCTGTTCAACCAGGGAATGATCACCCGCTACTCGGAGGTCTCGGGGCGGGTGGAGAAGATGTCGAAGTCGCGGGCCAACACGGTGTCGCCCGACACCCTGATCGACGAGATGGGGGCGGACACCGAGCGCGTCTACACCCTGTTCATCGGCCCACCGGAGAAAGAGGCGGAATGGAGCGACGAAGCAGTCAGCGGCGCCTACCGCTTCCTCGGCCGGATCTGGCGCATGGCCGAGAAGCTGGCGGAGGCGCCGGCCATCGCGCCGGCGGACGCCGAGCTCGAGCGCGACCGCCATGCGGCCATCCAGCGCGTCACCCACAGCATGGAGCGCTTCCACTTCAACACCGCGGTGGCGGCGTTGATGGAGCTCGGCAACTCGCTGTCGCGCGCGCTCGAGGAGAAGACCGCCTCGCGGCTGTGCTGCGAGGAGACCTTCGACACGCTGCTGCAGCTGCTGCATCCGATGGCGCCGCACCTCACCGAGGAGCTGTGGGAGCGCCGCGGCCACGTCGAGACGCTGCTCGACACGTCATGGCCGGAGTTCGACGAGGCCAAGCTGCGCCGGGCGCGGATCAACCTGGTGGTGCAGATCGACGGCAAGCTCCGCGACCGGGTGGAGGTGGACGCCGGCGCCGCCGACAAGGAGGTGCGCGCCGCCGCCCTGGCCAGCGCCAAGGTGCAGGAGCACCTGGCCGGCAAGGAGGTCGCCAAGGCAGTGGTGGTGCCCGGCCGGCTGATCAACCTGGTAACCCGGAGGTCCGCATGAAAATCGGTTCTAGTCCCCACCACCTGTGGCGACCCCTGGGCACGAGGCCGGCGCTGGAATGTGGCTCTCGAGGCCTACTCAAAGCGTCTATCGGATCGCCCCCCGCATCCCCTCGATCCCCTTCCCACCCCTCCGGGGGGGAAGGGGACGCCCCCTCCCTCCCCCTCCTGAAAGAGGCGTTTCGTCTGGGCCCGCTCGCGGCGGTCGCTGTCCTCCTTGCCGGGGCCGCCTTGAGTCTCGCCGGGTGCGGCTACGCCCTCGTGGGGCGTGGCAACGCGTTGCCGCCCGACATCCAACGCATCTATATCAAGCCGATCGAGAACCGCACCGGACATCAGCGGGTGGACCAGGCGGTGACGCTGGCCATCGGCGACGAGATGGTGAAGCGCCACCGGTTCACCCTCACCTCGTCGCGCGAGGGGGCGGATGCGGAGCTGTCGGGAGCGGTGGTGGGGTTCGGGGCGACGCCCGTCACTTTCGACACGGCGGGGCGCGCCACGGCCTACGAGCTGTCGCTCACCGCCTCCATGGTCTTCAAGCGGACCAGCGACGAGAAGATCATCTGGCAGAACGCCAGCTACAACTTCCGCCAGAACTTCCCGCTCACCGCCTCCAACGCCTTCGTGGACCTCGAGTACAGCGCCATCGACCAGGCGGCGAAAGCCTTCGCCCAGACGCTGGTGAGCGATCTGCTGGAAGGGTTCTAACCGGGAAGGGGAGGCGCGCCGCCCCTCGTGGCCTGTCTCAGCCGGGGAGAGCGTGGACCTGGGAGGCGAGGCGGGACTTGTAGCGCGAGGCGGTGTTCGGGTGGATGACCTTCTTCTGGGCGGTGGCGTCGATGATGCTCAGGGTGGCCGGAAGGAGGTCCGCGGCAGTCGCCGCGTCACCGGCGTCGACGGCCGCACGCAGGCGCTTGATCGCGGTGCGCAGGCGCGAGCGGTGAGCCCGGTTGCGGTCGCGGGCGGCGGCGTTCTGGCGGATGCGCTTCTCGGCGGACTTGGTGTTGGCCATTCGTTACCCCTGACAAAGCAAAGTCGCACCGAAGTGCGACGGCAGGTTTATACCAGCTCGCAGCAGCGGCAGTCAAGGTCCGCGACCTGGCGGACCTAGCGGTCCACACCGATCTCGCGCAGGCGCTGGCGGGCGAGGTTCGCTTCGTCGCTGGTCGGGAACTGCCGCAGGACGTGCTGCAGCTGCACCACGCCCTGGGAGCGCTCGCCCAGCTCGAGATGCGCGTAGCCTTTCTTCAGCAGGGCGCTGGCCGTCTTGTCGCTGCGCGGGTAACGGTTGAGCACCGCGTCGTACTGCTCGATCGCCTGGCGGTAGCGCCGCTGGCGGTAGTAGCACTCGCCGATCCAGTAGGTGGCGTTGGCCGCCAGGGTGGTGCTCGGGAAGCTCTCGAGATACTGCTGGAAGCCGCGCAACGCCAGGTCGTAGCTGCCCTTCAGGTAGTCGTTGTAGGCGGCGTTGTAGAGCGCCTGCGGGTCGCCGGCGGAGCGGTCGCCCCGGTCGGCATGATCGGCCCCACGTTCGCCGGGCGGCCCCGCGCCGGCCAGCGGCGGCGGACCGCCGCTGCCGTCGGGGGGCGGCTGGCCCGGCGGACCGGCAGGGGCCACGGGAGCGGCGCGGAAGCCCTTCAGCTCCTGGTTGGTGGTGGCGATCTGCTGTGACAGCTGCGCCAGCCGGTAGTTGGTGTCCTCGAGCTTGGCCTGCAGCGCCTCGATCTGCCCCGAGAGGTCCTGCAGCTTCACCTGCATGTCGGCCTCGGTCTTGAGCAGCGAATCCATCTGCTTGCCGACCGAGGCTTCCAGGCTCTGGACCTCCTCCTTGCTGGAGCTCTGCTTCTGCACCTGCAGCACCTGGCGCTGGACGTCGGTGAGCTGCGAGCGCAGCCCATCGATGTCCGACGAGGTGACGCAGCCGCCCATCATGAGAGCAATGAGAGCAACGAGAGCAATGCCGGCAATGCAGGCCCTGCCCGCAAGCCAGGCACCGGCGAGGGTGGCGGAGAGCCGTTGGCTGGGGACCACTTGGCGCCGGCCTCGCGCTAGCCCTGGTTGGTGCGGCCGGTGATGACCATGTGCGCGCGGCGGTTCTGCGACCAGCAGCTCTCCTCGTGCTCGGTGCAGACCGGACGCTCGGAACCGTAGCTCAGGGTGCGCATGCGATCGACGCCAACGCCCAGGGAACCGAGGTAACTCTTGACCGCGCTGGCTCGGCGCTCGCCCAGCGCCAGGTTGTACTCGGAGGTGCCGCGCTCGTCGCAGTGCCCCTCGATGGTGAGGTTCAGGCGGGCCTGGGCCTTCAAGAGATCGGCGTTGCGCGACAGCTTGCCGCGCGAGTCGTCGGTCAGCGCGGACTCGTCGAAGGCGAAGTAGACGTCAGGGCTGAAGCCGCGCCGGCGCAGCTCCTCGTTGACGATCTGCATGTCCTGCGACAGCAGCGGGTCTTCCGTCTGGTCCTGCCTGGTCTGGTCGCGCGGCGGCTGCACGTCGGTCGTGGTGCTGGAAGGCGGCGGCACGGTCGTGGTCTCGACGTTGAGGTCGGACGGCTTGGTGGCGGGCTTCTTGTGCGTGCAGCCATAGCCGAACAGCATGGTGAGCAGCAGCAGCGCCATCACCCAGATCAACCGCTTGTGGAGCATTTTGGGGCCTCCTCTCGCTCTCTGAACCTGTCGGACGCCGCCGGCCCCGGGGAGAGGACGGCGGCTGGCTTCGAATATACCACCTCGGCTTCTCGGATCGCGATATTCCCTGGCCCGGGGGTAGTGTCCTGGCCAGATTGCCCTTGCCTCCCTCCCGCCGTTTGGGCGAGGGTCAGTAGTCCTGCACTTCCACCCTCTAGACTTGGACCCTCGCCCAAACGGAGGGAGGGAGGCAAGGGCAATCTGGCGATCAAGGACACTACCTGGTCGAGCGGCCATCTACTTCTCGAAATTCTGCCGTGACCAGTCGGCCATATCGTTGCCGCCGGCGTCGGTCAGTTGGTGGACGTTGCCGCCGTCGCTGGCATCCATCACGTAGAGCTGCTTGGCGCCGGTGCGGCGGGAGGTGAAGACGATCTTGCGGCCGTCGGGCGAGAAGGCGGGCGACTCGTTCTCGCCCGGGCCGCTGGTCAAGACGCGGGTCTCGAGCGAGCCGACGTCGACGACCGCGATCTGGAACACCCCCTCGCGGCGGCTGGTGTAGGCGATGCGCTCGCCGTCCGGGCTCCAGGCGGCGCCGTCGTTGTAGGTGCCGTCGAAGGTGATGCGGCGCTGGTTGGCTCCCTCGGCGTCCATGATGTAGATGTGGGGGTTGCCCGCGCGGCTCGAGGTGAAGGCGATCATGTTGCCCTTCGGGCTCCAGGCCGGGTTGGTGTCGATGGCCGGCGAGTTGGTCAGGCGCCGCAAGTTGCCGCCGGAGCGGTCGCAGGTGAAGATCTCGATGTTGCCCTCGAGGGAGCGCGCGAAAGCGATCTGGCTGCCGTCGGGAGAGAACGTCGGGCTGATGTTGAGCGAGCCCGCGGTGACCAGCGGGCGCTTGCGGCCGGCCGCCAGGTCGGCGAGGTAGATCCCCGGGTAGCCGTTCACGAACGAGGTGTAGGCGATGGCGTCGCCGGTCGGGCTCCAGGCGGGCGACATCGAGGTCGACCGGTGGTTGGTGATCCGCCGCTGGTTGTGGCCGTCGTAGTCCATGATGAAGATCTCTTTGCGGCCCTCGCCGGTGCGGTCGGAGGTGAAAGCGATGGCGGACATCGCGATCCCCGGCGAGCCGGTGAGGTAGTGCACCACCTCGTCCGCGAAGGTGTGCGCCATGCGGCGCGTGACGGTGGTCTTGCCGCGGTAGCGCTTGGCCAGGATCGCCTTGCCGCTGCCGACGTCGAACAGGCGGCCCTCGAACACCAGCTTGTCGTCCTCGGCGTGGGTGTCGCCGAGCAGCACCACCTGGGCGCCCGTGCCGCGGTAGGTGGGGAGGTCGCGCTCGACGTCGCCGGAGAGCGACACCGCCCTGAAGGCCTCGGCGCCCTGGATCTCGAAGTACCCGGAGAAGTCGAGGTCGGCGCGGACGGTGGCCTCCAGCTCGCCTCCCGCCGCCGCCAGGTCGCCACCCAGGTTGCCGGGACGGAAGGGGGGAAGCGCCAGCTTGATCTTCGGAGTCTGCCCCTTGTGCGACTCGATGATGACCGACGAGGGCGGCGGCTGCGGCTGCCCCGCGGCCGGCGGAGCGCCAGGCGGAGCGCCAAGCGGAGCGGCCGGCGGAGCGGCCGCCGAAGCGCCCCGGGCCGGCGGCGGGGGCTGGCTCGACGAGAGCAGCGAGGGGGCGCCGAGCGCGGCGCCGGCGAGCGCGGCCAGCAGCGCGAGGCGGGCTGACCGTCGTGGGCTGACGAGTCTGGATCTCATGTCACCGCCTCGTTCATCGCACTACCGCGCGATCCATGTCACCTCCAGGGAGGTGTGGTTGAGGGTGTACGCCCGCGGCAGCGGCGCGAAGGGGGCCGCGTTCTGCACCGCGCGCGACGCCGCCAGGTCGTACGTGTCGAAGCCCGACGATTCGCTCACCCGGAGGTCGCTGATGCTGCCGTCGCTGTGGATGGTGAAGAAGATGACGCAGTGCGCGTCGCTGCCGACCGGCGACCGCGTCCAGGATGCCTCGATCCGCGACTGGATCTGGGCGAAGTAGTAGTTGTACGCGAAGTCCTGGTTCACGGGAGCCACGGTCAGCGAGCCCACCGGAGCCTTGCCGGCCGCGGAGCCCGTGGCGGCGCCCGGGACCTCCGCAGTCTGCGGCGGCGCGGCGGCCCCGAGCTTCTTGGCCAGCACCTCGCGCGGCGGCGGCACGAACTTGGGCTGGGTGGTGGGGTCGACGCGGTTGTCCGGCTGCGGCGGCTTCGGCTTCTCGGGCTTGGCCGGCTTCGGCGGCGGCTTGGGCGGCGCCTGCGGGCGCGGCAGGACCGGCGCATCGGCCGAGCGGGGCGGGGCCGGCGGCTCTTCCTTCACCTTCTCCGGGGGCTGCTGCGGACGCGGCGCCGGCGGCCGCCGTTCGCTGGCGGGGGCCGCGTGCACGGCGCCGAGCCGCTGGGCCGGCACCAGCTGCACCGCCACGTACTCGAGCGGCGGCGGCGGCGGCACGAGCCGCGGCAGCACGATGAGCAGAGCGGCGACCGCGACGTGCAGGCCGGCGGCGGCGATCAGGCTCGCCGCCGCCACTCCGGAGCGCACCATCCGCTCGCGCTCCGCCAGGACCTGGTCGACCGCGAGGTCCATGAAGCTAGCTCCGCGTCCCCTTCGGGGGGCGCTCGGTCACCATGCCGACGTGCACGATGCCGCTGCGGTGCAGGCGGTCGAGGACCTCGATCACCCGGCCGTAGGGGACGCCGCGGTCTCCCTTCAGGAAGACCGTGTCGTCCGGGCGGCCGGCGAGCCGGTCCTTGATGCGGTCGGCGAGCTCGGCGAGCGGCACCCGGGCATCGCGCAGGAACACCTCCCCGTCGCGATTGATCGACAGCACGAGCGGGTCCTGCACCTTGAGCGGCAGGTTGCGGGCATCGGCCCGCGGCAGGGCGACCTGGATGCCCTGGTGCAGCATCGGCGTCGCCACCATGAAGATGATCAGCAGCACCAGCATCACGTCCACCAGCGGCGTCACGTTGATGTCGCCCATCACGTCGTCTTGCTCGTCGCGCAGGTGGAAGGCCATGGCCGTGCCCCTAGGTGAAGTTCCGCTCCGCCAGGTTGAGGAACTCCATGACGAAGTCTTCGATGCGGGCCCGCAGCTGGCGGCCGCTGTGGGCGAAGTAGTTGTAGGCCACGAGCGCCGGGATCGCGGCGCCGAGGCCGGCGGCGGTGTTGATCAGGGCCTCGGCGATGCCGGGCGCGACCGAGACGATCGAGGTCGAGCCGGTGCTGCCGATGTCGCGGAAGGCCACCATGATCCCCCAGACGGTGCCGAACAGGCCGATGAAGGGCGACGCCGAGGCGGTGGTGGCGAGGAACGGCGTCCAGCGCGCCACGTTGCGCAGCTCGACGCCGGCCGCGCGCTCGAGGGTGCGCTCGAGCGCCGCCAGCGAGGTGATGCGGTAGCCGCGCCGCTCGCCGGCCGTCTCGACCTCCTGGGCGCTCTTGATCTGGCTGTCGATCTCGGCGTATCCGGCCTGGAAGACGCCCACCAGCGGCGAGTAGCGCAGGCGGTTGGCGAGGGCGTTGACCTCGCTGAAGCGGTGGCTGCGGTGGAAGGCTTCCAGGAACTCGCGGCTCTGCCGGGCGGCGCGCCGCATCTGCCAGGTCTTGCCGAGGATGACCGCCCACGACACAAGGGAGAAGAACCCCAGCACCGCGAGGATGGACTTGGCGATCGGGCCGGATTCACGAAAGAAGTCGAACAGCCCCTGCTGCTCGAGCGGAGCCGGGGTTTGCAGGAGTACGAGGCTGATCAGACCCATTCCCGGTTTCGCTCTCCTCTCGCCCCGGCCCGCAATCTCGCCTGAACCCGCTCGCCGTGGCGCGGAGTGCCGGTCCGGCCCGGCGCGCGCCACCGTAGCATGCGGTGGCGGGCGTCTCCAAGCGATGCCGCCGGTCCCACGCGCGCCGCCGAGGTGTCGTTATGGCACGAACTCGCCCCGCAGGCGGGTCGAACCAGGAGGAGCAGCAAACCCTATGCCTCGAGCGGCCGCGGTCACGACCCGCTGCCGTGAACGCCGCCCTCGCCGCCGCCGTCCGCGCCGCCGCCGCCCTCGCCGCCGCCGCCCGCGGTGCCGGTGGCGCCTTGGCCGGCCTGCGCGGCGCCCGCGGGGGGTTCCGCAGCTTGCGGCGCGCCCGGCGTGCCCGCTGCACCCGCCGCGTCCAGCGCCCCCGGGGCACCGCGGGCGCGCTTGCGCTTGCGGCCTCCCCGGCGGCGCTTGCGCCCGCGCGGGGCCTCCAGCTCGTCGGCGCCCTTCGCGACAGGGTCGAGAGGGGCTACCCCCGCGGCGGCGGCAGGGGCCGCATCGGCGCGAGGACGGCCGGCCGGAGGGCTGGCCTGGCGCGGGTGGTCGGCCGGGGAGTGGCGCTCGCGACGAGGCTCGCCGCCGGACCGGGCCTCGCCGGCGCGGTGGCGCCCTTCGCCTGGCGAGCGAGCGGAACGTGCCCTGCCGGCGGCGCCGCGCTGGCGCCCGCGCTGGCGGCCGCCGCGCTCGCCGGCCGCGGGACCGCCCGCAAGGCCGCCAGCCGCGCGCGCCGCGGACGCGGATCGCCCGGGCCGGCCGGAAACGCCCCGCGGTTCGGCGATGCCGGCGGCTCCGGGCTCCACGTCGAAGTCGTCGTCGCCGTCGGTGCCGGCGTCTTCGGGCCCGCTGCCGGCGGCGAGCGCCAGGTCCCAGGGCTTGAGCGCCGCGACCTCAGGCTTCGGGCGTTCCCGCCGCATCGCCCTGGTGGCCGCCTCGCCGGCGGCGACGGGGTGCTCGCGCTTGAACCATTCGATCTGTTCCTCCGGCCGATGCAGGCCGGCGGCGGCGATCACCTCGATGCGCAGGTCGAACTCGCGCTCGAGCTCGGCCAGCTCCTGCCGGCGGCTGTTCTGCATGGCGTCGGCGAGCTCCGGGTGCAGGCTGATGCGGACGCCCTGCACCAGCCCGGAGGAGGCGCGGGCTTCGATGCGCCGCAGCAAGCTCAAGGTCACCATCTCCGGGCTCGCCAGCCGGCCGGTGCCGGCGCAGGTGGGGCAGGGGCGGTGGGTGCGCAGCTGCAGCGCCTGCTGGATGCGCTGGCGGTTGATCTCGAGCAGTCCGTTGGGGCTGATCCGGCCCACCGACGAGCGCGCCTTGTCCGACTTCATGGCGTCCTTCACCGCCTTCTCGACCCGGCGCTGGTTCTTGCTCGCGCGCATGTCGATGAAGTCGACCACCACCAGGCCGCCGATGTCGCGCAGCCAGAGCTGGCGCGCGACCTCGGTCGCCGCCTCGAGATTGGTGTGGAGGGCGGTCTCCTCCTGGGTGGCGGCGCGGGTCGAGCGGCCGGAGTTGACGTCGATGGCGGTCAGCGCCTCGGTGCCGTCGATGACGATCGAGCCGCCGCTCGGCAGCTCCACCCGCCGCTCGTAGATGCGGTCGATCTGCGGCTCGAGGTCGAAGCGGCTGAACAGCGGCAGGCGGTCCTCGTAGCGCTCGAGGCGGATCTTGGCGCGCGGCAGGAAGGCCTCGATGTACGCCTGGACCTTCTGGAACGCCGCGTCGTCGTCGACCAGGACCTCCTCGATGCTGCTGTCGAGGTGGTCCCGCAGCGCCTGCACGATGAGGTCCTGGTCGCTATAGAGCAGCCGGCTGCTCTTGCCTGCGAGGGCGGCCGCCTGCACCCGCTTCCACAGCCGCAGCAGGGCGGCGAGGTCGCGGCTGATCGCCGTCTTGTTCTGGTCCAGGGCGTTGGTGCGCACGATGACGCCGCAGCCGGGGGGCAGCTCGAGGTTGGCGACCAGCGACTTGAGCTTCCTGCGGGTCTCCTCGTCCTCCACCTTGCGCGAGACGCCGCGGGTGTCGTCGAAGGGCGTCAGCACCAGGTAGCGGCCGGCGAGCGACAGGCTGGTGGTGAGGGACGCTCCCTTCTGGCCGATGGCGTCGCGGGCCACCTGCACGACGATCGGCTTGCCGCGTTCGAGCACGTCCTCGATGCGCGGCTGGCCGCTGCGCGGCTCGTGGTAGTAGGCCTCGGGGACGACGTCCTGGATGGCGAGGAAGCCGTGGCGCTCGGCGCCGTAGTCGATGAAGGCGGCGTTGAGGCTGGGCTGGATGTTGACGATCGAGCCGCGGTAGATGTTGCCGCGGGTGAGGCCGGACTCGGCGACGTCCACCTGGAAGTTCTCCAGCGTGTGGTCGCGGACGACGGCGATGCGCAGCTCTTCCGGACGCTGCGCGTTGATCAGCATTCTGCGCGTCAAATCTCGCTCCCTTCCAGGGTGTTCAGGGCAGGGCCACGGGAGAATCGGCCGGGGGACAAGCCGGAGAAAAAACAGGCGGGCGAGCCCGCCGCCCCCGCCATTGTCCCCCGCCGGCGCCCATCGCCGCAAGCCCGCGGCGCGAATGCGGGTGAATTCCCCGGTCACGACTCATCTACCGGCTGTGCACCGGTCGAGGGCTATGCTATGATCACATTACGGCAATGCGGTCCGCGTTGTAGCTCCCGGCTTTCCCCTTGGAAACGCCGGTCCACGACAGCAGGCGCCCGCCATCGGAAGTCGACGCTGACACCTCGATTCATGGAGTCCATCGGCATGGCATTCACGATTGCTCTCCAAGGTCCTCGGATCTGCCGGCAGCGCCGGCCGGCCGCCACCCTCCTGCTCGTGGTCCTCGCGCTCGGCGGCGCCGGGGCGGCTGTCGCGGCCGCGGTTCCGCCGGGGTCGGCGGCGCCCGCCGCCGCCAGCGTGGCGCGGGGCTGGCAGAAGGTGAGCATGCAGGCGACCGGCTCCTACTTCGAGCTCTACGTGCCGTTCTCCTGGGACGGCACGTCAGCGCTGCCGCTGGTGGTGTTCCTCCATGGGGCCGGCGCCAATCCCGAGGTGTACTTCTCCAACATCGGCCCCGCGGCGGAGGGGGCGGGATGCGTGGTCGCGGCGCCGAAGTCCTCCTCCGACCTGGGCTGGGGCCTCGGCAACGACGATCAGATCATCGCCGCGACGTCCGTGACGGCAGCGAGCATGGTGCCGGTGGACCCGGCGCGGGTGAGCATCGCGGGCCATTCGGCGGGCGGAGCGGAGGCCTACCTCGTCGCCTACGGCTCGGTCAGCCGCTACAGCGCCGTGTTCACGCTCTCGGCTCCCTTCTACCCGGTGAGCGCGGTCGCCGACCCGGCCTACAAGGCGCCGATCCACATGTACTACGGCACCACCGATCCCAACTACGCCACCGACGGCGCCTACGCCGCCCTGCAGCAGCAGTGGAACACGCTCGGGGTGACCTGGGAGAGCGACATCGAGGCCCGCTGGGGGCACGACAACTGGCCGCCGCTGTCGATGCTCCTGGGATTCCAGTTCCTGGTGGGCAAGACCTACGTCGGCTGCGGCGCCGACGCCACCCACGCCTGCCTGCAGCAGGGCCGCTACCGGATCGGCCTGACCTGGCAGGACGCCGGCGGCCGCACCGGGGTGGGCTCGCCGGTGCCGGGGGCGGTGTCGCCCGACTCGGCGGTGCTCTGGTTCTTCGATCCGGGCAACTGGGAGATGCTGGTCAAGGTGCTCGACGGCTGCGGCCTCAACCAGCGAGTCTGGGTGTTCGCCGCCGCCACCACCGACGTCGCGTACACGTTGACGGTCACCGACACCATCACCGGGAAGTTCAGGACCTACCAGAACCCCGCCGGCCGGGCCGCCGCCGCCATCACCGACACCGACGCGTTCGCGGCCTGTCCTTAGACGCTGCCGCCCGCCGGGGACCCGACCGCCACTTCAGGCAGGCGGCGGGACGGTGGCGCGGGCCAGGCGGCCGTCGAGGTCGAGCTCGGCGGCGACCTGTTGCATTGCCGCGAGGACGTTGCCGACGTGCGGCCAGAGCTCGAGCTCGCCGCCGAAGCAGGCGCGGCTGAACTCGGCCGTCGCCTGTGCGACATGCTCGCGGTCCACGCCCGCCGCAAAGGCGCGCTCCTTCCAGCGCTTCTGGATCGACTTGAGCTCGACCTCGCGCAGGTCCTTGCTCGGCCGCACGAGGGCCGCCGCGATCACCAGGCCGGTGACCTCATCGCAGGCGAGCAGCGCGAAATCGATGGGCCGCTCACGCTCGACGCCGGTGCCCTCGGTATTGTGGGAGAGGATCGCGCGGACCACGTTCTCGCTCGCCCCCTGCTCGCGCAGAATGGGCGCGCCGGCGGCCGGGTGCTGGTCGAGAGTGGGGTGGATCTCCCAATCGAAGTCGTGCAGCAGCCCTGCGAGCCCCCATTCCTCGACCTCGCCGCCCAGCCGCGCCGCATACCCCCGCATCGCCGCCTCCACCGCCAGCATGTGCCGCCGTAGCCCCGCCGACTGCACGTTCTCCACCACCAGCTCCCAAGCCCGCTGTCGCTCCATCTGGTCTCCCTCCGTTGCCATCGCGCCCCGCCTGCCGTGGGCGGCTAGGATAACCCGATCCAGAAGTCCAGCCGCGCGTAGTACTCTCTCGCCGTGCGCAAGATCACCCTGATCACGACCGGCGGCACCATCGAGAAGATCTACGACGAGCTGCGCGGGGAGCTGGTCAACCGGCGCTCGATCGTGCGGCGCATGCTCTCCGAGCTGCGGCTGGAGGACACCGAGGTCAACGTCTTCGAGCTGATGAGCAAGGACAGCCAGGAGATGACCGAGGCCGACCGGCTGCGCATCCTCGAGGCCGTGCGCGCCAGCGGCCCCAGCGGCGAGGGCGACGCGACCGGCATCGTGGTCCTCCACGGCACCGATACTCTCCAGGCGACCGGCGAGAAGCTGTTCGCCGAGATCCCCGCGCCGCGCATCCCGATCGTGCTCACCGGCGCCATGCGGCCGTTCGACATGAAGCAGTCGGACGCGCTGCAGAACCTCACCGAGGCCCTCTTCGCCACCGGCGTCCTGCCGCCGGGGGTCTACCTCGTCGCCCACGGCCGCGCCCTGCCCTTCCCCGGCGTGCGCAAGGACCGCGAGCGCGGCACCTTCACGCGGGATTAGAGAGGCAGCCGCGGCGGCATCTCTCGCGGGCTGCCGTCGTAGACCAGGCGGACGCGCGCGGGGTCCGGCGCGACGACGACCCTGGCGTTGGCGTCGAGCTGGTGGCGATCGGCGCGGCCCGGGCCGAGGATATGGAGGACCTCGGCGCCCGCGGCCGTCGCGGCGTCGGCGATCAGCCGCCGGTGGCAGCGCCACGGCACCGCCTCGGCGCACATCATCACCGTCCGCGACCGCGCCGCCGACCCCAGCAGGCGGCCGAGGGCGGCCGCGAACGGCTCCGAGCCCATGTAGTCGGCGTAGCCACGGAAGGCGGCGACCCGCCAGGCGGTGTTCGGCGAGTCGGGCCGGGGCTGGCGCCGGCCGCCGAGGTCGGGCTCGTGGACGTAGGCGATGCCGGCGGCGGCGAGGCTCGCCGCCAAGGCCTCGCGCGAGAACTGCGGATGGCGCCGGGAGGCCGGGAAGCGGCGAACGTCGATCAGCGTCTCGATGCCCTGCTCGGCAAGCAGGCCGAGCAGCTCGTCGATGCCGCGCGTCGAGTGCCCGATGGTGAAAAGAGTGACCGCCATCCGTTTACTATAGACGTGGCGCGGGTTCGCCGAGGCCGCAAATCGCCGATCGAGGAGCGCGATTGCTGATCCGAGTCGTCACCTACAACATCCATCGCGCGATCGGCGTGGACCGCCGCTTCAAGCCGGAGCGCATCGTCCGCATCCTGCACCACCACAATCCCGACCTGGTGCTGCTGCAGGAGGTCGACGAAGGAGCGCCGCGGTCACGCGAGCTGGACATGGCCCGGGAGCTCGCCGGCGAGCTCGGCTTCGCCCACTTCGCGGTGGGCCACAACGTCAGCCTGCGGAAGGGCCGCTACGGCAATGCCACCCTCAGCCGGTTCCCGATCCTGCGCGAGCGCAACATCGACCTGTCGGTCCCCGGCGGCTGGATCCGCCGCGGCTGCCAGCACACCAGCATCGCGCTGCTCCCGGGGCGGCCGCCGCTCGAGGTCTTCAACCTCCATCTCGGCCTGTCGGCGCGCGAGCGCGAACGCCAGGTGGAGCTGCTCGCCCGCTCCTCCGAGTTCGCCTCCCTCGGCCCCGAGGTGCCATGCCTGGTGGCCGGCGACTTCAACGACTGGCGGTCACTGCTGCGTCCGAGGTTCACCAACGGCCTCGGGTTCTACTGCGCCACCGACCGCCGCACCGGCCGGCACCGGCCGCTGGCGACCTTTCCCGCCTTCTCGCCCCGCGGCGGGCTCGACCGCATCTATTACCGCGGACCGCTGCGGCTGCTCGGGGTGCGGCGCTGCCGCCTGCAGGTGGCGCGCGTCGCCAGCGATCACCGGCCGGTGATCGCGGAGTTCCAGCTCCACCTTGCTTGAAACCAAGCCGCAAGGCGTATGCTTGCCGCCAGATGTCCCGTCCCGCCGTCCTCCTCGTCGAGCCGCAGGCCGCGCGCCGCAAGGAGCTTTCCCACGGCCTCTCCTCCCTGGGTTACGAGGTCATCCCGGCGATCGACGAGCGGCAGGGACGGCGCTTCCTGCAGGAGATGGAGGAGCTGGGGCCGGCGGTGGTGGTGGCGCCGCTGGGCTTCGTGGATCCCCGCGCCGGCGCGCCGACCCCCCAAGGCGGCGTCGAGACCGACAACGGCAACCCGCGAACGCTGCTGCTGATCGGCGAGCGCGAGGAAGACGGGCAGGACCTGCCGGGGGAGGTCTCCTACCTGGCGACCGGCGGCCTGGCGGCGGGCGAGCTGGTGCGCCGCGTCCACGTGCTGCTGTTGGGGCGCGAGGTCGGCGTCGAGGCCGACTCGCAGCTGGCGTCGCTGGTCGGCGATCTCGAGCTGACGCCGTTGCTCGAGCTGCTGCGGGCGCTGCAGCGCGCCGAGGTCTCGGGCCGGCTGGTGCATGCCGCCGGCGAGGTGACGCTGATCCGCGGCCAGGTGGTGGCGGCGGCGGCCGGGGCCACGCACGGCCTGAAGGCTTTCTGCCGGCTGAGTCACCTCGACTCCGGGCCGGTGCGGGTGGTGCCGGCGGCCGCCGACGACGAGATCGCCCTGGGACGCGGCGGCGCCGGCGAGCCCGAGATCCGCGAGGACATGAGGGCGCTGATCATCCGCGCCCTCGAGGACCGGGTGCACGACGGCCCGGCACCGCGCTCCCGGTTGCGGCTCGAGATCGGCGCCGATTTCTTCGAGCGCAGCTTCACGCCGCGCCAGAAGGAAGTGCTGGCGGCCATCCCCGCCGCCCGCACCGTCGGGCGGCTGGTCGATGCGCTGCCGGCGACCGACGGCGAGGTGCTCCGGGCGCTGGGGGAGCTGGTCGCGATCGGGGTGGTCGAGGTCGAGGAGCCCGAGGCGGCGGTGCGGGTGGTGACCGATTCGACCTCGGACCTGCCGGAGGAGCTGGCGCGCGCGCATGGCATCCACGTGGTGCCGTTGCAGGTGATCTTCGGCGACCGCATCTACCATGACGGCGTCGACCTCGGCGCGCGCGAGTTCTACGAGCGGCTGGAGACCGGGGCGGTGTCGCCGCGCACCAATCCACCGGCTCGCGGCGACTTCCTCAGGGTCTACCGCGAGGTCGCGGCGCGGCAGGACATCTTCTCGATCCACCTCTCCGAGAAGCTGTCGCAGACGGTGGTCAACGCCCGCGCGGTGGCGGAGGAGGCGCGGCCCGCGCTGGCGGCGCTGCGGCCCGCCGCGGCCGGCCGCCCGTTCGCCGTCGAGGTCGCCGACAGCGACAGCATCAGCCTCGGCCTTGGCCTGCAGGCGCTGTTCGCGGCCCGCATGGCGCAGCGCGGCCTCGACCTGCCCGCCATCCGGGGCCGCATCGAGGCGATGCGCGGCCGCATGCACGTGCTCTTCGTCGTCGACACGCTCGACTACCTGGCGCGGGGCGGCCGGATCGGCAAGGCGCGGGCGGTGATGGGCAAGGTCCTCGGCGTCAAGCCCATCCTCGGCGTCGCCGACGGCGAGGTGGTGGCGGTGGACCGGGTGCGCGGCGGGCGCGCCGCCCACCCGCGGCTGATCGAGCTGTTCGCGCAGCGCGTCGACCCGCAGCGCCCCGTGGTGGCGGCGATCGGCCACTCCAAGGCGCCGATCTGGGCCGACCGCCTGCGCGCCCTGCTCGAGGAGCGCTTCCATCCCGCCGAGCTCATGGTGACCGAGATCGGACCGGTGGTGGGCACCCACTCCGGGCCCGGCACCGTCGGCGCCGCCCTCTTTCAGCCGACCGCCGAGGAGCTGCCGCTCATCCTGCCGCTGGGCGAGACCGCCACCGGCGTTTTCGCTTAGACTGACCAGATAGAGGGAGGCCGCGATGTCCGACGATCGCAAGTACCGGCAGAGAGGTTACCAGGACAGCGACCGGAGCCGCTCGTCGCCGGGACCGCGCGGGCCGGAGCCGCCGCGGCCGAAGCCCGAGGGACCGCGCGGGCGCGGGCTCGGCGCCCCGACCGAGAACGTCTTCCGCTGCGCCGCCTGTGGCGCCAAGCGGTCGGTGTCGGCAGAGGACGGCCACCCTGATTTCCTGGCCCTGGATGCCACCTGCGCCCGCTGCGGCGCCGACCTGCACGCCTGCACCAACTGCGCGCATTTCGACACCGGCAGCCGGTGGGAATGCCGGCGCAACGCCGAGCTGCCGGCACGCATCGCCAAGAAGAGCGCCCGCAACGAGTGCGGGCTGTTCCTTCCCAGGCTGGCGCAGGAGTTCGGCGCCGACCGGGACCGCCCGCAGGGGCCGGCGGGTCCCTCCGACCCGCGGGCGGCCTTCGACGCCCTGTTCAAGATCTGATCCGCCCGCCCCCCGACCCTCCGCGGAGGGACCCTCCCGCCGCGCCGACTATCCCATGATCCAGGTCGACGACAGCTTTGCCATCTCGGAGGAGGAGCTGACGTTCGCCACCTCGCGCAGCGGCGGCCCGGGCGGCCAGAACGTCAACAAGCTCGAGACGCGCGTCACGGTGCGCTTCGACCTGGCTTCGCCGAGCCTCGACGATGCACGCCGTGCCCGCATCCGCGAGCGTCTCGCGACGCGCGTCTCGCGCGCCGGCGTCCTCGCGGTCACCTCCCAGCGCCATCGCACCCAGGCCGCCAACCGCGAGGCGGCGGTGGCCCGGCTGGTCGAGCTGCTGCGCGAGGCGTTCGCCGAGCGCGAGCCGCGCCGTCCGACGCGCCCCGGCCGCGCCGCCCGCGCCCAGCGGCTGCGCGCCAAGCGCCTGCGCTCCCGCCGCAAGCGAGAGCGGGCGGCGCCACCGGAGGAATAGAGGAACTTCGAGAGGGGAGTCCTCGCTACCGGGGACCGATCCGGGGAGCGGCCGGGGCGGGGGTCGCCCGGCGTGCCGCGGCTACTCGATCTCGACTTCGCGCAGGTCGACGGCCGGCTCGCGGTAATGCAGCTGCATGCCCTCGAGAGTCTTCACCAGCACCGAGGCGACGACCAGGTTGCGGTACCACTTCTTGTTGGCCGGCACCACGAACCAGGGCGCCGAGGTCGTCGAGGTGCGGGTGATCGCCTCCTCGTAAGCCGCCATGTAGGCGTCCCAGCGCTTGCGATCCTCGAGGTCCGAGGCACTGAACTTCCAGCGCTTCTCGGGATTGGCGAGCCGCTCCAGCAGCCGCCGGCGCTGCTCGTCGCGGTCGATGTAGATGAAGAACTTGAGGACGCTGGTGCCGCTCTCGGCGAGCAGCCGCTCGAAGTCGTTGATCTGGGAGTAGCGCGCCTTCCAGACCTTGGCGGGCACGAGGCCCTGGACGCGCTCGACCAGCACGGCCTCGTAGTGGCTGCGGTTGAAGATCCCGATCTCGCCGGCAGCGGGCACCTTGTCGTGGATGCGCCAGAGGAAGTCGTGGTCGAGCTCCTCCTGGGTCGGTGCCTTGAAAGCCGTCACCCTGACGCCGAGCGGGTTGACGCCCTCGAAGACGTGGGAGATGGTGCCGTCCTTGCCGCTGGTGTCCATGCCCTGCAGCACCACCAACACCCTGCGGTCGTGCTCGGCCCACAGCAGGTTCTGCTGCGCGTGCAGGCGCTGGTTGAGGTCCTCGAACGCCTTGACGGTCTTGCGCTTGCCGCCGCTCCAGCCGGCGGTCGAGTCGGCGTCGACCTGGCGGACGCGGAACTTGCTGCCCGGCTCGATGCGGTGGTGCTTGGTCATGGGGATCCCTCGCCGCCTCGAAGTTAGCATAGCGCCGCCGCCGTGGCCGCCGCGGGGTGGCGGACCAGGGCCCGGAAGCTTGGCGCCCCGGAAGTTGTTGTGGCTGTTGACGGGGGACGAGGAGCCCGCTGGCCGTCGCCAAGCCCGATACGTTCGAGACCGATCACTGCTATGATAGCAGCGCTCCGCCAGCCCAGGGGACGGACTTCGTGTGTCCGCCGCCGCCGGCACGGCCCATTCGGGGCCTGGCGCGCGAGACCGTCACACGGAGAATGACTGTGCCCGAAGCTACTGCAACACCCCGCCGCGTCAACTGGCTGAACGTCTCGTTCCTGGTGGGCACGGCGCTCATCGCCGCCGTCGGCACCCCCTGGTACCTGGTCACGCGCGGGCTCGGCTGGCCCGAGGCGATCACCTTCGTCGGCCTCTGGCTGGTGGTGGGGGTGTCGGTGACCGGCGGCTATCACCGCCTGTTCGCCCACAAGACCTACCGCGCCGCCTGGCCGGTGCGGCTCTTCTATGTCGTCTTCGGCGCCGCGGCGCTCGAGAACTCCGTCCTCAACTGGACGGCCGACCATCGCGTCCATCATTCCGAGGTCGACCACGATCGCGACCCCTACAACATCCAGAAGGGCTTCTGGTGGGCGCACATGGGCTGGATCTTCTTCGAGAACGAGACGCCGCCGGTCACGGTGGTGCGCGACCTGCTCGAGGACCCGCTGGTGCGCTGGCAGGCGCGCTGGTACGCGCCGATCGGCATCGGCGTCGCCTTCGGCATCCCGCTGATCGTCGGCCTGGCCACTGGCCGCGTCCTCGGCTGCCTGCTGATCGGCGGCGTGCTGCGGGTGGTGGTGAGCCATCACGGCACCTTCTTCATCAACAGCCTCTGCCACATGGTCGGCCGCCAGCCGTACAGCCGCGAGCACAGCGCCCGCGACAGCTCGGTCATGGCCGTGCTCGCCTTCGGCGAGGGCTACCACAACTACCACCACAGCTTTCCTTTCGACTACCGCAACGGCATCAAGCGCTGGCACTTCGACCCCGCCAAGTGGACCATCTACGGCCTGTCGATCGTCGGTCTCGCCGGCGACCTGCGCCGCGCCTCCGACGCCGTCATCCTGAAGGCCCGCATCGACGTCCAGTTCGAGCGCGCCAAGGAGCGGCTGGAGCGGCTGCAGAAGAACCGGCGGGTGCTGGCGGAGGCCCGCGAGAGCGTCGAGCTGCGGCTGCACGAGACCTACGCCAGGCTGCAGGCAGCGCTGCGTGAGCTGGTCGCGGCGCAGCGCCAGCGCCGTCCCGCGGTCTCCAAGCCGGTCCTGGAGGCGAAGGCGTCGCTGGCCCAGGCCGTGACACCCGCCGCGGCGGAGACGCCCGAGGGCCGGCTGGGAACGATCCAGCACGCTCTCGAGCAGGCGCTGTGGGACTGGAAGCAGGCGTTGCGGCAGATGAAGCGGCTGCCGGCCGCCGCCGTCGCCGCTTGATCTTCCACTTGATTCTCCCGTTTCGCCTCCCTTCGAGGGGCACTGGCGCTCGCCGTCGCGGCGGCGCCTTGCCACCCGGGGTCGCTGGCGGCCGCCGACGCGCGCCAGCGCGCCCATCCGTAACCCATGAGAACGAAGAGGACCTTCCATGAGCATTCCTGCGCCGTCGCAGTGTCCCGCGGGCTCACCGCAACTGACCGCTCCGATCGCCATCCCGCACGCGCGCCGCGCGCTTGCCCGACCGCTCTCCGCGGCGGCCTTGCCGCTGATCGGGCTGCTCGGGCTGATTGGAGCCGTGGCCGGGGCGATCCCGGCAGGCGCCCAGGGGGCGCAGATGATGCCGACACCCCCGGCCAGTCCGCCGCCGGAGGGCAAGATGCCGCCGCCGACCGTGCAGGTGCTGGCGGATGACGTCCAGGAGACGGCCGTGTCGCTGCGCGACGCCGCCCTCAAGGGGACGCAGGCCTGGAGCGTCCTCTCCTCGCTGACCACCGAGGTCGGCCCGCGGTCCGCCGGCTCTCCGGGCGACCGCTTGGCGGTGGCCTGGGCGGTGCGCACCCTGCAGGGGCTGGGCTTCAGCAACGTGCACACCGAGAAGGTGACGGTGCCGCACTGGGTCCGCGGCGAGGAAGCCGGCGAGATCACCGCCCCCTACCCGCAGCGGGTGGCCCTGACCGCCGTCGGAGGAAGCGTCGGCACGCCGGCCGCCGGCATCGAGGCGCCGGTCGTCGAGGTCGCCGGCCTGGAAGCCCTCGACCATCTCGACGCCGCCAAGGTCAGGGGCAAGATCGTCTTCTTCAACACCCCGACCGAGCGCACCCGGGACGGCTCGGGCTACGGCAAGGCGGTCCCCGTCCGCTCGCAAGGCCCGTCGCGCGCCGCCAAGCTCGGCGCCGTGGCGGTGGTGCTGCGCTCGATCGGCACGGACTCGAACCGCCTGCCGCACACCGGCGGCCTGCGCTACGACCAGGGTCTGCCGCGGATCCCGGCGGCGGCGCTCTCCGCACCCGACGCCGACCTGCTGGCGGCCGAGCTGGCCGGCGGCAAACCGGTGCGCCTCCGCCTGCGGCTGGGTGCTCGCACCCTCGCGCCGGCCGAGTCGGCGAACGTGATCGGCGAGATCCCCGGGCGCGAGAAGCCGGAGGAGATCGTGCTGCTCGGCGCGCATCTCGACTCCTGGGACCTCGGCACCGGCGCCATCGACGACGGGGCCGGCTGTGCCATCGTCGTCGAGGCGGCGCGGCGGATCGGCGAGCTCAAGACCCGGCCGCGGCGCACGCTGCGGGTGGTGCTCTTCGCCAACGAGGAGGCCGGTCTGTCGGGCGCCGAGGCCTATGCCAAGGCGCACGCGCAGGAGCTGCCGCGGCACGTGCTGGCGCTCGAATCCGACCTCGGGTCGGGGCGCGTCTGGCGGCTCGAATCGCGGGTCGCGGTCGAATCCATGGGCTGGATCCGCGAGCTCGATCGGCTGCTCAACCCGATCGGCGCCGTCTCGGGCACCAACCAGGGCGAGGGCGGCCCCGACCTGGAGCCGCTCGGGCGCGCCGGGGTGCCGACGGTGTCGCTGATGCAGGACGCCACCACCTACTTCGACTTCCATCACACCGCCAACGACACCCTCGACAAGGCCAACGCCAGGGACCTCGACTACAACGTCGCGGCCTGGTCGGCGGTGGTCTACGCGGCAGCCGAGCTGCCCGGCGACTTCGGCCGGGTCACGCCTCCGCCGCACCACTAAGAAGGGGGCACTTCGCCCACGTTCATACCTCGGGGTCGGCAAGTGCCGATGGAAGGTTCTAAGAAGGGCACCCCTTGCCCGGTGCGGCCAGCATCGGCTTCGGAGCGCCGGGGTGTCGCGCAACTTACAGCGTCCATCGGATCGCCCCCCGCATCCCCCCAACCCCCTTCCCACCCCTCCGGGGGGGAAGGGGGCACTTCGCCCACCTTCATACCTCGGGGTCGGCAAGTGCCGATGGGAAGCTATTGAGGCGGAGCAGGAGCTCCTCGGCGAGCAGCTGGTAGGCGGCGGCGCCGGTGGCGGACGGGTCGAACTGGAAGATCGTCTGGCCGGCCCGCGGCGCCTCCGCCAGGCGCGTGTTGACGCGGATCTCGATGGCGAAGACCAGGGTGCCGAGCTCGCCTCTGATGAGATCGATAGTCTCGCGTGTGGCGCGGGTGCGGTAGTCCACCATGGTCAGCAGCACGCCCAGCGGCCGGCTGCGCACCCCGGCGTCCCAGGCGACGCGCTGCGCCGCCGCGAGCAGGTTGGTGATGCCGGAGGCGGCCAGGAACTGCGGCACCACCGGCGCCAGGAAGGCATCGGAGGCGACGACCGCGTTGACCGGCAGCAGCGACAGCGACGGCGGGCAGTCGAGGAAGATGAAATCGTAGGCGCCGGCGATGGGCGCCAGCGCGGCGCGCAGCCGCCCCTCCCGGCCGCGGGAGCGGGCGAGGTCGGCGTCGGCGTGCACCAGGTCGACCGAGGCGGTGATCAGGTGGAGGCCGTGGGTGGCGGTCTCGCGCACGGTCTGCGCGACCGCCACGCCCCCCGCCAGCACGTCGGCGACCGAGGGCGCGAGCGCGCCGCGGTCGACGCCCAGCGACAGCGAGGCGGAAGCCTGGCTGTCGAGATCGACCAGCAGCACACGCTTGCCGCTCCGGGCAAGGGCCGCCGACAGGTTGACCGCGGTGGTCGTCTTGCCGACGCCGCCCTTGCGGCTGATCAGGGCGATGATCACTGGCCGCGGAATCTACCTGGGGCGCGCCGCCACTTCAAGGCTTTGGCGGCGTCTTGCCCTGGCCGCCGGCGGCGGGCGGCGGCGCGGACGGCGGCGGGGCGGCATGCGGCGGTATGGGCTCGATCGCAGCGGGAGGGCCGGCAGGCTCCGGCGGCGGCGGCGAGGAGACCGCCTGGGAGCCGGTGGCGCGCAGGCGGGCGAAGAGGTTCTCGAGGTTGACGCCGGTCAGCGATTCGACGACCGGCGGCAGCTGCGCCAGGACGCGGGCGACCTCGGCGGTGACCTTGGAGGCGCCGAGGTCGCCGTTGCCGCCGGTCGCCACCATGGTGATGCGGTCGATGCGCGACAGCGGCTCGGCGACGGCCCGCGCGATCTCGGGCAGCACCGGGGCCAGGATCTGCAGCACCGCGGCCTCGCCGTAGTTGCGCCAGGCCTCGGCCTTCTTCTCCATCGCGAGCGCCTCGGCCAGCCCCTGCGCCTGGCGGATCTGCGCCTCGGCGATGCCGCGCGCGCGGTCGGCCTCGGCCTGCGCCAGGCCCGTCGCCCGGGTGACCTCCGCCGCCGCCAGCCCCCGCGCCTTCTCGCCCTCGGCGACGGTGGCGAGGCGCGACCGCTCGGCCTCCGCGCCGGTCTCGATGCGCTGGCGCTCGGCCGAGGCCAGGGTCTCGATCTCGTAGCGCTTGGCGTCGGCCCCGCGCTTGACGGTGGCGTCGAGCTCGCGCTCCCGGCGCTTGATCTCCTGCTCCTCGATCTGGATCTGCATCGTCTTCTTCTGCAGGTCGTAGGCCATCTCGGCATCGGCGCGCTTGCGGTTGGCGATCGCCTGCTGCTCGGCGATCGCCTGCGCCGCCTGGGAGTTCGCGATCTCGGCTGCCCGCCGGGCCGCCGCGTCGGCTTCCTGCTGGCGGCGGCTGCGGTCGGCCTGCGCTTCGGCGACGGCGGCGTCGCGCTTCGCCTCGGCTTCCTGGGCGAGGCGCTGCGCCTCGGCCTGGCGCTCGCGGGTCTCGCGCTCGGCGTCGGCCTGGGCGATGGCGGACTCCTTCGCCGCCACCGCCTCCGCCACCGAGGCGGTGCGCTTGACCTCGGCGATGCGCGGCTTGCCCAGGGCCTCGAGGTAGCCGTGCTTGTCGCGGATGTCGCGGATGGTGAACGAGTCGATGCCGAGGCCCATGTTGCCGAGGTCGCCGGCGGAGATCTCCTGCACCTTCTGGGCGAACTGGTCGCGGCTCATGTAGATGTTCTCGACCGTCAGGGTGCCGAGGATGCCGCGCAGGTGCCCCTGCACCGTCTCCAGGGCGATCTTGGCGATCTCTTCGGGGCGCTTGCCGAGGAAGCGCTCGGCGGCCGCGTGCAACGACGCCTCGTCCTTCTTGATCTTGATCTGGGCCACGCCGTCGACCGCGATCGGCACGCCCTGCGAGGTGTAGACCTCCGGCGTCGTCACCTCGAGGGTCATCACCTCGAGCGAGAGGCGGTTCCAGGTGTGGAAGAGGGGCACCACCATGCCGGCGCCGCCGCTGATGAAGTTCACCTTGCCGCGCCCGGAGACCACGATCACCTCGTTGGGTCCGGCCTTCTTGAGGAAGACGAGGTAGGCGATGACGTAGCCCACGGCCACCACCGCCAGCACCGCCACCGAGCCGAGCACCAGCACCGAGCCTCCGCAGCTACCCATGAGATCGATCTCCTTTGAGGGCGCCGCCCGTGCCGCCGGCGCCGCCGGCACCGCCGGCGCTGCCGTCTGCAGGGGCCGCTGGGGCGGACGGTCCGGCCCTGACCACCAGGGTCGGTCCCGCCGCCACGATGGTGACGGTGGCGCCGCGCGCCACCGCCAGGCCGGCCACCTCGCGCGCCGGCGCGGCGTAACGCTGGCCGCCGGCGGTCGCCATCGCCTCGCCGACGCCGCCCGCCGGGATCGGCACGGTGACCTCGGCGGCGGCGCCGGCAAGGTCCTCGAGGCGGATCAGGCTCGAAGAGGTCGAGCCGCTGACCAGCCGCCAAGCGACGTACGTCACCCCGTAGGCGGTGAGCACGGCGGCCGGCACGGCCATCGCCAGGCTGGCGCCGTCGCCGGCGCCGAGCCCGGCCTTGGCGATCAGCCCGTAGCCGCCGATCGCGGCCACCAGCGTGGCCAGCGCCAGCGGCGAGAAGAAGGGGAAATGGAAGCTGGCCGCCGCCGGCGCCGTCGCGTGCACGCCGCCGTGCCCGCCGCCGCCGACGCCGTAGGCCGTGTCGCCGGCCTCGCCGGAATGACCCCCGGCGGCCGATGCATGGTCCGAGGCAGCCGATCCATGGCCGCCGGCATGCGCCGCATGTCCCCCTCCGCCCGCACCGGAGGTGTCGTGGCCGCCGACGTCCGCGGTATGGCCGAGGAACGCCGCCAGCACCACGTAGAGGCAGCCCAGGCCCGCAAACGCCATGTACACCAAGGTCAGCAATCGCACCTCCGCCGGCCGCGAGCGCGCGCCGGATCGTCACGACGGGTGAGTCCTGGAGGGAATTCTATCCTTCACCGCGGGCTTCTCACAGCCCCTGCCCGCTTTCCCGCTGTCTTTCGCTGTCCGCTGTCCCGCGGTCGCCGGCGCAGCCGGCTGTCGGTTCCCGGCCTACGCGCGGCCGCCGGTCAGGACTACGGCGATCGGGGACCGCCACCGATACCACGGGCTGGTGGCGCGCGTCACACTCGTGTCCATCGAGGGACAGCGCATCTTGCTCCTTCGAGAGAGGAGTCACGATGGACTCGCGATCGTATCGACGCCGCGTCACCGGCGAGCTGGCGATCGATCCGGCGCTGCACGAGTTGGTGATGTGCACCGGCGCGCTGCTGGATCGGCTGCTCTGCGGCTCCTCGTCGCCGATCCCCGTCGAGCTGCCGGCGCCTCCCTTGCCGGTGATCGCCGCCGCCGGCGGCGGGGAAGCCGGCGGCGCCCCGCCGAGCGATGGGTTGCCTGGCCCGACCGGCGGTACGCGGCCCCACCGGGTGTAACGCGTAACGACCTACGTGTAACGCGTAACGTGATAGTCCCCATCCCTATTGTTGACAAATCGTTGAAATATAGTTAGCCTCCTTCAGCAATTCTGCCGTCAGTGGTGGGGAAGAAGGTCGTCAGGGCCGGAAGGGGGAGCCTTGTCCGCACCGTACCCCAACTCGCGGCCAGCTCTCGTGCTGGTGCCGCTCGTCATAGCTGATCTCCATTCCCTTGCAGCGCGCGCTACCGCCCCGCCCGGTCGCGGGCCCGTGACCACGGGCCATCGCGTCCGGGACGCCGACGCCTCGCATGAGGCCAACGCCGCCGTCCGGCGCGGGCTCGCCCTGCTCCTCTCACAGTCGTGAAACCGACGTAGGACGCAGGAGGGTAAAGTCATGTATTACAACGCATTGGGCGAGAGAGTCTCGCGGAGACGTTACCGAGAGATGCTCGCCGCGGCGAAGAACCGGCGGGAGCTGATCGCGGCAGGTCTCCACAACCGGCGAGACCTGTTCAAGATGGGGCTGCTGACCGGGACCGGCATGCTGGTGGCCAAGAACGGCCTGAGCTCCCGCGCCTGGGCCCAGCCTTTCCAGCAAGGGCCGCAGAACATCTGCGCCGGGGCGGGCCTGCCCGCCAGCCCGCCGACGAGGTCCTTCATCGTGCCGCTGCCGATCATGCCGGTCGCGCAGACGGTCTCCTCGCTGACCCCGGCGCCGACGATCGCCCCGAACACCGGCGCCGGAGAGGTGCGCGCGGCGCCTCACCAGGCCCCCGCCCTCGGGTTCCCGTTCCCGCCGCCGAAGCTCTACCGCTTCACCCAGCAGGCGATCCAGGTGTCCCAGTCGCCGGATCTTCCCCTGCAGACGGTCTGGGGCTACAACGACGGCCATCACGCCACCAGCCCCGGCCCGACGTACGCGGCCCACTACGGCGTGCCGCAACTGACGCGCAACATCAATGCGCTGCCGCCGCTGAGCCAGAACGGCGGCTTCGGCATGCCTTCAGTCACGACCCATCTCCACAACGCGCACAACCCGTCCGAGAGCGACGGCAATCCGTGCGACTTCTACGAGATCGGGCACTTCTGCGACCAGTACTATCCCAACGTGCTGGCCGGCTTCAACTCCGATCACCAGCCGAACGGCGACATCAACGAGGCGCTCAGCACGCTGTGGTATCACGACCATCGCGTGGACTTCACGTCGCAGAACACCTACAAGGGACTGGTGGGCTACTACCTGCTGTTCAACCAGTTCGACACCGGCAACGAGGAGACCGGCTTCCGCCTGCCGAGCTTCCCGCAGTTCGACGTGCCGCTGGTGTTCGCCGACAAGGTCTACGATCCGATCAGCAAGCAGCTGGCCTTCGACCTGTTCAGCCTCGACGGCATCATGGGCGACAAGTTCCTGGTCAACGGCCAGATCCAGCCTTTCTTCCAGGTGGAGCCGCGGCGGTATCGCTTCCGCCTGCTGGACACCGGCCCCTCGCGCTTCTACGAGTTCTTCCTGACCGACCTCAACAACCTGGGCGCCGCCAATCCGTTCTGGGTGATCGGCAACGACGGCAACCTGCTGCCGGCGCCGGTGCAGGTCCAGAGCGTCCGCATCGGCGTCGCCGAGCGCGTGGACGTGATCATCGATTTCAGCCAGTTCGCCGGCAAGACCATCTACCTGGAGAACCGGCTGAACCAGCTGAACGGCATGGGTCCCGTCAACGCGGGGCAGTGCACGGACGTCAACGGCAATCCGGTCCCGACGATGCTGGCGGCCGGACAGGGCAACCTGCTGATGCAGTTCCGCGTCGGCAGCGGGCACGTCCAGGACGACAGCGGGAATCCGGCGACGCAGACCTTCTACCAGCTCCCGAGCACCGACGCGGAGCCCAGGATCACGCGCACCTTCAAGTTCGACCGGTTGAACGGCCAGTGGTCGATCAACGGCCAGTTCATGGACTGCCACACCTTCCGCTTCCAGGTGCAGCAGAACAGCGTCGAGAACTGGGTCCTGACCAATGCCACAGGCGATTGGACACACCCCATCCACATCCATCTCGAAGAGCACCAGATCCTCTCGCGCAACCGGCAGCCGCCGCCGCTGGCGATCGAACGCTCGCGCAAGGACGTGACGCAGCTGCATCCCCAGGAGCGCGTGCTGCTCTTCTTCCGCTTCCGCGATTGGCTCGGCAAGTACCCCATCCATTGTCACAACGTGGTGCACGAAGACCACGCCATGATGGGGCTCTGGCACGTGCAGGCGGAGGGGGACGACGTGCTGGTGCCGTAGGCGCCCGCGCACAACCGCGTCTTCCGGAAGAAAGCAGAAAGGAGACAAGCGAGTCATGTACCAACCTTCGAGAAGGAAACTGTTGAGCCTGGCAGGCCTGGCGTCGTTCGCCCAGGCTTCAGGCATTGCGGGCATCGCAGGCATCGCCCAGGCTGCAGGCATCGCCGGCGGGCTGGCCCAGCCCGGGACCGCCGAAGCGGAGGAGGCCGTGCCGTCGCCGCGCGAGCGCATCCGCCGGCTGTATTTCCCCAACGTGGTGCTGCGCACGCAGGACGACAAGCCGGTGCGCTTCTACGACGACCTGGTCAAGGACAAGGCCGTCACCATCAACTTCTTCTTCGCCAGGTGCGAGGAGATCTGCCCGCTGGTCACGTCCAACCTGGCGAAGGTCCAGAGGTTGCTCGGCGACCGGGTCGGCCGCGACCTGTTCATGAATTCGATCTCGCTCAAGCCCGAGGAGGACACTCCAGCCAAGCTCAAGGCCTATGCCGAGATGCACGGTGCGCGGCCGGGCTGGACCTTCTTGACCGGGGCGCCCGCCGACGTCGAGCTGCTGCGCAGGAGCCTCGGCTTCACCAACCCGAGCGCCAAGGTGGACAAGGACCTGAACCAGCACATCGGCAACGTCCGCTACGGCAACGAGCCGCTGATGTTGTGGGCGGCCTGCCCGGGCCAGGCGCGCGCCGAATGGATCGTCGAATCGGTCTCGTGGGTCATGCAGCCGGCGGCGAAGCCGGCGATGGCCCGGGGCTGAGGCCGGGCATGCACCGGTCACGAGCACGTGGACGCGAGACGCATGGACGATCATCCGTCAAGGACTTCTTGATTCCGGGCCCCGCTGCGCTCAGCGGACCCGGGAGGAGGACAGAGTCGTGAAAAGCATAGGCAGACACGCGCCGGCCGCTGGCGGCGTCGCGTGGCTCACCTGGGGAGCGCTGCTGCTCCTGGTGCTCGCCGCACCGGCCACCCGGCTCGCGGCGCAGACCAGGACCGACGCCCCGGAGAGCCCGCTCTTCGACATCATCAACCCACCGGCTTTCGATTTCAACAATGCCTTCTACACCGCGAACGGCATCGACGTGACGCAGCTGGACAGTTCCGGGGCGGCGCGCTTCGGGCTCTTCAGGCGGACGGGGCCACCCGCGCCGAACGGTTTCTCGAACTGGGTGGTCGACAACACCGGCACCGACCCCGACCGCAACAACGTCCGGATCCTGGCGACCACCGCCGGCTACATCGACGACGGCACGGGCGCACCGACGCAGTTCATCTCCCTCATCGCCTTCCTGCTGGACCAGAGCTTCTTCACCGGCGTCGCCAACGCCCGCGGCGTCCAGATGGCCGACATCGTCAGCAACTTCGAGGCCTACGCGGCGCTCCGGCAGGTCGACTCGCACGGCGTGTTCGCGCCCACGCCCTGCGGCACCATGGGGGACGGCACCACGCCCTGCTTCCCGGTGACCAGCGTCGCCACCCCCGCCCTCAGGCAGGATTGGAGGTTCGCGACCAACCGCAATGCCATCGACGGCAGCGCGCCGTTCGGCTACTTCTGCGACGACATCCTCGGCATGTGGATCATCACTTACTTCTGGTACGTGGATACGGGCTTCGGCCCGCACCAGACCACGCAGTGCCACCAGATGCTGGCCGCCCTCGGCGGCAAGAACGGGCTGTCCCTGGACGGGACTCCGATCATCAAGACCGCCGACGAGCTCAACTTCCTGGAAGGGACCGTGGTCAACTCGAACCCGATTCCCGGCTTCCTGGGCACCAACCCGCCGAGTCCGCCGTGCACGGCGGAAGGGAAGGAAGCCACCAACGGCGACGACCATGGCGCGGTCTGGCTCATCTGCCCAGCGCTCCCGGACCCGCGCAACGGCGCGATCCCCCTGGATGCGTTCCTGGACCAGGTGCACCGGCCGAACGGCTTGCCGCTCGATCCGGCGTTCACCGCCAACTTCTTGTGCCTGCAGATCTTCGGGGCATTCTGCAACGAGCTCACGCCGTCGCAACGGGCGGCCATCGGGGAGAAGGCAGGCGCGCGGTAGCCGGCAGCCGCGCGACGAGCTAGTACCATGATGGGCAGCCCTGCCGGGGCCAGCGCGCCCCGGCAGGGCCGTCGTGTGGAGAGAGACGGACATCATGCCCGACAACAAGGACGAGCAGGTTTCACGGCGGGATTTCGTCAGGCTGGCGGCCGCCGCGGCAGCTGCCCCTTCCCTGCGGTTCACCGGCGGCGCCTGGGCCCGGCAAGCCCGGCAGAAGACGCTCAGGATCGCCAAGTGGGCCCATTTCCTGCCCGAGTACGACCGCTGGTTCGAGGACGTGCTGGCCAGGCAATGGGGCGAGCGGCACGACACCAAGGTGATCGTCGATCACGTGCCGGTCGAGGAGGTCGCCGCGCGGGCGGCGGCGGAGGCCGCGGCCCGCCAAGGCCACGACCTCTTCATGTTCCCCTGGCCGCCGGCGGAATACCAGCGGGAGGTCATCGATCACACGGAGATCTACCAGGCGGTGAGCTTCCGGCATGGCACCGTCGATCGCCTCGGGCACAAGTCGACCTTCGATCCCGTGACGAAGCAGTACTTCGCGTTCGCCGACTCCTGGATGCCGGCGCCGCTGTGCTACTACGAGGACTGGTGGGCCGAGGTCGGCATGCCGCTGGGGCCGCTGCATTACGGCAGCCTTCGCAGCGGCGGGAAATCCCTACGTGCGAAGCTCGGCATCCCCTGCGGCCTGGCCCTCACGCCGAGCCTGGAGGGCAACATCACCCTGCACACCCTCCTGCTCTCGTTCCGCGGCGGCGTCCTCGACGAACAAGGCAACGTCATCATCAACAAGGGCGCCCGCACCATCGCGGCCCTGAAGTACGTCAAGGCCCTGCACGAGGACGCGGGCTCCCCCGAGCAGCTCGGCTGGAAACCCGGGGGCAACGTGGCGGCCATGCTGGCACGCAAGACCTCGTGCACCATCAACGCCATCAGCCTCCTGCGCGCGGCGGAAGCCGGCGATCCCGCGGCCGCCAGGAAGATCAGGCTCAGCCCGCCGCTGGCCGGCACCGCCGACGTGATGGCGGTGCCCCACGTCACGAACTGCTCCGCGGTCTGGAAGTTCGCGGAGAACCCGGCAGGCGCCAAGCAGTTCCTGACCGAACTGATCGATTCTTCCAAGGACGCCTACGAGCGGAGCCAGGGATGTAATTTCCCGATTTATCAGAAGACGGTCCCGAACCTGATCGTCCGGCTCGAGAACGATCCGCGCGGCGACCCGCCTTACAAGTACAAGGAGCTGAAGGACGCGCTGCACTGGACGCCCAATCTCGGCTTCCCCGGCTTCGCCAACCCGGTGGCGATGGAGGTGTTCAATACCTTCGTCCTCCCCAGGATGTTCGCCGGCGTGGTCAAGGGAGAGCTCGGTCCGGACGAAGCCGCGCGGGCCGCCGAGGTGGAAGTGAAGCGGATCGCGGAGAAGTGGAAGCGGGCCTGACGGCCTGCCGGAGCCGGGGTGGAGCCATGCGTGGACGCAAGCTCGCCGCGAAGCTCCGTGCGACAATGCGGTCGCCATGGCCGCCTCGCCGCCCTCCGCCTCGCCGCCCGCCGCCCCGCTGCCTGTCCAGCGGGTAACCCGGCCGTCGCTCGCCGCGCGCCTGCCGGGGCCGGGGACCGGGGGCCGCCGGCGAGAGGTGGGGCCGGAGGAGGTCCTGGACCGCTTCGTCGAGTGGACCGCGGACGCCGGCTTCGCGCTCTACCGGGCCCAGGAGGAGGCGCTGCTCGAGATCGCCGCCGGGCGCCACGTCATCCTCAACACGCCGACCGGGTCGGGCAAGTCGCTGGTCGCGCTGGGGCTCCACTTCAAGGCGCTGTGCGAGGGGCGGACCTCCTTCTACACCAGCCCGATCAAGGCCCTGGCCAGCGAGAAGTTCTTCGCGCTCTGCGACGATTTCGGGGCAGAGAACGTCGGCATGCTGACCGGCGACGCCGCCATCAACCCGCGCGCGCCGATCGTCTGCTGCACCGCCGAGGTGCTCGCCAACATGGCGCTGCGCCGGGGCGAGGAGCTCGACGCCCCGTACGTGGTGATGGACGAGTTCCACTATTACTCCGATCCCGAGCGCGGCGTCGCGTGGCAGATCCCGCTCCTCACCCTGCCGCGGACGCGCTTCCTGCTGATGTCGGCGACGCTGGGCGACATGAGCGCCATCGCCGAGCGGCTGCGGGCCCAGACCGGCGTCGAGGTGGCGCTGGTGACCTCCGCCGAGCGCCCGGTGCCGCTCGACTTCGAGTACCGCGAGACGCCGCTGCACCAGACCATCGAGGACCTGCTCGACGCCGGCAAGGCGCCGATCTACGTCGTCAACTTCACCCAGCGCGAGTGCGCCGAGCTGGCGCAGTCGCTGACCAGCCTGAGGATCGCCAGCCGCGAGGAGCGCGACCGCATCCGCGAGGCGATCGGCGGCGCGCGCCTCGACACGCCGTACGGCAAGGAGTTCCGGCGCTTCCTGTCCTTCGGCATCGGCGTCCATCACGCCGGGCTGCTGCCGAAGTACCGGCTGCTGGTCGAGCAGCTGTCGCAGCAGGGCCTGCTGCGCGTGATCTGCGGCACCGACACGCTCGGCGTCGGCGTCAACATCCCGATCCGCACCGTGCTCTTCTCGCGCCTCGCCAAGTTCGACGGCCGGAAGGTCGCCATGCTCTCGGTGCGCGATTTCCAGCAGATCGCCGGCCGCGCCGGACGCAAGGGGTTCGACGACCTGGGGAGCGTGGTCGCCCAGGCGCCCGAGCACATCGTCGAGAAGCGCCAGGCCGAGCGCCGCGCCGCCGCCAAGGGGGCGGCGACGGCGGGCAAGAAGCGGCGCAAGCCGGGGGCGGCGGCGGCGCCGAAGGGCGAGGTGTCGTGGAGCCGCGAGACCTTCGACAAGCTGATCCTGCGCCCGCCCGAGACCCTGAAGTCGCGCTTCCGCGTCACCCACGGCATGGTGCTCAACCTGCTGCAGCGCGACGCCGAGCGCGACGAGCCGTCGCGGCGCAACTTCGACAGCCTGCGCGAGCTGATCGCGCGCAGCCACGAGGACGAGGCGAGCAAGCGGCGGCTGCTCTCGGAAGCGGCGGTGCTGGTGCGCTCGCTCTATCGCGCCGGCGTCGTGCACATGGCGCGCGACACGGCCGGGCCCTACCTCTGGGTGGTGGTCGACCGCGATCTGCAATGGGACTTCTCGCTCCACCAGGCGCTGTCGCTCTTCCTCATCGGGGCGCTGGGCCGGCTCGACCAGCAGTCCGAGAGCTACGCCGCCGACGTGGTCAGCCTGGTCGAGGCGGTGCTCGAGGACCCCGAGATGGTGCTGCGGCGGCAGGTGGACAAGCTCAAGCAGGAGCTGGTCGCGCGCCTGAAAGCCGACGGCGTGCCCTACGAGGAGCGCATGGAGCGGCTCGAGGAGGTCGGTCCGCCGCAGCCGCCGCCGGCGCTGGTCGACTTCTTCCATGGCGCCTTCCACCGCTTCCGCGGCGACCATCCCTGGGTCGGCGGCCGCGACATCCGCCCCAAGCTGATCGGCCGCGAGATGCTGCTGGACTACCTGGGCTTCGGCGATTTCGTCAAGCGCTACCACCTCGAGCGCAGCGAGGGCGTGCTGCTGCGCTACCTCTCCCAGCTCTACAAGACGCTCAAGCAGAGCGTCCCGGAGGCGGCCCGCACCGAGGCGGTGCTCGACGCCCTGGGCTTCTTCCGCGCCCTGCTCGAGCGCACCGACACCAGCCTGCTCGAGGAGTGGGAGGAGCTGCTGCATCCCGAGCTGCGGCGCGAGCGCCGACGGGAGCACGAGGCCGCGGAAGCGCTCTGGATCCGCGAGCTGGTCGCCGACCCGCAGGCCTTCGGCGCCCGCGTGCGCGCCGAGATGCACCTGCTGGTGCGGACGCTGGCGGCGCGCGACTGGGAGGCGGCGGCCGAGTCGGTGCGGGGCGGGCTGCCGGCCGGAGGGGCGCCGGCCGCGCCGGCCGGCGGCGAGGAAGCGTCATGGGACGCCGAGCGCTTCGAGCGCGAGCTGGCGCCGTTCTTCGCCGAGTACGGCGAGCTGCTGTTCAGCCCCGAGGCGCGACGCCACCAGTTCACCCACATCCAGCGCACCGGCGACCGCACCTGGGAGGTGCGCCAGACCCTCCTCGACCCGCAGGGCGACAACCTCTGGGCGATCGCCGGCGACGTCGACCTCCGCGACCCGCACGCCCTCGAGGGCCCGCTGGTCCGCCTGCACGGGATCGGACCGTAGATCGAGGACTCGCGGCCTGGTCCAGGCCAGGCGGCGCTCAGCGGCGTTCGGCGGCCCGGGGGCGGGGCCCGGCGGGCGGCGGCTCGCCGTCGCCAGCGGCGCATGCCTGCGCGGCTTCGGGTGGCGGCGGCGGCGCGGGGGCCTGGGCCGGCGCGGCGGCCTTCGCCGGGGCGAAGATCGACAGCGGTGACGTCGCCGCCTTCGCCGACGCCGCCGCCTTCGCCGACGCCGCCGCCTTCGCCGACGTCGCCGGCTTCGCCGGGACCGCGCCGGGGACGGTGTTCACGGCGCGCAGCTCGGCATCCAGGTCGGCCTCGCTGACATAGGGCAGCTGGCGATGCTGGTAGCGGTCCGCCTGAACGATGAGGCGGTTGAGCAGCCGGGAGTGGCGCCAGTCGAAGACCAGGCGCTTGATCTCGGGGTAGAAGAAAGAGGCAGCCGCCAGCACGAAGGCGAAGGCGTCGTCGAAGATCGGGATGAAGGGCGCCTTGACGATCAGGCCGCCGACCGTCAGGCCGCCGAGCCCGAGCGCCAGGCGGGACAGCGGGTCCCCCTGGCGCCACAGGCCGTAGCTGTCGAGCTCCAGGCGCGTCTGGGCCGCCGCCGCCCGCGCGTACTGGGGCAGCGCGGTCTCCAGCACCTCGCTCTCGAGCTCGCTCCAGTAGGCGGGCGTGCCGCCGGCCTCCACGTAGCAGGGCGCGATCTCGGCCAGCTTCTCGCGCGCGATCTCGGCCAGCTGCGCCGCCGCCTCGCCGTCGTCGGTCGACAGGCTGCGCCGTCGGTGCTCGCAGTCCTGGAGCACCGCGAACAGCACGGGTCCGAAGTCGTACTCGCGGCCGGCAAGGTTCAACATGGCGGATCTTGCGGTGTCATGGCTGCGGGTTCGGCGGGCCCGGCGGCGGGTTCGGCGTCTCGGCGTCGCGCCCCTGCTGGTAGCGCAGCACGCCGAGCTGCTGCAGCAGCCGGTTGCCGTCGATGATGATATTGCCGTTCGGCAGCTTCGGGATCTGGCGGATCTCCTTCTTCTCGAGCGCCTCGATCAGCCGCAGGTTGACGTAGGCGTCGCCGGCGCTGCTGTTGAGCGCCGCCCGCTCGCGGCGGATGCCCTCGGCGCTGGCGCTGCGCTCGGCCAGGGTGGCCTGCGCCTCCTGCTGCCGCTTGACCAGGTAGGCGTCGGCCGCCCGCTTCGCCTGCTCGAAGCCGCCCTGGGCGGCGGTGAGCTCCTGGGTGAGCTGGGCCACCTTGGACTGCAGGTTCGCCTGGTTGGCCTCCTGGGTGGCATGGATCTCGGCCTCCAGCTTCTCGGCCTGCTTCTCGGCCTCCTTGCGCTGGTTGATCAGCCGCTGGTACTCGTGCTTGAAGGAGAAGTCGCCGAGCAGCACCGATTCGACCATCACGCCGTAAGGCCGCAGCCGTTCGTTCAGCAGGTTGGTGGCGTCGTTGGCGGCGGCGAAGCGCAGCTTCGGGTTGTAGAACTCCTCCGAGTCGAGGCGATTGAGCACGTCGCGGACGTAGGTGCGGGCGAGCGGCCGCACCAGGCGCTGCTCGACCTCGTCGCTGCTCGGCGCCACGTTCCGCCAGATCGCGCCGATGCGGCTGGGATCGATCCGCCAGCGCACCGTGACGTCGGTGTCGATGTCGTTGCCGTCGCGGGTCTTGAAGCGCAGGTCGTCCTTCTCGCGGCGGTTGCCGCTGCTGAGGTCGGCGTTCATGATCAGGCTGCGCTGCGAGATGTCATAGGTGTTCCAATCGTTGACGAAGGGCAGGAAGAAGTAGGTCGCGCCCGCCGGCTTGATCTCCAGCGAATGGGTGAGCTTGTTGAACACCGCGCCGACCTCGGTGGGTCCGGTGTGATGCGGCGTGCAGGCCGTGGCTGAAAAAAGCGAGAGCAGCGAGAGCAGCGCCGGCAGCCTGAGCAGCGCCGGCGGCCTGAGCAGCGCGAGCGGCGAGAGCGCCGCCCGGTGCAGCAGGATCTTGGAAGGGGAGCGTGGCATGGCTATCGGGTCTCCGCGGCGGCCGCGAGCGTCGGGCATGGATCTCAGTGGCTGGACACGATCTTCGAGAAGTCGGTGGGATCTTCCGAGATGTAGATCGGTCCCTTGATGCTGTTGAGCAGGGCGAGGCCGCGCTTCAGCCGCAGCAGCTTGTCGGAGCCGGCGCCTTCCATGGCGCGGTTGATGGCCTCGGTGCCCGACGCCTCGGCGCTGCGCACCAGCAGGTCGGCCTCGGCGCGCTTCTGGCGCTCGTAAAGGTCCTTCTTGGCGTTGATCTCGGTGATCTGCGCCGCGAACTCGGCCGCCTTGACGCGGATCAGGTTCTGGCCCTCGGTGGCGACCTGGTTGAGGCGCGTCTGCACCTCGGCCTGGCGGGCCAGGGCGCGATTGGTGAGCACCGACTGGTCCTGGATCTTCTTCTGCTCGGTGAGCGCCTGGAACGTCGTCGGGTACTCGTACTGGCGGATCAGCACGTCGGCCAGGGCGAGACCGTTGTCGGCCAGGTTGCGCGCCAGCGCCGCCTTGAGCGCGGCGACCCGCAGCAGGCGCTCGCTGCCGTAGAACTGCTCCGCCAGCAGCTCGCCCAGGAACTGCTTGACCAGCGGGTCGGTGAAGCGGACCACCACCGCCTCCTCGTAGGCGTTGCCGAAGCCGAACTTGGAGACCACCAGGAAGGGGTCCTTGATGTGGTAGAGCACCGTCACGTCGAGGTCCACCGGGTAGCCGTCGACGGTCGGCACCTTGATGGCGGCGCCTTTCAGGTGGCCGCCGCCCGCCTCCTGCGGGTTGTTGGTGAACTCGACCACCTGCAGGTCGTGCGGGAAGGTGCGGATCTGCTCGTAGCCGCTGATCTCGCGCCGGTAGCCCGGACGCACCAGCTCCTTCTGCAGCCCCTTGGCGGGGCCGAAGGCGATCTGGCGCATGCCGATGCGGTCGGGCGGCACGTAGGTCAACAGGCAGGCGCGGACGAACAGCAGCGGCACCAGCACCGCGGCCAGCGGCAGCACGACCCGGCGCAGCCGGCCGCTCACGCCGCCGCGCAGGAGCTGCAGCAGCGGCGACTGGACGCGAAAACGAGGTACGGCAGGATTGGGCATGTGGGTTCCGGTCCGGCGGCCGCGAGCGCGGCCTGTCGAGGGGTTCGCTGCGACTATATCACCGGCGTAAATGGAGCGCGAGCGGGCGCTGGGGTCGTGTCCGCTACCCCTGGCGGCGTCCGGGCGGGAGGGGGACGCCCCTCCCACCCCGCTTGCGGTGGAGTCTGCTTCTCAGCCCACGCCCTGGGCGGGGTAGGGGAAGCCGGCGGGCGGCGGCGCGGTCTTGTCCACGAACGCCCGCATCGCGGCGTCGCAGATGGCGTAGCCCCAGTTGATCAGCCGCTGCCGGATCGCTTGCGGCACCTTGGCGAGGCGCGTCGGGTACCGGGCGAGGGCATCCGTCTTCTCGGGCGGGCACGGCAGGGCGCCGGGCACCTTGTACTTCGCGATCCTGGTGGCGATCCCCCAGTAGGCGCCCTTGCGCGCGCCGCTCTTGAAATAATCACCCACCAGTGTGCGGGTGCGCAGGGCGCGCACCTGGCTCTGGATGACGTTGAGGACGCGCAGGGTCTGCAGCACCTTTTCGGCCGTCGGCTTCGGGTCAGGGCTGAAGGGCTGGCCGCCGTCGCTCACCAGGATGGTCTCGTAATCCTTCCAGACCGGCTCGAGGCCGAGGTTGTCGTAGACCCCGCCGTCGACCAGGAAGACGTCAGTGGTATAAGGCGGGTAGTGCAGGTCCGTGCCCTTGATCGGGACGTAATCGCTCTCCTTCAGCTTCAGCCGGACCGGCGACAGCACCGGCGGGAAGGCCGAGGAGGCGGCCACCGCCACCGCCAGCTCGACGCGCGGGTGCTCGATCATACCCACCCGGTAGTCCGCCATGTAGCGCTTCAGGAATCGCCACAGCACGCCCGATTGCTGGTTGGTGGCGTCGAAGACGAACTCGGGACGGTCCGGCAGGTCTTGCAGCGTGCGGTGGCCGAAGAGGTGCTTGCGGTACTCCGCTTCCACGTGACAGGACGCGCTGAGGCCCGGGATGAAGCCGATGAGCCCCGCGATCACGTCGACGTCGGTATCGGCCATGCGGAGCACCGGCGTCACGAACTGCTCGTTGAAGTTGGTCGCGACGCCGTGGGCATCGAACCGCAGGCCGCTCCAGGCGACAGCCAGGGCGCCGGCAGTGATGCTGCCGCCCGAGACGCTGGAGATGCGGTCCAGCTTCGGGAGGTAGCCGAGCTCGTTCAGCCGCCACAGCATGCCGACGTGGAACAGCATCGCCCGGTAACCCCCTCCCGACAGGCAGAGGCCCAGCCCGTGGGGACCCTTGGAGGCAAGCTCTCCCGGCTCCTCCGCCGCCCCGGTCGTGATCATTCCCTGCGGCGCCGGCGCGAGCGCTTCGTCGCTCGCCAGCCCCTCGCTTGCCGGCTCCGTTGCCGGTGGCGCGGCGCCCCTCGCCGGCTGCATGGGCGCCAGCAGCGGCATCAGCCACAAGGTCACCGCCAGCCAGATTCCCCACCTTCGCCGTGGCACGCTCATCTCGACACCTCCCTCCGGATAACTGCCAGTGGGCGCGTCAGCCGCGCCTGGCGTCGCTCAGGATCACGTCGGCCGCCTTCTCGCCGATCATGTAGATCGAGCTGGCAATGAAGAAGCCCGGGATGCGCGGGAACACCGAGGCGTCGACCACCCGCAGGCCGGAGACGCCGTGCACGCGGAAATCGCTGCTCAGCACGCCCCCCTCCTCCCGGGCGCCGATCGCGCACGTGCAGGATGCGTGGTGGCCCCAGGCGTGGTCGCGGACGAAGGTGCGGAGATCCGCGTCGCTCTGCACGTCCTCGCCCGGCAGCTCCTCCTCGGCGATGAGGTTCTCCTCCTTGAGCTCGGCGGTCATCTTGCGCACGAACTTGATGCCGTCGACGACCGAGTCGAGGTCCTGTCCTTCCACGTCGTTGCCTTCCTCGAAGTAATGGAAGTCGATCCCTGGCGGGTTGCGCGGATCGGCGGAGCGCAGGGTGACCTCTCCCGCGCGGTTCACGGTGTGGGCCTTGAGGATCGCCCAGGTCAGGTAGTTGAGGTTCTCGGGGAACAGCTTCGAGTAGCCCTCGAAATAGCCCCTGAACCTGCCTAGCAGGGCGAAGCAGAAGAGATCCGGGAGCGGCCGCTCCCGCGCCGAGCGCCGGATCACCGCCAGCACGGCGCCGTTCGTCGTGTAGACCCCCTCGCGCGGCGACCCCGCCCACTGCTGGTACTGGGGATCGCCCTTGGCGAACTTGGCCCCCTTGAGCACCGACCAGGCGGAGAAGTTCATGCGGTTCGTCACCCCTATCTCGTAGCGGTCCTGCAGGTTCTTGCCGACGCCGGGGAGATCGACCCGCACCGGGATGCCGAAACGCTCGAGGACCTCGCGCGGCCCGATGCCGGAGAGCATCAGCAGCTGCGGCGTGTTGAAGGCGCCGCCGGCGAGGATGACCTCGCGCGAAGCGCAGATCTCGCGCCGCTCGCCGCTCGCCGGGTTCGGCGCGGCGGCGGCGCGGTACAGCCGCTCGCCCTTCAGGTATTCGACGCCGGTGGCCCTGCCGGTCTCGTCGAAGAGCACCTTGGTGACCAGGGCGTCGAGCTCGACGCGCAGGCGGTCGGGGTACTTCCGGGCGGTCTCGACCACGCGCTCGCGGGTGCCCATCCGCTGCCGGCCGCGGGTGGTCAAGGGGACGACGCGGAGGCCCACCGCGTTGGCCTTGGTCAGCCGCCAGTCGTTGGGGTCGGCGAAGCTCTTGAAGAGCCAGCGCAGGCGCTCGCGCAGCCGGCGCCCCTCGAGCGCCGGGATCAGTGCCGAGCCGATCACCTTGACCAGGTCGCGGTCGTTCAACGCCGCCTCGGGGATCGACACCTCGGTGTGCAGCCAGCCCTGCCAGCCGTGGCGGGTCGGATTGATTCCCAGCTTGGCGAGCCAGCGCCAGATGGGCCGGTACTGGCAATTCTCCAGGCGCTCGAAGTAGCGGCGCATGTTCACGGCGCGGAACGAGTCGTCGCCGGTGGCCTCGGCGAGGTCGTTCCAGTCGGCGTCGTGCGGGTAGATGGTGATCATCGCGTTGTGCGCGGTGCAGCCGCCCAGCGTCCCGGCGCGTGGATAGAGCACGCCGTCGACCCGCTTGCCGTCCAGCTCCTCGTAGTACTTCGGGTCGCGCCGCTGCTGCTCGTCGTTCTGGTAGTGACGGATGAAGAAGTCCCACTTCATCGCGTCGTTCTCGCTCGCGATGGCGTGGAACACCGGCACGTCGTAGTCGTCCGGCAGGCGGTTGCCCGGATCGATGGCGTCGCCGCCGGTGAGCAGGCGCGGGTCGCCTCCCGCCTCGAGCAGCACCACCGTGCGGCCCTCCTCGGCGAGCCGCGCCGCCAGCGTACCGCCGCCGGCGCCGGAGCCCACCACGATGTATTCGCTGTCGGCTGGCGCGTTCATTCCTCTCCTTGCATCCGGCCGCGTGGGCCGTCCGCCGCTCGAGTAAGTGATCTTATCTCGGCACACCCAGGGGCCTCAGCGTGGCGAGATCGCGGCTGGCGGTCACGTCGATATGGGCAGTCTCGGTGACGGCGCCCATGTCACCCGCCGCAACAGGCGCGGCGGGCTCGAGGAGGCCGTCGGCGCGGCCGCGCTCGCGGTGGCGGACGCCGCGGTAGGTGGCGGCGAGGAGGTCGCGGGCGGCGTCGGCGTCGAGGCGGAGGCGGGTGCGCACGGTGACGTGGCGGACCAGCTCGAACCGGGCGGCGAGGCTGGCCAGGGCAGGCTGCAGCCGGTCTCGCAGCCGTCCCTCGCCGAGCACCGCGGTGCGGAGCTCGACGAGGTCGTCGGCGGCCGGGACGGCGAGCAGGAGGAAGCCGCCGGCCGCGTGACGCGAGGCGGCCGCGGCATGCGCGGTCGTCGCGGCGTGGACGGTCGTCGCGGCCGGCGCCAGCACGCGCCGCAGCTCTCCGGGGTTGACGCGGGAGGTCAGCGCCAGCGCCAGGTCGAAGGAACCGGCGGCGTAGGGGAGGGTCCGGTCGGCGTTGCCGACGATCCAGGTGGCGTGCGGATAGCGGCGCGCGGCGAGGTCGACGGCCGGCGCCGAGATGTCGAGACCGTGGGCGTCGATCCGGCGCTCCCGCGCCAGGGCGCCGAGGTAGAAACCCTCGCCACAGCCGACGTCGAGGACGGCGGCGCCGGGCGGCAGGCGAAGAGCGTCGAAGGCGGCCAGCAGGTGAGGCACCAGCCAGTCGCCGTGACCGCGGTCGAAGAGACGGCGGCGGGCTGCCAGCGCGGCCGCGGAGTCGCCCGGCCGCCGCGAGCGGCGTTCCTGCGGCTGCAGCAGGTTGTGGTAGCCGCTGCGGGCGCGGTCGAAGCGGTGGCCCCGCGGGCAGACCAGGGCGCGGTCGTCGCGGTCGTCCCGCGACAGCGGGGCGCCGCAGCCGCGCACCGGGCAGAGCAGGGCGACCATGGGAGCGAGGCCGGGCGCCGGGGCGGCTCAGCCCGGAGTGACGTACCCGGCGCGCATGTAGATCGGCCAGCGGACCGGGCGCGCCGCGGCGGGATCGCCCCAGGCGGCGATCAGCTCGTCTTGCAGCATCTTGATCGGATCGCGGCCGGTCGCCTCGCGGTAGCGCCGGCAGGCAGACCAGGTGGCGACGTAGCGCAGCAGCCGGTCGAGGTCCCACCGCGCCTCGTTCTCGAGGCGCGGCGCCGGCACCTCCGCGAAGGGGAAGGGCAGGGTGCGGTACTCCTCGTCCACCCAGCGGCGCTCGGGCGGCCAGTAGGTTCCGACGACCTCGCGGGCCAGGCGGTCGAGCACCCGGTCGAAGCCGGGATCGACGCGGACGAGATTGTAGGTGTAGAGGGCGACGGCTCCGCCCGGGACGAGCACCCGGCGCACCTCGGCGTAGAAGCGGTCGAAGTCGAACCAGTGGACCGCCTGGGCGGCGCTGACGAGATCGACGCTGCCGCTCTCGGCGCCGGTCTCCTCGGCGCGGGCCACCCGGTACTCGATCCGCGGGTGCGGCCGGGCGCTCGCGAGCTGCTCGCGGCTGGCGTCGATCGCCAGCACCCGGTCGAACCGCTCGGCGAGCCCGATCGCCGCCTGGCCGTTGCCGGTGGCGCAGTCCAGCGCCAGCGCGCGGCGCCGCGGCAGCGACGCCAGCAGCTCGAACAGCGCCGGCGGATACGTCGGCCGGTAGGCCGCGTAGTCGGCGGCGTGCCCCGAGAAGTGGTCCTTCCAGCCGCTCGCGCCGGCGGCCGCTGCTTCGGGATCGGCAGGTGCCATCGTCGGCGGCCTCAAGAGCCCGGGGGCGTGGCGGCCGAGGGCGTCCCCGGCGCCGCGGTCGATAGGACGTAGTGAGCGCTCTCCCGCAGCGCCAGGCCCGGGTAGAGCTGTGCCACCTTGCCGGCGCCGGCGGGCTTGAGCGCCAGGACGCAGCTGCCGGCAGGCAGCCGCGGCCGCCGGCCGGCGGCCGTTCGCCAGGCGGGCCCTGCGCCGGGCAGGAGGGTCGAGCGCTCCTCGACGATCCGGAAGCCGTCGACGACCTCGAGGATGAACCGCTCCGAATGCGAGAGTGCGAAGGCGGCGTGGATGTGGCGGCAGGGCAGGCGCGGCCCACCGCGCAGCGAGCACAGGAAGCGCTGCGACGCGGGCATGCGGTCGCGCACCAGGATTCGCTTGAGCAGGCGCGCCTCGCACAGCGCGATCGGCAGCGCGACCAGGACGACGAGTGCCGCGGCGCTCAGCCGGCGCGGCGCGCGTCTCACCAAGCTGAGGATCGCCGGCGCGGCGAGCATGGCGCATGCAGGGTAGATCGGGTCCAGGTACCAGTGGTGCTGGGTCCGCACCAGCGTGAACAGGGTGAACGGGATGGCGATCCACAGCGCCACCAGCAGCAGCATCTCGCGGCGGCGGAACCAGCGCAGCGATCGTGGCGCGCGGCAACCGGGAAGCTGCCGGCGCCGATCGCGAACCACGAAGAGCGCCGCCACGACGATCAGCGGCGGCCAGGGGGCAAAACGGTCCGTCAACGCGGCGACATAGCCGAGCGGCGACGACGTCCCGTGATCGATCACCGACGTCGAGCGGCCGACCAGGTCCTCGCGCACCATGCGCTCGAGGAAATAGGCGGAGCCGTCGGCGTGGGCGCGCGCGGCGGCCCAGGCGGCGACCGTCAGCAGCAGGGTCGCCAGCGCCAGCAGGCTCGGGCCGGGCCTGAGCTTGCGCCAGCTGCCGGTGGCCACGCCGTAGGCGACTCCCACCGCGATCATGGGCAGGATCGCAAAGCTCTTGAGCAAGAAACCGCAGGCGAGGATGGGGCCGAGCGCCAGGACGCGCAGCGGCGACTCGCCGAGCCGCGGCAGCTGCATGGCCATGAGCAGCAGGATGAAGGTGAGGCAAGCATCGAGATCGCCACTGCGTGCGCCGTGGTGGCTGAGAAAGCCGAAGGTGGTCGCCAGGATGAGGCCGGCGAGGATCGCGAGCAGGCGGCCGCAGGCCCGCTTGCAGAAGCACATCGCGGCCGCGACCGCGGCCAGCGCGAAGAGCGCCGACGGCAGGCGCATCGCCAGGGCCGAGCGGCCGAAGAGGGAATACGACAGGGCCATCAACCAGTAGCCAAGCGGCGGCTTGAGGTTCCAGTATTCCTTCTCCCGGCCGTAGGTGGTGACGAGGAAGGAGCGGCTTTGCAGCATCTCGAAGGCCGAGACGCCGTAGCGCGCCTCGTCGGAGTTGTCGATCTGGGTCGTGGCGAGCCTCAGGAACACGTTGCAAGCCATGACCGCCAGGACGATGGCGAAGCACGTGCGGTAGCGCCGGATGACGAAGCGTCCGAGCCTGGCTCCCAGGCTGGCGTCCCGCCGCGAGGGGGGCGGCGCCTGGTGCCCGGGCTCAGGCCCGGACCCGGCGCCGGCCGCCGGGCTGCCGCGAGCGGGAAGCGGCACCGCGGGCGGCAGGCAGAACGTCAGCTGCATGGCGCACGGTCTCCGAGCCCGTTCCCGGCATTCCTCATCGAGATCTCCACAGTCGCCCGTCGCTGATGGATTGTGACGATAATTTACGTGCTCTCGCCCGACGTGTCCAGTGCGGCTGGGGAAGGAGGGAGGGAAGGAAGGAGGGGAAGGAGGGCAGGAGGGGCAGGGGCTGGCGCTAGCCGACGCGGGCGATGTCGCCGCGGAAGCGGAAGACGATGCGGGCCACCTGCAAGAAGGCGACGATGGCGAGGCCGAGGGTCGCTCCCCACCAGAGACCGCGCGGGCCGAGGCCGCAGGGGAAGGCGAGCAGCCAGCCGGCGGGCAGGGCCAGCAGCCCGTAGCCGACGATGGCCCCGGCGGCGGGCAGCGCGGTGTCGGCGGCGCCGCGCAGGATGCCGGCGCTCACCGCCTGGGTGCCGTCGAAGACCTGGAAGGCGGCGGCGATCGGCAGCAGCTGCACGGCCGCGGCGATCACCGCCGGGTCGGCGGTGAAGAGCGCCGCGAGATGGCGGGGGGCGAGCGCGAAGAGCGCCGCGAACAGGCTCATCACGCCCCCGCCCAGGCCCAGGCAGACGGCCGCGGTGCGGCGGGCGGCCGGCAGGTCGGCGCGCCCGATGGCATTGCCCACGCGCGTCGCGGCGGCGCCGGCGATGCCCACGGGCACCATGAACGACATGGCGCTGAGGAGGATCGCGACCTGGTGGCCGGCGATCGCCTCGGTGCCGAAGCGGCCCATGAGCAGGGCGATGGCCACGAACAGCAACAGCTCGATGGTCATGTGCAGCCCGATCGGGAGACCGATGCGCAGCAGCCGCGCCATGGGCCGCCAGCCACCGGTGCTCCGCCAGACGCCGCCGAGCCCGCGCCAGGATGCGAGCCCCTCCACGTTCTCGCGCAATGGCCGCCGCGCCGCCAGCAGCAGCCACAGGAACATCGCCCAGCGCGCCGCGGCGGTGGCGCAGGCCGAGCCCGGCGCGCCGAGCCGCGGGCAGCCCCAGTGGCCGAAGATGAGGGCGTAGTTGGCGAGCCCGTTGACCAGGTTGGCGGCGGCGATGGCCTGCAGCGACGGCCGCACGATGCTCATCGCCTGCAGGGTCTGGCGCAGCGCGTGGAAGAGCAGCAACGGCAGGTTGCCGGCGATCAGCAGGCGGATGTAGAGCGTGGCGCCGGCGGCAACCTCCGGCGGTTCGCCGAGCGCCCGCAGCAGGGGGCCGATGTCGATCATCAGCAGCGACACCGGCACGGCGAGCGCCACCGCCAGGACCAGCCCGCGCAGCAGGTGACCGCCCGCCGCGCGGCGGTCGCCGGCGCCGAAGGCCTGGGAGACCAGCGGGTCGAGGGCGGCGAGAGTGCCGGCGCCGAACATCAGCAGGGTGATGCTGACGACGTGCGCGATCGCCGCCGAGGCGAGCGCCGCCGCCGAGAGACGGCCGAGCATCGCGGTGTCGATCGTGCTCATCAGCACGACGCCGAGCTGCACGGCGATCACCGGGAGGGCCAGCCGCACGGAGGCCCGCAGCTCGCCCATGGCGGCGCCGGTGGCCTCAGGGCTTGGCGCAGAGCGCCGCGGGCACGCCGTACGAATCGGTGAGACCGCAGGACGCGGCGGCCCAGTGGGCACCACCGTCGACGGTCTTGAAGACACCGCCCGAGGTGGCTGCGTAGAGGGTGGCGGCGTGCACCGGGTCGATCACCAGCCTCGAAACTTCGGTCACGGCCAGGCCCGCATTGACCGGTATCCAGCTCTCGCCGCCATCGATCGTCTTCCAGATGCCGGCAGGAGACCACGCGACATAGAGGACGTGGGAGTTGCCTGGATCGAGCACCAGGTCCGTGATGGCGCTGCCGTACGGACCGCCGCCGCCGAAGCGTGGGAACCTGGCGGGATCCCACCCCTGGTGGCCGCCGTCCTCGAGCGGCGCGCCCGTCAGGGGCAAGGTGCCGGCCGGGCGCCAATGGGCTCCACCATCGGTGGTCTTGAAGACCCCCAGCGGGCCCGCGACCGTGTTCAGCGCGACATAGAGGGTCCGGGGATCTGCAGAGCTCGCGACGAGGCGCGTCGCACAAGAGTGGACCGCGGGCAGCCCGGAGCTGATGATGGCCCACGTGGCACCGCGGTCATGGCTCTCGAGCGGTCCGAGGTTGCAGCCTCCGCCGTACACCGTGTTGCCCCGAGCCACCGACAGGGCTCCCACCCAGCCGTCGAAGTCGGTGCCGTAGGGCGGGCCGGGATCCTTGTGGAATGGACCGGCGTCGCTGGGGCGCCAGTGGAGACCGCCGTCGAAGCTCCTCAGGATCCCGTCGGGCGAGATGCTCACGTAAAGAGCGTCGGGGTGGGCAGTATCCATCGCCAGGTCCCAGACGGTCGAGAATTGAGTCAGCGGACCTTCTTCCAGGACGGTCCAGGAGGCGCCGCCGTCCGTGCTTCGGTACAGGCCCTCCTCGGCACCCGCGTACACGGTGGAGGAATTCGCTGGATCGACTGCCAGCACCCCGACGTCGTCCCACCGCGGGCGGCACTCGCAGCTGTCGTCCACCGCCTCGGTCCAGCTCGCGCCGGCATCCAGGCTCTTGTAGATGTGACCCGCCGCGCTCGCGTAGAGCGTCGCCGGGCGCGCCGGATCGATGGCGACGGTATGGATCGCGGCGGCACGGGCGTCGAGGTTCCGCCAGCTGGCGCCACCGTCGAGGCTCTTGAAGATCCCGCTATCGTTGGCTGCCCAGATCGTGCCCTGGGCCCGGGAATCGACGGCGAGGGCGCTGATGCGCAGGGGGGCGACCTTGCGCCATGTCGCGCCGCCGTCGGTCGAGCGCCTGATGCCGTGGGAGGTCCCCTGGTAGATCGTCCCGGAGTGCGCGGGATCGAAGACCATCAGGTTCGCGTCGATGCAGAGGGGCGAGGCGTCGGCGATGCGGTGGAAGGTGCGGCCTTCGTCCTCCGACTTGAAGGAGTGACAGTGAGACCCGATGACGATCGTGGAAGGGTGCAACGGATCGACTGCCAGTGTGAAGAGGTCGAGGTCGCCGTCCGCCGGCAGGCCGAGCTCGTTCCAGATGGCGCCACCGTCGGTGCTCTTGAACGCTCCATACCTGGCGGCGGCGTAGACAGTGGCAGGCTCCGTAGGCGCGATCGCCAACGCTCGGACTGGCAGCTCGTTCGGCGGCGTGCAGCGGACGGCGCTCCAGCTGAGGCCGCCGTCCAGCGTGCGGAAGAGCCCGGCGAGAGCAGCGGCAAATACGGTCATCGGGTGTGACGGATCGACGACCAGGGTGGAAATCGCGGGATTCGGCGGCAGCCCGGCGCTGACGGCCTTCCAGCTCGCACCGCCGTCCGTCGTCTTGAAGACGCCTTCGTTGGCGGCGACGTACAGGATCGCCGGTTGCGTGGGATCGATGGCGAGGGCGGTGAGGCCGGTGGCCGCCGGGAAGGCCGCGTCGTCGACGGACCAGGTGGCGCCGCCATCGAGGGTACGCAGCAACGACTTCTCGAGCTCCAGCGCATAGACGACCCCGGGCCGCGAGGGATCGACCACCACGGAGGTGATCCAGTCCTGCGGCGGCGCAGCCGGCGCCCAGCTGGCTGCCGGCCAGGCCGGGGCGGCGCCTGCCAGCAGCAAGAGGGTAAAGCTCACCAGGAAGGCGCGGATTTTCATCGGAAGAGCATACAACGCTACCTCGGCGACGCCCGAGCTGAGATGCTTGGCATGTCAACGCCAGTCTCATGGCGACTCGTTATGTCCAGGGTTACCTCGCTACTATAAGCGGTGCCGTGTCCAATTCGCGAAACCAGGGCCGGCGCGGCTCCGCACCCTCCTCGGCGCCGCCGTCGCCGCCGTCGCCCACCCTCGCTGCGGTGGTGCGCGAGCTGGCGCCCGGGACGTCCTGGGAGCAGGCGCGGTCGCTCTGCCGCGCCGGCAGGGTGTGGGTGGACGGGCGGGCGGCGACCGATCCGGCATGGCGGCCGGCGGCCGGCAGCAGCGTCGAGGTGCGGCCGGCGGCAGCGGTGGGTCCCGCGAGGGCCGAGCCGGAAAGGGACCTGGTCCTCTACGCCGATGCCGACCTGGTGGTGGTGCGCAAGCCGCCGGGAGTGCTGACCGTGCCTTTCGAACGCGGCGACCGCGACACTGTGCTGGCGCTGACGCGCGTCGCGCTACGCCGGATCGAGACGCGGCGCCGCGCTGTCGGAGCCCGCGCCGAGACCGCCGGCGGCGCCCGCGCCGAGGCGGCTGGTGCGGCGGCGCGCGCGGAGCTGGCGAGCAACCCGACGCTGCGCGCCGTGCAGCGTCTCGACAAGGACACCTCGGGGCTGCTGGTCTTCGCCCGGACCGTCGCCGCCCAGCGGGCGCTGCAACTGCAGCTGGCGCAGGGCGAGGTCGCCCGCCGCTACGAGGCGCTGGTCCATGGCGCGGCGGCCGATGCCGTCCACGAGAGCTGGCTGCTCGAGGACCGCGGCGACGGCCTGCGCGGCTCGTGGGGAGCGCGGCAGGTGTCGCCGCCGGGGAAGTCCGCGGCTGCCGCGCCGCCGCCCGGCGCCCGCCACGCGGTGACCCGGGTGTGGGTGCTCGAGCCTCTGCGCGGCGCCACGCGCATCGCCTGCGAGCTCGAGACCGGCCGCCAGCACCAGATCCGCATCCATCTCGCCGAGGCCGGCCACCCCCTGGTCGGCGAGCCCGTCTATATCCGCGACTACCGCGGGCCGCTGATCCCCGCCTCGCGGCCGCTGCTTCACGCCGGGGAGCTCGGCTTCCTGCATCCCCGCGACGGGCGGCCGCTGCGCTTCGAGGAGCCGCCGCCGGCCGACTTCGCCGAGGTGTTGCGCCGCCTGCGACGCTAGCCGCGAAACCCGGAGCGCCGGGACGCGGTATGGAGAGCAGGCGGCCGCTGCCGGCGGCCGCGTCACCGGGAGGAACGGAGAAGCCTCGATGAGCCGAGTCTCACCACGACGGAGCGTGGGATCGCAGGCGCGCGGCGGGGCGCTGCAAGACGTCCGCTACTCGCTGCGCCTGCTGGCGCGGAGCCCGGGCTTCACCGCGGTGGCGGTGCTGACCCTCGCCCTGGGCATCGGCGCCAACGCCGCGATCTTCAGCGTCGTCAATGCCGTCCTGCTGCAGCCGCTGCCCTACCGCACGCCGGAGCGCCTGGTCTCGATCTACAGCAAGTTCACCAACCAGGGCTTCGACCACTTCTGGATCTCGCCGCCCGAGTACCTGGAGCTGCGCCAGATGGCGGCCAGCTTCGAGGACATGGGCGGTTACCGCAACCAGGCGGTCAACGTCAGCGGCAGGGAGCGGCCGCTGCGCGTCGCGGCCGTTTACGCCACCGCCAGCACCCTCTCCACCCTCGGCGTGCCGGCCGAGCGCGGCCGCTGGTTCTCCGCCGCCGAAGACCGGCCTCACGCCGAGCCGGTGGTGCTGCTCGGCGACGCCCTCTGGCGGCGCGCTTTCGGGGCCGACCCGGGCGTGGTGGGCCGCCGCGTCCTGGTCGACGGCGCCTACCGGACGGTGGTCGGGGTGATGCCGCCGCGCGCCCAGATCGGCGGCGAGCGGGTGGAGGCCTGGCTGCCGGTCGCGCTCGGCCCGCTCGACCCGGCGCAGCGCGGCAGCCACTTCCTCGATCTCGTCGCCCGGCTGCGGCCCGGCGTCACCCTGCGGCAGGCGCGGGCCGAGATGGCCGGTCTGCTGGTCCGCTGGAAGAGCCTGGTGCCGGCGGGCCAGCACACGCCCAGCCCCGAGCGCCATCCGCTGGTGCTCGCGCCGTTGCTCGAGGACACCGTCGGCGAGGCCCGGCCGGCGCTGCGCCTGCTCTGGGGAGCGGTCGGCCTGGTGCTGCTCATCGCCTGCGCCAACGTCGCCAACCTGCAGCTCGCCCGCGCCGAGGGGCGCCAGCGGGAGATCGCCGTGCGCACGGCGCTCGGCGCCGGCGGCTGGCGGTTGTTGCGGCAGTTCTTGACCGAGAGCCTGCTGCTGTCGCTGCTCGGCGGCATTGCCGGGATGCTGCTCGCGGCCTGGGGGGTGCGGACACTGGTGGCGGCCAGCCCGGACGGCATCCCGCGGATGGTCGAGGTCGGCGAGATCGGCGTCGATCCGCTGTGCCTGGGCTTCACCTTCGCGGTGTCGGTGATCGCCGGCATCGCCTTCGGCCTGGCGCCCGCGGTGCACGCCCGCGCCGGCGCCCTGGTCGCGGCGCTCAAGGAGGGCGGCCAGCGCTCGACCGCCGGCTCGGCCCGCCAGCGGCTGCGGCGCGGCCTGGTGGTGGCGGAGGTGACCCTGGCCGCGGTGCTGGTGGTCGGCGCCGGCCTGCTGCTGCGCAGCTTCTGGGAGCTGCAACGCGTCGATCCCGGCTTCCAGGCGCGCGGCCTGCTCACCCTGGAGCTCGCCCTGCCGCAGACGACCTATGCCACTCCGACGCGGGTGACTGCCTTCGTCGAACGGCTGATCGAGCGCCTGCAGGCGCTGCCCGGGGTCGAGTCGGCCGCGGTCATGAACGGGCTGCCGCCGCGCCGCGAGGTGGACGCCAACGACACCGTCTTCGAGAGCGTGCCCATGGACCCGAAGGGCCCGCCGCACAACGTCGACTTCTGGCAGTTCGTCACCGCCGACTACTTCCGCACGATGCGCATCCCGCTGGTGGCCGGCCGCTTCTTCTCGGCCCAGGACGGCGCCCAGGGAGCGGGCGTGGCGGTGATCAACGAGACCATGGCGCGCACCTTCTGGCCGGGCAAGGACCCGCTCGGCCAGCGCGTCAAGTCCTACAGCCGCGACGCCCGCTGGCTGACCATCGTCGGCATCGCGCACGACGTCAAGCAGCAGGGCCTGGACCGCAAGACCGGCACCGAGCTCTACTTCCTGGAATCGCAGTCGCCGGCCACGAACGGCTACGCGCCGCTCGAGTTCCACGTCGTGCTGCGCGGCGCCGGCGACCCGCTGGCGCTCGCCGGCCCGGCGCGCGCCGAGATCCAGCGGCTCGACCCCACGCTGCCGGTGGCCCACGTGCTGCCCATGGAGCGGGTGCTCGCCCAGTCGATGTCCCGCACCCGCTTCGTCACCCTGCTGGTGATGCTGTTCGCGCTGGTGGCGCTGGCGCTGGCCGCGGTCGGCACCTACGGCGTGCTCGCCTACTCGGTCGAGCAACGCACCCGGGAGATCGGCGTGCGCATGGCCCTGGGCGCCGAGATGGGCGGCATCCTCGGCATGGTCCTGCGCCAGGGCATGGGCCTGGCCGCCTCCGGCCTCGTGCTCGGCCTCGGTCTCGCCGTCGGCCTGCGCCGCGTGCTGGCCAGCCTGCTGTTCGGGGTGTCGCCGACCGATCCGATGACCCTGACCGGCGTCGCCGCCATCCTCGCCCTGGTCGCCGCCGCGGCCTGCTACCTGCCGGCCCGCCGCGCCGCCGCCGTCGCCCCGGCGGTGGCCCTGCGGCACGAGTAGCGGCCGCAAGATCGTGAGACCTCAAGCGCGCGCCGTCCGCTCGGCCCGCCGGCGGATGGCGCGCAGCCACATGACGCGGATCAGCGCGCTGCCGGGATAGATCACACGCCAGTAGGCCGCGAACCGGCGGCGCGCCGCGGCGCCGGTGGCGAAGACGCGCGTCTCGGTGACGACGATGCAGGCGCCGCGGGCGCCCTCGTCGACCCGGAAGTTGATCATCGCCTTGGCGAAGCCGGGCGCCGCGAGCGCCTGGTAGGCCGCGGGCGTCAGCCGGCCGGCCGGCCGCCAGGCCGGCGGCGCGATCACCAGGGTGCCGAGGACGACCTCCCGTCCGGCATCCTCGGCGAGCGCCAGGAAACCGCTGCGCTCCGCGGCGGCCAGCAGCGGCCGGTCCGCGGGCGGGTTCAGGATGCTCTCGGGGCCGGGCCGCCCGCAGCGCCGGATCGAGGTCAGCGTGCGGAAGAGGAGGATCTCTCCGGCCGTCACCTCCTTGATCGCCGCGTAGACGCGCTGCCGGGGCGCCTGGATCGCGAGTCGATGCCGCTCGCCGAACTGCCAGTCCGGGGCGAACTCGTCGAGGCGCGACGGCGTGCGGGCGGCGCGCTCCTCCCGCGCCGGCAGCAGACAACCGGCGGCGGCCAGCCCGAGCCCGCAGGCCAGCGCGGCCAGGCCCTCGGCGCGCGTGGCGATGCCGAGGAAGGCGAGCGGCTCGAGCAGCGAGACGACGCCCGCGAGCGCGGCCAGGAAGCCGCTGTAGACGAGGCCGACGCCAAGGATGTTCACCCGGAGCTCTCCGCGCCGCAGTATACGGGGAAGCGCCGCCCAGGCGTTGGCGGGTGCCGGGACTGCAAAGGCGATGGAGACCAGACTAGAAAGATGGTACCCTGAAAGCGTCATCCAGTGGCCGAGCCAACCCTCACACCCAACGCCGGGCAGCACGGCCGGCAGCCAGGCGCGGTCACGCCCGCCGCGCCCGCCGCTCCTGCCGTGCCCACCGTGCCCGCCACGCTCGCCGCTCCTGCCACGCCCGCCACGCCCGCCACCCCTGCCGCGCCCGCTGACGTTGCCGGGCCGGTGCCTGCGCCGGTGGCCGCACCGGGGTGGAGCGCCGGGCGGTGGCTCGGCTTCCGCTTCGTCTTCGTCTACCTGGTGATCTACAACCTGCCGGTCGCGGCGAGCTGGGTCCCGGGCGCGGGCTGGCTGACCGCGCGCTACCAGGAGATGTGGGCGGCGGCCGTACCCTGGGTGGGGCGGCACGTGCTCCATCTCGCTCGCCCGATCGCCGCCGCGCCGAACGGCAGCGGCGACCGGACCTTCGACTACGTGCAGGTCCTGTGCATGGCGGCGCTGGCGGCCTTCGCCGCACTGGCCTGGGGAAGTGGGTCCGTCGGCCGCGGGAAACGGACCCACTACCTGGCCTGGACGGCGCTGGACCGGCGCCCCGGGCGCGAGCGCGCGCTCGCCGAGGGGCTGCGGATCTACCTGCGCTACACGCTCGCCCTGGTCCTGCTCACCCGCGGCATCGGCATGCTGACCGGCGTGCGCTTCCCGTTCCCGGGGATCGATCGGTTGCAGGAACGGCTCGGCGATTCCTCGCCGCTGGCCCTGTTCTCGACCTTCATGGGCTACTCGCCTCTCTACGCCGGCTTCATCGGCGGCAGCGAGGCGCTCGGCGGGTTGTTGCTGCTCTTCCGCCGCACGACCACGCTCGGCGCGCTGCTGGCGCTCGCGATGGCGAGTCACGCGGCGGCGTTCGCCTTCTCCTACGACGTGCCGGAGAAGCTCCTCTCGCTTCACCTGCTGGCGATGGCCGCCTGGCTCCTCGCTCCCGACGCGCGCCGGCTCGTCGACGGGCTGCTGCTCGACCGCCCCACCCGGCCGCCCCCCGACCTCGCGCCGCCGCTCGCCGGCCGCTGGACCAGGCTCGGCCGGCTGCGGCCCGGGACGTTCCTCGTCGTCTATGCCCCGATCGCGATCATCGCGATCATCGCGATCACCGCGATCACCAGGCACGACCTGGACCGGCGGCTGGAGCGGATGCGCATGCCGCGGCCTCCCATCTATGGCGTCTGGGAGGTCGACGAGCTCAGTCGCAACGGCCGCGTGGTGCCGTCCTGGAGCGGCGATCTGGCTCGCTGGCGGCGGCTGATCGTCAGCTCCCCGGGAGAGGTGACGGTGCGCCTCGCGAGCGGCGCTCGGCAATCGTTCGCGACGGTCTACGGCCAGCGGTCGGTCACGCTGTCGAGCAGGGACGGCGCCGGCTGCGCCGGCAAGCAGGTGCCGTGCGCCAGCCTGGCCTGGTCGCAACCGGACCCGGATCACCTGGTGCTGCAGGGGACGATGAGGGGAGAGGCGCTCAGGGTCAGGCTCAGCAGGGTCGACGAGTCGCGCGTGCTCCTCCTCACCAGGGGCTTTCACCTGATCAGCGACGACGCCGCCAACCAGTGAGGTGGCCTTGAGCGAGATCTCCGCCTCCCCGGTCCCCGCGGTTTCAGGCGAGCGTCGTTCGCGATGGCCAACCTGGCTCGCGGCGCCGCCGGCGCCCGGCGGTCCCCCTTGGAGCCGGGCGCTCCTGATCGCCTTCCGGTTCGTTGTCTTGTATCTCTTTCTCCCCGAGGACTTCGGGCTGGAACGTTCGTTCTGGCAGCCGATGGTCTCCTGGGTGGGGGGGCACGTCTTCCAGCTGAGCAGGCCCATGGACCTGTTTTCGGAGGCGGGCACCGGTGACGACACTGCCCACTTCGTGCTGCTGTTCTGCAAGGTGGCGCTCGCGGCGGCCGCGGCGCTCGCCTGGACGCTGCTGGACCGGCGCAGCCGGGACCACCGGCGCCTCCACGCCGGCGCGAGGCTCTACGTGCGCTACACGCTCGGCATGGCCCTGTTCGGCTACGGCATGTTCAAGCTGATCAAGGGGCAGTTCATGTACCTGCACGAGACGAAGCTGGAGGAGCCGTACGGCGACCTGTCGCCGATGGGGCTGCTCTGGGCGTTCATGGGTTATTCGACGCCTTACAACGTCTTCGCCGGCGCGGCCGAGGCGGGCGCCGCCGTCCTGCTGTTCTTCCGGCGGACGACCCCCCTTGGCGCCCTGCTGGCCGTGGCGGTGATGACCAACGTGGTGATGATCAACTTCTCCTACGACGTGATCGTGAAGCTGTACTCGTTGAACCTGCTGCTGATGGCCGTCTTCCTGCTGGCTCCCGACCTGCGCCGGCTCGCGGACCTGCTGGTCCTGCAGCGGCCCACCGCGCCGCGCCGCGCCGCGCCGCCGCCCCAGGGCCCGCGCTGGCGACGGATCGGCCTGCTCGCGCTGAAGACCGTGGTCATCGGCTACATCGTGATCTCGATCACCAAGTCGAGCCTCGACCGCTGGCTAGAATGGGACCGCATCCGGTCCACCGCCGAGACGAGTTACGCCAGGACCTACCAGGTGGACGACTTCGTCCGCAACGGCAGGCCGGTGCCGCCCTCGCCGCACGACGCCAGCCGCTGGCATTCGCTCGCCTTCCGCCCGGCGGGAGCGGTGGTGACCGCGATGGATCGCCGGACCTACGCGGTCGACTACGACGCGGCCAGGCAGACCCTCGCCGTGCCCAGCGGCGACCGCAGGACGAGCCTGGGCGTCCTTGCCTGCTCGCGGCCGGACGCGGAGCACCTGGTGTTGACCGGCAAGCTGGCGAACGACTCGCTGATCGTCACCCTCCACTCGCTCGATCCCAAGCGATTCTTCCTGGTGAGCAGGGGCTTCCACTGGATCGACGAGGCGCCGGAAGACCGCTGATCCGAAAAACCTGGACAGGGCCGGGTCCGACCCGCAGGCCGCAGGCCCGCAGGAAATCGCCCATAGAGGTGTTCCTATTCCGCAGGGCCAGTTGTCCCGCAGGAGCACTCGCGTGTCGCAAGGACCTCGGAGCCATAGGACAATCACCTGGTGACCCGTCTCCGGCGGCGACTCGCCCGCGTGGCGCTCGTGGCCTCCGCCGGCCTGATCCCGGCCCTCCTCGGGAGCGCGCCGGCCGCCGCGAGCCCTTGCGTCCCCGGCGCGACGACGCTGTGCATCGACAGCCGCTTCCAGGTGCGGGTGAGCTTCCACACCTCCCAGGCCGGCGGCCGCTCGGGCGACGGCCAGGCGATCGGCCTGGAGAGCCTGGGGGTTGCCCAGGGCGGCCTCTTCTGGTTCTTCGCCGCGGACAACCCGGAGATGCTGATCAAGGTGCTGGACGGCTGCGCGGTGACCGGCCATTACTGGGTCTTCTACGCCGCCACCACCAACGTGGGATTCACCGTGACGGTCACCGACATGCAGACGGGGAACGCGCACGCCTACCAGAACGCCGACCTCACCGCCGCGCCGCCGGTGCAGGACACCGCCGCGCTGGCCTGCGGCGGGTCCGCCGCGGGGACGACGCTGTACGTCGCGACGGACGGCAACGACTCGTGGAGCGGCACCCTGCCGGCGCCCAACGCCGGCCGCACCGACGGCCCCTTCGCGTCGCCGGCGCGGGCGCAGCAGGCGGTGCGGGCGCTCGCCGGGAAGCAGGCGGTGACGGTCCAGCTGCGCGGCGGGACCTATCACCTGCCGCTGAGCCCGACCAACCCGGGCACCCTGGTCTTCGGAGCCGGCGATTCCGGAACCGCGAGCCTGCCGGTCACCTGGGAGAGCTATCCGGGGGAGACGCCGGCCCTGAGTGGGGGAGTGCCGGTGGGCGGCGGCGGGCTGGGGCTGACCTGGACCCGCTCCGGCGGCGGCAATCTCTGGCAGGTGCAGCTGCCTGGAACGATCAGGCCGTTCGAGGCCCTGTTCTACACGCCCGCGGGCGGCGACGGAACCGTCGGTGGGACGACGCGCCGCCTGCGCTCCCGCCTCGAGTCGGCCAACGGCGTCGGCTACGCGATGATCGGCGGCCAGTGCACCGCCGTCAATCCGCTGGGGCCGCCCGCCGCCGTGCCCGCTGCGTTCTGCAACCTCGGGACCTTCCTGCGGGTCGCGGGGAGCATCCCGCAGAGCGGCGCCACCTGCACCGCCGCGAACAGCGCGTCGGACGGCAAGGGGCACACCAAGTGCCTCGACCGCTTCCTCTACGATCCCGCCGATCCGATCGCCGTCTGGAGCAACCTGAACGGCATCTACACCGGCAATCCCACCAGCCCCTGCCGCTCGAACCCGGCGAACCCGTATCCCGCCGGCGACGTCGAGCTGACGCTGTTCGAGGCGTGGACGGTGGACGCGATGCGCATCGCCTGCCTCGACACGGCGAACCACGTCGTCTACCTGACCGGACCGGTCAAGCGCAACGGCGGCACGATCTACAACCTCTTCGGCCCCGGGACCGGCAAGCGCTACGTGGTCGAGAACGCCAGGGACGCCTTCACCGCGGCGCTCGACGCCGGCCAGACCGGACTCTGGTTCCTGGATCGCTCCACCGCGCAGCCGGTGCTCTCCTACATCGCCAACGCCGGCGAGGACCCGAACGCCGACACGGTGGTGATCCCGCAGCTGGGCGGCGCGATCCCGGGAGCGCCGGCGACCGATTACGTCGGCGGGAGCCTGATCTCGGCCACCGACCTCGCGTACGTCACCTTCCAGGGCATCACTTTCGAGGCGGACGACTTCTTCCCGTCGCCGACCGGCTTCAACGACGACGACAACGGCGAGCTGGCGGTGCCGCAGGCCATCGGTTGCGAAGGCTGCCGGAACGTGACTTTCGACACGGTGACCGTGCAGCACACCACCGCTTCCGGGATCCTGATCGCCAGCTCGGCCGCCACCGCCCAGGCGGCGAACGACGTCATCCAGAATTCGACGTTCGTGGACATCGGCGACAGCGGCGTCCGCATCGGCCACCAGCCCAGCAGGAACGACACTGCCGCGAGCGTCGTCACCAACGTGATCGTCCAGAACAACCTGATCCAGGGCTACTCGCGGGTGTTCGCGGACGGCGAGGGGATCGCCCAGGGCAACGGCAACACCATCACCTATCTCCACAACGACATCCTCGACGGCTACCACGCGGGGATCTCGATCTGCAACCTCGGCTGCCCCGCCGCCGCCCCGAACGTCAACGCCACCGGCATCCTCAGCCAGTACAATCACATCCGCAACGTCATGCAGGGCATCACGTCGGACGGCGGCACGCTCTACTACAACGTCGGCAACGCCAGCTTCAGCGGGTCGAACGACAAGATCTACAACAACCTCGTCCACGACACCACCGACTCGTCGATCATCGACCCGGTGGTCAACGGCCAGCCGACGGTGCCCGGCTCCGGTTATGGCGGCCAGGGGATCTACCTCGACGCCCAGTCAGGCGGCGTCGACGTGCGCTACAACGTGGTCTACCGCATGTCGGCCTTCACCGCCTTCATGACCGAGGGGCCGACGGTGGCGCAGCCGCCGAACCCGAACGTCTTCGAGAACAACATCTTCTCGCTGGGGATCCGCGGCATGTTCGCGCAAGGGACGCCGTGGCCCGCGGGCTGCGGGTCCAACCCGGGCCTGGAGGTCGAGCTGACGTCGAACGTCTTCAACTTCGATCTCGACGAGACGCCGACGAACCCGGCGGGCTTCTACGTCCAGGCGGGATGCACGAGCTCCTGCGGGCTCGCCTACGACCAGTTCCAGCAGTTCTCGGGGAACGCCTACTGGCGGGCGGGGACCTCCAGCACCGGCTACCCGCTGTTCTGCAACGACCCCAACGCCTTCCACGTCGTGACGCATCCGGCGTCGAACGGCAGCTGCCCGTTCGTCGGCCAGAACACGTTCCTCACCTTCGATTCGCCGCCGATGGGCGGCCAGACCTGGCAGCACGGGATGCCGCCCTCGACGCCGGTGCCGATGAACGAGGACCTGAACGGGACCTGTTCCTGGGACCCGGGGTTCGGCACCACCGGCAATCCGAGCGACTACCTGCTCGCGAGCGGGCCGCCGACGCCGTTCGACCCCGCCCTCACCAACGACACGATCGCCAACGCCGGCCGGACCTCCGGGCCGCACAGCCTCGCGGCCGTGCCGGCGACGTTCCCGACCTATACGTTCGATCGGTTCTAGCCTGGCTCCGGCCGTCCCACGGCGACCCGAGGCACCAAGTCCGAGACGCCGCTGCCGGTATGCTCGCGCCCGTGTCCGCCCTGGCCAGCTTCGTCGATCGCCATGACCGCTGGTGCGCGGCGCTGGTCCTGGCGCTCATGGCCTGCAACCTCTTCCTGGGGCTCGCAAGCAGCAACGTCAACGACTACGACGAGGCGCGCTACGGCGTCACCGCCTACGAGATGCAGCAGCACCGGACCTTCGTGCTGGACACCTATGCCGGGCAGCGGGAGGTCTGGGCGCTCAAGCCGCCGCTCGGCTACTGGCTGATGGCGCTGTCGTTCGCGCTTCTCGGCGGCTCGGCGCTGGCGATGCGCCTGCCGTCGGCGCTCTGCGCCCTGGCCGCGCTGGCGGTGACCATGGGCGCGGCGAGGCGCTGGTTCGACCGCCGGCTGGCGATCCTGGCGGGCGCGATCCTCGCCACCACCTTCGGCTTCCTCAGCAATCACGGCGCGCGCAGCGGCGACTTCGACGCCGGCCTCACCCTCGTCCTGCTGCTGGTGGCGGTGCAGCTCCCGGGCATCGCCGAGTCGCCCTGGCGGGTGGTGCCCGTCGCGCTGGTCCTCGCCTGCGGCTTCCTGCTCAAGAGCTTCGCCATCGCGCCGATGGTCCTGGTGGCCGGCAGCTACCTGCTGTGGACCGGGGCCTGGCGCCGGCTGCGGCTCGTTCCCTGCCTGGCGGCGATCGGCCTCTTCGCGCTGACCGTCGGGGCGTGGGCCATCGCCCGCTGGCGGGCCGACGGCTCGCCCGACTTCCTGCTGCGAATGTTCAGGGAGGACGTCCTCGGCCGGTCGACCTCGATCGTCGACCAGAGCACCTCCTCGCCCCTCGGCTACGTGACGGGGATCTTCGACCGCTTCGCTCCCTGGCCGGTGCTGATGCTGGCGGCGGCCGCCGTGGCGCTAGGGAGCGGGGGCGCACGGCGGCCGCTGCAGGCGCTGCAACCGGCGCGCCCCGAGGTCACGCGCCTGCTCGCGCTCTGGATCGGCATCCCGCTCGTCTTCTTCTCGGTCGTCCGCACGCAGCACCACTGGTATCTCGACCCGACCTATCCGGCGCTGGCGATGGTCGCCGCCGGCTGCGCGCTCTTCCTGGTGGAGCGCACGCCGCCTCACCGGCGCACGCTGGCGATCGCCGCCCTCGTGGCGCTGCCGCTGGCGCTGTGCGAGGCGCGGCTGCTGGGGCGCCTGCTGATCCGGGAGCCGATGTCCGCGGACCAACGCTTCCTGCGCGGGCTGACGCCGGCCGCCACCGGCTGCCGCGAGATCCGCACCACCTGCCGGCTCCTGCACTCGGAGCGCTTCCTCCTCGAGGTGGCCGACGGCTTCGACGTCGTCGAGCCCTGGCAGGCCCTGCCGCTCTCCGCCTCCGTGCACCCGGCGGAGACCGCGTGCCTGCTGGTCGGCAAGCCCCCGTGGCGCAGCCCGCCCGCACCGCCTCCGGATCGCCTTCCGCCCCGGGACCGCCTGCTGGCCGAGAGCGCCGCCTATGCGCTCTATCGCGGCGCCGGCGCCGGCACTCGCCCGAAGGTTCCGCTCGAACAGCGCGGCCACGGGAGGTAAGATCGGGCGGTGGACGGGAAGCTCAGGCATGAGATCCACGCGGGTCTCGTCGTCGAGGTCGTTCTCAAGAGAGATCAGGCCAGCGGGAAGCGGACCCGCGGCGTCGTCCAAGAGATCCTCACCCGCTCTCGGAGCCATCCCCATGGCATCAAGGTGCGGCTGACGAACGGTGAGGTAGGGCGCGTGCAGGCGACTCCCCGCCAGGCAACGGAGTGAAGGCGGGGGCGGTCGCCGATGGCACGCGGGTGGGAAAGCAAGTCCGTCGAATCGCAGATCGAGGACGCCGGCTCGCGCTCGAACCGCTCGAGCACCTCGAGTCAGGATGAGCTGCTCACGGCCGAGCAGCGCGCGATCTGGACCAAGCTCCAGGACCTCGAGCTGTCGCGAAGGCGCGTCGTACGGGATCTCGAAACGGCGCGATCGGCGCTCCGGCGGACGGCTCTCGAACAGGCCCTCGCCTTTCTCGACCAGGAGGTCCGCAAGCTCGCGCCGCCATGACGGCCAGGGTCTGGAGGCCGCCGCCAGAGGTCAAAGAGGATCGACTGCGTAGCCCGGCTGGTGCCGGCGGCGCCAGAAGGGCGCGTCGGGCCAGCGGCGTTCCGCGGCGTAGCGCTCGCGCAGCAGGTCGAGATACGCGCCGTAGGATCGCTGCATGAGGTCCAGGTAGGCGGCGCGCGCCTCCTCGCGGCCGGCGAGCAGGTCGGCGACGGCGTGGCCGCCGTAGAAGCCCGAGCCCATGGCGGCGGCGACGCCGTGGGAGGAGAGGGGATCGTAGGCGGCGGCGGCGTCTCCGAGGGCGAGCCAGCCCTGGCCGGCGATCGCGTCGAGACGCGAGCTCTCGGCCGGCACCACGGCGAGGCGGGCGGGCTGGCTGCCGCCGGCCAGCGCCGCGATCCGCTCCCGGGTCGCCGGCGCCTGGCGCAGCCGGCGCCGCCAGGCTGCCGGGTCCGCGCCCGGTCCGCAGAGCGAGCGCTCCAGCAGATCACCGTCGCCGAACAGGGTGACCGCGAGCCGTCCGTCCGCCAGTGCCGCCGAGTACCACCAGCCGTCCGGGGTCGCCTCCACCCAGGTGTAGCCTTCCTCCACGGCCGGCGCCGGCGCGGGCGGCGCTCGGTGCGCGGGAGCCGCGGGTCCGGCCGCTGCCGGGGACGTCTGCCGAGGCGGACCGAGCATCGCGGCGACGCCGACCAGCCGGTCGTACCGCACCCGCCGCGCGCCTGCCGCCTGCCGCGACACGTGCGCGCGCCTGCCGGTCGCGTCGAGCAGCCAATCGGCCTCCAGCACGCCGGCCGGCGGTTCTGCTGCAGCGCTCCCTCTCCTGGCGCCGCCCGTGCGGCCCAGCTCGATCTGCCAGCTGCCGCCGGCACCGAGGGCGCCGCCGCTCTCGCGGGACCGCACGCAGCGCTCGACCCGGCTGCCCCAGCGCCACTCCGCCCCTGCCTGGCAGGCGGCCTCGGCCAGCCGTGCCTCGAAGCGCCCGCGGTCCACGTGCCAGCCCGGTCCCTGCGGTGCCGCCAGGAAGGCCCGTTCGACGGGCCGCGCGGCGCCCCACCACGAGCGGTTCCCCTGCGAGCGGAGGTGTCCGTCGCGGTCCAGGACGCTCTCGAGCCCGAGGTGCCGCAGCAGGGGCGTGAGGCCCGGCGGCAGCGTCTCCCCGACCTTGCAGGCCGGGCCCTCGCGGCTCTCGAGCACCGTCACTCGAACGCCGCGCCGGGCCAGGACCAGGGCTGCCACCGCGCCGGCAGGACCGCCGCCGACGACGGCCGCGCTCGGAGCCGCCGCTGCCATTCCCGTCCCTGGCCCGCTGCTAACGGCGGTCCTGTCCGAGGTCGCGCCGGTGCGGATGGACGACCTCTTCGGGACGCGTCTCCAGCTCGGCCTCCAGGGCGGCGAGCGGGGCCGCGGCGGCCCGCAGCAGCCTGGTCTCCGGCTCTTCCAGCCCCTCGACCATCAGCAGCTGGCGCCAGGTCGGGTCGGCATTGCTGAACGACGGGTCGCGGCCGGTCTCCACCCAGTAGCGCGCGGGCAAGCCCGGCGCCGTTTCCCCCGGCGGCGCTCCATGCTCGGTGACGATGCCCATCAGCGACCAGTCCTGGACCATGTTGTTGCGCCGCTCGTTGCTGCTGGCGCCCTGGATGTCGCGCAACCAGAACTGGCGCCTGGCGAAGTTCTTGAGCCGCTGGACGCCGCTCAGCCGCGGGTCGGTGGCCTGTGCGAAGGCGTTCTGGCTGAGCACGTCGTTGGGTACGCGCGCCGCCCAGAAGGAGGGCAGCGGCAGGTAGGTCGAGGAGTCGTAGCCCGCCAGGCAGCTGGCCTCGTCGGTCTGCCAGGGAATCCCCAGCCAGCGGGTGAGGGTCCCCGGGCCGCTCGCCGCGAGCGGTCCGCCCTCGCCCAGGCAGACCTCCGGCGTGAGCACCGCCCCGAAATCGTCGCGGGGCGACTCTCCGGGCGGCAGGATCCGCAGCCGGTAGAGCAGGCCGCCGGCCTCCTGGGGCGGACGCCACATCCGCGGCACCCGCAGCGGCCAGGTGAGCTCGATCCCCGGATGGAAGGGACCGCCCAGGCAGTCCTCGAGGGCCGCGCGGTCGAGCGCCGCCGGCCGTTCGGCAAGCGGCAGCTCGTCGAGGCCGCGAGGCGGCTCGCGCCGCTCCCCCGGCACGAACTCGCCGGCCGCCCACTGCCGCAGCCGGCCGAACTGGGTCACGGTCAGGGCCAGCTCGTCGATGGCGATGTACTTGAACTCGCTGAAGCCGTCGCCGTAGAACGGCGGCAGGTGAGCCGGCTGCGGCGGGGGCAGCCGGGTGCGGGAGCCCGGGCTGTCCCAGGGCGGCGGCGGCTGGCGAAAGAGCTTGAAGACCCGCTCGCGCTCGGATCTCGCGGCAGGTCCCGGGTCGGCCAGGCGCCCCAGCCGCGCGGGCTCCAGCAGGTCGCCCGGCGAGCCGGGGCCGAACAGGAGGTAGGCCCCCTGGTTGACCCACTGGCTGCTCACCAGCCGCTCGAAGATGGGGAAGACATCCTCCCAGAAGCTCACCGGGGGTGGCGGCGGAAGCTGCGGCTCCGGCCATTGGCGGCGGAAGAGGTCGTAGACCACGTCGTAGAGCGTGACCACGGCATGGAGGCCCGGCCCGAAGTTCGGCGGCGCCACGGCCACCATCGCCGGCTCGGCGGTGAGCACCCTGCCGTCCGCGAGCTTCACGGTCGCCCGCACGGGTCCGTCGGCGACGTCGTCGAACCAGCCCTCGTTGTTGGCGAAGGTCGTGGCCGGCTGGCGGAACGCGGACTCCGAGCGGCCGTCTCCTCCGAGCACCAGCAGCCGTCCCCGATCGTCGGTGCGCAGCTCGCCGAGCGGCACCTGGAAGGGCGCGGCGTCCCCGAAGCGGATGAAGCCCTGATCGAAACGGTAGCGCGGACCGTGCTGCTCCCGCCCGGCGATGTCGACGGCGCCGGGATCGATCACCAGCTCCTGCCGCGACGCGCCGGCGATGGCGGCATTGCGGAGGGTGGTGGAGAGCGCGTACTGCTTGAGATCCATGGCGTTGGCGAACTTGTACCAGCCGGCCTTGCGGTTCGCGAGGTGCACCTGCCAGGCGATCTCGGCATCGTCCGCGGTGACCTCCTGGACGACGTTGCCGGCCTGGTCGTAGCCGTAGATGCGGAACCTGGCCGCCTCCTTGCGCACCTGCCCACGGCGGTTCTTGAACCCCTCGGGGCCCGGATCGGCCGCCCGCCCCGGCACTTCCGGCCCGACGTAGTACTGGTCGGCCGGCGCGTTCCCGATGCGGGCGATGCCGACCGCGGGGTGAATGACGCAACGTGCGACGCGCTGCTCTTCCGCCATGGACTCCTCCCTTGCGCAAAGCCTCGTGGCACCCTCGATCCAGGGTGCGCCGGCGCCCACGGCGCGCCGGCCAGCGGCGACGATATTTCGCCAATTCTACACGAGGCGGGACCGGCCCGGGGAGCGAGGCGACGAGCGTCGTGGTCGTCGGCCGAGGCGGCCGTTGCCCGTGACTACTCGCGCGGGTGGGGCGGGTGGACACCCAACGGGTGGGGAGGAGTCCCTGGCGGCGCTCGACGGCGCTCGGCCGCCCACCCGGACGGGGGACGCGGGCCGGCTCGCCGCTGCCTAGGCTGGGGACAGCGCCGGGCGCGTTGCCGGCGCCACCATCGGAAGGAGGGTAGGGCGATGGCATCCAGACTCCGCACCATCGTGATCGGCACGGCTCTGACCGAGGCCTCGGATCAGCTCGTGCGCAACGGCCTGCGAGTGGCGCGCGCGGCGGGGGCCAGGCTCCGCCTGGTGCACGCCTTCCAGTCGCCGCTGGCCTATGCCGGGGAAGATCCGTCCGTCTACGGTCCGGAGCTGATCGAGGGCAAGCGCGAGGGTCGGCGCGCCCGCCTCGATGCCCAGGTGGCGAGGCTCGGGATTCGCCCCGAGGAGCTGGCGGGCAGCAGCGTGATCCATGGGGCACCCCACTTCGCGCTGGCGGAGGCCGCGGCGGCGGCGGGTGCCGATCTCATCGTGGTCGCGGCGGCCGAGAGCTGGGGGCGCCTGGCGACGCTGCTCGGCTCCACGGCGGATCGCCTGGTCCGCATCGCCTCCTGCCCCGTGCTGGTGATCCGCGGTCCGCTCGCCGTGCCGCCGCGCCACGTGCTGGTAGGCGTCGACCTGTCCCCGATCTCCGGCGAGGCGCTGGCGAAGGGCCTCGAGATCGTCGGCAGTCTCGGCGGGCTCGGCGGTCTCGGCGTTCTCGGCAGCCAGGGCGCTCCGGGTGGCCCGCGGGCTGGCGCGGGCGCGGCGATGGCGGATTGGCGAGGACCCGGCGGCGCCGGCGTGGCGCAGGCCCTGCTCGTCGTCGAGACCGAGCCGCCGCTGCCCGACCAGCTCGGGGACCGGAGCGCGCCGCCGTTCATGCCGATCGCGCCGATCGCGCCGATCGCGCCGGCGACCATCGCGGCGCTGGATCGGTTCGTGGCCGAGAACAGCCCGCCGGGATGGCAGGTGACGCCGCTGATCCGCAGCGGGACCCACGCCGCGGGCAAGATCCTCGAGATGTCCGAGGACCTCGAGAGCGATCTCCTCGTCGTCGGCAGTCACGGGCGCGAGGGCTTCTCGCGGCGCCTGCTCGGCAGCGTCGCCGAGATGGTGCTGCGCCACTCGGCGATCAGCGTGCTGGTGGTCCCGCCCGCCGCTGCCGGCGCCGCCGCCATGGCCGCCGCCGGCGCCGACACTGCTGCCAGCGCCGCGGGCGCCGCCGTCGCCGCCAGCCGCGCGGCCGCCCACCCGCGTGGGTAGTGTCCCATCGGCCTGGACAGACCCCGAGCGATGAAGGTGGGAGTGGCGCCCCCCCCCGGAGGGGAGGCCGCGGCTCCGCCTGTCGCCAGTCGCGGCATCCCAGCTGGGAGGAAGGGGGTTGGGGGGATGCGGGGGGCGATCCGATAGACGCTGGTAAGTTGCGCGACACGTCTGAGCTCCGAAGGCGCTACGGGCAGAATCGGGCAGGCGGGTCCTCTTCTTAGCCCGCCGCTGCCTGCCCCCCCGGGCGGCGGTGCGGGGGCCCGCCCGGCGGCGGCGCCGCTCCCACCCCCTTGGGCGTGGCTCCCCGGGCCACCTCCCGCCATACAATGACGCCAGTTGGCTGGGACGCTTGGCAGTGCCGCCGCCGGGCTCGCGAGGCCGGCGGCGGCAGCAGGACGCCACGGAGGCTCTCCTCGATCCACAGGGGGCCGGCGGCGTGGGCCGCCGGCTCCTGGCGTATTGACCTATCAACGGGGCAGCGCGGAGGATACGAACGATGCGAACGTCGCGATCCAGGGTCCATGGTCTGGCTGTGCTCTTTGCCGTCGGCGGCGCCTTCGCGCTCTGCCTGCCGAGCGCCGCGGTGCCGATGTGGGCACGCCGGTACAACGTCGCCTGCAACACCTGCCACAACTGGCCGGCCTTCCAGCTCACCGCGGTCGGCCTCGACTTCCTGCGCCGCGGTCACCGCCTCAAGGGCGACGGCTTCGACAAGGACTGGACGCACCTGGTCGCCGGCCACGTCGAGTGGGAGTACGACGCCGCGTCGGGCTCGACCAACCAGTTCAACTCGCCCGACTTCCACCTCCACGCCGGGGGCGCGCTCACCGAGAACTTCTCGGGCTACGTCAACGCCAACATCAACAACGACATCGAGGCGGCCTACCTGCAGTACACCAAGGAGTGGGGCGACGACAACTACTTCACGGCGCGCGGCGGGCGGCTCAGCCCGACCCTGCTGCGCAACTACGGCAACGGCCTGGAGGCCGGCGCCAGCGACCCGCTGATCCTGTCGAGCACGACGCTCAACGCCAACCCCTTCACCCCCGACCGCACCAACAACGGCCTCGACGTCGGCGGCCGCTACCAGATGTTCTTCGCCCAGGCGGGGGTGCTCAACGGCGACGACGTGGCGGGACAGGCCTCGGTCGGCCATCACAAGGACTTCTACGCCACGCTCGAGGCGACGCCGGATGGCGTGAGCGGCGTAGGCCTTTACTACCACCACGGCGGCTACGACCTCGGCGACCCCGCGGCGCCGCCGCAGTTCAACGACAGCTATCATCGCGAAGGGGTGTTCGCGAACTACAGCCAGCCTCTCTTCCGCATCGCCGGCGCCTACCTGTACGGCCAGGACCACGTGGCGACGGTCACCCCGAACCGCAAGATCCAGGGCTGGTACGCGCAGGTGAACGGCTACCCGAGCGGTTGGGTGGCCGTCTGGGCGCGCTACGATGACACCAAGACGACCGACGAGACGGGGCAGCTGCGCACCCGCCAGGGGACGGTGGGGGCGACCTTCAAGGTGTTCGAGATGAACACCACCTCGGCGCGCATCGCCCTCGAGGCGGGCCGCCAGGAGGTGCCCGGCACGCATACCAACCTGGGGGTGGTGAACCTGCTATGGGCGTTCTGACGACATCCAACGGCGCCGGCGGCGGCGAGGCCCCGCCCGCGCACCATGCCGCGGAGGCGATCGGGCCGCTGGTCCCCAGCACGCGGCGCTCCTTCTTCGGCGTGCTGGTGGGCTCGATCAGCGCCGTCGTCGGGGTGCTGATGGCGGTGCCGGTGATCCGCTTCGCCCTGGATCCGGTGCTGCATCGCGCCGGCGGCGCCGACTGGTTCGCGCTCGGCAGTCACGGGGAGCTCGCGGCCGCCGCGGCCGCGCAGCCGGTGCGGGCCGAGGTCAGCTTCCGGCGCGTCGACGGCTGGCGGGCCACCACCGTCAAGCAAACGGTGTGGGTGACCGTCGGCGCCAAGGGCGGCCTGGTGGTGCTCTCCGGCACCTGCCCCCACCTCGGCTGCGTGGCGCTCTGGCACGGCGACAGCGGCCGCTTCGTCTGCCCCTGTCACAACGGCACCTTCGACCGCCACGGCGAGCACCTCAGCGGACCGCCGCCGCGCGGCCTCGATCCGCTGCCGGTCAAGGTCGAGGACGGCAAGCTGTGGGTGAAGTACCAGTACTACCGGGGGCTGGTCAGCGACCGCGAGGTGATTGGATGAGCGCCGCTGCCGATAGCCGGCCGTCCGGCGCCGGCGAGTCCACGCGGCGCGCGCGCCTCGCGAGCTGGCTCGACCAGCGGGTCGGCTGGCGCCAGCTGATGAGCGTGGCGCTCGACGAGCCGATCCCGGGCGGCACGCGGTGGGCGTACGTGTTCGGCAGCGGGCTGCTGTTCGTCTTCGTCAACCAGATCGTCACCGGAGTGTTCCTGGCGCTCTACTACGTGCCCTCGGCCGATCATGCCCACACCACGGTCGCCTTCATCCAGAAGCAGGTGACGATGGGCAGCTTCCTGCGCAGCCTGCACGCCTACGGCTCGAGCGTCATGGTGCTGCTGCTGATGCTGCACCTGGCGCAGACCTACGTCTACGGCGCGTACAAGGGGCGGCGCGAGCTGCTCTGGCTGATGGGCTGCTTCCTGCTGCTGCTGGTCATGGGGATGGCGTTCACGGGGTACCTGCTGCCCTGGGACCAGAAGGCCTACTTCGCCACCGCCGTGGGCACCAACATCGCCTCGGAGGTGCCCTTGATCGGCGGCTTCCTCAAGCTGCTGCTGCGCGGCGGCACCGAGATGGGGACCCTGACCCTGTCGCGTTTCTTCATGCTGCACGTCTTCCTGATCCCGGCCGGAATCTTCGCCGCGGTCGCGAGCCATCTCTTCCTCTTCCGCAAGGCGGGAGCGGCCGGGCCCCCGCGGCCGGCTGCCGAGCTGCGGCAGCTGCCGGCCGCGACCTTCTTCCCGGGCCAGGTGTTCAAGGACTTCGTCTTCGGCATCGGCCTCATCGTCATGCTCGGCGCGCTGGCGTGGCAACGGCCGATGTCGCTGGGACCGGCGGCGAACCCGTCGGACGCCACCTACCTGCCGCGTCCCGAGTGGTACTACCTGCCGGTGTTCCAGTTCATCAAGTACTTCCACGGCGCGGCGACCGTGCTCGGCATCGTGGTCATTCCCGGGGTCGTCGTCCTGGCGCTGTTCGCGCTGCCGTTCCTCGATCGCTCGCCGGAGCGCCGGCCGCTGCGCCGGCCGGTGGCGGTCGGCAGCCTGCTGCTGGTGCTCGCGGCGCTGGTCTTCCTCGGCGTGCAGTCGGGGGTCCAGGACCGGCGCGATCCAGCGGTGCGCGCCAAGCTCGAGGCTCAGGAGGAGGCGGAGCGCGCCTACGCGAAGGAGCCGTTCAGCCCCGACGAGAACCTCGGCCCGTCCGCCGGGGGCGGCGGCGCGGCTGCCGCGGCGCCGGCGTCGCTCAGCCCGGACGCCGCCAAGGGCGCCCTGCTGTTCGAGAGCGAGGGATGCTCGGGGTGCCATGGCGCACAGGGGCATGGCGGCGGCGGCCTCGTCGCCATCGCCAACATCGGCAAGCGCTACCCGCCGCCGCAGCTGACGGCGCTGCTGCACGCGCCGCGGCCGGATATGCTGCAAGGAGGCATGCAGCCGGTGCAGCTCAAGGGCGAGGACATGCAGGCGCTCATCGCCTTCTTGCTGGCGCCGCAGCGCGACACGGCCCCGCCCGCGCCGTAGGGCGCGGGCGGTCACCATCACGAAACCCGTCCAGACGAGACCAAGGAGATCGCACCTCATGACGACGCAAGCTCGGAAGACTCATGTCGGGATCGGCATCCTGGCGGCCGCGGCCCTGGTCCTGACCGCGCTCGCCGTGCCGGCGACGGTCCGCGCCGACGCCGCCTCGGCGGCTGCCGGAGCCGCGCTCTACAAGGAGAAGTGCATCGGCTGCCACGCCGCCGACGGCAGCGGCAACGCGCCGATGGGCAAGGCGCTCAAGGCCGGGGACCTGAGATCGCCCCAGATCCAGGGGAAGAAAGACGCGGAGCTGGCGGCCGCGATCACCAACGGCAAGGGCAAGATGCCCGCCCAGAAGGGCCTGAGCGCCGCCCAGGTCAGCGAGCTCCTCGACTACGTCCGCACCCTGGGCAAGGCGAAGTAGGAGCGGACCCGGAGCGGGCCGCCACGAGCGGCCCTCCTCGTCGTTCCCGCTACTTGCCGTGGCCGGTCGTTGCGAAGGAGCGGATGTACTGCCAGACGTCGGCCACTTCGCCCGGCGTCAGGGTGTAACCCCAGGCGGGCATTGCCGCCGACTTGCCGACCGCGAGGCCACCGTTGCGGATGGCGGCGATCGCCTTGGTCTCTTCGAGGGCCGCCGCCTGGGCACGATCGGAGAAGGCGGTGGGGTTGACGCCGAAGGCGTCCTTGAGCGGGTAGGCGTTGAAGCCGTCGCCGCCGCCGCTGTCGCCGTGGCAGATCGCGCAGTAGCGGTCGTACACCGCCTTGCCGGACGCCAGGGACAGGTCGAGCGGCGAGCGGCCGTGCTCGTGGACCGCGGCAGCGAAGCTGGTGATGGGGGCCGCCCCCTGGTGCGCGGCGCCCGGGGCCTTGGCACATTGGCACACCATGGCGGAGGCGGCCACGAGAGAGATCCAGGTCAGGGCACGGGTGGAGGTCATCGCGAGGCCGCCTTCTCGTCCCGGGGCAACGCCAGCAGGTAGGCGGCTACCGCGCGCGCCTGGTCACGACTGAAGCCGAAGCCCGGCTCGATCACGTCGGGCTTCACCGCCCGCGCATTCTCCAACCACTGCACGAGGTAACCCGTGCGGTACCGCTTGGCGACCGGGCTGCCGCTGGTGAAGCTCGGGCCGACGTACCCGCCCTTGGAGCCGACCTGGTGGCAGCTCAGGCAACCCTTGCTCTCGAAGAGGCGGCGTCCGGCCTCGACCTCGCGCGGTCCGGCAGCAAGGTCGCCCAGCGCGTCGATCTTCGCGTCGTGCCAGGAGCTCGTAATGCCATCCGCGAGCACGCCCGCCTCCTCATCGCTGAGATTGAAAGTGGGCATGCGTACGGTCAGCATCGGCCGGATGGTGTAAGGCTGCTTGAGGTACTCGTAGATCCACTCTCGGCGGGCCCGGCTGCCCTCCACGCCCAGGTCGGCGGAGATGTTGTGGCCGACGCCGTTCACGGAGTGGCACGAGGTGCACTGGTAGCGCCGCACCAATCGGCCGAACTCGCCAGGCAGGGAGAGCGTCTCGTCGGCGCGGCTCCGGACCACGAATTCCGCGGGCAGGGCTCGCGCTCGCGCCTGGGCCAACAGCGCAATCGTGACGTCCCGCGACTCGTCGGGCGTGAAGTCGTAGGCCGGCATCTTGAGCTGGTGGGGAGAGCTGGCGTAGACGCTCGGGCTCTCCACCTTGTGCCAGACGTAGTCCGCGAGGGTGTGCGGGTATTTCGTCGTCCCCCAGGGGATCTCCGCGTCCTTTTTCTCCGCCAGCTGCGAGAGGATCGGACCGACCCGGAGCCAGTCCGCACTGCCGGGGAAGGCATGGCAGTTGCCGCAGCGCAGCTCCTTGAACAGGCGGCGTCCGACGTCGATGCGCACGGACTGGGAAGGCCACCAGGTCCCGAGCTTGCCCGATCCCGAGCCGGCGCCGGCGCTGGTGAACGAGGGATCGGTGAGCTCGCTGCCCAGGTACGCCGCCACGTCGGCGATCTGGGCATTGGTGAAGTGGTACTGCGGCATCGTCGTGCCGGGATCGACCTCTTGGGTCGCGGCGAGGAGATGCAGCAGGTACGGCCGGTGGAGCTTGCTGCCCACGCGCCCGAGGTCGATCACTCCCGTGCCGCCCTTGTCGTTGATCGAGTGGCAGCTGATACAGAACGAGCTGCGCACGAGGTTGCCGCCGCGGGTCGCGTCGCCCGCCGGAAACGCCGTCGTGTCGAACGGCGTCTCCGACTGGAACGTCATCAGGTAGCCGACCAGGGCGTCGACGTACTTGTCCTCGAGCTCGAAACGCGGCATGCGCGCGTTGGCCGCGTAGTCCCGCGGATTCTTGAGCCAGCGGAAGAGCCAGGCCGGGTCGACGCGCCTGCCGATGCCCGACAGGTCGGGCCCGACCCGGCCGGGGTGCGAGGCCCCGCCGATCACGTGGCAGCCGTCGCACTGCGCGTTCCGGATGAGCGCGCGCCCGTGGCTGAGGTGAGGAGCACCGTCGAGCGCGACCTCGTCGACGTGGCACCGGCCGCAGGCGATCTCGGTAGCATCGCCCGCGAAGCGGACGCCGCCGATCCCGGCAGCGTGCGCCTTGCTCTCGCTCGTCGCCTCGCCAAGGCCGCCGTGGCAGGGGGTGCAGCCGAAGCGGCGCGGGGAGTGGACGTCGAGCAGCCGCCCAGGATGCGACGTGAGGGGCGGCGCGTCCAGCGCGTGGCGCGGGTCGAGCACGTTCTCGTGGCAAGACGTGCAGCGGTCGCGAACGCCCAGCGAGGCGTTGACCAGGAGGGGCGGCAGCAGCGCCGCGGCTCTCTCGGGGCCATGCGGGCCAGCCAGGCCAGGCGGGCCAGGTGGGAGCGAGCCGTCAGGATGGACGCGACAACCGGCCACCGCCGAGAGCGCCAGGAGCGAGAGCGCCAGGAGCAGGACAGCCGAGGCTCGCCGCGGCCGGCCGAGCTCGCACATGCACGCGCCTGGCCGGTGCGCTTCGGGCAGGTGCGCTAGCGCGCATCTCCCGCATCGCCCGCATCGCCCGCATGGTGGGGCGACGAGCCTATCGGCGAGGCACATTGGCGAGGAAAGCATAGAGATCCTGCAGCTCTTCGGGTTGGATCTGGGGCCAGGGGATGCGCTTGATCTCGGTGGCGAACTTCATGTTGCTGGCGTGCTCGATCATCAGCGCGGCGGCCGCGTAGGGATCCGCGACCGCGGGCATGTCGACCACGTTCGGACCGATGCCCGGCTTCATGCCGGGCAACGCGTGGCAGTTGACGCAGCGCTTGCTCGCGAACACGGCAGCGCCTCTCGCCGCGTCCCCGCCCGACAGGTTCGCGCCCGCCAGGCCCAGGTAGGCCAGCAGGTCGGCCATGTCCGTCGCGGCGAGCGGCCGCAGGGGTTGCGCCGCGCGTCTCGGAGCCGCGCCGATGCGCGGCAGGTGCCGGAGCAGCGCGGCGCCGTTCTCCGCCGCGCTGCGGCGGTTCGAGGCGCGCACCAGCGCGACCCACGCCGCTCCGCCCGCGGGGTCGTGGCATCCGGCGCAGCCCAGCCGCGTGAAGAGCCTGGCTCCCTGCTCGGGGTCGCCGGGAGCCTGCAGCGGCGACGGCGACCCGACCGGTGCCAGCGAGCTCAGATAGCGGGAGAGGTCGGTGATGTCGTCGCCGCTCCAGGCGAACCACGCGAGGCCCTTCTCGCGCAGCTCCGCGGACATGACCGGGTAGTGGTTCCAGATGTCGGCCGTCAGCCCGACGGGAGACGCGACGCGGCCAGGGTCGACGAGGGCCGGCCCGATCCTGCCCCGCTGCCGGAGGTCGTGGCAGCCGAGGCAGGACATCTCGGCGAGCAACGCCTGGCCGTGCCGGGCGTTGCCCGGATCTCCCAGGTAGTTGACGTAACCGAGATAGCCGACGAGGCCGCGGAGCTCGCCGGCCGAGAGCACCGGCAGGGATTCCCCGGGGGACAGGCCATGGATCATCTGCGGCACGTGGTTCCACATGTCGGCCAGGAGCTCGGCCGCCCCCTTGCCGCGCGCGGTTCGGAGGAGGTCGGGACCCTGTCTCCTGCCGGGCCCGGCGAGGCCGTGGCAGTTCGTGCAACCCTTCTGAGAGATCAGCCGGAGGCCCGCCGCCGGCCTGGGAAAAGCCGCCGGAAACTCGGCAGTCGCGGCCTGGGCGCCGGCCGCGAGCAACAGGGCCAGCACTGCGGCGGTCGTACCTGCCACGGCGGGCGCGGCGAACCGGCCTCGCCCGCTGGGCACCGTGAGATGCCGACCGGCGCGCATCACTCCTCCTCCTCCGGTCGGCGCCGGCCGCGTCGCAGGCCGAAGAAGACATAGGTCAGCACGCTCGCCACCAGGGTGTACGCCGGCACTGCCACCAGGCTGATCCCGACCGACGCCGTGAGCGCATCGCCCAGCGAACGCGAGACCCGCACGAGATTGAACATCCAGGATGCGGTCCCTGCCAGGAACCCCCACATGAGCACGATCGACAGCACCTGCAGCGCATGGATCTTGCGCCGGTACCAGCGGCCACCGTGCGCCAGCTCAGGCACGGGCCACCTCCTCGTCCGGCAGGTAGGAGCTCACGCGTTCCTCCGTCTCCTGGAGGGCCAGCGCCCGCCCCTCCTGGATCTCCCAGACCGACACGATCGGAAAGAACTTCGCGAACACGATGAACCCCAGCGCGAACAGCGCCGCGGCGCCCGCGAACAGGCTGATCTCGGTCAGGCTCGGGAAGTACAGGTGCGTCAGGAACGGCATGCGAGGGTTCTCGAGGCTCGGCACGACGATGATCAGGCGCTCGAGCCACATCCCGATAAGCACCGCGATCGACGCCGCGAGGATCCCGGGAATCGTGCGCAGCTTGCGGTGACTGAGCAGCGCCAGCGGGACCACGAAGTTGCAGATCACCATCGTCCAGAACAGCGGCGCGTAGCGGCCGCCGGTCTTGTAGAGCAGCGTCTTCATCTCCGCCGGCTCGCTGCCGTAAAAGCCGGTCAGGTACTCGCAGAAAGTGAAATACGTCCACAGGACGGACATCGCCAGCAGCAGCTTGCCGAGCTGCTGGAAGTGCACGGGCTTCAGGTAGGCCTGCAGGCCGAACGCGCTGCGGAAGGCGATCATCGCCACGAACAGCGCCGCGATGCCGGAGAAGATCGCTCCCACCACGAAGTAGGGGCCGAAGATGGTGCTGTGCCAGCCCGCCTGCAGCGTCATCGCGAAGATGTACGAGATCACGGTGTGGACCGACACCGCGATCGGCACGACGACGATCATCATGATGTTGATGGCGCGGTGGAGCACCTGCCACTGCCGCTCCGTGCCCTGCCAGCCCCACGACAAGAAGTCGTACAGCCAGCGGTGCTTCTTGTTCCGCTCGCGGAGCAGCGCCACGTCCGGGATCAGCGGCAGGAAGAGATAGACCGTGCTGCCGGCGAAGTAGGCGGTGATGCTGGCCACGTCCCAGAGCAGCGGCGACTGCAGCCGGCCGGACAGGAACACGTTCAGGAGGCGGTCCGGGCGCCCCATGTCGATGATGGGATGGAGACCGCCGATCGCCAGCACGATGGCGGTGATGACCTCGGCCATGCGCGTGATCGGGCGGCGCCACTCCGCCTGCGTGATGCGCAGGATCGCGGAGATCAGCGTGCCGGCATGGCTGATGCCGATGAAGAAGACGAAGCTGATGATGTAGAAGCCCCAGGTCACCGGTTGCATCATGCCGGTCACCGCGAGCCCGCGAACGAGTTGCCGCACGTACATGAAGACGGCGAACAGGACGATCGAGCCGAGCGCGACGACGGCCAGCTGGAAGTTCCGGCTGGCCGGCTGCTCGATGGGCCGGAACAGCACCTCGTCCTGGGTGCTGCTGGGCTCAAACCTGGGCATCGCGCCGCTCCAGGAAGTAGACCTTCGGCTCGGTGCCCAGGTGCTCGAGCGCCCGCTTCGCCCGCACGGTCTTGCTCAGCTGCGCCACCAGGTTCAGCTCGTCGTCGAGGTCGCCGAAGACCATGGCGTCCGCCGGGCACGCCTCGACGCAGGCGGGCTGGTAGTCGGAGTCGCGCACCGGGCGGTTCTCGGCGCGGGCGACCTCCTTCGCGGCCTGCAGGCGGTGGTAGCAGAAGGTGCACTTCTCGACGACTCCCTGGGGCCGGACGGAGACGTCGGGGTTGAGGATCGACTCCATCCCGGGCGGTGGCGGCGAGGCGCTCCAGTTGAAGACCTTGACGCTGTAGGGACATGCCGCCATGCAGTAGCGGCAGCCGATGCAGCGCGGGTAGATCTGGCCGACCAGGTTGTCGGCGCCGAGATAGGTCGCGTGGACCGGGCAGACCTTGGTGCACGGCGGGTTGTCGCACATCATGCACAGGTTCGGCGCGGTGCGGACCTGGGTGTCCGGGTAGCTCCCGCTGGTCTCGGTCAGCAGCCGCAACCAATGCATGCGCCGGCCGCGCTGCGACTCCTCGATCGAGACGATCTGCACGTTGTTCTCGACCTTGCATGCGGCCATGCACGCACCGCAACCGGTGCAGCGATCCAGGTCGATGACCATTCCCCAGCGTGGCATGCTCGTCTCCTAACCTGCCGCCGGCGCGATCCGGACGCGCGCGGCGAGAACCGTGACGCCCGTCCACGGGTCGGGCCGAGCCGGTACCAGCGTCACCGGGTTGGCGCCCACGCCGCTCGCGAACCGCCCGTAGTGGCTGTGCCCGAGGCCACGCGGCATCGCCACGACGTCGAGCGGGACCACCGGCGCGAGGTGCGCCAGCGCCACCAGCGCGCCGGCCGGCGACTCGAGGCGGACGCGGTCGCCTTCGCCGATCCGCAGGCGCGCGGCGGTCTCGGGGTGGATCTCGACCCAGCTGTCCCATGCCAGGTCCTGGCGATGCCCCGTCATCTCGAGCATCAAGGGGGTCAGGGCCGTGCGTCCGGCCCACAAGGTGTTGGTGTCGAACAGCATGAGGCGGATCGGGAAAGCGTCCGCCGCGGTGCCCGCGGGGCCGTCTTCGCCCGTGGCCCCGGCGCGGCCGGTGTAGATCGCCGCGTCCGGCAGCGGCGATGCCGCCAGCCTCCGGACGTCGCGCAGCAGCGCGTCCGGCCAGAAGCTGAAGCGCTCGGTGCCGGGGCCGAGAAGCTCGGCCGGCGAGCGCTCGGAGCGCGGGAAGTCCACCCAGGCCCCCGATTGCCGCAGGCCGTCCCAGAACGCGGCGGGCGTCGCCGGACCCTCCGCCTTCCAGCCACGGGCCTCCATGAACTCCGCGACGCGTTCCTCGGCGGCTGCTCCCGTGAGCGTTCCCCGGCCGGCCGCGAAGAGCCCGCTCGCCGCCTCGGGCAGCCAGTCGGCATAGGAGCCGGCAGGAACGGCCGCCGCGGCCGGACCGCCGATGCGGCGGGCCAGCGCGAACCAGGCGTCGGCGAAGGACCGGCTCGCGTACAGGGGCGCGACCGCGGGCTGCTGCAGCCCGGCGCCGTCGAGCGGCAGGATGCGCGGCGACGGCAGCAGGTCCCAGGCTTCCAGGTAGCTGGTCTCGGGAAGGACCAGGTCCGCGTAATTCGCGGTCTCGTCCGGCACGCGCACCATCGCGACCAGCAGCTCCGTCTTGGCGAGCGCCTGCTCGACGCCGCTCTTCCCCGGCCAGTCGTGAAGCGGGTTGGCGCCGTGGACGAGCAGCACGCTCAGAGGGTAGGGCCGCCCCGCGGCGAGGTTCGTGACCAGGCTCGCGGGACTGTGCTCCACCGCGGCGAGCGTGGCCGTGCCCGCCCCGTCCACCCGCGCCGCTGCCAGCCCCAGGCGGGCGACGGCGTCGGGCTCGAGCGGGGCGGGCAGCGCCAGCGGCGTGTCCCCGCCGGCCACGTATCCGCCCGCCCGGCCCACCGCGCCGACCGCCAGGTTGAGCGCCACGACCGCCATGGCGGCCGCGAGGCCGTCCTCACCCTGCAGCACGGACGTTCCGGCGAGAGCGACCGGCGTCCGCGCCGACCCGAAGGCCCGCCCGAGCCGAAAGATCTCGCTGACCGGCACCCCGGTGCGGCGGCTGACCTCCTCGGGTGCGTACTGCCGCCGGACGAGCTCCTCGAATCCCCCTCGGTCCGTGGCCACGCTCCCGCCGCTCCCGCCAGGTCCGTAGAAGCCGGAGGTCCAGCGCTCGAGGAAGGAGTGGTCGACCAGGTCTTCCATGAGGAGGATGCGGATGAGACCGAGGGCCAGGGCCGCTTCCTGGCCCGGCCGGACGGCGAGCCGCAGATCGGCCCGCGCGGCGCTCGGCGACACGCGGGTCCCGACGTAGGCCAGGATGGCCGGGCGCGGCACCGCGGGCCCGCGCAGCCGCCCCCAGACCTTGCTCTGCCACACCGGGTGGCCGTCGGTCTCGAAGAGCTCGTGGCCGAAGCTCAGGATGAAGTCCGAGTTGGCCAGGTCGGCGGCGGGCACCCGCTCGGCGCCGGCGACGGCGGACCAGGCGACGCGCCAGGTCTCGTGGGTGCCGTCGACGACGAGATTCGGACTGCCGTAGGCGCGCAGCACGCGCTCGACCCAGAAGCGCGTCGGCGCCCCGCCGTCGCCCTCGAGCACGGCAAAGGCCTGGGGCCGCCCGTCGTGCCGCAGCTTGCGCAGCGGCGCCGCGATCTCCTCGAGCGCGTCCTCCCACGAGATCGCGGTCCAGCGCCCCGAGCCCCGCGGTCCGGCGCGGCGCATGGGCGTGCGCAGGCGGTCCGGATGCACGAGCTCCTGCAGGCCGGCCAGTCCGGCCGGGCACAAGCCGCCCGCGCTGACCGGGTGGGCGCGATTGCCCTGCAGACCCACGGGCAGCCCGTCGACGAGGCGGACGCGGATGCCGCACGTCGCCGGACAGAGGCGGCACAGGCTCGGCACCCAGGTCTCGACGCCGGCGCCGCGCGGAGCCCTCAGGGTTCCATCCTCCACCATCGCCCACAGCCGGTTCACGAACCAGCCGCCGCCCGCGGTCGCGGCGCCCGCGGCGGCCATGGCAGTGAAGAACTGGCGTCGGCTGAGCTCGGTCATGGCGTCCTCGGGGAGGGGATCAGCGATGGCAGTTCACGCAGTCCACGCCCGCGAACCGGCTGTGGCTCTCCTGGTGACAGTCGATGCAGGCCTTCATGCCGCTGCGTCCGCCGAAAGGGCTCGCCGCGGGCTCGAAGGGCGAGGTCCTCTGCGTGACGTCCCCATGGCAGGTGACGCAAGGGACCTTGCCCAGCGCCACGTGTCGCCGATGGGAGAAATAGACGTAGGGCTGCAGCGCGAAGACCGGCACCCAGGCGAGGCCGCGCCCGCTCTCGACCGCCAACCGGATCTTGGCCTTCTCCGGCGACTCGTAGAGCACGTCCTCGTGGCAGCGCCGGCAGACGGTGACCGCGGGGAGGCCCGCTCCCTGGCCGCTGGCCGCGCTGGCGTGACAGACCAGGCAGGACACGTTGTTGTAGGTGTGCAGCCGGTGGTTGAACGCGATGGGCTGGACCGCGGGTCGCGCGCAACTCGCGAAGACGGCCGCGGCCAACCCGAGCGCCGCCACCGCGACCGCCATCGCCATCGCCAGTCCGGCGCCGTCTCTTGGCATGCGCGGCCGACCCTTCGACCTGCTCGGGTGCAAGGTCGTCGCAGCCACTTCAGTGCTTTTCACTGGTCATGATCGTTTCGCGAAGCTTCCCCGAGGTCGGGCCGGCCCCGGGATACCCCACAGGGTGGGAGGTGATGCGCCCGCGGGTGGGAGGGCCCGCCACCTGCGGGGTGGGGGCGTGGGGTGGGCGGCGGCCCACCCGGCGGGGTGTTGGAACGCCGTGCCTGGGCCTCTACGCTGCGCGCATGAGCTTGGCTGCCGAGCCTCTCTCGCGCCGCGGTCATGGGATCGCCGCCGGCAGCGACCTGCTGCGGCCGGTCCCCTTCCGCACCGACCTGGTGCGCAAGTACGACGCGGCGGGGCCGCGCTACACCTCCTATCCGACGGCGCCGCAGTTCCACGCCGGCTTCGGCGCCGCCGACTTCGCCGGCCTGCTGCGGCGCGGCCGGGCCGCGGGCAAGCCACTGTCGCTGTACGTCCACATCCCCTTCTGCGCCACGCGATGCTTCTTCTGCGGCTGCAACGTCGCGATCGCCCGCGACCGCGGCCGCGGCACCCGCTATCTCGAGGATCTCGAGCACGAGATGGCCGCGGCCGCCGAGCTGGCCGGCGGCGGCGAGCGGGAGGTGGTGCAGGTGCACTGGGGCGGGGGCACGCCGACCTTCCTGGCCGCCGAGGACCTGGCGGCGCTGGCGGCGATGACGCGGCGCCACTTCCGCTGGGCGGCGGACTGCGAGTTCGGAGTCGAGATCGACCCCCGCGCCTGCTCGCCGGAGCAGCTCGACGCGCTGGCCGGCGCCGGCCTCAACCGCATCAGTGTCGGGGTCCAGGACCTCGATCCGGCGGTGCAGGGCGCGGTCAACCGTTTCCAGGGAGCGGAGCAGACCTGGGCGGTGGTGGAGGGTGCGCGGCGGCGAGGGGTGGCCTCGGTCAACGTCGACCTGATCTACGGTCTGCCGCGCCAGACGCGCGAGGGCCTGGCGGCGACCGTGCGCGAGGTCCTGCGCATGGCGCCCGACCGGGTGGCCGTCTTCAACTTCGGCTACCTGCCCGGCCGCTTCAAGCACCAGTCGGCGATCGATCCCGCGGACCTCCCGGATGCCGACGAGAAGCTGCGGCTGCTGGAGGAGACCTCGGCGACGCTCGCGGCGGCCGGCTACCTGTTCATCGGCATGGATCACTTCGCGCGCCCCGAGGACCCGCTCGCCCGGGCGCTGCGCGACCGCACGCTCACCCGCAACTTCCAGGGCTACTCGACCTGCGGCGACACGGATCTCGTCGCCTTCGGCGCCTCCTCGATCAGCAGCGTGGCGGGGGGCTACGCGCAGAACGCCCACGGCCTCGGCGATTACTCGGCGCGGGTGGCGCGCGAGCGGCTCGCCACGTGCCGCGGCCTGCTGCTCACCGCCGAGGATCGGCTGCGCCGAGACGTCATCATGCGGCTGATGTGTCACTCGCTGCTGCCCAAGCGGGAGATCGAGGCGGCGCACGGGCTCGATTTCGATGCTCACTTCGCGGCCGAGCTCGCCGCGCTGCAGCCCTTCGCTGCCGACGGCCTGGTGGAGCTGGGAGCCGAGGAGGTGGCGGTGACGCCGGCGGGGCGCCTGCTGGTGCGCAACCTGGCGATGGTCTTCGACGCCTATCTCGCCGCGCCCACGCCGCAGGCGTCGCCCGCGTCGCCCTCGCCGTCCTCCGGTGTGCGCTACTCCCGCACCGTCTGATCGCCCACCCGTCGGGGTGGGGATGGACGGAGCGCGGCCCCACTCGCCGACGCTTCCCGGAACCACCCGGTGGTAGGTCGAGGCCCAGCCTGGCAGCTGGCAATCTTCTCACCAGTCATCCGGTGTCCTGACGCGGCGCCGGCGCCACGGCCGACCTGGCGGCGCCGGCGCTTTACCGAGAGGGAGGAGACGATCCAATGGCTGAACGTGGAATGAGATCCCGGACGAGAAAAGCGGCGGTCGCCTTGCTTCTTCCAGTTCCTGTCACGGTGTTGCTGCTTGCCGCATTGAATCCGACCCGGGCCTCGGCGGTTCCCAGCTATGCGCGGCAGACGGGCCTGGCGTGCAGCGGCTGCCACTACGCGCCTCCGGAGCTCAACCCTGCCGGCCGCACCTTCAAGGTGCTCGGTTACGTCGATCGCGGGGCGGAGACCAAAGTCGTGCAGGCGGAAGGAGGAGGCAAGACGCATTCACCGCTCGAGCTTCTCGCGTCCTTGCCCCTCTCCGTCATGCTCGAGGCCTCCTATACCCAGGTCAAGTCACGCCTGCCGGCGACCCAGAATGGCAGCTTCGAGGTGCCTCAAGACGTGGCGCTCTTCCTGGCCGGGGCATGGACGAGCCACGTCGGCAGCTTCCTGCAAGTGACTTACGACACCCAGAAGGACCATTTGAGCATGGACAATACGGATATCCGTTACGCGAACAAGACGAAGATGGGGGGCAAGGAGCTGGTCTGGGGCCTCGACCTCAACAACAACCCGACCTTGGATGACCTGTGGAACGATACGCCGGCATGGGGCTTCCCGTGGGTGGCCAGCGATTTCGCGCCCAAGCCCGGTGCCACTCCCCTGATCAATGGTTCCTTGGCGCAGGACGTCGCGGGAGCCGGTGCCTACGCGCTGTGGAACGATCACCTCTACCTGGACGCAACGCTCTATCGCTCCCAGCACGTGGGCGCTCCTCAGCCGAACCCGGGGACCGGGTTTGGGATCAATATCCGAGGCGTTGCGCCGTACTGGCGCATCGCCTGGCAGGGATCCACGGACGAGACGCAGTTCGAGGTCGGCAGCTACGGAATGCACGTGAAGACCAGCCCCAACGACATCAGCGGCCCCGAGGACGTGTACACGGACTGGGCCCTGGACGCGCAAGTCGATCAGTCCTTCTTCAGGACGGACGTGCTGTCGCTGCGCGGCACGTACATCCGCGAGAGCTCCAACTTGGCGGCCAGCGCCGCGGCGGGCACGGCGCTGCCGGGCGGGCATCATCTGAGGACCGTCATGGCCAATGCCGAGTACCACTTCGGCACCCGCTACACGGCCACGCTCGCCTGGTTCGACACCCAGGGCACCGTCGATCCCACGCTGTACTCGCCGAGTCCATTGACCGGTAGTGCGAATGGCAACCCGGGAAGCTCCGGATACATCGTCAACGTCTCGTACTGGCCGTGGCAGAACCTGCAGGTCGCCGCCCAGTACACCGCCTTTACACGCTTCAATGGCGGCACGACCAACTACGATGGATCGGGCCGCAGCGCGAGCGCCAACAACACGCTCTACCTGGACCTGAAGTTCCTGTTCTGAGACGCACCTCGGCAATCGAGGAATCACCAGCTGAACACCATGCTGCGCTTCGCCCACCGAGCAGTTCGCTCACTGACGGAAAGGACAACGACATCATGAAACGGATCCGCTTCGCCCCGCTGGTCGCCGGCGCCGTCGTGCTGGCTGCGATGACCGCGACGTCGCTGCCGCTCGCGGCCGGCGACCTCCACGGCAAGGTCACGGCCAAGGGCGTGCGCGACAGCGCCGACGCCGTCGTGTACGTGGCCGCCATCCCGGGCAAGACCTTCCCGCCGCCCGCCGAGCACGCGAAGATGGACCAGGTCAACCTGGCCTTCCACCCCCACGTCGCCGCGGTGCTGGTCGGCACGACGGTCGACTTCCTCAACTCGGACGCCTTGCTGCACAACGTCTACTCGCCCGAGGCCTGCGCCGACAAGTTCAACCTCGGCACCTGGCCGAAGGGGCAGGTGCGCAGCTTCACCTTCAAGAAGGAGTGCGCGACCGTCCTGCTCTGCAAGGTCCACCCGGAGATGGAGGCTTTCGTGGTGGCCGTGCCCACGCCATTCTTCGCGGTGACCAAGGCGGACGGCTCCTATACCATCGCCGACGTGCCCGACGGCGCTTACACGGTCAAGGTCTGGCACCCGAAGCTCAAGGCGGCCCAGCGGGCGGTCAAGGTGGCGGGCCCCACCGCGGCGGACTTCGAGATCGTCCGCTGAGCGGCTGATGCGGCCATGGCCGCCGGTGCCAGCTGTGCGCGCGCGCCGGTTTCCAGGACACCCACGCCGATGCAAGGATCTGCCCACAGCTGGCGCCTGGCGACCCTCACGCTTGGCGGTCTCCTGGCCGGAGGCGCCGCCTGGCTCGCCGGGGCCGGCGGTGCGGCGCGCGCGGCCTGGGCGCTGACCACCGCGGCGATGCTGGTGCCGCTGGGGCTCGGGGTGGCGAAGAGCCTGCTGCGGCGCGAGGTGGGAGTGGACCTCATCGCGCTGCTGGCGATGGCGGGAGCGCTGGCCATCGGCGAATACCTCGCCGGCGCGGTGGTGGCGCTGATGCTCGCCGGCGGCCTGGCGCTGGAAGGCTTCGCCGGCGCCCGCGCCCGCGGCGAGCTCTCGGCGCTGCTCGGCCGGGTGCCGCGCACCGCCCACCGTTACCAGGACGGCGGCCTCGTCTCGCTGCCGGTCGCGGAGGTCGCCGCCGGCGACCGCCTGCTGGTAAAGCCGGGCGAGATCGTGCCGGTCGACGGGGTGGTGGCCGGTTCCGGAGCGGCCGCGGTGCTCGACGAATCGGCGCTCACCGGCGAGTCCCGCCCGGTCGAGCGCCTCGAAGGCGACGCGGTCAAGAGCGGCACGGTCAATGCCGGCGGCCCCTTCGACCTGCGCGCGGTGGCCACCGCCGCCGCCAGCACCTATGCCGCCATCGTCCGGCTGGTCGAGGAGGCGCAGGCGTCGAAGGCGCCCTTCGTGCGCCTCGCCGACCGCTACGCGCTCGTCTTCCTGCCTCTCACCCTCCTGGTCGCGGCCGCCGCCTGGATCGCCGGCGGCGGCCCGGTGCGGGCGCTGGCCGTGCTGGTGGTCGCGACGCCATGCCCGCTGATCCTCGCCGCTCCGGTGGCGCTGATCGCCGGCGTCTCTGCCTGCGCCCGGCGCGGGGTCATCGTCAAGGGCGGCGGCGCGCTCGAGGCGCTGGCGGTCGGGCGGGTGCTGCTGCTCGACAAGACCGGCACGCTGACCACCGGCGTGCCCGAACTGGCCGCGATCGAGAGGTTCGGCGGCCCGAGCGCCGACCAGCTGCTGCGCCTCGCCGCCTCGCTCGACCAGGTGTCGCCGCACGTCTTCGCGGCGGCGCTGGTGCGGGGAGCGCGCGAGCGCGGCCTCCAGCTCGCGTTCCCGGCCGCGGTCGAGGAGCACCTCGGCGCCGGGATCCGCGGCACGGTCGAGGGACGCCAGGTGGCTCTCGGCAAGCTCGACTGGATCGCGGCGGGGCGGCCGGTGCCGCCGCGGGCGCGCGAGGTCCGGCGGCGTGCCGCGCGCGAAGGCGCCTCCAACGTCTTCGTCGCCGTGGACGGCGCGGTGGCGGGGGCGCTGATCCTCCACGATCCGATCCGCGCCGACACGCCGGCCACCCTGCGCGCGCTGCGCCGCCAGGGCATCCAGCGGGTGGTGATGGTGACCGGCGACACCGCCGAGGTCGCCGAGACGGTGGCGGCGGCGATCGGCGCCGACCTGCTGCTCGCCGAGCGCACGCCCGAGGAGAAGGTGGCGGCGGTCAGGGCCGAGCACGCGCGCGGGCCGACCATCATGGTGGGCGACGGCGTCAACGACGCGCCGGCGCTGGCCGCGGCCGACCTCGGGGTGGCGATGGGCGCGCGGGGCGCCACCGCGTCGTCGCAGGCCGCCGACGTGGTGATCACCGTCGACCGGCTGGACCGGCTGGCCGAGGCGCTGGCGATCGCCCGGCGGGCCCGGCGTATCGCCCTCGAGAGCGTCCTCGCCGGGATGGGCCTCTCGCTGGTGGCGATGCTGGCCGCCGCCGCCGGCTACCTGCCGCCGGTCGCCGGCGCCTTGCTGCAGGAGGCCATCGACGTGGCGGTCATTCTCAACGCCCTGCGCGCCCTGGCGGCAGGCGGGGAAGGGGAGGCGAGGGTTGCTGCCAGCCCCACCGCCCCGGCGTTTGCCTCGGGTGCGCGGCGGGCGCTACATTGAAGAGCAGCCGATCCAGGCACGCTCACGCCCCCGGGGGGGACGCCATGACCACTCTGCCCACTCGCTACGACGAAGCCTATGCCCGCTCGATGCAGGACCCGGAAGGCTTCTGGGCCGAGGCGGCCCAGGAGATCCGCTGGACCCGGCCGTGGTCGCGGGTGCTCGACGACAGCCGCGCGCCCTTCTACCGCTGGTTCGCCGGCGCCGAGACCAACACCTGCTACAACGCGCTCGACCGCCACGTCGAGGAGGGGCGCGGCGCGCAGACGGCGCTGATCTACGACTCGCCGCTTGCGGGGACCCAGGCGACCTTCACCTTCGCCGAGCTGCGTGACGCCGCGGCGAGATGCGCCGGCGCCCTGCGCGCGCTCGGCGTCGGCAAGGGCGACCGGGTCATCATCTACATGCCGATGGTGCCGGAGGCGGTGATGGCGATGCTCGCCTGCGCGCGCATCGGCGCCATCCATTCGGTGGTCTTCGGCGGCTTCGCCTCGCCGGAGCTGGCGACGCGCATCGACGACGCCAAGCCGAAGCTGATCATCGCCGCCTCGTGCGGGCTCGAGCCCGGCAGGACGGTGCCCTACAAGACGCTGCTCGACGAGGCGATCCGGCTCGCCGAGAGCAAGCCGCGGCACTGCCTCATCCTGCAGCGGCCGATGCACGAGGCCGCCATGGCCGCCGGCCGCGACCGCGACTGGCACGAGGCGATGGCGGCGGCGCAGCCGGCGGACTGGGTGCCGGTGGCCGCCACCGACCCGCTCTACATCCTCTACACCTCGGGCACCACCGGCATCCCGAAGGGCGTGGTGCGCGACAACGGCGGCCACATGGTGGCGCTCAAATGGTCGATGAAGTACGTCTACGGCGTCGAGCCCGGCGAGGTCTACTGGGCCGCGTCCGACGTCGGCTGGGTCGTCGGCCACTCCTACATCGTCTACGCGCCGCTGCTGCACGGCTGCACCACGGTCCTCTACGAGGGCAAGCCGGTCGGCACTCCCGACCCCGGCGCGTTCTGGCGGGTGATCAGCCAGCACCGCGTGGCGGTGATGTTCACCGCGCCGACCGCCTTCCGCGCCATCAAGAAAGAAGACCCGAACGGCGACCACGTCAAGCGGCACGACCTCAGCCGCTTCCGCACGCTGTTCCTGGCTGGGGAGCGGGCCGACCCCGACACCCTGCACTGGGCGGAAGGCCACCTCGGCCGGCCGGTGCTCGACCACTGGTGGCAGACCGAGACCGCCTGGGCGATCGTCGCCAACTGCGTCGGCCTCGGCATGCTGCCGGTCAAGTACGGCTCGCCCACGAAGGCGGTGCCGGGCTATGACGTGCAGGTGGTGGACGACGACTGCCGGCCGGTCGCGCCGGGCACGATCGGCAACCTGGTGGTGAAGCTGCCGCTGCCGCCGGGCTGCCTGCCGACGCTGTGGAACAACGACGAGGGGTATGTGCAGTCGTACCTGCGCCAGTTCCCCGGTTACTACAAGACCGCCGACGCCGGCTTCAAGGACGAGGACGGCTACGTGTTCGTGATGAGCCGCACCGACGACATCATCAACGTCGCCGGCCACCGTCTCTCGACCGGCGGCCTGGAGGAGGTCCTGTCCGGCCATCCCGACGTCGCCGAGTGCGCGGTGATCGGCGTCGCCGACCCGGTGAAAGGCGAGGTCCCGCTCGGCTTCGTGGTGCTGAAGGCCGGGGTCACCCGGCCCGACGCCGAGATCGTCGCCGAGCTGGTGCAGCGCGTGCGCGAGCGCATCGGACCGGTGGCGTCGTTCAAGGTGGCGGTGGTGGTCAAGCGGCTGCCGAAGACCCGCTCGGGCAAGATCCTCCGCGGCACGATGAAGAAGATCGCCGACGGGGAGGAGTACCGGCTGCCGGCCACCATCGACGACCCGGCGATCCTGCCCGAGATCGCCGCCGCCCTTGGCGGAGTGAGCGAGCGGGCCACCAGGCCCTGAGGTGAGCAGCGCGCTCCCGGCGCCCGCATCGCGCCGGGGGCCAAGGCCATGTTCCGCATCCTTCCCGATGGCGAGCGCTTCGCCGAGTACGTGCTGCTGCGCCAGGGCGAGAGCGTGCTGCTGCGCACCGCCACCCCGGCGGACGTGCCGGCCGTCGAGTCGTTCATGGCGGGGGTGTCGCGCGAGAGCCTGCGCCGGCGCTTCATGGGCGGCGTGGCGAAGGTCGCGCGCTCCGCGATCGAGGAGCTGTGCGTGGCCGAGCCGCGCGAGCGGCTCTGCCTGCTGGCGATCGTCGGCCAGGACCGCGACGCCGAGGGTGCCCAGGTCGTGGGCGCCGGCAACTACATCGCGGCGCGCGTCGGCGGCAGCGCCGAGGTCGCCTTCCTGGTGGCCGACGCCTTCCAGGGCCGGGGCATCAGCACGCTGCTGCTGGAGCGGCTGGCCGGCATCGCAGCCGCGAGCGGCTTCATCGGCTTCGAGGCCGAAGTCCTCGCGGAGAACCGGGCGATGATCGACGTCTTCCGCGAGTCCGGCTTCGAGGTCCACCAGTCGGCGCTCGGCGGCGGCACCGTTCACGTGCAGTTCCCCGTGGACATGCCGGGTGCGGTGCGCGGACACGGGGAGCTGCGCGAGCGCATCGCCGCCGCCAACTCGTTGTTGCCGCTGCTCCGGCCGCGCACCGCGGCAGTGGTCGGCGCCTCGCGGGACCCGGCCGCCGCCGGCAGCATGATCTTCGCCGCCATCCTGCGTGGCAACTTCCGCGGCACCGTGTACCCGGTCAACCGCCGCGCCAGCGCGGTGCGGGGCGTGCGCGCATATGCCTCGGTGCGCGACCTGCCCGAGCCCCCGGAGCTGGTGGTGATCGCCGTGCCGGCGCCGGGCGTGCTCGAGGCGGCGGAGCAGGCGCTGCACGCCGGCGCCAGGGGCTTGCTGGTGGTGAGCGCGGGCTTTGCCGAGAGCGGCGGCGCCGGCGCCGCGCGCCAGCAGGCCCTGGTCGACCTGGTGCGCTCGCACGGCGCGCGCCTCATCGGACCGAACTGCCTCGGCCTGATGAACACGCGCCCGGACGTGAGCCTGAACGCCAGCCTGGCCGCCGCGCTCGCGCCGCGCGGCCGCATCGGCTTCTACTCGCACTCGGCGGCCCTCGGGCTGGCGATCCTGGAATACGCCGCGGAGCGCGGCCTGGGGTTCTCCACCTTCGTGTCGGCGGGCAACCGCGCCGACGTCTCCGGCAACGACCTGCTGCAGTTCTGGGAGGAGGACGCCGACACCGACGTCGCGCTGCTCTACCTCGAGACCTTCGGCAATCCGCGCCGCTTCGCCCGCATCGCGCGCCGCCTCTCGGGCCGCAAGCCGATTCTGTGCGTGAAGAGCGCGCGCAGCCGGGCGGGGAGCGACGCGGCGCGGGCGCACATCGGCGCCGCGGCGCAGAGCGACGCCAGCGTCGAGACGCTGTTCCGCCAGGCCGGCGTGATCCGCGCCGACACCCTCGAGGAGATGTTCGACGCCGCCATGCTGCTCGCGAACCAGCCGCTGCCGCACGGCGGCCGCACCGCCATCGTCAGCAACTCCGGCGGCGTGCTGACGATCTGCGCCGATGCCTGCGAGGGGCGCGGGCTCGGCGTCGCCGGGCCGCAGATGATCGACCTGGGGGTCCTCGCCCCGGTCCGGGCCTACGAGACCGCCGTGCAGCGGGCGATCGAGCACCCGGAGGTGGACGCGCTGATCGTCATCTTCGCCGGCGTCGGGAGGAGCGATCCACGGGCCGTGGGCCGGGCCATCCGCCGCGGCGTGCTGCGCGGCGAGCGCCGGGCCGGCGTGTCCAAGCCCGTCCTGCTCTGCCTCATGGGCGCGGCCGGGGCGTTGCGCTTCGGCACCGGCCGGGAAGCCCGCGGCCACGTGTTCCCGTCCTACCGCTTTCCCGAGTCGGCGGCGATGGCGCTGTCGCTGGCGGTGCAGTACGCGGCCTTCCGCCGGCAGCCGCCCGGGCGCCTGCCCTGGCACGACGACGTGGATGCGGCCGCCGCGCGGCGCGAGGTCGCCGCCGCGCTGGCCGCTGCCGCGGCGGCCGGCGATGCTGCTGGCGGTGCGGCTGGTGGTGGCGGGGAAGGTGGCGCCGGCGCCGGCGAGGACGCCGGCAAGACGATCTGGCTGGAAGGCGAGGCCGCGCGGCGCATCCTCGGCTGCTTCGGCATCGCGGCCGAGGAAGGAAGAGATGCGGTCCCGGGGCCGGCCTGGGAGGCAGCGAGCGACGGTCCTGGCGCCCAGCTCGAGGTGCGTTCGGACCCGAGCTTCGGTCCGTTGCTGCACCTCATCCCGGTAGGGAGGCCGGCGCTCGTGCGCATCACGCCGCTGACCGATCGCGACATCCGCGAGCTGGCGGCGGCGGCGGGCCTGCCGGTGGACTGCGGCATCGAGGAGCTGCTCGGACGCGTCTCTCGGCTCGTCGAGGAGCTGCCCTGGCTGTGGCGCATGACGGCCGAGATCCGCGGCGCGAGAGACGCCACCGGCGCCTGGCGCCCGGCGCTCGGGCCCGGCGCGCGGCTCGGGCTCGCTGCGGTGGTCCGGGGTTGAACCGCTAAGCGACGGTCGCGCTCTCGGTGGCGCCGACCACCGCCGAGAGGAAGAGCGGCGGCTCGACGATGGCGCGCTTCACCGCGCACTGGTCGACGGCGCGCAGGATGGCAGCGCGGTAGCGCACCGGGAAGCCCTCGGGCAGGCGCAGGTCGAGGCGGATCGCCCGCAGCCGCTTACGCTCGGGATCGGCTTCGGTGACCAGGGTGAGGCCGAGGCCCTCCGTCTCGATGCCGCGCTCCTGGCAGAAGCGCAGGGCATAGTAGCCCGCGCAGGCGCCTAGGGAGGCAAGGAAGAGATCGAAAGGTTCCGGCGCCTTGCCGGTGCCACCGTGCTCGCGGGTCTGGTCGGTCAAGATCGTGTGGCCCTTGAACCGAGCCGCGACCTGGACGCCGCCCGGGAACTCGATCTCGACGTTCATCGCGACTGGCCCGCCCCGGCGCTGGCCAGGGTGGACTCCTCGAGCTGGGGCGCGGGCGCCGGCGTCGCCCGCGCCACCCACTGCAATGGCGCGGCAACCGCTGTCGGGTGCGTGACCGCGGCCCGTCGCGGCGCGGCGGCGGCGAGGAGATCGAAGTACAGGCGCGCCAGCAGATCGTGGTGCGAGTAGCGGAACCCCTGGCGCCTGAGCTCGGCCTGGTCCTCGGCGCGCGGGCTATACCAGATCCCGAGCTCGCCATCCACCGCGACCAGGCCGAGAACCTCCCGGCCCTGGCGTACGACGGCATACTGGCCCCGGAGCCCGGGAGGAGCCTTCTCGCCCGCGACTCGCTGGAAGCGCTGGCTCAGGAAGCGGGTCTGCTTGGGTGTGCCGGGCGAGCGCCGAGTGCTGGGTGCGATCATTCCATGTCTCCTTCGACCTGGTTGGTACGACTCGTCATTGATCAGGGTACCTCTCCGTCCTGGCCGGGCGCGCCGCCTGGCAGGGCAGGCCGAGCTGCGTCGGAGGAGGAGGGGAAACCCTACCCTCCCCACCCGTCGAGGTGGGTGAGCCGAGGCGAGCCCCAGCGTCCGATGGGAGCTCGATCAATCGGGCTGCGCGGACGGCGGCGGGTCCCCGGCCGCCTGCCGCGCCAGGGTCTCGAGCCAGACCTGGTGGCCGCGGTGCATCCGGTTCGGCATCGCCAGGCTGCCGAGGCGGGCTGCCCAGCCACGCTGCGTCTCTTCGGTGAGCACGTGGCAACCGTCGCCGGCCGGGCGCAGCAGCCACGTGTGGTAGGCCCGCACGCCGATGCCCCGCGCCGTCCAGGCCAGCCGTTCGCAGGGCACGAACTCCGCGACCGTCGAGTCGATCGGCACGCCGAAAGTCCACCAGCGGAAGCGCGACCCCGGCGCCAGGTCGGGGCGCGGACCGTTGACGATGCGCACGCGGTGGGAGTTGGGATACCAGCGCGGCCAGACCTCGGCCCGGACCAGCCAAGCCCAGACCGCCGCGGGAGGCGCCGGCATGCGGAGCTCGTTGTGTACGTGGATCGGGGTGCGGCTCGGGTGATAGTCCTCCGGCCAGCGGATCGCTCCCTCTCGAGTCACTCGAACAGTATAGATGGCTGCGGTCGACGACCCGCTACCGCTCCGCTCGCGACGAAAGCGGCCGCCGCCTTCCCTCCGATCAGCGGCGGCCGAGATGCCTCTCCATCCTTCACTGCACCGCGGCGGCGCCAGCAGTCGCCGCCCCGCGGGCCATCCTCAGGGCGTCACGGTGAGGTAGTTCTCGACCGCCGACACGCCGGGCGCCGCCCAGGCCGCTCGCCCCGCCTCCTCCTTCGCCAGCCACGAATGGACGCGGCCGTTGAGCACCACCTTGCCCTCGCCGGTCGACACCTCGATGTCGTTGGCGTCGAGCTCGGCGCTGCGGTGGAGGGCCCGCTTGATCTCGGACCTGATCTCCTTCGAGCTGATGAGCGGCTTGATCTCGATCCGATTGATCACGCCCTTCACCCCCGGCAGGAACATCACCGCGTCCTCGGCGATCTCCTTCTCGAATCCCCAGCCGACGGTGCCGGTGAGCGTCAGCCAACCATGCTCCGCGGTGACCTGGAGCTTCTTGGCCGGGACCATCACGTTCGCCGCCAGGGCGTTCAGGGCGGCATGCGCGATGTCGGTGTCCGAACGGACCATCGAGGATCCGAGCTTGACCTCGATCTCCTCGGCGGTTCCCTTCACTCCCTTCACCCGCTTGACGGCCTTCTCGCAGGCAACCTTCTCGGCGTAGCTGGCGACCGTGCCCATGAGCGTCACGACGCCGTCCGTGACGTTGACCGCGATCTTCTCGGCATTGACGGCCGGGTCCCACTTGAGCTCCTCGGCCACCCTGTCCTGCAGCGTGAGGTCATCCATGACGTCCTCCTTGTCCGTCGAGCTGCCCGATCCACTCGCGCGACCCGCGCCGCGAGCACGACAGGCTCGCGGCGTCAAACGGGCCCTCGTGGCCGGGACTAGCCGACGTTGATGGTGTGGGCCTCGGGCTTGACCGGGGCCGGGATCGGGACCTTGACCTCGAGCACGCCGTCCTTGTAGGCGGCGGCGATGAGCTTGGGGTCCGCCTCGAAGGGGAGCGCCAGGCGGCGATAGAAGCTGCCGTAGCAGCACTCGTTGCGGTAGAAGTCCTTCTCCTTGGTCTGCTTCTCGACCTTCCGCTCGCCGCGCAGCACCAGGTCGCCTTCCTCGATCGTGACCTTGATGTTCTCCTTGGCGAGACCGGGCAGGTCCGCCTTGACGATCAGCTCGCCCTCCTTCTCGAAGGCGTCGATGGTCGGGGTCCAGACCGTCAACGTCTTGCCGGTCGCCCGCAGATTGCGGCTGAAGGGCTCGAACAGCATCTGGAACGGCCGCTCGAACAGCTCCTGGAAGGGCCGCCCCCACAGCTCATCCAGCTCGTTGCGCAGGTTCGCCAGCATGCCGGCGTTCTCGAAGAGCTCGCCCTCGAGCTTCTGGTCCTTGTTCACCGGTGCAGGGTGGGTCGTGGTGGTTGTCATATCGACTTCCTCCATTGCGCCAGGCCCCTAAAATGGGGCCTCGTGTTCACGGACCACGGTAGCGGAGAGCCCGCGCGCGGCACGCCACCCCGCCGCGCGGTCCGCCGCACGCGGCCGGGTGGCATCGCCAGCCACCCCTCCGGGCGAGCCGCGAGCCGGTCAGGGTTGCGCTGCCGCGTGCCGGAGCATCTCTCCGGCCCGCGCCTGGGCTTCCGTCCTGACTTGGCGCAACGAGATGCGGCGGATCAACGCGATGCCGGGAGAGAACAGCGACCAGTAGCGCCGGAAGCGCGCGCGTGCGGCCGGGTCGGTGGTCGCGGCGCGCGTCTCCGTGCGGGCGATGGATGCGTCCGCGCCGAGCGGATCGGCCCGCAGGGTCCAGGCGATCTTCACCCAGCCGGGCTCGCGGAAGGCCGCGAACTCCTCCGGCGGCAGGGCGCGGAAGACGACGTCGGCCTGCCATGGCTGGGTGACCGCACCGCAGACGATCTCGCGGTCCGGGACCTCCGCCAGCACGCTCCAGCCGAGGTCCTTCATGAGGGTCACCAGCCCGCGCGGGCGCGGCGCCACGTCGGGGTGGCTGCCGAGGATCACCTCGCGGCTCTTGAAGATGCCGCGGACGATCGCCGACCGGGTGAGGTCCAGCTCGCACGCCGCCGCGAAGGTGACCGCCGCCGGTGCCGCCACCCGCGCCTGGTGGCGCTCCACCACCTCGTAGCGGGGCAGGAAGCGGTCGAGCAACGCGTCGCCGCCCTCGTCCTCCGCCAGGTGCGTGACATGGCCGTAGCGGCACCAGCTCACGGCGGCGACCAGTGCATAGGACAACCCGGCCAGGCCGGCGGCACCCGCGAGCCGATGGCCGGCCGCACGCAGGTACGACGCCGCACCACGAGCGCCTCGCCCGCATGGAGAACGCCGTCGGCGCACGCCTCAGGCGGCCGCGGCGCCTGCCTCGGTCGGGGGCGTGCAGGCGGCGGGCTCTGCGCCGGCGGACGTTGCCGCGGCGGCGAGCGGAGGGATCACCAGCACGCTGGTGCGGCAGGCCCGCACGACGGCCTCAGCGACGCTGCCGAGCAGGAAGCGCTCGAAGCCGCTGAGTCCGTGGGTTCCCATGACGACCAGGTCCGGGCCGTTGGCGGCGATGTGATTCAGGATCTCCTCGCGCGGTCCGCCGAAGCGGGCCCGCCGCACCACCTGCCGGCCTGCGCAGCCGGCGGCGGCGAGAAAGTCGCCGAGCCGCTCCGCGCCGGCGCGCTTGGCCCCGTCGAGATCGAAGTGCGGCACGAACCCCTCGTAGCCGGCGGGTGCCACGACGTGCAACGCCTCGACGGTGATGGCCTTGCGTCCACCACACCACCGATCGAGCAGTGCCAGGCAGCGCGTCACGACCTCTCCCGAGATCGGCGACAGATCCACCGGCAGCAGCACCTTGTGCGGCGGCATCGGCAGCGCGCCGCGCAGCACCACCACCGGGCACCGGGCCTTGCGCACCATCCGGCTGGCCGTCGATCCGAAGAGGTGCGCGGCGAAGGAGTCGGCGGCGCCCACGACGATCAGGTCCGCCGCCTCGCGCCGCGCCACCTCGCCGAGCACGCGGTGCGCCGGTCCTTGCTCGACGTGCTGGACGAGCGGTCCGGCGCCGCCGAGCCGCAGTCGCTCGATCTGGTCGTTCATCCGCGTGCGGGCCACCGGCTCGAGCTCCTGCCATCCGGGCGCGGCCTGGAAGACCAGCGGCGAGAACGGCGCCCCGGTGACCGCCACCGTCGGGACCTCGAAGGCATGCACCAGGTGGATGGTGGCGCCCATCGCCCGCGCGATCTCGGCGCCGGTGGCGACGACCTGATCGCTCGCCTCGCCGAGGGTCGTTCCGATCACGACCGTAGGTGACTTTGCGTTCATGGTTCGTTCCTCCTTCGTATCCATTTCGAGGCTAACGCCCGCCGCGGCCACCGGCGCCACCCGCGCGGGTGGCGTCCGCGGACGTACCGAGGTAGGAACGCTTGCAAGCCGGGAGAACAGGTCCCGGTGAGCGGGCGGGAGTCTGGCCGGTCAGCGGCGGAGCGCCGCGAGGTCGTCCCAGAGCGGCGTCTCGGCGGCCAGCGCCGCGGCGAGCCAGGCGTCGTGGCGATAGACGTCGGGGCGGAACTCGAGGGTGCCGTCGCGGTCGACCCAGGCGGTCTTGTAGAGGATGTGCACGGGCAGCGGCCGACGCAGCGGGATCGTGACCGTCCGGCCGCTGGCAAGCCCTGCCTCGACGGCCTGAGGCGTCCAATGCGGATCGCCGTCCAGCAGGTAGGCAGCCAGCGCGGCGGGCTTCTCGAGGCGGATGCAGCCGTGGCTGAAGTCGCGCTCGGAGCGGGCGAAGAGGCGGCCGGTCGGGGTGTCGTGAAGGTAGACGTCGAACTGGTTGGGAAAGACGAACTTGTAGCGGCCCAGGGCGTTGTCGGCGCCCGGCGGCTGGACGAGCCGGTACGGCGAGCCGCGCTTGCCGAGCTGGCGGATCCCGGCCTCGCCGAGGTCGCCCTGGGTCACCTCGCCGCCGCCAGCGCGGCGCCGGATCACGTAGCCCTTGCGGCGCAGGTAGCCGGGATCGCGCAGGAGCTCGGGCGCGATCTCGCCGGCGGCGATGGAGTCGGGGATGTTCCAGGGCGGGTTGAGCACGACCTGGGTCAGCAGATCGCTGAACACCGGCGTCTTGCGGTGCGCCTTGCCGACGATCACCCTCATCCTCAGGACCACGTTCCCGTCCTCGATCACGAGGAGCTCGAAGTCGGGGATGTTGACGAGGACGTAGCGGCTGCCGAGATCGCCCGTCCAGCGCCAGCGCTCCAGGTTGAGCTCGATCTGGCGGATGCGGTCCGTGATGGACACGTCGAGGGCGGCAAGGGTGGCCGCGTCCACCACCGGGGAGGTTGCCGCCGCGCCGGTTGCCGCCTTGCCGGTCGTCGGCGGCCAGCCGCCGCGCGCGGCGAGGTTGCGGTAGCCTGCCAGGGCCTGGCGAAGCCGCGCATAGCCCGCCGCCTGCGGCGCCATCGCGGCCAGGACGCCGGCCACGTCCTCACCCGGTCCCAGCGCGCGCTCGAGCGCCCCGGCCAGGTCCGCGCGCGCCGGCTCGGCGTACCAGCCCACGTGCACCATCTCGGGCGGCTGGATGCGGCCGATGGCCAGGTGGGCGGCCGTGGCCAGGAACGTGTAGCTGAGCGCGAGCTCGAGGTCGGCCTCGGCCGCGAGACGGTCGGCGGGTGCGCCTGCCGAGCTCAGTGCCGCGATCTCCTGGCGAAGCTCTTGCGTCGGATAGAGGCGAGGCTCGAGGCCGTCGGCGGCCACCGCATCGAGGGCCCCGAGCAGCCGCTGCGCGGCCGGCCGCAGCGTGCCGCGGTCCCACCAGGCGGGCAGGTAGCCTCGGGCCGCATAGAAGGTGCGCATGGCGCTCCAGGCCTGTGCCCGCTCGCCGTGGAGGCGCACTGCCGGCGGCACCGGGGCCCTTTCCAGCCTGGTGCGTAGGACCTGGGAGACGGGATCGGCGGGGAGCATCGCCGGCGCCGCTGCCTGGCTGCCCTGGCTCCCGGCGGGTGCGGATGCCGCCGGCAGCGAGAGCGCCGGCAGCGGCAGCGGGAGCAGCGGTAGTGCGGTCAGCGACAGTGCCAGCAGCCGGCTGGCCGCCAACCTCCATGGCGGCCACCCGCGCTTGGAGACGCTCGATTCCCATGCCTTCCGCCGTGCGCTCCGCCAAGGCTCCCGGTCCATGAGTCCATCCTCCTCTTCTTGACGCTACACGCCGCGGCCGGCGGGCTCCCACCTGCCTGCGGGTGGTTTCCCGCACGTACCCGGGCGGGCCGCGCAGTGAGCCCGCAGGCGGAGACACCACCCCCGGGGGTAGGCTCCGGCGTCCACCCACCGGCGGCGGTCCGCCACCCACTCGGGTGTCGCGGGCCGATCCTGGGGCTCCTAGAGTTCGCCAAGGAGAAGTGGATGCATGCAGCCATGACCGAGCCCCGCCCGCGCCCGCAGCCGCTCCAAGACGGCGTCTCGCTGTCGTGCGAGCCGGCGGGAGCCAGCTGGGGCAACCTCTCCGGTGCCGAGCGCGTCCTGCGCCTGCTGGTGGGCGTCGCCATGCTGGCCGGGGGCTGGTCCGGCGCGGTGACCGGCATCGAGGGCGTCGCGCTGCAGGTCTTCGGCTGGGTGCCGCTGATCACCGGCGTGGCGGGCTGGTGCCCGTTCTACGCCGTGATCGGCTTCTCCAGCCGGCGTCGCCGCACGCCGGCCGCCGACCCTGGCGAGTGTCCGGGATGCCGCCTTCCCGGGGACGGGAAGGGCTGATCGCGCCGAGCGCCGCACCCCTATGCACCGACACGGCGCCGAGGCGCCGAACCCTTCACTATCGCCGCGCGGCGCGGTCACGCTAGACTTTCGCCCGTGAAATCGAAGGACTTGGACGGCCCGGCCGGTGTGCCCGTCTCGCCTGGCTCGCCCGCCGCCATCCAGCTCGGGAGTCCGGCACTCGGAGTTCTGACGTTGACGCTCGGCCGGCTCCGCGTCCTGGCCGTCCTTGCCGCTCTCGCCCTCATCCTGGTGCTCGAGTACGTGCGCCACCTGGTGTCGCCGTACCTGGTCTCCTGGAAAGGCCTGGCGCTGATGAACGCCGCGGTGTTCGTCGGCGTCGTCTTCCTGCTCGGGGCGATGTTCTCCATCATCGGCCGCATGCAGCGGCGTCTCGAGCGCCAGAACCGCGAGCTGCTCGCCCTGCACACCGCCGCCCTGGACATCTACCGCGAGCTGGCGCTCGAGGCCGTGCTGCAGAAGGTGGTGGACCAGGCGCGCCAGCTGGTCGGGGCGCGCTACGGCGCGCTGTCGGTGGTCAAGGAGCAGAACCGCATCGAGAGCTTCACCACCTCGGGCATCAGCGACGCCGAGCGGGCCCGCATCGGGCCGCCGCCCGAGGGCCGCGGCCTGCTCGGCGTGGTCCTGCACGAAGGGCAGCGGTTGCGCTCGAGCGACCTCTCGCGCGATCCGCGCTCGGTCGGCTTTCCGCCCAATCACCCGCCCATGCGCTCGCTGGTCGCTGTCCCGATCCTCTGCCAGGGACCCTTCCGCGGCAACCTCTACCTTGCCGAGAAGCTCGGCGAGGAAGGCTTCTCGGTCGACGACGAGGCGACCCTGGTGCGCTTCGCCACCAAGGCCGCCATCGCCATCGACCATGCCTACCTGCACCAGCAGCTGGCGTCGCTCGCCGTGGCCCAGGAACGGCTGCGCATCGCGCACGAGATGCACGACGGGCTCGCCCAGGTGCTCGGCTACGTCAACACCAAGGCGCAGGCGGTGCGCGAGTACCTGCGCGCCGGCCGCGCCGAGGAGGCGTCGCGCCAGCTCGATCAGCTGGCGGCGGCGGCGCGCGAGGTCTACGGCGACGTGCGCGAATCGATCATCGGCCTGCGCAGCGTCAGCGCCGCAGGCGCGGATTGGCGGCTGGTCGAAGCCCTCGGCGAGTACGTCGCGTCCTGGCAGGGCCAGAGCGGGGTCGCCTGCCGGCTGCGCGTCGACGGCAGCCTGCGCTTCCCGCCGGGGATCGAGCTGCAGCTGCTGCGCATCGTCCAAGAGGCGCTCGCCAACGTGCGCAAGCACGCGCAGGCACGCCATGTCGAGGTCGACCTGGAGGTGCGCGACGGCACCCTGCTGCTGACCGTTGCCGACGACGGCGTCGGCTTCAACCCCGGCGAGCTGCGCCGCTCCGAGTTCCCGCGCTTCGGCCTTTCCACCATGCGGGAGCGGGCCGAGAGCATCGGCGGGCGCTTCGAGATAGGCTCTGCGCCGAGCGGCGGCACGCGGATCAGCCTCGAGCTGCCGGTCGCGGCCGCGCGGCCGTCTGTGGCTGCGGCATCCGCCGCCGGGCCGGTCTGACGGCTGGGCTTGGCAGAAGTGCCCCTCGCCGTAGGGCAAGGCGTCGGTTGCCAGGCAGTGAGGATGAGCTCAAGGAGAAGACGATGAAGATCTTGATCGCCGACGATCACGCGCTCTTTCGCGACAGCCTGCGCAGCTTGCTGGAGGCCCACGGTCTCGAGGTCGTCGGGGAGGCGAAGAACGGGCGCGAAGCCTATGAGCTGGCGCGGCGGCTGAACCCCGACGTCGTGCTCATGGACCTCTCCATGCCCGAGGTGGACGGCCTGGCCGCCACCCGGCTGATCAGCGCCGAGCTGCCGGCGGTCAAGGTGGTGGTCCTGACCGCCTCGGACGACGACGCCAAGCTCTTCGAGGCCATCAAGTCGGGAGCCCAGGGCTACCTGCTGAAGAACCTCGACTCCGAGGACTTCTTCGCCCTGCTCGAGCGCACCGAGCGTGGCGAGCCAGCACTGACGCCGGCGATCGCCCGCAAGCTGCTCGAGGAGTTCGCCCGCCCGCCGAAGGCGGCGGCGGCGCCGGCGGTGAACGACCCCGACCCGCTGACCGAGCGCGAGCGCCAGATCCTCGAGCTGCTGGTCGAGGGGGTGACCTCCAATCGCAAGCTCGCCAAGCACCTCGGGGTGAGCGAGAACACGGTCAAGTTCCACGTCCGCCACGTGCTCGACAAGCTCCACCTGCACAACCGCGCCCAGGTCGTGGGCTTCGCCCTCCGCCACGGCCTGGTCGAGAAGCACGACGAGGGTTGAACGAGGAGGACGAGGAGGTGGCTTGCCATGCCCGCTGTCGAGCCTGGTTCGCCGGCTGAGCCTGAGGAGGACGGACCCCTGGACGTTCAGGGCGGTCCCCTGGATGCTCAGGGCGGTCCCCTGGACCTGGGCCATCCGAAGGGGACGCTCGCCATCGTCGCCGTGTACGCGCTGCTGTTCGCGCTCGGCTGGCTGGCGCTCTACTGGTGGGTGTTCGTGCCGCGCGGGACGCCGCATCCCTGAGCGAGGAGGCCGCGATGAAGGTCGAGCTCTACGAGCGTATCTGGATGGCCCTCGCGGCGGTGATGATCGCCGGCTTCCTGGCGGTCATGATCTCCTCCTCGGTCGCGCATGCCATCCACCCGCCCAGCCACGTCGAGACCATCGATCCCGCGCAGGTGGCCACCGATCCCGATTTCTCGCGGCCGCGCGTCGAGGTGCGGCCGGACGGCTCGGCGCTGGTCGTCGGCACGGCGGAGATGTTCGCCTTCAAGCCCGAGACCGTGCGGGTACCCAGGGGCAGGCCGGTGACGTTCCGGCTGACCAGCCCGGACGTGATCCACGGCTACCAGGTCGTCGGGACGAATGCCAACGCCATGATCCTGCCGGGCTACGTGACCCAGTTCACCGTCGTGTTCCCGCGCGCCGGCGAGTACCTGGTGGCGTGCAACGAGTACTGCGGCCTGGCCCATCACCTGATGCAGGGGAAGGTCATCGTGGAGGAGGTACGGCGATGAGCGACGCGGCGACGAGCGGGGCCGGCGGGACGACGATGCCGGGCGGCGCGGCGGCAAGCTCGGCCGGCTCGACGGCCGGGGCATCCGTCGAGGAGCGAGCGGCGGCCGCGGCGCGCCGCCACCGCCTGGAGGTCTACCACTTCGCGGTGGCGGTGGCCGCCTTCGGGCTGGCCTCGGTGATGGGAGTGATGCAGAGCCTGACGCGGACGGGCGTCCACGTGCCCTTCCAGAATGAAGCGGTCTACTACATGTCGATGACGGCGCACGGCGTGCTGATGGCGATCGTCTTCACGACCTTCTTCATCATGGGGCTCGGCTACGTGCTGCTGCGCGAGACGCTCGGCCGGATCGAGCTCGAGGGGCTGGCCTGGGCCTCGTGGTGGGTCGCGGTGATCGGTACGGCGATGACCGGGGTGGCGATCGCCTCCGGCACCAGCACGGTGCTCTACACCTTCTACCCGCCGCTCGAGGCGCACTGGTCCTTCTACCTCGGCGCCACCCTGGTGGTCGTGGGCTCGTGGGGCTTCTGCGCGGTGGTGATCGCCTCCTACCGCGCGTTCCGCAAGGCCAACCCGGGGCGGCCGGTGCCGCTGGCGGTGCACGGCATCCTCACCACGGTCATCATCTGGCTGCTCGCCACCACCGGCCTGGCGGTCGAGGACCTGACGATGCTGCTGCCCTGGTCCCTCGGCCTGGTACAGAAGATCGACCCTCTGATCGCCCGCACCTGGTTCTGGTGGTTCGGTCATCCGCTGGTCTACTTCTGGCTGCTGCCGGCCTACGTGATCTGGTACACCGTCCTGCCGCGCGTCGCCGGCGGCCGCCTGTTCTCCGACCAGATCGCGCGCGCCGTCTTCGTCATGTTCATCCTCTTCTCGACCCCGGTCGGGTTCCATCACCAGTTCGGCGATCCCGGCATCGGGGCGGGCTGGAAGCTGGCCCACTCCGTCGCCACCTACATCATCATCTTCCCCAGCCTGGTGACCGCCTTCGCCGTCATCGCCTCGCTCGAGACGGCCGGGCGGATCAAGGGCGCCCGCGGGCTCTTCGACTGGCTGGGCAAGCTCCCCTGGGCCGACCCGCTGTTCGCGAGCGTCGCGCTCGCCATGTTGACCTTCGCCATCGGCGGCTTCGGCGGCGCCATCAACGCCGCCTACGCGATGAACGGGATGGTCCACAACACCGCCTTCATCCAGGGCCACTTCCACCTCACCGTCGGCACCGCGGTCGCGCTGACCTTCCTCGGCGCCTGCTACTGGCTGCTGCCGCGGCTGCTGGGCCGCGAGCTCAGGTTCCGCCGGCTCGCGCAAGCCCAGCCCTACCTCTGGTTCGCCGGCATGATGATGTTCTCGCTGACCAATCACGTCACCGGCCTCCAGGGGATGCCGCGCCGGTTGTTCGCCGTGGACTACCAGGGCGCCGCGGTGGCCCGCCAATGGCAGGGGCTGACCGAGCTGTCCGCCGCCGGCGGGGTGGTGCTCTTCCTGAGCTCGCTCTGCTTCCTGGCGGTGGTGGTCGCGACCGCCTTCTGGGGCCGCCGCATCGCGCCGCCGCCGATCGAGCTGGCGGTGCCGCTGTCAGCACCGACGACGACGCGCGGCGTCTGGGACCGCTTCGGCCTCTGGTCTATCGTCGCCGTGGTGCTGATCGCGGCCGCCTACGCTTACCCGATCTACCACCTCTACGCCATGCATCGGTTCGGCAGCGTCGGCTACCAGCCGTTCTAGCCCGCTCCGGGCACGACCGCGCCACCGCCTGCCATGAGGGGAGGCCTCCCTGGCTTCGCGCGGCGGGGAGACTCGCCGCGCCTCGGGGCGGGGGCGATCCCGCCCCTTGGCGTGGGGCCGGCCGCCTGATCGGGTGTGGCAGCGTCCGCGGACCGCGGCTAGGGTGGGCCGCATGACACCCGACGCGCTGCTCAAGCTCGATCTCTACTGCCGCGGCCTGCGGCTGGACGACAGCTGCCTGGTCGAGGAGGACGGCGGGCGGCGCGTGCTGCGCACCCGCGCCGGCCTGGGCAGCGGCCTGGAGCTGATCCTCCCCGGCGGACTGTGGACCAACGCGCCGGTCGCCGAGCCGTTCGCGCGGCAGTCGCCGTACCTGCTGCGGCGGCAGGAAGGCCGCTATCTGCTGGAGCGGGACGGCCGGCCGGTCGCGTTCGTGCGGCTCTCGCCGCGCCCGGCCTGGTACGACGCGACGACCGCGACCGGCAAGCCGATGACCCGCATCGGCACCCTGCAGGGGACCTACCTCGGCATCTACCAGGCGAAGGTGTGCGAGTACTGGACCGCCAAGCCGAAGATCAACTGCAAGTTCTGCTCGGTCGGCCTCAACCTCGGCGTCGACGAGGCCGGCGAGAAGTCGATCGACGAGGTGCTCGAGGTGGTGCGCGCGGCGCGCGACGAGTCGGGCATCACCTATGTCGACTTCAACACCGGCCACTACGAAGGCGACACCTACCTCGACCTCCTGGAGCCCTACATCCTGCGCATCAAGCAGGAGCTGGGGCTGCTCGTCGGGGTGCAGACGCCGCCGCACCACGATCTGCGGCGCTACGACGGGCTGCGGGAGATGGGGGTCAACCGGGTCTCCTTCTGCTTCGAGGTCTTCGACCGCCGGATCTTCCACGAGCTCTGCCCGGGCAAGGATGCGGCCTACGGGCTCGACCGCTACCTCGAGGCGATCCGCTACTGCGCCGCGCTCGCCGGCAAGGGCCCGCGGCGCGAGCCGTGGGTCACCAACGGCGAGATCATCGCCGGCCTCGAGCCGCCCGAGTCGTCGATCGCGGCCATCGACTGGATCGCCTCGGTCGGGGCCATCCCGACGGTGTGCGTCTTCCGCCCGCTGACCGGCACCGACCTCGAGCACCTGCCGCCGCCGCGCACCGAGGACCTGGTGCCGGTCTTCCGCCGGCTCTACGAGGCGTCGATGGAACATCGCCTGCCGATTGGCTGCGCGCCCAACGTGCACGTCTCCCTGGTCCTGCTGCCCGAGGAGTGCGCCTCGCTGTCCGGCCGCCGCTTCCGCCGGCAGCGGGCGCGCCTCGCGGCCCTGCGCATGGCGTTCGGCCTCGACTTCAGGCGCCGCCTGGCGCGGCTCGATGCGCGGCGGCGCGGTCTGCCCGGGTGGGCGGCAGCCGGGCCACCCCGCGACGTGCCCGCGGCCACCCCGGCGGGTCGCGCGGCGCCATCGGCCCGCCGCTAGTGTGTCGTCGTCGGAGGACGCGAGGCCGAAGAAGAGGAGCGGACCATGAAGCCCGAGACCCCGATCGTGATCATCGCCACCTCGCTGACCAAGGCGTCGGACCAGATCGTGCGCAGCGGCGTGCGCATTGCCCGCGCCGCGGGCGCCAGGATCCATCTCGTCCATGCCTATGACCTGACGATGCTCTACAGCGGCGCGGCCATGGGAGGCGGCGTCTACCTGCCGGAGCTGCTCGAGCAGGAGAGCGCCGGCCACTTGCTGTGCCTGCAGGACCAGGCCTGGCGGCTCGGCATCCAGCGCGAGGAGCTGGCGGGTCTGACCGCGCTCGAAGGCGCGCCGCACCGGGTGCTGGTGGAGACCGCCGCCGCCGCCGGCGCCAGCCTGATCGTGATGGGTGCGGCGGAGAGCTGGGGCAGCCTGTCCAAGCTGCTGGGCTCGACCGCGGACCGCGTGGTGCGCGCCGCGACCTGCCCGGTGCTGGCCATGCGCGGCGAGCTCGAGCTGCCGCCGCGCCGGGTGCTGATCGCCGTCGACCTCTCGCCGGCCTCGGGCGAGGCCATGCGGCGCGGCCTGCGAGTGCTGGCGGCGATCGGCGCCAGTCCCGAGGGGCGCCCGCGCACCGCGATCGAGGCGCTCTACGTGGCGGAGACCCCGCTGCTCGAGGCCGTGCTCCCGACGGTGGACCCGCGGCAGGTCGAGGCAGACGCCGGCAAGGAGCTCGAGCGCTTCATCGCGGCACACCTCCCGGAGCCGCGCTGGCACGTCAGCGGGCGAGTGCGCTGTGCCGGGGCGGCCGACCGCGAGATCCTCGGCCGCTGCGCCGAGGCGGCGCCGGACCTGGTGGTGCTCGGCACCCACGGCCGGAGCGGCTTCGAGCGCTTCCTCATCGGCAGCGTGGCCGAGTCGGTGATGCGCCACGCGCAGGGCAGCGTGCTGATCATCCCGCCCCGGGCCGCGGCTGGCGCGGCCGGCCTGGGTGCCGCGCGGGCGCCGGAGCCGGTGGCGGCGGCAGCGGGCTGAGGACAGCTATCTATTCCAGGCGGACCGAGGCAATAGCCCGCTCCTTTTCCGGCGGACGAGATAGATCACGAGCCCGAGGACGTTGGTGGTGACGATGAGCCCGGAGATCTTGGCCGCGAACAGCACGCGGCTCTCGACCTCGACCAGCGGGACGATCGACACCGTGACATAGAGCAGCGTCATCAAGAGGCCGGAGAGGGCGCAGGCGCGCAGGAGCGCCGGCGGCCGCGGCTCGACGCCTCGCAGGCCGCAGAGCGGGATCGCGAACATCGCCAGGTAGGGCAGCGCATAGAAGACGCCGGAGGCGTTCCACAGCAGCTGGAAAGCCTCCTGCTTGCCGACCCCGATCAGCCCGACGAGGCTCAGCACCAGGGTGACGGCGCCGACAAACAGGATCGAGTTGACCGGCGTCCGGAAGCGGGCGTGGAGCCGGGTGAAGCCCTCGGGGAGCAGCCGGTCCCAGCCCGCGACCATCGGCAGCCGCGAGTTGCCCGCGAAGATGACGCTCGATTGCGCGACCCGGATGCACAGCAGCGCAAGGATCGCCAGCGGCGCGACCGGGGCCGCGACGCGCAGCGCCCCGAAGCCCTCGCTCAGCACCTGCGGGATGGGTGCGATCAGGTCGATCTGGCCGTGCGGCACGAGCGCCAGCACCGAGCTCGTGCCGAGGATGAACATCGCGGCGATGACCGGCGCGGCGAGCGCCACCGAGCGGGTGATGGTGCGCACCGGATCGCGGCATTCCCCGGCGTGGATCGCCACGTACTCGAAGCCGCCGAGCGCCCCGAAGCCCAGCTTGCCGAACAGGTTCAGCGTCATCAGCGACACCGCCGGCGCTGCGGTGCGCAAGGGGTGGTATGCGGCCAGGAAGCCGTGCGCCACGTTGAGCCAGGGGAGCGCCACGATGGCGAGGAAGGTCAGGAGCATCAACGCGCCGCCCGCCTTGTGCAACCACTTGCCGGCGCCGAGGCCGATGGTCGTCAACAGCACCAGGGCGGCGATCATCGCCAGGTTGACGGCGCCGATGAACGCCTTGTTCGCGGTCAGACCCTCGACGCCCGGCCCCAGGACGTAGCGGAGGTACTGGGTGACCTGGAGCCCGATCTCCGAGATGTTCAAGATCGCGAACAGCCAGAGGTTCCACGCCACGAGGAAGCCGAGCAGCTCGCTGCCGCCGAGCTTCGCCCACTGGTAGAGGCCGCCCTCGAGCGGCATGAGCCGGTTGAGCCAGGTCACCACCAGCGCCGACGGGACGTAGAAGAACAGCATCGCGCCGAGCCACAGCACGACGTGCGAGGGCCCCTGCTTCGCGGCGACGCCGATCCAGGGCAGGCCGACGATGAACAGCACCTGGGTGAGCGCCAGGTCGACGAGGCCGAGCTCCTTCTTGAACGCGCCGCTCCGCGCCTCGACGCGGCGCTCCTCGCGTTGCAGATCGCGGGGCTGTGGATCGAGGGGGGTCAAGGGAAGCCGGATGCAACCTGGTCGCTCGGCGGTGAGACGCCGAGATCGCCAATCGCTAGGGGCAGGCCGTGAAGGCGGAGGTGTCCTGAACCGGCAGGGCGGCGGTGCCATCCGGATTGGTGTAGACCCTCTGCATTCCGGTCGTCGTGTCGGTCACGGTGACCGTGAGGCCGACGTTGCTGCCCGCCGACGCGAAGAACCACTGCTTGCCGTTGGTGCCGCAGCCGTCGATCACCTTGACCAGCATCTCCGGGTTATCGGCCGAGAAGAACCAGAACGCTCCGCCGTGCACGATGCCGGCCGGCGCCAGCGGCACTGCGTGCCCAATGCCGGCAAGACCGCCTGCCTGCGCCGTGCGGTAGGCGACCTGGATCTGGAAGCGGCGGTCGCCGGGCTGGCCGTCGATGCAGAGGACCGCATCGCTCGGAGTGCAGGAGGCGGGTGGAGTCGCGGCCGGAGCCGTGAGCCCAGGCGCGAGGTGCCGCGGCGGCGCCACGTCGCCCGCGGGTGCGGTCGCGCCACGGGGGTCTGGTTTCGGGGCGCCGGTGGCGTTGCCCGAGCAGGCGAAGGCGGACGTGTCCTGGACGGGAAGGGCGGCAGTCCCGTCACGATTGGTGTAGGTCCTGGCCGCGCCGGTCACCGTGTCGACGACCGTGAGCGCGAGGCCGACGTTGGTTCCCGCCGAGGCAAAAACCCAGATGTGACCGTTGACGGCGCAGGCGGGAAGGACCTTGACCAGCATCTCCGGATTGTCGGGCGAGAAGAACCAGAATGCGCCGCCGCGGCGGAAGCCCAGGGTCGAGAGCGGCACGACGTGCCCGCTGCCGTTGCGCTCGCCGCCCTCCGTGGTCTGGTACGTGACGTCAATCTGGAACCGCCGGTCTTCCGGCTGATCGTCGATGCATAGGGTGGTGTTGTTCAGCGCACAGGTAGGAGCCGACTGCGCCGGGACCGCGAAGGCGCCGATGAGGGTGCCGGCGATGAACCAGAGCCTGCGGTCGGGGCCGGCCAGGAGGTCTCCGACGTCCGGGAAATCAAACCAGGTGAAGGTCCCGCCCGGCGACAGGCGGCCAAGGACCGGCAAGTACCCCGCGCGATTGATCGCGTTGCGCGCCGTCAGCCACAGGTTCCCGTCGGGCCCGACCACCAGCCCGGTGATGCCGTAACCCTCGAAGTACGGAAAGCCGGTCGGGAACTCGGTGATCGTGCCCGCGGTCGTGATCCGGCCGATCTTCATCGCCGACGCCTCGGCAAACCACAGAGCGCCGTCGGGTCCCGTGACGATCTTGGTCAACCCGGCACGCGGCGTTGGCACCGGGATCTCCGTCACCTTTCCGGCCGTGGTGATGCGACCGATCCGGTTGGATCCCGGTTCCGTGTACCAGATCGCTCCGTCCAGACCGGAGGTGATGCTGGGCTCGACGCCGAGAAACGGCGGCGGCACGTCGTCGGCGGGGAGCGGAAACGAGGTGAGCGACCCGGAGGTGGTGAGCCGCCCGATCCCGGGATTCAACGTGGAGTAATCCAAGAACCACAGGGCGCCGTCTGGGCCGGCGGTGATCGGGACCGGACCAGAATTGGGGGTGAGCGCGAACGTCGTGACCGCCCCGCCGGTGGAGAACCTGTCGATCCTCGACTGCACGACGTCGGTGATCCAGACGCCGCCGTCGGGTCCTCCGGCGATGCCGGCCGGGAAGCACTGTTGGGGGCAGTCCGGGATCGGGAACTCCGTCACCACCCCTGCAGTGGTGATCCGGCCGACCTGGTCGCCGATGGTGCCCGGTGAGAGCGGGAGGGCGGTGAACCAGACGGCGTCGTCAGGACCTGCGGCCAGAGAGAGCGCAAAGGCCTTTCCGGTGGACGACGCAGGGCCGATTGTCGGCCTTGGGAACAGCAGCCGCATGCTGAGCGGCACGGTGTGCGCCTGGCCGCCGCCGCCGCTCAGCGTCAGCGGAACGAAGCCCGTGGCGGCAGTCTTCGCGGTGGTGATGAGCAGCGAGGAGGAGCCGGCGCCGCTCAAGGTCGGGGGGGCGAACGCGGCCGTCACCCCGGGCGGCAAGGCGGCGATCGACAGCGTGACCGGCGATGCGAAACCGTCGAAGGAAGCGAGCTTGATCTGCACCTGCACCGACTCGCCGGGCGCCAGCGACAGGTCGCTCGGCGTCGCCGCCAGCGCGAAGTCGGGGGTGGGCGGGGCGCTCCAGTGCGCGGCAAGCGCCGCGGCGTCGACCGACCCGAGCCCCGTCACCAGATCGTAGCCCACCCCCGCAAGCGCGCCGGGAACGCCCGGCACGCTGTTGTCGCCGTCCGTGATGTCATGAAACACCGCCGGTCCCGCGCTCCCGTACTGGCTCCTGGCGAGCTGGTAGAGGGCGGGATTCACATTGCCTTGCGGCCCCCCGGCCTGCTGCACGACCAGGGCCATGAGCCCGGCAAACGCCGGCGCCGCGGCAGAGGTGCCGGCGACCGCGAACAGACCCTGCGCCACGGCGGAGTGGCCGACGACCACAAGATAGGCGTCGTGGCCCGCGGCTGCCAGCGCCACGTCAGGGACGTCGCGCCGGCCATCCGGCGGGACGCCGGGTGCGTCCTGCCAGGACGGCTTCGCGTACACAGCGCTCGCGCCCCCCCCCGATGCCCCGATGCCCGGCTCGTTCCAGGCCTGCTCCGGGATATAGGAGAGTGCGGACGCCTGGGTCGTCGGGTCGGGCGTGGGGGCCCAGTACCGGGCTGGCGGGTCGTCGGCGAACTGTGTGCCGCCGACACAGACGTCATAGGGCGTCGAACAGGTGTGGTTGACGGTGGGCTGGTCGGCGCAGAGCGAGATCCCCGAATCGCCGGAGGCGACAAGGGCCGTGATCCCCTCGGCCGCCGCCTGCGCCCACAGGCTGTTGTCGAAGGCGAACGTGGAGGCCGTTTCCTCCGCCTCGCACCCGCCGAAGCTCTCGCTGACGATCGGCGCCACCGCGTGGTCGACGATGTAGGCCGCCGACAGATCGACGCCGTCGGAGGGAAAGGTCGAGGCGGAGACCACAAAATTGATCGTCGCCTGCGGCGCGACCGCACCCGACCATTGCACGTCGAGATCGGCTTCCACCTCCTCCCCTCCGCCGAGATCACCCGGCGCCGGGCCGTTGTGGATGATTACCGGATCCATGGCAGGAAGCCCGAAGAAGCTCCGGAAGTAGCGCACGTCGGCGAGCTGGAGGTCGCTGCGCCCGACGATCGCGATGGCGCTGCCGGCGCCGGTGGTGCCGGACTGGTACAGGGGTTTGACGTCATAGATGGTGGCGAAATCGGCGGGCGCCAGGTAGTGCTTGCCGCCCGCTTCGGCCGCCGGCAATGTGATCGGGAGGGCCGGGGGGTGGAGCGGCCGACGGGGGAAATCGTGCAGCGACACGATCCCCTTGACGAGCCCGACGAGCTCCCGAGGAATCGACGGATCCGCCGCGTTGGCGTGATGGACTCGCCCCGCCACCCGATAGTCGCGGATCGGCGTCGCGAAAGCCTTGCTCACCTGCAAGGTCGTGCCGCTGAACTCGATCCAGCCACGCCCGCGCGCGGCCTCGCCCACGATGAAGCCCTGCACCCGGAGCCAGCCGACCACCGTCGCGAGCCCCTGGTCGCTGATCCCGAAGCGGCGGCCGAATTCCTCGGGCGTCAGCCAGCGGTGGTAGCGCTCGGAAGCGGGCTCCTGTTGGGCGTCGAGCAAGCGGCGCAGCTCCTCGCCGGCCCCCGGCCGCTGCTCGAGCAGGAGCAGGACGCGCCGCATCGCCAGGTCCGGGTCCGTGGGGCCGATCTCGAGCTCGGGGCGGGCCATGGAATGGACGTTCCCCTGGAACGTGACCCGCCCCTCAGCCCGCGGCGGCGCGGGCAGGCCCGCGGCGGCAAGCGGCAGTGGGCCGAGTGCGCCCGCGAAGACAGTTGCCAGCACGACAGAGAACTGCGCCGATCTCATACCAAGCAAGTCTATTGATCATCGGCCCTCAAATCCACTGGACACCCGCTTCGCCCGTGGGGACTCGCGCGGCGCCTGACGAGCCAGGCGAAGAGGCCCACCAGCACGGCGCCCGCCGCGAGCAATCTGCCGGCGTGGAGGAAGGGGTCGAGACACTCGGCCGCGACCAGCCGCCAGCGGCCGGCGGCGCCCAGCGGGCCACGCGCGAGGACGTCCCAGCGCTCGACCTGGCGCCGCAGCGCCTCGTCTTGCCAGGCGAAGGCCCGCCGGGCGCTCTCCGCTTCGCGGCGCAACGAGGGGTCCTGCGCTCGCAGGCGCTCCTGCCAGCCGGCGAGCAGCGAGATGTCTCCGCGGTAGCGGTAATACTCCTCGGGCACCTGGTGCGTCACGTGTCCCACCCGAGACCCGGGGAGCGGCGGCTGGTGGGCGGCCACCGGGTCGGTCAAGCCGAACGGATCCAGGAGCTCCACCTCGGGTCCGGCCAGGTAGCCGACCAGGCCAAGGATCTGCCACCGCAGGGCCACCGGTCCGTTCCGCCGCGCATAGTCGTGCAGATCGCGGCCCAGCGCGCCCCAGGCCGCCCGTTCGCGGAGACGCCCCAGGTTCGGGCCCCAGTATGCACGCTCGTTGACGATGCCGGTCGGGAGGATCTCCCTCTCCTCGCCGTAATGCCGCATCCGCACCACCCAGGCGCAGGCCGCGACGAGCAGGATCGCCGTGGCACCGATCCAGGCTGCCCGGCGCGAGCACCTCGATCCGGCCACCGCGAGGCCGACGAGCAGCGTTCCTACCAGCGGCAGATGGATCAGGCGGCCGCGCATGAAGTCGCCGCCGATCGCGGCGACGTAGAGCAGGTGGAGGAGGAGGCCGAACTGAAGGACCAGCAGCGCCATGCCGCGCGGGTCGGCGCGCGATCGCCAGAGCGCGACGCTGGAGACGCCGAGCAGCGCCAGGCAGGCGGCCGCCTGAACCGGCTCGAAACGCGCGTAGTCCTCGAGATACGCCCAGCCCTGGCGGAGGGTGTCGGGCGATCCGGGCGAGACGAGCTTGGCGTACATCGTGTTGGGCACCGGAGAGCCGTAGTAGACGACCGCGAACAGCTCCCAGGCGGCGAGGGGCAGCATCCCGGCGAGCATGGGCCGCCAGGCGGCGCGGCCGTGGCGAGCGAGGAGCAGGGCCAGGCAGGGACCCACCAGGAAGAGATGATCGGGCCGGTTCAGGAGCAACGCCGAGCTCACGAGAGAAGCCGCCAGCACGTCGCCCGCGTCGCCCACGTCGCCCACGTCGTCGCCGCCGGCTCGCAGCGACCGCAGCAGCAGCACCAGGAGCAGGGCGCTCAGGGAGCTCTCCAAGCCCGAGGTCTGGAACGACAGGAAGGCGTCGGAGGTGCAGAGCAGCGCCAGCCACGCCACGAACGTCGCGAGCGAGCCGCTCTCCTCGACGAGGAGTCTGCCGCCCAGCCATAGCAGCGCCGCCGTGGCGATCACGCCCAGCCCTGTGGCATAGCCGGCGATCCCGTCCCCGAAGAGCGCGCCCGGCAGCAGCAGCAGGAACCAGAGCGGATGGGTGAAGCCCTGCACCCGCTCGCCGACGTTGAACCGCGGGCCCCAGCCGTGGATGACGTTCTGGGCGACGCGAAACGTGATGAAGGCGTCGTCGCAGAGCCAGGCCGTCGTGGCGACGCCGATGGCGCCGATGGCTGCACCGGTCCCGAGGATGATGGCGTGTCGCTTCCCTACCCGCACCCTACTCGAAGTACCCGGTGACGTCCACGATCACCTGCACGCTGGGCGACTGGCCTCCGATCGACGAGTAGATCCGCAACGTGCCGTCGCCGGCGGCGGACAGCCCGCTCACCACGTTGTTGGAGCGGGTCTGGTTGGCGGCGAAGTCGAGGGTGCTGGTCCCCGGCGTCGTGCCGTCGGCGTGGACGGTGAGGAAGCCCTGGTTCGTCGCCTGGGTGACGGTCACGTTGAGCGACACGGCCTTGGCGGTGATCGGCACGCCGCAACCGGGGGCGATCTTGACCACCCGGTCCTCGAAGCCGAAGGGGGGTCCCTGGCCGGCATTGCGCGTGTCGAGGACGCGGCACGGCTGCACGGCGAAGAAGCAGAGATGGCCACCGGTCAGCGAGCAGGGCGGCGGCGGGCAGGTGCCCGGCTGCAGGGCGTGCGTCACCTGGAAGTCGTCGATATGCCAGCCGTCGACGCCGACGTTGGCGTCGTTCTGGAAGCGGAAACGGAAGCGGCAGCTGACACCGGCCAGCGCGCCGATGTTCAGGACCACCTGGTCCATCTGCGGGTACGACGCGTTGCTCCCCTGCCAGGACGGTTCGCCGCTGGTGGTGCTGTTGTAGCCGCCCGACACGAAGGTCGCGCCGGCCGCGGTGATCTCCCGCCAGGTCGCGCCGCCGTCGGTCGAAACCTCGAGCGAGCCGCCGTCGTTGCCGGTGGCCGCGGTCTCGGTCGAATAGGCATGCCAGAAGCTCAGCTGGCTGCTGTTCGAGACCCCCATCACCGGCGAGATCAGGCGGTCGTCCTTGTTGCCGTTCTGAGATTCGCTGGAGTACCAGTCCGTGGTCGGGCTGTGGGCGCTGGCGTCGGGGCTCCTGAGCTCCCAGTTGATCGAGCCGGCGCCGGGATTGACCGGCGTCTGCACCGTCCAGCCCGGGGCGCCCGACTCGAAGTTGTCGAAGAAGGTGGAGTCGACCAGGCACAGGATGTCGAAGCAGGCCTGCGCCGTGGAGCTCAGCGGCGTGATGCCGGCAGGCGGCGCGTCGGTGACGGTGTAGTCCACGCAGCAGCGGCCGGTCAGGTCGTGGTTGGGCGTGAAGGACAGCTTGTTGCCGGCGATCGACGCGGCGCCGCAGCTGAGCGGGCCGACGCCGGTCAGCGTGATCGGATCGCCGTCGGGGTCGTAGTCGTTGGCCAGCACGTCCGCCGTGATCGTGTTGTTGCGCGCCACGCTGAAGGAATCGGGCATGGCCACCGGCGGGTGGTTGACGTTCGGCATGACGGTGATGAAAACGTGAGCGGTGGCCGTGTTGCCGTGGCCGTCGTCGTCCTGGTAGGTCAACGTGTCGGCGCCGGTGAAGTTCTGGGCGGGCGTGTAGAGGACCTGTTGATCGCTGGTCACCGACGCCGTGCCGTTGGCCGGCGGGGTGACGATGGACACGCTCAGCGTGTCGCCGTCGGGATCGGAATCGTTGCCGAGCACGTCGATCTTCAGCGAGCCGTTCTCGCGCACCGTGACCACGTCGTCGACCGCGACCGGCGGGCTGTTGAAGGCACAGCTCCCGACCACGCCGTAACTGCCGTACGTGGTGGTGACGCTCAGGCTGCCGGTGGGCTGCGTGGTGTTGTCGATCGCAGCGGTCGAGCGCATGGTCTGGGTGCCGCTGCCGTCGAAGGTGCGGGCGTAGATGCCGCCCAGGATGTCGTGCAGCTGGGGATTGCCCACCGCGCTCTTCGGCACGTTGATCACGATGCTGCCGTCCGCCAGGTGATCGCCGGTGGTGGTCGCGATCATGTGCGGGATGGGGTTGGCCACGACGAGGCCGATGACCCCGAGCTCCACCGAGCCGTACTCGAACGTCACCACCGGCGGGTTGCTGTTGTCCGTGCTCATGCCGGCGTAGTAGACGCCGTTGAAGATCACCGGGGCGGCAGGCGGCCCGGGGTAGGACCAGATGATGCGCCACTGCCGCGTCGGGGTCGTGGGATGCGACATGTCGGCGTTGACCTTCATGGTGAAGACCAGGTTGGAGCCGTCGCCGGGCTCGGCGACCGAGACGGACAGGATGTCGAGGTCGGCGTTGGCGGGAGCGCCGACCTGGCTGCCCGCGGGATCCGTGAGCACCTGGACACCGGGAGTGGTGCAGGGATCGAGGGTCAGGTCGGCCGGCTGCACCTTGCTCGCGTTGCGGCCGCAGGCGGCGGTCTCGCCGGCGGAGTTGACCGCGCTGACGCTGTAGAAGTAGGTGCCGGTCTGCGTCGCGGTCGTATCGACGTAGCCGCGCACCGAGGGCGGGAGCGTCGCGAGCTGGCTGTCGGAGCCGGTCGCGCCGGTGCGGCGGTAGACGGTGTAGCCGGTGATCGGCGCGCCGCCGGTCGCGGGCGCCACCCATTCGAGATGCACGCCGGCGGCGTCGCGCCGGGCGGTGGTCAGGGTGGCGGCGCCCGGGGCGACGGGCTCCACCGGATCGCGGGCGGCGAAGAGGCGCTTGCCGCTGGTCTGCCGGAGGAGCGTGGCCTGGTCGCGGTAGTCGTTGCCGTGGGCGCTCGGCGGAGCGTCCTTGCACTGCTGGGAGGTGCAGCCGTCCGCGAACACGGCCACCACGCGCCCGAACTTGTCGACGTTGATGTCGTTGAAGTCGAGCAGGTTGCGGCAGACGTTGGCGCCGCCGCCGTTCCAGATGCAGGTGCGCTGCACCGGGTCGTCGGGGGTCGCGTCGACGACGGTCCAGTCGGCGCCCTTGTCGAAGGTATGGGCGACGTAGAAATGCCAGACGCCGTTGAAGTCGCTGCCCTGGTAGGCGCCGGCGGTCGGAGTGCCCAGGAAGCCGAAGGCGGCGCGGTCGTCGTCGCCCGCCACCACCTCGGCGAACTCGCAGTTCTTGATCCCGAAGGGCGTGCCGACGTCGGTGCTCGCCGACCAGGTGATCGCGGGGGTCGGCGAGGTGGTGAGCTTGCCGACCGCGATCTTGGGAGACCCGCCGCCGTCGCAGTAGCCGAAGTAGATCGTGCCGGCGGCGCCGATCCAGACCGAGGGGTCGGAGGTGCCCGTCGTGCTGTCGGGGATCTTGGCGAGGCTCCAGGTGGCGCCGTTGTTGGTCGAGAAGAAGAGCCCCTGCTGGCCGCCGCAGCTCGCGTTCGGCACGTAGGTGGAGCCGTCCACCGGCGAGACCTTGACGTGCCCGTGCAGGCCGCCGCACGCCATGCCGGTGTCGATCGGGACCGCCGGGCCCCAGGTCGTGGCGCCGTCCGAGCTCAGGGCGCAGGCCGCCGCGGGCAGCTGCGAGCAGTAGTAGAAGGCGTTCGCGTAACCGGTGCCGACGAGCGGCGGCGCGAACGGACCGCCGCCCAGGGTCTCGTGGTCGACGCCCGAGTTGACCGCGCTGCCGCCGGCGGGCGTCCAGGTGTTGCCGTCGTCGTCGGTCGTCGAGGACTCGTTGCGGCCGGTGAGCAGGAGCAGCATCGCCGCGATCGTGCGGTTGGTCTGGTGATCGGTGAAGAGGATGGGATCGCTGTCCTGGTGCGAGGTGGGGGCCGACTTGTCCTCCCACGTGGTCGTGGAATACGCCGGGCACATCTGCGCGCCGGTCGCCGGATCGTCGTCGAACGTGATGCGCAGGGTCTGAACGTCGGATTGGACCATGATCTTGCCGGTCGCCCAGTCGACGCCCACCGACGGCTCACCGGCGCTGACGCCGTACCCGATGTTCGCCTTGCCCTGGTTGATCTGCGCCTGGGTCGGGGTGTAGCTCTGGTACGAGGGCACGCCGGGGGCGGGAGTGCCCGCGGTGACCGCAGCCCAGGCCGGGGCGCCGAGCATCCACCCGAGGACCGGGAGAGCGGAGAGCATCCAGATCGTCGCGGAATGGAGGAGTCGGCGCATGGCGATGTCTCCTTGCTCGAGCGGCAACACCGACCTCGTGGCCGGGTCAGGCCACAGGATAGGCCGCGGCGGCAACCCCGCGCATGAGGGGAATTCCTCAAGCGGGGAGGGGGAGAACGCCCACCGCGGCCGCCGGCGCCGGCGCGCGCTCTCCTCGCTAGTGGGCCGCCGGCGGCCGCGGCGGCCGCGGCGGACGGGTCTGCAGACGTGCGAGCGCGGCGCGCGCCAGCGCCTCTGCCCGGCGCGACCGGTCCGCGGCGTCGCCGGGTCCGCCCACGCTGAGGCGCAGGAAGGCGTCCGGCGCCAGCACGTAGAGAGAGACGTTGCCCGGGCCGCCGGCGAGCCAGGCCTCCTCGCCGAGACCGGCGACCGGGGTCAGGGCAGCCCTGGGCTCCTGTTCTCCGCGGTCACGCTCGCCCTCGGAGCCCTGTCCCTGGCGCTCCTGGGGGTGGAGCAGGCGCTTCCAGCGCTCGCGCAGCTCGCGGCGTTGCGGGCCGCCGCGGCCGGCACGGGTCAAGGTGAGGCTCACCGAGCTCGAGAAGGGCTCGACCCGGAAGAAGCACTGCGTGCCGGCGACCGCGTCCGTCGCCCCGGCGGACTCGGCGGCATCGCCCGAGGCGATCGCCTCCCGGAGCGACCCGCCTTGCACCCGCTCGACGTCGGCCGCGGTCAACAGCCTGCAGGCGTCGAGCGGCGGTCCGCCGGCGCGGGCGGTCCCGGCGCGGGCGGTCCCGGCGAAGGCGGTCCCGGCGAGGGCGGTCCCGGTGCAGGCGAGGCCGGCGAAAGAGAAGGCGAGGATCGCCCGGCCGAGGGCGAGGTCAGGCGTCGGCATGACGGCGATCCTGGACACAAGAAGCGTGCCATCCGCATTCGTCTATAAATCTAATTTCGTCTCTATCCTTGCGGACGTCAGGAATCGAGCCGCATGCGCGCGAGCAGATCGCGGAACCGCGACTCGCCTCGCAGCCCGTCGAGCCGCGGGTGCACCTTGAGCCACACCAGGCCCCCATCGCGCTCGGCGTGGGCCCTTTCCAGCCAGTCGAGCGCGCGGTCATGGTCGCCGGTGACCGCGTAGTAGGAGGCGATGCCGAAGGGCGAGACGAACTGTCTCTGCGCCAGCGCGAACAGGGCTTCCATCACGGCGCGCGCATCGTCCTGCCGCCCCGCGCGCGCGTAGAGGATCGCGAGGCCGGTCGAAGGACCCGGCCGGCCATCGGGGCCGGCGGTCCCGCGCACGAACTCCTCGACCGCTTCGTCGGTCCGTCCCACGTGCTCCAGCGAGCGCGCGAGATCGGTATGTGCCGCGCCGAAGGTCGGGTCCAGCTCGAGGCCTTTGCGGTAGGCCGCCACCGAGCGATCGAAGCGGCGCGCAAAGAACAGGGTGTCGCCCACCACCGTGTGGGTGAGCAGATCGAGCGGATCGAGCTCGTGCGCCCGCTGGGCCTCGGCGATGGCCTCCTCGTGGCGCCCCAGCCCCGACAGCAACAGCGCGTACCGGCTGCGCCCGAAGGCATCGCCCGGATTGAGCTCGACAGCCCGCAGGCACTCGCGCTCGGCGCCCGGCCAATCCCAGTCGAAGAGGCGATGGATCCAGCCGAGGGACGTGTGGAGCTCGCCCAGGGAGTCGTCGAGCGCCAGCCCGCGCTCGGCCGCCTTGCGCCCCAGGGAGTAGCCTTCGCGGGGCGGGAGGATGTGGTGGTTCGCGAGCATGATGTAGCTGTCGGCGAGCCCGGCGTAGGCCACCGCGTAGTTGGGATCGAACGCGAGCGCCTCCTCGTACCGCAGGATCGCTTCTTTCACCGATTCGGCGGTGAATCGGTTCCACAAGAACAGCCCCTGGAGATAGGCAACGTGCGCCGCGGGATTCACTGCTCCCTTCGCTCGCAGGCGGGCCCGCTCCTCGGGCGTGACCTGGATGCGGATCTCGTCGGCGATGGCGTGCGCCACCTCGCTCTGCAGCGCGAGGATGTCGCTGAGACTGCGGTCGTAGCTCTTCGCCCACAGGCTGCGGTCGCTCGCCACGTCCACCAGCTGCACCGTGATGCGCACCCGGTCGCCGACCCGCAGCACCGAGCCCTCGACCACGCCATCCACGTTCAGCTCGCGCGCGATCTGGGACAGCGCCGGGTGGGTCCCCTTGAAGCGCATCGCCGAGGTGCGGGAGATGACCCGCAGCGCGGCGATCTGTGCGAGGTCGGCGATCAGCGCGTCGGTCATCCCGTCGGAGAAGAACTCCTGGGCCGGGTCGCCCGAGCGATTCTCGAACGGCAGCACGACCAGCGACCGGATGGTCGTTGCCGGTCCGGGATCGAGGCGGACCGCCGCCGCGAGAGAGACGGACCGGGTCGGCGCTTCTCGAGGGTCGTCCGAGGCGTCGCCGCGCAGCGCACGAAGCAGGGCTGCCGCGTCCGAAAAGCGGCGTGGCGCCGCCTTCTCGAGGCAGCGCGCCACGACCGCCTCGAGCTCGGCGGAGAGGCCCGGGCGGAGGGTGCGCAAGAGAGGCGCGGGCTCGTGCGCGATCTGGTAGAGCAGCGGGAGCAGGTCGTTGGCAGTGAAGGGGCGCCTGCCGGTCGTCATCTCGAAGAGCAGCGCGCCCAGCGCGTAGAGATCGGAGCGGGCGTCCACGTGGCCGTCTCGCACTTGCTCGGGAGACATGTAGGGCGGGGTGCCGACCAGGGCGGAGGCGCCGCTGACGCCGGCCGACTGCGTGAGAGCCTCGGGTCCGGGCATGAAGCGGGCGAGGCCGAAGTCGAGCACCTTGGCGCGCCCGCGCGGCGTGATGACGACGTTCCCGGGCTTCAGGTCGCGATGGACGATGCCCTGCTCGTGCGCCGACTCGAGCGCCGCGGTGACGTCGAGCGCGATGGCGCGCGCCCGGGTCTCGGGGAGCGGGCCGTTGGCGAGCATGCGCGCCAACGATTCGCCGGGCACGAACTCGAGCACCAGGAAGTCGACTCCCCGGTCGTGGTCGAAATCGAACAGTGTCGCGATGTTGGGGTGGAGGAGCCGCGACAAGGCGCGCGCCTCGAGCCGCAGCCGGCGCTTCGAGGGCTCGTCGAAGAGCGCGTCCTGCTTCAGCACCTTGAGCGCCACGTCGCGCTCGAGTCGCGGGTCCTCGGCGCGGAACACCACACCCATGCCGCCTTCGCCGAGGCGTTCGACGATGCGGTAGCGTCCGACCGTCTGACCGATCATTTCACGGCTGGCATGGAGTGCGCGGCGGTTACCAATGCAGGTAGTGGGTCAGTTTCCCTCGGCGTCCCTTTGGGCGAGGGGCCAAAGTCCGCCGCCCCCCGCAGTCTCGGCCCCTCGCCCAAAGGGACT
>Ga0307477_10000037_pt1 | contig 223748 bp, 182 predicted proteins | sample atmos_gasesECM2C_FD_203316 | JGI IMG/M metagenome (GOLD analysis project Ga0307477, IMG submission 203316) | Hardwood forest soil microbial communities from Morgan-Monroe State Forest, Indiana, United States - atmos_gasesECM2C_515 | ecosystem: Environmental > Terrestrial > Soil > Temperate...
AGATGACGGAAAAGCGAAGGAACGGATTTTGGAATCCGCGGAAATGCTTTAGAATGAAGGTGACTCCTACTGTGGGCGTGTAGCTCAGCTGGGAGAGCACCTGCTTTGCAAGCAGGGGGTCGCCGGTTCGAGCCCGGTCACGTCCACCATATTTCTCTTTTGCTTTTTATTGAGTTAGCAGCTTTTGTGCAACTGTATGCAAATTAAACTGATTGTCACTGCGCCTAATCTTGCGCCCACCCGGCCTTGCCCAGCCAACCAACCAGGTGAAACAGGCGTACTATGCCCTTCTGCGGACGCAAAGCGCGCTCGCGGCCATCGAAGAGAACCTCAAATTTCGAATCGCCGCGCCGCTCGAAGAAGTATTGACGAAACCCAGCTTGCGTAGTATGTGACGCAGACACAGACAGGGGGAAGGCACGAAGTGGAAATGAGCGACAAAAAGGAGGCAAGAATGGTATCGAAAGTGGAAAGAATCTTTTTTGCTGTTTCGTTGCTTTTCGCGGGTCCATTGATTTCAGCCAGCAACGCGCAGCAGACGCCGACGAAGATTGTACAACTCACGGGTCTCGTCGGTGTGAAAGACAAGACAAAAGGGACTCTGGCGGTTGAAAATGGAAATCTGCACTTTGTCTATTCGAAGGGCAACTCTGACGTAGCCGCAACTTCAATCCAGGATGTTGTCACCGGGAGTGACAGTCAGCGAGCTATTAGAGGAACTGTGGGCACGCTCACCATGATTGCTCCTTACGGATCAGGGCGCTTCATGAGCTTATTCCGGTCGAAGATCGATACCCTAACGATTCAGTATCGAGATGCCGATGGGGGCCTCCATGGCGCCATTTTCAGCATGCCGGTCGGCACGGCAGAATTGATTAAGAAAGAGCTCACCGCGCATGGCGCACACACAAGTATTCCGACGCAAGCAGATCCAAACACCGACTCATCAAAGCCCTCTAATGCGAAGGAGCAAAAGCAATGAAACATAACCTCAAACCCTTAATGGCCCTATTTTTGTTGGGCGTTGTGCTCTCCGCAGGCCCGCTCCTGCGCGCTCAGGAAAAACAGCCGGCAAAAATAAAGGCATCGGCGATCAAAGTCGAGATGATCCAATCCGACGAAGTAAAGTTACCAGCCGAATTCCAGGTGTCGCTGTATGAGAACCTGATTCAGCAGCTCCAGAAAAAGGGCGGGTTCCGGCATGTTTATCGCGACGGCGACCGCAATTCCGCCGACGTTTCGGACCTCATTGTCCTTCATAGTACAGTCCGGGGCTTCAAGCAGGGCAGTGAGAGGGCGCGTCAGGTAACGACCGTTGCAGGCGCGTCCTCGATAAATGTACACTGCCAGTTCACCGACAAGGATGGCAAGTCACTGTTGGAGCGCGACATAAAGGGCAAAGTGTGGTTCTTCGGCGGAAATCTTAAAGCTACCTATGACTTCGCCAAGAAGGCGGCCAGTGTCGCACATGAAAACTTTTCTCCCGCTGCGGGCACTTGATACGAGGGGACAGAACTTCGAATTGAGCCGCGGTTTGCTGCTGAAACTCGCGATGCGCAGCGATCCAAGTTTGCTCTGTGTGGTACGTGGAGCAATGGAACGTTTAACGGAAACCTTGGGATTCTCTGCTGCAGAGTGCAGGTCGGTCACTCGAGCCGTGGACGAAGCCTTGACAAATATTATGCGACATTCTTATGGCGGCTGCGTGGACCGGCCCATCGCAATGTGTTTTCGTCAAGTTCAGCGGCGTTCCAAGCGCGGGCTCGATGAGGGACTCGAGGTTCTATTGTGTGATCGCGGCCCAGCCATAGACCCGGCCAAGCTTCGCGGCCGCAAACTAGAGGAAATACGGCCTGGTGGATTGGGGTTACATTTCATCCGGCAGGCTATGGACATGGTCGAGTTCACGCGCGTGGGCCGCACCAACCGGCTGCGATTGGTGAAGTATTTGCAGCCCGCGAAGCTCGACCTCAATTCTTGAAGGAGGAGACGCTGTGCAAATTTCCACTCGACGAGAGGACAAGACCACGATATTCGACGTGTCGGGAGACATCGATCTCGCAAACTCCCCGGAGGTACGGAAGGCGCTGTTGCGCGAAATCCGCGAGAATCGCACACTTCGTGTGGTGATGAATATGAGCAAGGTTCGATATATCGATAGTTCCGGCGTCGCTTCTTTGGTTGAGGGCCTCAAGGCGTCTCGGGATCTCGGTTCGCGCTTCATCCTTTTCGGATTGAGTGGTACCGCCCGCGAAGTTTTGCAACTTTCGCGGCTGCTGAAGATCTTTGAAGTCTACGACAACGAAGAGCAGGCACTGGCACGCTGACATTTTCAAGCTGACAAGCCTCGCGGGCTTGCAGAAGAGATCATGCAACTGGCTTCTCAAATCGGCGCCAGCGTAACGAACGGCCTGGGCTACATTGGTTCTCTCGCTTCGCTCGGAGGACGCGCAGCCTACTACACATTTGTCGCGCCGTTTCGTGGGAAACCTCTGCGGTTACAGCGCGCCATATCGCAAGCCATGGATGTGGGCGTTCGGGCTTTGCCGATCCTTTCTCTGATTACTTTTTTCATTGGCCTGATCCTGGCGCTTCAGGCTGCTTACGAGCTTCGCAAATTTGGCGCGATCAACATTGTCGCCACGGCCGTGGCGCTCTCCATGACCAGGGAACTGGGCCCTTTGATTACCGCTATCGTTGTAATCGGACGCTCCGGTTCTGCGTTCGCTGCTGAAATCGGAACCATGAAGGTTACGGAAGAGATCGACGCTCTGGAAACGATGGCGATTAGCCCCATCCGTTTCCTAGTCACCCCCAAATTCCTCGCCATGATGGTGATGTTGCCTTGCCTTACCATCTGGGCAAACGCGATGGGCATCTTGGGGGGATCGCTGTTCGGCGTCTCTCAAGCGGATTTTACCTTTGGACGGTATATCCAGGCTTCCGTCGATTCCCTTTTCCTCCGCGACATCACCACTGGGCTGATCAAGAGCGTCATGTTTGGCATCACCATTACGGCCGTAGGGTGTTTCGAGGGACTATCCACTGGCGCAGGCGCGGAAGAAGTCGGCCGTTCAACCACCCGAGCCGTGGTCATGTCCATTTTCCTCGTGGTGGTCGTGGATCTAATCTTTACGACGCTGTTCTTTTTCGTGAGCGAACGCTGACCCAGAGAGAACTGGTACATGGAAAAGGAACAAACGATCTCGGTCGATGCAGAGCCCGTGATCTCCCTGCGGGACCTCCGCGTCAGCTACGGAGACAGAGAGATTCTTCACGGTATCGGCTTCGACGTAAAGCGCGGCGAGACGATGGTGATCTTAGGCGGTTCAGGCTCGGGGAAAAGCACCCTTCTGCGGACTCTGGTGGGTCTCGAAAGGCCGAGCTCGGGGCAGATATGGATTAAAGGCAGGGATATCGCGGTGATCTCTCAAGCGGAAATGGATGAAATTCGAAGAAGGATTGGTATGTCCTTTCAAGGCGGAGCGTTGTTTGGCTCCATGACCGTCGGCGAGAATGTGGCTCTTCCTCTTCGCGAGCACACCCAACTCGAAGACTCGACGATTGAGATCATGCTGCGGCTCAAGCTCGAACAGGTGGGGCTCGAAGGTTTTGAATACTACATGCCTTCGCAGCTCAGCGGTGGCATGAAGAAACGCGCCGCCGTCGCTCGCGCATTGGCGATGGACCCGGAGATTCTGTTTTTTGATGAGCCCTCGGCCGGACTAGACCCGATTATCGCAGCGGGCATCGACCAGTTGATTATGGAGCTGAAGAGCGCATTTCGCATGACCATCATCGTGGTCACCCACGAACTGGCGAGCGCGTTCTTGATTGCTGACCGAATGGTTTTGATCGACAAGGGCAACATCGTGGCGATCGGTACGACCGAGGAAATGCGGTCGAGCACGCAGCCACGAGTCCGGCAATTTCTGGATCGCGTCGCGGAACCCGAGGTTACGCAGGAACTGGATTATCTGCAGATGCTGACCATGGAGCGTCCCTCGGGCCGCGCATCGAGGAAGTGAGGATTGTCATGGAACCTAAACGCGAACAGGCCATCGTAGGCTTGTTTGTATTGATCGCGGGGGCTGTGCTGTTTACAACGGTCTTCGCCATGAGCGGAGCTTTCGGCCGCAAGACCACAACGTATCACGCTTACTTTTCCTATGCGGGCGGACTTGAGCCCGGTGCAATGGTCCGCTACTCAGGCGGGCCAAAGGTGGGCCGCGTGGACAAGCTGCAACTTGACCCGCAGAACCCGGCACACCTCGACATCACCTTTAGCGTTCAATCGGACCTGCCGGTCAAAACGGACAGCCACGTGAAGATCATGAGCCTGAGCCCGCTCGGAGACAATCATCTGGAGATCCTACCCGGCACCCCGCGGGCCCCGAAGGCCTCCAACGGCTCTCTGCTCCCCTCGGACAAATATGTCGACTTCAATGCTCTGACCGCGCAGGTCAACGACATCGCTCCACAGGTCCAGGAGCTGCTTCATAGTCTGAATGATCGCGCAGCGGAAGTGAAAGAGACGGTCGCGCGCGTAAATGATTTGCTGAACGCGCAAAACCGCGCGAACCTGGCGGCCACACTCGCAAACACGCGCGGAATGATTGAAGAAAACCGTCCGCAAGTAAAGTCGACTCTTCAACACGTAAGCGAGGTCAGCGAGAAGCTACAGCCGTTGCTCGAGGATTTCCGCAAGACTTCCGACGAGGCAAATCAGGCCTTGGCTCACATCGATTCGATGATCGGGGAGAATCGCGCGGATGTCCGTCAAGCCGTGCTCGAACTTCGCCGCACACTGACGAACATGACGGATCTCACGGCACGGCTGGACCAAACGCTTGACGTCAATTCTGAAAATATCGACGAACTCCTCGACAACATGCGGCACGTCACGGAAAATCTGAAGGAATTCACGGCAACGATTAAGACGCGTCCGTACACCCTCATCCGCGCGAGCAATCCTCGCGAACATAAGCCTGGTGAAAAACAATGAGCCACAAAATTACTGTTTCGGTCTTGACGCTATGGCTCGGAATTCTGAATGGCTGCGGAGCGGCGCGGCCCAGTAAGTATTACCAGCTTACGGTTCCCGGCGACACGACAACGGCAGCCGATCCTACTCCCTATCCTGTGACTCTTTTGCTCGGCCCAATCACGTCCTCGCACCTCTACCGCGAAGACCACATCGTATACAGCTCTGGCGCTCAGAACATGGGAACGTACGAATACCAGCGCTGGGCTGCGCCACCTACAGAAATGATCGAAGATGTTCTGCTTCGCCAGCTGCGCGCATCCAGGCGTTATCGGGCGGTTTATTCTTTGCACAGCAACATTCACGGTGACTATCTTCTCCATGGACACCTCTACGACTTCAAGGAAGTTACGGGAGGCACCCTGGTGGCCCGTGTAACTCTTGAATTGGAGTTGCGCGACACCAAGACTGGCGCGACAGTCTGGACTCACTTTTACACGCATGACGAGCCGGTGAGCGGAAAAGATGTGTCGGGGGTGGTCGCAGCGATAGACCGGAATGCCCAACAAGCTGTGAACGAAATTAGGGCCGGCGTCGATCAATATTTCTCAACGCATCTCCCCGGCAATTCGACGCCGGCGCAATAGATCGCGCAAGAGCGAAAGCACCCGCCGCAAATGAAATTCTTCGCAGCAGGCCAAAAGCGGATCCTAGCTGGGCTTCGTTGACACTGTCGTGTTTGGTCCGTTAGACTAAAAGTCGCCGTCGATTGGAGCGTCCTGCCTGTTCAGTTCCCCGGTAGCTCAACGGTAGAGCATTCGGCTGTTAACCGAAGGGTTGCTAGTTCGAATCTAGCCCGGGGAGCCAAATTCTCCTTCTCTTTCAGTCAGTTACAAATGGCCCATTCTCGTCGAACGCCAAGTGGTCTTGACGCTACCGACGGGATGGCCCGATTTTCGCGAACTCGGAAAGATGTAAGGAGAATCCGAACGAGACTTCTCTTTCCATTTCTGCAAAACGCGAAATGCCAGATCGGTGAGCGGAAGAGGCTCGGAGGATCCCGGCGCCTTTACGTCGTTCCCAAAGTGGATGAGGCGATTCTCCCAATCCACTTGGTCCCAACGAAGCTGCGAAAGCACCAAGGGAGTGTTCATCGTCGTCAGAGATCAAGGGCATGGATTCGATCCCAATAATGTTTCTAATCCTCTGACCGTCGAAAAACTAGGCGCCGAACACGGACGCGGCATGCCGAAAACGTCCAGGCCGACTTGATCGGCGAGCTCGATCTCCTCAAGTAAATGGTGCATGCGGTCCACGGGGCTGAGAGTTAAGCCTGTGGCGGGGTCGGAAATAGCTGCTGCGAAACTGTCGATTCCAATCTGCATTATCATCACTTCTCCAGCACAACTTTCATTTCGATTGATCGGTGCAGTACGCCGCTATGTCATCGTTGGCTTAAACACTTTGGATTGACTCCGGTCCCCAAGCTCTCGGCGCGCTTCCCGATCTTCTTCAATGTCGTTTCAAGAGCTCGCAACTCTTTCGGGCTCGCATCGGCAAAGACATTTTTAATTTCGGCGGCGTGTTTCCGAAAGACCGGCGCGATCAATCTTTTGCCTTTTGGAGTGAGCGATACGACGCGGACGCGCCGATCCTCAGGACTCTCGACCCGGCTTACCAGGCCCCTTTCGACAAGGCGGTCAACGGCCGTACTGATCGAGCCGGGCGTAAGGTACACCTTTGGGCCGATCGTATTCACAGGCAAAGGTCCTTTGTTGAGGAGGGCTTCAAGTATGCGGAAGTCGGTATCGTCGATTCCCGTTTCCTCAAGCCCAGCATAAAGATATTTCGCGGCCGCCCGAAAGGCCTTCCCCAATACCAGCCAACAGTGAACCGGGTCTCGCGAGGTCTTATCCATGGCGAAACTATTTTGCCCTTTTGTATAACCGATGTCCATCAGAATGTATCTATATCAATAGACTTGGCATCAATAGATAGTGCCAGGACACTCGTTTGACAAGGGGAGAGGAATACATGACCAAACTCGAAGGAAAGATTGCACTCATTACTGGTGGCAATAGCGGGATCGGTCTTGCGACGGCGAAGCAGTTTGTGAGCGAAGGCGCGTACGTCTACATAAGCGGGCGCCGCGATACAGAGTTGGCGGCGGCGGTAAAGGAAATCGGAAAAAATGTCACCGGAATACAGGGAGACGTGTCGAACCTCGGCGATCTTGATCGCCTCTTCGCACAAATCAAGCGGGAGAAAGGCAGGCTCGATATTGTGTTCGCGAATGCAGGTGCTGCGAAGTTTGCTCCCTTGGGAAAGATCACTGAGGAGCATTGCGACTCGCTCTTTAACAGCAATCTGAAAGGACTCCTATTCACGGTACAGAAGGCACTTCCGCTAATGTCGGATGGCGCCTCGATCATCCTGAATGCCTCCACGGCCGCCAGCAAAGCGCCCGCGCCCGAGTGGAGTGTCTACAGCGCCACTAAGGCCGCCGTGCGTTCCTTTGCGCGCACGTGGACCACCGACTTGAAGCACCGCCGGATTCGCGTGAACGCTGTGAGCCCAGGTTATACCAGCACGCCCCCATGGCATTCCGCGGAAGGGGCCGACCAACTCATGAAGAATATTTCCACCAGCGTTCCGCTCGGCAGGTTCGGCACACCGGTTGAGATCGCGAAGGCCGTGGTTTTTCTCGCATCCGAAGACAGCAGCTACATCACGGGAACGGAATTGTTTGTGGATGGCGGCTTTGCGCAAGTGTAGGCCGTTGACGGCACACAGTTGGAACGACCGGCGGCATGACGCCGACTTTATCGAGCAAAAGGAGGAAGTACATGGCAACGAATTCAGTCGCAATTTCCAAAGATGCGGAGGCAGGAAGCTTTTGGCAGGGTGCAGTTGTCGTTCTGGGACGGTTTTTGTTCGCGCTGATTTTCCTGATGGCTGGAGCCAATCATTTTAACAAGCAAACTATTGGCTATGCGGCTTCGCAAGGCGTGCCTTTGGCTGCGATCGCGGTTCCACTTTCCGGCGTGCTCGCCATTGCCGGCGGCTTGAGCATCTTGCTGGGCTATCGCGCAAAACTGGGCGCCTGGCTCATTGTGCTTTTCCTGGTCCCTGTCAGCTTTATGATGCACAAGTTCTGGACAGTGCAGGATCCCATGATGGCGCAGGTCCAAATGATTCTGTTCATGAAGAATGTCTCCATGCTCGGCGGCGCGCTGCTGATTTCTCACTTCGGCGCTGGACCGTTGAGTCTGGATGCGCGTCGCTCGCGCTGAACGCACCAAAAGGAGAAATGCAAAATGCACATCCAATCTGAGCCATCGAACCAGGCTGCCATCAAGACGCCTATCTCACAGGAGGCCCTGGACCAGCTATTTCGCGAAGCGCGGACCCACTCCGCGTGGCTTCCCGAGCCCGTGCCAGTAGAACTCCTGCGCGAGGCTTACGAATTGGCACGCCTTGGGCCGACAAGCGCCAACGGCTCGCCCGGCAGGTTCGTTTTTCTGACCACCCCAGGCGCGAAGGCGCTTCTCAAGCCAGTTCTAGCGCCCGGCAATGTCGACAAAACCATGGCAGCTCCCGTGACCGTTATCATCGCCTGGGACACGGAATTTCACGAGCATCTTCCCAAGCTCTTTCCACATGCCGACATCCGCTCCTACTTCGTCGGAAATAAACCTTTGATTGAGGAGAACGCCTTCCGCAACAGCTCGCTGCAAGCCGCTTACTTCATCCTGGCCGCACGCGCTCTGGGATTGGACTGCGGGCCGATGTCCGGTTTCGACGCTGACAAGCTGAATGCGGCATTCTTTCCTGACGGCAAGTGGAAGGTCAATCTCCTCTGCAACCTGGGCTATGGAGACCCGAGCAAGCTCCATCCACGCAACCCTCGCCTGAATTTTGAGGAAGCAGCTGTAATTCTGTAGAACTCAAAACCCGCTAACAAGCAATCCATCAGGGGGCATGCGGCTGGCGTGTTGGATATTTGTGCGTATCTGGAGTCGCAGTCTGATCATCAAATGACATCGCTCGCGCAGAACGAATGCAGGAATGCTTCGACGATCAACAGCAATCCAATCACAAGGAGGAAGTGAAAGAGTATGTCATCGAAACCAAAGAGAGACGGAAGTACAGAGCCCCAAGCAACTTCCACCCAGGCGGAGACGGGAGAGGTTTCAGTAGGGAACTCGGGACGTGATGAGGAAATCAGACGTCGCGCCTACGAAATCTATCTCGAGCGCGGAGAACAACCGGGCCGTGACTTGGACGATTGGCTCCAAGCGGAACGCGAACTCGAACGTGGAGTGCTTTCGCGCGCACAGGCGGGCTAAGCTGATAACCGGTGAGCGTGTGATGCAATGTCGGAGTCTCTCGACAACCCGATCTGGTTCGCGCTTACAACGGAACACCGGCTCCTTGCCCGCTCGCACGGCCTTGCGCGACGATATCAGCCGGAGGTTTCGCCGCTGGCGGCTTTTCTTCATCCCACGCAGGACGCATTCGCCGATTTACAACGGCTGGTCAGTCCCGGCGAGCACGTCGCGTTGTTTACTGCCAGTCCCCTCGATGTGCCGGGCGGCTGGCAAGTCGACCGCTCTCAGTGGATCGACCAGATGATTTGTGAGGCTTCACTGGAGCCCCCGCCTGTCGCGCCCCTTCCACTCGGGACGACGGACGTTCCCGAAATGCTGGACCTCACCGCTGCCACCAAGCCCGGCCCGTTCTTGCCGCAAACAATCCAGATGGGAAGCTATTTCGGAATACGCGCAAGCGATGGGCGATTGGTCGCAATGGCCGGGGAGCGATTACAATCCACTGCGTTTGCGGAAATCAGCGCCGTGTGCACTCTTCCCGAATTTCGCGGCCGCGGATATGCGCGAGCCCTCGTGACGTTCCTCGCAGCTCAGATTCTGGCAGCGGGAAAGACTCCTTTTCTTCACGTCAAGTCTGAGAATGACGCAAGAGTGGTTTATCAAAAAATTGGATTCCGTTTACGTGCCACAATATACCTAACCGTGATTTCCCTCCGCTGAAGGCGTAGTCAGTCTTAGGTTGGGACTGTGGGGCAGATTGCCTTCAGCCAGTTTCTAACCTACGCTGGAGTTGCGCATCCAAGCTCTAAGGGGATTCTCTGAGAGGTTTGCCCGATGCGAACGGAAGAAGTTGCCGAGGGGTCTCGGCTTTCAGTCGCCACACGATACGAATTGCTCGTCGGCGTATCGAATGCCATCGGAAGGCATCGAGATCCAAAGGAATTGTTTAGCGCGTTGGTGAGGGAACTGCACCGGGTCGTCCGGTTTGACTATATCTGTGTGACGGTTCGTGATGAGAAATCCAATACATTTCACCGGCATTCTATCGACGCGAAAACAAAAGCAGCTATCCCTCCAGACCCAGAACTAGCCATGGAGGAATCGGATGCCTGGTGGGTGTACCAGAACCAAGAGCCGTTGGTCACTTCGCTCGAGACCCATGACGCTCGATTTTCCAAATTCCAAGAGATTTTGAAGAAGTACAGAGTCCAGTGTGTATGCACTCTCCCCCTAACGACAGCCCATAGCAAAGTTGGAACACTCACCTTTGGCAGTAAGGCTCCGGATATCTACACCGCCGAAGAAGTTCACTTCCTTTCGGTGGTGGCTGAGCAGATCGCTCTCGCATTCGACAATGCGTTGCACTTTGATGCGTCGCAAGCCTCACAGCAGCTGTTGGTGAAAAAGAACGAGCGTCTCGGACTTCTGCTTGAATTGACCAATCATGTGGTTTCCAATCTCGAGTTCCGGGACCTCCTCCGAGCCGCAGCGACTAGCACTCGCCGGGTTATGGGCTGTGATGGCGCTGGCATTACTCTGCCCGATGCCGACAACACTCACTTGCGGATCTACGCAATGGATTTCCCCTTCAGCGACGAATCCGTCCACGAGGAGAGCCTTGTCCCCATTGGCGAAGATGTCTCGGGAACGGTCTATCGCACCGGCAAACTCTGGTGCGGGAGCGTCCTAGAGGCGAGGCGACTTGGAATGAAGGACACCGCGCAAGTCGAAGTTGGAACGGTCTGCATCCTTCCTCTTGTTAGCCGAGGTCGCGTGCTGGGGATATTCGGTGTGGTCAAATATCAGGACAATGCGTTCACTGCCGACGATATCGAGTTTCTGTCCCAGATCGGGAATCAGGTTGCCATTGCCGTGGAGAATGCACTTGCGTTTGGGGAGATTCGAGAGCTGAAAGACAAGCTCGCGCAGGAAAAGCTCTATCTCGAAGATGAAATCCGCAGCGAAATGAACTTCGCGGAAATCGTCGGAAAAAGTGCTCCCCTACGGCGTGTGCTGAAGCAAGTGGAAACGGTCGCTCCGACAGACTCGACCGTGCTCATCTATGGAGACACGGGTACAGGTAAGGAACTGATTGCGCGAGCCATTCATGATTTGAGCCCACGGCGCTCGAAGCCCTTTGTCAAGCTTAACTGCGCAGCAATTCCAACGGGTCTGCTGGAAAGCGAGCTGTTTGGACACGAGAAAGGCGCATTCACAGGAGCGATCGCGCAACGCATTGGGCGCTTCGAAGTGGCCAATGGCGGCACCATTTTCCTGGACGAAGTAGGAGAAATTCCTCTCGAATTGCAGACCAAACTGCTCCGCGTGCTGCAAGAGAGAGAGTTCGAGCGGCTGGGAAGCTCGCGCACGCTTCGGACAGATGCGCGTTTGATTGCCGCGACGAACCGCGACTTGGAAGCGATGGTGAGCGAGCAGAAGTTCCGATCAGATCTCTTCTTTCGCTTGAATGTTTTTCCCGTACATGTTCCCCCTCTGCGTGAGCGTAAGGAGGATATCCCGCTTCTTGTCCGGCACTTCACGCAACAGTGTTCCCGGCGCATGAACAAGGTGATTGAGACGATTCCATCCGCGACGATGGATGTCCTGAGCGGATATCATTGGCCGGGCAACATACGAGAACTTCAGAATGTGATCGAACGCGCAGTGATCCTCTCGACGGGAACCGCGCTGGCCGTCGACGTTGCCGATCTTAAGTTTCCCAAGGCCGGCCCTCCAGTGGAAAAACCCGTTTCTGCGAAATCGACAAATGGAGCGCTTCGCAACGTTTTAGAGGAAACGGAACGTCAACAGATTCTTAAAGCTCTCAAGGACTGCAATTGGGTTGTGGCAGGCCCCAATGGCGCAGCGGCACATCTTGCGATGAAACGATCCACCCTCCAGTTGAGAATTCGTAAGCTCGGAATTGCGCGCGGTTCTGCGTAGTTGCGGCACCCATTTTCGTCACACCTCTTCTGAGATGTTCCCGCCCCAAACACAGTTCTTTTTGTGCGCCAGAAAACTGGCAGCTTACCATCTGGCTGGCACTGCCAGGTTGGCAGCCTGATCTGATGAACGCTCTCTCCTCTCGCCATGGCACTACAAATCAATAAGTTCCGCAACCTTCCAAACCCTCCGCGCTTGGTACGCGCGATGCATTTCTCCTGATCGTGAGGCGTTTGCCATGAGTGGAATGCAGAGCCTGAACGGACTATCGGATTCCCAATCGCAGTTCTCAGGAAAACGCTCCCGGTTGTTACACCCGGCACGTCGTGCACAACATCGAGAGGAAAAAGTCGAATCGTCGCGTGCGAGGAGAGGAGTGCGTCATGAACAGAGAAGAACTGAACTGGTTATTACAAACGATCAAGGACGCCGAGACCGCGGAGCGTTTCGTGTTGGCCCAGTACAAGAGCGGGAGAATTTCCTTTCAGATGATGGCCGACGTAGCCCGGGAACGGAGTTGGATCAACCGCACCGCGAATCAATTCTTGACGACGGCAGCCCGTCACTCGACCGAATACGCGACGACCGAATTACCAATTGCTATTGCCTGATAGGAGCAACCGCATGTCCGCGCAATGTTTGGAGAATTACAACTGGGAAGGAACGGGCGGGCCGGCCAGCCAGGCTGATGTTCGAAGGATCATCAGCGCCGGGTGAAAGATGGGAGTAATCGAAATGGAGACAGCTACGCAGGAACAAAACTTGGTCAGAAATCAAACGACCACTGAGTTCCAGCAAAGATCGAATAAGCCGAGTGTGTCGGTAAATTTTTCGGCAGCAATGCTCGAAAACAACCGGATGAAGCGCCCAAAAGGGGCGGTCGACATCGTTGTTTCTTTAACTGGGCACGTTTTGCTGGTCGTAATCGCCATTCTGCTTCCTTTGTATTTCAGCGACGCGATCCATTTGCAGCCGATGGAAACAACGTATTTGGTGGCGCCGCCTTTGCCGCCTCCGCCTCCTCCTGCGTCGACAGCTGTAGTTCGAGCGATGCGGCGCCCGAACACCTTCCTGAAGGACAACAAGGTCTACGCACCGCCCGTAATTCCCAAGCACGTTGCTGTGGTGAAAGATCTTCCGAGCACGGCTCAAACGATTGCAGGCGAGCCCGAAGGTGTTGTCGGTGGGGTTCCGGGTGGTCAGCTGGATGGAGTGATCGGAGGAATTTTGAGTGAAATGGGTCATCCGATTCCACCTCCGCCCCCGAAACCAGCGGTGCATCATGGACCTTATCGTGTTGGCGGAAGGGTTCAAGCACCGCGAGTAATTCGACAAGTTCAGCCGGTTTATCCTGTCTTGGCTAGAGAGGCCAGAATCTACGGAGTTGTGGTGATTGATAGCGTGATCGACGCAGACGGGAATGTCACGGAAATGAAGCTGGTGTCTGGACATCCGCTGCTAACGCAGGCGGCGTTCGATGCCGTCGGGCAGTGGAAGTACCAGCCAACGCTGCTTAATGGGACGCCGGTGGCGATTGAAATGTATGTCACAGTTCATTTCAATCTTGGAAGCTAGTTCCCACTGAGCGGCCATTCAGTACAACTTGGCGGCTCTAGCCACAGTGGCGGCGGCCAAGACTCAAACCAAGACGGGGGGAGGCTGCTGCCGAAACGGCAAAGCTGAACCTCGTCTTCACTTGGCTTACTTCACCCATCGATGGCATTGCCGGACAAGCCCAGCTGCAGGCGGGCGACTTGGTCAACGCGAGCAGCGCCCCTGTCACTGTTTAATTCCTTTCCCCCAAAGTAGTTGCTGTCTGAGGGTGGCCTCGTGTGCCAGAGAACTGGCAGCGTACCATGCCGCTGGCAGTGCCACGCTGGCAGTCTGACTAAGCGCGTCGCCTCTCCGCGCCTCATCTCACGACAAATCAACAAGTTCGGCTCTTTCAGGAACACCTGGCGCCTTGGTACGCGCGATGCATTTCTCCTGAGCGTGAGGCGTTTGCCATGGTGCAAAGACAAGCCACGAACAGACATTCGAATTTGCGGCTGCGGTTTCCCGGGAGACGCGCAGGTTCTTTCTTCGAGATCGAGGCCTGGATGCCGAGTGAAATTAAGGCCATCTCGCCCCTAGTGGACCGGCTGATGCGACTGATCGAGGGATCGCACTGCGTTGCCGGTGAGGAGCCCGCCGTCGAACTGGCCCTATGGGAAGCTCTCAACAATGCGGTGGTTCATGGCAACGGTATGGATGGCCATAAGTTGGTTCAGGTTCGTTGTCGCTGTGAATTGGGAAAGGGAGCATCCCTCGTCGTCAAGGACCAAGGACAAGGATTTGACCCGAATGCGGTTCCCAATCCCCTGAGTCCTGAAAATCTCAACGCCGACCACGGGCGTGGCATCCGGCTGATGAGAGTCGCGATGGACGAAGTCTCCTTTGAACACGGTGGTACCGAAGTCCACATGAGAAAGGCACCCGCACGCGGACCAAGAACGGTTTCCAGTAGTTCAGTAGACAGCACTAAGCACGGCTCCGCTTTAGTCGGGACGCAGTCCAATCCGCTAGGCGGGCATGAGAGGTAAACGTGTTAAGGGTCACCATCAATGAGACGCCGACGGAAAAGCGGTGGATTCTGCAAGGCCGGTTGGTCGGGCCGTGGGTCGGCGAGCTGAGAACATGCTGGAAAAAGACGCACCGCAACCACGGCGGACGAACGTGCATTGTCGACCTTAGTGATGTGTCGTTCATCGACAAAGGCGGGGAAAGACTCCTGCGGGCTATGTCTAAGAAAGGCGCGCAATTCATCGCCACCGGTATGTACATCAAGCACGTTCTCGATCAATTGAAACCCAAGGGTAAGCGGGGTCTGTTCAAAGTGATTTCCTGCTTGTTCGCTGCTCTGGTAGGGGGAGTCATCGTACATTTGAACCAGTTTGCCGGCGACTCTTCCTTTTCCATCTGGGTAACGCGCATCACGATCAATGAGGCGCTTACGTTGCTACGGAAGAATCGTGGGTCGCCCGGAGTGTCGATCGCTCCCCTGTCCTCTATGCAAACGAGCCCGGAACGCCCCGAGACGAATGCAGCGCAAGGCTCGACCGTCGAACTCAATTCAACCAACCAGCAGCAGGGAATAACGGCAGCCAGTTTTTTCTCGAACTCGAAGAAGGAGCAACACCGTGCCAGTTGAACTCACAGATCAGATAGAACGAGCGGAGCCAGCAGGCGCTACCAGCGATCTTCACGCCACGGAAGACGCAACGTTAATTGCTGCCGCCAAGAACGGGGAAGCCACAGCGTTTGCAATGTTAGTAGAACGGTACGATCGAAGAATTTTCTCCGTGGCGCGGCGTATGACTCGCAACAGAGAAGACGCCGAAGACATCGTGCAGCAGAGCTTTCAAAAGGCGTTTGTCCACTTGAACAGTTTTGTGGGGAGATCCTCCTTTTCCACCTGGCTAACGCGCATCGCAATCAATGAAGCGCTGATGTTGCTTCGGAAGAATCGCGGATTGCGCGAAGTGTTGATCGATGATTTAAACGGGAATGAAGAAACCGCAAGGGCGCTCGAGATCCCTGACTCGAGTCCGGATCCCGAAGCTATCTACTCACGCCGAGAGCGGGAGCGAATGCTGTCCTCGGCCATGAATGAGTTGCCACACAGCACACGGAGAGCAATCCAGCTGTATGACCTTGATGAGCGATCGTCCAAAGACACCGCTCGAATCATGGGAATTTCCGTTTCCGCGTTGAAGGGCCGGATGTTTCATGGACGAAGGAGATTGCGCGAGAGATTGAAGCACATTGTCGAGCCAGCTTGGCGATCCGCAAGGAAAACTTCGCAAAGGATCGGTAACACGACACATATCTCGCAAGATCAGGTCGCCTGCAGCGCGTGTGGTTAAAGCGGCGACGAAGGGAGGCTCGGATGGTCACTTTCCTGTTCGCGGTGGTATTGGCGATTTTGGGATTGCTGTGTTTCTTCGGCCCAGGCGGCGATATGGGGCCGAGGCACCGTCACTGAATCGAGTTCCTGACAGCAGCATGCCGTCCGGAGAGCAAGTTGTCGGAGGAAGCACGATTAATCGAATTGGTTCGTCGCTGTGAAGTGAAATCCAAAGAGGGAGAAAGAAAAACATGATTCGGAAACTTGCAGTGGCAGCGGTTCTTGGGATCCTGTTCAGCGCCTCAGGAGCGATGGCTCAGGAAGGACGTTGGCAGGAAATCAGCGTTCAAGGGACAGGCTTCTTTACGAAAGACTCGAGCGGAAACGGGATCAACCAGCATGCCACGGACACTGGCGGTTTTCTCCTAGGCTATCGCTATCATTTCAATCGCTGGCTGGCGGCCGACGCGAGTTACGGCTACGCCCGGAACACGCAACAGAATTTCAGCTCCTCCGGTCCGTTTAGCGTCCAAGCCAACGTGCACCAGGCCACGGGTGCCCTCGTGGTGACGGTTCCGCGCCGCGTTTTCAACTTCCATCCCTACGTCCTCGCGGGGGCCGGTGCCCTCGTGTTTGATCCCACAAGCAACACGGGCGGATTCGTTTCCGGTGCACAGACTCAGGCTCGTCCGGCATTTGTGTACGGAGGTGGTGCTGACTACGACTTCAGCAGGCACTTCACACTTCGCGCCGAATACCGTGGCTTCGTGTACGAACGTCCGGACTTTGGACTGGACGCACTGCACTCCGGCGCGACAACCCACACCGCCCAGCCCTCCGCCGGTATCGTCTTCAGGTCTTGAGCGCGATACCGCCCATGCTGCCGCGAGTCCCGACTGCCCCTGTCGGGACCCGTGGCGCGGAGGTGTCAGGGGTGCGCATGCTGAGATCGAGAGCAATTCAACTAGGAAGGAAAGGACTCGGGTATGACATCGAAAGGCAAGAGAACTGAGATTTTGGAGCTTCACGCAAGCCCCATTCAGGCTTACGCAGAAGATACGTCTGCAAACCACGCGCCAAATCACAACGAGATCAGACGTCGCGCCTACGAAGTTTATCTAGAGCGCGGAGGTCTCTCAGGGCATGAGCTTGATGATTGGCTCCAGGCCGAACGCGAAATCGGAAGAGCCGCGCTTTCCATTCAAACCACAAAGGATGCACACCAGGAAGCATGAGACTAACCGATTTGAAAACGATCCGGCCAAAAATCTTGCCGATCGACAGACCTGCCCTAGTGAGCCGTCTCGCATCCCTGAGACGCGGGAAGTCGAAGTTGCCAACAGTGGTCCTGACGGTGGCCCTCGGCATTTTTATCTCAGGTTGCAGCCGGGGTCAGGCGACAACGGTGGTGCCAGTACCGGAGGTCGAAGTGGCCACGGTAGAACAACGCGACGTCCCCATGTATGGCGAATGGGTGGCGACCCTGGACGGCTACGTCAACGCCGAGATCCGACCCCAAGTCTCAGGCTACATCACCAAGCAAAACTACACAGAAGGCTCGCTTGTTCGCAAAGGCCAAGTAATGTTCGAAGTAGATCCGAGGCCCTTCGCGGCGGCCCTCGACCGCGCAAAGGGCGATCTTGCACAGGCGCAAGCACAACTAGGCAAAAGCACACTTGACGTAGAGCGCGACACGCCTCTTGCAGAAGCCATGGCCATCGCCAAGAGCCAATTAGATAACGAGGTTCAGGCCAAGCTCGGGGCCCAGGCCGCCGTCGAATCGAGCAGGGCAGCCGTGGAGCAAGCCGCACTCAACCTGGAGTGGACCAAAGTCACCTCCCTGGTTGATGGAATTGCGGGGATTGCACAAGTCCAGATCGGTAACCTCGTTGGACCCAACTCTGTCTTGACTTCCGTTTCGCAAGTCGAACCCATCAAAGCTTATTTCCCGATCAGCGAACGCGAATACGTGCTCGTACAAAAGGAGAGCAATGCCACTTCCAGCAAGCACACTATCCGTTTTTTCGGAAACCCGGTCGAACTGATCCTGACGGACGGCAGTAGCTACCCGCAAAAGGGCAAAATCTTGCTGGCCGACCGGCAAGTGGATCCAAACACGGGCACGATTCGCATCGTTGCTGCCTTTCCCAATCCCGGCAACGTTCTGCGTCCCGGCCAGTACGGACGTGTACGTGTCGAAACCAGAGTGAAAAAAAACGCTCTGCTGCTGCCCCAGAGCGCCGTTGCGCAGTCGCAGGGAAGCTATCAGGTGGCGGTTGTCGGCGTCGATCACAAAGTTAGTATGCGCACCGTAAAGCCGGGTGAGACGGTCGGGACGATGTGGGTGATTGACGAGGGCCTCAAACCGCGTGAGCAAGTCGCAGCCGAAGGGCCCCAAAAGCTCAGAGAAGGAAGTCTCGTTACACCGAAGCTCGTACATCATTCCGGGGAAGGAAGCTGAGCTATGTCAAAGTTCTTCATCGACCGTCCGATCGTGGCGATGGTGATCGCCATCCTTACGGTGATTGTGGGCGCGGTCACCATTACAAGCCTGCCCGTGGCGCAGTTTCCTAACATCGTTCCACCGGAGATTCAACTGCAGGCTAGCTATGTCGGTGCGGACGCTCAGACCCTAGAGCAATCCGTTGCCACGCCTATCGAACAGCAGATCAATGGCGTGGACAACGTGAATTACATGTACTCCTTGAACGCCACCGGCAACTCGCAAACCACCATGGTCGTGGACTTCGACCTGAAGACGGACCCGAACACCGATCTCATTCTCACGCAGTCGCGCGAGCAATTGGCTGCCGGCCAGCTTCCGCCGGACGTTAACACCTACGGGGTCACCATTCGAAAGTCCGTGACCGCTCCGCTCATGCTGATCGGCCTATTTTCCCCGAACGGTACCTACGATACCAAGTTCCTGGGAAACTACGCGTATATCAACCTCAACGACCCCATCGCCCGCTTGTACGGAGTGGGCCAGACGCAGGTTTTTGGCGCGGGGCAGTATGCGATGAGGCTCTGGGTACAGCCTGACAAACTGGCGAAGCTAGGCATCACGGTCACGGACATCGTCGGTGCCGTGCAGGCGCAGAACACAGTCAATCCTGCTGGTCAGGTCGGCGGCGAACCAGCTCTCCCGAACCAGCAATTCACTTATTCCGTGCTTGCGCAGGGCCGCCTAACTTCCCCGGAACAGTTCGAAAACGTGATTGTGCGCGAGACGCCAGATGGCGGCATTGTTCGCTTGAAAGACGTCGCCCGTGTCGAGCTGGGCGCACAAGACTACAGCATTGTCAGCCGCTTGAATGGCAAGCCCGCTATCGTCATTCCCGTTTACCAGTTGCCTGGTTCCAATGCCGTCCAAACGGCCGCGGGTGTCCGAAAGCTGATGGCCGAGATGAAGCAGCGCTTCCCGCAAGACATGGATTACGCCATATCGCTTGACCAGACGAGCGCCGTGACGGAAGGCATAAAGGAGATTATTCAAACCCTCTTAATCGCCATCGTGCTTGTGATCCTAGTGGTCTACCTTTTCCTGCAAGACTGGCGCGCTACCTTGATCCCGATGCTTGCCGTTCCCGTGTCGCTGGTGGGTACGTTTATTCTCTTCCCGCTCTTCGGCTTCTCCATCAACACCCTTTCCATGTTCGGGTTGGTGCTGGCCGTCGGTTTGGTGGTGGACGATGCCATTGTTGTCGTCGAAGGCGTCCAACGTCACATCGACGAAGGCCTCGCTCCCAAAGATGCCGCTCGAAAGGCCATGGAAGAGCTTTCCGGGCCGGTCATCGGTATTGCCCTCGTTCTCTCGGCGGTCTTCGTCCCCACAGTCTTTATCCCAGGCATCACCGGACGCCTCTACCAACAATTTGCCTTGACCATTGCAATCTCCGTGGTCCTCTCGGCTTTTAACGCCCTCACTCTGAGCCCGGCGCTTGCCGCTCTCCTGCTCCGGCCAAAGAAGGAAAGCCGCGGGCCACTCGCAAAATTCTTCGCTTGGTTCAATCGCATGTTCGAACGCGCCTCCAAGGGCTATGTCCGAGTATCGGGCGGGCTAATTCGGAAGAGCGCGTTGGCGCTGGTGTTGCTCGTGGCCTGCGGCCTTACCGGACTTTTCTTTGGCCGCCTCCTGCCATCCAGCTTCCTGCCCGATGAAGACCAGGGCTACGTGTACGTCAACATGGACCTTCCGAACGCGGCTTCGCTGGAGCGCACCAGCGCAGCGGCGAGACAGGTTGAGGAGATCCTCGCCAACACGCCAGGCGTGGAATACACCACGAGCGTTGTTGGCTTCAGCTTGCTCAGCTTTGTGCGGACTACTTACAACGGCTTCTTTTTCGTCACGCTGAAGCCCTGGAGCAGCCGCGAAACACGGGCGGAACAGTTTCAGGAAATCAAGGTGCGCTTGAATCAGCAGCTTAGCAAGCTTCCGCAAGGAACCGCTTTCAGCTTCTCGCCGCCAGCAATCCCTGGAGTCGGCACATCCGGCGGATTTCAGTTCGTGCTGGAAGACCGTGCCGGGCGGGACGTCCCATTTCTGGCAGGCAACCTAGAGAAATTCCTGGCCGCTGCTCGCAAGCGTCCCGAAATTGGCTCGATATCCACTTCCTTTCTACCGAGCGTGCCGCAAAAATTCTTGGAGGTCGACCGCGAGAAAGTGCTGAAGCAAGGGGTGGCCATCAGCGACGTTTACAGAACTATTCAGGCTTTCATGGGCGGGCTGTTCATCAATTACTTTAACGATTTCGGCCGGACATGGCAGGTGTACGTGGAGGCCGAAGCGCCTTACCGGTCGAATATGGAGAACCTCGGGCAGTTCTACGTGCGCAACAACCGAGGCGGATCGGTCCCGCTTTCTGCGCTGATGAGGTTTGAGTCCCGTTCCGGCCCCGAATTCACGATGCGCTACAACGAGTATCGCTCAGCGCAGATCAACGGCAGCGCCGCGCCGGGTTACAGCTCGGACCAGGCGACAGCGGCACTGGAGGAAGTTTTCCGGCAGACCATGCCCCGTGAAATGGGCTACGACTACATGGGTATGTCCTATCAAGAGCAGAAGGCGCGGCAAGGGGTCCCGGCTTCCGTGATCTTCGGCTTCTCGCTGTTGTTCGTATTCCTGATTCTGGCGGCACTCTACGAAAGCTGGTCACTACCTTTCAGCGTGTTGCTGAGCACCCCGGTCGCGGTATTCGGCGCCTTTGCGGTGTTGTGGCTGCGCCGGGTTGTCCTTAGCGCTATCTATCCGGCTTATATGGTTCAGATCGAGACCGATGTGTACTCGCAAATCGGGTTGGTCATGCTTATCGGTCTGGCCGCAAAGAACGCGATTCTTATCGTTGAGTTCGCCAAAGAGGAGTACGAAAAGGGCAAGCCTCTCGTTGATGCCGCTCTCGAAGGGGCAAGACTTCGTCTGCGCCCAATTCTGATGACTTCGTTTGCGTTCATTCTCGGCTGCGTGCCGCTCTGGATAGCGACCGGCGCGGGATCAGTGGCCCGCCAGGTCATGGGCACTACGGTAATCGGTGGCATGGTGGCCGCGACCGGAATTGCCATTTTCATCATTCCGGCGCTGTTCGTCTTGGTCGAGCGTTTGGCCAAACGCCGCGGTGATGCGCTCAGTCCTGCTGTTCCGCAGCCCAGCACATTGGAGGCGGACTGACGTGAGAAGACTTGCCGCTGTTTCCCTGATTATGCTTCTTACTTCGGGCTGCGCTGTGGGGCCCAACTATAAGCGACCGACTGTAAACGCTCCTGGCACGTATCGCGGAGTAATGCCGGAAGAGGCACCGCAGCCTGCGGCGGAATCGCTCGGAGACCAAAAATGGTGGGAGGTGTTCCAAGACAAGCAGCTTCAGGACCTCATCCACACTGCCCTCCAGCAGAACTACGATGTTCGCATTGCGGCAACGCGAATCCTGGAAGCCCGCGCGCAGGTCGGCATCACACGCGCCGATGGGTTGCCCACGATTAGTGCTGGGGCTCAGTCTTTCGATCAACGCTCGGCGCGCCAGAAATTCTTCCCTGCATTCGAGACAAGCGCTCACCAGGTGGATCTCTCACTGGCTTGGGAGCTCGACTTTTGGGGAAAGTATCGCCGCGCCAACGAGTCGGCGCGCGCAAGTCTCTTGGCAACTCAGTGGGCGCGTGAGGCGGTCATCAGCACACTGGTGAGTGACGTTGCCGCAGCTTACTTCCAGCTTCGTGAACTCGACCTGCAGCTTGAAATCTCCCGGCGCACATTGGCTTCTCGCCAGGACTCGCTGCGGCTCACACAAATGTTAGCAAACGGTGGGGCCACATCCATGCTCGACGTCCGGCAGGCGGAGCAGTTGGTGTTCACCGCGGCTGAAACGATCCCCGACCTGGAGCGCCGCATTGAGCAGCAGGAAAACTTCATAAGCACACTTCTGGGAGACAATCCCGGCCCCATCGCGCGCGGAGCGAAGTTGACAGAGCAGCCGCATGCGCCAGAGGTTCCGGCAGGCCTTCCCTCCAGCCTGCTGGAGCGGCGGCCCGACATTCGCCAGGCCGAGGCACAATTGATAGCCGCCAACGCTCAGATCGGAGTAGCGAAAGCAGCCTACTTCCCACAAATCAGCTTGACTGCGACAAGTGGATTTCAGAGTTCAGCGCTTACCAGCTTGTTTACCGGTCCAGCTGGATTGTGGAATTTCGGAGGATCACTGGTACAGCCCATCTTTGCCGGAGGAAGAATTCGCTCCAATGTAAAGTTCACGGAGGCCCGTCAACAAGAAGCAGCGCTGGTCTATCAGCAAACCATCCAGCAGGCTTTTCGTGGAGTTTCGGACGCGCTGGTGGAGTACCGCAAAGACAGAGAGTTCCGAGAGCAGCAGGAGCAACTTGCGTTTTCCGCTCAAGACGCGGCCCGGCTTTCGGAGACGCGTTATCGAGGGGGCGCCACAAGCTACTTGGAGGTGCTGACAAACGAAACCAATTATTTTGATGCTGAGTTGGGACTCGCTCAAGCTCAGTTGAATGAGCTCCTGGGCCTGGTTCGCATTTACAGAAACCTCGGTGGAGGCTGGCAAGAACAATGAGTAGCAGGATCTCAAAGCCTACGGCTTGGGCTCATTCGGATTGCCGTATAGCTCCCGACGAACTCGTGGACAAAGCACTTTCGGCCGCGATGAGGTGAGCCGATGATCTTTGTGCGCGAAGCCAGCGCGGCAGTCGTGCTGGTAACGCTTACGCTTTCGTTGCAGTGCGCTGGGATGGCCGCGCTGATTTCCTTTGCAAAACCTAGTTTGGCATCCGACGATCTCAGACTAGGGCCGATCCGTTCCGCTCTGCTCATGGTGCGATTGATGACTGCGTTCATTGGTTTGCACTTGTTGGAGATTCTGCTTTGGGCGGGCTTTTATCGCTGGCTTTGTTTTCCATTATGGGAATCTGCCTTTTACTTCTCGGCTGCCAGTTATGCGACCGTCGGCTACGGCGATGTCGTTCTTCCGTGGATGTGGCGGACCTTGGGTCCAGTGGAAAGCATCATCGGCGTGCTGATGTGCGGGTTGTCGGCGAGCTTCCTGTTCGCCATCGTGAGCAGGCTAGTCGACCGTGAGGCGAGACTCTCACGTGAACCCGCGAAGCCCCCACAGAGCTTATATCGACGGCGAAACGATCCCAACCATCTGACGCCGCGACAAACGAGAAAACAGATTTCGGATGTTTCGGCATAATGCAAGAAGGGTGAAATGTGGCGGGAGCGACGGGACTCGAACCCGCGCCCTCCTGCGTGACAGGCAGACGCTCTACTTAGCTCTACTATCGCTGTGCCGTGAAGTGGGCACCCCGAGCTTCAGTGTCATATAGGTGTCATGTGAATGGTGCCAAATCATGTAAAAAAGCGAACAAAGAAACAAAAGAGAAGGAAAATCTGACTAATCCGATTTGATCAGAACTTGCTGATTTCCCTCGATTAAACTCGACTCCGGCAACTTGTGATGAAATTAAATTCACGGCTGTTAACCTAAGGGTTGCTAGTTCGAATCTAGCCCGGGAGCCAAATTCTTCCTCTGAGAATTCGCACGCGACCTACTGCGTTTTCGCTGGCCAGTCCTGCAAGTCAGTTGCCCCCCACCCGTAAGCAAGAATCCGCCATTGTCCAGCCGTATTCTTGAGCACAAAGGACCAAGCGCCGTGTTCCTCAAAGCGTCTGTCCTTGTAAAAGCCGCGCCACGTAGTTGGAAGAACGAAAAAGACGCGGTCACCAGTGCGTTCGAAATCGTGCGCCGGACCAAAGCTGAATTTCAGGTCTTTGAGAGGTATGGCGTGGAGATGAAAACCTGCACCCCACTGCGCCGCTGCATCCTTGCCGCTAAAAACGTAAGGTGCGAAATCCTCGACGATAACGAGTCCATCGTCTACGAAGACCGGCGGCAGAACTTCGCCTTCCACCCGTGCCATGTAACTCGCAAGTGTGGTGACCGGAACCATCATTGTCGCGTCCGGGCCATCGGTGTTGCCAGTTGCCTGCGGTGAGGTTGTCTGGGCCCCCAGAATCGACCCAGACAACAGCAGTAGTATTGAATGGGTCCCCCGAATACGCCGCAGGACTCTCATGTGCGCCTCCTTGGAACGTTTCGCAGCCTATCACGTTGGAACAACTTCGGAGCATCTGACGGAGAAGACTGGCTTTTTGCAACCCGAAGCGACGGCTGAACAACGACTTAGGATTTGAAAAGAATGCTGTTAACCGAAGGGTTGCTAGTTCGAATCTAGCCGGGGGGGCTAGCTCTTCCTCTCTAGTTTCACTGCCTTACACGGAAGTTTATAACAACTCATTTTGGGTGAACTGCGGTGCGACTTTCAGCTCTCGGTGAATCAGGTGCAAGAGCTCACTACTGCGGGTGCTGGGCCCGTTGCGCGAGGAAATTATTTTGGCAGGCGATGGCGGCAGAACGAATCTCCGCGAACTCCGGCTTGCTGCGCACGCTGGCGAAGAGTGGATCGAAATCTATTGCTGGATAGAAGCAATAGTTTCCCTGTATAGAACGCTTCAAGAACTGGATCGCCATGTTGGTCTGGCCACAGTAAACGAGATATCCAGCAGAGTAGTAGTTCACCTCGGGATCATCGACAGGTTGCACCGCGGCTGCCATGGCGGCAATTTCCGTTGATGGCTTATGCTGCACGCAAGCCAGCAACATATCGTAGCTCTGCCACTGGGCGATATGCATAGGGCGGGCAGCTAGCAGAGCTTCCTTTTCTCTGCCTGCCCTCACGAGCGCGTCGACAAAGTGAGTATTGGACCACTCCGATCCCTGATCAAGGCGGACAAAGTCTATTGCGCGTTCATATTCCCCACGCATTACAAAGACTCCGCTGCAGGACCGCCACCCCGGATTGTGGGGGTCGAGGGAGCGAGCGGTCTCACATTGGTCGGCAGCCTCCTGCAACAACCCTGCATACCGGAGTACATAGCTCAAAATGAAGTGGGCATACGCAACGTCGGGGCGCCGGCGGAGCAGGTCTTCGGCTTCCTGATACGCTTTGGCAAGTTGGCCCTGTTCGACATGCAGCATGACGAGGAAGGCACCGGCAGTGACGTTATTGGGGTCGATGGCCAGTGCGCGTTCCGCAGCCGCGTCGGAGCGTTGCATCATCGCTTGACCGCCGGCCGCGTAGGCGGCCTCGTAATAGTATCGCTTGGAAAGCGCGCTCCACGCCGGAGCATAGTTTGGATCAAGCCCGACGGCTTTCTGCAATATGCCAATTGCTTCCTTGTTTGGCAAAGCATCCGTTGATACGGCATCGCTACGCAGGTACAAGTCGTAGGCCTCTTCATTGTTGGGCCGCACAGGTGCGCCGGCTGTAAGTGCAGATGATCCGAGAGCCGGGGCAAGTCCGCCGCGAGTCAAGGCCGCGATTTGCTCCTGCATGGCCATCATGTTCTCAGCCGGAACATTGAGCGTTTCTCGCCACAACAAGCGATTGCTCTCGACGTCCAAGGCTTCCAAAGTGATTTGGAGCTGTTCTTTCATCCTCAAGAAATGGCCTGTTACGATGCTTGCCGCTCTCATCTCCCGTCCCGCTTCTTGCAGGTCGAAATTGGGTTGCGTGTACTTGCTGGTGACGGCAAACGGCCGAATTGGCAGGGAACGCGTGTAACTCAGCTGGGTCGCGATCTCGTCCGGCAGGGCGAGGCTGAGAAAATCAGCATCGTGATCGGAACCGGCGTTTTGGAAGGGGAGAACGGCGACGGCTCCGAGCTTGGGATTCGAGGAAAAGGCTTTGCGATAAAAAATCAGGCTCATGGAGAGGACAAGAAGCAAGGCCGAGCCGGCAATCATTACCCAAGGACGACGAACCCGCGCTCGCTCTCGCTTGCGCTCAGCCCTCTGCTGGAGTTCCAGGGTCTGTTGAAGCTGTTCGCGCTCGATGCGGCGGCGGCCGAGAGCCAAGAGACGCTCGCCTAATTCGGCCGCGCTGGTGAGGCGCCGCGCCCGGTCGCCGCAGGCGGCTTGCGCTATATCCTCCCGAATTAACGGATCCGCAATGTCCGCTTCCCACCCGGGAGATAGAGGTTTCCGAAAGTCGCTAGCGACAAGCTGATAAAGCATCACCCCGAGAGCGTAAACATCCGCCGCTGCGGTGGGACGCTGCCCGGAGAGGACTTCGGGAGCCAAATACATCAGCGTCCCGGTCAAGGACGGGGATTGCGGACCACCCGTCTGCGTGAGGCCAAGGTTTGTGATTCCCAGAGCCTGGAGGCGCGACGGCTCGACGAGCGAAGCACTCCCAAAATCGGCAACCTTCACCTGCCATTTACCATTGTCGGAGGAGGTCACTAAAATGTTCGCGGGCTTCAAATCCTTGTGCAGGACGCCTGCTGCATGTGCGGCGGCCACCGCTTGAGCCACGTCCGCGAGCAGTCGCAAGCGCGTCTCGATGGGAATGTTGGAAAGTCCACTGTGGCTCTCGGCCCAACCTGCAAGGTTTAGCCCCCCGTATTCACTTTCGAGGAAATAGGGTTGACTATCGAAATTCCATTCCAGGATGTGGACAAACTCGGGCCGATTGTCGAGGGATTGGCGCAGGAACCGGGAAACGGTAACTTCACGCTTCAAAGCTTTGAGACGCGCTTCGTTCGAGGCAAATTTGAAGACCCGTAGCTCATGGGTTTTGGGGTGCTCGGCCAGCCAGACTTCACTACTCTTGGAGAAGTCCAGTGGGCGTACCAATTGCCAATGCTCCCGCCCCGGGACCGTATCGCCCGCATTAAAGCCCAACTCCCCCCCGAAACTTGAAGCGGTGATTGGCTTGCTGCGCACCGGAACGGCCAATCGGTAACCGACGCGTGGAACGGTCAGCACGATGGAGGAATCTTCGTCGCCAAGGGCCCTTCGTAGCTTGGACATGGCCGTGGCCAGCGAGCCGTCCACGACCATGAGACCGGGCCATACAGCTTCGAGCAATTCTTCCTTGCTAACAACCTCCCCAGCATGCCGCAAAAGCTGAAGCAAGACCTCCAGCGGCTTCAACTCCAGTTCGACCAGCTTTCCATGGACGCGCAATTCCAGCCGCAGTTCATCGAATTCACAACTCGCAAAGTTCCAGAGCCGATCGGAAAATTCTGGACCGTCTCCACGCGAACCGTTGTGAACCATGGACTTAGCTTTCTTTAGAGTTCTTTAGAACTCCGTCAGGACTTGCGCTCGGCGAAGGAGGAGAATTTCGCGCATCGGCTGCGCGGATTCAGAAAGGGGCGCCCTGCTTGCCAAGAGCCGACGGACTGATCAGGTAGTGGCAACCGCGGGCCCGTCTCTTGGCGGACCCAGGTCCCTTCCTGGCACGGAACTGTAACACCCGAAGCGGCCTGGCAGCAACGGGCTAGGTGGGTGCACAGCACCGCTCTCTGCACCAGATTTGTGGAGGAGGAAACATGAAATTCAGTGCATCGGTTTTTCGGAGCTTAACTTTCGTGATGATAATTTTCGCGCTCGCCGCGCTTGGAACGACAACCTCCGGGCAGACGCAAATGCAGGTGCCGCCCCCCCAGGCGGCAGCTCAGGCCGCGCCTGCTCAGGGCCAGATGCCACCGCAGGCTCCATCCATTTGCGGGGGCCAGCCTTTGTGCTACGAAACGGCGGATTTTGCAGCGGTAGTCACTGACTTTCGCACCAGCAAATCGGGATATTTCGGTTTGATTGCCACGACTCTCCGCTTCGTAAACAAGACCAGCAATCCTCTGGTGCTTGGTTACGCGAATGGCTCGGGGACGGCGCAGGATGATTCGGGGCTGCGCTACGGCGTTGGAGGTGCAAACGGTGTCCGGGGCATGGGGTTGGTGAACGGGCCGTACGTTGATCCCAAGTTCGTCTTGCAGCCCGGAGGGTTCGGAGACGCGCGCTTCGAACTTGCGACACGCCTCACGCCAGTTTATGGAATAACTTTCGCACTCAATCTCACGGTGAACGAGATCAATACACTTGAGGGCAACCAGCATACCGTCGGCGCCGAGTTTCCGCTGCAATTTCAGGGTCTGACGAATGGCGCCAAGGGCACCGCGCCGGGCGCGGTAATGCCAAGTGCGAATGGCACGATGGCCTCAGGCGCGAGCGGCATGCTGGCTGGCGCGAATGGCGCGACCGCTGGAGGAGCCGCACCCGCTTGTGGTCCTGCAGGTACGGTCAACGCGATTGCGGGCGCAACGAATTCCGCCGCAGCACAAAATGCGGCGAACACCGCGACGTCCACAGTGTCCAACGCAGCGGCTGCCATTTCCAGCTTGGGCTCGATCTTTGGGAAAAAGAAGCCAGCCGCCGCCCCTGCACAAGGTGCAAACGCCGCGGCGGCCCCGTGTGTTCCAGGAGCAAATGGCACCGCGGGTGCCGTTTCCAATATAGCGGGCACAATCGCCGGTGCTCCCCAAGGCAGTAGTGGGGCGTCTTCCGCCGCCGCCATCGCCGCAGGCATCGCGGGAGGCGCGAATCCTTCGAGCGGCGCCGGTGTTGCTGCCGCGGCCATGGGTGCCGTGAATCCAGCGGGCGGCATCGCACCCGCACAAATGCCTGCCGTGGCAGGGCAGGCTGCGCCAGCATGTGGCCCAGCATCAACAGCCACCGCACTTGCAAGCGCAACGAACTCCGCCGCCGCGCAAAACGCTACGTCAGCTCTCTCCAGCTTGGGCTCGATCTTTGGGAAAAAGAAGCCAGCCGCCGCCGCCCCTGCACAAGGTGCAAACGCCGCGGCGGTCCCGTGCGTTCCAGGAGCAAATGGCACCGCGGGCGCCGTTTCCAATATAGCGGGCACAATCGCCGGCGCTGTCCCACAAGGCAAGGGTGGGGCATCTTCTGCCGCGGCCATCGCCTCCGGTGTCGCAGCCGCTGCGAACCCTGCGAGCGGCGCCGCTGCCGCACCACAAGCGGGCGCCGCCGGTGCTCCTGCTGGCGTTACTCCGGCCGGCGTTGCAGCCGTGGCTGCGACGAATGCCGCGGCTGGCACGGCCACGGCTACTGCTCCTGCGGCTAGCTCAGGCAAAGCAGCGGCTCAGCCAGGCAAGGCGGCGGTCAAGAAGCCTGCACCGGCTGCAGATCCAAAGAAGAAGGCTGCGACGCCTCCCGATCCACAGAAGCCGTCGCAACGATGAGGCAGCCCTATTTCAGGAGAATCCAATGAGCTACGTTTTTTTCGCAACGGAGCGCTCATCGCAACCCTTGTCTGCTTAGGCCGCGCCGTTGCCGCCTGCGGCTCAAGCGTGAAGGGCACCTGATCGAGCCAGGACTCATTCTGTGGCCGCGCGAAAAACTGCGCCAAAGCAATCACCAGACCGCAAGCAACCAAGAGGAGAAAGCAATATGCAAGCAAACCTTAAGAAGTGCAAAGTGCTCGCAGCCATGACCATCGCGGCGTTGGTCATGACGCCGGGAAGAGTTGCGGCGCAGAGCCAGAATCCCATCGATGCAATCAAAGATGCCTGGAAAAAAGCTAAGGAGCAGCAGCAAGGAAAAAACGGTCAGCCGGCGCCGGGCCAGCCAGCGCCAGGCCAGCCTTTGCTAGGCCAACCGGTGCCAAGTCAGCCGCCGGGAGCGGCGCAACCCGGCAACGTGCCGCAGGCTCGCGGCGGAGCAGCGATTAACGATACGGGCCCGTTCACTGCACCGCCCGGCACCAAGATCGAACCGGTAGTGATGGCTCCGTTGGAGCAAGGAGCACAGTTCGCGGTCAGCCCCCACGGCATTCACGTGGCCACGGTATCCCACAGCGGCAGCCGGCAGGTCATCATCTACGATGGCGTCGTAGGGCCAAAATTTGAGCAGCTTATAGGACAAAACGGAGTCCAGCCGATTGTGTTCAGTCCGGATGGCAGCCGATACGCCTATTGCGGTCAGCAGGGCAACGAATGGGTGGTCATCGTGGATGGAAAGGAGTTGACGCGGGGTGCCACGACCGTCAACGGGCGTTTCGGTACGTGGAGTTGTACCCTCGGTTTCACTGCCAACAGCAAGCACGTCTACTTCACCTCAAACCAGAGCATCAGTCCTTCGTCGGGTGCTACGCGTTTCGTCTTTGACGGCAAGGCCGGCCCTTTGGGCGCTCCAAATGATTCTCGTAGCTACGTTTTTAGTCCCGATGGAAATCACTTCGCTTACCTCTTGACTGACCTCTCCACCCCTCACTCGATGCGAACGCAGCTATTCATAGATGGCCAGCCAGCTCCCTATAACGCCGGCGATCCTCAGTGGAGCGCCGACAGCCAGCATCTCTACACCAAACGCAACGTTAGCCTTCCGAACGCATCGGCGATCGAGGTCCTTCTTGATGGCAAACCCTTCATGCGCGCGGAATGGGTCATGCTCTATATTCCGCCCGTGGGCAACATGGTCGTCGCCCTCGTCAAGAGGAGCGTGAGCAGATTTCCTGAGACAGATTTCCTGGTCATCGGCGGCAAGGTAGTCCCCGGCAGTGAAATCACCAATGGCCACATCAAGGATCCGCAGTTTAGCCCGGACGGCAAACACTATTCCGCGGTGTACCAAGACGCGAATCAGCGCTCTTGGGTCTTCTCTGACGGCAAGAAGGGCGAAACTTACGGAGGTATTGGTTCCCTTGCTACCCAATCGTCGGATTCAACGGCGAATTACGGAACGACTGCGTTTACGGCGGATTCTTCCACCTTGGTATATCTAGGGATGGGGACGGACGCTAACAATGTATACGTTGTGTATGGCGGCCAGGAATCAGATGAAGTGCATGGTGGGTTGTCCGATTGTCTCTTCTCGCCGTTAAAAAACCACTTTCTAACTACAGGGAACGGCATCGTGACGTTGGACGGGAAGGTCCTTCACCTTCCGGGCCTCATCCCCAACGTGACGCAGGGCAGCCATCTGGCCTTCAGCCCTGACGGTACGCACTTCGCGTTCCTGCTGCAACAACGTTCGGGACTGATGTTAAACGTGGATGGAGTTCCACAGACAGCCTACGGGCCAGGCAGTGGTGGGGGAATGACAAACATGAACACAAGGCCGTACAGCTTCAGTCCGGACAGCAAGCACATTGCGTACTTTTGCCGCTCCGCCAATCCCGCTGCCGCCGTGGAAGACATGTATCTGTGTCTTGACAACAAAGCCGTACTCCTCGGGCGAGTAGGTCCGTACAATCTGACCTTTTCCCCCGACAGCAATCATCTGTTTTGGACCGACGTGACGGCCCAGAACGGATTCCGGCTTTTCGTGGACGGAAAGCCGGTTCTGGATGGCTTTCCCGGGGGCCAGGGTGGATTCAGAAAGGAAACATGGCAGATGGGCCCAGACGGCACATTGTCCCTCCTGATGCAGGATGACACTGCGCTGAAGCGCGTCAGCATCACGCCGTCACCCAACACAAGCATTGCGACGCTGTTCGGCGGCGCGCCTGGGTTGGCTGCGACGCGCTAAGGAAATTTATCGAATTGCAGAAACAAACGCCGATTAGGAGAGTGTTATGAAAATCTTGCGCAAAGCATTGCTCACTTCTGTCTTGGCTGGAATCTGTGTTGCGGTCGGGTGTGGGAGCAGTCCCGAGGGAAAATACCGGGATGCCTCCGGCGGGATTTTCGCTGAATTCAAAGGCGGCAAGGCGCGCATCGCCCTCGGCGCGTATGCGGTTGACGGCACGTACAAAATTGAAGGTAACAAGATCATCTGCCGGGGCGATTTTGGGTTGATGCTCCACAGCCCCTTGGTCTTCACCATCAACGACGACGGCTCGATTGATGGTCCCAGGGACAGCATGATCCCCAGGCTGGAGAAGGTGAAGTAACGCTCGCGATAGCCACAGTTGTCTGAACATTTGTGGCGCACGCTGCGGCGGCGGGAAACAGGCACCTGATTTGTGCCATGCCGGGCGTCGCTCCAGTTGCGGTCGAGCGGAGCTTCCAACCGCATGAAGTTTTTGGAAAGGAGACGGCCGATGAAAGAAATTCTACGCGCAGGGTCATTCGTGACGTTTGCGCTAGGAATTATCCTCAGCACAACCGGCTGCGGCCGTTCGAGCTCGTATGGCTCTGAAGACTCGGGCGTCCCCGGCCACACGAAAGCGGACCGCGAGGCACAGAGCGCGGCCCTAGCGGAACTCCAGAGACATTGGCTCAAGACGCCGAATGGTTGGACAGCCGCCGAGGTCTCCGGAAGTCCTTATGCGCCCGAACATTTTCTCAGACAGTACCGCGCGTTCACGGTTGACGAGGTGCAGCCGGATGATCTCAGCGAGGGGGACAAACTGAACGGAATCGAGTGGGAAGGACAAATGACCTTCAAACCGACAGTTTGTCGTGAGGCTGGCGGGGACGGAGGAATGGTCTTGGACGGCATGGGCAGCTTCGGCCCTAATAGACAGCGCGGCCGATGGACTCAGTGGGTCGACTTCACGCCGGGGCCAATGCGCTTCCACAAAATCAAGGGGCGGTGGGAATTCAAGTGGGACGGTTGCTATCTGCGCGGCACGCTTCCCGGGCCACAAGACTACGCAAACGCCGGTGTGCGGTAGACGGAATTGAGAAGCAGGATGGAAATGAAGATCAGGTCCGGCGCTTTTAGTATCGCCGCTCTGCTCGGTCTGTTTTCCTGCGGGATCGCCGCCGCGCAGGACCTGCAACTTCACGTCATCTATGCCTGCAACGGAGAGCGGATTTTCCTCGACGGATGTAACATTCGCGACCTCTCCGACACGGCCACCTGCACGGTCGCGCATCCAGACCACATCTTATCCAACGGAATCATGGCTTACACGAGTGCATCTCGCGGCGAATTGAAAAAGCTTCTTCCGACGTGCAAACAACCCTCTCCCGAAGCGGTCGCGAAAGCCAAGGCCTTTGACAAGAAGGTGCAGGATCAATATGAAGCCAATGAAAAGAAGGCTAACGAGGAAAATGACGCCATCGAGGCGCGGGCCCAAGCGGTAATCACCGGCAAGAAGCCACAAACGGCGGAGCAGCGCGCCCTCAACCGCTGTATCACTTCCGGAAGGCTTCCCGCCACTTGCATGGGCAACACGCTGATGAAGCCGTTCGGCGACATCGTCGCCAGCGTGCTTCCTGAAGTCGGCAAAGAGCTGCCTCCCGGCCCACATTTCAGCGGGAATTTCGAGGGCAGTGGTTCTTGGCGCATCGAGTTCGACGACCGATTTTCCATGACGACCTGCGGTGGACTCGATCCGGCACAGCAAAAATATTCTCTTGTGTTGAAGAACAACACGGCGGTGATCACCATCCCGAGCAAACCAAAGGATATCTTCCTCACCATGAGGCCGGATGGGACGCTGGTCGGCCCTGGGCCAATTACTGTCTATGGGATCATTACCACGGGGCAGAGAACCGAGGAAACCTCGACCACTAGAACGCACGTCACCGAATACAAGGACGCGACGAGGGTTTGTCCACCGCCAGTTCTCTCCTCAAAGGGAGCCGCCCCCAGCGCCGTAGATATGGGCACGGGATTTTTGAAAAGTATGCTCTCCGATGGGGAAAAAGGTCCACCAACTCCTCCGGGCCTCCGCATGCACGGCACGTATGGAGGGCAGGGCGGAATCAGCGTTGGGTTTTATCCGGAGTCCGCTGTCGTTGCCTGTGGTGAAGCCGCGCACGCCTCCCCGTATGTTGTCCAGGTCAGTGGAACCCTGCCGGTTATAAAGGTGGAAGACCCGGCGCACCCGATCACTCTCACAATGAAGCCCGATGGAGAACTGGACTCCGGCTCCGGACCGTACGAAGTGCTCGGACGCACCATCACCGGCAAAAACGACAACGGTGATTTCACGTTCGCTCCACTGAATATGACTTGCAATCTTGGAGTTCTCAAGCCAGGCGCGGCTCCAGCGGCGCCACCCGCCGCGACCACGGTAGCTACACATGGCGCAGCGGGGAATCCCGGAGGTCCCGTAATCTCAATGCCGAACGCCCCTTTAGGGAACGCCGTCTTGACCATCGTCAGCGGATTTCCCCCGCAGCCAAACGTTTTAAACCCTCTCGCCGGGTTTCCTTACACGCTCCTGCGCGACAGCTTTGCAAACGCCCTGACCAAGGCGGGCATTCAGGTTCCCCCGGGCACCTCAGCCTTCAAACTCCTTGGCACGACCTGCCAAACTCGGACACCGGAGTGCCAAAAGCTCCTGGACGTGTGGAAGTCAGGCGCCGTTTCCGCCGCCAAGGGGGATATCACCGGAAAGGCAATTCTTCCCGGTGTCCCGCCGGGAACCTATTATCTGACGTTTGCCCTTCGCTACAACAATCAGCCCATCTTGTGGGATCTAAAGCTGGAGCTCAAAGCGGGCGCGAATTCCGTCACTATTGACCAACGCAATGCAGCTCCGGTGAAGTGAAACTTTACTGAGTCAATTTCGACGCCAGCGCCAGCCAGGTCCGGGTGCCCGATGGAAGGAAATCGCCGCACTTGTTTATCTGCGCTCTAAAAAGCGAAGCGCAGTGATAGCTGGCCGATTCTCGGATCGTACGTCGAAGTGACCTGGCCGAGCTGCGGAGAAAACACGCTAGCCGGGCCGGTTGGAGGATTCTGCCACTCCGTGTGGTTCAGAATGTTGAAAAACTCTCCTCGAAGAATCATTTCCACCCGCTCGCCGACGAGTTTCGTTCTCTTCTCCAGCGACAAATCAAAATTGACGCGATCGGATCCGCGGAAGAAATTTCTGCCTAATGTTCCGTAGGTGAATGCCGGGCAAGATATCGCCGGATTGAGGAAGCATGGCGGATCTGAAAGGCCACTCGGGTCGAAGATCAAGTGCCCAGGTTGATGTGGATCCCGCGTCTTGGGTGCACCGCCCGCCCAATCGGGTTTTACAAGATTCTGATCACCAACACCAGAAGGATTGGTTGCCCCAAAAACCGTTAGGCCGGCGTTCACATCCATGGGAAGGCCAGACTGTACAAACGCGATCGGGTACAAACTCCAGCCCTGCGTCAGCGCTTTGGGACCATTCGAGAAAAGGTGCGCAAAAGGCAGCTCCCAACCTCCGGTGAGAGCCAAGCGGTTCCGAAGATCCGAGTCACCGGAAGAATAGAATTGATGATGGTTGTACGCGGGCACTTGTTGGGTATTTCGAAACTGCCCGCTCGAATCATCAAGCTCGTGAGACCAGGTATAGGAAAGCGTGAAGAATGTTTGGCCGAGCGAATGCCAGTCGCCCATCCGCTTCGTCAGGCTCGCCAGCAGAGCATTGTAATTGGCGTTGGCGCCGTTGCCAGTCCCCACTGCAAAACCCCAAGAGTTCGGGATATTCAGATTTGGCTGCTCATTCAGAACCCGCACACCAGTTTTCAAATCTATGGGATCTTGATCAATTACCGTGGTCAGTTTGTGGGACGAGCTTCCTACGTAGCCAATCTCCGCGACTAACCCGCTTCCCAACTGCCGCTGGACGCTGAGGTTGTATTGGTAAATGTAGGGAGTAACCACATGAGGATCATTGAGAACACTGGATGGACCAAAGGGCAAAAATCCCACAGTGGCAAAATTCAACTGTTGCGGTGGAGGCAATGAGCTGGACGGAAACGGATTTGTGAATCCCGCCGACCCGTAAGGATCCGACAGGATCGGACTTGGCCCGTTCGCCGGAATGGCGGCAGCTGAATAGCCAAGAAATGCGGCAGCGAAGAACGGAGGGGTACCGTTCTGGAATTGATTGTCCAGACCTAGGAGCACGTCGTAGAAGATTCCGAAGCCACCGCGAACGCTGGTTTTTCCGTTCCCGAACGGATCCCAGGCAAAGCCGATACGGGGAGCCCAATTGTTTTTGTCAGGAAATGGAATGCCACTGGGTGCCCCGGGATCACCCGGAAAGACAAGGCCAGTCGGGGCATTGGGATACCTCCGCGATTGCAGGCCCGGAATGATCATGTACTGGCGCTTTTGCGGGTCTGACTTTGGAGTGTTGTACTCGTAGCGGACTCCGAGCGTGAGGACCAGCCGCGGCGTGACTTTCCATTCGTCCTGCGCAAATACTGAGTATTGGTGGCTCCGAATCGCGCTGAGCCCTCTGGGGAATTGCTCAAAAATGTCCGGAGTTCCAAGCAAGAAATCGGCACGATCATTTCCACTGCCAATACCAGCAGGGCCGCTGAAGTCAAACTGGCCATCCACCGCGAAATCAAAAAAAGCGTTGTTTTGGACGACGCTCACACCACCGCCGAATTTCCAGGTGTGCCTCCCCCTGGTCCAGCTGAGGGTGTCCGCGTAAACGTACGTGGTATCTGCATAATATGCCGGCCCATTGATATTGAAGCCGAGTTGAGGGCCGCTAGCGTTCAGAAGAATCTGCGGAGGGCCAGTCACCTCATCGGGAGTGACACCGACCCCCAGATCGGCTGGTCCTGGAAGTTTCCTTGCTGGAAAATTCAGTGAATTCCCCGCCCGCTGCGCGGTCATGTGAAACTCATTCAGCAACGTCTGCGTGAGAGTTTTTGTATAGGTAAGATTTCCGAAATAGTTGTCGAACTGATTCGTTGCAGGATAGCCGGGGACATTGGGAGCTTGGCTCAGGAGAAACGGATACGCCACGGGATTATGGAATTTGGTGAGAGTCAGACTGATTCGATCATTCTGCGTAGCATTGAAATCGAATTTGCCCGTGTACTCGTCGCGGTTGTCCTTGGCAGAGCCATTGGGAGTGAGCACACCACTGGGGGACGACGGAACAAGGCCGGCCTTGATATAAGCCTGAGCGACGGGATTGATCTTTGCCGGATCAATGATCCCATTCGCCGCGCTCCCACCCTGGGGGACGAAAAAGGGATGGCTCGTGAGAAAGCCAACGACACCCGGATCCGGCCCTCCATTTGGACCCGAATGGGAGAAATCGCCATTCAACTCCGCGGGCGTATAGACGGTAAGTGCGTTCCCAACGGTGACGCTAGTCTGACGCTGGCCCTGGTATCCAAAAAAGAAAAAGAAACGATCCTTGCCGTTGATGAGCTTCGGTATCCTAATCGGGCCGCCGATGGTGCCGCCAAACTGATTGCGCTTCAGAACCGGGCGCGGCTGGATGGTGCCGTTTGATTTGTTGAAAAAGTTGTTGGCATTGAAGGCGTCATTTCGCAAGTAATCAAACACGCTCCCATGAATGTCATTGGTTCCGGATTTGGTCACCACGCTGACGACGCCGCCGGCGCTGCGGCCGAATTCCGCGGTGTAATTGTTTGTCAGGATTCGGAACTCCGCGACTGTGTCTGGGTTGGGACTCACGACGGGCGCGCCATAGGTCAGAGAAGTGTTGTTACCGCCATCGAGCAGATAGGTCACGGAATCGTCGCGACCACCGGCCACGCTGAGGCCTCCGGTGGGAACGCCCGAGCCACCAACCGGTAGTGCGGCGGCTGGGGTCACACCTGGCATGCTAAGCGCCAAATCCAGCGTGTTCCGACCGTTGAGAGGAAGATTCTGGATGGTCGCGCCCGTCACGGTTCCCCCAACCGTCGGGTTGACGGTTTCCACTTGCACAGCAGCAGCTTCGACCTTGACCACCTCGGTTACGGAACCGACCTTCATGTGCACATCGATGCGCAGCGATTGGTTGATTTCCAGAGGCAGCGCAGCGGTAACGGCCTTGGTGAAACCTTCGCGCTCGGCGGTCACGGAGTAGACGCCGATCGGAAGCTCAAGAACCTGGTAAGCGCCGTCGCTCCCACTCACGGTTTCCCAATGCGCGTTGGTGCCAGTATTTGTGACCCTCACTTTTGCGCCAGCGATCGCAGCGCCTTGCGCATCCATTACGGTGCCGATGATGCGGCCCGTACTGTTCTGTGCCAGCGCCGGAATCGCGACGAGAAAAATAGCGCATAGAGCGGCAAGGAGCATTCGCCATAGACAGGAGGACGCAACAAATGTTAACGAAGATGATCGAGTCACGATACACGCTCCAGTTCTTTGTGAAATGCCACGAGGGGTAATCGAAGGAATTGTTCGGAGCTGGGGAAGAGTTAGAAAGTCAAAAGTCTCTTGCGTGAAAGGAAAGCCGGGTTCAGGCTGAGGCGATGACACACGACAGAATTCATGAAAAAAGATCGATGCCGGACGGGCAGCATGTGGGAATGGCAGGCTCACCGGACAACCTCACTCCCTTCAGATTTCAGTCACAGTGAAACAGAAACTGGAACAACACACCCCTTATGCGATACCTTACTATAATTGCGGAAGGTTATTGAGGCATTGGCCTTCTGTCAAGGCAAAAGAAATCCTGCATGGCAGAAACAATTTTGATTCAGGGGTGAATGCCATGAGTGCCTGGGCGAGCACGGCTAACCGGGTAGTTTTTGCAGCATAAACGCAAGATGGGTGTTCTGATGTTGGAGCAATTGAGGAGGCGTGAAATGAAATTGCGTAATTTCATTCTCGGAATTGCCGCAGCCCTGATTTGCTTTGCCTCTGTCTCTTGGGCGCAGGGGAACAGCTCCGTCGAGCGCGTCTTCTATAACGGGAAGATTTTCACTGGTGAGCCAGAGCATCCCTACGCGGCGGCAGTTGCCATTCGCGGCGACAAAATCGTTGCTGTGGGCAGTCGTGGAGAAGTAACGACGACGGTCGGCAAAGACGCTGAGAGTATTGATTTGCATGGGAATACTTTGCTCCCAGGTTTGATCGACAGCCACATCCATGCGATTTATGGCGGCGTCTCGCTCAACTCCGCGGATGTTAGCGATAGCGTACAGACGGTCGCAGAGTTGGTGGCGTTCGCGGACGAAGCAAAGAAGAACGGCAAGGGAATGCGCGGCGACATCTTGCTGATCAGCGGCATCCCGCTGCCTATATGGTCCAGGACAGATGAACTAAACGCTCAATTCAGCACTGGGGCGTTCGAAAAGCAACCCGTGTTCCTCCAAGGATCGGACGGGCATACGGGATGGGCCAATCGCGCCCTGCGGCTGCGAGCAGGAGTTACGAAGGACTTCATCAGTCATCTCTCGGAGGCCGAGCGGAAGTATTACGGGCTCGCGGCAGACCTGGAACCCAATGGGTTTGCCGTGGATGCAGGCCTGGAAAAGGTTCAAGCAATCTTGCCAAAACCTTCGAGACAGGAACTTCTCGCGGCCGGCCGATCGGCGGTGCATTACCTCAATAGCCTGGGTATCACGGCTTGGCTGGACCCGCTTGCCGATGAGCCCATTTTGACAGCCTATCGTGATTTGTCGGAACGCGGAGAATTGACCGCCCGCGTTGCGGCATTTACGGAAGTTAAACTCCAGACCGCTGCCGATCCCTTGATTAAAGCACAGGCTCTCCTGAAAAAGTTTAAAGACGTTCCGAACTTGACGGTTCCGGGCGTCAAGATTTTTGCCGATGGCGTGGTGGAGTATCCTTCGCAAAGTGCGGCGATGGCTGCGCCGTACAAGAACACAGGAAAATACGGAGACTTGCTGTTCGATCCCGGGCGCTTCGCCAAGATGGTAATTTCCGCGGATAAACAAGGTCTGATCGTGCATATCCACGCGATTGGTGACAAAGCGGTAACGGAATCGCTGAATGGGATAGAAGCAGCGCGAAAAGCGAATGGAAATTCCGGCCTGCCTCACACGATCACCCATCTTCAGTTTGTAATTCCCTCGGACATCCCGCGCTTTAAACAGCTTGGAGTCATTGCGGCGTACCAACTCTTGTGGGCGAGCGCGAACCCGGAGGCGATAGAATTGGTCAAGCCGTACATCGACCCCGCGGTCTATGTGTGGCAATATCCGGCCCGATCTATGCTGAACGCCGGTGCGACGATTTCCGGCGCGAGCGATTGGTTTGTATCGAGTCCCAACGTGTTTCTTGCAATTTATCAAGCGGAGACACGCAAGGGGCCCGAAGGTATTTTGAATCGTGATGAATGCATGCCCCGCGAAGCAATGCTGTATGCCTACACCCGCAATTCGGCCCGCGCCATGAATCAGCTGGAAAAGATCGGATCAATCGCACCCGGCAAGCAGGCCGATTTCGTTCTTGTGGATCGTGATGTGCTCACCATTTCCGCGGAAGATCTCAAAGACACCAAGATTCTCTGGACCATTGTGGGTGGCAAGACGGTCTACGAATCGAAACCGTGACATATTCTCACAGATGCTGTGGTTAATGGTGCGCGGCCGGGAATCTTATTCTCTGCCGATGCGGTCGATTTCCTTTTTGATTGCGAGTTTGCCGAGACTTGCGAGGGGAAGGGACAGGAACAAACTGATTCTGCGATCGAGCGACAGAAAGGCTCCTCGAAAAGCGCGCTCGATCTGCTCTGGAGTGCCCGCGACTGCCCCAGGGTCAGGAACGCCCCAATGGGCCGTCATAGGCTGGCCGGGCCAGACGGGACACACTTCACGCGCGGCATTATCGCAAACGGTGAAAACAAAATTCATTTCCGGTGAGCCGGGTGTCGCGAATTCATCCCAATGCTTGCTGCGCAAACCTTTCGTGGGCAGTCGCGCGATTTCAAGCTGCCTCAGCGCTTCGGGGCGGACAATCCCTGATGGATGGCTGCCCGCACTGTAGGCAGCGAATGTGGGCCTGCCTTTATGGTTGAGAAGTGCTTCGGCCATAATGGAGCGGGCGGAATTGCCGGTGCAAAGAAATAGCACGCTGTAGCGGTCCTGCACGAACTTCATTCCTTTGCCGGTTTGGCAGGAGCGCAGCAGGCAGCGTCCGTAGGGCCCTTGTGTGCGGTGGGTTTCTTGGCGCGAATGAAAGCGCTCGCAAATTTGCCTTCCACATGGGGCGCGATTGCCTCCACATCAATGCCCTTAGCCGAGAGAAAATGCCGCGCGTCCCCGATCGAGTAGACGCGCGTTGGCTCGATTTCGACTTCCGCGAATCCCGCGGCGCCGAGCTTCGCGCGATACTCGGATTCATCCAATGCTCCCGCTACGCATCCCACCCATAACTCCACATTCCTGCGGATAGCAGCGGGCACGGTGCCGCGCACGACGATATCGGAGACGGCAAATCGCCCGCCCGGCCGCAGCACACGGAAAGCCTCGCGTAAGACGCGATCCTTGTCCGCGGAAAGATTGATCACGCAATTTGAAATCACTACGTCCACGGAATTGTCCGGCAGTGGAATGTTCTCGATTTCTCCTTTTAGAAACTCCACGTTTTCGACGCCCGCTTTGCGCCGGTTCTCGCGTGCGAGCGCCAGCATCTCATCCGTCATGTCCAGGCCATAGGCTTTTCCGGTAGGTCCAACCCTCTTGGCTGACAAAAGAACGTCAATTCCCCCGCCGGAACCCAAATCGAGCACACACTCTCCGGCATTCAGTTGCGCAAGGGCGGTTGGATTGCCGCAGCCGAGTGATGCGGACACTGCTGCCTGCGGCAGACCGGCCGTTTCACTCGCATCATAGAGATTCGAAGAAATCGGGTCGCAGCATGGAATTAAGTTGTCCTCGCCTCCGCAAACCGCCCCCTCACCCGCCTTTACGCGGCGAGCCGCTTCCCCGTACTTGCTCTTAACGACGTCCCTGATATCGCTGCTGGCCATGCTTGCCTCCCGAATGTCATATCTGCACGTGCGAATATGTTCGCAGACTACACGAGCTCTCACATATATGTCAAGGCGAATATAATGTATACTCCAAGCATGGCAAAGTTACAAGGCAGCTTGTCGCTTGATCTCCTCTTCCGCGCCCTCGCCGATCCCACGCGGCTGCGGTTGCTGAATCTCATTGCGGATCGCGAGATTTGTGTTTGCTACTTTGTAGAAATCCTGCGAACCAGCCAGCCAAAGATCTCCCGTCATCTCGCGTACCTGCGCAAGGCTGGCATTGTGGCCGCAAGACGCGAAGGCAAGTGGATGCACTACCGGCTTGCGATTCCAAGAGACGAAGGGGCGGCGCGTATTCTGCGTGAAACGCTACGACATCTAAGAGAAAAACCGGTGATGCAACGAGACATTTCGCGACTGGGTTCCGCTTGCTGCGCACCACAAAAATATGAGCTCCTTCACGGAGCGCCCCTGCCCGCGTTAGTCTCCGCAAGCAATCGCTAACACACCTTCTTGCGAGCGACCCTTCTTCGAATGTCTCTATTCGCTAATCTGAACTTGCGAGGAATTTTATCAACGAGAACTATCTGGAGTTTCGCGCCGCCCCATGGCGAGTTGTATCGCTTCCGCTAAATGTATCGCTTGCCGTCCGGTCGCCTGGAGTATCTGTTCCCGGCAGCTAAATCCATTCGAAACAATCAGGGTTTCCGATGGAGTATGTCTCACGGCGGGCAGGAGCACGCGCTCTCCCACGGCCTGAGAGATTGCGTATTTGTCCTTCTCAAATCCGAACGGCCCGGCCATTCCGCAGCAGCCGGAATCAATGGATTGCAAATCAGCGCCCATCCTCCTGAGCAGCGATTCTTCATCGTTCATCTTCATTAGCGCTTTTTGATGGCAGTGGCCGTGCAGCAGCACCTTTCGCGAGAGTCGTGGTGGCTGATAGTCCGGGGCGTGATGTTCCAGAAATTCGCTGAGGAGAAATATTTGGCTTCGCAACCGGTTGGCGCGCTCGTCGGTAGGAAACAGATTGCGCAGTTCATCGCGAAAGACCGAGGCGCAGCTCGGTTCAAGCACGACGATCGGCAAGCCGGCGTCAATTTGTTTCCTAAGAGCTTCCATGACGCGCTGCAGGTATGTCTTGGCGGCGTCGAGCATCCCGAAATCATAGAGCGGGCGTCCGCAACACAAATGCTGCCGGGAAACTCTCACCTTGAATCCAGCCTCTCGAAGGACCGCCAGCGCGGCGCGAGCCGTTTCCGGATGAAAGTAATTACTGAAAGTGTCCGCCCATAAAATGACTTCGCGCAGCTTGTCCGCGGCGGACTTCGATTCGCTCCCAACCTCCCTTTCGAGCTGAGGAACATGGTTTCTTTGAGCCCATCTCTGAAAACTGACGGGAGCAAGCCTGGGAAGCAGCCGCTCTGGCGCTAACCGCAGGATTTTCCGGATCAAGTGCGCGAGACCCGGTGCGTGGCTGAAAAAGTTTGCGATTCGAGGCGCATGCGAGGCCCATCGCGCCCATCGATCAATCATTCCGAAAGCATAAGCGTGCAACGGCCGCCCTTTCTTCTCGTAATAGTGCGACAGAAACTCCGCTTTGTACGTCGCGATATCCACGTTTGCCGGGCATTCCGATTTGCACGCCTTGCAGGACAAACACAGTTCAAGGGCTTTCTTGACGTGCTCGTCCTCCCAGCCGCCTCGCACCGCCTCACCTTGGAGCATTTCAAATAGCATGTGCGCGCGGCCCCGCGTACTGTGCTCTTCTTCGAGCGTCACCATGTAGCTCGGACACATCGAGCCCGAATCATTTTTGCGGCAAGCACCAAGGCCGATGCACCGCAACGTGGCTCTTGAAAACGAACCGTCATCTTCGGGAAACTTGAAGTGAGTCTGTGGCTGCAGCGGCTTATAGTCCGCTCCCAGCCGCAAATTTTCCGTGGGCAAATAAGCATTCACCACCTTGTGAGGATTCAGCTTGTTCCCCGGATCCCACGTTGCCTTGAACTCGCCGAAAGCCTTCATTAATTCCGCTCCGAACATCTTCGGAAGCAAAGCGCCACGCGATTGCCCGTCGCCGTGTTCGCCGGAGAGAGAGCCGCCATAACCGACTACCAAGTCGGCCGCACGCTCGACAAACTCGCCGTATTTTCGAATCCCGTTTTCGCTCTGGAGATCGAAGCTGACCCTCATGTGGACGCAACCGTGCCCAAAATGGCCGTAGAACGCACCTCGGTAGCTGTACTCGTTCATCAGCCTGCGAATATCACGCAGGTAGGAACCCAGTTTTTCCGGCGCTACCGCTGCGTCATCCCATCCCTCCCATTCCGGCGGCGCACCCGGAGCAAAAGCGGCTGCACGCGGCCCTGATTCGCGTATCTGCCAGACGGCTTTCGCTTCGGCTTTGGAATAAATTCGCGCACTGGGCGGATCGGAGACCCGTTGCAGCCGGTCGACGAGCTGCTGAGCGACGCTCTGAGTCTGGCCTGTATCATCAGCACCGAATTCCACCAGCAAAAAGCCGCGACCTTCAGGGAGGAGTTCGAGATTCGGCGCTCTCCTCCTCCGCAGACCCTCGACGATACTTCCTTCAAATCCTTCCAGCCCGATGGGGTGGAACTCAAGAATCTCCGGCACATGGTCTGCCGCCTCGAAAGCATCCTTGTAACCAAGTCCGACAAGTGTCCTGTGCTGTGGACTGTGGATCAGCCTCACCCTGGCTTCGAGCACGACGGCACAGGTGCCTTCCGTCCCAACCAGCGCGCGTGCCACATGAAATCCTCTTTCCGGCAACAATTCATCCAGGTTGTAGCCAGAGACCCGGCGGGGAATCTGCGGGAATCGCGCTCGTATCTGTGTGCTGTATTGGTCCCGGATGGTCCGCAGCTTGGTGTAGACCTCGCCGCGGCGTCCGCCCTGCCTCGTGACGAGATCAAGTTCGCTGTCCGTCGTCGCACCGACCGTCATCTGGGTGCCGTCATACAGCAGGACGCGTAGTTCCTCGACGTTATCGACGGTCTTGCCGCCCAGCAAAGAGTGCGTGCCGCAAGAATTGTTGCCGATCATTCCGCCGATGGTGCAGCGATTATGCGTCGAAGGGTCCGGCGCAAAAGTTAATTGGTGGACCTCCGCCCGATTGCGCAAAGAATCGAGAACGACGCCGGGCTGAATCCTCGAAACTCTCCGCGCCGGATCGAGCTCCAGAATTCGATTCATGTATTTGGTGAAATCCAGAACCACCGCGACGTTGCAGCACTGCCCGGCGAGACTCGTGCCTGCGCCCCGGGCCAGCACGGGAGCGCCATACTTTCTGCACGCTGCCACGGCCGCGATCACGTCCTCGTCATCACGCGGCACGACCAGCCCGATGGGAATCTGCCGGTAATTCGATCCGTCCGCCGCATACAACGCGCGACTTCCCCGGTCAAAACGGACTTCGCCCCGCAGCGTCCGTTTCAGCTCATTTTCCAATTCGCGCGCTTGCGCGAACGAATCAACGGGTTTTGCGTGCGAGCTCAGCGGCAATGGCGTCAGGGTGTGCACGATGTTCCCGGACTTAATAAAGTAAAAGAGAATGCTGCGAACACAGAGTGAACCTCCCACATGACGGAATCAATTCGGCTCCAGAGTGCAAGGGATGATGTCCCGGCCCGCTGATAATATACATCCAGGCCGGACCTTCAAAGGACGCCCTGAAAACTATTGCTGGTGAAGAGCGCAGCGTGTATATCTGACCCGCAGAAATCTTGGACTTTAAGCTCCGTAACTTCTACGCCGGACATCCAGGTGACTTCAGTAATGGAAGGCGGATGGGCAAGGGAAGGCTCCGACGCGACAAGACGCATCTACCCAAGCACGTTCCTGGGGACATGACGGAGGAATGCGAATGGACAATTCAAGCGAGTCCAGAGGAAGCCATGTGCGCTGGGTGGTGCTGGTCCTTCTTTGCTTGATGTACCTCATCACCTACTTGGATCGCGTGAGCCTCGCCAACACCGCGCCACTCATCAGCAAAGAGTACGGCTTCAGCAAAGTCACAATGGGGATCATTTTCAGTGCGTTCATATGGGCTTACGCGTTATTCCAGGTGCCCGGTGGCTGGATGGGCGACCGGTTTGGGCCACGCAGAGTCCTGTCAGCCATCATGGCGTACCGGGCGGCGATCGCCGTACTTACGACGAGAGCTCTGGGCCTGCCCTCGTTCTGGGGCATCCGTTTTCTGCTCGGGGTAGGTGAGGCGGGCGCGTTTCCAACCGCCACACGGGCGATGCAGATGTGGTTCCCGCGCGACGAACGCGGCTTCGTGCAGGGAGTCAGCCATGCTGCCAGCCGCCTGGGCGCTGCAATTGGCCCTCCCCTGGCAGTGGCGATCATGATTCATTACGGCTGGCGGTCGGTATTTTATGTGATCGGCGTTCTAAGTTTAATGTGGTCTCTTCTCTATTTACTTACGTATCGCAATATGCCGGAAGAAAACGGGCGGGTGAGCCACGCCGAACTCGCCCGTATTCGCGGCGTAAACGACAAGGGCGAGATCAAGCAGGCGAACATCCAGAAGCGGCCGAAGGTACCCTGGAGCATCCTGCTCAAGCACTCAAACATGTGGGCAGTGATGTGCGCCTACGCCGCCTACATATACTCCCTGTGGTTTTTTCTCTCGTGGTTGCCGTCCTACCTGGTCGAATACCGCAAATTCACGCTGATAAAAATGGGATTCTACGCTTCACTGCCGCTTCTTGCCGGCGTGGTGGGCGACACCTTCGGCGGCTGGCTGACCGACAAACTGCTTGTGAAGACGAATAACCTCAGATTTGCCCGCCGGTCGGTCGCAATCGTGGCTATGCTCGGGTGCGGGGTGTCTATCCTGCTAGCCGCAATGACAGCGAATCCCAATACGGCTGTCTATTGCCTGACGAGCGCGATGTTCTTCCTCGAAATGACAATAGGGCCGGCGTGGGCGGTTCCCATGGACATCGGAGGGGAATTCTCCGGCACCGTGTCCGGGATGATGAACATGGGTGGACAAATCGTTGGGGCGCTGTCCCCTACAGTCTTCGGAATTCTGGTGGCCAAGGGGTCCTGGGTCGCTCCATTCGTCGTGTCCGCGTGCCTGTTATTCGTTGGTGCGGGCATCTGGGCAATGTGGATCGATCCAGAGCAGTCCGTCATCGACAAGGGCGAGGGAACGATGGGTCCCGCTGTCGGCGTCCTCCCCACGCCAGCAGTTTTGGGGGATCGATAGCGAGATTCGTGGCAAGCATGCGCCATGCGGAACCTTGAGCCCGTCCGCATCAATCACCCGGAAACTGGCGCGGATTGGAATTTCCTGTCTGCTGGAGCGAGAGAATTGAGGGCTGCCGTGACACCGCCCGCTTTGTGAGGCACGTCTGCTAGCCGCAAGCCCATTTCGATTCCACTCAGCGTCCCGGACAACATGAGATCGTTGAAGCTGCCAAGGTGCCCGATGCGAAAAACCTTGCCAGCCAGTTTGCCGAGACCAGCCCCGAGCGACATGTCAAAATTTTCCAGGATGATTTTCCGCAGCCGGTCCGCGTCATGCCCCTCGGGCGTAAAAACCGCCGTCATCGAATTTGAGTATTCACGCGGCTCTGCGCAAACAACTTCCAGACCCCACGCCCGCGCCGCCGCGCGTGTTGCCTCCGCGTGGCGCTGATGCCGGCGAAAGACGTTGGGCAACCCCTCTTCGTGCAGCATCTGCAAGGCCTCGCGCAAGCCAAAGATGAGATTCGTCGCGGGTGTATAAGGGAAAAAACCGCTCCGATTCACCTTCAGCATTTCCTGCCAGTCCCAATAGGACCGCGGCATTTTCGCATCCCGATTTGCCGCGAGCGCCTTCTCAGAGATCGCGTTGAAGCTAAGACCCGGAGGCACCATCAGACCCTTCTGAGATCCAGCAATCGTAACGTCGACCTTCCATTCCTCATGGCGATAATCGATGGAAGCCAAAGAAGAGATCGCGTCTACCATCAGTAACGCCGGATGACGAACTTTATCGATGGCTCGCCGAATCTCAGAAAGGCGGCTGGTTACTCCACTGGACGTCTCGTTGTGCACCACCATGACGGCTTTGAAAGTGTGGCGATCGTCCGCACCAAGCCGGGCCTCAACATCCGCGGCAGCGGCGCCCCGGCGCCAATCACCCGGCGCATATTCCACTTTTAGACCCAGCCGCTCCGCAACCTGGCGCCAGAGTTCCGAAAACTGCCCCGTCTCGAACATCAGCACGCGGTCACCCGGAGAAAGCGTGTTCACGATCGCTGCTTCCCACGCTCCCGTGCCCGAAGACGGGTACATCAGCACGGGCCCACTTGTCTGGAAAACCGTGCGCATGCCTTCCAGAACTTCCATGCCCAACTTTGCAAATTCTGGACCGCGGTGATCAATCACCGGCTGGGCCATAGCCCGGAGAACCCGATCAGGAACATTTGTCGGTCCAGGAATCTGAAGAAAATGCCGACCCGTATGAATCATGGTTATTCCTAATGGACTAGTTCTCCGTCGCGGTCACCGAACAGCAACACCGTCGCGTATCAGAGCCAGCCCGCCGAACAGTCTATCGCACACGGCCCAGGGCGCAAAACCTAGTTAGCTCTCACAAGAAACGCGTCGCGCAGATCCCATTTGGCTCTTGTGTTGAAATCGAGCTTATCGCATCACTCTCGTGATGGACCTGAAAAAGCTATGCAGGTCCGCGCAATCAGCCCGGAGAATACCGAACACTGCATCTGAGGAAAAACTGCGATGGCCTACCGCAGCCGCGCCAGATACGGCACAAAGCCGCGTGCCTTCATCCGCAACTTGTAGACGGAAGTTGTCGCCGTGATGTAAAGCGTTCGGTAATCCTTGTCGCCCCAGGCGAGATTCGCTGGCTGTTCCGGAATCACGATTGTTCCGATATGGTGACCCTGCTTATCCCACACCCAGATGCCTTTCGGCCCGGTGACGAAGAGATTTCCGTCCCGGTCGACTTTCATCCCGTCCGGTACGCCCTCGCCTTTGCCTCCCGGCTCCTCGCTGAAAATCCGTCCCTTCGATAGCGTGCCACCGGAGCCAAAATCATAGACGCGGACGTTTCGCTGTTCGCTGTCGTCAACGTAGAAGCGCTTGCCATCGGAAGAAAAGGCCAGTCCATTGGGCTGCGTAAGCTCTTTGGTCAAAAGACCAACTTCGCCTTTTTCGTCCAACCGATAAACTCCCTGGAATGGAATCTCCTGCTTCTCTCCCTGAGGCAAATCGAGTGTAGGATCGGAGAAATAGATCGCCCCATCGGGCCCAATCACGACATCGTTCGGGCTGTTGAACTTATTTCCTTCGAAACGGTCCGCGAGAACGGTGTACTTCCCGTCCGGGCTGATGCGGATGATCGCCCGCAATACACTCGCGCAATCGAGCAGTCGGAGCTGCCGGTCATACGTGTTTCCGTCCGGATCTCCCAGCGCGATGAATTCTTCTTTGTGTCCGTCCGGATAAACCCGGAAAATCTTGTTGATCTCCTCGTCGCTGACGTAAAGAAAACCAGCCTTGTCCCAGACTGGCCCTTCGGTAAATCCAAGTCCGCTCGCCACGGTCTCCAGCTTTGCGTCGCGCGCCACGAGCTTCCAGAATGCCGGCGATTCGGCGTGCAATTCGAATTCGCGCCGCGGGTGTTTGGCCTGACCTGAAGCCTCAAAGGACCCGTACAGGAAGAATGTCGCGGCGAACAACGCTGATCTTTTCAATGTGGGGGAAACCACTGGCAAACTCCTTTTCTTCTTGGAATGTCGAAAGATAATCTTGGTGCCGCGGGGCGAGCTTCAATCTTCGTCTTCGTCGTTTTTTCGCTTCGACCTGGTGCGCGACGCTACCGCAGACTTGCCGCTTCTCGCCGCCGTCACTAGATAACTGATCAAATCCTCCGCTTCGCTGCGGCTAAGCGTCGTGCCATAGTCCGAAGGCATTAGCGATTCCGGCTGATGTGCCAGGCTTTCTATATCAGATTTGAGGAACAGATGAAAAACGCCATCGAGAGTCTGCAACTGCAGCGAGAAATTGTCTTCGTTTCGCAAAACACCCGAAAAATTCTGGCCGTCACGCGTGGTCACCGTGACGATGCCACGTGATGTTCCCCCATCCGTGCCTGACTTCGTAATCGCCTCGAGGATTTCGTCAGGCGCTCTCGTCCGGCCATAAACGGAAAGGTCAGTTGCGATATAGCCGCCGGCGCCGTCCATCATGTGGCATTCCGCACACCGCGCCTTGCCGTAGAAGAGCGCCTTGCCCTTTTGAGGTTCGCCTGCGACTCTCGAGCCGCCGATCTTTCCTTGTAGCAGCCGCAAGTAATCCACCAACGCGTTGATTCTGGAGCTGTCAAGAACTGCGAAGGAGGGCATTCCCGCTGCTGGCATTCCTCTTTGAATGATTTTGAAGAGATCCGCATTCGATAGCCGCTGCACGCCGGGCCGCGTCGCGACGTCCGGCGCGCGCTCGCCACCGCGCCCGTCCAAGCCGTGACAACCCGCGCAGCGCGATTCGAAAGCCTGCCGCCCCTCGGCAATCGCTTGACTCCGCCCCTGCGCTCCGCTCGCGTCTCGGCGCGGCTTCTGCTCTTGAGCGCTCGCTGCCAACATAAACAAAAACGCCCAGGCCAGCAATCCCGAGACGCCGATACACCGGCGCGCGAATATCGAATTCTCCCTCGAGATGACTTTCACCCCAAATGATCTTCGCTTCGCTGCCCCAGAAAATTGCACTTTCTCACTAGATGAAAGTATAAGAGTAATCGTGAAAATCCACCCTTGTCTGTAGATTGCTGATACTGCATCGCGCTAGACATGTCAACGTTTTTCTTCATTCAATCGATTTAATAGCCGGTGCGTAAGCATTGGCGCACACCCCATCGGGCCAGGCCAACCCTCGCACCCCGACGTTTAATATCCTAAATTGATGCACAAAACCGGAATTTCGCCGCCCTCTTTCTTCCCTCTCCGGAGCAATTCGTTCAATCTGTAAATCACTGGGTCCTGACACCCGAAGTTCTTGGGCGAACCGCCCCCTCCCACTTGCCAACGAAACGATGTTAGAGTTCGCGCACGACACAGTCCTGGGAGATCGCCATGAAAACCGCAGCGCGTCCTATCTCTTCTCGCCACATCCTCGGCGCACTTTCTTTTTTCATGCTTATCGCAGCCGGCGTCGCGGCTATCGCTTCTCCGCCACGCGCAAAGAGCCGCCAGGAATCCGTGCCCACCAATGATGCCGCTTCCCTGCTCGAAGGTTTTCGCCACGTCGAAGTTGCCTCCGTCTCCGACGCGCTCGAACAGCTCACCGGCCGAAAAATGTATATGTCTCATCGCATGCGGCCCATTTTCCCCTCTAAATTCGCGGGATTTGCCGTCACCGTGCTCCTCAAGAAAGAAGCCAATCACGATCCTGACGCTCTCAACGGCATGCTTGCAGCCATCGATCATGGCGCTTCGAATTCTGTGTACGTGATGGTCGTCGAAGACGGTGCCGACATCGCCGGAATGGGCGGCCTGATGGGCACCGCCATGGCCTCCAGGAATTTTTCCGGGGCAGTCATCGATGGCGGGGTCCGTGATGTCGCCTATCTCCAGAAAATCGGTTTCCCCGTTTTCGCGCAGGGCATCGTTCCTTCTACCTCGATCAGTCACTACCGTTTCGCAGGCGCCAATATCCCGGTCCTCTGCGACGGCGTGACCGTAAGTCCCGCCGACATCGTCGTGGCCGACGCCGACGGTGTCGCCGTGGTCCCTCGCGCGGCAGCGTCACAGGTGCTTGCAGTCGCTCAGGAAATGGACTTTAAGGAGCACTCCATGTATGCCTACATCGAAAAACTCAAGTCCATCGAGGAAGCCGTCAAGAAGTTTGGCCGCCTCTAAATCGGTTTAAACCTATCCCTTCTTCCAAAAATGATTCTGGATTCCGCACCGGCTTTGTAGTATAGAGACTTTCACTAGGTAATAAGAACTTTCATTTTTGCGGGCACACCGCCGAATCCATCGAGGGCCGCAATGTTCGCGAGACGCGCCTCGCAACATCGTTAAATGAACCCGAATGTGTCATCGAAGTCTTGGACTATCTCCGCACGGCACGCGCGTTCTTGCATCGTTCTCCTATGCGGCTGCTTCGCCACGTGGGCGGCCGCCCAGGAGAAAACGAGTACTGCGATTTCTGCTGCCATCGACGTGCGCCCTGAGGATCTGGTCGTTGAACCTCCTGGGGCAAACTGGATTTCCTACAACGGTGATTACTCGGGCCGCCGCTACACCAGTCTTGCGCAGATCACTCCGGACAATGCTGCCCAATTACGCGCGCAATGGATCTTTCACATTCGCGATGCGAACGAATTGGAGGTCACGCCCGTCGTGGTGAACGGGATCATGTTCGTTACTGCCGCGAACGATGCCTTTGCGCTCGACGCGCGAACGGGACGCCAGATCTGGCATTACTCGCGGCCTGTTTCCGAAGGGCTCATCGACGACGCCTCCCAGCACCACAATCGCGGCGTGGCCCTCTGGCACTCGAAAGTCTTTCTGGAAACGGACAATGCCCATTTGCTTTGTCTGGATGTGCGCTCCGGTCATCTGCTTTGGGATGTTGCCTACGCCGAAGGAAACAAGAATTACGGTGCGACCAGCGCTCCTCTCGTCGTTAAGGACAAGGTCCTCGTGGGCACCTCAGGCGGCGACGACGGTGTTCGCGGGTTCCTTGCCGCCTTCGACGCCGAGACCGGGAAACTTACCTGGCGCTTCTGGACCATCCCCGGTCCAGGCGAATTCGGATCCGAAAGTTGGCCGGGCAAGCTGTATCTCCGCGGCGGAGGCACGACGTGGATGCCCGGAACCTACGATCCGGAACTCAATACCGTTTACTGGGGAACGAGCAACCCTGCTCCCGATTTCGATGGCGGCGTGCGCCCCGGAGACGACCTCTATACCGATTGCGTGCTTGCGCTGGATCCCGACAACGGCAAACTGAAATGGTATTTTCAGTTTACTCCTCACGACCTCTTCGACTTCGACGCCACGGAAACCCCCGTGCTCCTCGACGTTCGGTACAAGAGCCAGCCGCGAAAACTCCTCGTGGAAGCCAATCGCAATGGCTTCTTGTACGTGCTCGACAGAACCGACGGAAGATTCCTCTTCGCAATTCCATTTGTCAAAAAATTGAACTGGGCGAAAGGAATCGACGAGAAGGGCCGCCCCATTCGAACGGAACTGCAGCCCACGGCCGACGGGATGAAAGTGTGCCCCAGCTTCACCGGCGCCACGAACTGGTACTCTCCTTCCTTCAATCCGCAGACTCATCTCTTCTACTTCCTGGCTCAGGAGGATTGCGGAACATTTTTATTAAAACCTGAGCCATTCATCGAAGGACGCCCCTACTACGCCACCGGTGTTAAGCGCGCTCGCGGTGAAAAAAAGGAAAAAATCCTGCTGGCTTACAACCTCGACACCGGCACCTTCGAATGGCGATATCCTCAGATTGGCGAAGGGGGTTCCTCTGGCGGAACGATGAGTACGGCGGGCGGCCTCCTTTTCTTTGGAGACGAGGCGGATTCTTTCGAGGCTGTCGACGGCAAGACTGGCGCGCCGCTCTGGCATTTCACTACCGGACAGAGGATGCACGCCTCCCCGATGAGTTACGCGGTCCATGGGAAGCAGTATGTCGCGATTGCTTCAGGCAGCGACATTTTCAGTTTCGCGTTGCCCTAGCGAAGGATAATTTTTTAAAAAACATCACGGAGAGGAGAAACAAAAATATGCTTGCCAATCTTTTCACACGCAGAGTCTTCACCCATCAGCTTGCCACTTTTTTTTCCGGCTTCGGCTTTGCCGCAGCCGCATCGTCTTCCGCAGCAGCACAGGCCAAGGAAGACACCGGTGGTGTAAAAAAACTCGACTACGAAGGTAAACCAGCCAGCGAAAAAGGATTTATCACACCCCTCATTACCCACAGTGGAGTGATCTACATCGCGGGACAGGGCGCGCACTCCCACGACAGCGGCGAAACTTTTCCAATGGACATCGATAACCACACAAGAAGAGTCATGGAAAGCGTGAAAACTCTCGTAGAAGCGGGCGGCGGCACCATGGACAGTATCCTGCAGCTCACCGTCTACCTCGCCAAGATCGACGACTACGACGGAATGAACAAAGTTTTCAAAACGTATTTTCCGCATGGCGGTCCGGCGCGCACGACGGTAGCTGTCGCCGCGCTGCCTGGCAATTCCCTGGTTGAGATCAATTGCACCGCCGCGGTCACACGCAAGTAACCCGAAGGGAGATCAACTTATGGAATTAAATCTTAAATGGACACGCCGCACGTTTATGGGAAGCCTCGGCGTTATGGCCGGGGCATTGCTGCACGCAAGAGGACTTTTTGCATCTCCCACGCCTGGAACTGTCAGCAAGATTTCCGGCTTTGGAGAATCGGGCAACGTCTATGACGAACTCGGCGTAACGACGGTGATCAACGGGCAGGGGACCATGACCGTGCTCGGCGGTTCCTTGATGCGTCCTGAAGTCGAAGCCGTAATGGCCCTCGCGGGACGCCGCTTCGTGAGTGTTCCGGAGCTGGAAGTTGCCGCCGGCAAACGCATCGCGGAAATGCTAAAATTGCCAGATAGTTATACCGCACTGGTCACCTCCGGCGCAGCCGCCGCGATGCAGTCCGGCCTTGCAGGAATTCTCACCGGCGACAATCCGCAATTTATTCAGCAATTGCCGGATCTCACCGGCATGAAGTCGGAAGTGATCATCCAAAAATCACACCGTAATCCCTTTGACCACCAGCTTCGCTCCACCGGCGCCAAGCTCGTGGAAATTGAAACGCGGGAAGAATTGCGGAAAGCCGTGAATCCCAAGACCGCCATGATGCACTTTTCGAATTTTGCGAATGCGGCGGGCGAAATCAAAGTTAATGAGTGGGTCAAGCTAGCGAAGGAATACAACATTCCTTCGTTCATTGATGCCGCTGCCGATACGCCTCCCGCTTCGCATCTGTGGGATTACACCCAAATGGGATACGACCTTGCCGCATTCAGCGGAGGAAAAGCGATACGCGGGCCGCAGTGTGCGGGATTGTTGATCGGAAGAAAAGATTTGGTCGCATACGCCTTGCTCAACAACAGCCCGCACGAAGATACTCTTGGCCGCAGTCAGAAAGTCGGCAAAGAAGAAATCGTCGGCATGGTCAAAGCGCTGGAAAGCTATCTGAAGGAAGACCACGAAGCGCTTGACAAGGAGTGGCGGCGCAGGTTGGACACGATTTCTTCTGCGGTCAAACGTGTCGCCGGGGTAAGCACGGCATTTTCGATGCCGGACATCGCCAATCACGTTCCGCACATGGAAATCACCTGGGATCCGCGGCGCATTACGCTCACTCCGCAGGAAGCGTCGAAACAATTGCGGAGCGGCAAACCTTCGATTGTCCTCGGTCGAAACGAGAATGCTTTAAGCATGAATTCCTTTATGCTGCAGGAGGGCGAAGAGAAAATTATTGCCGAACAATTGGTCCAGCTCTTCCGCGCGCATTCTGCGTGAAGGTGAAGGCTTGAAAAAAATTCCTGCTCCACAGAACGGAAACTCGTTCGTGACCGCGGTAGCGAAGAGCCGGGTGCGCTGGTTCCTCGTGTTTTGGCTATTTATTTTGAGCGCTGTCTCCTACCTCGACCGCGTCAACGTTTCCATTGCAGGGAGCTCCTTCGCTGGCGAATATCACCTGAGCAACGTCCAGCTAGGGTGGGTGTTCAGCGCGTTCCTGGTGGGATACGCGTTATTCCAAACTCCCGCCGGCTGGCTCGCGGATCGATTCGGTCCGCGCCGCGTCCTCACGACTGGTGTTTTCTGGTGGGGAATTTTCACGGCCCTCACTGCCACCGTGCCGATCGCAATCGCTAAACCAGTTTTATTTTTCATGGCGATCCGATTTCTTCTCGGTGCCGGCGAGGCGGTGGTGTATCCGGCGTCAAACCAATTTGTGGCCCGGTGGATCCCCACGCAAGAACGAGGAATCGCGAATGGGTGGATCTTCGCGGGTGTCGGCGCGGGCGCGGGATTCGCGCCGCCGCTGATCACGTACGTCATGATCCATCACGGGTGGCGTTCCTCGTTCTGGATCTGCGCGGGCATCGGATTTCTGGCGGGCATTGTGTGGTTTCTGGCAGCTCGCGATAAGCCGGAACAACACCCGGAAGTTTCCTCCGTGGAGCTGGCGACGATTCGCGCGGGGCTTACTCTTGGCAGCAGGGAATCGGAGACAAGCAGCGGGAAAGAGATCGTGCCGTGGGCAAAAATTCTGAGCGGCAAGCAAGTTTGGATTATCACCTTTAGCTATTTCAGCTACTGCTATGTAGCGTGGATTTTTTTTGCTTGGTTTTTCATTTACCTCGCTAGAGTGCGCGGCTTGAATTTGAAAGCGAGCGCATTCTACGCGATGCTTCCTTTCCTCGCGATGGCCGCCTGCTGCACGCTTGGCGGACTCATAAGCGACTGGCTAACACGGCACGCGGGCAAACGTCTTGGGCGGTGCGGCGTCGCCGTTTTTGGCATCTGCCTCGCCGGCGTTTTTCTTGCCTTCGGCGCGAATGTAGATAGCGCTCGGCTGGCGAGCCTTGTCCTCGCTGGTGGAGCGGGCGCGTTGTATCTTTCCCAAAGCTCTTTTTGGTCCGTTACAGCCGACATCGGAGGTGTATTCTCGGGCTCTGTTTCGGGATTCATGAACATGGGCGGGATGATGGGAGGCGCGGTCACCGCTTCGCTAACCCCGTGGATCGCTTCGCGATACGGATGGACAGCGTCGTTCCTGTTCGCCGCGGGATTGTGCGCGCTGGGTTCGCTGGCCTGGTTTTTCGTAAATCCGGAGCGCCGTTTGGATGCAGCATGAGACATGACCAGGAATGCATTGCGAGCACGAGCCCAAGAGTTTGGCGAACATGACGAAGCTGAAAATCAAACCGAAAGAAAAGTGCAAGTGGGATCTGGTGAGCCTCGGCGAGGTGATGTTGCGCCTCGATCCCGGAGATATGCGCGTGGCCACGACGCGGCAATTCCGCGCGTGGGAGGGCGGCGGAGAGTACAACGTGGCGCGGGGGCTGAAGCGCTGCTTCGGTTTGGATACGGCGATCGTAACGGCCCTGGCCGATAATCCCGTGGGGAGATTGATTGAAGACCTGATGCTCCAGGGAGGTGTGAGTCTCGAGCATTTGCGCTGGGCGCCTTTCGACGGAGTGGGCCGCAATGTCCGCAATGGACTGAACTTCACGGAGCGGGGATTCGGCGTGCGCGCCGCGCTGGGCTGCTCCGACCGCGGGCACACGGCCGTTTCGCAATTGAAACCCGGCAACGTCGATTGGGAGAAAATCTTTTTGCACGAAGGCGCACGCTGGTTCCATACCGGGGGAATTTTCTGTGCGCTTTCGGTGACGACGCCCCTGGCGGCCGAAGAAGCCATGGAAGCGGCGAAACGAACGCACACGATCATTTCTTATGATCTGAACTACCGCGCCTCGCTGTGGGAATCTTTTGGCGGGAAAGCCAAAGCGCAAGAGGTGAATCGCAGGCTCGTGGCATCCGCGGATGTTTTGCTCGGAAACGAAGAAGATTTCACCGCCGCGCTGGGATTTCCGGTCACCGGACTTGACGAAAGTCGTTCTCACCTGGACGCGCGAAATTTCAGACCGATGATTGAAAAAGTGGCGCAGGAATTTCCGAATCTTTCTTTGGTGGCCACGACACTGCGAAATGCCAAGACGGCAACGCGCAACGATTGGGGCGCGCTCGCCTATGGCGATGGACGATTTTATGAAGCAGCCACGCGACAAGACCTGGAGATTTACGATCGCGTGGGCGGCGGAGATTCCTTTGCTTCGGGGTTGATCTACGGACTTCTGAAGGGGCAGGACCTGCAGTGGGCGGTGGAGTGCGGCACAGCGCACGGTGCGCTGGCGATGACCACGCCGGGAGACACGTCGATGGCGACGCTGCAAGAGGTATTGCAAGCAATGAAATGGCAGACGGCGCGAATCGCGCGGTGAACTTGGCTGCCGGGAAATGGAAACGCGGGGTGAGCGGATGACGGTTGCGGATACTGTCCGGAGGATTGCGGAGATCGGGATTGTGCCAGTGGTGCGGGCGGGCAGCGTTAACGAAGCGCGCCGGGCAGTTGATGCCATCTGCACGGGGGGAATTCCCGTCGTGGAAATCACCATGACGGTGCCGAATGCTCTGGCAATGATTCGAGAAATGGTCCAGCAATACGGGAGCAAGGTACTGACGGGCGCAGGAACGGTGGTGAATGCCAAGCAGGCGGAGATGTGCCTGGACGCCGGAGCGGAATTTCTGGTGAGCCCGGGGCTGTCGGTTCCGGTTCTGCGCGCTGCCGCCGCGCGTCGCAAGCTGGCCATACCCGGAGCGCTGACACCCAGCGAGGTGATGGAAGCACTCGATGAAGGAGTGACGCTGATTAAGATCTTCCCGTGTGGGAACATGGGAGGGCCGAAATACCTCAAATCTCTTCGCGCGCCGTTTCCCGAGTGCGCTTTCATCCCGACAGGCGGGGTGAATCTTGCGAACGCGGCGGAGTACTTTGCTGCGGGCGCTTTTGCGCTTGGCGTCGGCGCAGACCTCGTGGATCTCGCCGCGCTCCGCAGTAATGATTCGCAGAAGATTGTGGATGCAGCGAGGGCGCTGGTTGAGGCGGTGAAGAAGGCGCGGGCAACGAGTGGAACGGAGTTGAAACTCAAAGAGTCCGAAGGTCGAAGAGTCTGAGAGTTCCAGTCTAAGCAGCAGAAAAGACAGGCGGCTAGCCGAACTGAAATTGGTCTCGTCAACGGCTCCCTCGTATGAGATTCCGTGGGCTCGAGATTTGGTTTTTCCGCCTGCCTTTATCATATTTCGATTTACTACTTTTTATTTCGTTTTGTTATTTTTGCGAGGTACACTCTCAGAGCGAATGGAGCCAGCGCCCAGGGGAACAAAGAAAGAAAACAAAGATGCCGCCCTCCCGACCGGGCCGGGACAAGTTTCGGGCGGCGCTACAAATGCAGGAGGACGGAGCACTGGAGGGGACAGAGTGTCTTCGCTTCACGACAGGACCAAAGTCTTGGGCTGGCAACTTGCGAGCGGGGCGGCCAGCGCGCTGCTGATGCTGGTGATTGCGGGAAGCGTGCGGCTGGCGCGGAGCCAGGAGATCAAGTACAGCGCGGATCCCAATGCCAACAAACGGATGACGCTACTGCTGAAGGACTACGATCCGCACCCGATGGTGCATCTGGCGGTGCATGAGGTGCCGCGTGCGAAATTCGCTGTGATTGACGTCCACAACCATGTGAACGATGCGGGAGGGATTCACGGCGAGGAAGTTCCCGCGGCAGACGTCGTGAAGATAATGGACCGCGCGAACGTGAAGAAGGTCGTGATACTTACCGGGATGTGGGGCGAGAAATTGCAGGGCGTACTGGACAAGATGGTGAAGCCGTATCCCGACCGGTTTGTGGTGTTCACGCAGGTCGACTGGAGCAAGATCGACGAGCCGCAATTCGGCGCGGAGATGGTGAGACAGCTCGATGATGCGGTGAGGCGCGGCGCGCGGGGACTGAAAGTGCTGAAGGACCTCGGGCTCGGCGTGAAGGACAAATCCGGAAAGCTCGTGGCGATCGACGACCCGCGGATCGATCCGGTCTGGGAAGAATGCGGACGGCTGGGAATTCCCGTGGCGATTCACTCAACCGATCCCGAGGCGTTTTTCACCCCGACCGATAAACACAATGAGCGTTATGAAGAACTGATGCACAATCCGACGTGGAGTTTTTACGGGCCACAATTCCCGAGCAAGAAAAAACTGTTGGAACAACGGAATCATATTATTGCGAAACATCCGCGCACGATATTTGTCGCGCTGCACGTGGCGAACTGGCCGGAGAATTTGGATGCGGTGTCCGCGTGGCTGAGGAAATACCCCAACATGAATGTGGAATTTGGCGCCCGGGAAGCGGAATTGGGCCGGCAGCCGCGGCGTGCGCGGAAATTCTTTTTGGAATTCCAGGACCGCATCCTTTTTGGGACGGACAGCGAACCAAATGAAAAAATGTATGCCAATTATTTTCGCTGGCTGGAGACGGACGACGAGTATTTTGATTATTGGGACTCTCCGGGGCAAGGGCGCTGGGAGATTTATGGGATGGGGCTCCCGGATGCGGTTCTGGAAAAGGTGTACCACGCCAATGCGGAACGCATTTTTGCGGAGTTCAAGGGTTTGAATGGAAACGGGGACAAGAAGCCATGACATTTTTCGAGCGGAAGAGACAGAAGAATGGGAGTTCCGCAAGACCGTTTGCAGCAGCTGCTTTGCTGGTCTTGAGTGCTGCGACTTTTTTGCTGATCGGCGGTTGCAAAAAGAAAGAGGAGCAATCGGCGGCTGCTGCGCCGCAGGCATCCGCAATTCGCGTGAGCACGGAAGCGGATGGGATTCACGTGGCGACGCCGGCGGCGGAGTTTGTGCTGTCCGCTTCGGGCTATTTGAAGGGGAGTCTGAGCAGCGGGGGCAAAAAGCTGACGCTGGATGATGCGGGAAGCGAGGCGGGGCAGCGGGTCCGCGTTGCGCACAGAGACGTGCACGATTTCGTTTTCGATTTGGCGCACGCGAAGATCACCGAGGCGCAGGGGAAGCTCGGGCAGCTGGGGAAGCAAATCGATGTAGCCGGGACCAGCGCAAGCGCGGGGCTTGCAGAAACGTTGACGCTCGAAGTGTATGACGACTTCCCGGCGCTGGCGCTGCTCTCCGCGTCGTTTCGAAATGCGGGGCAGAAAGATGTAGCGCTCGAAAATATTTCGCTGCAGCAGCACCGGCTGAATGCGGCGCTCGCGGATGCGCAAGCTGCACCGCATGCGATGTGGTCGTTTTTTGGTTCGAGCTTGAAGTGGGGACAGGATGACGTGCTGCCGATACCGGCGAAGTTTTCGCAGGAGAATCCGTTCGGAGCGCCGGTGGAGACAAAGGGTGATCTTGGGCGCGTGGGGGGAGGCATTCCGGTTGTAGCGTTTTGGACGCGCCAAGTGGGGGAAGCGATCGGGCACATGGAGACGCTGCCGCTGGTTTTGTCAATCCCCGTCGAAACGACGCAAGACGGCCGGGTGGCAGCGGGCGTGCGGTTTTCGGCGAATGAGACGCTGAAGCCGGGGGAAGTTTATGCCACGCCGCGGACTTTTCTTGCGGTGTACAAAGGCGATTACTACGAGCCGCTAAGCGTGTGGTCGAACGTGGTGGAGCGCGAGGGATTGACGCGGCCCGCGAACAACGACGAAAACTATGCGGTGAGCTGGTGCGGCTGGGGCTATGAAGAGGACGTGACGCCCAAGCAGATGCTGGACACGATCCCCAAACTGAAGGAGCTGGGGATTCATTGGGCGACGCTGGACGACCGGTGGTTCAACGACTATGGCGACTGGCAGCCGCGGACGGATACGTTTACTGGCGATGCGATCCAGAAGATGGTGAACGATTTTCATGCGCAAGGATTCAAGCTGCAATTGTGGTGGCTGCCGCTAGCGGTGGAGGACGGACACAACCGTTATGGGGGACACAAGTATGTTGTTTCGGACGTTTTGAAAGAGCATCCGGACTGGCTGGTGCTGGACAAAAACGGAAAGCCGGCGCGCATGACGCGCAACCTGGCGACGCTTTGTCCGGCGGTACCCGGAGTTCAGGCGTACTACAAGCAGCTTACGGAGACGTTCATCCGCGATTGGGGCTTCGATGGGCACAAGCTGGACAATATTTACGCCACGCCACCCTGCTACAACCCCAAGCACCACCACAAATCGCCGACAGCCTCGGTGTATGCGATGGGCGAGGTGTACAAGACGATTTTCGAGACGACGCGCGCGCTGAAGCCGGACAGCGTCACGCAAAGCTGCCCATGCGGGACGCCGCCGAGCCTGGCGTGGTTCCGCTACATGGATCAGGCGGTGACGGCGGATCCCGTAGGCTCGGTGCAAGTACGGCGGCGGATGAAGATGTACAAGGCGATCCTGGGGCCACGGGCGGCGATCTACGGCGATCACGTGGAGCTAACGCGGATTGTAGGTGAAGGCGACAAGGAACTGGATTTGGGAAGTGATTTTGCATCCACTTTCGGGACCGGCGGCGTATTGGGGACCAAATTTACGTGGCCGGAATACGGGCCGAAATTGAAAAATGTTTATCTTGGACCGGAAAAAGAGGCGCACTGGAAAAAGTGGATCAGCCTGTACAACGAGAAGTTGCTTTCCAAAGGAACGTTCCGCGACCTGTATGTCTACGGGTATGACACGCCTGAGGGTTACGCAATCGAGAAGGGCGGGAACATGTATTACGCTTTCTACGTTCCGGGAAAAACGGACATTAATGCTGCGACAAATGGCAAGACGAAAACTTGGAAGGGCGAAGTGGAGCTGCGGGGATTGCAGGCGAAACCCTACAAGGTCGTGGACTACGTGAACAACAAGGATTACGGGACGGTCACCGGACCGGCCGGGAAATTAAACGTGGAATTTACGGGGAGTTTGTTGCTGCAAGCGACGGCCAGCGATCGCTGAGGAAGCGAATGCGGTGCGCGGTGTCGCGAAAAGCTTCGGTGCCACCCGCTCGCGTAGCGGAAAGAGCGCCAGTGATGTTTCCGAATTGCAAGCAATCCTCAATCTTCGCGCCGCGAATGAATAGATGGAGAAAGCCAGCGTCAAAACTGTCACCCGCGCCGACGGCATCTACGAAATCGATGGCAGGCGCGGGAGCAGTGAAGGTTTCGGCGCCGCGACGCGCGAGGACGCCTTCTGCTCCGCGCTTGATCACCACCAAAGGAACAATTTGCCCAAGGATTTCCGCGGCGCGGTGAGGATCGCCAGTCCGCGCAATGCGGCAGGCCTCGTGCTGATTGGGAAGGAATACGTCCACGTATTCTAGAACCTGGAAGAGATCGGTTGCCCATAGATCTTCGGGATCGTCATTGGTATCAAGCGAGGTGGAGAGGCCCGCTTCTCTGGCCCGGCGGTAGAGGTCGGCAAGATGGGGCCGGAGAGCACGTTGCAGGTAATAGGAAGACAAGTGGAAATGTTTCGCGTTGAGAATGTAGTCGAGGTCGAGATCAGCATAGCTCATCTCAAACATGGTTCCCGGATAGGTGAGGATGTAGCGCTGATTGCCGCTGGGGAGAATGGCCGTTAGGCCGGTGAGCTTCCCGGAAAAGCGACGCACGCGGGATAGATCGGCGCCGCTTTCGCCGAGGCGCTGGAGGCAAATCTCTCCCAGGGGATCGCTGCCGATGGAGGAACTGAATCCGACCTTATTGCCGAGCAGAGCGAAATTGTGAGCAAAGATGGCCGAAGAGCTACCGAGAGTGATGCTGAGGTCTCTTGCGAGATGTTCGCGGTCGAGCTGGAGAGTCTCGGGGAGACCGTAAAAGATCAAATCGAGATTCAGTTCGCCAACTACACTGACATCGAAATTGGGCACGAACCGGCCTCCAGGGATCGTATCAATCGAGAAGCACCACCCGGGTAAGATTGCGCGGATGGTCTGGATTGAGACCCTTCTTGATTCCCGTGTAAAAACCCAAGAGCTGCGCGGGAACCACGAGTGGAGCAAGTGTGGCGAGCTTGGGGGCGGCGAGGCCAAGCTCGAAAACGAAATTGCTACAGCGGTGAACGGCGTCGCTGGCATGGTTGCAGATGGCGATGGTCACTCCGCCGAGCTCTTTCATTTCAGAGAGGACTTCGGTTTCGGCCTGATTCCCGCTGTCGCTGAGGAAAAAAGTCAGGCAGGTGTCCGGTCCAACGATGGCCTTGGGGCCGTGGCGGAATTCCAGCGTGTGGTAAACCTGGCTGTAGGAGCAAGACATCTCCGTGACTTTAAGAGAAGCTTCGCGAGCGATGCCATGGAACGGACCTTGCCCGAGGAAGACGTAGTCGGCAAAGGCGTGCTCGCCAACAAATGCCTCGATGCGATCGCCAAGCGGACGAATTTGCAGCGAGAAATGATCGGTCATGGCTTCGAGGGAGGCGGGGAAACCTTTTTCCGGGGCCTTGCACCCAGCGAGGTACTGGAGAGCGAGGAGCATGGACGTAAATGAGCGTGTCATCACGGTGCTTTTTTCGTCGGCGGCGGAAATTAGGATCGTCCTATCGCACTCTTCTTCGAGGGGAGAGCCGGAGGCGCAGGTGACGCCGAGCGTCGGAACGCGATATTCGCTAGAGAGCAGATTCGCAACGCGCAGTGCTTCGGAGGTACGGCCGGAGCGAGAGATGACAACGGCCTGAAGACCGGCGGAACGGGCGAGTGCTAGCTCGGGGAAAAGCAGGGGCTCGGAGGCGGGGAGAGCGCGGGCGCGCTGACCCGTCAGCATGGTCCAGGAAGCGGCCGCGGCTTCGGCAATATAAAAACTCGTGCCACAGCCAAGGAAAAGCCATTCGGTGCAGGAGCTGGTCTCAGCAAGTATGGTCTGCAAGGAACCGTTTTTTTGGAGCTCGCGAAGCGAAGCGCGCCAAACTTCCGGCTGGGACAGGATCTCCTGGAGAGTGGCGGAACTTTGAATTTGAGTTTTCGTAATTTGCATGAAATCGTGTCCTCGACGACAAAATCCCTCCAACCGCCGATCGCACAGGGCCGCGTAGCAACCCCGACCTTCAGACGAGCGTCACCTCGATATCCGCCTCGCGCAGCGCCTTCAAGTAAGGCTTCGCGATTTTTCGGTCCGTAATCGTTTCGTGCACCGCAGACACCGATATGATGAGCGAAAGGCTTCTGCGTCCAAACTTGCTGGAATCGCAAACGACAATGGTGCGGCGCGCAGCTTCGGCCATCGCGCGATTGACGCGTGCTTCCAAGAGGTTAGGCGTTGTCAGGCCGTAGCGGACATCGAAGCCATCGACGGCAAGAAAAAGCATGTCCGCGCTCAGGCGGCGCAGCGATTCCTCCGCCAATGGCCCGACAAGAGAAAACGAATTCTTACGCAGAGTGCCGCCGGTGAGAATGACTTCAACGGGAGTGCCAGCGAGCTCTTGAGCAATGTTGGTGGCGTTGGTGATGACGGTGAGGCTGCGAAATTGGCGGCAAGCGCGGGCGATGGCGGTGGTCGTGGTGCCGGAGTCGAGAATAACAACCTGGCCCGGCCGGATCATGCGGACGGCGGCGGCAGCGATGCGGAGCTTTTCCTGGCGATGAAGGCGCTCCTTTTCCTGGAGCGTGCGGTCGTGCAGGGCCCCGGTGCGCAGGGGAAGGGCTCCGCCGTGGGTGCGTTCGAGCTGGCCCTGGTGGTGGAGAAACTCGAGATCCTTGCGGATAGTGATGAGCGAAGTGCGAAAGCGCTTCGAAAGGTCCCGGACGAGAACACGGCCTTCGGTCTGGAGCAGCTCGAGGATTTCGCGCCTGCGCTCTTCACTGAGCATGGAGTTTCGGGACAATACCCTTTGTATTTCGATTTATTTCGAATGTGTTGCTTTTATTACGTTTTTTCCACTCTGACATAGATGGTCCCCGCTGGCAAGCCGCCGGGTATTGTTGCTCAGGAAAGAATTTCAACGCGAATCTCCTTATGTAGCCTCTGAATATCCTCGGCTCGCACGGCTCCCGGCGAATCGGCTAGACAGTTTGCCGCGCCGCAGGCGGCAGCCAGCCGCAGAGCCTCTTGCGGTGCCAATCCAGCAGCGGAGGCATGGACAAACGCCGCCACCGTAGCATCGCCGGAACCCACGGCGGACCGCACCTGCACCGCTACCGGAGGTGCGAAGTATACAGTTTGGGCGTCCCCAGGGCACCAAACCAGGCCGCGTTCGCCGAGGCTGATGGCCGCGCTCTTTGCGCCAGCCGAGAGGAGGCGGCGGATTGCGGCAACAGCCGAGGGAAGATCCGCGATGACGCCACTGGTGAGCCATTCCGCCTCTTCGCGATTTGGCTTCACAAAATCAGGACCTGCTTCGATGGCGGAGCGTAGCGGTTCGCCGCTTGTATCGAGGAAAAACCTGCATCCGTGGCGGTGAGCACGAGTGATCAGCGTGGCAAAGAAATCTTGCGGCACGCCGGGCGGCAGGCTACCGGAAGCGATGACGATCGCCTGACGCTTACCCTGGGCAAAGGCACTTTCACAAACTCCCAAGAAGGAAGCAATCTCGGCTTCGGAGGGCGCGGCGCCGGGCTCGAGAATTTCGGTCACGCTGCCGGAGTCGTCGATAATTTCCAAATTTACGCGAGTGGCTTGCTGGATGGTGACGGCATTAGCCTTAATGCCGATTTCGCGCAAACCTTCGAGAAGTTCCTGGCCGCTGGCTCCTCCGGCGAAGCCAATCCACAGAGGATCAGCGCCGAGCCCCCGGAGCACCATCGCGACATGCGTGGCTTTTCCACCGGGCGCACGGCGAACCTCAGTGGCGCGATTCACGCAGCCGGGCATAAGCCTGCTGAGCCGCAGGCGTTTATCGATGGCCGGGTTTGGGCTAAGGCACACAAACATAAAAGGAGACTTTTTCCGAGACCTTCTAACCGGCTAGAGCGGCTGCCGACGTGGCGCCGTAAAATTCAAACCAGGGCTTCGCGCGAGCAAGACGCGCATTCACATTTTCAATGTTCTTTGCGCCTTGAGTCGACAGCCAGTCTTCCAAGGCGTGGAGCCCTTGCGATGCAAAGATGGGAACGCCGTCCATCCAGGTGGCGCGCCCGCAGAGCACGCCGGAGAAATTCACACCGGCTTCAGCAGCCAGATCGAGGGCTTCATTGAAAACTTCATTGCTGACGCCTTCAGAGAGGTAGATGAAGGGCTTCCGGGCCGCGCCGGCCGCACGGCGAAAATGAGTTTTGGCTTCTTCATACGTGCAGAGGACGCTTATCGGACTGGAATGCGCGCCCTCGACGAAAGCCATGTTGACAGGTACGCCGACTTTGATCACGTCCACGGCGTATTGCGGCCTGGAGAATTCTTGCATGCTGCGGGTAACGACTTGCGGTTTGATGCGCGCGAATTCCATACTTTTTTCGTCCATACCGTCATCGTAGCTGACAAGTTCGAGAAAGAAAGGCACATCAGCTGCGGTGCAGTCCGCACCGATGCGCTCGACCCATTCGTGCTTCTGATTGTTGATACCCGGGGGGCTGAACGGCGAGTAGTACAGAAGGACTTTGATGCAGTCGGCTCCTTCGGCAATTAGCCGCGGCACGGAGTAGTTCTCGAGGAGGCGGGGAAGCCGACCCGGAACGGATTTGTCATAGCCGGTTTTCTCGTAGGCGAGGAGCAAGCCTGCATTTTTGGCGCGCTGGCGTGCAGCGGGGAGACCATACTCGGGGTCGAGCAGGATCGCGCTAGCAAGCGGCGTCAGGATGCGGCTCACGGCTTCCTTGTACTGCTCGAGCGATTCGCGCGGGACAGCGTGGGGTTCGATACCCGTCGCTTTTGAAAACAAATTACGCAAGGCGCTGCGCTGGTCGATGGCCAAGGCCGCAATCACTCCCCGGGCATTCGATACGGCCTGAAGCCCTCTCCATTTCCCGGGTGAAATCTTCACAGATGACTCCCATAAAATAGCGCGCAATTCGCCTTGCGCCGCCATAAGGATACTCTGCGGGAATTCTTATTGCGCATCTTCCAGCCAGACAGCCGCCCCCCGTTCGATCGGCGGAAGAACGAAGACGAGGCGGTCTCCCATTTGCCGGCCGTTCAGAACTTGCGGCTCGCCGAGGAAAGGAAGGAAGTGCAGCGTACAATTTCTTTTTGCAGGTACGGAAATGCGCACATTGGTTTGCGGCGATGGAACCGCAACTTTATGGGGAACCAGACCGGTGAAATTGGCGAGAAAAACGTGCGGCTTGCCGTCCACGGTGGCGATGTTGGCTGCTATGAAGGGCGAGGCTTCGACCAGGAGTTCATTCGAAACGCCAAGACTTGTGAGGAATTCTCCCGGATTGTCCGCCGAGCCCTCCGCGAAATCTTTTTCTAGGGCGGCGAGATGTGATTTTCCGGGGCAGATGGGAAATCGCATGATCCTGTCCGATTTTGCAAACCCCGTTGAATCGGCGCCGGTGACAACGAGGCGGCCTCCTTTCGAAACGAAGGCCTGCAGCTCCGCTTTTTCGACTTCCGGAAGAATGCTGACGTTCGAAAGGACGAGAGCCTCTCCGCGGAAATTGTTGAGCGTCCGCGGAGTGACGATCTGAAATTCCCGGTGCTTCTGGAGGAGCAGAAGAAGGGTGCCGCGGTAAGAAGCGAGGAATTCGCTGGCATCGTAATTCCGACTCGCCGGTGAAAAATAAACACCTACCGGGTGCAAGGGATTGCGCGGGCAATAGAAGGTCTTCTCATGTCGTTCGATCCACTGGAAGACGGCGGTTCGTGTAGCGAGATCGTTTGACCCCGCCATCGAATGTCCGGGGGCATCCCACACGTTAACGCCAGCCATAACCTGGGACATGAAGAGATTCTTCATGGCCTCGCGCGGTTCAACACCTTTGTCGCCGTCCCAGGAATAATTCAACAGCCAGGTTGCTTTGCCCTCCGCAAAGGCGCGGAACGAGAGCATGCCGGCGTGGTAAAGAAACCAATCGAGCTGAGAGCGCGAGGAAGCCATGTGCTCGCCAGAGCCGAATTCGTACTCGTGGGCAATGGCATCCACGACGCCATACATCTGGTAGACGTCGGCGCCGACGCGCACGGCTTCCTCTTCAATGCCCGGGTAAATCTCGGGGATCACCATGATGGCTGGGTTGACAGCGCGGGCGTTGTCTCGGATATCGCGCATAAAGTCCGTGAAAGTATCGATGCGAAAATCAATCCACTTGCGGAAGTTTGCGTCGGAAAAATCGCCTAGCTGGAGTTCGTGGCGGGCGTCGAGTCCTGTTTTGCGCTGGAAAGCGGCAACCGTGTAGTCGTCAAAACTCGCCCAGGTTTTTTCCCAGCCGTCGAAGTGCGTCATCCAGTAGGGAATGTCAACGTAGATGCCGTCGATACCGGTAGCTGCAATCTGGCGGACGCGCTCCATGTACGTCTTTCGCCACTCGGTTGCATAAGGGCTGACCCAGACGTCTTCGTCTCCTTTTCTGATCCAGAATGCGGTACCGCCTCCAAAGATTGCCGGCTCGCCGGTAATCTTGCGCTGCAGCCAATCAGGATGGTCTTTGGCGAGCGTGTGAGAAGTCTTGTCAGCGTTAGCGGTGATGCACTCCGTGCCCGCGATGTAGACGAATGCTTTATTCTTGGCTTCGTGCGCGCGACCAGCCAGCAAGCGAATGGCTTTAAGCTTTTCCGTAGGATCGAGAAAACTTTCGTAACGGCCGGGGATATCGTTGTCGACCTCTATGCCGAAGACGTGGCTCGTCTGGGCGTTGCCCACGATGGCGTCGGCATTGTCCGAACGCAAACCATAGGCGCCGATGCGGACGTAGTGAGTCCAATTCTGATCGGGCTCATCGCACCGCGCGGCGGCGACGAGCAGGAAGACACACCCGAGAGATGCGATAAGTGTGTAGCGCATCGGGGGAGGGAGCCTAGAACTCGAAACGCACGCCAACTTGCATGTGTCGCGGCGAGCCCAGCGTACTCGTAACTAAACCAAACTGGGTGCCACCAACCCCCGTGCCCGGAACGTTAAACCTCGGCGTGTTTGTGAAATTGAAAAACTCTCCGCGAACCTGAAGCTTCATCCCCTCGCGGATCGCGAATTCCTTGCTCAAGGAAAGGTCCGTATTGTGAATTCCGTCGCTGCGGAGGTTCGAGAAGTAACGCGGCGCGTTTCCGGCAACTTGATCTGCTGGAGCAGCGAAGCAGCTCATATTGAAGACCGACGCGCCAGTTGCTGCCGCAGCATGATAGCTGATTCCGGAGGAAACCTGGGGACAGACCACGTCAGGACGCTGGTTTCCATCGGCCAGCCTTGCTGAATTCGAATCCATGACGATGCTGATCGGCGTGCCCGTCTGGAAGGTCAAGATAGCGGATATAGACCATCCCCCAACGACACCGTCCAAGAACCGATTCATGCCCTTGCCAATCCACCGGCCGCGACCGGCGGGAACATCGACTATAGTTGCGAGAACCATGCGGTGGGTGGCATCGTTCGCGCTGATGGAGCGCTCGGCTTTGAGATTGTCATAAACCTGGGGGATGCCTGAACTTAGACTCGGGGTTATAAAAGAATTTGCTCCTGCGGAGGAATTATCAATCGCCTTTGAAAACGTGTAGTTTCCTTCAAAGCTGACGTAATGGCTCGCACGCTTTTGGAAACGCACCTGCAGCGAATTGTATACCGCACTCGCGCCCAGCATGGTCAGCCCGCTAAATGCACCGTTAAATTGGGGAAATGGGCGCAACAGATTGATGAGCGGGATCTGGCCACTACTATAGATGGAGGTTGGCTGGTTGATTTGAGTAGTAAAGAGTGTCTGGAATGGATTCGGATTCGGGGCCGGATTGTTCAAGGCATTCGTCGGAGTCACGCAGCCGCCAGAAGGAGGCACTGGCAGGGCTAGGCAGGCGTTGTATTGGTCAACGATGATCTGCCGAATCGACGAAGGCAAAAAGTTGCGATTCGCGGTGCCGGAGAAAGAGCTGTAAGGAAGATGCGTGCTACGGCTTGCGGAATAGTCCACGCCAATCACGACTTGACCCGGGAATAAATGCTGTACCCCCAGGTTCCATTGGTAGATTTCCGCGTTGCGAGCCGGCGTGGTATCCAAACTATTGTTGTTCTGAAGCCCATAGAGGGCCAGGGGGCCAGCCGCTTTCCCTTGTGGAAAAGCAAATCCTGACGGGAAGGGGTTGGCGAGGGTAGCGAGCCGTGTCTGAAAATTATCCGTTGAAAATAGAATACTGTTGGCGTTGCCGAACGCCGTGCCGACAAATTGAAAATTAGTCGCGACGTTCAATCCATAGTAAATGCCAGCTCCCCCGCGGATCACGGTTTTCGAGTCCATGGCATAGGCAAAGCCTACTCGTGGAGCCACATTATTGCGGTCCACGGGCAAGTTGCGGTGGCCTGCGCCTGCAAGGATGGTGGTACCAAGGAGATTGCCCGTCCGATGCAACAGGTCCGGCATACCTGGATAGGGTGAGGAAACGTTGTACGGCAAAGATATGCCGCTGTCCCCAGCGAAATTACTAAACTGAATTTTGTCGTTCCGTTCGTCGTAAGGCGTGCTCCATTCGTAGCGCAGGCCAAGATTCAGGGTCAGCTTCGGTGTGACCTTCCAGTCGTCCTGGAAATAGAATGCGGTTTCCTTGGACTTGTTGGCGACGGAAGGTGCGACGGTGAGGTGCGAATCGAGGTCTCCATAGCCCAATAGAAGGCTGGCAAACGAGTTTCCCTGAAGAGGATTTAGGGCACCGACCACGCCCTCGGTAACACCCTGAGTAAAATGAAAGAAACCCGTGGGGTTTTGCGGCTGGGAGAAATTATTGTAAAAGAGGCGTTGTTCCCCGCCGAACTTCCATATCTGCCGCCCCTTTACCCAGGACATTGACGAGCTGTAGGAATAGAGCGTGTGCGCAAAGCCGGTATCCGTGCAGCACTGGTTGAACAACGAAGTAGCGTTGTTGTCCATTTGGATCGTGGGAAAACGGCTCAGGCCGTTCGCCTGAGAAAGGATTTGATCGCCGGGCGCATCGAAGACTGTGGATACCTTGGGGTAATTCTCATTGACAGGAGAGACGGCGCGATCCAAGGCAACGCGGTTTGTCCAAACGGTTGTTGGCGTGGGACTCCAATTGTCTTCGATTGCCGCATTGTGCACATCGGTGCTACCGGTGAAGCCGTCTCCACCCGGAGCAAAGTCACCGTCTCCGAAGATCGTGGGCAGTCCGTTTGTACTGTGCAGATTGCTGTACCGACCTGAAATCTTGTGTCTCTCCGAAAAGTGGTGGTCTAATTTAATGTCATACTGGTGTCCCGAAGTCTTGGAAAGAATCACTTTGTGAAAATTTTGAACCCCTGCACCTGCGTTGGCGACCGTGGGCTGCGGATATAAGTTGATGATTTTCTGGCCGATGGGGTCGATGAGGTTTGCATCAATTACATTGACAACCGTAAAGTCCGAACGATTGCCGTTGGTATCCACGCTGAATGGGTTGAAAATATGCTGTGGAACGGCATTGCCGTTCTGGTCCAGCACTTGGGTATTTCGGAAGTCTCCCGCGCGCTCCAGAGCTGTCGGCACAAAAGCGTCAACATGGAGAGGATCGTTCTGGCGAAGCTCTTCGAAATCCACGAAGAAGAATGTCTTTTCCTTCTTAATTGGCCCACCGAATGAAAAACCATATTGATCACGCGCGTGATCCGGTCTCGCAATTCCCTGCTGGTTACTGAAAAAATCGTTCGCATCCAGCGCAGACCGCTGACCAAACCACCAGCCGCTGCCATGAAACTTGTTTCCGCCCTCTTTCAGGACGATGTTAACGACCGTGCCGCCGTTGCTGCCGAATTCCGATGAAAAACTGTTGTTTTCAACTTTGAATTCCTGAACGATTTCCACAGAAGGCTGCCAATAGACGTTGGTCGTCGCGCCCTCGCCTTGTTCGGGCGCGCTGGTCAAGGCACCGTCTACACGCACTTCCGCGGTAGCGTTGCGCTGACCATTGGAAACGAAATTCGTGCCGGAAGGATAGGAGTCCTGAGTACCCGAGCCGGCCGATTCCGTCACGCCACCAGCGAGGAACACTAGGCCAAAAAAGCTACGATTGATCAAGGGAATGTCGCGCACGTATTCATTGGTGACATCGGTGCCGAGGGAAGCGCTGCCGGTATCGAGCAATGGCACCTGCTCGGTCACGGTAACGATTTCCGCGACGCCCCTTGGCGAGAGAGAGAGATCGAGCGTGGTCTCTTGGCTGACAGCAAAGGAGATGCCACGGCGCTCCGCAGGGTTGAAACCCGCTGCGTCGATGCGGAGTGTGTACTTCGCGGGGCGCAAGCCGGTCAGGATGTAGATGCCTTTGCCATTGGTCGTGGCTGAAGCCTGAACATTTGTCGCTTCGTCGGTGAGGGTTACCTTGGCGGAAGCGATTACGCCCCCCGAGGAGTCCGTGATCACACCCGTCAGTTGGGCCGTATACGTCGATTGCGCGTGAAGAGACCGGGAGAATATCAGAGACAATAGAAATGCAAGAAACACAATGAAGCGGGAAGAGGACAAATTCCGTAACAGGAATTGCATGAACACCCCCGGAGAGCAACCCAGTCGATTGCCCATTTTCACAAACTTACGACTACTTTCGCTTGGTTTCTTTTACTTACTATTTTGGGCGATGTCAAGCATCAGATTTCAGCGTAGCGGGATGAGCACGATGCGCCGTAGTGCGTTCTAGGGCGCAAATTCGAACGGCCGGTCGTAGCCGGTCATTTCGAGATAGCCCACGCCGACTGATGGCTGATTCTCGCGATGGCCCGTCAGAACAATTGCGCCTTCCCAGTAGCTAGGGGTGAGTTTGGATTTTTCTGCCAGCTCCTGCGAGGCAAGAGGAGTGGTGGCTTCCAAATCGAGATTGAGCTTTGGAATCGAGATTGCCCAGGAGACCGGATAGACCGCGTGTGTTTCAGGACTCGTCCAGGTTTTGCCTAGAGGCTGCAGGGTGAAATCACCGGCGCGCAGATGCGTGGTGCGGCCCCGGACATCCACGGACGTTCCCGCCGAGTAGGGATCGATCGAACCGTCCTTGCGGCGAATGTGGAAGAGCATGAGCTCGGTTTTGTCTTCGAGTTGAATGCTGAGCCAGTCCCAACCGGCCTGGTTGGCTTCCAGTTGATGAGTGAAAAATTCGTGGTCCATCCAGGTAGTACCTGTGACGTCAAATTTCCTGTCATCGAGTTCGATGGATCCCTTTGTTGCGAGCCGCGTGAGCGAAACATAATGCGACGCGTGGCCTGGGCCGGCGGCCTTCTGACTGACGCCGTTTTCGCCGTGAATCACGGGAACTTTATCTGCGTGCAGAGTGAAGCGCAGCTCGAAGCGATCATCAACGGCTTGGAGTTTCTGGTTATCGTCCGCCCATTGAATTTGCCAGTTGCCGTTCCAGATGCGTCCGTCCGCCCGGCTGACGCCCGCAATGCCGGGTCCAGACCGATTAGTGCGCTCGGTATGGTAGAAGCGTTGTCCATCAAGATCGCTTAACGCAAGATGCGCAAGATAGAGATCGCGAACATCCCATGCGGCGGATTTCGCAGGATCGCGGTTGACGGCTTGCCGGAAAAACGTGAGCTCGAATCCGAAGCGATGACCGCCGGAAGATTTGAGATTGCCGGTGTAATACCACCACTCAGTCTGGAAGTCCGGATGATTGAAATGATCGGGAGGAAATTTGAAGTGATAGCCGGGTAATGCGGAGCGATATTGCGCGGAGAGTGATGGCTGCGCCAACAATGCTGCGAGAAAACAGGCGAGCTTACTCCTCATGGATTACCTCGAGCGGATTCAGCTGCACCGCCACGCGCGCGGGGTATAGCCCCGCCATGACCGTCGCTGCGTAGACGATGGTGAGTCCAGCCAAGAGCACGGCAACCGGCCAGTGGAAACGAATCGTCCATCCGAAAGACTGCTTATTGATCACATAGATGAGGATGAGCGAAAGCGCGAAGCCCAGCGCAAGCCCCGCAATATTGGCAAGTAACCCCAGCAAACCGGCTTCGAGAAGGATCAATTTGCGCACCTGACTGGTCGAGGCGCCAAGAAATCGCAGCAGCCCGAGCTCGCGACGCCGGTCGATCACGAGAGCAAGAAGCGCTCCGGCAATTCCCATGACGGCGACGAGGACCGCGACCGCTTCGAGGGCGTAGGTGATCGCAAAAGTGCGGTCGAAAATCCGAATGGCTTCCGAGCGAAGGTCTCGGTTGGAAAAGACAAGAATGCGATGGCCCACAGCCGCTTGCTCGATTTCGGCGCGAACGGATTGGAGAGAGGCGTTGGGCAAGACGTAGACGGCGAGGTTTGATGGGGCCGGGTCAGGCAAATAGCGCAGCATCGTATTGCGATCCACCAGAATGGTGCCGCGCTCGCTGCCGTAATCGTAATAGACGTCGAGGATGCGAAAAGTCGGCCGCGATTCACCGAGCGAGAGTGTGATGGAGTCACCGGCGTGCACGCGATGTTTGTAGGTGAAAGGCTCGCTGACGATGACGGTGTTGGCGTCGTGGAGTTCGGCGAGGACCTCTCCAGCGGGACGGCCGGAGAAAAAACCGGATTTGTGATGAGAACCCAAGATGTGCACATCGACCGACGCCAATTCCACAGGCAAGCCGTCGTAGCTGATTTCGTACGCACGGAGGCGATCGATTGCTGCAACACCAGGGAGTGCGGCGATTTTTTCTGCGAGGTCGAGAGAAAGCGTGGGATGGTGACCAGCCGCTTCCCGCCCTGCCGGACGGATGTAGAGGTCCGCGGGCAATTGGCCGCCCATCCAGAGCACGACGGTTTCGCGAAAACTCCCGACCATGATGCCGACGGCGGTCATCATGGCGATCGCCGTCGAAAGCGCACCCACTAGAACGGAGGTGCGACGAAGCGAAGCGGCGAGACTTCGCGAAGCGAGAAGGACCTCGATGCCGAGAATCCGGCGGAGCGCATCGGACAAAAACGAAGCCAGGGCATCGACAAAGGCGGGAATCGCGAGCGCACAGGCAATGACGAGCAGCAGAGCCGCGAGATAACCAAACAAAGGTTTGCCAGCAATGGCGGGAGCGCGGGAGGCCACGGCAGCGGCAATACCCAGAGCCAGGGCAAGCCAAAGATCACGGGTTTTTTCGACCCGCGCGGTGTATTCGCGCCGGCCACGCGCCATCGCCTCCACGGGAGAGACGAGCGAGGCTTCGCGCGCAGGTGAATAGGCGGACGCCACCGAAACGCCAACTCCGATCACGAGAGAAAACAGCATGGACGCGAAATCCAACTCGAGTGGACCCGGCCGGCTGCTGACGTAAAGGGACTCCACAGTCGCGGCCATTAATTTCACCGCGCCAATGGCCATTACGCGGCCGAGTGGAAGGCCAATCACGGCACCCGTCAAACCAAAAAAAGCGGCTTCTCCTATAAATGCGGCGAGCACGGCGGCACGGCTGGCGCCAAGAGCCCGGACTACGCCGATCTCCGCGCGTCGGCGAACGACAGAGACGGAGATGGTGTTGTAGATGAGGAAAGCGCCGACGACGAGCGCGATGCAGCTGAGCAGGCGAAGATTCCAGTGAAACGCCGCAAGCATGCGGCGGTTTTCATTAGTGCCCGTGCCCTGAGGATGCACTTCCACTCCGGGAGGGAGAAGAGCGCGGAGGCGTTGCTGCCACTCTTCGAGGCCGGGCGTTTGCGGAACTTTCACCAGGATGCGATCAACGCGGCCGAAACGATTGAGTGCCCGCTGGGCCGCCGCGAGATCCATCACGATGGCGGCTTCGTTTCCGTTGGAATCCGGGTAGATACCCCGGACGGCATATTCGGCCACCCGGTCATTGATCAGCAGTTGCAGATGCTCGCCGGGTTTGCGGCCGAGGCTTGCGCCGACCCAGATGCTGTCATTATCGCCGAGATGCTTCAGGGCTTCTTCGAATTGAGCGATATTCGTGGCGCTGGATGCGCTGTTTGCGTCGGCGCTGCCTTGGGCGACGAGGTCGAGACCAATTAGGGGAAGAGATTGCTTTGTTTCCGGGACGACGGCGTAATCCTCGATGCGCGGGGAAACACGCAGTACATAGGGCAATGCCGCAAGTGTTCCGACGATGACTTCGGGGATGCCTCCGGATGCCGTGATCTCGAGGTCATTGTCACCAGCCAAGGTCTCCATGGAGGAGCGGAACGATCCGGTCGCGGCGGTCCCGGCGAGATCGATGGCCAAAACGACAGCCACGCCGAGTGCCACTGCAAAGACGGTCAGGGCGGCGCGGACCGGTTCTTGCAACAGCGGGCGAACTATCAGGCGGTAAAAGAGGAGCAGACGAGACATTTCAACGCCGGGTGCTCTCTTCGATTTTTCCGTCGCGCAAGCGGACTACCGTATCGGCAAGCGCGGCGGCTTCTGGACTGTGCGTCGCCATCAGCGTCGCGGTTTTCTGCTCACGCGTCAGCCGCCGCAACAGCTCAAGGATCGCGTTGCCAGTCACAGTGTCGAGATTCCCTGTCGGTTCATCGGCAAGCAAGACGCTCGTCGAATGAACCAGCGCACGCGCGATGGCAACGCGCTGCATTTGCCCGCCGGAGAGTTGATGCGGATAGCGCTCGCCGAGACCTTCCAGCTCGACCCAGGCGAGACGTTCGCGAGCCGTGGTGCGCGCATTCGCTTTCCCGGCCAGAAGCAGCGGCAGTTCGATATTTTCGAGGACAGTAAGCGTGTGCAGCAGTTGGAAGGATTGAAAGATAATGCCGACTTTTTCCCGGCGAAGCTGCGTCAGGGCTGCGTCATTCAGCGTGGAAGTCAAAACTCCATCGAGCAGCACCTGGCCGGACGTGGGGAAGTCCATCGCACCCGCCAGATTCAAGAGCGTCGATTTGCCGCACCCGCTGCGGCCCACGAGTGCGACAAATTCGCCGCGCGAGACTTCCAGCGAGAGCCCGTCCAGCGCACGTACGCGTTGGCCGTCGGTCAGGTAATCCTTGACGACATTTTGCAGAGAGACGGTGGCCATAGGTCATCATCAGGCCGCCGAGAAACGGCCTGTTTGCATGTCAACGCAGGCAAGGGCTGGCGGAATACTGGGGCGAGTCAGGCCCAACGCTGCTGCGCACAGTATCCCACACTTGACTTGCAGGGTTACCGCTTGAGGTTGGTGAGAGCTTAGGACCTCAGACGTACGGGGAATATTCCATGGTGGCGAGAAAAGAGACAAAAAATATGTCCTTGCGAATTATAGATGTCCGGCGGACTCTGTCCTTGCTCCAGCCATCCGCCTGAGGCCCATTGAGCCTTCCAGCACCCTGTTATAGACTCCGCACGCGTGATTCTTGGCCCCGGGGCGGGTAATTTCGCCTGAGCGCGGCGATTGCAGGATATTTTTTCCAGCACATCGATCCTGGCATGGCGGTTGGCGGTAAATGCCTAGGAGGCAGGGATGCTGTTTGCATCTTGGGTAGCGGTTACCCACCGTAATCTCGAAACCGTCGATCTAGTGATCATCCTTGTGTACTTCGCCCTCGTTTTCGCCATTGGTTTTTATTTTTCAAGAAAAGAGCGCACGTCCGAGGACTATTTCCTCGCCAGCCGGAACATCGGCTGGTTTGCCATCGGCGCTTCCTTGTTCGTCTCGAACATTTCAACGGAGCACTTCATCGGGCTGGCGGGCTCAGGCGCCACGTCTGGCCTTGCCCCCGGTCACTATGAGTGGCTCGCCGTTCTCATTCTTCTTCTCCTCGGGTGGGTCTTTGTTCCTTTCTATCTACGTTCGAATGTCTTTACCATGCCGGAATTTCTGGAACGCCGCTTCAATCGCAACTGTGCGACCTATCTCGCGAGCATATCGATCATCGCGTACATCTTCACCAAGATTTCCGTTCATCTCTATGCGGCAGCAATTGTCATGGATCGGGTCATGGGCTGGAAGGATCCCAAGACCGCAGCAATAGTTCTCGTGGTCGCCACCGGCGTCTACACAGTTGCCGGAGGTCTCGCCGCGGTCATTTACACGGACCTTTTGCAGACGCTCATCCTTCTCGCCGGCGCATGCGCTTTGACTTTCATCGGTCTCGAAAAGGTGGGCGGCTTCGCGGGTCTCCGCGCCGCAGTTCCCGCGGACTACTTCCACATGATCAAACCGGTCAGCGATCCCGACTATCCCTGGACTGGCATCTTCTTTGGCGCGCCGATTCTCGGTATTTGGTACTGGTGCACAGACCAGGTCATCGTTCAGCGCGTGCTTTCAGCGAAGGATGAGGGCCACGCCAAAGCAGGGACGATTTTCGCCGGCTTCCTCAAGATTCTGCCGGTCTTCCTGCTCGTCCTCCCGGGCATGATTGCCTTTGCGCTTTATCCGGACATCTTTCCGGTCGTCAACGGCAAGGTTACGAACGGCGATGCGGCGTATCCCGAAATGATCGTCAGGCTGCTCCCGCCGGGTCTTGTGGGGCTCATGATTGCAGCTCTGCTCGCCGCGCTTATGGGAGCGATGAGTTCCGTTTTTAACTCCGCATCGACGATGGTCACACTCGACTTCTACAAGAAACTCCGGCCCAGCGCGAACGAAGCGCAACTCGTCCTCTTTGGCCGCATGGCTACCGTCATTATGGTCGTTCTGGGATTGCTCTGGGTTCCCTACATTCATTTGCTGAGCAAGCAACTCTGGCTCTACCTGCAGAGCGTGCAGGCCTACATCAGCCCGCCGATCGCAGTGTGCTTCATCTTCGGAATCCTCTGGCCGCGGCTAAATGGCCAGGGGGCCATCAGTTCCCTTCTGACAGGGTTCGTCCTCGGCGCGGTGAGATTTATTTTCGAAGTGCTGGATAAGGCGCAGCATTACGAATCGAGCGCGCTGCGGCGCCTCGTGGATATGAACTTCCTGCACTATGCCATCTTGATGTTTGTGGTGTGCTCTGTCGTATTGATTGGCGTGAGCCTGCTCTATCCGCCGCCGGAACGGAAGAAAATCGCGGGGCTAACGTTTGCGACGGTGGATGAAAAACTCGACACAACCAGCCTGGAGGTACCGCATCTCCGAAGAGAGACGCGTGCGGAGCATGCCATCAATCTGGCATTCACCGGACTCCTGCTCGTCATAGTCGTTGGATTGTGGATCCATTTCCGATGACGGAAATTTTCAAGGTTGCTCGGCGGGAACTGTGACAATAAGAAGCTTGAAGCCGAACGTCTCGCAAGACGATGCAATAAGTACATTTTCGTCGCGCGGGTTCGCCAGGTTGTTTTGGAAAATGCGCAACGGGCCCCTTCAGCGGATCGCCGCCGCCTATGTGCCGTATTGGGTTTACCAGGTGCGTTATGAAGTGGGCAAGGCGCCACAGACTCGCTTGTTTGCACTAGATGCGGTCGATGGTTCGCTCGATCTATTCGAATTCCCCCGCCTGCCCGGCCCGCGAGAACTTCTCTCCATTGAAACGCGAAACTTTCTGTGGCCGTCTTTGACGAAAGCACGCGCCGAAGAATTGCTGCGAGAAAAGGTTCTGCGCTTGATTTTTCAACAAGGCTTTTTCAAGTTGCGCGAGCCGGGCCTCGTAATCGTTCGCGAGCCGGTAGCATTGCACCTCCCGTACTGGCTGGGGTTTTACGGAGCGCGCGGAGGGGTGCGCTGCCGCGTGATGGATGCTGTGCGGCGGCGCGTCGAGGGCGCCAAGGCCTCCGCCTTTTTTGAACAGTGGCTCGCTGCTTGATGCCGCAGCGGCATGGCGGCCTCGAAAAGCAGTCCCGAAAGTTTCGGGTTAGGTTATTCACTGACAATCGTAAGATTGGGGTAGATTTTTTGTAGTCCTGCGCACCAGCCGCGCCAAAATTGTCTCGTGGCATTTGCATCCTGAGTGACGTGAATTCCGTCGAGGCCCGCTGTTTCCACCCACCAAATGCCGTTCTGCAATAAGTAAAGCGCGACAAGCGGATTCTCCGTCTCCAGAATCGGTTTGACGTTGGGAGAATCCCCGGACGGCTTCGGAGCATTGCCGAGATGATTTGGCACCGCACCAAGCCATTCAACAAGCGGAGGTCTTGCCACCCAGGGATGGCGCGCGCTTACGTAGAATAACTCCAGATCGAGAATGACCTTCATATTCTGCGCGTGCGCGGAGGCGACGAGGTCTTGAAAATCCTTCAGCGAGCCGAGATGCGGGTTGATCGAGTAGAAATCAACCACAGTATGAGCGTGATTCTCCGGCTCCGGATCCTGCATGGTGATTGGCGCCAGCCGGAGTACGGTTACGCCGAGGTTTTTCAGTTCCACGAGGTGCTCGCGAATCTGGCGGAGATCGCCCGCGAAATGGGTGCCGGCCTTCGACTCATCTTGCAAACTGGGCGCGGCACCAGATTTGTCGTTGGCAGGCTCTGCTTCGGCAAGGGGGGTGGGCACGATGAAGTAGGGAACGTTTCCCGATGAAAGGCCTTGAAATCTTCCCGTTGTAGCGATGCTGGCGGCAAGTGGCAGCTCGAACGATGCTGGCCCGCCCGCCGTCTTGATGCGGCAGACGGCAGTTCCCGATCGCGTCTCAGGTCCGAACTTCAGCCAGATGAAAAGATAATCGCCCCGCGCGGTCGCCTGGGTGCGCGTTACGCGAAGGGTCGGAAGGTTGCAGCTGACGTGCGTCGCTTCCAGATCGTGTCCGGACACGATCAGCAGAACCTCGGGCGTCAGGCCTATCCACCAGTTTGGCGGTTCGACTTTTGTGACTTCAGGAGCAGAAGATGATTGTGGCGGGGCGGCGTGGAGGAGTGTTGGTTTGTAAACCACCCCCGCGACAATCGTCAGGAAAACAAAAAGGCGCAGGACTGGAAGATGGGCATATTTCCTGAAAGATGCCGGAGATGGCTTCACTCCGAAAGGATAAGAAAATCAGGGGCGGCGCGCCAGCATTTCGCCTTTGGCGAGTAGCGCTGGCACGACTGGGAGATTCTATGATCTAGCAATGCCCCTCAGTCCTTCGGGGAACGAGATGGGGCCGACTCAGTAAAGATCAACCTGCCGAAGGCTTCGGGAATGTGAAAGTTCGGTTGCGGGGTGCCGGTTGGACGCCATGCCGAGTAGAAACGCGGCTCTGCGGACCCTTCGACGCGATAAAAATTTACTCTCCAGATGGCGGCCGGATCGAAGCGCGCGACAAGACTTTTCATCGGTATCGACAATTCTGCCACCCACAGTTTTTTCTTCTCATTGATCTGTGTGCGGCGCTTCAGCCCGCTTTGCAGGTCGTGCTTTTCGCCCGGGGCGATCTCCAGGTCAATCCAAAAACCGTTTGGGCTAATTTCGAATTCCTTATAGCGGCGTGGGTCGAACGAATCGGGCTGGAGAAATACTTCTGCGACGTCGCGGTCCCAGAGCAGATCGCGGCGGCCGCTCGGTTCGGCGTCGGAAAAGGCTGTAATCTCGCGATAGCGTGCCTGAAAACTAAGATAAAGTGTCTCCGAGGTCCAGAGAAGCCGCACTTCTGTTTCGCGAAGCGCATCGGCATTCTTGCCCTGCCAGTCCGTATCGAAGTGAAGCGCCGACGCCCTCTCCCACGCCATGGGAGGCGGGAACCCTTGTGAATCCGTCGCGCCGATGAAGCGTACGGCGGTAGCGGTATCGGTGGTCATTGGGTGATCTCTTCCGATGTTGCCATAAAGGGTTCCTGCGTTCCGAACGTCGCTTCCCCGGGATGACGAAGGAATCAAGCACGGACGGATCGAGAAGGAACCCGAGAGGATGGAGTACCTGCTTCCAATCGTTGGAGGGCTCGGCAATGTCGCCGCGAGAGTTGCGCCGAAGAGCGGAAGGAAGCACAGAAAGATCCACAACTCCGATTTTCCTTTGACGATCGAGTCCATTCGGGCTTTGTACGCTGGCAGACAGCCTGAGCATATCCTCGAACAAGAAATCGCGCACAGCGAAAGCATTTTTCTCTTGTTGAGGCCAGCCAGTCTCGGCACCCCTGCAAACTGATTGCACACGCCGCGATTCTCTCATCCAGGACTCTTGGAATCGCCGTGCTAGCATCAGATTTGGTTCATTGGCGAGTGCCTGGTGACAACGTCGGCGCACTCAATCCCCAGGAGGGCAGGTATGATGGAGCCAGTCAAAACAGAAGCATTTCTGGCGCAGCCCGAGAAGCGGAAGCCGGAGCAATTTCAGTTCATCAAGCTGCGCGTAGACGGCGGCGTCGCGCGCATGACGCTGGACCGTCCTGAGCACAATCTTCTGAACGAAGCAATGCTGCGGGAACTGGCAGATGGAATTAGCTTCGCCGCTGAACGCAATGACGTGAAGCTCATCCTTCTCGATTCCGCCTGCAAGGTGTTTTGCGGAGGCATCGATATTGGCGAATACACCTCTGAACGGGTCTTCCAGATGCTCGACGCCTTCCACGCCGCATTCTCCGGCATGCTCGAAGCGGCCAAGCCGGTGGTGTGCGTGGTAAACGGCCCCGCTATCGGTGGCGGCGCCGAGCTGGCGGCATTCGGTGATCTGGTGATTGCCACGCCGAAAGCGCGCTTCGCACAGCCGGAAATTTCCATCGGCATCTTTCCGCCGCTCGCTTCGACGATCCTGCCATTCCTTGTGGGACCGAAGACGGCGCTCGAGCTGGTGCTGACAGGAGAAGCGGTGACCGCGGAACGGGCACTGGAATTAGGCCTCGTGAACCGTCTCGTTCCCGAGGCGAAGGTCGAGCAAACAGTGAATGACTTGGTCTCTCGCATCACAGAGCACTCCGGCCCTGTGCTGGCCATGGCGAAAAAAGCGATTCTCGGCGGCATGGGGATGTCATTGCGCGATGGCCTGAAGCACTCCAGGAATATCTTCCTCAATGAGCTTTACCGGCTTGAGGACTCGCAGGAAGGCTTGCGCGCGCTGGTCGAAAAACGCAAACCGAACTGGAAGAACCGCTGAACTCGCACGGACGGTTTCTCCAACGCACGTTGACACACCTGCTGACGCAGAATACACTCATCTTTCAATTTGCAGGCAGGGGAAGCGGGGAAGGCCGTGCAAATCGGCCGCGGTCCCGCCACTGTGATCGGCTGAAAGGCCGTAAGCCAGGCTACCCTCCCTTGCCGCAGAGGCCCACGCTCTTCGCGAGAGAGAGCACCGGCGGAAGCCCCAGGTTGTCTCGTGGGGCTTTTTTGTTGTGAACTTGTCGTGATCTCGGCAGAGGAGATTCGTGCAACAGGAATTGCGCCTTCAGGTTCCACGTGTCGCGTGCACTGCGTTCGTGATGTTGTTGCTGTGGACAGGATCAGTGCGCGCACAATCCTCCGCGCCGGGCCCTGACCTGACCTCTGCCGGACGGGATGTCGTGGACGAGGCGGGCCGTACGGTCCGGATTCGGCAACCGGTGCAGCGCATCGTCTCGCTCGCGCCGAGCCTGACGGAAACGATCTATGCCCTCGGCCTGCAGGATCGCCTGGTGGGCGATACGGATTATTGCGATTACCCCGATGATGCGCAGAAAAAAACAAAAGTAGGCGGCGCTATCAATCCGAATCTAGAGCAGATTGCGGCGCTGCGCCCAGACCTCGTTCTGGTCACAAAAAGTTTGAACCGCTATGATACGGTGCGCGCGCTGGACAGCTTGGGAATTCCCGCGTTTGCAACCGATCCGCACACCGTAGATGAAATCGTTTCTTCGACCGAGCGGCTTGCGGAAATTCTCGGAGCGCCCGAATCCGGCAAAGCGCTGGCTTTGGACCTGGAGCATCATCTTAGTGACCTGAAGCAGCGTCTCGCCGCGTCTCCGCCGCGTCGCGTTCTGTTCGTCGTTTGGGCGGAGCCGCTCATCTCGATCGGAAAGGACACTTTTATCGCCGATGCGCTGCGCAGGGCCGGGGCGATCTCCATCGTGGACTCTGCGCAGGGCTGGCCGCAAGTGAATCTCGAGGAAGTCGTGAAGCTGCAACCTGAATACCTCGTTTTTGCGACTGGGCACGGGGAAACCGGCGCCCGCGATATTGATATTTTCCCCAGTTTGCCGGGATGGCGGCTTCTGGACGCGGTGCGCAACCGGAGATTTGCCGTGATCAGCGATGCCGTGAACCGCCCCGCGCCTCGAATCGTCTCCGCCATCGAAGATCTCGCGCGTCAACTGCACCCTGAAGCTTTTATCGAAGTCCAGGAGAAGGAAAAAACCGAAAAAGAAATTCCGCCGAAGAGTGCACTCCTCTCGACTAATCTCGCGCCCAGAGCGACGGAACGCGAAATACCCTCCGATGAGGCTTCCCCATGCGCCCACTGACGCTGCAACGCCTCCTCCTACGCTGTGCGGCGCTTGCCGCGGTGCTTTTTGTTGTTGTGGTGATTGCCCTGAAGCTCGGCGCAGTACCTGTGTCGCTCTATGGCCTCGGGCGCGATCTGATCCGGGTGATGTTGGGCCAGAGCAGCGGACTCTCGACAGACTATGGAATGATCGTAATTGATATCCGGCTGCCGCGCATTCTGCTCGGAATTGTGGTCGGCGCATCGCTCTCCGTCGCTGGCACAAGCTTTCAGGCATTGCTTCGAAATCCGCTGGCGGATCCTTACGTGCTCGGCGTCTCCAGCGGCGCGGCTCTGGGAGCAATCCTCGCGATAATCGCAGAGCCTCATTTGGCCATCTCACCGGAATTCGCCGCCCTGTTCACGCCGCTGGGTGCTTTTTTAGGCGCCGCCGCGACGATCGCGGCTGTTTATTTCCTCGGGCGGCGCGAAGGCCAGATTGACAGCAGCACTCTTCTTCTCGCGGGTATCATCAGTGCTTCGTTTCTTTCCGCGATTATCTTGTTTCTCATGACCACGCAGATCGGGCGCGATATGCACGGCATCGCCTTCTGGATCATGGGCGATCTTTCCACGCCTTTGCAGCAGAAATTGCGATGGGTTTTGGGCGTGGGATTTGTCGCGGCGGCAGGGGCAATCTATACGACCGCATCGGACCTGAATCTGCTCCTTGCCGGCGAAAAAGAAGCTATGCACCTGGGCGTAGACGTGCCGCGCGTGCATCTCGTTGTTTATATTGCAGCCTCAGTGCTGACGGGTTTGGCGGTTTCGGTCAGCGGAGCGATCGGTTACGTGGGGCTGTTGGTGCCGCACGTGATGCGTTTCATTTTTGGATCTGACCATCGTATGTTGCTGCCAGCAGCGGCGTTCGGCGGGGCCATCGCCGTGGTTATCGCTGACACGCTCGCGCGAACGGTTGTGGCGCCGGCGGAACTTCCTGTGGGAGTAATGACCGCCATGGCGGGCGCACCGCTCTTCATCTACTTGTTGCGCCGGAGGTTCGCATGAGCGTCCAGGCTGCAGCGCGAACCTCTAGTGACGCGGCACGCGCGAGCAGCGATGCACGCCTGAGCGTCGAGCAAGTCAGCTATGCATATTCGGCGAATCCCGCCCAGGCGCCCCTATTTACGCTGGAAGCCACGAGTTTTCAGGCGCGTCCAGGCGAGATCCTTGCCATCCTTGGCCCCAACGCCAGCGGCAAGTCCACTCTATTGAAATTGATTGCCGGCGCGCTCCAGCCGCTTTCCGGTCGCGTCCTGCTCAACGGCTTTGTCACGCACTCGCTCTCCCCGAAGACCCGCGCCCAACGCATTGCTATGGTGCAACAAGAGAGTCGTATGCTCTTTCCATCGCGCGCGTGGGAGTTTGTCCTCCAGGGGCGGCATCCGTATGGGCGGCCGATGCGTTTTGAAACGGAAGAAGACGTGATCATTGCGCGCAACGCGCTCGCGCAAGTCGGCGCCGAACATCTCAGTGACCGCTGGATGGACCAAATCTCTGGTGGCGAGAAGCAGCGAGTCATCCTGGCGCGCGCGCTGGCGCAACAGCCTCTGCTCCTGCTGCTCGACGAGCCGACCCTGCACCTTGATATCGGCGCACAGGTCGATCTGTTGGATGCGTTGCGGCGGCTCGCGGCGGAGAACCGCTATACCGTCGTGGTGGTGACTCATGAGCTGAATCTTGCCGCCGAATATGCGGACCAGGTTGTGCTGCTCCAACGCGGTAAGAGCCTGCGCATTGGGCCGCCCGCAAGCGTTTATCAGCGCGAATTGCTCGAACAGGTTTTCCAGACACAGCTCAGCGTGGAGCCAGGTTCATCGGGGCGCCCGCGGGTGAACGTCTTATCTGGAAAGTAAGTGGCCCGATTTGTGTGTACCTCGAAGCCGCGGATTTGCATCGCGGCACAACGTAACCCATAGCGGGCGGCGACGCCCCATCACAATCACCGTGGACTTCGTGCACGGGAAGACGGTGCGTTGACTCCGGTTGAATGGAGTCAAACGTGGAGAAGCCGTCGCCGCCGCGCGACTGTAAGGCGGAAAAAGTAAGCACGCAGGCCACTGCGGCGAATCGCTTGAATGGAGGCGGCGTCGCGGGAAGGCTGTGTGCTGGCCCCGATGGAATTGGGGCTTGCAGTACCGCCAAGCCAGGAGACCGGCGAAGTCCGCAGCCCGCGCGATTGTTTCTTGATCGCCAGGCCAGCCTTCAACTCCCGCGCGAGAGGGAGCGGAGGAAAAAATGACAAAACGCCGCTATATCTTCCTTTTTGTTTTTGCAATTGTTTGTTTAGTTCCGCACTTTGCTTCCGCGCAATCCAGTAAGTCCCAGAAAAAACCGGATGCCAGCCAGAATCAAACGCAGAAGGTTACGCTCCAGGGAAAAGTGTTTGATCCCGACGGCCGCATCGTTACCGGGGCCCGCGTCAGCTTGCTTGCCGGATTGACGCCGGCGGAAGAACGCGAAACCGGCGCCGACGGGCAATATCACTTTGAAAGCTTAGACGCCGGGAAATACACGCTACTGGCCAACTTGGCTGGCTTCTCAACTCTATCCACCGGCATAGAGCTTCAACCGGGAGAAACGCGCACAGCCGATTTACATCTGAAAGTGAGTGCGCTGGAGGAACACGTTGTTGTATCGGCCTCGATAGGAGGGGCGCTGGCTCCCCAGATTGGATCATCGGTCAGTGTCATCACGCGGCAAGAAATCACGGACCGCGGCGCGGTGAGCGTTTTTGAAGTTCTTCGCGGGCTTCCGGGGGTGGAAGTCAATCAAGGCGGCCGGCATGGCGGAGCAACCAGCGTTTTCATTCGCGGGGGCAACTCGAACTACAACCTGGTGATGATCGACGGCATCCAGGTAAATCTGTTCGGAGGCGATTTCGACTTCGCTTCGCTAGCTGCCGATGGCGTGGACCACGTTGAGATGTCACGCGGCCCACAAAGTGCTCTTTACGGTTCCAATGCGGTTGCGGGCGCCGTCGACATCGTCAGCGAGAGGGGCGAAGGCCCGCCACATTTTTCATTCGGCGCGGAGGGCGGAAGCTTCGCTACTCGGCGATTCGCCACTGGAGGGAGCGGCCTCACGCGCGGTTTCAGTTGGGCGTATAACCTTTCGCGGCTCGATTCTGGAGGCGTAGTTCCCAATGACCGCTACCGCAATCAGAGCTCGTACCTGAATCTCGGGTATTCGCGCACGCCGAAGCGCCAGTTCACTTTCCACTTTTTTGGGAATGCCAATGATGTCGGCGCGCCAGGCCCGTATGGTTCCGATCCGGACCATCTCTTTCCCGGTATCGATACGGTTTCCCGTGACAAACAAAACTTATTCGCATACCAGGCGAGCTACTCCGAGCAGTTCACCAGCCGTCTTAAACAAGTTTTTTCTGTGAGCGTGTCCCCGGACCGCTCCTTCTTTCATTCACCTTTCGGTGATTCCTTCCTGCAAAATCTGCGCGTCGTAGCCAATACCCATGGCGAGGTGACGGTTTCATCCAAAGAACTCCTCGTCTATGGTTTCGAATACAACCACGAGCAAGTGAAGGACACCTTCATCGCCGATGCCAAGAACACCCCTTTCGTTCTTCCGCGTGCGAGTTATGCCTACTTTGCAGAAAATCGATGGAATCCCACGAGCCGGTTGTTCCTGACCACCGGACTCCGAGTCGACGATCTCCGTACGGATGCGCTTCCACCTGATGCGTTTGGGTCGCGCCCCTTCTTGCCCGCAAATGCAGTTGCCAAAGTCAATCCACGCGTAGCTGTTGCGTATCTGCTGCGTAGCTCGAATACCGGGAGCTGGCTCGGCCCTTCGCGGCTCCACGGAAGTTTCGGCACCGGCATCCGCGCACCCGGTGGATTTGATCTAGCGTTCACCAACAATCCTAAACTCAAGCCGGAAAAAAGTATCAGCTTCGACACCGGAATCGAACAAAGATTTTTCAATGACCGCGCGGTGTTCGATATCACGTACTTCTACAACCGCTTTAAAGACCAGATTGTCGTTCTTGGTGGCAACCTGCAAAACCTCAGCACGTTCACTTCGGACAACCTGGCGAATTCGCGAGCGCAGGGCGTGGAGACAAGTCTGCGGCTTCGCCCATTCCGCTCTCTCGAATTAGCTGCCGAATATACGTGGCTCGATTCGGGCATCCTGGCGCTCAATGGCAGCACGCTCGTGCAAACTCCTTTCGCAGTTGGTCAGCCACTTATCCGCCGCCCGCGCAGCTCCGCCGGGTACAACATCACCTGGCGGCACAAGCACCTCATGGTCAATACCAACGCTTACATCCGGGGCGGAGTCCTCGACGTTGAGCCGAATGACGGGACGTTCGCCTGCTCGCTTGGCTTGCCTTGTTTGTTTCGCAATGGGGGTTATGTCCTCGAGAATGCCGGATTTTCCTACGAATTGCCGCGCGGAGTGGAGATTCATGGACGGCTCAACAACTTCTTGAATCAAAAGTATGAAGAAGCTTTGGGTTTTCCGGCACTGCACCTCAACTTTATGACGGGGATTCGGTTTCACTTTCCGGCTCGGTAGTCGAGGGGCGCGGCAATATGCCCATACGCGACTTACATCCCCGAGAACGCCAACCAGTCCTCTTTTGCTGGAGCGGCGGCAAAGACAGCGCCATGGCATTGCATGCGCTGCTCCAGCGGAACGACATCTGCATCACCGGGCTGCTCACCACCGTGACCGAGGGCTACGAACGCATCAGCGTGCACGGTGTGCGGCGCGAGCTTCTGGAGCGGCAGGCAGAATCGATCCGCCTGCCGCTCCACGAAGTGCTCATTCCGCCGCAATGCGTGAATCCAATCTACGAGGCACGCATGGAAGAGGTCTTGCGCGTGCACTATGACAACGGCGTTCGAAAGGTCGCCTTCGGCGACATTTTCCTCGAAGACTTGCGCGTCTATCGCGAGAAAAACCTCGCGCGTATGGGCATGACCGCCCTTTTCCCCATATGGAAGCGCGACACGCGCGAGCTCATTCGCACCTTCCACTCTGATAAATTCCGTGCCATTGCGGTCTGCATTGATAGCAAAGTCCTCGACCGCAGCTTTGCCGGGCGCGAACTGGACGAGGCCTTCTTCCGAGACCTGCCGTCCCATGCCGATCCCTGCGGCGAAAACGGCGAGTTTCACACTTTCGTTTTCGACGGGCCGATTTTTCGTACGCCGATTCCTGTTCGAACGGGGGAGATTGTCGAACGGGATTCCTTTGTGTTCTGCGATTTATTGCCACTGAAGGAGGAGGGACTCAAGTGAGAATGCCAGTTTCCGATCGAAATGGAATGTATCTTCGAACTGTCCTCGCTCTGGTCATGATCGTGCTCGCCGCCGTTCTGCGAATCGTGCCTCATCCGTGGAACTTCGCGCCGATTGGCGGCATGGCGCTGTTTTCGGGAGCAATGCTTCGTGACAAGCGTCTCGCGTTTCTCTTTCCTCTGTTGACACTCTTCACCGGCGATCTTTTCATCGGCTTTCACAAACTGATACCCATCGTGTATGCCAGCACCCTGGTGAGTGTGGCCCTGGGATTCCTCTTGCGAACTCGGCATGCACCGGGGCGCATCGTGAGTGTGACACTGTTGGGAGCCATGCAGTTTTTCCTCGTCACCAACTTTGGCGTCTGGTTGCTCCTGAATACCTTTCCGAAAACGGCGGCTGGCCTGTTGGCCTGTTATGTTGCCGGTGCTCCTTTATTCTGGAATACGCTTGCGGGTGACGCCCTCTATGTGACTCTGTTGTTTGGGGGATTTGCCTTGGCCGGCCGTCTTTTTCCTGTACTTCAGGCACCCCTCGCCCAACGCGCCTGAAACTTGCTCTTGTGTTCCACCTGACTGGGTGACGCATGCGCTGATGCTATAATCTTCGTTCCGAACATGTCGAAATCAACTTCAGAAGCGGCAAACATCGCGCCGGAACTGCTGGCGAAATACGAGCCCGTGATCGGGCTCGAGGTTCACGTCCAGCTTCTGACCAAGACCAAGATTTTCTGCGGCTGCTCGTCGCGCTTCGGCGATCCGCCGAATACCAATGTTTGCCCGGTTTGCCTTGGATTGCCCGGAACGCTGCCGGTCCTGAACAAGCGCGCGGTTGAAATGGCCATGCGCGCTTCCTTGGCGCTGCATTGCACCGTCCGCGATCATTCCCGCTTCGCGCGCAAGAATTACTTTTACCCAGACCTGCCCAAGGGCTACCAAATTTCGCAATACGAGCTTCCGCTCGCGACGAGTGGCTGGATCGAAATCGAACATGACGGCGTAAAAAAACGCATCGGCATCACGCGCCTGCACCTGGAAGAAGACGCGGCCAAGAATCTTCATGAAGGCTTCGCGCAGTCCACGCAGAAGGCGTACATCGACTACAACCGCTGCGGCACGCCGCTCGTTGAAATTGTTTCCGAGCCGGACATACGCACACCGGGGGAAGCTTACGCTTATCTCACGACGTTGCGGCAGACCCTTCTCTACATCGGCGTGAGCGACTGCAACATGGAAGAAGGCTCGCTCCGCTGCGACGCCAACGTGAGCGTGCGCCACCGCGGCTCGAATGAATTCGGCACCAAGGTTGAAGTGAAAAACTTGAACTCCTTCCGCTTTCTGCAAAAGGCCCTGGAGTACGAGATCGAGCGCCACATCGGCGTGCTCGAAGGAGGCGGACGCATTTTCCAGGAAACGCGGCTATGGAACCAGGCCGCGGGCCGCACCGAATCGATGCGCTCAAAAGAAAAGGCCCACGATTACCGTTACTTCCCGGAGCCGGACCTGCTGCCCGTCCACATCAGCGCCGCGTGGCGCGAAGAGGTTCTTCGCACGCTTCCCGAGTTGCCCGCGGCCAAGCGCACGCGCTTTGTGAGCACGTACGGCATCACTGCCTATGACGCGGAAGTGCTGACGGGAACGCAAGCACTCGCGGATTATTTCGAATCCGTTGTGAAAGCCGGAGCCCTGGGTAAGGCTGCGGCTAACTGGATACAAACGGAACTTCTCGGTCGGCTCAATGAAGCTGGCCAGCGAATCGATCAAAGTCCTGTATCCGCGAAACACTTTGCCGAAGTGATCCTACTCTCCACAGAAAACAAAATGACCGCGTCAGGCGCGAAAGCGGTCCTTACAAAAGTATTCGAAACCGGCCGGCCGCCCTCTGAGATTGCTGCAGAGGAAGGTTTGACAAAGATAGACGACCTGAATGTCATTGAGAGAGCCGCCCGGGAAATTATCGCCAAGAATCCGGACAACGTCGCCAAATTCAAAGCCGGCAACGAAGGCGTCTTCAAGTTCTTAGTGGGCCAGGTCATGCGCGCCACGCGCGGCCAGGCCAACCCGCAGGCAGTCAACGACATTCTGCGGCGGTTGCTCTCTTGATTTCGCTTCTACGAGGATCACATGGCAAAAGCAACTGGAACAGCTAAGGCAAAAGCATCGGCGGATGTACCGAGAGTCGGCGACAAGGCTCCCGATTTTCAGCTCAAGACAGATGAGGACAGAGAAGTCTCGCTCAAAGACTTCAGAGGCAAGCGCGTGCTCCTTTTTTTCTTTCCAAAAGCCAATACACCCGGTTGAACGATCGAAGCGTCCGAGTTTCGTGACGCCAAAGCGAAGTTCGATAAGCTGGGTGTGGTTATCCTTGGGATAAGCGCCGATTCCGTGAAAGCACAGGCGGGATTCAAGGAAAAGCAGAAGCTCAATTTCCCGCTGCTGAGCGATCCGGAACACAAAACGATCGAAGCCTACGGTGCTTGGCGAATAAAAAAATTCATGGGCAGATCGTTCATGGGCATCGCCCGCAGCTCCTTCCTCATCGGGCCGGACGGAAAGACCGAAGAAATCTGGGACAGCGTAAAGGCCAAGGGCCATGCCGCCGAAGTTCTTGCGGCAACTGCGAAGAAGTAGCTGCCTTTGCGCCGCCAAACGGCCGCATTCGAATACAAAAACAACGAGGGGCGGCTCCAAAGCCGCCCCTCATTTCCTTTCGAAAGAATATGCCCTTCAGTCAATCGAAACAGCGGCGCGGGTCGTAAACACCAGACGCGTCTCCGCCGGAAATACAATGTCCTTCTTGCCCGTCGCGGCTGCACCCGCTGTGCCTGCGCCGGCTCCAGCCGCCGCGCCGATAGCCGCGCCCTTGCCGCCTCCTGCCAAGGCCCCAATCAGCGCGCCCGCGCCGGCACCGCCGCCGATGAAGGCCGTGTCGCGCTTGCCTTTGCCGCCCAGGGTCTTTCCAGCAGAGCTTGTCGCAACCCCATAGGTTTTTCCGTGTACCGTCACGCTGCGGAGCCGCAGCCAGAGCTTTGCGGGAGTCGATAGCCTGCCCGAAGCCTGCACGCCGCTGACGCTCAATTTCGCTGCCGAGCCTTTCGGGATGATCACCCTGCCGCCGGACGTGACATCTCTCGAAACCGTTCCTGTTATGCTCTGGCCCACTTTCGCGTCCTTGGAACTAACCGATTGATCGATCGTAACGCTGATGGTCGTACCGGAGGGAACCGACTCCGCCGCCAGCATAGGCAGCGCTAGCGCACCAATCAAAAAAACTGTGGCCATTCGAATTCGAACATTCATCTCCGTCACCTCACTGAAGAATTCTGGGCTGATGATTCAGTCTACCAAGAAGCAGAAGACCTCGGCACATGCCGTGCTAGAAGTGAAACAGCAGTTCTTCCGAATCTGTGCCTGCCGATTCAATCAGCAGGTTGTCGATCAGGCGGGTTTTTCCAACGAAAACGGCAAGGAGTGCATAGCAAGACCGACGCACGTGTGTTACTGGCTCGAAGGTGCGCGCATCAACAATTTCTGCATAATCCACGCTCGCGAGCGGTTCCGACTCCAAAACTTTCCGCATCACGGCCTGCAATTGAAGCGCATCGCGCACGCCAGCGACCATTTCGCGTCGCGCCGCGTCCAGCGCACGATATAGCACGGTTCCCGCGCGGCGTTCGCTTGCATCCAAATACGCATTGCGCGAAGAAAGCGCCAGCCCGTCCGGCTCACGCACGATCGGGCAAACAACAATCTCCGTATCCAGATTCAAATCGCGAACCATCTGCTGGATGAGCCGCGCCTGTTGTGCGTCCTTCCGCCCAAAGTAGGCAAAGTGCGGCTGGACAATTTCAAGAAGTTTCAGCAGCACGGTGGTCACGCCGCGGAAATGCCCAGGCCGCGAACGGCCTTCGAGCCGTTCGCTCGATCCTTCCACATGGACGTAAGTGCTAAAACCCGGTGGATATACCTCGGCCGGCTCCGGCGCGAAAAGCCCATCGACACCCGCCTCGGCGAGCTTCTCCGCATCCGTTTCGAAGGAACGCGGATACTTCGTGAAATCTTCGTTTGGGCCAAATTGCTTGGGGTTCACAAAAAGGGAGGCGATCACAGGTGAGCAATCCTGCTTTGCGCGTTTTACAAGAGAGAGATGCCCATCGTGCAACGCGCCCATCGTCGGCACCAGACCCACGATGCGCCCCTCCGCGCGCGCTTGCCGCGCGTGTTCTTTCATCCAGGCAATCGTTCGAATTGTCTCCACAGGGCAGGATGTTAGAAAGAAATTAAGCGCCCGCCGCCGCCGCGCGCTCGCGATAGAAATGCATCAAGTCGGTCAAGATCGGCTGCGCCCCAAGCTGCCGCAACAGCGTTGTCACCTGGCCACGATGATAAGTGCCATGATTAACTAGATGCTGCATCGATTGCCAGAGCGGATTGCGATACACACCGAATTTCAGCGTCTTATATTCCATAACGCGATCGAGGTCCGCCTGCGTGAGCCCGCGCACAAAACCCAGCAAACGCGCCTCGTGTTCGAGCCAGCGATCGCGAAGGCTCGCAAGATTCGCGAATTGGCCCGCATCCGGCAAAGAAGCGGGTGAGCGCCCCTGGAATCGCTCCAGCCAAATCCATTCTGCACCGTGGATATGTGCTAGGGTGTCGCGCACCGATGCGAAGCTTGAACCGAGCGGCTTCGTAAATTGCTCCGGCGTGAGTGCCGCTGCCGCGTCTATCGCCCGGTGATTGGCCCAGGCGTTGTAGTCGTACAACTGGCGAATGTCTTCCGGCGACATAGTTCACCCCTCTTCGTTTTGCAAAGTATGTTCTCGGCTTAGCTTGCGATGTAAATTGTCTTGCCGCTCTTCGTCGCCTGCGGCGTATGGTAAGACTCCGCATCGGACGGGAAGCTGCCTTTGCGGACGTCCTCACAGTACTCGCGCACGGCATTCGAAATGATCTCGCCGACGTTTGCATACTTCCGCGCAAATTTCGGCTGGGCGCTAAACGTCAGGCCGAGCAAATCATGAATCACAAGTACCTGGCCATCGCAGTCCGGTCCCGCACCGATGCCAATCGTTGGGATGCGCAGTTCGCGTGTAATTTGCGCCGCAAGCTCGCGTGGAACCGCCTCGAGTACCACTGCAAATGCTCCTGCGGCCTCGACGGCACGCGCGTCGCGTAGCAATTGTTCCGCCGCGTCCGGTGTTTTGCCTTGGACGCGGTATCCGCCGAGGGCATGGAGCGACTGTGGCGTTAATCCGACGTGGCCCATCACGGGAATTTCCGCTTCCGTCAGCCGCGCAATCAGCTCCAGCCGCCGCTCGCCACCCTCGATCTTCACCGCTTCCGCGCCCGCTTCCTTTACGAAGCGCACTGCGTTGCGCAGCGATTCCGCGTTGTCGGCATGATAGCTGCCATACGGCATGTCCGCAACGACCAGGGCGCGGCGCGTGCCGCGGCGTACTGCCCGGGTGTGGTGCAGCATCTCTTCGATCGTCACGGGGAGCGTGCTTTCGTACCCCAGCACGACCATCCCGAGCGAATCTCCGACGAGCACGACGTCCACGCCAGCTTCGTCGAGCAAACGTGCCGTCGGGTAGTCGTATGCCGTCAGACAAGTGATTTTCTCGGTGATAGATGGGGAGCCGGCAGCCAAGGACTTCCGCTGCAGCAGATCGGGCACGGTAATTTTCCCGTTGCCCGCGTTCGGAACAACACTCATGGCGGCCTCCGGTGCCGTTCCCTGACAACGGGATACAGCCCTGTACCTTGCACTTTCAAAGGATATCAAACCCCGCCGCGTTTGACCACAGCTTTTTGACGCCAGGGCCTTGACCTTCAGGCCGTACGCGGCGCTTGCGTGCGGCCCTTCCACTCTCCGCCGTGGCCGTGCCAATAGCGCACGGCGGAAAGCCACGTCGCGTGCGAATAAAAGGTCGCGGCAAGCGGCAAAAGCGGCGCCCAAAACGGTGAGAGTCGATAAAAGCGCACCGTTGGAAGAAACGACATCGACATGAGCGTCCACGCGGCCGCGCCAAGAATGCGAGCTATCGAATCGCGCGCAAAGAGAACAACAACTGGGGCGATGTACGTGAAAAACATGCCGACGAGCGTGCCAAGCAACGCAGGCGCCGAATAACGTAACTGTGTGAAGGCCGTGCGCGCGACCATGTCGCGGATTTCACCGAAGCTGCCATAGGCGCGAAGGCTGACGCTCATGCGTGTAAGCCCCATCCAGACACGTCCTCCGCTCTTCTTCACCGCCCGGGCCAGCGCGCAGTCATCAATGACCTCGCCGCGGATCCTCGCCAGCCCGCCGATGCGCTCAAGCGCCGAACGCCGGAGAAGAATGCAGCCGCCCGCAGCCCCGGCGGTGCGTGCGTCAGTATCAGCAATCCAACTCGGCGGATAGAGCTTGAGGAAAAAATAGAGAAAGGGTGGAATCAACGCGCGCTCCGGGAGCGTCCTCGTCTGCAGCATCACCATGAGAGAAGCAAGATCGAGCTTGCTCGATTCCGCTCGCGCGACGAGTCGCCTCAGCGTGTCCGGTGCATGAACTACATCCGCGTCGGTGAACCAATAAAATTCAGGAGCATCTTTTGCTGCCTGCGTCACGCCTTCGTTGAGTGCCCAGAGCTTGCCCGTCCATCCTGCGGGAAGCGGCGCCGCCGCGTGAACCGAGATTCGCTCCGAGGAGCCACACTCCGCTCCAGCGCGTCGCGCGAGCTCAGCAGTGCCGTCCTCGCTGTGATCGTCCCCAACGACAATTGAGAATTCACCTGGATAATCCTGTAGAACCAGCGCAGCGACCGCCCGCGCGATCGTTTCCGCTTCATTCCGCGCGGGCACCACGGCTATGATGCGCGGCCATCGGTTAAGCGGAACAACTATTGTTTGGTCGTTATCAAACGCGCGCAGACGCCAGAACCATCCTCGCGCAAAAACGAGGTAGATCCAGATGGCCAGAGACATAGCCGCGGTGAGGATGGTCGCAGAAGGCACACTTCATTCTGCAACGAGCCGGGGTTATGCCGCTAGGCGAGATCTCCGGCGCGGATCGGCAACCGGCGGATGCGTTTCCCCGTCGCCGCAAAAATGGCGTTACACACAGCGGGTGCTACGACCGGCAAACCCGGCTCGCCAATTCCCGTCGGTTCTTCCTTGCTCATCACCAAGTGCACTTCGGTCTTCGGCGCTTCATTGATGCGCATCATCTCGTAATCGTTGAAGTTCGCTTGTTCCACTCGCCCGCGGTCGATGGTGATCGGGCCTTTCAGCGCAGCGGTTAATCCGTACACCGCGGCGCTTTCAACCTGGGCTCGGACGCCGTCGGGATTCACCGGGCGGCCACAGTCTACCGCGTACACCAGGCGGTGCACTTTGACTTCTCCGTTCTGCACGCTCGCTTCAGCGACCGCCGCTGTATAGGTTTCGAACGAATAATAACCGGCGATCCCGCGTCCGATTCCTTTCGGCAGAGGCTTGCCCCACGCAGCCTTTTCCGCGGCAAGTTGCAAAACACCTTTCAGCCGCGTCGTATCTAGAGGTTTATCTTCCGCCGACGTGAAATCCGGAATCTTTCGCGCATCGCTGATAAGCACCAGGCGGAATTCGAGCGGGTCCTTCCCCGCGGCCACGGCGAGCTCGTCCACGAAGCTTTCCACCACGAAGCCGCTCGTGGAATGCTCCACGGAGCGCCACCAGGCGCGCGGCACGCTGGATTTGGCGAGTGCATATTCAAGGCGGAAACTCTGCGCCGTATATGGAATAAACGCCGCGGTGCCGAACTCACCCTGTTCCGGTTTTTCGCCGCCATTCTCACGCCACATCGCCGCGATGGAAGTGGAAGTTTGGAAATGCTTCCATGCGCTGACGTTTCCCTGCGCATCCACCGCGCCCCACATCTTGTGATAGGACGCCGGCCGGTAGAAGTCGTGTTGCATGTCGTCTTCGCGTGTCCACAGCACCATCACGGGTTTGCCGATGGCCTTCGCCACCTGCGCCGCCTCCATGACGAAGTCCCCCTGATACCTCCGGCCGAATCCGCCTCCCATCAATGTCGTGTGCACGATCACCGATTCGCGAGGAAGCTTCGATACGCCAACGATGATGTCCTGCGCCCATTGCGGCGCTTGCGTCGGCACCCAAGCTTCGGCACCATCCGCACGGATGTGCACCGTACAATTCATCGGCTCCATGCAAGCATGCGAGGCAAAGGGAAATTCGTAGGTCGCTTCGACTTTTTTCGTCGCGACTTTCAGCGCCGCATCCGCGTCGCCATCGTTGCGAACGACCTTACCGGGCTTGGAAGCATTCTCGAGGAATTGCTTACGCAATCCTTCCGAAGATTCGCCCGTGTTCGGACCCTCATCCCAGGTTATCTGGAGCGCCCTGCGTCCCTGCATCGCCGCCCAGGAACTGTCCGCCAGCACAGCCACACCGCCTGCGGTGAAAGCCCCCGGGCCAACAGGATCGATCGCCACGACCTCTCGCACGCCCGGCACCGCTTTTGCTTTGTTGGCGTCAAATTTTGCCGGCTTGCCGCCGAAGACCGGGCATCGCGCGATCACGGCATAGAGCATGCCTGGCATGCGCGAATCGATTCCAAACTTTGCCGCGCCCTTAACCTTCTCATGCACCTCCACGCGCCGCGTGTCATGCCCGACGAGCGTGAAATCATCGGAATTTTTCAAGGGCACCGTCTTGAAATCAGGAATGGGAAGCTTGGCAGCCGCCTCGACCAGTTCGCCGTACTTGAAAAAGTCTTTGCGCGCGCCGTGGATGACACCACCGTCTTTTGCCTGGCAGGTGTCCGGATTCACGTTCCAGCGCTGCGCCGCCGCAGTGATCAGCATCTCCCGCGCAGCTGCGCCGGCTCGGCGCAATGGCAACCACGACCCGCTGATGCTTCCGCTCCCACCCGTGCCATGATCGTAGATCTTGGGATCGGTCGGCGCTTGCTCGACTCTTACCTTTCTCCAGTCCACAGAAAGTTCTTCCGCCAGGATCATCGGCAGCGAGGTCATGACCCCTTGACCCATTTCGGATTTGCCGAGAACCAATGTGACCTGATCGTCGGGCGTGATTCGCACCCAGGCGTTGAAAGGATTCGGCGTCTTTTTTTCTTGCTTCTCGGCTTGGTCACACAATGCATCGACGGGGAGATAGAACCCGACGACCAGCGCCGCCCCGCCAGCCGCGCTTTTCTTCAAGAACTCACGACGGTTCACAACGGAAGCTGTAGCCATGACACACCTCTGGTGGCTAAGGATACGGGTGGGCGTTTAAGCAGCAGATTTCGCTTTGCCGGATTGCAGTGCCGCAGCCTTATGAATGGCTTTGCGGATGCGCTGGTACGTGCCGCAACGGCAGATGTTGCCGCTCATGGCATCGTCGATGTCGGCGTCGGTGGGATTAGCTTTCTTCGCGAGCAGCGCGACGGCGGACATAATCTGTCCGGACTGACAGTAGCCGCACTGCGGTACGTCCTCCTCGATCCAGGCTTGCTGGACCGGATGGCTGCCATCCACGGACAGGCCCTCGATCGTCGTGATCTTCTTGCCTGCCACGCTCGAGACTTGCGTAATGCACGAGCGCGTGGCCTCGCCGTTGATGTGCACAGTACACGCCCCGCACAGCGCCATGCCGCAGCCAAACTTCGTGCCGGTCATGTTCAACGTGTCACGGAGCACCCACAAGAGCGGCATGTCCGGGCTGACGTCCACCGTTTGTGGTTTGCCGTTTAGAGTGAAGCTGATGGCCATGGAACCCTCCCTCTAGCAGACCGATATCCTACAACATTTTCCTGCTCGAATAGAAATCCTAGATGAATATCCGCGGAATATCGTCTAGCCATCGCGCAAATCTCCGGCGCGGATCGGCAGCCTCCGCACTCGTTTGCCAGTGGCCGCAAAAATGGCGTTGCCCACCGCCGGCGCGATCGGCGGCACGCCCGGCTCGCCGCAGCCGCCTGGCGGATCCGAGCTCAGCACAATGTATACGTCAATCACCGGCGGGGCGTCGTTCATCCTCAGCACTTCATAGTCGCTAAAATTACTTTGCTGGACGCGGCCATGCTCCAAGGTAATGGCACTCTTGAGCGTAGCCGCTAGGCCGAAGTTCACGGCACTTTGCATCTGGGCTTCGACGCCGAGCGGGTTGATGGCCAGGCCGCAATCGATGGCGCAGACGACGCGATTCACGTGAATGGTTCCTTTGGACGGGTTGCAGGAGACCTCGGCGACCTGAGCGACGAAGCTGCCCCAGCCGAAACCGATGCCGATGCCACGCGCGGCCCCTCCCGGAAGCGACTTGCCCCAGCCGGACTTCTCGGCGGCGAGCTCGATGACGCGCCGCCGGCGCGCGACGTCGAGGGTTCCGCGATTCTGGCCCAGGTCCATTTTTCGCGCGGGCCCCAGCGCGGAGAGCAGAAACTCTACAGGATCACAGCCAGCGGCGTGGGCAGCTTCGTCGAAGAAGCTGGAAAGCGCGAACTGGTTGCCGGAACTGTCGACGGAACGCCAGTAGCCGAGAGGCATGCCGGATTCGGCGACCGCGAATTCGAGGCGGAAGTTCGGAATGAATGGCGCGGGGAAATCGAGAGAGTCGACTTGGGCGGCGGCTTGCGGCGAAATGCCGGTGCCATTGTAGAAAGTTTCGATCGAGGGCGAAGAGCCGCGGTGCCGCCAGGAAATCAATTGGCCTCGCGCGTCCAGGCCGGCTTGCAAGACGTGGCAGGCGGCCGGACGGTAGAAATCGTGGCGGATGTCGTCTTCGCGAGACCAGACGACCTGCACGGGCGCACCGGCATCGCGGGAGATGAGGGCGGCTTCGACGGCGTAGTCCTGAATGAGGCGCCGGCCAAAGCCACCGCCGATGAATGTGACGTGGACTTTGACGCGCTCGCGCGGAATGCCGAGCGCGCTGGCGACCGATTCCGCGGCCGCTCCGGGGATCTGCGTGGGCGCCCAGAGTTCGCAGGAATCGCCGCGAACGTGGGCGGTGCAATTGACGGGCTCCATCGTCGCATGAGCGAGGAAGGGCACTTCGTAGACAGCTTCGATTTTCCTGGCGGCGGCTGCATGAGCCTTTTCGAAGTCGCCGTCGCTGCGGATGACGGTTCCCGGCTCGGAAGCGAGGCGGAGCATTTTTTCGCGGAGGCTGGCGGTGGTTTCGGAGGCGGAAGGAGGTTCGTTCCATTCGACCTTGAGAAGTTTCCGGGCTTGCATGGCGGCCCACGTGGAATCGGCGACGACGGCGACGCCCGAACATGTGTAATTGCGGCTGCCAGGCCCTGAGGTTTCGCCGAATTGATGCGTGAGGTGGGCGGACTTGACTTCAAGAACAGCGCGGACGTGCGGAGAGGATTTGACCTCGTCCGCATTGAAGCGGCGCGGCGTGCCGCCGTAAACGGGGCTGCGTTCCACGGAAGCGATGAGCATTCCGGGAACGCGGGTGTCGATACCGAACTGCGCGGCGCCAGTGATTTTCAGTTTTGTGTCGGTGCGGCGTGTCGGGTGGCCTACAATCCGAAAATCCGCAGGGGGCTTGAGTGGTGGATCCGAAGGCGCCGGAAGCGCCGCCGCGCTCCCGATGAGTTCCGCAAACGCCAGTTCGCGCTTCGACTTCGCGTGCAAGACGCGTCCATTTTCCGCGTGGCATTCCCGGCGACCCACATTGAACTTCTCCACCGCCGCCGAGATCATTAGCTCTCGCGCGGCTGCGCCAGCCTGGCGCAGATTCTCGTAAGACGTTCGAACGCTCCCGCTCCCTCCCGTGAGCTGCTCTCCGTATTTCGAATCGAGGTCCGCCTGCAAAACCTCAACGCGCTGCCAATCGCAGCTGAGCTCTTCCGCGACAATCATCGGCAGGGCCGTGCGCACACCCTGTCCCATTTCGGATTTGCCACACCAGATTTTCACCGCGCCGTCCGGCGCAATCTCAAGCCATGCATTTGGCGCGAACGGTTTACTTGCAGGCGAGTCAGCTCTTCTTGGCAGGGATGCGCGGCGGCCCGGCAAATGAAACGCCAACACCAGGCCGGTGCCGCCTACGGTCGAGGTCTTCAGAAATGCGCGTCGTGTAACGGTCGAAGACAAGAGAGATGTCTCCAAATTCTCAGACGCTGCCGGATGTCGATTGTGAGCAAGCTTGGTCGCGTCAGGCTGGGGCCACGGTCGGAGGCGCTTCGGGCTCGACGCCGCGCCAGCCCACCGCCCGCCCGCTCACTGCTTCCTTCACCGACCGGAAAATCACCACATACATCAACTGGCGGTAGTAAAAGCGCTGCAACAGCACCGGAATGAGCAGCGTCCAATCTTCTTTCTTCTCCAGCGCAAACGCAAGGAAGCAGGTGAACACGTCGATCAGCAGGAAGCCCAGGAAGAACAATACCGAGCGTTCAACGTCCGCCGACGTCCAGAGCTGCGGCAACTGTGCGATGCGAAGTTGCGCCAGCCCCCAGAGCACCAGCGAGCCGAGAAACATCAGGTCGATGATCGGGGAGATGAGCGGCAACGCAAGCTGAAAAACGAAAATGTTCGGCAGCGCGATCCAGCCGAGCGTCCCATATTTCGGCCTCAATAACGTGCCGTTGTGTTTCCAGAATGATTGCAGCGTGCCAAAGGTCCAGCGAAAGCGCTGCCGGATCAAGGCACCGGGAGTCTCCGGCGCTTCGGTCCAGGCGATCGCTTCTTCGTCGTAGCTCACCCGCCAGCCCAGCCGCCGGATGGCGATCGTCAGATCAGCATCTTCCGCCACGGTGTCCGCGGTGATTCCTCCCGCCGCATCAATGACTTTCTTTCTCCACGCACCCAATGCTCCCGGCACGACGGTGATGCAGTTAAGCAAGTCAAAGGCGCGCTTCTCCATGTTCTGGCTGGTGATGTATTCCAGCGCTTGCCAGCGCGTGAGCCAGCGTGAGCGGTTTCCAACCTTTACGTTGCCGGCCACCGCGCCAATCTTCGGGTCCGAGAAGTGACGCAGCAATTTTCGTATAGCCTCCGGCTCGACCTCCGTGTCCGCGTCGATGGTCACCACAATTTCCGTATCTGCCATAGACGTCGCGAGATTCAGCGCCGCGGCCTTCCCCCGATTCACCTGGTGAATAATCCTCACTCGCTCATCCTGTCCGAAGTGTCTGTCCAGCAATGCGCCGGTGCGGTCCGTCGAGCCGTCATTCACCACGATGACTCGCAGACTCGGGAGGTCCGAAGCAAGTACCGATGATACCGTCTGCTCGATCACGTTTTCTTCGTTATGCGCGGGAATTAGAACCGTCACTTTGGGCGGCGGATCGGAGAGCACCGTGCGATCGGGTCGCAATTTCTCGATGAAAGCGAGCAGGCCGATGATTAACGCGCGTCCACTCACCAGTACGATGCCCACCACGAAGATGGTGGCGATGCCTAACCGGAACCATTGCACAATCCCAAAAATAAACCCATCCGCGCGCGCTTCGAATCGTTCTTGCGCTGAAAGCGGCAGCATCAGCTTTTCCCTAGTCATCCCGAGCAAGTTCGCCACCGAGACGAACTGGTACCCCCGCTCGCGCAGCGCGTCGATGATCTGCGGCAGCGCCGCCACCGTCTGGGCCCGCTCGCCGCCACCATCATGCAGCAGGATAATGTTCCCCTTCTCCACTTGCTTCAAAACGCTGTTGACGATTTCCTTTGCCGGCATCTGGTTCTTTCCGTCCGGCATGCTCCAATCGTCGGGATCGATGCGCTGGCCCACAATCAGATAGCCCATGTCCTGCGCCAGGGGAAGCTGTGCGACTTCTTCCGCATACTCCGGCTGATGATCGATGCCGTAAGGTGGTCGGAAAAGAATCGACTTCACGCCCAGCGTGCTCTCGATAAGCCGCTCGGTGAGGTTTAGCTGCCACTTCAGTTCGGTGTGGGAGATTTCATCGAACTTCGGATGGGTAAACGTGTGATTGCCCACTTCGTGGCCTTCCGCGTATTCGCGTTTGAGTATGTCGGGATGCTGGTTGGCTTCGGCGCCCACCACAAAGAACACGCCAAGCGCATTCTTTTCTTTAAGGATGTCCAGAATCTTCGGCGTCCAACGCGGGTCGGGGCCGTCATCGAAAGATAATACGACCTTCTTTTCTTTGGTTCCGCCAATTTGATCGATGTCATAGGAAAGCGGATATTCTTCGTAGGTTTCGTCCGTGAAGAGGTCGCTCGCTGCCTCGAAGGTGAAACTGCGGCGTCCCGCTTTAGGCGTGTCCGCGAAATGCCAGATATCACCGTCGCCTTCGAGGCTCAAATCCGGCCCCGGGGGGATATCCGTCAACTTTTTACGAACTGCGTCATCGGGCCGGGTCGTGTCCCAGATCGGCCAGAGAGAGGAGTCTGAAGAGCCCAGCCGCCACAGGGCTGTGCCCTGCACCCCCATCCGCTCACAGACGCGAAGTTGGTTGTAAGCAGTCACGGCATCGAGCATCCATACCCTGTGAACATGATTCTGTTCGTCCGAGTACGAGTAGTGCGGGTTCAATGAGGCTTCGTCGAATTCAACATCCGTCTCCGATTCGTAGGCGTGTAGTAGCGCTTCCTGCACGCTGAACTCGGCCCCAGACCAGACCCCTTTCTTTGCCGTTTCGCCCCAGTCGTAGGCATAGTTTGCGATACCCACGACAATCTTCTGCGCTGGCACGTCTTCGCGCACCTGCCGGAGGTTTTCGACAAACCAGTCCTGCGCCGCGATGGGACCCGGGGGTGAAGTAAGCCAGTGCTGGTCGTAATTCATCAGGATGATTGCGTCACACTGTTTGCCGAAAAATGCGTAGTCGTAGGAGTCATCTCGGGCCGGCAGAGCAATCATAAGTTTCAGGCTGGCGGGGTGCAGAGCGGACGCTAGCTCCGCGGCAAACTGCCGGAAGTGAGCCTGGCTTGCGTCTGGAATTTCCTCGAAGTCGACCACGATGCCGGCCTGGTGGGCTTGAACAGCATATTCCACGACATTCTGAACGAGATTGTGCCGGGAAGCCGGATTTCCAAGAAGCGCGACCATCTCGTCGATGCGCCAGACAACGCCGTCATAATTATCGAGCAGGCCCATCGTCGGCAACTCGACCGGCGGATTGAGTGATCTCATCCACTGGTGCAGCTTGTCTTCTCGCAAGAGGGCGATGGCTTGCGCGGGAGTCGCTATCACAGTCTTTTGGTTGTGCTCATAATCTACAATCGTTAAAGCGCCGTCCGGCGTAACACCGTGCAACTGCTCGGGGATAAGCAAGTCGATATCTTTGTAGTGTTTTTTCAACGAGGCCAAGCTGTTGGCGTCCCAGCTCACGTAAAAAGCCGATCGCAGGGGATCATAACTCTCCGGCACCTTACCGATATTCGCCACGCGTTGCTTGCGGCCCTCGCGGACCGCCGCCGGCTTCTTCTTCGCTGTTTTCAGGGCGTGAAACGGAGGTTTGACGTACGGCAGAAGTCCCGCCGGCAGATCCACGCTTGCCGCAATGGTCACAAAGAAATACGAGAGCAGCAGCGTCAGCAGCGCGCCGGTGAGTTCCATTACGCGCCGCGTGCGGCGCCAGCGCACACGCTCCGCGTCGTAGAATATGGGTCTGCGTTCCTTCATGAATCCTTTTAACCTGGCGGCACGGCAGAGACCTGGCTGACCCCGGGCAGGCCGGGAACACTTTCACGAAGTCGGCCCGGGCTGAGTCCGTCTGCTCGATTCCGCCTGCCCTATTGTAAGATGCGTTCCGTTAATGAAGCGAGTTTTCTACAGCCCGTTTGTCGCCATTGCCGTGGGACTTTGCCTCCGGCTCTTTTTCGTCTTGAAGTTCCCCTCGACTTCCGGTGACACGGTTCTCTACGAACAAATCGCCACTAACTGGCTCAAGCGCGGCACCTATGCGATGGACGTCGGGGGCGCGGTCACGCCCGTCGACATACGCGTGCCCGGTTACCCCGCATTTCTCGCCGTCATCTACGCCATCACGGGCCGCACCGGCGAATCTGCCCGCCTGGCAGTCATGCTCGTACAAGTCGCTATCGATCTCCTCACCTGCCTCATAATCGCTGCTCTCGCGGCGCTGCTGACTTCAGGCTTCTCTACCACAGAAAGCAGCAAGCGCGCCTTCACGGCCGCTCTTTGGCTTGCGGTCCTGTGTCCATTCACGGCCAATTACACTGCCGTTCCGCTCACAGAAGTCTTCGCGGGTTTCCTCACTGCCGCAACACTTTTGGCGCTGATAGCTCAATTGTGGCATTCGTCTGGAGGGATAGCCTCTCTCTTCAAGACGGAATGGGCCACGAAGCACACCGAGTCCATTCTTGCCGTGTTGGGCGGCTTTCTGACAGGTCTCGGCACTTTAGTTCGGCCGGAGACCCCGCTATTGTTAGGCGCTTCGTGGATCATCCTTCTTGCATTCGTTTTCCTGAAGCGGCGCCGTTTTCGGTTTTGGGCACAGTTCGTGGCCCTCTCCGCCGCTGGGTGCCTGCTCCCGCTCCTGCCTTGGGCCATTCGCAACGCCGTGACGCTCCATGAAGTGCAATTCCTCGCGCCAAAGGATTCCAATCTTCCCGTTGAGCTCATCCCCCGCGGCTTCATGAACTGGGAGAAAACCTGGCTCTTTCGCATCAGCGACTGCTATCGCGTAACCTGGAAGCTGAACGACGAAGTCATCAATCTCGAAGACATCCCCGCTCGCGCGTTCGATACGCCGGAAGAAAAGCAGCGCGTTGCCGACATCCTCGAACAATACAACGATGACCTCACGCTCACGCCGCAGGAAGACACAGCCTTCGCCCAGCTAGCCCGTGAGCGTGCCGCTCGTCACCCGCTGCGCACTTATCTCTGGCTGCCGGCCGCGCGCGCCATCACGTTATGGTTTTCCCCGCGCATCGAGCGCCTGCCCTACTCCGGCCATGTTTTCCCGCTCGCGCAAACCTGGGAAGACGACCCCGTCGATCAATTCGTCACCATCAGTCTATTTTTGTTGAATATTCTCTACGTCGCACTCGCTATCTGGGGGGCTCTGCGGTTCTGGCGTCGCCATCCCTCCGCACGGCCCGCAGTCGCCTTCTTTGTCGTGTTCTTCCTGCTCCGCACCGCGTTCCTCACCACCGTAGAGGCGCCCGAGCCCCGCTACATGCTTGTCTGTTTCCCCGCGCTGATCGCTCTTGCCGCTCAGCTCTTCGCTCGCCCTCCCGAATCTTAATAGCACAGACTTTAGTCTGTGCTTTCCTCCCCGCTCCACCTTAGGCTGAAGCACGCGCTACTACCGCTCTTCTGCCGGCTCCGGATGAATCGTGACGCGCGCGATTTGCGGAAACTCTTCTTTCACGCGGTCTTCCAGCGCCCCCGTCACGTCATGAATTTGTGTAATCGGCAGCGCACCCTTCATTGTGCAGTGGCAGGAAACCAGGATACGGTGTTCCACTTGACGCACGCGCACATTGTGGCAATTCACCAGCTCATCGTATTCCCCCGGCAGCGTGTTGATGAAATCTTCGACTAGGTGCGAAAGCTGTTTCATTTCTCCAATTCCTGTGTCGGGCGTTGCGATATGCCGCCCCAACGGCTCGATATGGATATTCACGTCCGCCGAGCCATCGCGAATCTTAAGGATCTCTTCTTCCAACTCGGTAGCCTGCCGGTGCGCCTCGCGCAGGCTGAGATTTTCGTCCACTTCCAGGTGCAGCTCGATGTACAACTTTCCGTCCTGCTGCAATGCGGTCACGTCATGGATCGCCAGGCCCTTGCGCTGCGCCACCGCGCGGATCGCTTCGAATAAGTGTTCGCCCTGCGGCGCGCGTGGCTCTGCGTGTACCATCACGTCCGACGGCACGATCTCGCCGATGCGTTTCTCGATCGCGTCGCTCAGCGCGTGCACTTGTTCCAGGCTCGCCGTCCGCGCCACGCTTACCGTGGCGTCCACGAAGTGCCGGTTCCCGGCCCGCCGCACGCGCACGCGGTCCACGTCCAGCACGCCCTCCATGCGCGACACCGCGCGAGCAATTTCCTGCTGCAACCCCTCCGGCGCGGCATCCAGAAGAGCGTCCAGCGTCCGCCTGCCGAGCCGCGAACCAACCCACAAAATTACGCCCGCCACTGCGAGCCCCGCGAGCGCATCCGCGTAGATCAGCCAGGACAGGTTCCACGCTTCTCCCGCCCACACCAGCGCGATCCCCGCGATCACGACCGTCGTGCTCCAGACGTCAGTCGAAAAATGCAGCGCATCCGCCTCCAGCGCTTCGCTCACATATTTCTTTGCCACATTTCTTAGCGCTCGTGCCCGCGTCAGATCGATTGCCAGGGCGCAGAACAGCACAAGAATGGCCGTCACGCTGGGCTGAATGCGTACGGTGCGAAAGAACAGCCGGTCGAACGCTTCATAAACGATGTAGAGTGCTGTGAGGACCAAAAGTCCCGTCTCGACGAAAGCAGAAAAATTTTCGACTTTCCCGTGGCCGTAGGGATGCTTCTCGTCCGCTGGCAGGTCCGACATTCGCACGGACAGAAAGGTAATAATCGCGGCGAGGAGGTCTAGCCCGGAGTGCAGCGCTTCGGACAGCACGCCCAGACTCCCCGTCCGCAGCACGAGAAACGTCTTCAGCGACACCAGCAGCATCGCCGAGCCCACGCTCAGCAGCGCGGCCCTTTTCTTTTCCCGTACGTCCTCGCCCAGCCAGATTGCCATCGCCGTCCGCCTAGACTACCTCATCTTTGCGGCATTCCACCCTCGGGTTGTGTCCTGGAAATAAGTTCCATTTTGTCCTTAGGGTGTCGGAACCTCAGTTTACCCTGCTCGCCCAGAGCCCGCCGCGGCGGGCGAAGGGAGCCACAAAGGGCTCCGAACCCAGCGGTCGCGGCGCACGGAGTGACTTTCCCCGCGAGCCTGCCTATGATGATTCCGCATTAAATGACTAGCTCTTCTTTTTTTGCCATGCCATTCGGGAGGGCGAGAAATGACCACGCTCCGCGCACTTCTTCTTGCTGCAAGCCTTTGGATTTGTCCGCGTGCATGGTGCCAAGCTCCGCCGCAAGCCACGGCCACGACCTCACCGCCTGCTTCAGGATCATTTGTTGAAGTAGAAGGGTCGAAGCTCTACTACGAAGAGTGCGGGACAGGCCCCGTAGCTGTCGTTCTCATTCATGACGGCATCGCGCACTCCGCGGTATGGGATGAGGTGTGGCCTGTCTTCTGCCAGAAATTCCACACCATCCGCTACGACCGGCGCGGCTACGGCCGCTCTCCCGCCCCAATAACTTGGTATTCCGAAGTAGAGGATCTCGCCGCGTTGCTGCGCCAGCGCAAGGTGAATCGAGCTGTCCTCGTCGGCAGTTCCCATGGCGGCGAACTCTCCATCGATTTCACGTTGCAACATCCTGCGCTCGTTCAACAGCTCGTACTGATAGGAGCCGTAGTGAGCGGGTTCCCCTATTCTGATCATTTCCTCAACCGAGGGATCAGCAATTCCCAGCCCTTTGATAAGGGAGACGTTCCCCGCGGCATTGCAAACTGGGCGAAGGACAAATATCTTCTCGCTCCGGGGCATGACGCCGCCAAAAAGCGCCTCCTCGACATGCTCACCGCAAATCCCCAGGACATGACTCACGCCGATTACGCGCGTCCAACCCAAGCCGCACTGCCGCGCCTACGAGAGATCCGCGTTCCAACGTTGCTCCTCGTCGGAGACGCGGATATCCCTGATGTTCACGCCCACGCCGGCGCTATCGAAGCAGGCATTGCTGGATCAAAACGAGTGGTGATCGCCGAAACCGGACATTTGATGTATTTGGAAAAACCCGAAGAGTTCAGCCGTGCGGTCATCACTTTCATTGCCTCGAACGGCTACTGAACTCGGAACATGGGTGGCAGGCCGTACGATTAGTATTGGAGACGCGCTGCACGGTCGGTGAATTCAATTCCCCATTGCTGCAAGCGCCGGACGAGGTCGGCCGCGACGCCCGCATCACGGAACTGTTGTGCCGCCTCCCATACCTTCCCGCCACTGATATCCCCGTACCTGCCGGGTGGAGCGTAAGCGTGCCCGTGCACCCCAAGCGGCAAGTACTTCGCGATCGGGTATTGTAGGTTCTTGTCCATCCATGCGGCAAGTAGCGACGCGGTTAGAGCCTGTTGTACCTCGATCGGCAGCGGTTTGAAGATAGGTGCCCAAACGGGACTGATCATTATACGGGGATCGATGTTCTCGTCCGGCCGCCAACCCTGGCTGAGGTCGTCGGGGCCCAAGTGGGGACCGGTAGATTGCAGCGCTTTGATTACGGCCACAAGGAGTCGGGCCGGTTCCGGTTGGTGTGTCTGGACATAAAGGTCGAGGAACCGGCCGATCAGATATACCCAATCCACCGGGCTGCGATCTCGGTGTTGATGATTGCCGTTATTCACCACGATCTGCAACTCATACCAGGACGCTGTGAAATATTCGTTGGTCAACGCGCTACCCCCAACTCCGGCCAGTCCATCCGGGATGTGGGCTGCCGACGGGGCAGTCTCTGCGGGAATGGTATTGCACCACGTGCGGGAATCCGCCATCAACCCAAAGAGGTCGCGCCCGCGTCCTTCGAGCCCAAACTCCTGCATCATCTCCCACGTCTTCACGAGCTGCCACAGTTGGGTCGAGTAAACCTTATTGGTCAACACCGGCGACCACACCGTTTTTGCTTGGACAAAACGTCTGAGGAAGGCGCGTTGGGCTTGAGACCACTCGGCAAAGGCGGCAACGACGGGGCGAATGTTGTGATCCGTAGTCTGGGCTGCCGCCAAGAGTGTGCGTAGCGGCGGCTTCGCGCCAATCTTGCTTTTGCTCTCCGGAGTCGTCTCACCGTCGTACAATGCTGCCAATGCGCTCTGTGTAAAGGCTGGCCCCCATGCATCCTTGGGATGTATGCGGGGCAGCCACTGGCTCCAATCCGGGAGTTGCAAGGCGATGGGAATCTGACGAGGATTGAGGTTGCCGTCGGGGCGAAAGATGTCCGGGGTAATCTGCCCCACGAGTTCACGGAGGTTGGGCGCATTCCCCGGTGGATTTGAGGCTGTCCTGCCCAGCGGGGCGCCGTGCCGGCTAAGCAGATACGGCAATGCGTCCGTATCCCGGTCGAGGACCCAGGCGAGTCCGGCACCTGCCGCCCAGCTCGAGATCGGTTGCTCGTCTAGTCCGGGTCCAGGTTGGTAAGGAGGGTTCCACGGGCGGCCAGGATTGGGAAGTGGCAGGCTGCGAATGTAGCTTGCGATCTGCTCGCCCTCCAGGGTGGACAGGCCATGGAAGCGCGAGCGGGCGACAATGCTGCCGTTGGAGAAGTTGAAGTATTTCAGGTCGCGCCCATCCTGCGCATGACAGTCCGCACAGTGCGCCTGAATCCTCGGACTACTTGGGAGGCTGCTTGCCGCCAGTGAGGCGGTCTGCCAGAGTTCCCGCCCAGCCCGTATAGAAGCCGCGTCGGGCAAGGGTGGTGTCCAGTTTTCGGGTGCATCCTCCTCAAAATCGTCTGGCGGAAGGATCTTCCTTCCTTCGATGGTTAGGAAGTTCCATGCAAGGACGCGATAGGCGCTAGCGACCCCGTCGGTCTGGTTGAACCGGAAGCGGATTGTGTTGGCGCCACCGACGACCGTGCCGTTCGGGAGGGGGAAAGTCATCACGAGCGTGGCGAAGCCTCCGCCGATTCCACCGTAACTCCTGCCGGGCTCGGCGATTGTGACAGTGTCGTTGTTGAGGGGTATCCAGGCGCCCGTGTTGACTTGGACGCTGGCTTGTTCGGCATAACCCAGCCCATGGATCTGCAGCCAGAGAGATCGGACCGACTCAGCCTGTCCATCCTGAAGGGCGACGGTCCTGCTCGCCGTCGCGCCGTTTGCACCCAAGACCTCGATCGGTAATAACATCCGGTCTGTGGTGGTACCCGCAAATCCGATGGAAGTCGTTATGGCAGCTAGGAATAGACGCACCGGCAGATCATGCCATCTCGCCCCGTACACGATCCGACAGAGCCGCCTGCCAACCGATTGCGCACTGTCAGCAGGTCTTCGCCCAGATGCCTTCTTACGCGGCACAACATTGCTCAGGCGTGCGGTGCCGCGCGCCTTTGGCTCGGTGTCGTCTGACATACCGCCGTCTCTCGCGCATGATAGCAGTTTCTTGGATCGGTGCTCAATCCGCTCCCGCCTGCCGCAGCCGCTGCCTGAAGTATCCCTTCCAACTCTCCGGCAATTCTTCGACTCGCAGCGCCCGCCGCACCGCGCGGATCTCCGCCTCTCCAAACCTCTTCACGACATAGAGGCGTGTGATCTCCGCAACCGCAACGGCGTTCGCCTCCCGCGCAATCACCTTCATCTCATCCCCTTTACCCACTTCTCCCTCCCGGACGACCGCCACGTAGAATCCCGTCCTCCCGCTCGCCAGAAATCTCTTCACCATGTCGTCGGACCCGAATCTCACGCCCAGCTTGTAGCAAGGCAGCCGCGGTTGCGTCACCGCCACTTCCGCCGTACCGACAGAAAATTGGTCGCCCAGATGCACGGCTTCTTCCAGCAATCCCTCCCCGCCGTCATCAATCGTAAAATTTTCTCCAAACATGCCCATCGGCAGTTCCCGCCCGGGCAATTCTCTCTTCCAGTAGTCGTAGTGCGCCAGGGAGTAGCAGTAAACAGCTTTGTGTTCGCCCCCATGCACGGTCAGGTCCGCCTGACGGTCTCCGTCCAGATTCAGCTTGCGCAGCGCCACCCGTCCCGCGACCGGCTCCTTGAAGATCGCCGTTGTCACGATTCTCCCGTGCCACCTCACTTCCCGCGGCAATCCCGTGTTCACGGAAACCAGTCTCATTGTCCGTCGATCCTTTGGCGGGTGGGACAGCCATTCCTGTTTACCCTGACGCAGGAAGGGCCTGCTGTCTTAGGGGTCGGAGCTTCAGCTCCGACATAACGGCCCACTCCTACCCCCACTGTCATCCCGGCGTTTGGACGCCGCTGAGTCGAATGACGCGCCCGCGCCGAAGACGACCATAAGCATGATGTCAAAGATGATAATCTGCGGTGAGAGATTCGTATAGTGCATCTCAGACTTGCGTGGCGAAGCCTCGTGCGCTTGCGCGCCGCGGGCACAAGGTGCTTAAAATCTACCGGCGATGGCTGACACTCGCATTGGCACGTCCGCATCCAGTGCCGAAAGCTCCTTCGAGCAAACCCTAATCGAGGTCTGGCGGCAAGCCCTCCTCGGGAGCGCGAAGGTCGTCACGCTAGGCACAGAACGCTACCCTGTCCGGCGGACCCCCAAACGAGGTTTGCGGCAAGTGGACTTCGTTTTCGATGGGAAAGAGATTCGTGGGCTAGAGCAGAACCCTGATACAAAATCGCGTTGGGCACAAATGGAACGCTCTGGCAAGAAAGTGATGCAGTTCCTGAGCGAGGGCCGCTACGTAGCAAACGTGGTGAACGGGAAAGTGACTTTCTACGGGAGAAGGCCGGGGACAAGTCGCTGAAGGCCCTGCGCATCGCGCAACCTAGCGGTTGCAAGTTATAGTTGACCGTGCTAATCTGCAACCAGGAGGTTGCGTATGAGCACAGACCGCATCGAGAAAAAGATCCTTCTGCGCGCGCCGCGGAAGCGAGTCTGGCGCGTGTTGTCGGACTCCACAGAATTCGGCACCTGGTTCGGCATGAAGTTCGACGGCCCGTTCACGCCCGGGGCACGCGTACGCGGAACAATCGTAGGGACTACGGTTGACGCGGATGTTGCGCAAGCTCAGAAGGAGTACGAGGGCATTCCGTTCGAGATTACTGTCGACCGCATCGAACCGGAGCGACTGTTCTCCATCCGGTGGCATCCCAACGCCGTCGAGCGCGGTGTCGATTATTCGCACGAGCCCACGACGCTCATCGTCTTCACTCTTGAGGAAGTGGCAAACGGCGTCATGCTAACCGTCACCGAATCCGGCTTCGATCAAATCCCGCTGGCGCGTCGGGCCAAGGCATTCCAGGCCAACGAGCAAGGCTGGGGTATGGTCGTGAAGCTGATCGAGAAGTACCTTGCCCAGGCAACGTAGTCCAAAGGCGGTGCCGAAGCTGCTCGACTCTGCGCCACTCTTCGCAGCGTTGGGAGACGAAACCCGCTTACGACTGATCTCCCGCCTCTGTGATGACGGACCGGCGTCCATTACGAGGCTTACCACTGGCTTCGACATCACGCGTCAAGCAATCACCAAACACTTGCGCGTTATGAAGAACTCGGGTCTCGTGCGTAGCACTCGGCGCGGCCGAGAGAGCATCTGGCAATTGGATAAGCGGCGCCTCCAAGATGTCCGCCGCCACCTTGATTTGATCTCCAGGCAGTGGGACGACGCTCTCGGGCGGCTGCGCGAATTCGTCGAGGACTGACGTCCGGGTGCCGCACCCTTCGTTCTTAAGGGCGCGGGTTTGACTTCGCTTTTTTCTTGTTCGTCTTGCTGCCGCCCGCACCGTTCATCCCGCCCCTTAGTTCTTGAGTTTATGAATTCCTAATAGACCGCTCAGGATTTCCTCAGAGTCTTTTCCCTACCATCATCGAGAGACATGCTAGGAGAAAGGAGCCGAGGAAAAAACCGTCATGTTAATTGGTCCAAAAGGCACAGAGCAGGCTTCGATTGCACGATGTAGTGTTTGTGGCCGTATCGGGGAATTATTCGAGCTTCCTGGAAGAACGGAGAGATGCTGCCTGGAGTGCAGTGCAGATCTGGCAACGGCTATCCTGTTGACCACCGAGATCGACGCCGCGACGCTGGCTGGGAGAAGCACCAACGCATTAGTGTCTGAATTTGGGGAGATCAGTAGCCGGATGCTTGAACGGTCTCAATCTGCGGAACTGGGCAATGGTTGAGTTTCTAACGTACGATAAAGCGCAGCGCGGCGGAATTCATGCAGTAGCGCAGTCCCGTCGGGTCCGGGCCATCCGTGAATACGTGGCCCAAATGCGCATCACAGAGCGTGCATCTTACTTCCGTGCGTACCGTACAGTAGCTAAGGTCTCTTGCCTCGCGAACATTTTCCCTGGCGACGGGCGCCCAGAAACTCGGCCAGCCCGTGCCAGAATCGAATTTGGTGCTGGAATCAAAAAGCGCATTGTCGCAGTCGATACAGCGGTAGAGTCCCGCACCGTGCTGATCGTACAGCGCTCCCGTGTACGCCCACTCCGTGGCGGCACGCCTTGTCACATCGAATTGCAGCGGGCTGAGCTGCTTTTTCCACTCCGCCTTGTTCCTCCGGACTTTGGGGATTGTCACGGCACCGAGTTTCGTGCCGTCGTCCGCGAACTTCACAATCGTCACCGGCCCCGGGTCGTCATCCTCGGGAGTCTCGTCAGCCAGCGCGGAAAGACAAACTCGCTGCACACCCAGGAGCATTCCGTAGGCAGCTGCCGTCGCCGTTCCGAAAATGAATCCTCGCCGAGTGAAATCATTCATCGCGTTCGCTGCTTTCGGGAAATACTACTTTGCGGTCAGCGCCGGCGCAGGAAGGAGTGGCAACCGCTTGGGTTCCCCGCGCGCTCCCCGCACTTCCAGTTCGTCGAAGAGCAGCGACGGCGCCACAATGGACGCCGGCAACCCGCCGTTCGCCGAGCCAAACGCTCCCAGCGCCGTCCCGGCAAAGCCGTTCGCCTGGCTCTGCATATAGTTGTAAACAAATCCGTCGTTACCAATACCTCCGATATTCCGCAGCGCGCGCGCGTTCAGGCCAACGATGCGCGAGCCGCGAATCATCTCTTCGCGTCCATCCTCCGGGTAAATCTTGTACACCAACAGCGGCAGGCGGTCGCCCGTCCCGGCGCCGCCTCCAAAACTTGCCAGCAGCTCGGAAAAATCTTCCTGATGCAAGAGGCTCAGCATGGGATTGTCCATTTGCCGTACGATCAGGCAGTAGGACAATTTTTCCTCGCGGCACTCCTCGAGAAATTTCTTTTTCAGTTCCGCCGGCGAAAGTGTCTCTGCCGAAGTGAAAAACAAATTACTCATCGTCGGTTTGGCATCGTTTAAAACAGCGGCGCGGCCGTGGCCGTTGGATTTGTTCGAGTCAGGTCCCGGCCGCCGCGACATCAGCAGCTCTTTGAGGTTTCCGTTTTCGACGACGGTCACTTTTTGCGCGCGTTCTCCTTCTTCATCCACCATGAACCCGCCCATCAGCGGCGCGCCGTGAAATTCCTTCGCGCCGGGATCGTCCACAAGCGTCACGCTCGAGGGCAGCACCCGCGCGCCAATCTTTCCAACCCAGTCGCTCTTGCCGCCCAGGCCGCTCAGGAGTTGTTCAACCACCGGCTGAAACGCCAGTGGCGGCCGCGCGCCGTTCATCGCCGGCCCCAGAACTTGCGCCAGAAGCGGAGTAGCCGCGCGGGCCTCGAAAAGTACCGGACCGGTATAATCCTGCGCCGCTGGCGCCGCGCGCAGGGCCATCAATTCGCTGCCCGCCACGTTCAAGTTCTTGCGAACCGTGTCAACGCCCGGCAAGTCCGCCGGCTTCGGCTCGTACGCCACATAGAAATTATTGAGCGGCATGCCGTCATCGGCCAGAGCATCGATACCCGCCTCGATCGCCGCAAAACTGCGATTAGCGCGGATTTCCGTGCCCTCGCTGTTCAAAAGGTATTCGGTCGCGTATACGAGGTAGTAGGTCACGCGGGATTCATAGACCTGGGGAAAAGCACGCAGTGCCGCGGAAGAATCTCGCGCCTCCTGGTCCCAGTTGCGATTTGTCCAGTCGGGAGCCATGAGAGGTTCAATTTGCTGAATGGACTCAGCCTTTGAAAAATCGTCAATATCCGATTGCCGGGCCAGACTGCTCAGGTAGGCCTGCTTCCGCGAGTACGTTTCCACTGCCTCTTTGAACGCCTGATCCGTCGCAATCCAAAGATCCTGGCGTAAGGAATTGTAATCGCGGTCGATCCCCACTTCTCCGGTTGAGCCAATGAATCCGCGGAATCCTTCCTCGCTGACAAAATTCGAGCTGTCCAGCTTGTAACTGCCGACGCGCGCTCCCACGTTCATAAACCGATTTCGAGTGTGCGTGCTGGTGAGCAGCGTGCCGAATTCCGCGACAACTTCGCGCACTTCAAGGTCGAGCAATCGGTATTCCACGTAGTACGGCCGCACCGGCTCGTCGGTGCCGGGGATTTTCAACTCGAGGCGTGACTTCGCGCGCGCCATTTCATCGCGCATCGCCCGCAGCGTTTGGTCATTGTCTTGCGTAGTCTGCGCAGCCTGGGTTGCGCCGTTGAAAATCGTCACCGCAAGAAGAACGAACGCCGCCATCGCTTGTGTGCGCTTCACAGCTGGCCTCCCGTCTTCACCGTGTCATGTGCGGGCGGCGGAAGGATTGGCGGCCGGTCCGTGGATGTCTCCTTCTTTTGCACTTCCAATTCCGAAGTCAGAATCGCCGGTGAAGCGGCGGCGACCGGCACCGAGCCGGATTCCGCGCCGCAGTACCCGTTGAACACTTCGGGAGTATCGCCCGTCGCTACGATTTTGGTCAGTGCTGCGAGCGGCGTTCCCACAATGTCCACGCCCCGCACCAACTCGTCGGGCCGCCCGTCGGCATAAACCTTGTAGACCACCAGCGGCAGCACCTGGAACGCTTGCGGCTGTCCGCGTCCCGTAAATGTAAAACCCCCCGCGATGTCGTCGATCAGTAGCCCATACGGTTTACCCTGCGACTTGATCAATTCGATCAGCTTGGCGCGAAGCTGCGCGTTCGTCACCGTCTTGCTGCTCTGCACGATCAAGTTGCCCTGGCGCGAAACCGGAGTTGCTCCGAGTTGGCGCCGCCCGTGTCCATTCGAATGGGGAAAGCCCACCAGCGGCGAGCGCGACATCTCGAAATTTTTCAAGACACCGTGATCCACCAGCGCCACCCGCTGCGCCGGAACGCCTTCGTCGTCGAATTGGTAATAGCCCAGCAAATCTTGCGAGCCAAGCTTCTTCATCGTGGTGTCATCCACGACGCTCAAAAATTCCGGCAGGATTGGCTCGCCGACTTTCTTCGCAAAGGTCTGCCCTTCGGCAACGTCTTTCTGGCGGTGGCCTTCGGCGCGGTGACCAAACACTTCGTGGAAAAAGACCGCCGCGGCGCGTCCCGTCAGAAGTGCCGGTCCAACTGTTGGATCATTGATGGGAGCCCTTACTAATCCTTCCAGTTCTTTGCGCATGGAAGCCTGAGCGGCGGCGACTGCCTTCTCATCGGGAGCGTCGGCGGGATTCACCCAGTCAAAATTGCAGAAGCGGTCGATGTCCATTCCATCGGGCGCCTTGCCCTGGATGAACAACTCCAACCGGTAACGAATCTGGCCAAACTGAAGCTGCGTCCCTTCACTGGTCACCTGGTAAACGTTCTGCGCCTGCGCCGTAAACGTGACGATGGAGTTGATGATCGCGGTTGAATCGCGAAAAACTGCTGTATACGCGCGCACCCTGTCTTCCCACGGTTTGCGGTCCACCGCGATCGATACCTGCGCGCCAATGTAGGTGCGTGGTTCTTCGCGCGAAAAATCCGGCGCGCGTCCCTCAACGGAATCGACCTTCACTTCTTTGCCGGTCTTGATCTTGATCAGCCCTTCCGCCGCGGTGCGGTACTGCTTGTCACTTTCAAGCCAAATGGCCCGTCGCAGCACTTCCGCATCATCGTCAATGGGTACCGAAGTGCCCGGCCCGCCGTTCTGCGACTGCCGCTCACCTACCTTGTGGGTATTGTCCAGTTGGTAGTTGCCGGTGCGCACGGAAACTTCCAGCCAGCGGTTGCGGTTTTCATCGCTGTTCAGCAGTGCGCCATTCGAGCCGGACACATTTACGCGCTGCGTGTCGGTAATCGTGTACCCGAGGTAGTACGCGGTCGGGTCTTGCGCGCCAAAGGTCTTCAGGGAGCGGCCCAGCTCCGCCTGCATGGCCGCGAGGAGCGGCGAGCGTTTCGCCGGAGCGTCGGGGGGTCCTGCTTGCGCCTTTAGCTCAATAACTGGCGCGAATGCAACCGCCAAACTGAGAATGCAAAAGACCGGAACTATATGACTACGGATGGAAGTGGTCAATGATATCCTCACTTGCTCTTAGACGAGTCCGCGAATCATCCAGTGTACGACACAGTCCGGGAGCGTACAAACGCGCCTGCGCGGCTTAGGCAACAATCCTTCGACGGGCTCGGGAAGCCTATGGTTGCATCCGGACCAGACGATGGCCGTATCGTCATGCCAATCTCGGCCGTAGGCAATATTGTCGATAGCGAAAAAGAGGCCGTTGCCTCCGCCTGCACTAATCTGCGTAACCGTGTTGCTTGAAGCGCGGAGCAGAGCCACAATCCGTACATGCGCGCCCTGGCCGCTATTCTCGTCGCCGCGGCAATCCTCTTCGGTGTGTACGAATATTATTTGAAGAAGATGCCCACCACCGATGAAGGAACGGCTTCCACACAGGCCATTAGCCTCACTGGAGTGCGCGCCGACCTGCTGCAAATCGCGCAGGCGGAGCGCGGTTACATCGTTTTGAACAGTCATTGCGCCACATTTGACGAGCTCAGCTCTTCCAACTCCTTGACCATGACCAGGCGCGAGCGGGACGGCTATTCGTACTCCATCGAGTGTTCCGGCACAGACTTCACGGTTTCCGCGCGCCACTCCCCCGCGCCCTCGGGCTCGCCAATTCGTTACCCCAATCTGGCCATCGACCAGAACATGCAGGTTCGCGAAGTAAATCCATGATCGCGCGTCTCCCGCCGGGAGCTCCGAAATATTGGGAACATTCTCGGCACACGTTTCGTACCTGTTATTGAAAGTAGTTCCCGCACGACTTTGCGCGCCCCGGCGCGTCACTAAAGGAGAAAACTATGGGAGGCGAGTTGATTGGCCTGGTGGCCGTTATCATGGGTCTCGGGATTCCCCTCGGCGCGTTATATACCTACTACTGCGTGCGCAAATTGCGCACGGAAGAGCGCCTCGCGGCCATCGCCCGCGGCGTGGAAATTCCGATGCAGCCGGAGCTTTCGCAGGCCGGACGTTCCCGCAGGGCGGGCATCCTGTTGGTTGCCGGTGCGCTCGGCTACATCCTGACGTTTGCGTTGATTTCCTTCATTCAACGGGAGCCGGATATCTGGACCGCTGCCGCCTTCGGCATCATTCCGCTCTCTATTGGTGTGGGCTATTTCATCGACTGGAGCATGATCCGCCGCGACGCTCGCGCCTAAGAGCAGCGCAACTCAGTCGACACTCAAAAATAAGATGTGGATCGGCCCTCTCGTTTCCCGCCAGGGCCGGTTCGGATCCTATTTGATTTCAAGCGGTGTAAATGTATCTCCCTGCTTCACCGCCAGCCGGATCGGTCTCGGCGGACCCTTGGCCGGAACGGTCACCTCAACCCACAATTCTTCGCCGGGCTTTCGTCGCGACGGATCGATCGCGTGTTCCGGCAAAAAGAAATCCACTGGCTCGCTGAGGCCCGCTACTACTTCTCCAGTGCGCGTCTTCCACCGCGTCACGCGCAGTCCTGTCGGCAGGGGCGCGCGGGTTGCTACCAAGTGCCCATTCTCGGCGCGCAAATAAACATCCCGAATGTCACCCCAGAAGTTGCCTTGAAATTCCGAGCCGGCATAGACACGATCCGCATCCACCCGCACTCGCACACTCAAATACCGGCCGCGAATCGGCAGATCGGGATCGTATGCCGCCGTCCGTGCCCACACTCGCGGGAACCGCGCGCGATCGATCGCATACTTGGCGGCCAAGCTCGCGACGATCGCCAACTGCAACACCGCCAGGATAATTCCCTTCCGCGACGGACTCATTGGGTTCCTCCCTCGACTCGCGCGACCAGTTGCCGCCGCGCCCGCTCCAGCGCCCATCCGCCGAACAAGAACAATACTCCCAGCCCAATCAGGCTCGCTGAACGCCCCATCTTGTCCATGACGTCCGAGAAATAGAAGATGATCACCGTGAGCGCAAAGCCCGCGACTCCCAGGTTGATGCGCTCGCGCCTCCGTTCCAGCAATCCCCACGCCACCATCCCGAGCGCTCCGACTCCTGCCCAAAAATACGGGCCGAGCGAATTCCACGCGAATATCGACAGGTTTCCACCCCTATCCTCGTGCGTGGAACGGAATGTTCCAATCACCAGAACCCAGATCGCCGCCAGTGCGTTTGTCCAAGCCGCATTCTTGCGCAGCACAAAGGCCAGCGCCAGTGGCGCACAGATTGCGACCGCCCAACCGGTGATGTGCAGCAGAGGCGAGATGCCCGGCCGATTCTGCCCGCCCCATCCCCAGGTTTCGCGCCCTTCGACAAACGCCACTACGCCGAAGGGCAATAGGGCGATCCCGCCAATCCATGCCAGCGCCCGCCGCGCCGATGAATCTTCTCCGCTCGTTCTTGCGCTCAGGTAGGTGATCGCAACCAGCACGAGCCCTTCCGTGATCAGCCGGTTGCTCACGGCAAATCCCAGAGTACGCACTTCCCATTCCCCTGCGAGCCACCCAGGCACCAACAAAGCGAGCAGAGCTGCCTGCGTCCAATGCCGGAGGAGAAGCCAGCCCGCAATCGCGCCGATGGCCCACATGAGAATCCCGCTCGGCCAGTGTTCCTGCAGATTGAAGACTTGTGCGGTCAGAAAAATTCCAGCGCCAACGCAAACGGTCCCAATGGCATAGAAGGTCGTTGACAGCGCCGAGAACCTTTCCTCCGTTAGGGCCCCGGCAATGGGAAACACTGCCACTAGGACAAGGACCAGCGTGAAACGCCACGCGGGTGAGAGCTCGTCCCAATGCGCGGCCACGAACAGCAAGACGCCAGCGCAAAGCAACACCCCGCCCAGTGCGACAGCCAGCAACACCGGCCAGCGCAAGCGCTCGCTCGACCCTTGCGATTGCTCGAAGGTTCGGATGCGCGCGGCGGCGCCCGCATCAATGACTCCGGCCGAGAGCCAACTCTCGAGCTTTTTCTCCAGGGGACCAGTCACGCCTAGGTCTCCTCTCCTGAGGTGCTTTCTGTCGATGTGCCGCAAGCCTACTGTATGACCCGCGCTCGGGCAAGAAAAGAACCTGGCGGCGTCTCAATTGGTCACGGAGTGCGCTTCTGATCGGCGACCAGCACACCCGCCTCGGCGTAATTCGTCGCCGCCACGTCGTGAAACGCAACGTGAATGTTTTCGCGCTTCACGCGGCCGTCTTCGATCAAGACTTGCGTGACCCGCTCGGCAATTTTCCGCTTCTGGTCGGGCGTGCGTCCCTCGACCCAGGTAATTTGCACATGCGGCATGTTCTCTCCTCCTTAGTACGAGCGATTCCTAAAAACTTGCCTGCAAAACTCAGGCATTCTATCCGGCGGGAGGCTTCCGGCAAAGTAGAGTGCCCGCGTGTGTTAAACTCGCCAGATGCATCCGGCAATCCCGCGTCTCATCGAACTCCAACGCATTGATCATCAAATCGCCGCACTGCGGGCCGAGCTCGACACTTTCCCCAAGCGCATTCGGGAAGCCGACGCCAAGCTCAACGGCGCGCGCGCCGGAGTCGCCGCCGCGAAAGCAGCTCACACAACTGGCCAGAAAGAGCGCAAGAAATTCGAGCTGGATGCCGAACAATGGAAGGATCGCGCGCGCAAATACCGCGACCAGAGCGGCGCGGTGAAGACCAACGAAGCTTACAAGGCCTTGCAGCATGAAATCGCAAATGCCGAAACGGAAATTGCCAAGGCTGAGGATCGCCAGCTCGAAGTGATGATGGCCGGAGAAGAAGCGGAACGCCGCATAAAGGCTGCCGAGGCTATCCTGAAAGAAGCGGAACGGGAAATCGCCGCCGATCGCAACGAGATCGAAACGCAGCAGGTGGAAAAGAAAAAACAACTGGAAACCGCGCTCGCCGAACGCGAGGGCGCCGTAGCATTTGTGCCGGAAGATTTACGCGATCTCTACGCGCGTATTGCCAAGCGGCATAATGGCGCGGCACTCGCCGAAGCGCGCAACGAACAATGTCGCGGCTGCGGCATGCGTATACTGCCGCACATCATTCAGCAGCTCCGGCAGGAGGCTAACGAGGAGGTCTTCCGCTGCGAGACTTGCGGTCTGATCCTCTATACCCTTGAGCCCATCACCGCAGCAAATCCCGCAGGCAGCTCCGGCAGCGCAATCTCTTCGGCGTCCACCTCCTCCTGATGGTCAAGCGTCAACAACCTCACCGCGGTGCGGGCCTCTTTGCGGACGCGCATCAGCAAACAAAGCCCGCGCCCGCGGCGTATCGCGCGAATATCGATGGCGCGTCGCGCAATAATCCTGGTCCGGCTTCTTATGGTGTTGTGATTCGCGATCCACGCGGAGAAATCGTCGCAAAGCTCAAGAAATATATTGGCCGCATGACCAATAACGTCGCCGAATACTACGGATTGATTGCCGCACTCGATTACGCTCAATCGCACGGCATTCGCGCCTTGCGAGTGGAAAGCGATTCGGAGCTGCTGGTCAAGCAGATGCGCGGACATTACAAAGTGAAGAGCGCGGATCTGCGGCCGCTCTTCGAACGCGCCAAGAAAATGTCACAGGCGCTGGAATCCTTCCGCATCGATCACGTTTACCGCGAACAGAATCGCGAAGCGGATGCGCTTGCGAATGAAGCACTCGATGAAACGAGTGGTGCCTCGAGCACTTCCGGTTCCCCGTCAAAAGCCAAAGCGCGCAGCGGCAAACCCGAGCCTCGCCGAATCCGCGCCCGCTTCCGCGGCGGAGTGCTTTATCTCCTTGAAGATGTCGGTCTGCCCGACGGAATCGAAGTCGAAATACAACTTCGCCCGCTTCCCAAGCCTTGAGCCGATCTACTTGAGAGCGTAGGAGCGGTAGAGGGTGTCGCGCTGGGCGGGAATGAAGCCGGCATCGGAAATGATGCGGCGCAGTTCGGCTTCGTTGGTGCGATTTTTCACGCCGGCGGCAAAGACAACATTTTCCTCGATGAGGATGCTGCCGACGTCGTCGGCGCCGAACTGCAAGCCGATCTGGCAAACTTTGATTCCCGGCGTGAGCCAGCTCGACTGGATGTGATCGATGTTGTCGAGATACAGGCGGCTGACGGCGAGCGTCTTCAGGTAATCGACCGCAGTGGTCTCCTGCACTTTCTTGCCGAGCGCGGTATTTTCTGCCGCAAAGATCCAGGGAATAAACGCAGTGAAGCCGCCGGTATCTTCCTGAATGCGGCGCAAGCGTTCGAGATGATTCACGCGGTGGCGCAGCTCTTCGCCGCAGCCGAACATCATGGTCGCCGTGGTGCGCAAGCCGAGGGAATGTGCGATGCGATGCATTTCTTCCCATTCGTCGCTGGTGCATTTCAAGCGCGCGATTTTTCCGCGAACTTCATCGTCGAGGATTTCGGCGCCCCCGCCGGGGATGGATTGCAACCCCGCGTCCATCAGGCGTTGGATCGTCTCGCGTACGCTGATTTCGGAAACTTCCGCGATGCAGAGAATTTCCGGAGCGGAAAAACAGTGCAGGTGCACTTGTGGAAATCGCTGCTTGAGCGAGCGGAGCAAATTTTCGTAATAGCCGATTTGCAGGTCCGGGTGCAGGCCGCCTTGCAATAGGATTCCCGTCCCGCCGAGCGCGAGCATCTCTTCGATTTTTTGATAGATCGTGTCGAACGAGAGAATGTAGCCGTCTTTGGCGCCAAGCGGGCGGTAAAACGCGCAGAAGGAGCAGTATTCGGTGCAGAAATTCGTGTAGTTGATGTTGCGGTCGATCTGGTAAGTCACCACGCGCGGATCGTTCTTTTTCAGGCGCACTTGCTGCGCGGCCATCCCGATACCTACGAGGTCATCGGATTCGAGTATCTCCAGCGCTTCTTGCTTCGTCAACCCCACAAGTCCCCTTCGTCAGATGCTCACCCATTCTAACCGTGTTTAGGCTCAAGACCGAATCACCAAGCGTCGTTCCTAGCTGCGCTTGGCAAACGCAAAGTCCATATAGCGGACGGGCTTGTTCCGGGCCGCGGCGATTCCAATCGTATTCATTCGGGGTATAAGCCCCATAGCGGCAGCAAATGTGAAATAGGCTGTCAGGCCACGCAGGTTATCTTCGTCGAGATTGAAATCGATATTCTTCGAGAGGTAGCGCTGTAATTGTTCGGACGGGAGCTTGAGCTCGCTGGCGGCTTGCCGGCTGATCTCGTCCAGATTTTGGAGCCCTAGATCTCGCGAAGTCTGAAAATCCTCGATAACGTCTGCGTTCGCGATTTCGGACCGTGCCGCCCAGACTGCGAGCACCGCTGGAAGACCGGTCATCTTGCGCCACTCTTCGACGACATCGTACACATGCAGCGAGCGAGCGCGGGATACTCCCGCGCTGGCCGCGCTGCAGACCAATTCTCCCGATGGACCGCGCTTGGCATCCGGTTCAGCTGTGATGGAGAGTCGAAGCGCCGGATCACCTATCAGCAGGGCGGCGTCTGCACGCCGCAGCATTTCGTTGATGTCTGGCGGCATCTCGAAGAATTCAGGCGCGATTTTCCAGCTTCTGTCGCACAAGATTTTTGTGAGCGCCTGGGTGCTCCGAGAGCTGCTGTCCAACGCGATATTTCGCGCGTCCTCGATCGGCATCTTCGAAATAATCAGCAGGCTTCGCACCCGATTCTTCGACGCGATCGCCATGTCCGGCAGAATCATCAGGTTGTCCATTCGCTGATACTCGATCGCCGGAATGATCGCAATATCCGCCGCTCCACTGCGAAGCGCTTCGGCGCAAAGCGATGGCACGGTAAAGGACAGGTCATACTTTCCGCGGAGAGGGCCGTTCGTGAAGCCCCAAACCAATGGAGCGGTGTTGAGGTACTGCACGATTGAGATGCGAAGTTTTGCCAAGTTTGAAGTTCTCTCGCGGAAACCAAAGTATACCGGAAGTTGTAAGCCGGCGCGCAGGCATGCTGAAACATTGAAAGATTTGCAAGGTTCGGAGCGATTGGAACATTTGGAAAAGAGAGAGCCGATTTAAGCCTTGTTGGAATTCAAGGCCGCGAAGGCCATTTGGCAGGAGGCCTGCAACGATGCGCGGCGCTGCCGCATCAGAGTCGAGGAACGTGGAGGAACGGATGAATCAGATCTCACGAGCGATATTTGCCGGGCTGGCGATTTTTGTGTGCTTGACGTGGGCTGCGGCGGCGAGCACCGACGGGCGGGTGATTGATGGCGCGCATTCGTCGCTGAAGGTCCGTGTGAATAAAGCCGGCTTTTTTTCGGCGTTTGGGCACAATCATGAGATCGAAGCGCCGATTGAATCGGGTGAAGTAGCAGAATCGGGCAGTCCTTCGGTGGAACTGCGTGTGGACGCGCGTGAGCTGCGCGTTCTCGACCCTGAAGCATCCGCGGACACGCGGGCACAAGTCCAAAAGACGATGCTGGGCCCTCAGGTTCTGGACACGGAACGCTTCCCGAAAATCCAGTTTCAGTCTACTAAGGTCGAAGCGAAGGGGGCGGACCACTGGCTGGTGCACGGGACTCTGGATTTGCACGGGCAGAATCATCCCGTCACAGTTGACGTGAGCTTGAAAGATGGCGTTTACCGGGGAACTGGGGCGCTGAAGCAGACCGAGTTTGGAATCAGGCCGGTGACGGTGGCGGGCGGGACGGTCAAAGTAAAGGATGAGATTAAAGTGGAGTTTGAGATTGTCTTGGTGAAGTAGTCCCCCTAGGATGTTCCAAAGGCAGCGGCAAGTTATCGGCTGTTCCCCATTTATTAAACCGATTTAGTATAATCCCCAGCGAAACGGCCAGAAGATGCGAAGTGCGAACGGAAAAGGCAGGCGAGTTCGTTCTTGCTCTATTTTCCGTCAGCACCAGGAGGCGGGAGTATGCCAGGAGCGCGATGGTTTGGTTCTTGTGGAGTGCTGCTGGGAATTCTGCTGAGCGCTTCTGCGGCCGATGGCGCGGCAGCGCCTTCCGAGAAAGTGCTGCTTCACGATAATTGGAGTTTGCAATCTTCCTGTCAGGTGAAGGCGCCAGGCGAAGAGGTTTCGAAAGCGGGTTTTTCTACGGAAGGCTGGCACCGCGCGGAAGTGCCGACGACGGTCGTGGCGGCGCTGATCGCGGACAAGACGCTTCCCGATCCACATTACGGAATGAACCTGCGGTCGTATCCGGGGATGAACTACGCTATTGGACAGAACTTTTCGAGTGTGGCGATGCCGGAGGATAGTCCGTACCACTGTTCGTGGTGGTATCGCACGGAGTTTCGTTTGCCGGCGGCTTCGAACGGAAAGAAGACATGGCTGCACTTTGACGGCATCAACTATCGGGCGAATATCTGGCTGAACGGCCAAAAGATCGCCGATGCGCAGGACATCGCCGGAACATTTCGCGCGTTTGAATTCGAGATCAGCAAGCAGGCGCAGGCCGGCAAAGCGAACGCGCTGGCAGTGGAGATTTTCGCGCCGAAGGAGACGGATCTGGCGATTACATGGGTGGATTGGAACCCAGCTCCTCCCGACAAGGACATGGGGTTGTGGCGGGACGTTTATCTAACCACGAGCAGGGATGTCTCTTTGCGGACCCCATTTGTCGCCACGAAGCTAGACGAGAAATATACGAGTGCGGCGCTAACGATCATCGCAGACGTGAAGAACAGCTCCGATCATGCGGTGAAGGGAGTGCTGCGAACACAGATCGGAGCCATCCAAGCGAGCCAGGCAGTGGAGCTAGGACCATCCGAGGCAAAGACGGTACAAATGGGGGCGCAGCAATATCCGCAACTGAAGCTCGATCATCCGCGATTGTGGTGGCCATATCAGATGGGCGCGCCGAATTTATACATGGCGAAGATCTCTTTCGAGAGCGGCGGAAAGATTTCCGATTCCGCGGAGGCGCGGTTCGGCGTGCGCGAAGTTGTGTCGGATAAGAATGAACGAGGCGACCGGCTATTTAAGATTAATGGGCGCAACGTTTTGATCCGCGGTGGAGGATGGTCTTCGGACATGTTTCTGCGGTGGATACCGGCGCGCGTAAAACACGAATTCGAATATGTGAAGGACATGGGGCTGAATGCCATCCGGTCGGAGGGCAAACTCGAGCGCGATGAGTTTTTCGAGATGGCCGACCAGATGGGGATTCTGATCATGCCGGGGTGGTGCTGCTGCGATATGTGGGAGCGATGGAAAGGGTGGCAGCCGGAGCACTACAAGATTGCCGGGGCATCACTGGAAGATGAGATACGCAAGTTGCGCAACCATCCGAGCGTTTTTGTGTGGCTCTACGGAAGCGACAATCCGCCTCCAGCCGACGTCGAGACGATGTATTTGAAAATTTTGAAGGACCTGCAATGGCCGAATCCGTCCGTATCCTCCGCTTCGCAGGCGCCGACGACGGTTACAGGGCCTTCCGGCGTGAAGATGACGGGGCCGTATGATTATGTGCCGCCGAACTACTGGCTGACCGATCAGAAGTTGGGCGGCGCCCACGGCTTCAATACGGAGACGAGTCCGGGGCCAGCGATTCCGCCGGTGGAAAGCTTGAAGCGTTTTCTGCCGGCCGAGCATCTTTGGCCGATCGACGATTTCTGGAATTACCACGCGGGCGGGAATCGCTTCAAGACCATGGACGTCTTCAATAAAGCCCTGGAAGAACGCTACGGGGGACCGGAAAGTTTGGAGGACTATCTGCGCAAGTCGGAAGCGATGGCTTATGAGGGCGAGCGGGCCATGTTTGAGGCGTATGCGCGCAACAAATACGTTTCGACGGGCGTGATCCAATGGATGTTGAACAATGCCTGGCCCTCTACGATATGGCATCTCTACGATTACTATCTGGTGCCTACAGGCGGGTACTTTGGAAGCAAGAAGGCGATGGAGATCGCCCATGTGCAGTATTCGTATGACGACAATGCGGTAACCGTGATCAATGGTTACGATCGCGCGCTGAAAGGGATGAAGGTTACGGCAAAGGTCTACGATCTGGAGGCAAAGGAAAAGGCATCGCAGGAGGCGGTGCTGGATCTCGCAGCGGATAGCAGCACGAGAGCGTTTGAGCTTCCGAAGAAGGATGAGGTGGGGACGACTTACTTTGTGCGGCTGGAGTTGCGCGATGCTGACGGCAAGCAGGTGAGCGACAATTTTTACTGGCTGTCCAACAAAGCGGATGTGCTGGATTACGACAAGACGAAAGGAACGGCGTACACGCCGCAGGCAGCTTTCGCGGATTTAACCGCATTGAGCAACTTGCCCCCGGTGCGGCTCATCGTTCATAGCAAAACCGAGTCGCGGGGTGCGAGCGGCGTGGTGCACGTCACGGTGGAGAACCCGAGCAAGAGCGTGGCGTTCATGGTCCGGCTGAGGCTCACGCAGGGAAATGGCGGAGAGGACGTTACGCCCATTTTTTGGGACGACAATTACTTTTCACTCCTGCCGGGCGAGAAGAGAGAAGTGGGCGGCCGGTACGAACTTTCGAGTCTCGGGGGAAAGCGGGCGGAGCTTGAAGTCGGCGGATGGAACATCCTCCCCAACCCTAACACCAGGCCCGCCAAGCAGACCGGAAACCACTGAGCGCGGGCTTGGCGGAGCACGCCGCGCTTTTCCCTTGCTGGGGGATGTGCTATAACCATCGGGCCGTGGAACATGTCGTGAAGCAGGTGGTTGTTCCGCCAAGGATGGAACCGCCGGAGGCTGTGGGCGGAAAGACTGCGCAGGAGAGGTCTGACCGTTCCGTAGCCGCGGGAAACGAAGATGCTTCGCGGTATTGTCCCGTCTGCTCGCAGCGGCTGGAATCGCGGCGGTGCAAGTTGATCTGTGCGGTCTGCGGATATTACATGTCCTGCGCGGACTATTATTGATATGCTTTGCGGGCCCGGCCCGGGTTGCCGCCGGAACCGCTTTCCGATGAGGAGGAAAATAACGTGGCATTGAAGATGACGAACCGCGAAGTGGACGGCGTGTCCGTGGTGGCGCTGGACGGCCGGATTGTGCTCGGCGAGGAGAGCAACGCGCTGCGGGAAAAGGTGAAGAGCCTGCTTGCCGGAGGGAAGAAGAAGATTGTCCTGAACATGGACAATGTCACCTTTATCGACAGCGCGGGACTAGGCACGCTGGTGGCTTCGCATCACAGCGCGAAGTCGCAAGGCGCATCGCTGCGGCTCTGTCACCTGGGGTCGAAGTTCCAGGAAGTGCTGCAGATCACGAAGCTGCTGACGGTGTTCGAGGTGTTTGATACCGAGGCTGTGGCGGTCGCGAGCTTTTCGAAGAAGTAGAAGCGGCTGCGCTTCGCGATAAGATGATTTTGCAGGAGGGCACGATTTTGCGTGCCCTTTTTGTTTTTTGTTGAGGAACAGCCGCAGGCCTTCCGACGGCGCCGGGACAAGTTCCGGCCAGTGGTACAAAAAGGGTGGCGGCGCTGCTATTCGAGGCGGTACATGGTGATGCCGCTGAGGAGCTTGGGATAAAAGTCGGTCGACTTCTGAGGCATCACTTCACCGGCGGTGGCGATGCGCACGACCTGTTCGACGTCCACTGAGTTTAAAAGAAAGGCAACTTGCCCCGCGCCGCGATCTACGGCGTCAAGCGCAGCAGCGGCTTCTCGCTCGTACGTCAGGTTGGCTTCCGAGGTCACCGCGTGCGGGGTGATGCCCAGGGCAGGCTCCAGAATGCCCTCGTGGAGAAGCACGACATCCAACTCGCGCTGGAGAGGCGAAACGTGCGGCAAGAGTTGCGCTAAGTCGGCGCCGGGACGCAAGGTCAGAACGTAGAACGCGCGTTGTGGCGTTGCAGCGGCTGGATAAGCGCCGATGGCTCGCTTCGCCCGGGCAGCCGCGAGGCATTCCAGAAATTTTCCCTGCGCTGCAGATTTCGCGGTGCCGTCGGTAAACGAGAACACTTCGGTCGCAAACCATGGTTCGAGGTGGCGCCGCACCGCAGGCCAGGAAAAGTCGAGGACGTTGGCCGCGACACGGTGCGTCGGCAGGATCGTCAAGCCCTCGCTGCTGATATTGAAGAAGGCCATCATCGCGCGCTCGTACGGCGCACCGGGATTGTTGACCCCCGCCTGCGCGCGACATTCATTGCGGTAATTCAGCGCGGTTTCGTAACGGTGGTGCCCGTCGGCGATGACTAGCTTTTGTTCGGCCATGGCCTGTTGTATGGCGGCGACGCGCTGCGGCTCGGCAACGACCCAAAGGCGATGGATGACACCATATTCGTCGTGCATCTGTGTGGCGGGTAATGCGGCGGCCTCGGCTTCCGCGAGAATCGTGTCGATGCTTTTTTGCGGATCGGAATACAGCATGAAAAGCTGGCCGGTATGCATGCGGGTGTGACGCAGCAGTTCCAAGCGGTCGGCCTTCGGGCCGGAGAGCGTCTGCTCGTGCCGGAAGACGATGCCCGCCGAATAGTCCTCGAGCTTTCCGGCCCCGATGAAGCCTCGGCGCGTGCGGCGCTCCTGCGTCCCCGGGAAGATAAATTCCTGTGTGTATGCATAGAAGGAGGGCGCGGGGTCCTGCACGAGGATGTTGTCGCGAATCCAGCTTTCGAGCGCGGTGGCCGCGCGCGTGTAGACGTTGTTTTGCGCCGAATCATTCGGAGAAACGCGGCCCTTTTCGACGATGATGAGGTTGCGCTGGTCAGCAGCGTAGTATTTTCCCTGCATCGCGGTCGAAATTTTGTCGTAGGGCTGCGTCAGGACGCGCTCGAGGGGAGCGTGCGCTGGATTGTAACGGTAGGCGCGAAAGGGATAAACCTGAGTCATGGCGTCTCCGGTGGCGTTCTGCACCGCGTGCGAAGCTCTTTATTTTACGCGAAGTCGGGACAATTCCGGAAAGAGCGTAACAGTCGATTTTTGACGGAGGATTGCAGCCGGTTGAATAACTGCAGTCATATTAGAATACAAGGTTCATGGTCACGCCGAGACTTCGACCCGTGCGCGCATTGATATTCGATCTGGATGGCACGCTGATCGACTCCAAGCGTGACCTGGTTCATTCCGTCAACGTCATGCTGCGCGAGATGGGCCGTGCGGAACTGAGGGAAGAGACGATTTCGGGGTACATCGGGCAAGGGGCGCCGCAATTGGTTGGACGAGCCCTGGGGGAAGGGACCACGGAAGACGAGCACAAGCGCGCATTGCAATTCTTCCTGAGCTATTACGAGGAGCACAAGATGGATACGACGCGCGCTTATCCGGGCGTAGCGAAAACACTCGAGGAGTTGGCCGAACTGCCGATGGCCATTTTGACGAACAAGCCGGCGCGCATCAGCGTGCGCATTCTCAATGAACTGGGACTGAAGCGTTATTTCCGCGCGGTCTACGGCGGCAACAGTTTTGAAACGAAAAAGCCCGATCCGTTGGGCGCCAATACCATCCTGCGCGAATTTGGCGCCGCGCCGCAGGAAGCAATGCTTATCGGCGACTCCGAAGTGGACGTGCAGACGGCGCGGAACGCCGGAACGCTGGCCGTGGCGGTGAATTACGGATTCGGCGTGCACGATCGCGCCGCTCATCCCGCCGACATTTATCTTGACTGTATAACCGATTTGGTCGCACTGCTTGCGGAACACGGAGGTTGAAAATGGGGCAAGCCAGGGGATTGCTACCTTGCGTTCCGACGCGGCAGTTGGCAGACTCGGCGCGTGCTCATTGGCCTCTTTCCGGAGCTAGATGCGCCCGGCGGGGTGCAGCGCGTTGGCCGCCACCTGGCGGCGGTACTCTCGGAATTTGCGTCCAACCGCGGCGTGGATTGCCGCTTGCTTAGCCTGAACGACACGCCGGAATTGCACCGCATGTCGGTGGGAGGCAAGGAATTTGTTTTCACTGGCTGTGAGCGGGGCAAAGTGAGGTTGACGGCAACGGCGATGCGCGCGGCACGCCGCCACGCGAAACTGGTGCTGGTTGGGCATCCAAACCTCGCGTCCGTTGCACAGGCCATGCGCATTGTTGCGCCGCGGCTCAAGACCATTATCTGCACGCATGGGATTGAAGTATGGGAGCCATTGTCCGCCCTGAGGCGGCGAGCGCTGCGGCACGCGAATGTGGTGCTCGCGCCAAGCCACGACACAGCGGACCAGGTCTCTATGCAACAGCAGGTTGCGCGAGAACGCATTCGAGTGTTGCCCTGGGCGCTGGACCCGCAGTTTGAGGCCATCTTTATTCCAACGGCGCAGGCTGCGCTGCCGGCGAATTTTCCTTCGGGACGGGTGGTGCTCACGGTCGGCCGATGGCTGGCCAACGAACGCTACAAAGGGATGGACACGCTGATCACCGCGCTACCGCGCTTGCTTACAAGCTGGCCGGAGTTGCAGCTTGTCGCAGTTGGTGAAGGGGATGATCGGGCATGGCTGGAAAACCTGGTGGAGGAGCGTGGCGTCAGCCGCCATGTCCATTTCTTGAGCGGGCTAAGTTTCGCGGAATTGGCCGCGTGCTATGCCGCGTGTGAAATGTTTGCGTTGCCGAGCCGGGGCGAGGGTTTCGGCCTTGTCTACCTGGAGGCTATGACCTTCGGCAAGCCGGTGATCGGTGGCGCGCATGGCGGCGCACCGGAGGTGATCCAGGACGGCGTCACCGGCTATCTTGTACAGCATGGAGACGCCGTGCAGCTCGCTACCTGCATCGAGACGCTATTGTCGGATCCGGCGAACGCCCGCGAAATGGGCGCGCGCGGCCGGAAGAGGGTGGAGAACCACTTTCGCTTCAATGTATTCGCCAAATCCCTGAAGAAGATCATCCGCGAGCAATGCGAATCCTGAACGTCACAGAGACCTACTCACCCTTTTTCGAATTCGGCGGCCCACCTGCTAAAGTGCGCGCCTTGTCCGAAAGACTGGCGCGGCGCGGTCACGGGGTGACCGTCCTGACGGCCAACTGGGGATTGGAAAAGCGCCTGCAGTCCGAAAAAGGGCAAATTGACGCAACGCACTCTCCTTTCGGCATGCGCCGCGAAGAGCACGGTGTCCAGGCCATCTACCTGCCGACGTGGCTGAAGTACCGCGCTACGAGCTGGAATCCCGCGGTGAAGCGGTACTGCCGCGCCAGGCTCCAGAACTTCGACGTCGTGCACATTTTTGGTTTGTACGATTTGATTGGCCCCGCCGTTGCCGCGGCCTGCCGAGCGCGCCAGTTGCCTTACGTCATCGAGCCCATTGGGATGTTTGTGCCCATTGTCCGGAATCTGCCGATGAAGCGGATGTATCATTTTGTTTTCGGGCGCTCCTTGTTCGAGGGCGCACAGGCCGTAGTTGCGACGTCTGAGCAGGAAGCCGCAGAACTGGCGTCCGGAGGCATTCCTCGCGAGAAAATCGTGATGCGCCGAAATGGCGTTGAAGCGCCTGCGAACTTCCCCGAACGCGGGGTGTTCCGCGCCGCGCAGGGAATCTCGCAGCAAGCGAAACTCATTCTGTTTCTTGGACGCCTTTCCAAGAAAAAGAGCCCTGACCTTCTGCTGCAGGCCTTCACGGCCCTCCCCGCCCAGATGAAGGGAGCCAACCTGCATCTCGTGATCGCGGGGCCGGACGAAAGCGGCATGGTGGCGCGACTGGAAGACATGGCGGGACAACTGGGCGTCGCACAACGAGTTCACTTTTGTGGGCCGCTCTACGGGGAAACCAAGTGGGCGGCCTACCGAGATGCGGATGTTTTCGTGCTGCCGTCACAGAACGAAAACTTCGGCAATTCGGCAGCGGAAGCGGCTGCGGCAGGTACGCCGGTGGTGGTGACGCAACAATGCGGCATTGCACCGCTTCTCGCGGATGTCGCAGGGCTCGTTGTGGCGCACGACGCGACTCCTTTGTCTCAAGCGCTTGTTCGCGTGCTGAGCGATCGTGAACTGCATGCGCGGCTGGCGGCAGGTTGCAGCGTCATCGCGTCCAAGCTTGGCTGGGAAGAACCAATCCGTCAGATGGAAGAATTGTATGGAAAGCTTGCAGCGTCCTAGCCCGCCGTAGCAGAATCAATGCGCGTGGGGTAGCGCGTTGCCAACAACGCGGCACAGGATATTTCGCGCGCTATGGTGGAGCAGTAATCTTCTGCTCGCCACAGCGGCGGGCTCCCTTGTATCTGCGGGCGTCTGGGAGGTTTCCGTTCGGCGATACCTTAAGGGTTTTTCTGACGCAATCGTGCCTATATCCGCCCCGCCCGAACAAAAGACCGAGGCCATTTTAGATTGGATGCGCGGTGGCGCGCCTCGCTCTGTTGCCGCGGATCCCTCCGCTCTTTCCACGCGTAACCCGGAGTCGACGCTTAATTACCAGCAGCTTCTTTCCGTTTGCGGCACAGCAACCAATGCGTTTTTGAATCTTGCGGAGAGCTCCGGCCTGAAGGTGCGCCGCCTGCTACTGCTCGGCCCGGACGGCCGCACCAAACACGTTGTGGCCGAAGTATTGCTTGATCAGCGATGGGTTATCGTCGATCCCGCGTATCGGCTCATCATGCGCGACGCGCAGGGGCGCCTCCTCACCCGGAAGGACCTCCAGGATCCGCTGAAATTCAAGCAGGCGATAAGCGTGGTGCCGAACTACCCATCTGAGTACAGCTACGAGAAATTCGCGCACGTTCGCCTCGCCAGGATACCTCTGCAGGGATTGCGCCTTCGGCGCGTGCTCAATTCGATCTATCCCGGCTGGGATGAACTGGTGGACTGGGGCCTGCTACTGGAGCGTGAATCGTTTCTTGTCCTGGTAGTTTCCGGAGCAATGACGGTCTTTTTTTTCTTGTGGCGTATTCTTCTCGCCTGGTACGCGGATCACCGGCTTCGAATCCCGCGCTTTCATTTCCTCGAGCATGTTGCGCGGGCTGGCGCCGCTCTCTTTTCCACCCCGGAGATCAAGTAACAGCGTGTGCGGCATCTGCGGCGTCGCTTTTGCTTCCCGCACGGCTGACGCCGAGGCACGAGTTCGGGCCATGGCAGCCGCCATGCGCCATCGAGGTCCGGACGAAGAGGGTTTCCTCGCCGGGGAGCCGCGCGCACCCGGCCTGGCAATGGGCGTTCGCCGGCTCAGCATCATCGATCTGGCTGGCGGCCACCAACCGATTTGGAATGAAGCACGCGATGTCGCGGTGGTCTTCAACGGCGAGCTGTACAACTATCGCGAGCTGCGCGAGCGCCTGGCGCTCTGCGGGCATCGCTTCGCCTCGCAATCGGATACGGAAATACTCGTCCACGCGTGGGAGGAGTGGGGTGAAGACTGCCTGACGGAGTTACGAGGCATGTTTGCGTTTGCGCTGCTCGATTTGCGCGAACACTTCGCTACCGCGCCGCTGCTGTTCCTAGCGCGGGACCCGCTCGGCATCAAGCCGCTGTATTACACGCAAACCGCGGAGGGCTTCGCGTTCGCCTCCGAGGTGCGCGCGCTGATCGCTTCGGGAGCCGCAGCCAAACGGCTTTCGCAGGACGCGCTCACGTCGTATCTGCTCTTCGGCAGCGTGTCGGAACCAGTGACGCTCCTCGAAGGTGTGTTTTCCCTGCCGCCGGGCCATCACATGCTGCTGCACGTGCCGGAGCGGAGGCGCACGCCGCGCGCGCGGCCGTGGTGGAACCCGGCGCAAAGCCCCGCGGCGCGCGATTTGAAAAAGCCGCGCGATCTTTCTACGGCGGCGCGGCGCTTGCGGCCGCTGCTGGAAGATGCCGTGAACGCCCATCTCATCGCTGACGTTCCTGTGGGGCTCTTTCTCTCAAGCGGCCTGGACTCCGGCGCCATTGCAGCACTGGCAGGGCGAGCACGAGCGGGTATCCAAAGTTTTACGCTGACGTTTCCCGGAACGTCCTACGACGAAGGGGCGATGTCGCGCCTTGTCGCGAGTCGCTGCTGCACGCAGCACAGCGAAATTCCGTTGGAGAGTGGCGCTGTCCTCTCGCGGCTAGACGAAGCGCTCGCGGCACTCGATCAGCCCACCATGGATGGGATCAATACGTATTTTGTGTCATGGGCGGCGCGCGAAGTCGGGCTAAAAGTGGCGCTCTCAGGCCTTGGAGGCGATGAACTTTTTGCGGGCTATCGCACCTTTGCCGATACGCGGCGAGTGTCGCGCTTCATCCGCATTACTCGGCTCGTGCCTGCGCCACTGCGCCGCGCCACCGCCGGGCTCGTAAGCCATTTGATCGGTCAACGAAGTACGCCGGACGCCGGGCGAAAAGCCGCAGCGGCGTGGCTTGCTCCCGATGCGCTGCCTTCTCCCTACTATTTCACCCGCGCGCTATTCCCTCCCGTTGAACTAGCGCGCTTGATGGAACCGCGGTTTCGCCCGAGTACCGTGGGCGCTGATGGGGTGACGCTCGATCCGACCTGGCTCGGGTGGCTGGAACGGACAGCGGACGAAGCGCGCAAGCTCGAGCAGGCCGCGGCCACTTCGTGGCTGGAGATGCGGACGTACATGACGAGCACGCTTCTCCGCGACACCGATTCGGTAAGCATGTCGCGTTCGCTGGAGGTGAGAGTGCCGCTGCTCGATACGCCGCTGGTCGAATTTGTAGGCGCTTTGCCGGGTGCAGCGCGTTACCGGCGCGGCGCTCAGAAGGCACTGCTCGTGGAGGCGCTCGGCGAAATTCTGCCTCGTGAGATTCTAAGGCAGCGCAAGCGGACGTTCACTTTGCCCTGGGAAGAGTGGCTGCGCGGAGGGCTGCGCGCACGACTCGCAGCGAGCTTCGCGGATCTTGCTCCCTCGCTCGCACCGTATCTGCACGAAGCCGGCGTCCGTGCCGTATGGGCTGCTTTTCTGGCGGGCAAGACATCCTGGTCGCGGCCCTGGTCGCTCTATGTACTCAATGAGTGGTGCCGGCGCCATCTCGCCGCGTGATTTATTTTCGTGAGGTACACTGACCACTCGCGCGATGAATATTCTTGGAATTAATGCGTACCACGGAAACGCATCGGCAGCGATCGTCTGCGATGGGCGGCTTATCGCTGCTGTTGAAGAGGAACGTTTCAATCGCGTGAAGTACGCAGCGGGGTTTCCCGCTCAAGCGATTCGCTATTGCCTGCGGGAAGCGGGGCTTGCGCTCACGGACATCGATCACGTGGGCGTGCCGCGGAACCCTTACGCGCGACTCGGTACGAAGATCTTTTACGCGTTGCGCATGCCCTCTTTCGCGCGCGAGCGCGTGAAGTTGCTGACGAAATTTACCGGGGTGCGCAGTGCACTCGCGCAGACATTTGACGCCGATCCAGCAAAGCTCGCCGCGCAATTCCACCGCATCGAGCATCATCAAGCACACCTGGCAAGCACATTTTTCGTTTCGCCGTTCGATCGCGCCGCAGTTCTTTCAGCCGACGGCCTGGGCGACTTTGCAAGCACCATGTGGGCGAGCGGCGATGGCGGACGATTACGCGTGAAAGGTTCAATCGCTTTCCCGCATTCGCTGGGCCTCTACTACACCGCAGTTACGCAGTACCTCGGCTTCCTCAAGTTCGGCGACGAGTACAAAGTCATGGGCTTGGCGGCTTACGGCCAGCCTGAACAGCTCAGTATGTTCCGTGAGATCGTGCAGTTCGACCCGCAATCCAAGGACAACGGTTTCCGGCTTGGACTCGACTACTTCATACATCACCGCACTGGCCCGGAGATGAGTTGGGCCGAAGCCGACAGGACGCCCACGCTCGGCAAGCTGTTTTCGGACGAGATGCCACGGCGGCTCGGCCTGGCGCGCCAGCCCGAAGAACCGCTTGAACAGAGGCATCGCAACCTGGCCTCATCGCTGCAGGCTCGGCTTGAGGAAGTTTATCTCGGCATGCTGAAGAAACTTGCCGAGAGCACGGGACGGAAGGCGCTGTGTCTTGCCGGCGGAGTGGCGTTCAATTGCGTGGCCAACGGAAAAATTTTCGAGGCCACGCCATTCGAAGAGGTTTACGTACAGCCCGCTGCAGGGGATGCGGGACTAGCAGTCGGAGCCGCGTTTCACGTGTGGCACCAGATTCTTGGCAAGCCGCGCTCCTTTGTGATGGATCACGCTTACTGGGGTCCGGGCTATTCATGCGGCGAGATTCGCTCGGCGATCGACGCGAGCAACGTCGCGAAGACTGGCTATTCGGCCGCCGAATTGCCAGAAGAAGAACTGATCCGCCGAGCCGCCGCGATTGTCGCCGACGGAAAAATTCTCGGGTGGTTTCAGGGACGCGCCGAATGGGGTCCGCGAGCGCTCGGCAACCGGAGTATCGTCGCTGATCCGCGGCGCCCGGAGATGAAAGAAATTCTGAACCAGCGAATCAAGCGCCGCGAAATCTTTCGCCCTTTCGCGCCGTCCATTCTCGCGGAAGCTACGGGTGAGTGGTTCGCAAGATCGCATCCCTCACCGTTCATGACCCTGGCTTATCCCGTACGCCCGGAAAAGCGCGACAAGATTCCTGCGCCGACCCACGTCGACGGGACCAGCCGCCTGCAAACGGTCACACGGGAGGCCAATCCGCGTTACTGGAAACTGATCCGCGCCTTCGGCGACGCGACGGGTGTGCCTGCCGTGCTCAACACTTCCTTCAACGACAACGAGCCTATCGTGTGCCGCCCGGAAGAGGCGCTCGATTGTTTTCTACGCACGCAGATGGACGCGCTCGTGCTGGGCGACTTTCTGGTCACGAAACCGTGAGCCGTGCATCGCGAGCCTCGACAGCATGAAGATTCTCCTGCTGAATCACTACTATCCACCGGACACCTCAGCGACGGCGAGGATGGCGGCGACTATCGTCGGAGCGCTCTCCGTTCAGCACGATGTGACGGTTCTTTGTGGGCGTCCATCGTACGACACGCCCGAACGGCGTCCGTGGCGGCTGTGGCAGACGGAGCAAACCGGGCGCGCGCGGATCATTCGGGTGGGCTCGACCGATTACGGGCGCTTCCGGATGAAGTGGCGTGTGGTGAACTATCTAACCTACGCCGCACTGGCGGCTACACGCGCGCTCTTCACACCGTGCGACGTCGTCTTGAGCATGACCGACCCGCCGTTTCTCGGCATCGTCGGCGCGGTCGTGGCGAAAGTCAAAGGCAAGCCGTTTGTCTATAACGTCCGCGACTTGTATCCGGACATGGCGCTGGGCGGGGCGATCGTCGATCCGGGTTTGCTCACACGGGTTTGGCATGGATTGCATCGCTGGACTTTACGCCACACGTCGCGAGTGATTGTGCTGGGCGATGACATGCGCGCGCGCATCGTCGCCAAAGGCGTCGATCCAACACGCGTCAGAGTAGTGCGTGATGGAGCGGAAATTCCTCGCGCCGAAGCTCCGCAGCCCCCTCTCGATCCCGAAGTCATACGTGCGATTCGCGGCGAATTTCGCATTGTGCTGCTCCATGCCGGCAATCTTGGCTTTTACGGCGCGTGGGAAACGCTGATTGCAGCGGCCCGACAGCTTCAAGATGACGGCGTGGGCTTCATTTTTGTAGGCGACGGAGCTCAACGGGCACGGCTGGAAATCGCCGCGAAGGGTTTAGCGAATGTGCGGTTCCTTCCTTTCTTCCCGGCAAGCAAGATTCCTTCCGTGCTGGCTGCGCCCGATGCTCACGTGATCACAATTAAGCGGGGGCTCGAAGGCGTTGTCGTCCCCAGCAAGATGTACGGGATTCTCGCAGCGGGTCGACCGATCGTCGCCGTCGCGCCCGGCGAGACGGATGTCGCATCATTGGGTGCGCAGCGAGGATTCGGTGTCTGGGCCGACCCGGACAAGCCGGAAGAGCTGGTCAGGGTGGTTCATGCTCTTGCGTCTGACGCAAACAAGTTGAAAAGGATGGCGCAGGCCGCTCGAGACGCTGCTTCCGACTATGATCGGGTGAAGGAACATCAAAAATTCTTGAAGATCGTCGAGGAAACTCTGCGAGCATAACAACGGTGAAGCAAGTTGCAGTGGAAAAATTTACGTTAACCACAGGAACGCCCCTTCTATCGGCTAGTGTTTCACCCATTCGTTCTTGCCGAACCGAGCATGTGTGGACTACGGTTTGCAGACACGCCTACTATGTTGATTTTTTTGGGAAAAACCGGGAAACACGCGGTATGGTGTTGTCGCTGTGTGGGGCAGCCATTTTTTGACTTGGAAGCCGGGCCCCCAACCCGGCAAAAGTTACGTGAGGCACCGGCCTGCAGCCTCGGCCGGAAATGTCGCCCGAAAAAGATGAGGACGCATGGCCGCGGGCCTGCTGGCTTTTTTCATCGCGTTATTCGCATCGCTGATGCTGACTGTACCTGTGCGCGCGCTGGCCTTGCGCGTGGGCATGGTCGATCTCCCCGGACCTCGAAAGGTGCATCTCCAGCCGATCCCGTTGCTCGGCGGGCTGGCAATGTACGCGGGCGTCATTTTCGCAATTCTTTTTGTTTTCGATGGTCACGCGCGCGCCCAGAGCGTAGGAATTGTAACGGGCGCGACCTTGGTCGCTGCGGTCGGCTTCCTTGACGATCGCGGCTGGTTGCATCATCAAGTAAAGCTGTTCGTGGGTATGCCGTTCGCCGCAGTCCTCCTGCTCGCCAGCGGAATTCATGCCCAGCTTTTCAGCGTCTTTGTTTCTGGACATCTTGGCTATTTGCTCGATGCAGGGCTTACCGTTCTTTGGGTTGTGGGCATCACCGCATCCTTCAGCATCCTCGACCACATGGACGGCCTTTGCGCAGGCGTCGCGGCAACGGCCTCGATTTTTTTCGCCGTGCTCGCCTATCTGAACGGCCAGACCTGGGTCACGACACTGGCCGCCGCCATTCTCGGAGCCGCGACGGGTTTCCTCCGCTGGAATTTCAAGCCCGCAAAGATTTTTATGGGCGATGGCGGCGCGATGTTCCTCGGATTTCTGATGGCCACATTGGGTTTGAAGCTCAGGCTCGAGAATGCCACTGCTCTTGCCGGTTGGCTTGCCCCGCTGCTGATACTTGGGGTGACCATTTTCGATACAACGCTCGTGACGATCTCGCGCTCCCGCCGCGGCCTTTTGCCTTTTGCCGCGCCTGGCAAGGATCACACTGCGCACCGTCTTGCTAATTTCGGTTTCGGGCAGCGCGGCGCCGTAATCGGACTCTACCTGCTGGGGGCAGTGAGCGGCAGCGCGGCCCTTTTGGTCAGCTATCTTTCGCCGCGTGGCGCGGCGCTGACTGCCATCATAACCGCGGCAGTCGTTCTCGTGGGTGTCGGCTTGCTCGAACGCGCGCCTTACGAGCGTCAGAATCGCAAACCCTCAGTGTCTGCTTGAACCCCGGCACCTCGCGCGGAACTTTCCGGCACAACTTCCGGCAAGTGGCCCGTGCTACCGCGTTCGTGCTTGTCCTAACAGACGGATTCGCTATACTTACGAGCGCCTTCTCACCCATTTGTCACAAAGTCCCCGACGGGGCGGGCAAGAAGTACTGCTATTTTCATAAGACTCGGGAACGCCTGAAGAATTAGGTTCCAGGGAGCCCGTGCGACTAGGACAACAAGCAATCGTGGAAACCATCGAACACCAGCCCCGGCGCGGTCGGGCCAACGGCGAAGTCGTAGTTGTGGGCGGATCGGCCGCGGGTCTGTATACCGCCGCGACTTTGGCGCGTGCCGGACGGCGCGTGCGCGTACTCGAATCGATGCCCGAACTCGATCCCGCCCGGCGCACACTAATCGTTACCGACCATTTCCGCCGCCAGCTCGGCGCCTCTTCCGGCGTAAGCATCGTGAATGAGATTCGGCGTTTTGAACTTTTTACAGATGGGCGTTCGGCACACGTGGTTCTCACGCGCCCCGACCTTATCATCGAGCGCTCGCGCCTGATTCCTGCTCTGGCGCAGGATGCACGGCAGGCCGGCGCGCAACTATCTTTTGACACGCGCTTTCTAGGGTTGGGCCCGAATTCGCCGGGTCTGCGGTTGGAGGTCGAAACGGCTGGTCGCCGCGAAGACATGCACGCCGACAGCGTCGTCGGAGCCGATGGTGCCGCAAGCAGGGTGGCACGAACGGCTGGCTGGCCACCGGTCGAAACCGTTCCCCTCGTCCAGGCGATCGTGAGACTTCCGAAAGATTGCCCTCCGGATACAACACGCGTGTGGTTCGTACCGGATGACACGCCGTATTTCTACTGGCTGATTCCGGAATCCGCGGAGCGCGGCGCGCTGGGGATTATCGGCGTGGATGGCCGGGACACATCGCGGTGTATCGCGCAATTCCTTGAAAAAAAACAGATGGAGCCACTGGAGTGGCAAGGCGCTCGGATCCCGGTTTACCGGCGGTGGGTTCCGGTGCGGCGGCGAGTGGGGAATGCCGATGTGTTTCTCGTGGGAGATGCGGCGGCACAAGTCAAAGTTTCCACCATTGGCGGGATAGTGACGGGCTTCCGAGGCGCGCGAGGCGTCGCCGATGCCATACTTCGGAATGGCCGCAGTCCAGAGTTGACGGCCCTGCGCCGTGAACTCGACACGCATTGGCTCATCCGGCGGGCACTTCATCATTTTCAACAAAAGGACTATTCTCAGCTCGTCGATCTGCTCAACACGGCCACACGCCAATCTTTGGGCGAAGTCAATAGGGATGAATCCATGCGGCTGCTCTGGAACGTGTTTCGCAGGCAGCCAAGGCTTGTCCTACTGGGCCTGCGGGGATTGCTGATGGGGAATGGTTCAAGGGAAGAGGGCGGGAGCGAATCACATTAAGTTAAGCCCGGCATTTGGTAGAATTCGACGATTGCGGCTTTCTTCCCATTCGCAATTCAGTCAAAATACAGTGCTTGAATTCCGCTTCGGAGAGCAACCGTCTGGTTTCTGAAGCATTTTGCGGAGAATCCCGCTTGCGTCTCACGGTGATTGGTTGTGGCTACGTTGGCTTGGTAACTGGTGCGTGTCTCGCCGAGGCGGGACATGAGGTGATCTGCACGGACATCGACAGCGAACGCATCGCCCAGCTTCAAGCCGGCCGCGTGCCCATCTTTGAGCTTCATCTCGCCCAGATCCTCGCCTCCGCCCGGGAGGCAGGGCACATGTCTTTCACCGCGGACACAGGTGAGGCCATCCGCGGCGGCGAAGCAATTTTCATCTGTGTCGGCACGCCTCCGAAGGAAAGTGGCGATGCGGACCTCTCCGCCATTGACCATGTCGCGCGCCAGATCGCAACCGAAGCTCGTTCGCCAAAACTCGTCATCGAAAAGAGCACCGTCCCGGCTCGCACGGGGATCGAGCTGCGCCGCGCGCTGACGGCCTACACCCGCAATGGCCATCTCAATTTTCGCGTGGCCTCGAACCCGGAATTCCTTCGCGAAGGCACCGCGGTCGAAGATTTCTTGCATCCCGACCGCATCGTGGTAGGCGTTGAGGAGGAATCTTCGGCTGCTGATTTGCGAGAAATCTACCGCCCCATCCTTGAGCACCGCTTCCATTGCCCCGTCCACGAAGGGAAATGTCCCCTGGGACATGAAGGCAAATTTCTTGTGACCACAATCAACAGCGCTGAGCTGATCAAGCACGCTTCCAACTCTTTCCTCGCACTGAAGATCAGCTACGCCAACGTGATTGCCGATCTCTGCGAGAAGATCGGCGCGGACGTCGAGGAGGTCACGCACGCGATGGGCCTCGACCCGCGTATCGGCGCGCAATTTCTGCGCGCAGGCTTGGGTTTTGGAGGCTTTTGCTTTCCCAAGGATATTCAAGCTTTTATCCATTTGGCCGCTTCGGTCGGGGTAGACTTCGACATCCTGAAGGCCGCGGAGCGGGTCAACAAACAACGCATCGACCGCTACCATGAAAAGATCCGCAAGGCGCTGTGGGTCGTAAAGGGCAAGCGGCTGGCCATGCTGGGCCTGGCCTTTAAGGCCAATACGGACGACATCCGCTTCGCTCCTGCGCTGGAAGTCTTGAAGCGGCTGCTCCACGAAGGCGCGCAGGTTCACGCCAGCGACCCCCAGGCAATCACAAAAACCAAATCCATGTTTCCACAGGCCGTCTATCACGAAGATCCTTACGAAGCGCTCCGCGATGCCGATGCCGCTCTGATTTGCACCGAATGGGAATGCTTCCGCGCGCTGGATTGGGAACGCGCGGGAAAACTCATGGCGCGAAAGCTCGTGATCGATGGCCGGAATTTGTACCAACCGCAGCGAATGCGAGAATTGGGGTTCGAATACTATTCCTTTGGAAGAGAGTAAGGCTCCAGCGGAAGTGGCGCGAGTGTTTCGATTTTTTCCTTTAAGCGTGGCCCACTTTTTCCTTCGCAAACTGTTCTCTGAAATGCGCCAGCGTCAGGCGCAAGCCTTCCTCTAAAGCCACCCGCGGCTCCCACCCCAGAAGCTGCTTCGCCTTTGTAATGTCTGGGCAGCGCCGCTTCGGATCATCCTGCGGGAGTGCTTCGAAGACGATCGCCGGAGCATTTTTGAAGTGCGTGCGGATGCGCTCGGCAAACTCCAGAATGGTGATCTCTTGCGGGTTGCCGATATTGAGAGGCAGATGCTCGTTTGACTGCATTAGCCGGTAAATCCCTTCGATCAGGTCGGAAACATAGCAAAAGCTTCGAGTCTGCTTCCCATCGCCGTATACCGTGAGCGGCTGCCCGGTTAGCGCCTGGTACACGAAATTGGGCAGTGCGCGCCCGTCGTTCAACCGCATCCGTGGACCGTAGGTATTGAAAATCCGCACGATGCGCGTGTCCACGCCGTGGTAGCGGTGGTAGGCCATCGTCATGGCTTCGGCAAACCGCTTCGCTTCGTCATACACCCCGCGCGGTCCAATCGGGTTAACATGTCCCCAGTACTGTTCGCTCTGCGGCGAAATTTCAGGATCGCCGTAGCATTCGCTGGTGGAAGCGAGAAAAAATTTCGCTTTTTTCGCGAGCGCAAGCCCCAGCGCATTGTGAGTGCCCAGCGCCCCGACCTTCAGCGTCTGGATCGGCAGCTTCAGGTAATCGACCGGACTCGCAGGAGACGCAAAATGTAGAACATAGTCCACCGGCCCTTGCACATCGATGTATTTCGAGACGTCTCCCCTCACAAGGAGCAACTTTGGATGCTTCAGCAGGTGTCCGACGTTCGACTCCACCCCGGTGACGAGATTATCTATGGCCAAAACATCCCAGCCCTCAGCAATCAAACGGTCGCACAAATGCGAACCGAGGAATCCTGCTCCGCCCGTCACCACTGCGCGCATGCCCCCTCCTAATAATTCGCGGCTAAAGTGTAGCGTGCATGCAGCCGCTTGACCACAATCCACCAGAGCCATCGATCGACGAGGTGAACGCAAGCTGTCCCGCGTTGGAGCGCGAAACGCCACAACCGAATTAGAAAAAGAAAAAGCGTTTCCGCCGGGGCCGCGTTAGATCGTCCGGTACCTCGGGGACGTGGGGCAACGAACGTCCCTCAAACGCGGCCAGAGGATTTTCAACGAATAGAGCGCGAGCTTTTGCTTCGCCAAACTTCTCGCGCACCGCATCGTAGGCGGGCTGCAGCTTCAAGGGACGATTACGCGTGTTGTGTGCGTCGCTCGAAACGAAATGGATCAAGCCCGAACCTATCCATAAGAGCGCGGCCTGCTGCGCGCCGGTTCCAAATGTTCCTGTAAGTGACCCGCCCGTCACCTGCGCGTAGCATCCCAGCCGCACCCATTTCGCCAACCGCTCCGGCTGGGTGCGCAGAATGGCGTTGCGCTCCGGATGCGTGATCACCGGGCGCAGACTCGCGAGCTGGAGCTCATGCAGCGTCTGGTCCATCGCTGGTGGAATCGAGATTTCGTTGAACTCCACGAGCAAGTAATCCCGCTGGTTGAGACAGAAGCGCGGCGCATCTTCTTTCAGCGCCACCAGGTTCTCCGGATCCATGTGAAAATCGCAACCCGTCGCCAGCGCCAGCCGTCCGCCGACGAGTTTCTGCAGTTCGTCACGCAGCTTGCGGACTTGGGCAAAGTCAAAGGCGAACCGGCTGTTAGCGTGCGGGGTGGCGACGACGTGGGTGATTCCGTCGGCGATCGCGGACTCCGCCATGGCCATCGCTTCGTCCATCGATTCCGGCCCGTCATCGAGCCCCGGCAGAATGTGACAGTGCAAATCGACCATAATCTTTGGTGATGTCCTCAGCGCCACCACGCGGTGATCGCTTGCCAGGCACCCAGCGCAAAGAGCATCCCCGCAAAAACCTGCCGCATCCGCAGCGGGTTGATGCGCTTCGCCAGGACGCCGCCCAAAATGCCCCCGACAAAGATCCCCGGTATCAACAGCGCGCCCGTGAGCAAGGAAACGAAGCCCGCCTTCGCATAAGTGATGAAGGCCAGCAAACCCGTGGGGGGAATCAACGCAACCAAGCTGGTCCCCTGTGCGCGGTACTGGCTAAACGCAAACAGTAGCCCGAGGAGCGCCACGAGCAGCGCGCCTCCCCCAACTCCAAACATTCCAGCAGCGACGCCGGAAACGCACGCCGCCACAAAAATCCCTGCGCTGCGCGCTGCTCCTTCAGGCACCGGATTTCTCCCCGGTCGCCGGCGGCGCCGAGTAACTCTCCCGCGTCTTTCTCCAGAGTAAGAACGCGACGAGCATCAGGAAGCAGCCGAAAACGCCTTTCAAATTCCGTGATGCCAGCGGGATCGCGATTAGGCTTCCGAGGTATCCACCCGTCAACATCCCCAGAGCACATAGAATGCCCGCACGCAAGTCCACCTGGCCGCGCTTCCAGTATGCAATCAGGGCACCAAGCCCCAGCGGCGGCAACAGGATAAAGAGCGACGTCCCTTGCGCTATGTGCTGGTCCATCCCGAGCAGGTAGACCATCGCCGGCACGAGTACCACACCGCCGCCAATGCCTAGCAGCCCGACGAGCACACCCACGCCAAGTCCGAGCAGCAGGATTTCTAGAATCATCGATGCGTTGCGTCAGGACGCGAAATCCAATCCTCGCATAATGTGCGCACCTTTATCTTCCCGCGTCTCGATGCTGGGGGCAACCTTTGGGACGCTGGAGTACATTGAAACACCAAGTCCCTAGCCCTTTATGCCCGTGCGCGAAACCCTGCTATATTTGAACGTCATTAATGACCTCTGGCCCGTGACTTGTGATTTCCCCAAGAATACGAGGAGTGTGACGGAACTCATGGCAATTGACCGCAAACCGGAGTTTTTCAAAGGTGCGCAACTGAAGGTCGCCATCATTGGCTGTGGCTACGTGGGCCTGCCGCTAGCGTTGCGTTTTGCAGAGGCAGGCCACAAAGTCACCGGGTTGGACACCGATCCCGGAAAGGTGGCATCCCTGAATGCTGGCAAGTCCTACATCGAGCATATCCCGCAGACCAAGATTCAGCAGTTCGTAAACAGCCGTCATTTCAGGGCCACCACGGACTTCGCGCGCCTCAAAGAGGCAGACGCCATCATCATCTGCGTACCCACGCCCCTCGATGAACGACGCGAACCCGATCTCAGTTACGTCGAGCAGACGGGGATATCCATCCAGCCTCACCTGCAGAAGAGTCAGCTGGTGGTCCTTGAATCGACGACCTACCCGGGTACGACCGAGGAGCTCGTCCTCCCCATCTTGGAAAGGAGCGGCCTGCGTTGCCCCATTGCCTCCGGCTCGGATAACGAAAATATCCCCTGCGATTTTTTCCTGGCCTTTTCGCCGGAACGCGAAGATCCCGGCAACAAGCAGTTCGGCCTCGCTCAGATTCCCAAGGTCGTCGGGGGCGTCAACCCGCCCAGCGGCCGCGCCGCTCAGTCGCTCTACGCGCAAGTGGTTGCGCGTGTGGTGCCCGTCAGCTCGACCCGCGCTGCAGAAATGGCCAAGCTGCTCGAAAATATTTTCCGCTGCGTCAACATCGCGCTGGTAAACGAGCTGAAGATGCTCAGCCTGCGCATGAACATCGACATCTGGGAAGTAATCGACGCGGCCGCAACCAAGCCTTTCGGCTTCATGCCTTTCTATCCCGGCCCGGGTCTAGGCGGCCACTGCATTCCCGTTGACCCGTTCTATCTCTCCTGGAAAGCGCGGGAGTACGACTTCGCGACGCGCTTCATCGAGCTGGCCGGCGAGGTGAACACCGCGATGCCCTACCATGTTGTCGCAGCGATCGCCGAGGCCCTCAACAATCAAAAAAAGAGCCTCAAGGGTTCAAAGTTGTTAATTCTCGGTGTGGCTTACAAGAAAGACGTCGACGACCTGCGCGAATCTCCCACCCTCAAAATCATGCAAATCCTTCAGCAGCGAGGCGCACAGCTGGACTACAACGATCCTTATTTCCCGCGTCTTCACAAGATGCGCCACTACAATTACGAAAACATGAAGTCCGTTCCTCTCGATCCTCAGACTCTCGGTAGTTACGACGGGGTGGTCATCGCGACCGATCACTCCAGCTACGATTATGGGGCCATCGTCGACGCGTCAAAGATGGTCGTCGACACTCGCAACGCCACTCGCCGCGTGGTGCGTCATCGCAATAGGATCGTTCTCTGCTAGGCTCCATGACTTACACGCAGAGGAAATTCGCCGTTAGCTTGAGGAAAGTGCTCGCATCAAACAGAGCTTTTCCGTTGAGCTGATCGGCCGCATTGCGCAGTTTGCAGGGAAGTCTGCGGCCGTCACTCACTCGGCCTATTGCGCCCGCAGCAGCTCCACTCTGGCATTTGCGAACGGCAGCTCGGCGTCCAACAGCACGGGCGTGCGCGCCGCGTTATTGGCGAGATGCAGGAAGAAGTGCGAATCTTTCATTTCTTTGCCGTTGTCGAAAACGCGGAGCTCAATCTTTGAGGCCGTGTAGCTCCCTGCGGGCACCGTCACTTTCTCGGAGCCTGCGGCGAGGCTTGCGCGCACGTCGTAGAGCTTGTGCCCATCGTAGACGGGGCTCCTCACTTCCGGAGTTTTCGACCAATCGACATTCCGGAGATACTCCATCATGCCGAGTGGGTCACGCGTCCCCGGCAGCACCATCGCTGCCGTCGCGTCTGCCGGCGCCGGGTCTTTGCCGGTCGCCATCATTCGTTGCACCGATTCAATCTTCTGTCCGCGCTCGTTCAGGTGCATTTCATATTGCAGGCTTGCGAGCGTCCCGGCATCGCTGTAGGAATCGAATTGGTCGTCGAGCGCAAATACCATCCGCAGCGGATTTTCCGTCTGGGCAAACGCCTGGAGGTGCCAGGCATTTTGCCCCAGGAAATTACGCCGTTCCGCCACCCGCACGCGCAGGTTCGCGACGTTATTCAGGTTGGCCACGTTGGCCGTATATTCCAGCACTTCACCCGCCCGCAATGGCGCATCCGCGCCCTTCTCAGCGGGAGCCTTTTTCGGCTCAGGGGTTCTACCCTTAGTATCCGGCGACCGGATATCTCTCGCAGTAGTGTCGTCTACCGGAGTATTTGTCCCTTTTGAATTCGCTGCGCTGGGGTGTGCCAATTCGGCCAGCGTTTGTGAGGCACGATTATGCAGCCGGACCAACGCTACACCAGCACATAGGACGGCCACTACGGCGGCGATTCCGGCATTCGTCCGATGGCTCATGCTCTTTGCGTGACCTTCAACTGGACCGGGCCCTTGCATATCCGTTTTCCATCGTACAATACGCGTTCGTGCCCGGCTCACGGCTTTGCCCGCAGCAGCCCTGGCCGAACTTTGAGCGTACCAAAACAAGGGGCGCTCGTCTTTCCGAGAACCTGCTGCGATTGCCGCAGCCCCACCCCGAGGGCCAGGGACCTAGATCGAGGAGGAGTTTCCGAATGCGCTATTTGGTGACAGGCGGCGCTGGCTTTATCGGCTCAAATACTGTCGACGAACTTGTGCGCCGCGGGCACAGCGTGGTCGTGCTGGACGATCTTTCTTCCGGCAAGGAAGAAAATCTGGCGGAATCCCGCAACAAGATTTCGTTCATCAAAGGGAACATCACGGACCTCGAGGTGGTGCGCAAAGCCGTTCACGAAGCCGAGTACGTCCTGCATCTTGCGGCGCGCACCTCCGTGCCGCGGTCGGTAAAAGACCCGCTAGATACCAACCGCATCAATATCGATGGCACGCTCAACGTTCTCGTCGCGGCACGCGACGCCAAGGTCAAACGCGTGATCTTCGCGGCGTCTTCTTCGGCCTACGGCGAGACCCCCACGCTGCCGAAAGTCGAAACCATGCAGCCGGAACCCATCTCGCCCTATGGCGTCACGAAGTACGTCGGCGAGTTATATGCGCAGACGTTTGGCCGGGTGTACGGCCTAGAAAACGCTTCGCTGCGCTACTTCAATATTTTCGGGCCCCGGCAGGACCCCGGCTCGCCCTACTCGGGCGTACTTGCAAAATTCTGCACGGCTTTCCTGGAAGAATCGCAGCCGGTGATCTTCGGCGACGGCGAGCAAACTCGCGATTTCACCTTCGTTGAAAACGCCATCCAGGCCAATTTGCTCGCTTGCGAAGCACCGAACATTTCGGGAAAGGTTTTTAACGTCGGCACCGGCGGCCGATTCTCCTTGAAGCAAACCGTCGAGCTTCTCTGCAAGATTTCAGGCAAGCGAATCGAGGCAAAGTACGATGCGCCGCGGGATGGCGACATTCGCGATTCACAAGCGGACATTACCCAAGCGCGTGAATTTCTCGGTTATGAACCGCAAGTGGATTTCGAGGAAGGCCTGCGCCGCACCTTCGAATGGTACCGCGGCGTCCAAGCCAAGGCTGAAGCAAAATAGCAGGGGCAGTGCCTGGCTTCACTCCTCCCTAGCGATCCAATTCCTCTTCATCCCCGTCACCTCGACGCTCCGGTGTGGGAGCCGGCACGATATGCGGGATACCCGCGTCATTCATCTTCTTATTAAAAGCTGGCAGGTCTTCTTCGGCAATCTTCTTCACTTGCGCCGAAGCCTCGTTCACCAGCGGCGTCAGTTCCGCCAATTTGTCTTTCTGCTGGCTGCCCGGCGCGGCGACGAAGCCATCCAGGTCCTCGAGCAAATTTTGCACCTGATCGGGCAGCGGATCGGGTTTCCATTCAAACGGCGGCCCGGCATTGCCCAACCCCTCACGCTCGCGAATGAACTTCTCAGACACAGCGTCGACCTTCTTCTGCAGCTCGTCCGCTGCTTTCTGGATATCCTCCGGAATCTTCGTGGCGTTTGGTTTGTCCGTGTCCTTCTTCCACTGCTCGCGCGCGGCCTTCAGGGCTTCCTTAATTCCCCCGATGGTCTTGCGATCCTTGTCCGTGGTCTTCGCCATCGCATACAGCAGCTCGATCGCCGCGCGGCGCGCCCCGCGATCGGCCACGGAGATCGTGACCCGAGAGTCCTCTTCAACGGCCGCCTTTTGCTCGGCGGTTTTCTCTCCGGCTTTGATCTTCAAGGTGTATTCGCCCGGCTCGACGAACGGCCCGCGGGGACCAGACCCATATCCCGCCGCTTGCGCTTCGAGCTGCTCCGCGGTGGGCTCGGCCGGCGAATTCCATCGCAGGTCCCAGTTCGTGCGGTTCACTCCCGCTGCCCCGGGCCCGTCGAATTCGCGCACCAGATTGCCGTTTTGGTTGAAAACGCTGATTTTCACTTTGCCTTCTTTTTTCCCGGCGCCCGCTTCTTTTGCTTTGTCGCCTGTGGGAGCTTTTTCTTTATCATCCTTGTCGGACTTTCCGGCCTTGGGCGCCTCCGGTGGAACTGCCTCCTTCAGGTAATAATTCAGAATCGCCCCATAGGGCGGGTTTTTCGCCGCGAACATCTTCTGCCCCGCGCTCCAGCGCCGATTGCGGATGTGCCAGGTCATTGCGGGCCGCGGAGCAAAAAAGGTGAGGTCCGACCCGGCCACGCCGGCATCCATCTTCTCGACGGGTGTCAAATCATCGAAAATCCAGATCGAGCGGCCGTGCGTCCCCAGCACCAGATCGTTTTCCCGCGCCTGAATTTCAATATCGTCGACCGGCACGGTCGGGAAATTGTTTTTAAATGCGGTCCAGTTCGCGCCGCGGTCCCACGATACCCACAGTCCGAACTCCGTTCCTGCAAACAACAGATTTTGATTTCGCGGATGCTCGCGCACCACATGCACGCTCCCCGCTGAATCCGGAATCCCGTTGCGAATCGCTTTCCAGTTCTCGCCGTAATCCGTCGTCAGGAAAATGTAAATGTTGTAGTCGTCGCTGCGATGCCCGTCGAATGAAGCGTACGCCGTTCCTTCCGCGAATTTCGACGCAATCACACGGCTTGCGTACGTCCCTTTCGGAACTCCCGGCACGCGCGATGCCACGTTCTTCCAGCTCTTCCCGGCGTCGCGCGTCACCTGCAAATTGCCGTCGTCCGTCCCCGCCCACAGCACATTCGGTGTAAGCGGCGATTCGCTCAGCGTCGTGATCGTGGGATAGTCCTGCACGCCGTCGTGCCTCGAAAGCGTGTTCTTATCCGGCGTCTTGCCGAAAACCTGCAGCTTGTTGCGGTCCACGCCGCTCGTCAAATCACCCCCCAACCGCGTCCACGAGTCGCCGCGATCCGTGGATTTGAAGAGATGATTTCCGCCGTAGTAAATCGTCATGTGATCGTGGGCTGAAACCGCCACCGGGGAATTCCATTGGAAGCGGTAGCGCGGCTCACCAGCCTTCGCCTCCGGCCGGATCGAACGTTGCTGACCCGTCCGCAGATCGCGGCGGCCGAGATGGCCATCCTGCGACTCGGAGTAAACAATCCAGGGCTCCGTATTGTCGATCGCCGCATAGAAGCCGTCGCCACCGTGAACCACCTGCCAGTCTTCGTTCACAATTCCGTCGCGACTCAATGAGTTGCTCGGTCCGCACCAGCTTCCGTTATCCTGCAATCCGCCGCAGATGTTGTAGGGCTTCTGGTTGTCCAGTCCCACTTCGTAGAACTGCCCGATGGCGATCGTGTTGATGAAGTCCCAGGTCTTCCCATTGTCATAGCTCCAGTGGATGCCGCCATCCGAACCCGTGATGATGTGATTCGAATCCCGGGGATCGATCCACATGGCGTGAAAATCGCCGTGAATGCTTTTCACACGCTGGGTCGAAAACGTTTTTCCGCCGTCCTCCGAGTAATACATAGACGCGCCCAGCGTCCAGATCCGCAAGTCGTTATTGGGGTCTGCCCGCACCTGGCTGTAATAGGAAGGGCGCGGATTGGTATCGCTCATTTTTTTCCACGTCTCGCCCTTGTCTTCGCTGCGGAAGATCCCTCCCTTCTCGTGCTGCACCACGGCGTAAACAATATTCGGATCCTTGCGATAGATATCCAGCCCGATGCGTCCTGTTTCCCCGCCGTTTTCATAGGGCAGGCCCTTCGTCAATTTCTTCCACGTTGCGCCGCCGTCCGTCGTCTTGTAAATCGCGCTGTCCGGTCCGCCCCCATTGAAGCCATACGGCGTGCGCCGCCGTTCATAGGCCGCGGCGTACAGCGTGTCCGGGCTCTCAGGGTCCATGGCGATGTCGCTCACGCCGGTGTCCGCATTGATTTTCAGCGCCTGCGCCCACGTTTTCCCGCCATCCGATGTTTTGTAAACGCCTCGTTCCGCGTTTGGTCCCCACAAATGCCCCAGTGCAGCCACGTACACCACATCTGGATTCTTCGGATGAATCACGATGCGGCCAATGTGATGCGTCGCCGCGAGTCCCACCTTCTGCCACGTCTTCCCGCCGTCGAGCGACTTGTACGCTCCGTCGCCCCACGATGAACTTTGCCGGTTGTTCGGTTCGCCCGTCCCCACCCACACGACGGAGGGATCCGACGGCGCAATCGCGATGTCTCCGATCGTCGACACGGCCTCTTTGTCGAATACCGGCTCCCACGTCGTGCCGTTGTTCGTCGTCTTCCATACGCCTCCCGACGCCACCCCTACAAACACGATGTTTGGATTGCTCTCGACGACGGCGAAGTCATCAATGCGTCCCCCCATCGCCGCGGGACCTAGCTCGCGAAATTCCAGGTTCTTCAGCTTGTCGGTTGGATTCGGTTGATCAGTCGGCCCGGCGAGCGCCGCCGTCGCCAACCCACCGCAAAACGCCACCGCAGCCAGAACATTTCTCAAAACGGACGAAAATTGATTCATAGCCATCTCCCTAGTGCAAGGCCCGGCATCATACCGCCTCCGGTCCACAGTGCGCATCATATGTTTCTGGAAGGCTACACCGGCCCTGCGAGGACAGACGCGCGGGTTACCCATGGCGTTTCTCTCGCGCGCGCAGCTACACATCGCTTTCCCCGCATGCTAGGCTATTCGACTGTTTTCATTGGCTCGATGCTCCGCGTGAACCGTCATCTTTATGCACGGAATTTCTCCGCGCTCCGGCTCTTCTTCCTGACGGCGCTTTTTTCTTCCTTCTCCTCATCACCAGCGCTTGGCGCCCCTCCGCAGCAGATTCGTTTGCCTTCCGGCAAAGGTGGCATGGCCGAGCTTTCTTCTACTGGACCGCAGCGCCGCCAGGGCGACCTCTACATCGCTGACGGCGACGTGGACATCCGCTACGGGGATCTCCGCCTTCGTGCCGATCACGTCGAATACAACAACAAGACCTCGGAGTCCGTCGCTCGCGGCCATGTCCAATTCGACTACGAGAATCAGCATCTCGAGGGCGATGAAGCCCATTACAGTGTCAGCACCGGCCGCGGCCTCTTCCGCAACGTCCATGGCACCGTGAAGATCGAGCGCCGCCCCAATCCCACTGTCCTGGTGTCCGAGAATCCTCTCTACTTCGAAGCGCGTGAAGTCGAACGCCTTCCCGGCGACGTCTACCTCGTTCGTGAGGCCTGGATCACGGTCTGCGACCCTGAACACCCCAAGTGGCAGTTTTACGCTTCACACGCGCTCATCCGCGTGGACAAAACAGTAGCGTTCGTCAACGCTAATTTTCGCCTCTTCCGTGTCCCCCTCATTTGGCTCCCGTACGCCACCGCACCCGCGGGGCGCAAAGTCCGTCAGTCCGGCTTCCTGATCCCCGAGCCAGGCAACAGCTCGCGTAAAGGCTTTATCCTCGGCGACGCGTATTATTGGGCCCCGGCTCCCTGGTTCGACGCCACCGTCGGGGCGCAGTACCTCAGCCGCCGCGGTTCCGAAGAACGCGGAGAATTTCGCGGCCGGCCTTTCGAAAATACCTCCATCAAGTACACCTATTTCGGCGTCATCGACCGCGGCCTCTTGGACGAAGCGGGCGTTCGCCATCCCCAGGGTGGCCACCAGCAGCAGTTCGAAATGAAATCTTTGCTGCCAGAGAATTGGCGCTTTGTTGCCGACGTCAATCAGCTTTCTTCACTGACCTTCAGGCTCGCCTTCGCCGATACCTTCGGTGACGCCATCAATTCCGAAATCCGCAGCGCTGTTTTTCTCACTAACAATTTCAAGGGCTTCAGCCTCAATTTTGCGGCGCTTAGTGATCGAAGCTTTCTCACCATCTCGCCTGCAACCAGCGTGGTGCTCCGCAACATACCCGAGGCACGCTTCGGCTCGGTGGAGCAGGCTCCGTGGAAAAATCTGCCCCTCTATTTCGGGTTCGACTCTTTCGTGGGTGCTGTCCACCGAGAAGATACAAGCATCGACACACCAACTGCAGTTCAGCGCGCCGAATTTGCGCCTCGCGTCACCCTTCCGATTCACTTCGGCCCTTGGCTGGGCGTCACCTCCTCGGCGGCCTTCCGGACCACGCGCTATGGAGCCTCGCTCGATTCCAGCGGCTTGCTCAGCGAACAGCCCATCACCCGTGACACCGGTGAATTCATCCTTGAGCTTCGTCCCCCTACTCTAGAGCGCTTATTCGGCCGGACGTCGCTCGAAAAAACCAAGAACAAGAAAAGCTATAAGCACACGATCGATCCGGAGATTACCTATCGCTATGTGACGGGCGTCAACAATTTTCCGCACTTCATCCGCTTCGACGCCGATTCCACGCTGACAGACACGAATGAAGTCGAGTACGGCGTCACCCAGCGCCTCTACCGCAAAGAAGGCGACGATGCTCCGCAGGAACTCGTTTTCTGGCGCCTGGTCCAAAAGCACTTTTTCGATCCCACGTTTGGCGGTGCCATCGTCAATGGGCAACGCAACGTTTTCGAGACGCTGAATTCTTTCACGCCTTTTGCTTTTGCTTTTGGCCCTCGAAACTCTTCACCCCTCATCAGCGATTTCAAAATCACCCCGGGCGGGCTTTACGATACCGAGCAGATCCTCGAATATGATCCTCAGCTTTCGAAGATCACCGTCATCGGCACACTGCTTAAGGTGAAACCCTACAAGGAATTCTTCGCCACCATCGCGCATTTCCGCCTGCAAGCCGACCCTATCCTGCAGCCGCTCTCCAACCAAATTCGCGCCCTGGTCGGCTATGGCGGGGAGACTCGCAGGGGCTTCAACTTCGCCACGGGGATCAGCTACGACATTACGAACAGCGCGCTTCAAAACCAGGTCGTCCAAGTCAGCTACAACGGCGGCTGCTGCGGCATCGCCCTGGGCTATCGCCGCGTGGCTCTTGGCACGGTTCGCACCGATAATCAATTCAGCGCGGCGCTGATCATTGCCAATATCGGCACCTTCGGAAATCTTCGCCGCCAGGAGAAGATCTTCTAGATGAGCGACGCGGATCTCGCTTTTGCTTCCATCGAAGAAATTGCGCGGCTCTTCCGCAAACGGAAACTTTCACCCGTCGAGCTGACCAAGCTCATGCTCGACCGCATCGAGCGGCTCAATCCGAAGCTAAACACCTACATCACCGTCGCCGCCGAACTCGCTCTCCGTCAGGTGAAAAAAGCGGAAGCCGAGCTCTTCGCTCCGCGCGGCCGCAGAGGCCATCGTGACCGCGGCCCTCTCCACGGCATCCCCATCTCGCTTAAGGACAACATTTATACCGCAGGCATTCGCACCACCGCCGGCTCAAGAATCTTGAAGGATTTTGTTCCGCAGCACGATGCCCAAGTTGTCGTTATGTTGAAGGAAGCCGGCGCCGTCATCCTCGGCAAAACCAACCTGCACGAGTTCGCCTACGGCGTCACAACTAACAATCCTCACTACGGTCCGACGCGCAATCCCTGGGACCCTAGTCGCATCCCGGGCGGTTCCAGCGGCGGCTCTGCTGCGGCCGTCGCTTCCGGGCTATGCTACGGCAGCATCGGCACCGATACTGGGGGTTCCGTCCGCATTCCCGCCTCCCTTTGCGGCATCGTCGGTCTCAAGCCGACGCTCGGCCAAGTTAGCGGCGCCGGCATCATCCCCCTCTCCACGACGCTCGACTGCACCGGTCCTCTCGCCCGCTCGACACGCGATGCCTCCATATTGCTTCGCGCCGTCGGTGGGCTGGGCACACCAAGGCATACCGACTGGTCCACGCCAAAATTTTCCAGGAAGTTGAAGAAAATTCGCCTGGGCTTGCCCAAAGAATTTTTCTTTGATTTGGTTTCGGCGGAAGTTCAATCGTCTTTCGATTCGACCCTTCGCGATCTCCGCAAACTGGGCGCGCAAATCCAGCAAATTTCCATTCCTCTTCTCGACAACACGGAAGATGCCGGCAACCAGATCGCCTGGCCTGAGGCGACCTACTTCCACCAACAATCCGGATGGTTCCCAGCGCGCTCGGAGGAGTATGGCGAAGATGTCTGCACTCGCCTCGAAATGGGCGCCAAGACTTCCGCCACCGTCTATCTCAAAGCTCTCGCTCAGCGAGTGCGCTTCATTCATGAACTGTCTTCGAAGATGTACGACGCAGGCATCGAGGCCCTCGTCGTCCCAACGACTCCCATTGCCGCGCCGCGGTTTGTAGAGGAAAGCACCAGCATCGGCGAAAAAGATTACCCCACTCGAGCGCTCCTTCTCCGCCTCAACCGCCCCGCCAACCTCGCGGGCGTTCCCGCTATTTCCATTCCGTGCGGCTTCACCGCGTCAGGATTGCCCCTGGGTCTGCAACTTATCGGCCTTCACGCTGCCGAACTCGCTCTCCTTCAGATCGCCCACACCTACGAACTCGCGCATCCTTCCTCGCGTCGCCCATCTCTGTAGCGCAAGGTTATCGCCCCGCGCTACATTTCAACGGAAATAGCTCGCGCGCCTTCATCACCAATCGCCCAATCGCGTACCCCAGCGTCCCGGTGATCATCCCGCCGAAAATATCTGCCACGTAGTGATATCGTCCCCACACCGTCGAAACGCACATAAGCAGCACCAATGGCAGCATCACCCAGAAGAGCCACCGCCTGTGCCGCCACGCTCCCCACAACGCCGCGAACGAACCCGCCACATGCTCCGAGGGAAATGCGGCGCCGCGCACGCGTCCCAAATGCTCGATGAAGTTGATCACTGCCGTGATCGCGCCGCCGCGCAGTTCGCCGTGCCACACGCCCGCCATGGCAAACCAGGGGCTCTCAATGGGAAAAAAAATCGCGATGATGTAGCCAATCGCGTAGCTCACTGCGGAATACGTCATCACGGACCAATACCCGCGCCAATCCCGCCGGTAATACAGGATCCCGCCCAGCACGAGCAGATAGGTGAAATATGTCAGATAGGCGAACTGCATCAAATCATTTCGCGCGGGCGTCGCAAACTGTTCCAGCCATACTGCCGGATGTACACCCGTCATCCAGTGATCGAAGGCGATCAGCTTCGCGTCTTCCCATTCGGGTGAAACCAGATGCACCAGTCGCCCCAGCTCCTCGAAACAAAACAGAAAAAAGAGGTGCGGGTACCAGTGCCGCCAGAAGTGCCACCATCTTGCCGAAAATGTCTCACCATTCCGCTGGGCTTGTTCCGCCGCCCGTGCTTCAACTCGGCATAGAACAAGAACCAGCGCCGTTACGCCTACCTGAACTCCTAGAATCCGCACTGGATGCGCCAAATTCCCCGCAAAAAGCATGATCAGCACACTGGAAACTCCCAAGTACCCCAGCGCCACCCACTCAAACGCGCCGCACGCCGCCCACGCCGCGGCCAGTTCCCGTTGCAACCGGGCCGCAATTCCTTCTCCCCCTAATTCGAGTTGCGCCGCGCGCGCAACGCCCCGCGAAGCGCTCGCGCCCCCTCGCCATGCAAGCGCAACTGCTTCTCTCGTGTAGACCTGCCTTCCCCTGCCGTTCATGCCCCGCTCTCCGATCCCGCAACTTCCCTCTTACCGCTTTTTTTCTGTGACCTCTGAGTTCTCTGTGTACTCTGCGTTGATCCTTCTTCCTCACGCTTCTCCCACAACAGCACCGGCCAATTCCTTCCCTGCGCAATCCGCAGCAGTTCTTTGGAAGCATTCACCGCCACCGGCCGCCCTACCGCCGCCAGCAGCCAGCGATCCATCGCGCTGTCTCCATACGCGTAGCATTTCCTCAAATCGAGCCTCTTCTCCTTCGCCACCCTCTGCACTGCATGCACCTTCGATTTCCCATGCATCGCTTCGCCAACCACGCGCCCCGTCCATCTCCCCGCGCGCTCTTCCAATCGTGTTGCGCATACGTCAATCTCCACGGCAAATCCCCGCGCTTCCAATTCTGCTTCCAGACCCATCGCCGCTTCGCGCGCCAGCGGCTCCAGCGTCCCGCTCACAATCACAATTTTGTGTCTTTGCTTCGCATGCCAAGCCACGCGGTCCATCGCTTCTGCAAAAAATAAAAACCCCTTGGCCTGACGTTCCAATTCGCCGAGCGGCACTCTTCGCAAATACATCTTGTTTGCGTAGCGAATCGCGTGAATTCCTTGGGGCGCAATGCGCACCGCTTCTCTCAGCCACAAGAAGTAGTTCTTCGCCGGAATCGCTTGCCCGTATCGCAGGCGCCGAAAAAACCGCCGCTCCAAGGAAGTCCCTGCCACCAGCGTTCCGTCCAGATCGAAAAACGCCGCAATCCCTCCGCACTTTTCCTTTACTGCGTTTACCTCCTTTACTTCCTCAACCTCCTTTCGTTCCTTCATGCCGCCCCCCGCGCCACACTCTTCGCCACGCGCGCCGCGCTCGCTCCCCCCGAAAAATACCGCCAACCCTCCACCAGCACGGGGACCCCGCGCAGCAAACAAAACGCCGCCGTGGACCACGTCAACACCTGCGCGCCGATTCGGATGGCGGCGTGCACATCTGACGCCAGCTCGCCAACCAGCGCCACCGGTCCCCGCGTTAGCGCCAGTTCCAATCCCAGGTAACAGAAGCACAAGCACTTCAGAGCCGCGTACACGCCGCGGCTCCAACGCGATGCAACCAGCGCGCGTCCCCACCAGGTTTGCAGCATCGCGTTCGCGCCCCATCCGGAATGCCCCGCGCGCATGGCCAGCCCGCGCAGAAAATCCGTCGCCGCTCCCCGCGCAAAGAAAAACACCGGCAGCCACAGCGATACCATGCCCACGACCGCGAAATACGTGAAGTACACGTTTTCGATCATCCGGTCGCCCAGAATGTCCAGTTGCGCCCCCACCGGCGTCGCCAGGTTTTTCCGCCGCGCAATATGACCGTCCATCGCGTCCAATGCAATCGCCGCTACTGTCAGCGCTACCGCCGCAAAATTTGCCCATGCGCCTCGCCCGAACAGGACCACGGCCGCGAATCCCACCGCTACTCGCAGGAGCGTCACTTTGTTGGGTGTCCATTTCATGTTCACCTGCCCGGCGCCCAAGAAGCGTCCACCCTCTGCCATCGCAATCACCCGGCCACCTTGCGAACCTGCAAGCCCCAGGAAATCAATCATTTGTAACGGCTCAATCCAATGGGGACCTCACCCCGCGCCAGCCAAATCCTTCATATGTCGCCCTTTTGCTTCCCTGGTTCCTTTCTTGCTTCTGCTGCGTCTAACCATGTGTCTGCTCTCCGCTGGGGCATTCCGCGAGCAAGCCCTTTCCCTGTCTTTATGGGAGAATAAAGATAGCGCCGCATTAGTCTGATTGCCGGCGCTTCTGGCTAAGAGGTCTCTTCTGCGTGAAGGGGCCGTAGAAACCTGGACGCAGAATTTTGGGTAGTTCCGCCGAGGATCAATTTATTTAGATGACTGACGTTTCTTTAGCTGCAGCTTTCTTCGCCGGATTGGTTTCTTTCCTGTCTCCTTGTGTCCTCCCTCTCGTACCCGGCTACATTTCCATACTTTCCGGCGTCGGCATGGAACAACTGCGCCAGGGGCAGCCGCCCCGCGCCGGTCTTTTTGCCTCTTCGTTCGCCTTCGTCGCGGGTTTCTCTCTCGTCTTTATCTCTTTTGGCGCTTCCGCCAGCGCCGTCGGCTCCTTCTTGCGTCAGAACCGCACGCTCCTCGCGCCCGTCGCCGGCGCATTGATACTTCTTTTCGGACTGCACCTTCTAGGCGCGTTGATCAAAATAAATTTACGTTCTGGCCTCATTCTGGGAGCAGTCTTGGTTGTGCTGGGCGGCGTCGCGTTGCTGCATCACGGCCCGCTCTTCGCCGGCCTGGGTGCCGTTCACTTTTTCTCGCTCTCGATCATCGGCTTCTTCGGCCCGACGTTTGCGCGCTGGCTCAACCGAGACGTTCATCTGCACAGCACCAGCACGCAACCCGGCGTCTGGAGCGGTTTCCTTCTCGGCTTCGCATTTGCCTTCGGCTGGACACCCTGCATCGGCCCGATCCTCGCCACGGTTTTGGCGCTCGCGGCCGCCAGCGACACCATCGCTCGCGGCGTGCTCCTGCTCGCTGTCTACTCTGCGGGACTCGCCGTGCCCTTCTTGCTCACCGCGCTCGGCATCGGCCAGTTTCTGCGTTTCTATCAACGCTTTCGAAAATATCTTCACGCCGTCGAACTCTTTAGCGGCGCGCTTTTGCTTTTTGTAGGCGGCTTGGTCTTTGTAAATAAACTAACGTGGCTGGCGGGGAAGCTCAGCTTTCTCAACGGCGTGGTCTTCTGGCTGGAAAATGCTTTGACGGGAGCGAAGTAACGCGTGTAACGTGCCAGTCCCCCCGCGCGTTTGACGCCGTCTCTCGCTATACTCAACTTTGAGGAATCGCATGAAGCGAATCGCATTGATCGTGACAACAGTTTTGGCGCTCGTTGCCGGCACTTATTTTGCCGACAAGGCCACGCGCGTAAAGCCAAAAGGCACTGTGAAGGCCGACAACCCCGGTGTCGCGCCCGCCGCGCCTGACTTTACTCTCAAGGATCTCGACGGCAAAGACGTCTCCCTCAGCCAATACAAGGGCAAAGTCGTTCTCATCAATTTCTGGGCCACCTGGTGCGATCCCTGCTACATCGAGATTCCCTGGCTGATCGAGATCCAGGAAAAATACGCCGGCAAAGGCTTCACTATCCTCGGCGTCGCCTTGGACGAAGAAGGCAAGAGCGTCGTGGCCCCCTGGGTTGCGAAAGAGCGCTTCAACGTCAACGGCCAGAAGCTCCCCATGAACTACCCCATCCTACTCGGCGACGACGCCGTGGCTGACAAATTCGGCGGCCTCCTCGGCTACCCCACCAGCATTCTCATCTCCCGCGACGGCAAAATCATCAAGCGCGTCACCGGCATCCTCACCTACGACGAAATCTCCAAAGCCATCGAATCCCAACTCTGATACGCTGACGTTATGCTCGAGGAAAAAGACTTTCAACGCAAAGCCGACGCCGCCTTTGATGAACTGAAAAAGCGGCTCCTGAAGCTCGGCGACGAACACGGCTTCGACGTCGAAGGCGAAAGCGGCAAACTCGAAGTGATCTTTGAAGAACCAGATCCCGCCAGATTCGTCATTTCGCCGAACACCCCGATTCGCGAAATCTGGATCTCCGCGCTTTCCACCAGCTTCAAGCTCGGCTGGTCCGCCGCAAAAAACGCTTTCCTTCTGGAGAAAACCGGCGAAGACCTCTACGCCGTCATGAGCCGCGTCATTTCCCAGCAGCTCGGCTCGCAGGTGACTCTGTGAAAATCGCAACCGTAGTTCTCGCCGCCGGCGTTCTATTTTCTCTAGCCGCCGCGGCTTTGCCGTCGGCGGGGCAAGTGCCTTCCGGCCGTGACGTCGTCGCCCCCAGCGCCTACGTCTCTCTCGAACCCGTGGCCCGCGGAACCTCGTTTCAACTCGCCGTCGTCCTCAAAATTCGCCCCGGCTTTCACATTAACGCCCGCGAAAAGTCAGAGGACTATCTCATCGCCACCGATCTGAAGGCCGACGTCCCTGCGGGATTCAAAATCGGTGAAGTTTCCTATCCCAAGGGTAAATTGCACACTTTCACTTTTTCGAAGAAACCCCTCAACGTCTACCAGGACACCGTGATTCTCCGCCTCCCGCTCACCGCGCTCCCCACCGCGCCGCTCGGCGAGCAACATATTCCGCTCAAGCTCCGTTATCAGGCCTGCAGCACCGAAATCTGTCTCCCGCCCGTCACTCTGGATGTGGACGCCAGCTTCACCGTCGCCGCCTCTTCCACTGCCGCCAAGCCCGCCCATCCCGAAGTTTTCAACTAGCTCTCACAGATTAAATTCAAAGTGGATGATATCGAAGGCCTGATATCCGGACGCCTCAATCCATTAGGTGGGTGAGCGCTCGCGTTCTTTACAGTCCAGACAGAGGCGCGTCCAGGGTACCGCTTCCAGACGAGCCTTGGAGATAGGCTGCTTGCAGACCGCACATACTCCGTAGGTGCCCTGTCTGATCCGAGCGACTGCCTCTTCGATTGCCCTCAGGAGGCGCCCGTCTGTTTGGTGCAAGCGGATCTGCAGCTCCGCTTCTGCATCGGCATTGGCTTGGTCAATCATATCTCCCTGCAAGACCCCTGCTGCTGGCACCCGGGACTCAGCCTCGCCCATGGCAGACGACAACTCACCGCGTTTCTCCAGCAGCAGTCGGTTGTATCGTTGTAAATCGGCTGGGCGCATGACCGGTCCCCTGAGGGAGGAAACCTTGCCTATGGCCCACGATTCTACACCTTCCCGAACCCCTGTGCGCACGCGTCCGTATCGCCGCCCGCGCAACCTTATTCCCCTCGTCCTGAGCATGCCATCTCTCCGTGCTAGAATCGTTTCCCAATGTCAGAGCTGGCAAACAAAGCCTGTGTCCCATGCCGTGGCGGGATTCCACCGTTAAAGGGCGAGGAACTCGCCTCTTTGCAAAAGCAGGTGGATGGATGGAACGTGATCGAGGAGCACCACATCACAAAAGCTTTGAAGTTTCCCGATTTTCGCGGGGCTCTCAAATTTGTCAATCAAGTTGGGAATCTCGCGGAAGAGCAAGGTCACCATCCGGACATCTTTCTGGCTTGGGGAAAAGTTGAGATTACGATCTGGACCCACAAAATCAATGGTTTGACAGAAAGTGATTTCATCCTGGCCGCAAAGATCGACCAAATTCATTCCTCTTAGTCTGCACCTCGGCTTCGGAAGGAAAGAGCACGGGTCTAAAGACCCGCCACTACAACTCCTCCCTTTCTTTCCCTGTTCCTCTTTCTATGTATTACTGTTCCGTTCCGTATGACCATCCATCGCAAGCTAGCGCGGCTTCCGCCGGAAAACTACCTCGGTCGCTATTTCGTCACCATTTGCTGCGACCACCGTGCGCCCCACCTCCGCAAGGAAACCACCGCCCAACGTGTCCTCTCTTTGCTGCTCGAATGCGCCGCCAGCCATTCCTACCTGCTTCATGCGTACTGTCTGATGCCCGATCACCTTCATATTCTTGTCGAGGGTACACACGATCGCTGCGACCTGCTCGAATTCATCCGCCTCTTCAAGCAACGCACGGCCTTCCAATTTCGCAAGTCCCACCGCCGCGCTCTCTGGGAATCGAGTTACTACGACCACATTCTCCGGCCTGCGGATCAAATAGAGGACGTCGCCTGCTATATCTGGTGGAATCCCGTCCGTAAACGGCTTTCCGCTCGTCCCCAAGAATTCCCTTACTCCGGCTCCCAGACGATTGACTGGATCAAACGCGCCACTTCCGGTACATCCTGGTCCGCCCCATGGAAGCACATGTAGTGGCGGGTCTTCAGACCCGTTCCGTTCTCCCGTCCGATTCTGTAGCGCCGTCCCGGCACTTGTCCCGATGCGGTCGGGAGGGCGGCATCTCTCTTCTCGTTGTCAGCCCGTCTACCCCGACCTGTCCCTACTTTGGTCGGGGAGGCCAGCTCACACCGACGCGCTGGGGCTACCCCTGTTTGCGAATGTACTAGATATGTTTTATTACCGCTTCTTATTAGCGTGTGATACATAAAGACATAGGATATTTTTCAATGCGGTTCAATAACCGCGTCCTCCCATGGCCAATGCATCGCCACTCTCAAAGCTCCTGAAAGTTACCCGCGCGAAGTTTTCCTGTGACGGGAAAATTTGCAGGATCGTTTTCGAATCTCGATTAGTTAAGGAACTTGATGAACTAAACCTCGCGGATTATGTCGCAGACAAAGCCCCTCTTTTTTATCGCGACGTGGGGAAAATCTCCGCCGAGCTTTCGGATGGATACTATATTTCAAGCTTGAAGAGAACCCTCGCGAAGATACCAACCGTAGATTCCTTCAGACAGTCGCATTTCGCGGAAATCGCCTCTGGCATTTTCGCTGAAGAGGTGATGGGGCTAGTGCGAATTTACAGTAAACTCTCCCTTCTCACTGCGGAGAACGCAAATGCGTTCAAGATGGACCTGGTCCTTTGCGATCCGTCGACCGAGCCCCTTGAATTTGTCTTTGCGGAAGTTAAATCTAGCCCAAAGTGCGATTCACCAGCAAATCACCATCTTGGTTGTTATGCGGACCTCTTCAACAGTTTTAATAAATATGAGGACCCCGATCGCGAGTTCGACCTGGCCGCAGCAAGAGATCGCATCGATACCCTCACCAACCCCCTTCGAGATAGGGTTCACAAGGCATTGCTACCATATGCGGGGACAAAAATCCGCTATGCGGGATTCGTCGTTGTGGATGAAGCGACGTTTCTCGATTCCGAGGTCAGAATTCTCGCGACACGCAGCAATAAGAAGGCATTCGATGTAGACCTAGTCTGCATTGAGACATATCGTGAAGTGACGGATAAGGCGTACCAAAGATTGGAAAGAATCAGAAAAGCATGTTCTCAACCAACGAACTAGAAACTGTTACGCGGACTCCGGCTTTCCTCCGGGACCTAGCTCTGGTGCGCGTCTCCTTGGCAAGGAATCGATTGGGACAGGGCGAGTTATTTCAGGACGAAGCTGCGAAAAGACTTCAATACTTTGTGGAGTGTGTCTTAACAAGCGCGCCTGGATGGACAAATGGGCAGAGTTCCTTGATTTGCACGCTCGCCGGCGAGATAGCAGAAGCACTTGCGTTACGTTCCCACCTCTCCCCGGAAGGGCCCCGCCGCATGCGCGTACGTTCTGCGCTACTCTTCGAACTTGCCGGGCTCCCGGCGATTTCGTCGGCCATATTGCAGCCTACTGACCTGATTCCCCCACTGCGAGAATTCTTCAACCGTGAAAAATTGTTCGGCGTACTTCAAACTGAGAAGCGGGCCCCACCAGCGGAATCCAACGGTGAGATTCTCAACCATATCACCGAATCGGCGTTGGCTTCCGACGTTTTCTCAGTCGGCCAGTTTCTTCAAGGATTCGCCGACACTTCCACAACGCGTGCTGCTGGATTCTTTTTCAATCTTGCAAGAGAGCTCCGGTTGGACCTTACTGCCACCGAGGTCCAAGCTTTTGGAGCCATCGCCCAGCAAAGAGCGAAGGCGGCAACGCGCGTCAATGTCGATAAAGACTTATTTGAATCCCTCCGCAAGATCAGTTTTCCGACTGAGCTATGGTCTTCGCAGGCCGCTGCGGTTCACGGCGGTCTCATAGATCCGAACTACGACAGTTGGGGCTTAGCGGCCCCCACTGGCACTGGAAAGTCCTTTGTAGCGCGCCTACTGATCGTTGATGCTCTATCGAAGAATAGCGGCAAGAAAGTATTGTACATCGTACCAAGCAGGGCTCTCGTGTACGAGGTGTCGAACCGGCTTTCTGAGGCTTTCAAACCTCTGGGAATTGATGTCATGGCCGTGACGCCACAGCTCGTAGAACTGCAGAAAGACGAGAGTCAGAAAGCTGAAGATTCGTCCGTCTTGGTGCTTACGCCGGAAAAAGCAGACATGCTACTCAGGCTGGGAGCGGATTTTTTCGCCAAATTATGTTTAGTTGTTATCGATGAAGCTCATCACATAGAATCCAGCACCCGCGGAATTCTCCTTGAGATGTACTTATGGCGGCTGAAGCGAGTGGTTGCTCGTAGAGCTGTAAGGTTTGTGTTCCTCTCGGCAGTCACCCCCAACATAGGAGAAATTGCTTCGTGGATGGGCAATAGTCCAGGCGCTCTCGTCGTTGAACAACGCCCAACTCGCATGCGGGCAGGTGTATTTAGAATTAAAGGCAAGGGAAGAGGCAGGAATGGCTGGATAGATTATGCGGACGGCACTTCAATCCCAGTTTTCACGAATGACTTAGAGGCCAGTATTAGGAATCAACTAGTCCAATTAGCGAACGAATTAGGCAGATCCGGTCCGGTGCTCGTCGTAGCTAAAGGGAAAAGAGAATGCGAAAAGCTCGCAAAGGTGATGCTGGATTTTCGTAATTCACATGGACAACAAATAAACCAATTCTCTGAGAAGAAGGTGCCTGAAGAGATCGAACGCCTAGACTCGAGACTGGAAAGAGAATTGTATCCAGAAGTACCGATGCGGGAGCTGTTGCGAGGGAGGATCGCATATCACCACGCTGGCCTCCCTCCGCGGGTGCGCATCGCTCTTGAAGATGCCATCCGGCATGCCTTCATTGATTACGTATTTGCGACCACAACGCTCGCCGAGGGTGTGAATTTCCCCTTCTCGACTGTGATTGTTCAGTCTCTTGCGTTGCGAGAACCTCCGCAAAAAGGCCGACCCGCCCGATACCACCCCGTAACACCGCGAGTCTTTTGGAATATCGCAGGGCGCGCAGGGCGGCCTGGATTCGATAAGGAGGGTCAAGTCATCCTATTCGAGCCCAGTCTGGGTCTTGACAAGATTTCCTATGTAGTGGGTGACTATCTAAACCCCAAATTAAGCGCTACGGAACCGGTGCGGAGTGCGTTCGTGGATGCTATCGAGGAGGTGGCCAAGGGTATTGAAAGCGGTGACCTTTCGTCGGCTGATCTTGAAGGCAGAATCCTTCCCCTCAACGCTTCAAGAAGAGTTCAGGGAGCAATCAACCTGCTAAGGGTAAGCCTGATTCACGCTAGAGCTTCGGGAGTGGATGCATCCCCCGAGGAAATTCTTGAGGGCACCTTTGCCGCCAGGTTTTTCGACGCTCGGCTTAAAAGCGTCGCGCAAAGATTGTTTTCTCAACAGCAAACCGTTGTAACGGAATTTCTGAAGGATCCAGACAGTCCTTCCAAGGAAATAGCAGCGGAGCTTGGCCTATCAATCGAGACACTTTCTGAGTTGAAAGACTGGGTTACGGGGCTTCAAGACTGGCAAATACAAAATGTCCAACGGCTATTCTATGGCGGAGAACTTAATTCAGAGCAGATCAGATACTTCCTGGCGCCCGTAGCAGCGCGGATGGCTGAGCTCGAAGGGCCCCGGCTAGGCGGATTCCTTAGCGACGTAATAGTCTTCTGGATCTCCGGGGCACCATTCATCACCATCCGTTCCGGACTAGAATCCGGAACCATATATAGCAGAATTGAGGATCTTGTCGCGGTTGTTTATTCGCGGATTCAATATCTATTGCCATGGGGACTCTACGCGGCCGACTGCCTGTTCGAGGTGGAAGCAAGAAAGCGGAAGATTCGGTACGATAACGAACTGATGGGGATGGCAAATCTGGCCGATGCAGGCGTTTCCAGTTTTGATGCACTTCGATTGGTCCATCTCGACTTTGAGCGAACGGATGCTACCCGCATCGCCCGCGAGTATCGACGGCGAGGCGGTATTAGGACTGGGTATGACATCATTGGATGGGTTGTAACTACTCCGCGTGCCGAGATCGAGAAGATTGTGAGAGGACGAGATAAGAGACGCATCGACTATGATCTTGGTCGTATCATATCGAAACTAAGTTCGACCGCCCGAGAATAGGCGGCTGGCACACCCTCAGGGACCGATCACGATCCAGGCGGCGGCTTCGCCTTTATAGGGTGACGAGATTTTATGTCGGCGGGTGGCCGCGAGGTGGAATGAGTTTGGGTGCCGCCTCCCTTTGGTTTTCAAGAGTGCGGGTTTTGCTAGGCCCATCCTTAATGCCTCCAGCCAGGAACCCCACCTACTCAAACAGCCACGCTCTATCCCCTTCCCCATCAGCCACTTCTAATTTATCCCTTGACAGAGGCAGTACCTACATGGTAATATTCCACATGAATTACGAGCCACTTTACCCAGAGCGCTCTTCGCGAAGGGAGCCTCGCGTTGCTGCTCCTTTAACTCCTCTACTTCATTCAACTCCTTTACTTCCAACGGCTTCCGGACTCTTTTGCGCAATAGAGCGCCGCAACACCTTTCCTTTCAATCGCTTCCGGACTCTTTCCATTGCAATGGGGGTGTATACCCCCTCTCTCAGCTCTCTACTTGCCCGCAGCAATCCACTCTTTGTGCGCTCTTTGCGCTCTTTCACCAAAGAGTGTTTCGGAATTCCTTTGCAGTCAACAAGATCCGCACTCTTTTTTAAAACAGCCGGGTGTATAGGTATTTGCAACAAAATTCTTGGGCAGGAGCTCATCGAAGATTCCGTTCTCCGTGGCCAGCACCCGACGAGGTGTGCGAGTCCCGCCTGCCCCGAACCTCTCGGGGAGTCCGATCGGGGAATCGCAAACCACGTCAATAGAAAGAGTGCTCGCGATCAGATTGATCCGACGGCGTCGCGCAAACGCTTGACGACTCGGGCCTGGCCCAGCGCGACCATGGTGTCGAACAGCGGCGGCGCCACGGCTTGCCCGACGATGGCGACGCGCGTCGCATTGATCAGCAATCCCGCCTTCACGCCGGCGGTTTCCGCCAGCGCCCGGAGCGCGTGGTCGCTGGCATCGTGGTTCCACTCAGGGATCGCGGCGAGCGCATCGGCCAGCTTCGCCAGCAGCTCCGGCACCTTCGGATCTTTCCAGAATTTTTCTTTCGCTGCCGGATCGATCGTGAAGTCGTCGCTAAAGAACGCGCGGGACCACGTTGAAAAATCCGGCAGCAGCCGGATCCTCGGCCGCAGCAGATCTACGGTCTTCGAAAACCACTCGCGATCTCTCCCATCCTGGCCGGGGCCGGCACCCGCTGCCCACTCTTCTTTCCACAACCCGCTGCGCTTCAGCTCGCCTTCCACATGCGGAAGCAGCTCTTCGATCGGCAGCTTCTGCAGATACTGCGTGTTAAACCATTCGAGCTTCGGCCGGTCGAATACAGCGTTTGTCCTGCTCACGCCCTCGAGTGAAAATTTCTCCAGCAAGTCTTTTGTCCGCAGAAATTGTTCGTCGTGGCCGGCGGACCATCCCAGCAGCGCCAGGAAATTCCGGAACGCCTCGGGCAGAAATCCTTCGTTACGGTACATGTTGACGTCTGTGGCCCCATGCCGCTTCGACAGCCGCTTCTTGTCCGGACCCAGAATCAACGGCACGTGCGCAAATACCGGCGGCTCCGCGCCGAGCGCGCGGTACAGCAGCACCTGCTTCGGCGTGTTGGAAATGTGGTCCGAGCCGCGAATCACGTGCGTGATCCGCATGTCGATGTCATCCACCACCACGCCAAGCTGGTACATCGATTGCCCAAACTCTTCCTCGCCCCTTCCCGAGCGCAGCAGCACGAAATCTTCAATCTCGTCGTTCGAGAACTCCGTCTGGCCGTACACCGCATCAAGAAATTTTGTCGTTCCGCTCACGGGTACTTTGAAGCGGATCGCCGGCTTGGTGTCCGGAGTCGAAGGCTTGCCGTCGCGGCAGGAGCAACGCGTGACGCGCCGCGGCCCGCCGCCCTTCGGCTCGTCATCCTGCGCCGCTTCCGCGTAGTCTCCGCCTGCATATTTTTCCGCCGGGCAGTAGCACAAGAAGGCGGCGCCGTTTGCCAGGCATTTCATTGCCGCCGCACGATAGAGCTCCGTTCTCTGCGACTGGTAGAACGGCCCTTCGTCCCAGTCGATTCCCAACCACGTTAAACCGTCGATGATTCCTTGCACCAGCTCGGGCTTGTTCCGCTCCGCGTCCGTGTCCTCGATACGCAGGATCATCGTGCCGTGCTGCCGCCGCGCAAACAGCCAGTTAAAGAGCGCCGTCCGCGCACCTCCCACGTGCAGATACCCGGTCGGCGAAGGCGCAAACCTAACGCGTACACCGTCGGTGGTCTTTTTCGGTGTCTCGGTCATCAATTTGTCGTGTCTTTCATCCCTAATTCAAACGATCAGTGTAACGAAGCGTCGCGTTCTCCGTCCAATAGCCCCACTCCTCTCTTGATCTCCTCGGGTGGTTTACCCCTTCGTGTATTGAACCCGTTACTCCCTGTCTGCTGTCTCTTTGGCAACCAGTACCCCGGTAAGCTTGCTTCCTGAAAATTTCGTAATCCATAATTACACGTACATTGTCTTGTGCATCGACGTGACTTGCCTGCCGCGGCGCACGATTGTCTTCGTGTGGGCGGCGCGGGGTTGCGGGTCATACTCGAAGCACAGCAGCTTTTGCCGCATTCTTGCGGCCTAGCGCAGCCGTCTGCAGACTGGACGTAGAATTGATCGCGTCTGTGACACATCAGAGCTTCATCGACATTGCGCTGCTCGCCACCACCTCTTTGGTGGCCGGTTTCTTCGCCTATATTTTCCAACTCAAGCGCCAAATCTATCTCCTTCTCTGGACCGCCGGTTGGAGCCTTTTCGCCCTTCACTACCTAGGCCCAGCTCTCTCCCAATGGATGCCGGATGGGCCGCTGCAGAACGCTCTTGATCAATGGCTTTACGCTCTTGCCGGGCTTCTTTTCTTGCTCGGCACTCAGCTGTATGCGCAGCGTAAGCCTTCTTTCGTTCCCGCCGCCATAACCGCAGGCGTACTTGGATTGTGGGCCGCGGCCAACGCGGTACATCTCCTAACGATTGTTCCCGTCGCCGTTCCCTCCGCGTTGGTCTTCTTCGCCGTCGCCGTGGTTTTCTGGCAGGAGAGCCGCCGTCAGGAAACTCTTGCCGACGGGCTCCTGGCGCTCTCCTTTGCTTCCTGGACTCTTGTGCGTCTGGGCCTTTTCTTCTTTCGCGATTCGCCGGAAGTTCACCGCCCCGGCCTGCAACCCATGGCCGCGGTGCCTTCCGCAATCGTCGCCATGCTGATGGTCATGGCCTTCTACGAAGAGGAAAAGCGCCGCATTGAGCGCAGCATGCTCGCGCTCTCCAATCTCAATCTGGCTACTTCCAGTTTTATGGGCGGCGAAATCCAGCGCATGCTTTCTCAGGCGCTCGAGCGCGTGCTGGGCGTTGTACGGCTTCCAGCAGGGGCGCTGTTCCTGCACCACGGTGATCCACAAGGGCCGACTTCCGTCGTTGCGGTGGGCTTGAACGATGACTTCTGCCGTGTCGCGCAAGAAGAAGGGCTTGACGACTACCTTGTGAATCTCGTGGCACGCCTCGGCGGCTTGCTCGGATTCCGCGACCTCCGCGACGATTCCCTTTCCGCGCTCGAAAAGGAAGAATCCATCCGCCGCTTCCGCCAACTTGCCCTTGCACAGGGACTCCGCAGCGTTGTAGCCATCAGCCTCCAGGCCAAAGAACAGGCTTTTGGCGTACTCCTGCTCGGCACACCCGATAATCGCCGCTTCACTCCCGCTGAGCTGCGCCTCCTCCTAGCCCTCGGCCATCAAATCGGCATGGCTGTGGAGAACAGCTATCTCATCCGGCAGACATCGCGCCGCTCCGAAGAGCTCCACGTTCTCAACGAAATCGGCCGTGCCCTCAGCTCCACTCTCAACAAAGAAGATCTCCTGCGCAAGATTTGGGAAGAGCTCCGGCGCCTCTTCGATGTGGAAAATTTCTATATTGGCTCCATGGACCCGCTACGTGACGAAATACACTTTGACCTGGAGATGATCGATGGCGTGCGTATGCCTCCTCGTAGCCGGCCGGTCGGCAATCACCTCGCTGAATACATCATCCGCACACGGCAGCCCGTCCTCATCCGCGACAACTACGCCGCCGAAGTCTGCAAGCTCGGCGTGGAGCCCATCCTCAACCGCGGCTGCTTCTGTGGCGTCCCGCTCGTCGCTTACGACCACGCCATCGGGGCCATGGCCGTTTTCTCCGATCAAGAGCGCATTTTTGACGAAGGCCACCTCGAGCTCTTGCGCGTCCTAGCCAGCGAGGCCAGCATCGCCATCGAAAACGCGCGGCTCTTCCACGAGGAGCGCACCAAAGCGCGTCACCTCGCTCTTCTCAACACCATCTCCCGCAATGCCATCGCCACCCTCAATCCCGACGAGATGCTCGCCAAGATTGTCGAACAGCTCGAGGGCGGCCTCAACTACGACCATGTTGGAATTGGCGTCCTGGACTATGCCACCCGTGAAATCATTATCCAGGCTGAGGCTGGCAAACGCCGCGGCGCCTTAGGCCAGCGCATTTCGCTTGGCACGGGCCTTATCGGCCAGGTCGCGCGCAACGGCCACCTGGCCGTCTCTCGCGCTGCTGCCTCTCCGGATAATACGTTGAAGCCCATTCTGCCCGATTCTGTCTCCGCCATCGCTCTACCTGTTTTTTACGCCGAGCAACTCCACGGCATACTCTATGCCGAGTCCTCGCAACCCTCGGAGTTCTCCGAGGAAGAAGTGTTGCTCCTCCGGACCCTGGCCGACCTCATTGCCGGCGCCCTGCACAATTCGCTCTCGTTTCAGAAAGCCCAGGAGCAAGCCATCACCGATGGCCTAACCGGCGTCAAGACGCACCGCTTCTTTATGGAAGCGCTCTCCGCCGAATGGAAGCGCTCCACTCGTGCTGGCCGCGCCTTTGCCCTCGTCCTCATGGACCTCGACCGCTTCAAGTTTGTCAACGATTTCTACGGCCACCTCGAAGGCGACCTGGTTCTCCAGCGCGTCGGCCATATTTTGGAGACCAACTGCCGCCGCTCCGACGTCGTCGCGCGCTACGGCGGAGACGAATTCGTCATCCTCATGCCCGAAACCAACATGGAGCACGCCCGCCAACTGGCCCTCAAACTTCGCGGCTGGGTCTCCGCCGATCCCCTCCTCCGGGAAAAGAACATCAGTGCCAGCTTTGGCATCGCCTGCTACCCGCTCCATGGTTCTTCGCCGCAGGAACTCATCCAGGTCGCCGATGCATCCATGTACCTCTCGAAGCACCAGGGCGGCAACACGGTCTCGACCGCTGACCATTTCGACCCCAACGAAGCCAAAAAGTGGAAGCGCGACGTGCTCGAAGCGTATCTCGGCGTCACCCTCAAGCGTCTTTTTGCCACCGGCCCTCAAGCTTTTGAAGAGATCTACCAGCGTCTAACGCAGTTCACCGAATCACTCGCCGCTACGGAAACTTCCAGTAGCAAGTCCCCGGCCGCCACTCAAGGACCTCAGGCGCTTCCCCAGGCGGTCCTCGATACCGTCACGTCCCTGGCGTTCGCCATTGACGCCAAGGATCACTACACCCAAGGCCATTCGCAAAAGGTTTCCGCTTATGCGGCCCTCATCGCAGAAGCCCTGGATATGTCCGACGCCGAAATCGAAGAGGTCCGCTTGGGCGCGGTTCTTCACGACATTGGCAAGGTCGCCATACCCGAAAACATTCTGAACAAGAGCGGTCCGCTCAATCCCGATGAATGGGAAACCATGAAGTCTCACGTGCAATTCGGCGCCAAGATTCTTGATCCCCTTACGCCGCTCGCGCGCGTTCGCGAGATGGTCCTTCACCATCACGAATTCTTCGATGGTTCCGGCTATCCGAATGCCCTCCTCGGCGAAAATATCCCTCTCGGCGCGCGCATCATCGCTGTCGCCGATGCCTACGACACCATCACCAGCGACCGCACCTATAAAAAGGCGCGTCTCGCCGCCGAAGCCCTCGCCGAGCTCGAACGTTGCGCCAACGCCCAGTTCGACGGCAGCATCGTCAAAGTCTTCGTCCGCACCATGCGCAAGCTCCCCAACCCCATCATCGAAGTCGCCGCCTCCCCCAAGGCTTAGCCCGCAAGCTATACGTCGGGTGCTCCCCCTATTTCTTGCTTGACATTTTATGAAAAATCAAATATTGAACCGTTTTAACAAACAATCCGCGAGGGGTTTCCCCAAGTCCCTGGGGTGGTGCAGACTCAAGGTTCGGTTGTCGTTCGCGGATCACTTTCGAAGATGCCTACATTAGGGGAGGGCTGCCGTGACCAAACTCGAAGGATTTTTCAATTTAGCCAGTTCAGGTATCAAGCATGAGGCGAACGCCATTCCCGGCGCTGCCGCTAAGCGCGTGCTATTGGTATTGATTCTTGTCCTCTTTCTTTCTCTGAGCGCGCAGGCCCAGTTGTACACGGGTTCCGTGACCGGTCTGGTCACCGATCCTTCCGGGGCCGCTGTTCCGACGGCGAAGGTGACCTTGGTCGATCAGAACAAGGGCTACTCCTACACTGCCTCGACCGACCCTGCTACAGGCAGGTACGTACTCCGGTCGATTCCTCCCGGAACCTACAAAATTACGGTGGAAGCGCCGAACTTCCAGGGCCAGACCCGGGAAGGGGTTACGCTGGACGTAAGCCAAAATATCACCGTCGATTTTTCCTTAAAGGTTGGAACCGCTACCGAGGTCGTAGAAGTAAAGGGCGCCGGTGTGCAGTTACAAACGGAGGATGCGGTCACAGGTCAAGTGGTGAATCGAAGGTTCGTGAACGATCTGCCGCTAGTCGACCGGAATTTTACGAACCTGACCTACCTTGCGCCGGGCATCACGGAAACGGACGCGCCAGGGTCAAAAAATTCGCAAGGGGGGATCAACTTCAATTCCAATGGCAGCCGGAACGCTACTGCGGACGTTTTGATCGATGGCGCGAGCTCGACGAATTTTGACCAAAACAGCGGAATTCAGAATGTGCTTTACACGCCTTCGGTGGACTCCGTAGAAGAATTCAAGGTCGCGCAAACCAACTTCACCGCGGAGTACGGCTTCGCCGGCGGAACGATCATCAACGTCGTCACTCGCTCGGGCGGCAATCAATTTCATGGCAGTGCTTATGAATTCTTCCGGAACTCGGTCATGGACGCGAACGACTGGTTTAACAACGCGAACAGCCAGAAGATATCGCCCCTGAAGAGGAACAACTTCGGCGGCACTGTCGGCGGGCCAATTCGAAAGGACAAGACGTTCTTCTTTTTCGACTACGAGGGCATTCGTGAGAGCACCGCTGCCACTTCTGGAAATATGAGCGTTCCCACCCTATGCATGAGAGGGCAGGGTCCTTGCCCAGTCGGGGCATCCGCCTTGGGGAACTTCGGCGAAGTGTGCGCTCTTCAGGGAGGAACCTTCGACAATACCGGGCTGTGCTCGGTTACCGCCGGCCAGCTCTGGGATCCATTCACCGGTACTCTTAATAACAATCCGGACCCCGCGAATGGAGCCGGGCCAGGCGCGGTGCGTACCGCTATCATTCCGTTCGACAACCTTGCAACGTATCAGAGTCCGGGTAATCCGAACCTCAACGGCACGCCGTTTCAGCTCGCGCCGCAGCCGGGAAATTTGATTGATCCCGCGGCAGCGAAACTGTTCTTGTTGTTCCCCACACCGAACCTGCCTTTCGCGACTCTTGGCGACATTCAGAGCGGCAACTACTTCAAGTCCGGTACCAATTCTGATTCCAACAATCAGTTTGATATCAAAATCGACCATCGTTTCAGCGAGAGCGACTTCCTCAGCGGGAGGTATTCTCAAAGGAAATTGACTTCCACGAGTTTCAATGCCTTCGGGAATTTCGCGGACCCCCAGACGGGAGGACCTGGAACGACTAAGCAGCATCAACTGGCGCTTACGGAGACTCATACCTTCAGTCCCAGGGTAGTGATGACTATCACCTTCGGTTATTCACGCGAATTTGATGACTTCCCAGGTATCGCGGGACAATTCCCGAACATAGGTTCTACTCTGTTCGCGCAGACAGGATTGCCGTCATACCTGAATAACGGCTTTGGGACGATCTCCGCAATCGCAATCAACGGCTATAGCTCGGGAAATGCCGGGCACAACTTGGGAACGGCAACCTTCAGCGTCCTCAGAGAGGGGCAAGACGCCTATCATCTAGGTGGTTCTGTCGGCTGGGTGCGCGGCAAGCACGAACTCAAGTTTGGCGGCGAATGGCGCGCGCGCCGGATCAACTTCGTGCAACCTGGCTGGCCCTCCGGCTTCTTCGGTTTTGACCAGAGCGGCACGTCTCAAATCAGCTCGGAGACAGCCCAAACCAGTTCGGTGTCTACCGGCGGCGATAGTCTGGCCAGCTTTCTGACGGGAGTGGGATCGTTCAACGGGGGCACTGGTGGCTGCACGCCGTGCCAACAGGGCTTTAACAACTTTGTCAGCACCCAGAGCTTCCAGTATGGCTCTTTTATACAAGACAACTTCAAGGTGACCCCAAAACTGACCATAAATCTGGGGATAAGATATGAGCTAAACACTCCCCGAACGGAGCGCTACAACCGCATGAACTGGCTGGATCCCAATGCGCTATCTCCCATGCAACTGACCGCAGCGCAATTGGCGGGTCTTCCGGCAAACGCGGCGCAAAACCTCAGCTCTTTGCACGGGATCGAAGTGTTTGCGAGTCGTAACAATCGCACGAACTACTACACGGATTATAAGAATATCTCGCCCCGCTTTGGGATCGCTTACCAGTTGCCACACGCTTTCGTCGTTCGCGGGGGATACGGACTCTATTTCTCGACGACTCGTAGCGGTGCCGCGGGAACGGGTCCTTGGGGTTATCAGGGCTTCAACATCCAGCCTCCCTGGCTCACGACGCTCAATCTTGACCATGCGACTCCGTACAACCGGCTAAGTAATACGTCTTGCCTGTTCGCGGCTCCGTTCACCTGCACTGTTGCTCCGCCGCCGGGTAGCTCCTTGGGAGGCTTTAATGACATCGGGGCAGCCGCGGTTGGCCCCATCCCCAGCGTCAGCCAAGACACTCCGTATGAGCAAGCCTGGAGCTTGGGCTTCCAGAAGGAACTGCCTGGCAAAATCCTCTTCGATGCCTCCTACGTCGGTAAAAAAGGAACTCATCTTTATCTCGGCGGATTCCGCGACCATAACATTCTTCCCAAGTCCGCTCTCGCGGGCTTGACGCCCGCCGACATCGGGAGTCTCACCAACCTGGTTTCCAATCCCTTCTCTTTTAGTGGGCCGGGAACGTGTGACCAAACGCATTTCATTTGCAACCAGGCCCTCAGTCTCTCCGCCTCCAACGTCGCGGCTTTCCAGCTTTTGTTGCCGTTCCCACAATATACGAACTTCCAGGGCGACTCTCCGCCAATTGCCAACTCCATTTACCACGCGCTTCAAATTCGCGCGGAAAAGGAGTTCTCAAACGGATTGCAGTTCTTGATGACGTACACCTATGCCAAATCCATTGATGACGCGTCCGCCACGGACGACAGCGTCGTATTCCTCGGTGGCGGTTTCCTGAACACAGGCACCATTCTTTCGGTGCAGGACCCGTACAATCTGCGCGGAGAGAGAGCCGAATCCGTCTTCGACATCCCGCAAGTCTTCCAGTTCAGTTACATCTACGAGCTGCCGGTTGGCCGCGGCAGGCACTTTGGGCACCAGATGAACCCGATCTTAAATGCCATTGTGGGAGGCTGGCAGACCAACGGCATCATCCGCATAGACGATGGCCGGCCGATTCTTCCCTTGCTCTTTTGCCAGATCAATTTCTGCAACTCAGGTAATATTCCAACCTTCGGCCAGCGGCCGGAGCTTCTTGGTTCGCTTACGCGCGCGTCGGGTTCTCCGGAGCAGGCGTCGGTAACGAACACGGATCCGACCATAAGCTACTTTGGGAACTCCAGCCAGGCAAGCCCTGGAGTACTGACGACTCCCGCTAACTTCACCGTCGGCAGCGCTCCGAGAACGCTTTCGACAGTTCGGCAGCCAGGGGCGCGGGATGTTGCCATGTCCCTGTTCAAGGATTTCCCATTGGCGAGGGTTCGTGAAGGAATGCGACTGCAGTTTCGCGCGGAGTCTTTCAACACCTTCAATCATCCTCATTTTGCGGGACCAGACTCGCTCGTGGGTTCCTCCACGTTTGGAAAAATTACTTCTACCATCAGCAGTCCGCGGGAACTGCAATTGGCGTTGAAGCTCTACTTCTAGCCGGGAGTTAGTCCGGCACAAATAAAAAGCGGCGGCGCAAACAATTTGCGCCGCCGCTTCATTTTCTCGGATATCTTTACCGCGCTTCGAGATCCACATCCTTGATCGGCACGTCCCAGTGGCCGTCCAGGATTTCAAAGCGTCGCTGTTCTTCTTTTTTATATGTTTCCTGATCTGGATCGAGCTGCTTGATCAGCACGGCGCTATCGAAATTGTCGTTGGCGATGGCCGCATTCTTGAAAACGATCGTCACGCGGTAATCCCACCGTCCATCTTCCGTCGCATGCAAACGCGGCGCAATCATGCTCACTTTCAAAATCCGTCCTAGGTCCATCTCTTTCTTGAGCACCGGGTAATGATTCTTCTTAAACAGCACGAGGAACTCGTCTGCGTGCCCCCACTTCGCCTTGTAATAATACTCCACCACATAGGGCTGTCCTTTCGCGTCCGCTGACGCCCCGCCGTTCTGCTCCGCGCACACCACGCTGTATCCCGCGAACATTATCGCCGCCGCAACCTGCAAGCCGCCAAATCGACGCATCGCCCTTTGACTCATGCTTCCCATATTTCTCCTCCCTTATCGTTTCCTTGCAGCGCCACAAATACAAACGCCAAGGCTATTCTCTTACGGGTGCCCCGGAGTACGCCCCGCAAAAATCGTCAAAGGAAGCGTCGCAGCACCTACGCCGTGAGAAGTAGAAGCTCCGCCGTCCGTGATCGACCGGCGAATCGCCGCGAGCGGCGCGTCTTCCTTGAAATGAATGGCCTCGCCGTCGCCTTCAACTCCCAACTCTTCCCACAGAGCAGCCAGGTCCACATTCACCGGCTGATCCTTCATTTTTTCGTACAACTTCACCAGTACGTCAGCGCCAGTCGCTTGGTCGCCGACCTTCAACGCGTCTTCCGCCTGCCAGTCCTTGCGAATGTCGCCGCCGGCATTGAGAATTCCACGCAGCGCATCCTCGAGTCCCTTCTGGTTTTTCGTCTCGCGCCGGATCTCCACATCGGCGACGAAGCAGAACAGCGCACCTCCCCAGTAGGTCCTTCCCCACGTGGGCGTGTGATCCAGTCCGCGGTCGCCGGCTTTCGGAAGCCCTTTAGGGAGGTCCCGCACCAAATCGATCCACATCTGCCGTGCCGTCCAATGCCCCGCGCGAATGCGCGCAATCGGTTCCACATAAGTCGACAGCCCTTCTTCCATCCAGTGGTGATTTCCTTCCACCGATGGGAATGCCAGATGCACCATCTCGTGCGTGAGCATCCAATCGTCCGCAAGTTCCGCCGGCGGCGTTTTATTCCCGACATGAATAGTAATCAGCCCGCCGTCTCTTCCGAATGTCTGGCCGTGCCGCACGCCGGAGCCCTCGAAACAAGTGATTCGCAGGGCCAGGTGCGGCACAGGAAAGCGAATATAGTAAGCGGTAACCGATTCCGCGGCGGACTTCACCCAGCGCATCAGCTCCGCCTGGGACACTTCGCATTTTCCGGTATCCATCGTTACATCAATCCGGGCGCCGCCAATCATGAATGTTGAGGTCATTTCGCCGGCCGCCGCGGTGAGGAGTAGCGACAGAAGCAGAAGCGCCCCGATCGGAACGAATCTGCCGAAAGCACGTGGGAATTCGGTTCGGTCCATGGGACGCGGAAAACCAGCCCCGAATTATACAAGCTTCCTGCGTTCAATTCGATGAAGAGCTGGGCGCCTTCGAATCAGCGCTCGGGAACCATCGCCCAAGAAGGGTATCCACGGATACTTTCCCCGCGCCGAATATCAGAATAAGAAGTGAAGCGAACAGAAAAGTGTAAGGAGTCGCAGCATAGAATTTGTCGGGATCGGAAAAAATCGAAAAGAGCGCTTCGCGGTCCGCCGTAATATACGCGGTGATCAAATTCACCGTGAGCAGCAGAGAAATCACTCGCGAAAACAGACCGAGCGCCAGCAGAATCCCTCCAAAAAATTCGAGCGAGGAAATAAATACCGCCGTGGGCCCCGGCATCGGCAATCCGAGGCTGGTGAAAAATTCCGTCACTTTCTCTAAGTGATGCAGTTTGCCCCAGCCGCTCTCCACCAGCTGCCAGCCCCAATAGAGCCGTACAAACAGCAGAAACGGTGTCTGGGCGTACGACACAACGTTGAAGAAGCTGTCATGCAGTTTCTTGACGCGCAGAATAACGTTTTTCATGCCTACAGTAGATGCTCGCCGCGTCCAAAAGCTTCCAAGATTTACGTTTTTTCTTCCGTCCGGCAAAACCAGCCCAGCGCCGCCCAATTCTGAAACCACTCTTGCACTCTGGAAGCCCGCTTGTCCGGCGCAATCGAGCTCTTCCGGAAGGCGATCTCGATCGCTTTGCCAAGGGGTTTCCCTTGCCGCAGCGCACCAAGGATCAAGAATTCCTCCCGGTCGATGCGCCGGAAATACACGGAATAGTCCACTCGATGCACAACCAGATAAATTTCCGCTGGCTTTAGCTTCGCGACCGCCTGTACACGCTTGCGTTTCCGCCGCTCCTGGAACGCGTTGCTCGCAAAGTCGGTGTCTTCGTCGCCTTTTCTGACTTCCAGCAAAAGATCGTCCACCGGATATCGCAAATCCAGCAGTTGAATGTACGGCTGCAATTTGAGGCGGAGGCTTGGTCCCGCCGTGCCGCTCAAGTCCTCCGGACGCAGCGCAGGCTCCGCTTTGCCATCGAACGCTTCGACGTCAGCCCATTCCAGCCTCACGATGTCCAGCGCCAGGTTTTGTTTCGCCCCCGCCCACCCTGGATGCTTGTGCACCCACGCTTCCAGGCGTGAACCTAGATTCCTCAGCGTGAACGATCGCGAAGGGTGGTCGCACAGATACGCCTTGGCCATCTCTTCAAAACGCCGTTCGCCCAGCACCACGCGCAGCCCGGGAAAATCCTCGATCATGCCCGACAGCACGCGGAACCAGTATTGCCGATTGTAAATTTCCAGCCGCTCAAACGACGTCAGCCGGTCGTTCGGCTTGATGAATCGCGAAGCATACGCGCTCATCGCCCCCCCGGCGGGAGACTTCCGCTGCATGCGCTCCGTCCGTGTGAGCGGCTGCATCACCGCGCGCGCCATCGTTCGTTGGAGTTCCATCAATTTCATACGGCCGTCGCGAGCGCTGTCGCCCTCAGAAATCGATTCGCCTTCAATGCTTCCTCATGCACTTCTTGAAACGTGGGAATGCTGTCATCCCATTCCAGCAGCGTCGCCGTATGACCCGCGCGGTGAATCGCGCGCTCATACAGCTTCCATACCGGATCAATCACAGGATGATCGTGCGTGTCGAGGATATACTTCCGGTACTTCGAGTGCCCCGCAATGTGAATCTGCGCAACCCGTTCCGCAGGAACGCTATTCACGTACGTAAACGGGTCGAAATTGTGGTTCTGGGAAGAGACATAAATGTTGTTCACGTCCAGCAGGATCCCGCAGTCCGCTCCCTCCACGACTTCATTCAGAAACTCCCACTCGGTCATTTCCGAAACGTGGTATTCGGCGTAACTGCTCACGTTCTCGACCGCCACCGGTATTTCCAGAAAATCCCGCACTTCGCGCACTTTTTGCGCCGTGATCCGCGCCGCTTCAAACGTATATGGCATCGGCAGCAAATCATGGGTGTACCGTCCGTCCACGCTTCCCCAGCACAAATGATCCGTAAGCCACGGCGTCTTCGTCCGCTTCACCAGCTCCTTCAAGCGGCGCAAATGCTCGCGGTTCAGCTTCTCTGCCGACCCGAAATACATCGAGACCCCGTGCTGCACCACTTTGTATTGTTCGAGGATTTGATCGAGGATGTGCAGCGGCCGCCCGCCATCAATCATGAAATTTTCAGAAATAATTTCGAACCAGTCCACCACCGGCTTGCGTGTCAATATATGCTGATAATGCGGCGCGCGTAATCCGATTCCGATTCCGTAATCCGTATATCCATTAAACCGATTCGCAGCCATGGCCTTCTCCGCGGGCGAAAATGCAGAGGGGCCGGCAGCTTTTACCAGCCCCCCTACAGGAACAACGCTTCACCACCAAGCTGGCATTATCCCGGCTTCTTTTCATCCGGCATCTTGGAGCCATCGGTTGCACAGCCACCCTTGCCCTTGCAAGAGTTCTTGCCCTTGCAACCGTTGTCGCTGGACTTGCAGCCGCCCTTGCCCTTGCATGAGTTTTTGCCTTGACAGGCATGCTTGTCCTTCGCTTCTTTCTTTTCAGGCTTCTTGTCTCCGCCCTGATCCTGGGCGCTGAACGACGACTTCACGCCCGGGAGCAGATTGGAAGCCTGAATACTGGCGCTGGTTCCCGCGAGCAAGCCCGCGATCGCCGCACCAGCAATCAGGTATTTATTCGATTTCGTCATATCCCTCAATGACCTCCTGTTTTTTCAAGTTGACCCTGCTGCTACCCTTCCGGCGGAACTCCCGCCGTGAAGATCGTTAATCTGGGAAGTATAACCCCCACCCCTAGCCGGGACACCACATCATTTTTTTCATCACCGAGTTCGGCAGCCTGCTTCCCCCAAAATCGCCACACCCCACCTTGGTCCCTTAGACTCCTCAAATTCTCTTTTTATTCATCTCTCGGAGGTCTCGCCTGCCGCGCTTGTGGATATCGCAATCCAGGCCCGTCTCATCCCCCCTGCCTGGATATACGCTCCCCAATCCATTTCGGATGTGTTCCGCGGCCTAATTCCTAGTGCGAGAACACCGGGCACCAGGACCTACCGTAACGCCCACGGCATCACTACACTCGCAAGCAGTTGTGCCGCCTGACAGGCAAGCCGCATCCTGATACGAGCAGCCGGCACACTCAAGGTGAACCAACGTTCATGAGTTTGGTGAACTATCTGCTCGAACAAACTGTGGTTTACAGCTTGTGGCAGGCGCCGTTCGCCGCAGCGAAGCTGGCGCCTGTGCTAGCGCACAACGACATTGGCAGCGCACGGCGGGTGCTCGATGTGGGCTGCGGCCCGGCCACCAACACGCATCTTTTCGCACACGCGGATTACTTGGGGATCGATGTCAACCCGGATTACGTCAAGCACGCCCGGCGCAAACACAATCGCCGCTTTGTGGTTGCGGATGCGACCACTTATGATGACCCCGCCGGAACGGGCTTCGATTTCATCCTAGTGAATAGTTTTCTCCATCATATGGATACGCCCTCGACGAATAAGATTCTCAACAGGCTGCAATCCTGGCTATCCCCGGATGGACATATCCATCTTCTTGAACTGGTTTCGCCAGAGGGCCGTTCGGTCGCGCAACTCCTGGCCAATTGGGACCGGGGAAAGTATCTGCGCCCGCTGGCAGCATGGCGCGAGCTTTTCGATCAACACCTGGACGTTGTCGTTTTCGAGCCCTACCCCCTCGGGGTGCTGGGCGCAACTCTCTGGAACATGGTCTATTGCAAGGGAAGAGCAAAACGATGAATGCCGGATTCCGACTTTCGGTGGCGATCGCGATCCACAATGAGGAAATGGTGCTGCCAGAGTTGTTGCGCAGGACGCTTGATGTTCTGGACGGTCTGAAAGGGGGGCCGCACGAACTTCTTTTTGTGGATGACGGCAGCACGGATCGCACCGCAGCCCTTGTCGAGGAAGCGGCGAAGAAGGATGCGCGCATCGTCTTGCTATCTCTTTCGCGGAATTTCGGGCACCAGGCTGCTCTGACCGCTGCGCTCGATCACGTAACCGGGGACGCAACCGTGGTCATGGATGGCGACTTGCAGGATCCCCCGGAAGTCATTCCGCGGATGGCGGAGCGTTATCTCGAAGGCTACGACGTGGTGTACGCGCAGCGCACCGGGCGCAAGGAAGCGTGGCCGCTTCGCCTCTGCTATTTTCTTTTTTATCGAATGATGGCAATGCTTTCCGACATCCATCTGCCGCTGGACTCCGGGGATTTCGGGTTGATGTCGCGGCGAGTAGTCGAGCAGCTTCGCCGCATGCCGGAGCATCACCGGTACCTGCGCGGGATGCGCAGCTGGGCCGGTTTCCGCCAGACCGGAATGCCCGTGGAACGGTCTGAACGGCATTCCGGGAAGACCAAGTACGGCTTCCTGCGCCTTCTGAAACTCGCAGCTGACGGGATCTTTGCCTTCTCTATCGTCCCGATCCGCGCGGCGGCATTATTGGGAACGGCCGCCGTATCCGTATCCACCCTATTTGGGCTCTATGCGTTGTATGCAAAGATCGTCCTCCATGTGTCGCCGCAGGGTTTCACGGCGCTGCTCCTGCTCATCACGTTTCTCTCCGGTGTGCTCCTGTTCTTCCTCGGAGTGATCGGCGAATACGTAGGGAGAATCTACGAAGAGTCCAAAGGACGTCCGCTGTACATCGTGAGCCGCATCGTCGGAAGCAGGTCCGGCGCACCGGGCGATCTCGGACAAGGATCCGCGAGGCACGAAGCCGGACGACGGGCTGCGCCCTGATCGTTCTTAGGCTCGGCACAAGACGCGAATGAGACCTCATCCTTGCGAAACATAGAGTATTTATCAACGCCGGCCGCGGTCCGCATGGCCGATCAGTGGTTTGCGATCGCGGCGATCGATCACTTCTGGATACGACGGCGATTTGACGTGTTCCGGCGGCTGGCAGGTGGCTTGATTCCTGGCGCGCGAGAGATGGCGGAGTTCGGCTGCGGTCATGGCCTGCTTCAGCGGCAGATCGAGGAAGCGTACGGGCGGGAGGTTACGGGATTCGACCTGAATGAGTACGCCTTGAAGCAGAACCTGAGCCGGATCAGCAAGGTGTGTTGTTACGACATTTACCAAGAGGATGCGGCGCTTCGAGAACGATTCGATTTGATCTTTCTGTTTGATGTCCTTGAGCACATAACGGATGAAGATCGATTTCTCAAGGCGTTGATGCTTCACCTGGCTCCTGACGGAAAGGTAGTCGTGAATGTTCCAGCGGGCGAGTGGGCGTTTTCAGCGTATGACGAAGCAGCGGGGCACGTGCGGCGCTATTCGATCAGGACGTTGCGAGCAGCCGCAGGGCGCAACAATCTTGAGGTCACAGACTGGAGTTACTGGGGCTTACCGTTAGTGCCGGCTTTGGCGCTTAGAAAACTGTGGCTCAGGGGGGGCCATGACCAGGAGAAGATCATTTCCGCCGGATTCGACACGCGAACGCCGGCCATCAACGGAATGCTGCGATTTGTTTCGCGGTGTGAAGCGATTCCACAGAAATTCCTGGGCACATCCTTGATGGCCGTTCTCCAAGCAGGGCGCGGTTCGCGCTAGCGTGGTGATTTGACAGATGAAATGGAGCTCAACGACGGCAGTGCCCGACACGATTGCCCCACAGAAGCGAAGCTGGCTGCTCGGCGGACTTCTGTTGCTGAGTTTCTTGCTCTACGCAAATTCCGTGGTGAATGGTTTTGTGTACGATGACCATTCGCAAATTGAACGAAATCCTTACGTCCACAGCTTCGCGTACATCGGGAAAATCTTCGGCAGTTCTTTGCTCGCGCAGCAGGGAAAACAAGCGGCGCCAAACTTCTACCGGCCGATCGTAAATTTCAGCTTTTTGCTGTGCTACGAACTCTTCGGCCTCTCGCCATACGGATTTCATCTCATCAGTATATTGCTGAACTACGTCGTGGTTTGGCTCGTCTTCGCTGTTTCCGCTGAACTTTTTTCAAGTGAGTGGTTGGGGCTGATCGGAGCCGCACTTTTCGCGCTGCATCCGATTCATACCGAGGCCGTGGCTTGGGTTGATGGAGTTTCTGACCTCTACGTATCGGTTTTCTATTTGCTGGCGTTCCTGCTTTTTCTGCGCCAGGAACACGAGCAAGGGCAGCGCGGCATCTGGGTTCGGACAGGAATGCTGGCGAGCTTTGTCCTTGCGTTGTTCTCCAAAGAAACGGCGATGACGTTCCCCGTTCTAGTGACCGCTTATGAGCATCTCTGCCGTTCCGATCGCCTCGCCACGAGCTGGACGCAAAAATTGTCCCGCTATGGCTGGTTTTGGGTGACGCAGTTTGTCTATCTTGCGGTACGAACCATTTCGGTAGGGAGGCTTACGCCGGCTCGTCTGCACACAGACATCAGTTCGCGCGAGGCCCTGCTCAGCGCACTGGCATTGATTGGGCAGTATGCGGAAAAGCTGGTCTGGCCCGCGCCCCTCGTCGCTTTTTACCCCTTTCAGAAGAGCGCATCGTTCGCGGATGCGCGCGTCTTGCTTGGGCTTGCGGCCGCCGCCAGTGTCGGCGCTGCGTTTGTTCTGTTGTGGAAGCGCGCCAGGCTTTACGCCTTCGCTCTGTTCTGGATGTGCCTGACGATTGCACCGGCTCTGAATCCCCGCTGGATGACGGCAACCGTTTTCGCGGAACGTTATCTGTATCTGCCTTCGGTGGGCTTTTCCTGGCTGCTTGCAGGAGCCATTTTGTGGTGCTGGCGAAGGCCAAATGCATGGACGCGCGGACTACGCTGGGCCTTGGGAGCCTCGGCTGTTATCGTGGCTCTGCTTGCGGGCCGCGAAATTGTCGCGCGCAACCGCGATTGGAAAGACGACCGGACTCTCATCGTGCGCACACTCGAAGTTCGCCCCGATTCACCGAACATGCGCAACGATCTCGGATTGATGAAGTGGTACGACGGCGATCACGACGAGGCGGAACGCCAATGGCAACTCGCCTTGTCTTACAAACCTGACACCGTAGAAGTGCTTGCGAACCTCGGCTTCGCCAGACTGGAAGAGAAGAGATACGATGAGGCCATCGCCTATCTGCAAAGGGCCATACAGCTGAAGCCGCAATTTGCAACTCCCCATGTCCATCTTGCTCGCGTCTATACCGCTCAGGGCAAGAACGCCGCCGCGGAAGCCGAATTCCACCGCGCCATTGAAATTCATCCGACGGATTCTGCGGCGCGAAAGGCATTGGGCCATTTTTATCTGGATGCAAGCCGCTTACCCGAAGCGGAAGAACAATTCCTCGTTTCCGTAGGCGTCGCGCCGGATCTCGAAGCTTGGTCTGGACTAGGAGAGATTTACAACCGGCAACACGCAAACGACAAGGCGGAAGACGCGTGGCGTCATGTTCTCTCTTTTGAATCCTTCAATGCGCAAGCCCACCTTTCCCTCGGGCGCATTTATCTCTCGAAGGGCCGACTCGCCGAAGCGCAAAAGGAGTTTGGCGCCTGCCTGCTCATGGATCCTGGCAACCCGGAGGCCCTCGCAGGCCGTGGCAAGATTCACGCTGTTGTCAGTCCGTCGTCCCCCACCGAGTAATCGAATGGCAAGAAATCGGCAAGGGTCTCCATGTCGTAAGCTCAAAATCACCGACCCACCCGGTCGAACAGGTTGGGGTCGCCACTAGATACCCAATGGATAAGGGGCAGCTACCCCACCGGAATTTTCAACTAGCTCTCACAGATTAAGTTCAAAGTGGATGATATCGAAGACGTGATATCCGTCGTCGATCAGGCAGATGTGTCCACCGATGATGACGTAGCGGTGGTGTCTCGGGCAGGGAGGCAAGCGCTCGAGAAGCTCATGCGGTACCGGACGAATTCTATGGCGCAGGTCCCGGTCGAGCACTTCGCCCTCCCGAAGTCTGGATTCAAATTCAGGGGACAACCTGTCACGGTCTCTAAGTCCCTCGGGGAGACGGTCGTGGTGTTCGTTGTACCAACCGCGCGCCGCTTGACGATCATGATCGTCGAACCGCCGATGGTCGCGATCCCTATCGCGCTCGTGTTCCTGTGCAAAGGTTCCGCCGGCGAAGGGTAAGGTCAAGGCGAGAACCGCCGTCGCACAGCTGACCATCCACATTTTTGTTTTCATGATTTCCTCCCTGAAATAGCACCCGGGTGAAGGCGGCTCGAACTCTGCTGAAACAAAGAGTGACGTCGAGCGCTCTGTGATTCGGGAGGGGGCTGGCCTTGCGCCGGCCTCCTCCCATCGAGACGAACTAACGTTTGAGCTGTGGAGATGACTTTTGCAGGGCTGCGATCAGGTCATGCGCCGCGGAGGGAGCACTAACCTCCGACCCGGTGATGATTTTTGCCGCATCCGTGGAGTCACCGTAGAGCTTGTGATTTGCGTCATTGTCGGGCCGAAGCGTCGAGCCATCTAGAGATACGCCCGCAAAAACACCTCGCGCTCGGGAGTAGCTCAGAATCTCCGCGCGCATATAGGCGTCCGTATCGGCTGCGGCCGAACGTCCTTTCGGTCCAGCGGCGATAGATGCATCCGCTCCCAGCTTCACCTTGGTATGCAGCAGGCTGCCTGCGCCGCGGTCGTTCATGACGAGAAAGACGAAGTCCGTTGCCTCCCCGCCAATCTGCAAACCAACGCTGCCGCCTTCAAGGGCGTACATGGCGGGAGCCCCCCACGGACCGGTGAAGTCTTTGCCGGTGCGGCAGACCATCGTGCCGCGGCCGTAACTGCCCCCAACAATAAACGCAGCCTTCAACACCGACGGCATCACGACTACGCAACGCGCTTTGTCGATCAGGTCTTGCGGAATGTCGTCAGGAACATTGAGGATCTCCTGCATCACCTTTCCTGCGTTCTGAAGACGATCCTGCTCAGCCTTTGCTTCGCCCGGATCTTTCGCGGACGAGAACGGTCCCAAAGCAAGTAGGCCAGCCACTATGACGATGCAACACTTTGTGTACCTCATTCGCTGCGCCTCCTTAAGCGCCTCTTGTGTTTCTCCGTGCAAACTTCTTTCTTTTCAAGCGGGCTGATCCCCGCAGAGTTTTTGATCCCGCTGTCAGAGAGGCAACTTTGCCTCCAGACTCGCGTTGAATTTGGTAATGGGCTGAAAATTCAATCGCATAGAACAATCGTGCGGAGCAACAGGCGATGAAACTTGAAATGGGAGGTATGTAGAAAGTACAAACACGAAAGGGGAAATAGCCACTTTCTGCGTACTGGAACCCGGGCTCAACAAAGCCGTCTATAGTCTCAAAATCCCGAAAATTCACGACTTACCTGCGTTGGCGAGCAAAGTGCACCGGCATCAACGAAGGGAGAAGAGAATGAGCGAGGAACTATCCGTCAGAACAGCGGTCTGTACCGAATACGAAAGACTGCTCAAAGAATGTCAGAGCGCCTCGAACATTTGGAAAGAGCAGCGTGCCGAGATCTATTGGCTTCGTTTGAGGGGGAAGAAAGTAGAGGACGAACTCCGGCGATTGCAGGCGAAGTACGCTCGAGCTTACTCGATGTTGCAGAAACACACCCACGACTGCGCACTATGTCAATTGGTATCCAGCATTGAGGGGCTCGATTCTGAAAATAATTCGGACGCCCTCTCTGAAAGCGAAACGTGCGTTTGAGCGGCTTGCGCGGATCGCCGCACCTCAGAGAAGAACGAGACCACGACGAATACCGAGAGAGACAGCTTCCGTGCGGCTTCCAGCGCCGAGCTTGCCGAGAATCGAAGCCACGTGAAATTTTACGGTGTGCTCAGAGATCCCGAGCCGCGCGGCGATTTCCTTATTGGCAAGGCCACTGGCGAGCATTTGAAGCACTTCGCTTTCGCGAGGCGTAAGCGGCTCGGCGAGGTCTGCGAGTGGACGCGATGCTGGCTCTGTTGTCGGAAACACCGCGCCGACTTCCGCAGGATGCATGACAATAAGTCCCGCTGCCGCGGCTTCGAGGGCGGCGACGAGTTGGTCCGGTGATACATCGCTGGGCAGCGCAGCTCGCACGCCTGCTCGCAGCGCTTCAGCGACCCATCTGGGCTCAGAATGGTCTGAAAGAACCACGATGGTGGCTTCGGAAGCAAGTTGGGACGCAGCGAGAGAATCAATCACGGCTTCGAACTGTTCGCCGGATGCGTCAACGAGAACGATGTCAGCTTCCACGTCCGGCCATTGACGGGCGAGCGACTCGAAGTTTGGAGCGCTGCCAACTACTTCCACATCCCGGTCTCCGAACAGACTTTGCAAGCCCGCCGGAGCCAGCGGCGAAGCGGCGACAATGAACACGCGAATCACGCTGCCGCGAAACTCCTCGACGCGTTCTGCTGACCAAGCTGAACGGTCACGCGGCGGACTCGCGAGTAATCTCCGCGCAGAAATTCGAGTCGCAGGAGGCGCGGACCGTTGCCTTGCAGGGCTTGCCAGAGGTCACCGAGCGATGTGAAGCCTTTTTGTTCGGTGCCCAGCAAGATGTCCCCCGGCAATAGAGATGCAAAGGAAGCCGGACTGCGGGGCTCCACTTCAAGAAGCACCAAGCCAAGAGTGTGGCCGCTGCCGCCGGCCGCGTTGGATCGGGGAATTCGCACAGGATGAACGGTCACGCCAAGCCAGGCGTCGGACGGGCCTGCTGAAAGAAAATCTCGAACAAGGTTACTCGGAATGGCAAGTGCGAGGCGCCCTGCGACCATAGTGTTGATCCCAATCACGCGGCCGTGGGCATCCGCAAGCGGACCGCCGGAATTGCCCGGTGCCAGGCGGACATCGGCCTGCACCCACGATTGTGAGCCGAACCCGCGAACCGGGCCGACCGCATGAATGACCCCAGTGGTGAGCGCGCCTACGAAACCCAAGGGATTGCCGATGGCAATAGCGAGTTCGCCGGGGCGAACCTGCGATGAGTCGGCTGCGAGCGCTGAGGGGAGGTTCGTTGCGTCAATGCGAAGTACAGCGAGGTCTCGGCGAGGATCGCGTGACGCGACCGCAGCATCAAACTCGCGTCCGTCCCAGAGTTGAAGCTTGACCGGCGCGCCCCGCGCTACATGAGCATTTGTGATAATGCTGCCGTCGCTCGACCAGATCACACCGGAGCCGCTGCCGCGGCCCCCTGCGTGAATGACAACTGTCGAGCGGCGGAGTTTCTCTGCGATTTCGCCGAATCCCGTAACGGCCATCTCATTCGCCTCCGTGCGGGTGTTCCGCGACCACGATGTTCCCTTCCTGAAGGGAGCCGCCACGAACGAATTTCACCGGGAGTGATTTGCCGATCGCGTCCCCGGCAAGAACAGATTGAACGTCTTCCAGTCGAGTGACTGGGTGGTCAGCTAGTGAGACTAGAATGTCTCCGATGACGATGCCAGCCTTGCCTGCCGGGCCGTCGGGGTGTACTTCCAGAACAATCGCCGCTGTCTTCTCATTCCGCTGCAATATTTCACGAAGGGCATTGGGTAAACGCACCGGCTGCAAGCCGACGCCGAGATACCCACGTGGTATGCGTCCCTTTTTCAGAAGCGTGTCCGCGATTTTGTTTATGACCGAAGCTGGAACTGCAATCGCGCCGAAACGCGCAAAGCGCGGCGTCGCTAAGCCCACTGCGTCGCCATGGGCGTCGATGACAGCGCCACCGACTGCCGTGGGTTGCAGCCCGACGTCGAGTCGGATGTACGGAGCGAGCGACGCGCCGGTCCAGGTACGGCGGTCCGGTGCAACAAGGCTCACGACTCCGAGGGCGGCTACAGGCCCGCTCGCACGCGTGCGACCCACAATGAGCGTGAGGCTGCCCGGTTTCAGCGTGGCCACATCTCCGAATTTTGGCACCGCCTTATCGGCCTCGGCGCATTTCAGGGCCGCGATATCCGTCGAGGGATCGCGGCCTGCAAGGGTTGCTGACACAACCCGGCCATTCGGCAGCGTCACCTGAATTTCTTCGTCGCGGCGCAGCGCGTGTTCGGACGTGACGATCACACCGGAACGCCACACGATTCCGCTGCAAGAGCCGCGTGCCTCCGTGTGAATGGCGACCACGCTTGCGGCAGCGCGATCCGTGGCTTGCGCCAGCGCGTTTGAAAGTTCGATAAGTTCTGTAGACATACTCTAGACCTCCACAAACAAGATGCCTTAGAGGAGTCTGCGTCTACATCCGCCGATTGGCTAGGTCCGAACCCGGAAGAATGGGCAGGTGGGACACCTTTAACTCCCGAATTGCCCTTGAAACCTATACACCTCGGGGTGCATCCTTTACTTCAGAGGCTGGCGCTCGACCAACAGCTTCGGGGGCCCATTATGCGCCGCTCACTGATCCTTGCTGCTTCTCTCGCGATCTTTTCGCCCTTTGCCGCCGCGCAACGTCACGGAACTATGTCCGTGGGATCCATGGCTCCCCGCCCCGCCGCCTTTGCGTCTCCTGCCGTCGGCCACATTGCTCCCGCTGGCGCTGTACACATGTCATCCCCGGCGCGCGTCGTAACCAGAGTCGTCACCACCCACACCCGCACCGGCGGAACAATCGTCAGAGTAATCCGCTCTGCAAACATTCCTCGGCAAAGACTGGCGGACAACGATGATCTGGATTTCTCGCAGGATTTTTCCACCGCGCCGGGTCTGGGTTTTGACGAAACCCATCTCGCCGCGACGCGCGGCCGCGGGTTCGGCACGCATAGGCGCGGCCGTTTCAATAGCGGTTTCTTCCCATTTTTTGAAGGCGGATTTGTCCTGCCCACGCCGGTCGTCGTCGAGCAAGCCCCCGCAAACGAAGTCCAAGAAGAAATTGTGGAACCCGATGCTCAAGAGCGCATACAAAGAGTGCGGCCCCGCGAATCCGCGCCCGCCTATTCAGCAGAGGTAGCGCCTGCGCCGCAGCGTGACACCGAAGAATATGTTTTCGTCCGCCGTGACGGCACGGTTTTTTTCGCGGTCGCTTATTCCTGGGATAACGGAACGCTGCGCTACATTGCGCAAGATGGACTGCGCCGCAGTGTCGCGGGAAACGCCCTCGACCTCGGCGCGACGCAGCAATTCAACGAACAGCGCGGCCTCAGTTTCCACTCGCCAGTTTGATTGCCACTTTTCTGAGCGGCAATTTAATTTTATTTTTTCTAATCACGGATTTGGTTTCTATTTTGTTGAGCGGGAATTTGATTTCATTTTTTCTCGGCCACTGGTTTGCTTTCTACTTTTTCGCCGGCTCCGGCATAACGTAACCCGATTGCGCCGGCAACCCTGCGCGCTCGAGTTGCACCGTCGTATGATCGATCCCAAATTCCTTCGCTGCTCTCTCCTGAATCGCCGCCAGCACGCGTTCGCACTCGTCCATATGCATATCCGGAATCCGCGCGTGCAGACTCAAAGCATTGTGTCCGCCTCCGAGCGACCAGATGTGCACGTCGTGCACTTCCTGTACGCCACTCACACTCAGTATCGCCCGCGCAACTTCCTCCACCCGCATTCCTCTCGGCCGGCCTTCCAGCATGATATGCGACGACTCCCGTAAGATTCCGACACTGGACCACAGAACGAGCAACCCTATGGCCAGGCCCAGTAAGGGGTCGATCCAGTGCGCGCCCGTCGCGCGGATGATTACTGCTCCTCCGATGATCGCCATGTTGGAAAGAGCGTCGCCAAAATTATGGATAAGGATGCTGCGCAAATTGAGGTCGTCGCGACCGCGCACCAGGGCGAGCGTAATGCCAATGTTGACGGCGAGGGCCGCGAGCGAGGTCCAAATCATCCAGCTTTCGACGACGTTGACGGGGGCGCGGAAACGCAGGATAGCTTCGTAGCCGAGCCACACAGCCAAAACTATTAAGAATAATGAATTAGTGAATGAAGCCAGAATACCTGCGCGATGATAGCCGTACGTTTTGTCGCTGTCCGCAGGGCGCGCGGCCCAGCGCATCGCAAGCCAGGAGATGCCCAGGGCGGGCACGTCGGAGAGATTATGCACGGCGTCGTTCAGCAGCGCGACGCTGCGGCCGAGGATGCCGCCGAAAATTTCCGCGACGACAAGTCCGAGGGTCGCGGCCATGGCCCAGCCGAGCACGGCGGGACGTAAGCTAGGATGCGCGTGGCCAGCGTGACCCTGGTCGTGAAGGTGGTCGTGCATCGCTACCATTCTACTTATTCACGGAACGCGGCGCAGCCCTGCAGTGAGCTTATTAGGCAGTTTGACACTTCCCCACTGCGATTTCATTGACGCTCCATCGAGTGGCTGCCACCATCAAGTGAGCTTCCCCGTCGGTACATTCTTGGGCGGGGAGATTCTTCGTAAAATTGGTATTTGCCGACAGAAATGACAGGTTCCATCACCAAATTGAGTTTTTGGGGCGTGCGCGGGTCGACGCCCACAGTCGATCCGGCAACGTGGCGGTACGGCGGGAATACGCCGTGCCTCGAACTTATTGCGCCGGACGGCACGCAATTCATACTCGATTGCGGCACGGGACTGCGCATGCTGGGCAGCCGCTGGACTGCGCCCAACGCCGGCACTTGCGCTGAGACGCACATTTTCGTGACGCATTATCACTGGGATCACATTCAGGGCATACCGTTTTTCTCTCCGCTCTACGCGGAAAACAATGAGTTTCAATTCTATAGTTTTCGCTCGAAATTTCTCGGACGCGACAGCTTGAAGCAGGTCTTTGAAGCCCAGATGGCGCTGCCTTACTTTCCGGTGGACTTGTCGGCGATGAATGCGAAAAGAAAATTCAAGGAAGTGGCCGGCGGAGATGTATTCACCATTCGTGAAAGCAAAGTCACGCTGCGCTGGCTGAATCATCCGCAAGGCTGTCTGGGTTTCAGAATCGAAACACCGGCGGGCACGGTGGTTTACGCGACGGACAACGAGCCGGGGGATCCCAAGCTAGATAAAAGCCTGCGCGAACTCGCCAAAGGCGCAGACATTTTTATTAACGATGCGCAGTTTACGCCGGAGCAACTGAGCAGCACGCGGCGCGGGTGGGGGCACTCGTCGTGGCTGGAAGGCGTGCGCGTGGCGCGCGAAGTGGGGGCGAAAACGCTGGTGCTGTTTCACCACGACCCGGACTCCACCGACCGGATGGTGGATTCGATCTTGAAGCAGGCGCGTGATGAATTTGATTCGGTGTTTGCAGCCAGCGAAGGGATGGTCATTACCCTGGGCGGCGCGGGAGAAAAGGTGGAGGCGCATATGCCGGGCACACGCACGGCGCTGCGGCAGACTGCGCGATTTCGCGCGAGAGTTTGCGGGCTGACGGAGGGCGGCCATCCGTTCGAGGAAGAGACGGTGGTGCGCGATCTTTCGCTGCAGGGCGCATTGATTTCGCTCAAACACAGCCCGCGGCTGCAATCCGAATTGCAGGTCACGATGGAAACGCCCGGCGCGGACGGGCTGCAGACGATGCGCTTGCGCGGGTATGTCGTGCGCATCGATGCCGGCGAGGAAAAAGGCCGCACCGCCGTCGGTGTCGTCTTTACAGACTAGGATTCTCTAAGAAGACCTCTAGAGCTCAGCAATCCGCATAAACAACAATGTTGCGGGGTCTCGTTCCCTCTTGCTCTCCTCAAGTTTGGTATTTCCACGCTACAATGAGCGCCTCCACTTGAGAGATGAGAGGCCCCATGGGTCTGTCCACCGGAACCCGACTAGGGCCATACGAGATCGTCGCGCCTCTGGGAGCGGGCGGGATGGGCGAAGTGTATCGCGCGCGCGACACACGCCTCGACCGCACCGTGGCCATCAAGGTTCTGCCGCCGCATCTCGCAAGTACCCCCGAAGCGCGCCAGCGTTTCGAGCGCGAAGCGCGCGCGGTCTCCGCGCTGAATCATCCCCACATCTGCACCTTGCACGACGTGGGCTCGCAGGACGGCACCGAGTTTCTGGTCATGGAGTACCTGGAAGGCGAAACGCTCGCGGCGCGCCTGGAGAAAGGGCCGCTGCCGCTCGAGCAGGTCCTGAAGATTGGCATGGAAGTGGCCGACGCGCTGGACAAGGCGCACCGGCAAGGAATCATCCACCGCGACCTGAAACCCGGCAACATCATGCTGACGAAGTCGGGCTCGAAGCTGCTCGATTTTGGCTTGGCGAAAGCCGCGGTGCCGCTGTCCACGGGAGCAACACTGACGGCGGCGGTGACGCGAACGACTCCGGTCACGCAGCAAGGCACCATCGTTGGGACATTCCAATACATGTCGCCGGAGCAAGTGGAAGGGAAAGAGGTGGATGGGCGCAGCGACATTTTTTCGCTGGGCGCGGTGCTCTACGAGATGGTGACCGCGCGGCGCGCGTTTCCGGGAAAGAGTCAACTCAGCGTGGCCTCGGCGATACTGGAGAAGGACCCCGAACCGGTCAGCACGCTGCAGCCGATGACGCCTCCAGCGCTGGAGCGCGCGGTCAAGCGCTGCCTGGCAAAAGAACCTGACGACCGTTGGCAGGCGGCGCGGGACCTGCTGCTCGAATTGAAGTGGGTTGCCGAGGGCGGCTCGCAGGTCACGTCTTACCTGACTGTCGCAGAGAGAGGCCGGCCCGGGCGCCGGGCGGTCGTGCTCACCGCGGGCGCCCTGGTGTTGGGTGCGGTGATCGCGAGCGTGGCTACTTGGAATTTAAAGCCGACGCCGCCACAGGCGGTCAGCCGCACGGTGATTACGCTCCCGCCCGGTCAGCGGCTTGCAGGGTTGGATCAACCCGCCGTGGCGATTTCACCCGATGGCACTCATCTCGCCTATGTTGCCATCCAAGGAGGCACACAGCAGATTTATTTGCGGGCGCTGGACAGCCTGGAGGCCAGGCCGCTTCTCGGAACGGAAGGAGCCACCAACCCCTTCTTTTCACCGGATGGCCAATGGCTGGGGTTTTTTGCGGACCAAAAGCTGAAGAAGGTCCCGGTGAGCGGGGGAGCGGCGCTGACCCTCGGGGAGGCTCAGATTCCTCGCGGCGCCAGTTGGGGTGGCCAGGGGACGATCATCTTCGCAACCTCACCATTCTCAGTTCTCCATCACGTGCCGGACGGGGGAGGAACAACACAAGGGCTGACTCTTCTCGCAAAGGGCGAGAATAGCCACCGCTGGCCAGAGTTTTTGCCTGGCGGAGGGGCAGTACTCTTCAGTGCCGCACTAACTAGCTCGACCTGGATCACCGCCCAGGTTGCTGTTCACTCCGTCGTGACGGGTGAGCGACGAACTTTAATTCAACGAGGTACGCAACCTAGCTACGCGCTCTCCGGGCACTTGGTCTATGCGCAGGGGCCGACCTTGATGGCCGTGCCGTTCGATCCGCAGAAACTGGTGGTCACAGGCGCAACAGTGCCGGTGGTCGAGGGGATCCTACAGTCCAGATTCACCGGTGCCACGCAGTACAGTTTGTCGTCCACAGGGTCGCTGATTTACGTTACGGCGGGCGCTCAGGCAGCCGAAAGCAGAATGGTGTGGGTAAGCCGCAATGGGGTAGAGCAACCGGTGTCCGCCCCAGCGCGCGCCTACCGGGTACCGCGACTCTCCCCGGACGGCAGGCGGGTGGCCGTGAACATCGACGACCAGGAAACGCAAATCTGGCTGTACGATCTTGCCCGGGATACGCTGACCCGCTTGACGTTTGAAGGGAAATTGAACGGTGCGCCAACTTGGGCGCCTGATGGCAAGCGGATAGCGTTTCAGTCCGATAAGGAAGGATCGCTGAACCTTTTCTCGCAACGAGCCGACGGGAGCGGAGGGTTGGAGCAGCTGACCACAAGCGAGTACGCTCCTGCTGCAAATTCGTGGTCTTCGGATGGGCAACTGCTGGCCTTTAATGAACTCAATCCCAATACGGGATTTGACCTAGGTGTGCTTCGACTGAGCGACCACAGGGATCAACCGTTTCTCCAAACTCCATTCAATGAATCGGCACCGCGGTTTTCTCCAGACGGACACTGGCTGGCTTATGCCTCGGATGAATCCGGCCGCTATGAGATTTACGTGCAGCCCTATCCTGGCCCCGGCGCAAAGTGGCTAATCTCGACGGAAGGCGGCACGGAGCCGACGTGGAACCCGAACGGGCGGGAGATGTTCTACCGCAGCGGCCGGAAGATGATGTCTGTGGAAATTACCACTCGACCAAGTTTTACTGCGGGTAAGCCCCGGGTGCTCTTTGAGGGAGAGTACGTCCCAACTCCGTTAACGTTTCCCAACTACGACGTGTCGCCCGATGGCCAGCGGTTCTTAATGCTCAAGCCCGCCGAGGCGGCCGAAGGAGCCCCAACACAAATCAACGTTGTGCTGAACTGGTTTGAAGAGCTGAAGCGGCGCGTGCCCGCCGGGAAATGAACTCCGCCATGTTTGGCAAAAACATATCCCGCTACTGACTCGTGGAGCACTTGGCGGGTGAACATCATCAAGAAGAGGGTGTGTGGAGCGCAGAGAGTTTCTAGCAATCACGAGTGCGGCAGCGCTTGAGGCGGGCAGCAGGGCCGCGTTTCCGAATTTCGCGCAGGCGGCTCAATCGGCGGCTCTCGCCGATTTCACGATTCGAATTGAGCCGGTCTCGGTGGAATTGGCGCCCGGACGAATCGTGAAGACGATCGGTTACAACGGCACGGCTCCTGGACCGATTCTTCGGATGCGGGAGGGCAAAACGATTAGCGTGGAGGTAATAAATCATACGGAAGTGCCGGAGCTGGTTCACTGGCACGGGCAATTTGTGCCATCGGGTGTGGATGGATCCGCCGAGGAAGGAACACCGGCGGTTCCCGCGCATGGACGCCGGCGTTACACGTTCACGCCGCGCCCGGCGGGGACACGCTGGTATCACACACACGCGATGGCGGGACGCAATCTTCACCGAGGCTTGTACTCCGGACAGTTCGGGTTTCTCATTGTGGAGCCGAGCAATAGTCCCGGAAGCTACGATCAGGAAGTTTACCTGGCGCTGCATGAGTGGGAGCCTTTCTATACCAATGAAGAAGAGGAGGAGGAAGAAGCGGGGTGCATGCGGCCGGATGGGGCTCGCGTCGAACTGGCTTCTTACAGGGCAGGCGCGTCGGAAATGGCGAATGGTCTCGAAGTGGGCTACCACCGGTTTTCGATCAATGACAAGGCCCTTGGACACGGCGAACCGATTCGTGTGAAGCAAGGGGAGCGCGTTCTGATGCATCTCCTGAATGCCAGTGCCACGGAAAGCCGACGGATCGCGCTGCCCGGGCACAAGTTCACGGTCGTGGCGCTGGATGGAAATCGGGTCGCGGCACAGGCCTCCGTGGAGGTTCTCGAAATCGGACCGGCGGAAAGAGTGGATGCGATTGTGAAAATGAATCAGCCCGGCGTGTGGATTCTGGGGACGACGAATGACGAGGACCGCGAAGGCGGGATGGGCGTGGTGGTCGAGTATGCAGGGCAGAATGGGGCGGCGCAGTGGGTGGCACCACCGAAGATTGCATGGGACTACACTTCGTTTGGAAAACAAGAAGCTACGCCGAATCCAGATGAGACGGTTCATCTGATCTTCAAAAAGATTCCCGGCGGCAAGGGAGGGATGAACAGTTGGACGATCAATGGAAAATCATATCCGCAGGCGGACCCGATTGTTGTTCATGAGGGGCGCCGCTACCGGCTGATTTTCGACAACCAGAGCGATGATGCTCATCCGCTGCACCTGCACCGGCATTCCTTTGAGCTGACGAAAGTGAAGGGAAAGAGCACCAGCGGAGTAAGAAAGGATACGGTGATGGTGAAGCGCGACACTCAGGTGGAAGTAGACTTTGTGGCGGACAATCCGGGGCTGTCACTCCTACATTGTCACCAGCAACTGCACATGGATTTTGGCTTCATGACGCTGGTCATGTATGCGTGAACGCCGCCGATGACGCAGAGGCAGGCAAATTGCGTTTCCGCGAGAATTCTCGATAAAAGGCGGCCGGCGATGCAGATGAGCTGGCGCTTGCGGGGTGCTAGTTCAATTCGGCGAGCTTTTTGTCCAGGTGGGCGAGAGCGGCTTCGAGGGACTTGCGATGATTGGGGTTCTTCGCTGATTCCAGGTCGTTGAGAACGCGGGTGCGTGATAGCTGCAGATCCTTGCGCTCTTGTTCGCGCTTTATCTCTTCGTCGCTTTTGGGACCAGCGCCTGAAGTCCACTTCGAACTTTCGCTGGTGTCAATCTGCGATTCGATAGCCTTACTCTCCCAGCCTCTTGCCATACCTACATTTTGACACAATTCGACTCTTCCGCGGATTTTCGTTCAGAAAAATATTTCGGAAGGCGCACTTAGGCGCCGGCGGCGCGGCGCTTCGGTAAAGCGGGCAGGGACGTGCGCATTACGCTGCGAAGCGTGCTCTCCGCTGTGCGCGCGAGGTGCTCGCCAAAGAAACCGCCATAAGAAAATTCGGCGGTGTGGCCGGTCCAGCGAATCTGCAGGTTCCAGCGGCCGCCGAATTCTTCGGCGCGCACGGAGGAGATTTCCGCCGTGGGAATGACGAGCAGCGGCTGAAAGTGGGAATCGAGCGTCCAGATATGTTCCGCGCCCACAAAAATCCGCACCGCCGTGGCAGGCGCATTCCCCGGTTGATATTTGCCGCCGTTCACTACGAGGAGCGCGCCAAGTTCGCGGGCTTTCCGATCGGCGCTGGTATCGGCATTATCGGACGGCAAGAGGATGGCTGCGGTAAACATTGCCAGACCGATGATCGCGGCGATCCAGCTATTCCACACACTCAACGGGAGAACCACCAGCGCGGCGCCCGCAAAACCTAACGCAACGCGAAAAACCAGCCAAGAACGAGGGTTGTGTCGCAAGTGCAGCAAGTTGGGAACGATCTGCCCAAGAGAGTAGACTGTGCCGATGAAGCCGTTGCGGAGCCTGGCGGCCGAACTTGGCCGCTCGGTCATCTCCCGAAGCGCCGACGTACGCATTTTCGATCTTTCACCAGCACCCCACGATAGCACGTGAGGGCTACGGTTGGAGGCCGCCTCCGTAGATCTCAAGGGATGTACCCCGAGCCGCGCAGGACTTTGCCCGGGAGCACGCCGGTCATCTTACCTTGGTCGATGACGGGCACACCGTTCACAATGACGTAGGTCATCCCTTGCGACAGTTGATTGGGATTGTCGAAGGTTGCGAGGTCGCGGATGGTTGCAGGATCGAAGATCACGACATCGGCCCACATGCCCGTGCGGAGCAGTCCACGGCCCTCAAGACGGAGGCGTTGGCCGGGGAGCGCGGAAAACTTGCGGATGGCATCCTCGAGACTAAGCTTGTGCTCTTCGCGCACGTATTTGCGCAGGATACGCGGAAAGGTTCCGTACGCACGGGGATGAGGATGATCCCGGCCGAGAATGCCCTCGGGGGAGGCGCCCGAAGAATCGTTGTCAAGCGAGACCCAAGGCTGCTGAAGAGCGAGTGAAACGTCCGGCTCGGACATGCCGAACACCGCGACCCCGGGAAATGCGTTGTCCGCAATGAGCAGATCAAAGAGAGAGTCCATGGGATCTTTGTTCCAGAGTTTTGCGATCTCCGCCAGCGTCTTGCCTTGCAAAGGCAACAACTTCGGATCCTTTACGGTGCAAAGGAGGACCTGATCGGGGCCGGCGATTTCCTGCCATTCGTTGTCCCATTCCTTTGAAGGCGTCAGGAGATCTTTTCGAATGCGCGCCCGGGTTACGGGATCCTTGAGGCGCTGGATGAGCTTGGCGTTGCCGCCGTCGTGCGCCCAGGGCGGAATGAAAGCCGACATACCGTTGGACCACGCCGTGTAGGCGTAGGTGTTTGCTGTGATGTCGATTCCTTCGGCGCGCGCGGCGTTGATTTTCGCGATGACCTCTGGCATACGGCCCCAGTTGGACCTGCCCGCGACTTTCAAGTGCCAGATTTCGACGGGGATGTGCGCCTCGCGTCCGATGCGCATTGCTTCGTCAATCGCGGGCAATATAGCGTCGCTTTCGTTGCGCATGTGCGTCGCGTAGATGCCGCCGGCTGCGGAAGCCTGCTGCGCCAGAGCGATCAGTTCTTCGGTCTTGGCGTAAGGCGCAGGAGGGTATTCGAGAGAAGTGGAGACACCCACGGCGCCATCGCGCATGGCTTGGCGCACCAGTTCCTTCATTTGCTTGAGCTGCGCGGGAGTTGGCTGAACGTCGTCGGGGCCGAGAACCATGGCGCGCACCTGCGTGGCACCCACGTAGGAGGCGATATTGATGCCGACACGCTGTTTTTCAAGGCGTGAGAAGTACTCGCGGAGGGTGCGCCAGTCGGGACTGATGCCGTAGTAGTCGTAGGTCTCGCGCCCTTCTCGAATGAGCGCGTCATTCAGGGGCGCCACGGAACTGCCTTCGCCGGTGATCTCGGTGGTAATCCCCTGGTAGATCTTCGATGGCAGGCGCGGATCGACGAGAATGGTGAGCTCCGACTGGCCGAGCATGTCGATGAATCCGGGAGCGACGACCATGGCGTGCGCATCGATGGTGCGGGCACGCGGAGCGGCGGCCAGATTGCCGATGGCGGCGATCCTTCCATCGCGAACTCCGATGTCGCCGGAATACCATGGGGAGCCCGTGCCGTCGATGATGCGGCCATTGGTGATGACGATGTCGAAGGCCGCGGGCGACTTTTCCTGAGCGGATGCGAACTTAGGACCGGGGTTAAATAGAAATAGAACGATCAGTAGCGAACACGCAACGGTTCGATTCATAGGCATCTCCTGAACAAACAGAATAGTGCGGCATCCATCGATTAGGTTCCAAACAAGTTCCACCTGCCGTGCCGATTACGCGGCAGCACGTTCCGCACGAGTGCGCAAGCGATACCAGATGGTGATCAATCCTACCGAGACCCCAAAAATCAAGGTGGAGACAGCGTTGATCTCCGGCGTGATGCCGCGGCGCAGGCGTCCCCAGATTTCGAGGGGGAGGGTATTGTCGCGGCCGATGAGGAAAAAGGTCACGGCGATTTCGTCCATGGAGAGCGTAAAGATCAGCAGGCCGGCGGCGATCAACGAAAGCTTTAGATTGGGGAGCGTCACGCGCCAGAAGGTTTGCCAGGGCGTGGCGCCAAGATCGAGGGAAGCTTCCTCTTGTTTGCGGTCCATCTTTTGGAGGCCGGCGAAAAGCTCGGTGGTGGCTACGGAGATGAGCGCGGTGCCGTGGCCAAGAAAAACGGTTAGCAAACTGAGCTGCATTCCGGCGAAGACGGCGAACATGAGCAGCGAAAGGCCGGTGATAATGCCAGGTAGGATCAAGGGCAGAAGCACGAGGCGGCGAAAAAGCGCCTTGCCGGGAAAGTCAGCGCGATCGAGAGCCAGCGCCGCGAAGAGCCCCAGCGTGAGCGCGAGTGCAACGCTGCCGGCAGCGACGATTAAGCTGTTCAGCACGGCATTCCAGATGGGCGCATCGGCAAAGAGCTGGCGGTACCAGTCGAACGTGAGATGCCGCGGCGGGAAGCCACCGACGCCATCGCGGTTGAAGGAATAAGCGACGAGGACGACGATCGGAAGGTACACGAAAGCGAAAACGAGAGCAGCATAGACCTTCAGAAATGGGGCACGGCGCGTTGGGTTGGCGGCGCTCATTCGAAGGACCAGCGTTTCTCGAGGCGCTCAGTCAGGAAGAGCAGCGACACAGTGATAATAAGGATGCAGACGGAAATGGAAGCGCCGAGCGGCCAATCGTAAGCAGCGCCAAACAGACTCTGCACAATATTGGCGATCATGGTGCCGGAGGGGCCGCCGACGAGCAGCGGCGCAAGGAAGTCACCGAGGGAGAGTACGAAGGCAAATGTGGCGCCGGCGAGTAAGCCAGGCATGGAAAGTGGAAGGATTATGCGGAAAAACGTGGACCGCGGTTTGGCGCCGAGGTCTTGAGAAGCTTCGACAAGCGGCCGCGGGATGTGTTCGAGCGCGGCGTAGATCGGAAGGAAGACGAAGGGCGTGTAGATGTGTGTGAGCATGAGAACGACGGAGAAGGGGCTGTAGAGGAGGTAGCCGACCGGCTCGTGGGTGATGTGCAGGTATTGGAGAAAACCGTTGAGCACGCCGGTGCTGCCGAGAATGGTTTTCCAGGCGTAGCCGCGGACCAGATAGCTTACCCACAAGGGAACGATCACGAGCTGGTAGAGCAGCTCCTTGCGGGGACCGGCATGAAACGACAAATAGTAAGCCAGCGGATAGCCGAGTAGCAGGGAAAGGAGCGTCACGGATGCCGCAATGCGCATGGTGCGAAATAGGACGCCAGTGTAAACAGGATTCAAAAGGAGCGTTTGATAGTTCCGCAGGTTCCACTGATGAACGAGCATGCCGTCGCGCACCGTCCAGAAGCTGTGGGCAAACATCAGGGCGTAGGGAAGCAGGAGGAAGACCCCTACCCAGAGGAGAGGCGGCGCGGAGACAATCGCTTTGTAGACCCGTGAATACATAAAAAATAATCGGTGACGCTACTCCCGGACGCGGATGGCGTCTGCAGCCGTGAACACAAATTCGTGTTCGCCCGAAAGCGGTCTGTACGCGGGAATGCGCACGCGCAAAATCTGATTGTTGCCGCAATCCACTTCGAGCAGTTCGCTCGACCCGCCGTAGATCTGTTGCCGGATTACGCCGCGAAAATGCACTGCATCCGGCGGGGCTGCGCCGTCGGCCGCAAGCGAAATTGCCTCGGGGCGGAGCGAGAAGAGAGCCGCGCCATCAGAGCCGGAGATGGGCCAGCGCAGCGCGCCGCAGGTGGCCACGCCACCGCGTACTTCGCCGCGCAAGAGACTTGTCTGACCGATAAATCGCGCGGTGTATGCCGTTGCGGGACAGGCATAAATCTCGCGCGGCGAGGCGACTTGTTCGAGGGTCCCATCGCGCAGGAGGGCGATGCGGTCCGAGAGCGCCATGGCTTCTTCCTGATCGTGGGTGACGAAGAGAAAGGTGATGCCGACTTCGCGCTGCAGAGCCTTCAACTCGCTCTGCATTTCTTTGCGGAGATTGGCATCGAGCGCCGAGAGCGGCTCGTCGAGGAGAAGCAACTGTGGACGGTTGACGAGCGCGCGCGCCAGAGCCACGCGCTGCTGTTGGCCGCCGCTCAGTCTAGAGGGCCGCGCATCTGCATATTCGCTCATTTTGACCATACGCAGCGCTTCGTCCACGCGGCCGCCGATTTCGTTTTTCGGCGTGCCCTTCACGCGAAGGCCGTAGGCCACGTTGTCGCGCACATTCAGGTGCGGGAAGAGCGCGTAATGCTGAAACACGGTGTTCACGCGCCGTTTATAGGGAGGCAGGGTGTCGAGGCGTTCGCCGCCCATGCGAATTTCACCGGCCGTCGGCTGCTCGAATCCGGCAATGAGGCGAAGCAGCGTGGTTTTTCCGGAGCCGCTCTCGCCGAGCAGGGTGAGAAATTCGCCTGCGGCGATGTCCAGCGAAATGCTCTTGAGCACCTCCCTCGCGCCGAAGCGCTTGGCCACCCCGCGCACTTCGAGGAGCGGGGCACCCGCGCCGGGTGCAGCCTGCGGCGAGCTGGAGGCGCTGGCGCTCACTGTGAGGCCTTCACCTCGTTCCAGATTTCGTTATATTTTGCGCGGCGCGGCACGTCCTGCCAGAAGTAAATTCGCTGCATGTAGGCGTCGGGATCATCCAGATGCAGACCTTTTTTCTCCTCCGCTGTCAGGAACTGCGCCGCGCCGGGATTTGCCGGCGTGTAGTGGGTTACGTCGGTGACGAGTTTTTGCGTTTGGGCTTCGACCATGTATGCGAGGAAGGCGTGCGCGAGTTCCTTGTGAGTGCTTGCCGCGGTGATAACCAGGTGATCGATCCATCCGGTGGTGTTTTCTTTTGGAATGGTTTCGCCGACGGGAAAATTCAACTTGCGCAATTGATTGGTCATCAGCGGCCAACCCATTGCGAGGACGACTTCGTGGTTCTGAAAAAGATTGGTCAGCTCGCCGCCCGTGGCCCACATTTTCCGGATATTGGGCTTGAGCTCGAGCAGCTTCTTCTTCACGGCTTCGAGTTGTTCGTCGCTGAGATTGTAGAGGTGTCCCGGGTCGGGCTTGTCGTAGCCGAGAATCTGAGCGGCCATGTAAACCGTGGAGAGATCATCCCAAACAGAAATTTTTCCCTTGTATTTTGGATCCCAGAAGACTGCCCAGGAATCCGGCGGCTGCGGGAAGGCGGTGGTGTCATAAAGGAGCGGGTCCGGCCCCCACATGAAAGGTACTCCGTAGACTTGACCATTGGCTCTCACTAGCGGAAGCTCGCGGAGCCGCGCCGAGAGCTGCGGGTAGGAAGGCAGTCTCGAAAGATCGAGAGGAGCAGCGAGTCCCGTGCGTGTGATGGAGCTGGCGACGTCGCTCGATGGTGAGATCACATCGTAATTGGAGGCGCTGCCGCCGCGCAGTTTGGCTACCAGCTCGTCGCTCGAGCCCATGTACGACGCAACGACCTTGCAATGATGGTTTTCTTCAAAGGCGTGCACGAAGGTTGGGTCGGCGTAGCCCTCCCAGACCAGCAGGCTGAGCGTTTCTTCCTTTTTCCCGCATGCGCCGAGCACCGCCGCCAGCGCCAGGATTCCAAGAATTATCGCGTGTCGCTTCATTATGTCTCCTGCATGGGTAGCGCAGACTCGAAGCCATACACTAGTTGCTTTCGCGATCGAGGCACAAGCGAGAACTTCTGCTACTTTGCATTCGACTGGTACGCACGGACCGCTTCCCGACCCTCTTCATTCTCGCTAGAACGTAGGCGGCGTATTGATCCACAGCAGCCACGTTTCCGAGCGTCCCGGATTCTTCCAGCGGTGCGGAGTCGAGCTTTCGAAATACAAACTGTCTCCTGGCTTCAAGCGGTAATGTTCCTTGCTGTTCAGCCAGATCTCAAATTGGCCGCGCAGCACGTGCAGAAATTCTTCGCCTTCGTGCGAATAGGATTCACCGCTTCCTCCTCCGGGCTTGATGCGGAAGAGGTGGGGCTCCATGGCCGTATTGCCCCAGGCGAGGAGTTCCATGCGAACGCCACTATCTGTTTGCAGAATTTTTCTTTGCTCGGGACGCACGAGGCGGGGATTCTCGCCCGCGGCCTCAAAGAGGGAAAGGATATTCGTTCGGTAAAACCGCGCAATCCGGCGCAGAGTGGCGACCGACGCGCGCATTTGCCCGCGTTCGAGGGCGCTCAGAAATCCGACGGAAACGCCGGTGGCGCGCGCTACCTGCGCGAGCGAAAGCCCGCGCCGCGCACGAAGACGCCGGAAGCGCCGGCCGGGCAACGAAGCGGCCTCTGCCGGAACGGGCACAACGCCCTGGCGTTTCAACACGTGCACGATGGCCGCGGGATTCAGACCGCGGGCGCGGCGCAAGAAAATGGCGCGCTGAAGGATTCGCACGTCGCCTTCGGTGTAGAGGCGGTAGCGGTTTTCGGTGCGCTGCGGCGCAACAAGTCCGAGTGACTCCCAGGCGCGCAGCGCGGAGGAAGAAATGCCCACGCGGCGGGCCACTTCGCTGATGCGGAGATGGCGCTGGCGCAGGAGTTTTGCCGAACCAGTTGAGAAATTCTTTCTGCTTGACACAGGTCCCGGCTTTCTCTAAGTTTGCTGGATTATAGTAAGGTTTCAGGGACACAGCAACCTCGAAGAATCAGCTGTGAGAAAAACGTCGGGGCAAGGGGTGAGTTCATGAAGGTAGACGCTAGGGTTATGCAGGTCCGTTCGTTTTGCTGTCACAGCATTCTGTCATTTCTAGTTTTGGCAATGGGGCTTCTCCTGGCCGCGCCGTTTGCCGGCGCGCAGAGCACCGGGGGACGCATTCGCGGCACGGTCACAGACCCCAGCGGGGGCGCGGTGGCAACAGCGACCGTGACCCTTATCAATGAGGCGACGCACGCCACGCGCCAAGTGCAGTCCGGCGAAAACGGCGAATACATTTTTATTGAAGTCCCGGTAGGAAGTTACGAAATTGACGCCGCGATACAGGGGTTCAAGAAGTACGTCCGGAAGGGTGTCGCTCTTGATCTGAACCAAGTGATTTCCGTGGATATCGCGCTGCAGATTGGCGCGGCGAGCGAAAGCATTGAAGTTACCGGGGCGCCGCCGGTGGTGGACACCACCTCGACGCAGCTCGGCGCGGTGATGAACAAGACCGCCGTCAGCGAGCTCCCACTAAATACGAGAGACACCTACCAGCTCCTGCAGTTGCAACCCGGCGTCCAATCGCAATTGGGCTCGAACCTCTTCGCAGGGAGCAGCGATCCCGGAGTGGTGTCCGTCAACGGTGGACGTGGTCGCGCGAACAACTACCAGGTGAATGGGGGGAACGCCAACGATGTTTTCGTCAACCTCCCAGCCATCCAGCCATCGCCGGATGCGATCGAGGAGTTCCGCATCATTACGAACACTTTCGATGCGGAATTCGGCCGCAATTCAGGCGCCGTCGTCAACGTGGTGACCAAGAGCGGCACGAATGAATGGCATGGCGATTTCTACGAATTTATCCGCAACAAGGTGCTGAACGCGAAGAATTTCTTCGATACCACCAAGGGTGACTTCAAGCAAAATCAGTTCGGCGCCACGTTGGGTGGGCCTATTAAGAAGGACAAGACTTTCATTTTTGGTTCATACGAGGGCCGCCGGATTATCAGCGGGGTCTCTTCCGGAACGGTTCTCTTGCCAACCGCTGCAGAGCTGAATGGGGATTTCTCCGGTGGGCCTGCCTTTACGGGTACACTGGCCAACTCCAGTATCCTGGCCAGCCGGCCCGGTTGTAGCGCGGCCATTGCGGGCCAGGGAGGCGTGCTCGCCGACAGCACCCCATACACGGCAGTCTTCCCGAATAATCAGATTCCCAAGGTATGCTTTGACCCCACGGCAAAAGATTTGACAAGCCTCTTCCCCACCGCGGCTGGTGGCGGGAATGTGTTCACTTCCAATCCCTCTGACAACTCGAAGGGGGATCAGTTCACTGTCCGCTTCGACCAGAAACTCACGCCGTCTCAGCAGTTCAACGCTTACTATTATTCCGACGATTCAACCGATCTCCAACCTTTTTCTTTCTTTCAGGCAGCCGGGGCCAATGTTCCAGGATTCGGGGCCCAATTCGCCTCTCGTTTCCAGCAGTGGAACATAAGCCATACGTGGACGATTGGATCTACCGCAGTGAATGAGGCCCGGTTTACTTACTTCCGTGAAGCCCAAGGGAAAAACGACCACCCAGTTAGCGTGAGCAAAGACGGCACGGTGCACACGACTTGCCCGACCATCGATGCAGCGCATTGTTTTTCTGATCCGGCTACACCTGGCGCGGGGATAACCACAACTTTGCCAGGCCGCGCAGGACTTCCCGAGATTTCCATTTCCGGCGGCGTAGTGATCGGCAACAACTTTGAGGGTGAATTGCCACAGATAGGCAACGTATTCCAGTGGTCGGACAACTTCAGCAAAGTGATCGGAAAGCACAGCCTTAAGTTTGGCGCGGATGTAAGCCGCGCGCGTTTCGATCAAAACCTCTTTTTCGAAATAAATGGTTTCTTTACGTTCAACACCAATGCGGCGACACCTTCGGGCAACGATCTGGGCTTTTCGGACGCCTATGGGAACTATCTGTTGGGCCTGCCCACCTCTTACGCTCAGGGCGCAGCGCAGGGCGAAGATGTTCGCACTACCTCGGTCTATCTCTACGCCCAGGATAGCTGGAAGATAAAACCAAGCCTGACGGTGAACTACGGCCTGCGATGGGAGCTGAACACACCGTATAACGAACTCGGGCACCGCGTGCAAACCTTCCGGCCTGGGCAGGTCGACGCGATTTTTCCGTGCGTGCTGAGTCCGACATATCCTTCGGGCCAACCCAACCCGACGTTCGCTGGGGTGGCGGTGGGAGGGAGCACCGACTGCAGCCCGACAGGGCCGTCCAATGCGGTGTATCCCTTGGGGCTGGTCATTCCGGGAGACAAGGGCGTGCCCAACGGCATGACCCAGACCTACTACAAGTCGTTCGCGCCGCGTCTTGGCCTCGCTTGGAGCCCCGGGGCTACCTCCGGTTGGCTGGCGAAGCTTACCGGTGGTCCGGGCAAGACGAGCATCCGGATGGGCGCGGGAATGTTCTATAACCCGATCGAACAGCTCGTCCTCGAGCAGTTCAGTGCGGAGCCGCCCTTTGGGGGCAGCATTTTGCTGTCCGGCACACAATTTAATCTGCCCTTCGCGTTTCAGTCCGGCGGATTTGCCCCGAACCCCTTCGGGGGCGTTCTCTCGCCGGTGCGCGGCAAGCCAGTGGATTGGTCGATTTTCCGGCCGCTGTTGTTGTTCGGTGAATTCCAGCCCAACATGCGCTCGCAATATTCCGAGCAATATAACTTCACGATCCAGCGGCAACTTGCAAAGGATTTGCTGTTCCAGATCGGATACGTCGGGACGCAGGCGCACCGCCTGCTCCAGACTCGCGAGCTGAACCCCGGGACTGCCCAGACGTGCTTGGATTTGGCTGCTATCCCGGGCGTTCTCAACTTCCCGGGTGGGCCTACACTTGGTTGCGGACCGTTCTCCGCCGATACAGAATTTTTCGTTCCTCCCGGCACGACGATTCCCGCGCAAGGGCTGCATTTGCCCTACAACGCGGGTTCCGGCGGCCTTGTTGTTCCTGGAGGAACCGTCGTTGGCCCGAACGGCATTACTTTGGTGGGCCTGCGGCCCACTTCTTCGCCTTTCTGCCAGCCATTGACAGGAACTGGATGTCCCGCAGATGGCGTCCCGGTCTTCGGGAGCATTTTCGCTCAGGACACAGTGGGCAACTCGATCTATAACTCCCTGCAGATTCTCCTGCAAAAGCAAATGTCGGGCGGACTGCAGTTCCAGGCGGCCTATACTTTCAGCAAGTCGATTGACAGCGCATCGAGCTTTGAAAGCATTGTCAATTACCTTGATCCCAGAAGAAGCAGGGCGCTTTCGGCGTTCGACGCGCGCCATCGCTTCGTCTTCAGCCCCTACTGGGAGCTTCCGATTCCCAAACACGAAGGATTTACGGGGAAAGTAGTGAACGGCTGGGCTGTTTCAGCAATCATCACCTACCAGACAGGATTCCCCATTCGGATTACCAGCGGAAACGACACCGAACTGGGGAATAGCTTCGACTTTGAGCCGGTGGGCGAACCCAACCTCGTTGCCCCCATTCGTTTCATAAATCCGCGTAAGGATCCAAACCATCAGTTCTTTGATCCCAGCTCCTTCGCGGATGCTCCTCTAGGACAGTTTGGCAACGCGCCACGAACGCTTTGCTGCGGGCCGAGCATCAGCCAGTCGGACATTGCGATTGAGAAGAAAACGCGCCTCACGGAGCGGTTTAACACGGCGTTTCGCGCGGAGTTTTTCAACGCGTGGAACCACACGCAGTTCCTGACGCCGGATGGGGCCTTCACGAACCTTGGTTCCACCTTCGGTACGGTGCTGAAGGCGCGTGATCCGAGGCTGATCCAATTCGGGCTGAAGGTTCTCTTCTAGCGTAAACTGAGAGATCAAGAATGCATCCTGAGGCGCGGCTCGCGAGGGCCGCGCCTTCGCACGCAAAAAGAAATTGTTCCGCAACAAAACTGACCGCAGGGAATAGACCTGTCACTTCGGAGTACTTCCATGCACGACGCACTGCAAAAAGAAATCGCCACCTACGAAAAGCGGACGCCGCGTTCCGCGGCGGCGCACAAGCGCGCTCTCGAACGCATTCCGCTCGGCGTCGCCAGCAATTACCGCCACTACGAGCCTTATCCCCTGTTCGTGAAGGATGGGAAGGGAAGCAAAATCCATGACGTTGACGGCAACGAATATATCGACCACAACCTGTGCTTCGGCGCGCTCATGGCTGGGCATGCCCATCCCGCGGTAGTAAAAGCCGTCACGCAGAAGCTGAACGAGGGTACAACCTTCGGGATGCCGCATGACATGGAATGGGAGCTTGCGGAGGAGATCTGCAAGCGCTACCCGGTCGAGATGGTGCGCTTTGGCTCGAGCGGCACGGAAGCTACGATGCATGCCTGCCGTATCGCTCGCACAGCAACAGGACGGGAGAAAATCCTGAAGTTCGAAGGCGCGTACCACGGTTTGCACGACACGGCGCTCGTTAGCGTAAAGCCGAAGGCGGAGGACTGGGGCGATCCGGACGCGCCGAATTCAGTGCCGGGTGGCGGCGGCATACCGAAAGCGGCAGTCGCCGATGTTGTCGTCGCGAGCTTCAACAACCTCGGCAGCGTGGAGCGGCGGTTCAAGGAAAATCCGGGGCAGATTGCCGCGATCATCCTCGAGCCCATCCTGATGAACGTCGGCTTGTGCATGCCGCAGCCCGGATTCCTGCAAGGTCTGCGGGACATCACGACGAAAAACGGAGCGCTGCTGATCTTTGATGAAGTGAAGACCGGCGCGAAGCTGGCCTGGGGTGGCGCATACGAATTTTTCGGTGTGAAGCCGGACATCATCTGCCTCGCGAAGTCGATCGGAGGCGGAATGCCGCTGGCCGCGTTTGGCGCCAGCCGCGCGGTGATGGATCTGATTACGCGACACAAGGTTTTTCACGGCGGCACGTACAACACCAACCGGGTAGCGATGGCCGCGGGCCTTGCGACATTCCGCGAAGTGCTCACGCGCGAGAACTACGCGCATGTCGGCAAACTCAGCAAGAAGCTTACGGAAGGTTACCGGAAGATCGTAGCGAAGGCGGGCCTGCAGGCATACGTCGCCAGCGCGGGCGTCAATGGAGCACTGATGCTCTATTCGCAGGAGATCCGTGATTATCGTGATTGGACCAAGATTGACGCCGACCTTTGGCGCCATTACTGGTTCGCGATGGTCAATCGCGGCGTCCTTCCCCAGCCCTACTGGTGGGACGAGCAGTGGACCATCTCCGTCCAGCACAGCGAGGCGGACATCGACAAGCACCTGGCGGTGTTCGAGGGGATCGCGCCCGCACTCGCCCGCGCACAACAGGAAAGCGGCCAAAGAGCGGTCCCAGCGGGTCACTGAGACGCAACCCATCGAGGAGGACTTCCTTGGCAATCGAGGTCACCACGCTGCCCGCGGTGCCTGGGGCACAGGAAGCGCCTCACCTGCGCCGCGTGCTGGGCCGAGGGGACCTCGTTCTGCTGTTCGTCGTTGCGATCGTCAATCTCAACGTGGTTCCCACGATCGCCTCCAACGGCGGTGTCACCGTGTGGCTGTGGCTCCTGGCACTGCTGCTGTTCTTCTGGCCACAGGGCATCGCCGTCATCGAGCTCGCGCATCGATACCCGGAAGAAGGCGGCGTCTACCTCTGGGCTAAACGAGTCTTTGGCGACTTTCACGGTTTTCTCTCCGGCTGGTGCTATTGGACGAACAACATTTTCTATGTGCCTACGGTATTGCTCTATTTCGTGGGCATTTCGGTTTACGTCGCTGGTCCCCGTGCCCGCGGTTTGGCCGACAATCCCTGGTTCGCGCTCGGCGCTTCGATGGTGTTACTGGCGCTGCTCGTCGTCCTGAATGTGTTAGGACTAGGCGTCGGCAAGTGGGTTAACAATCTGGGCGGAATCGGAACCGCGGTCACCGCGATCACGTTAATCGGCCTGGGTATTGTCGTGTTGCTGCGCTTCGGAACAAAAATGACGGCGGCCGAATTTCGGATTCCTGGCGATATTCGCCTGCTCGGCTCGTTTGGGGTGATTTGTTTTGGGTTAGTAGGCCTTGAGCTGGCATCCATCATGGGCGACGAAATTGAAGATCCACGGCGCACGCTGCCCGGAGGGGTCGCATGGGGTGGCCTGATTTCTGGAGTTTTGTATATCGGCGCTACGCTTACGCTGCTGCTCGCGGTGAGCAAACAAGATATTGGAGTTCTTCAGGGAGTCGTGCAAGCCGTTAGTCATATGGCGGAACAGGTTAAGGCGCCATGGATCGTTTCGCCCTTTGCCTTCGTGCTGAGCATCTCCATCGCAGGAATTGCTTCGGCCTGGCTTTCGGGGTCCGCACGAATTCCCTTTGTCGCCGGATTGGATTCTTACCTGCCGGCAGGGCTCGGCAAGCTCCATTCCGAGTACGCAACGCCGTATGTCGCGCTCATCGTGCATGGCAGCCTCTCTGCGATTTTTCTGGCGATGAGTTTCGTGGGCGCTGGCGTGAAGGAAGCGTTCGTCACCATGCTGGACCTTGCTGTGGTCCTGCAGCTCGTCCCTTTCCTGTACATGTATGCCGCCGTGCTGAAGCTGTCGAAAAAATCGGTGGCGGCCGAAGGGTACTACAGCAGACCGAAGCTGCTGGTGGCTGGAAGTTGCGGGCTGGCCACGACGATCCTGGCAATCGGCGTGGCGTTTATCCCGTCCCACCAGATTACGTCCATCGGTTTGTTCGAAACAAAAATGGTTTCGGGCACGCTGTTGTTCCTCGGGCTCGCGGCGTTTTTCTTTTTTGTGTACGGCAGGCGCAAAGCGGCGCGCAAACTCGCAGCGGCGGGGCTTGGGGTTTGAGCATCTGAATGGAGCATTTGAGACTGAGTTTTCCTTAGGGATTCATTGAATTGGGGAGGCGGTTATGTCGAGCATTGCGAAAACAAGCGTTCGTACTTACGAGAATTATGTCAACGGACAGTGGGTCTCCAGCGCTTCGGGCAAGACGTTTCCGGTCTATGATCCTTCAACCGAAGAAGTCATCGCTCAGGTTGCGGCGTCGGAAAACGCCGATGTCGAACGCGCCGTGAAGGCCGCGCGCGCCGCATTCGATTCCGGCCCGTGGGCGAAAACTACAGCGCAGGATCGAGGACGAATCCTCTTTAAGCTGGCGGAAAAGGTTCGGCAGAACACGGCGATGCTCGCCGAAATCGAGTGCCGCAACACCGGCAAGCCCATCGTCGAGGCCGAATACGACATCGCCGACGTGGCCACCTGCTTTGAATATTACGGAGGCCTGGCCAACAAAGTTACAGGCAACGTGATCCCAGTGCCGGCGAACGCCCTCAGCTTCACCATGCGCGAGCCTGTCGGCGTCGCGGGGCAGATCATTCCGTGGAACTATCCGCTGATGATGGCCGCGTGGAAACTGGCGCCAGCGATTGCCGCGGGCTGCGCGTGCATCCTCAAGCCCGCGGAGCAGACGCCGCTTACGGCGCTGGAATTCGCCAACTGGTTCGAAGAAGTTGGCTTGCCGCCCGGCGTCGTCAACATCATCAACGGGTATGGCGAAACTTGCGGCGCGGCGCTGGTCGCGCATCCGGGAGTCGACAAGATCGCGTTCACCGGCAGCGCCGCCGTCGGCAAGATCATCGTCAAGAGCGCGGCGGATACACTCAAGCGCGTCACGCTCGAGCTTGGCGGGAAGTCGCCAAACGTGTTCTTTGCGGACGCTGACTGGGAAGCCTCCATTGACGGCGCGCTTTTCGGCGTGTTCATCAACCAGGGCGAAGTTTGCTCGGCTGGCAGCCGTATCCTCGTCGAGAAGAAGATCTATTCGAAATTCGTCGAAGCCATGACCGAAAAAGCCAAGCGGATCAAGCTTGGACCGCCGCTTGAGCGCGAGACGAAAATGGGCCCGCTCGTGAGCAAGGAGCAGTACGACCGGGTTAGCTCCTACCTCGATCTCGGCAAGAAAGAGGCCAAAGTTGCCATCGGCGGCGGCCGCCCGAAGCAGTTTGGCAAGGGTTTTTACATTGAGCCCACTATTTTCTACGACGTCCAGAACAGCGCGCGGATCGCGCGAGAGGAAATTTTTGGTCCGGTCGCGTCCGTGATTCCGTTCGATGACGAAGGCAGCGCGATCCGCATCGCTAACGACACACCATACGGACTGGCTGCCGCCGTCTGGACGCGCGACATCTTCAAAGCGTTCCGCGTCGTGAAATCGCTCCGTGCCGGCATCGTATGGGTCAACCACATGCAGCCGACCTATGTGGAAGCGCCGTGGGGTGGCTACAAACAGTCCGGGTTCGGCCGCGAACTTGGGCCTTGGGGCCTCGAAGAATATCTCGAAACCAAGCAAGTGTTCGTCAATCTCGACGAGACACCGATCGGCTGGTATTAGAAATCAAGATGCCGGGCGCTTCGCGGCCGCCGGCATAAAGGAGCATAAAAAATGACCACGATTCAGATTCGCACAGAAATCCCTGGACCGCGTTCGCGTGCGCTGATGGCGCGGCGCAATGCCGCGGTTCCTCGCGGGCCATTTCATGCGACGCCCGTCTTCGCTGCGGGCGCGGAAGGCGCGGTCATCGAGGACGTCGACGGCAACCGCTATATTGATTTTGCCGGCGGCATCGGGTGTCTCAACATGGGTCACCGCGCTCCGCGCGTCGTGTCTGCCGTGCGCGATCAGCTTGATAGATTTCTGCACGTCTGCTTCAGCGTCACGCCGTATGAAAGCTACATCGCTGTCGCCGAAAAACTGAACGCCCTGGCGCCCGGCAAATTTGTGAAGAAAACTCTGTTACTGAACACCGGCGCCGAAGCCGTCGAAAATTCCATCAAGATCGCGCGCGCCTATACCAGGCGGCCAGCGGTGATTTGTTTCGAAGACGCTTTCCATGGCCGCACATTGCTGACGATGTCGCTGACGAGCAAGACGCATCCTTATAAGGCCGGCTTCGAACCGTTCGCCAGCGATATTTACCGCATCCCCTTCGCCTATCCCTATCGCAGCGCGCAGGGAGCTTCTGCCGCAACGTTCGCGCATTACCTGGAAGACGCTTTCAAGCGCGTTGTCGCGCCGGAATCCGTCGCCGCGGTGATCGCCGAACCTGTTCTCGGCGAGGGCGGCTTCGTGGTGCCCCCGCGGGATTACTTCCGGCTCATTCAGGAAATTTGCCGCAAGCACGGCATCCTTTTCATCGCCGATGAAGTGCAATCCGGCATCGGCCGCACTGGGAAGTGGTTTGCCTCGGAGCACTTTGGGATCGAACCCGACCTGATTACAACGGCCAAATCTCTTGGCGGAGGCTTGCCTCTCGCTGCGGTCACCGGCCGCGCGGAAATAATGGACACTCCCGGCGTTGGCAGCCTGGGGGGCACGTTCACCGGCAATCCGCTTGCTTGCGCGGCGGCACTGGCTTCGATGGAAACGATTGAAAAGGAAGGACTACTGGCTCGTTCTGCCGCCATCGGGAAGCGTTTCGAAGAGCGCGCGCGTGCTTGGCAGAAAAAGTGGCCCCTCGTCGGCGATATTCGGGGTCTTGGCGGCATGTGTGCGATCGAACTCGTTCGCGGCACCGGGACGCGCGAGCCCGCCGACAAAGAGACGAAAGAGGTCGCGCAGTATTGTTACGAACATGGCCTCATCACCATTACGGCTGGGACATACGGCAATGTAATGCGCATTCTCGTGCCCCTGGTCGTCACTGACGAACAATTCGAGGAAGGCCTCGCAATTCTCGAGGCAGCCCTGGCTTCGGTCACAGCAGCCTCGGAGCAAAAGCACGTCGCGATTTCCACTTAGCAGGAGCCCGATCATGCATGGCACGCAGGCCATGGCGCATGATGTTTTCTGGCAGTCCGAGGGAAATCCTACGGCAGCCGCAAATGATTTTTCCCCTTACGCAGCGCGGAATGTTCTATTTGTTGATGTCTGTTTTTGCCCCAAGCTTCGTCAGCAAGGGCTCAAGAAAGGGCTTGGTCTGATCCGGGGCGCCGTCGATGGAGAGCTTCATCTCCTTCGCGGCGGTCGCAAAGTCACTGGAGCTTGAAGCAATTCGAGCGAGCGCCAGGTGGCTGATCCAGTGGTTCGGATCCTTCTTCGGGACGAGGGGATATAATTCGAAGGCGCGCTTGGCGTTTCCCTCGCGTTGCAGGCCACGTGCATAAGAATAGAGCGCAACGGGAGTGGCCTTATCAAATGCCGTAGAAAGCGCTTTCGCTGATTCCTCTTTTCGTCCCAACGCATCAAGGATGCGTGACTTTGTTTCATAGTTTTCGAAGTGTTCTTCATTTTGAATCGAAGTGTCTTCCCACTTCAGCGCTTCTTCGAGGTTGTAATTATTGTCCAGGCACCAATTGGCGGCTTCGTCGTAGCCCGCCCAGGTGAATCCGCCGACACTCCGAAGTTGATTCTGAATGCTGCGGAGCACGATGGCTTTCACGTCCGCGGAAATGTGAAAGGGAACCGCGACCTTTTCCCAGTGCAGGGTCGCCGTGACCGATTCCGGCTTTACATCTTCGAAGCTATACGCCAGCGCGTCTTCGTTTTCGGCCGCTTGTGGCTTCACGGTTACTCGCAGCGCATCTTCCTTCTCGTCGTAACTAAAGCTGCCCCACGACGTGGAATTCTTCGAAAACGCGATCGTCCACTGATCCGCCGTCGGAAACGTATGCAGGCCATAGGTGCCCGCGGGCAGCGCGTGGCCTTCGATGGAAACGTCATCGCTGAACCTGATCGTAGTGTTTTGGTTTGCCCCCGCACGCCATACCTTGCCGTACGGAACTGTTGCCCCGAATATCTTCCGCCCATTGGCGAGCGGCCGGTGATAGACAATCGTGATGTCGGTCAGGCCAATCCGTTGCGTGACGACGGCGCGCTGGCTCAAAGTCGGCAGTTGCAGCTCCGTCGCCTGACTGCCATTCTTGAATTGCGCGTTTGCGCTGCCTGCCAAGCAGCCAAACCCCAACAAAAAACCCAGAGAAATCCTGTACATTTTGCGCATGGATACACCTTCCTTCCTAGATGATAGAACGCGGAATCGGGCGACCGTGTTTCCGGAGGCCGCCACCACACTCCCGTTCGCATAGACGCCTGCGGCGGTGATCGGTGAGCAATCAACCACCCCGGCCGCCAGCCGGGGTATAGTCATTCGAGGCACCCAGGCATCTAACGAGGGCGTATCGCAGTATCCTTTTATAAATCATCTTATAAATTATCCATATCTATGGACACCCAAAAAACTCCTGAGGCTCCGGCAAAACTACCCAAGCAGAAATTCACATGGAAACTGTTGCCCGATATCTGGGCATTGATCGAGCCGCGGCGGGGCGTTCTCGCCCTGGGTTTTGTTTTGATGGCGATTAATCGCGTCTCCGGACTGATCCTCCCGGCCACCACGAAATACCTGGTCGACAACGTTTTCTTGAAGCATCAGTCCAATCTACTGACGCCCATCGTCGCGGTTGTCCTTGGGGCCACGGTAGTGCAGGGGCTGACTTCGTTCACTCTTACTCAACTGCTTTCCAAATCCGCGCAGAGGATGATCGCAGAGCTTCGCGGCAAGGTGCAGGCGCATATCGGACGTCTTCCCGTGTCGTTTTACGACGCGAACAAGACGGGTGCCCTGGTGTCGCGGATCATGAGCGACGTCGAAGGGGTGCGAAACCTCATCGGGACAGGCCTGGTTGAATTAGCGGGCGGACTGATGACGGCACTTATCGCACTGGGATATCTGCTGCATACCAGCGTGACTATGACCCTCGTCGCGTTTGCAGTCCTTCTGGTTTTTGGTGTAGGGCTGAACAAGGCTTTCACGACCATTCGTCCGATTTTTCGGGCGCGGTCCAAGATCACTGCAGAGGTTAGCGGACGGCTGACCGAATCACTCGGCGGCGTGCGCGTCGTTAAGGGTTACCACGCCGAAGCTCGCGAAGAAAAAGTATTCGCCGGCGGTGTGCAGAGGTTGCTCGATAATGTGCTGAAAACGCTGACCGCGACGTCGCTCATGGGCCTCTCCGCGGCGGTGCTGATGGGCGTCGTCAGCGCGATTGTGATCCAGCTCGGCGGCCGGAAGGTAATTTCCGGAATCCTTACGCCCGGCACGTTTCTCACTTACACGGTCTTCCTCGGCTTGCTGGTAGCGCCGATTTTTCAGATGGTGGCGATTGGCACGCAAATCACCGAGGCGCTCGCGGGTCTTGAACGCACGCGCGAAATCCTGAACGAAAAGCCGGAAGACGAAATCCCTGGCCGGACCGTGCGCCTGGACCGCATCCGAGGTCACGTTGCGTTTGAGGATGTGAATTTTTCCTACGATTCAGCGAAGCCAGTTCTGATGGATATCAGTTTTCAATCGGAGCCGGGCAATGTGACTGCACTGGTTGGACCTTCCGGCGCGGGGAAGTCCACGATGATAGGGCTCATCGCCGCGTTCTATACGCCTACGAGTGGCCGGGTCCTCGTGGACGGGATCGATCTCGCTAAGGTGCGGTTAGATTCGTATCGCACGCAGCTCGGCGTCGTGCTTCAGGAAACGTTTCTCTTCGATGGATCGATACGGGAGAACGTCACGTTCGGGCGTCCCGAAGCCACCGAAGAAGAGATGCTCGCTGCATGCCGCATCGCTCGAGTCGACGAGTTTGCGGAAACGTTCGAGAAGAAGTACCATACTGTCGTTGGCGAGCGGGGCGTGAAGCTTTCCGGCGGGCAAAAGCAGCGGGTCTCGATTGCCCGCGCCATTCTTGCCGATCCGCGAATTCTCATACTTGACGAAGCTACTTCCAGCCTTGATTCTGAATCGGAGGCGCTCATCCAGGAAGGGCTGCGCTATCTGATGCGCGGGCGCACCACGTTTGTCATCGCCCATCGCCTCTCCACAATTCGGCGCGCGGATCAAATCCTCGTCATCGAAGCAGGCCGCATCATCGAACGCGGGACGCATGAATCCTTGTACGCCGCCGGTGGCCGCTACTACGACCTCTACACCAAGCAGCACGGTATCGAGACAAATCTCTTTCTCGCTCCCGGCGAAGGCGATGTATTGCCGGAGGAACCCGCGGCCGCGCAACGCGAACCATCCGCCGACAATCAGGGCGATGGCGGCCTTTCGAGCGCGATCCGCCTGATTCGCAGCCAGGACCGCTAAGGTTTCATTCCGAGACCAGAAGCCAGCCTTATCTGGAATGACGCACCCCACCACACAGCCGGAATTTCTGGAAGGGTTCTGCAATCACAGTCTCATTGTCCGCTAGCGTCTTTCAGATTGCGATGAGCCTGCTTCAAGTTCACAGAGGTGTCTGCCGTTAGTGTAAATAATACATACGGCAAGTATGGCCAATGTGCCTGAAATGCTTTCTGGTTGACAGGCTCGGACAATACAGGGTAAAAGGCAGAATTCTAGGGACTGTGCCATTTTGAAACATGATGCCAGGACTCGCTTCCGGACAAGGGCCCCTCATTAAGGTTGTACGCTTGACACATACGCGGGCGTAATTCAGAAAAGCTAGATGATTCAGCACGAAGGCTGGCGATGAAAGAAGCGAGCACAATTTTCCTCCTGGCGGAAAATCGTTTGCTTCGGGAACCGCTGTCTCGTCTACTGCGCAAGAAGTCGGATATCTCAGTTGTCGGAGAATATGGGAGCACGGTAGGTGCTATCCAGCAGGTCGCGGAGTCTTGCTGCGAAATTTTACTGCTGGACGATGCCACGACGTCCAGGACAAATCCAAATCTGGTCGTGCAGATACTGGAGGCAGTTCCCGACCTAAAAATCATTCTGATTGGGGTTGATAACGACGAAGAAAGTTTCTTGCACGCCGTGCGCTGTGGTGCCGTCGGCTACCTTCTTAGAGAGGCCTCAGCCATGGACGTTCTTGCGGCGGTTCGCGCCGTGGCACGAGGTGAAGCCGTTTGTCCGCCTCAACTTACACTTACGCTATTCCGGTACTTTGCGAAGCAGGCGCGGGGAGTCCCCTACTTCCGCACCAGAGCAGAACTTGGTCTGACACGCCGGCAGCACCAACTAGTCTCGTTCGTCGCAAAAGGGTGGACCAACAAGGAGATTGCCAGCACTCTGAATCTTTCGGAGCAGACGGTCAAGAATCATATCCATCGCATTCTGCGGCAGGTGAATGCCGAAGACCGCTATGAGGCGGTTGAAACGATTCGGGCATCCGGGCTCTTGGCGTAAGACTTCTTTTCTTACAAAGTACCACTCTGGGCTCCTAGGGGTGCGCCTTAAACGCGACCATCTGCATGATCCAGGGTCCGGCGGCCTTGAGAGAGGCTGCGGCGTTGTAGCTACCCACGGCGGACACTACTTTGTCTTCAGCGATGTCGCCATCAGGGGAAGTGATAACGCGGCTGGTAAAGCCTGAGCCGGGGCCCGAGGTGGACGTGTAAACCATGTTCGCACCCA